>Ga0209211_10000013_pt1 | contig 479914 bp, 468 predicted proteins | sample RifGroA2_FD_183992 | JGI IMG/M metagenome (GOLD analysis project Ga0209211, IMG submission 183992) | Groundwater microbial communities from Rifle, Colorado, USA - Groundwater A2 (SPAdes) (version 2) | ecosystem: Environmental > Aquatic > Deep subsurface > Groundwater | place: Rifle, Colorado... | reverse complement strand
ATCCCGAACAGAGTAGTTAAGCCCGCCTGCGCAGATGGTACTGCAGTTATGTGGGAGAGTATGTCGTCGCCTTTCTTTATGAAAACCCTGTTTCTAACGAAACGGGGTTTTTTGTTTTGTATACATCCTGGTTTACTTCAACTGAAATACACCACGACTTGCATAGCCCCGATAGCAGCAAGCTACCACGTAGCGCGGATAGCGGGACAACTAGTGTTCTGGAAGTCTAATGGTGCTGCAAAAAAAATCCTCAATTACTAATTGAGGATTTAGTATTAACCATGAACGGTTTCTTGTTTGCCGTATTTTGTGATGATGGAGGATTCGTAGGCAATCCATTCTTTCCAACGTGCATCCACATTGATGTTGTCTTGATATTGTTTGGCAAAGCCTAAAAAGGTGGTGTAATGTCCTGCTTCGGAAATCATGAGGTCTCTATAGAATTTGGCCAATTCGGGATCTTGAATATTTTCTGAAAGGACTTTAAAGCGTTCGCAACTTCGTGCCTCGATCATGGCTGCAAATAGTAATCTTTCTACCAAGGCATCGTTTCGGCTTCCATCTTTTTTGGCAAATTTGACTAGATCGTTGACATAATTGTCTTTGCGTTCTCTGCCCAATACCAATCCTTTTTCTTTGATGATAGTGTGTACCATTTGGAAATGTTCCATTTCTTCTAGCGCAATTCGCGTCATTTCGGTAACTAATTCTTCTTTTTCTGAATTGTTGACGATGATATAAATAGCATTAGAGGCTGCTTTTTGTTCGCACCAAGCATGATCGGTCAAGATTTCTTCGATATTTGATTCGACTATGTTGACCCATCTTGGATCAGTAGCTAATTTAAGTCCTAACATGAATTATAGATTTAGTGTAGCAAAATTACTCTTTTTATGTTCAATTTTTTGGAAATAGGATTGATTTTCCGTTTAATTACCATTATTTTGTAGTTCACTAGTATGTAAACATGATTTCAAATAAACGACTCTTAATTATTGGTTTTGTTTGGCCTGAGCCGAATTCTTCTGCTGCAGGTGGAAGAATGATGCAGTTAATTGCGTTGTTTAAAAAACAGGGTTATACTATTACTTTCTCCAGTCCTGCACAGGATAGTGAATTTATGGTAGATCTTGCATATTATGATGTAGATAAGGTGTCGATTGCTTTAAATGATTCTAGTTTTGATTCATATATAAAAGAATTGCAGCCTACTGTGGTGTTGTTTGATCGTTTTATGATGGAAGAGCAATTTGGTTGGCGTGTAGCAGAACATTGTCCAGAGGCTATTCGAATTTTAGATACAGAAGATTTGCATTGTTTGCGATTGGCTCGACAGCATGCTTTTAAAGCGAATCATACTTTCGAACTATCAGATATAGTAGAGGAAGATGTTGCCAAAAGAGAAATTGCTAGTATACTTCGTTGCGATGTATCTTTAATGGTATCTGAATTTGAAATGCAGCTATTAAAGTCTGTGTTTACAATTGATTCTTCACTTTTGTTCTATTTACCTTTAGTTGTTGATTCTTTTGATTTGAATTCTTTATTATTTGATCAACGGGAGAATTTTGTTTTCATAGGTAATTTTCTTCATGAACCCAATTGGAATGCTGTTCAGTATTTGAAAGAATCGATTTGGCCATTAATTAAAAAACAGTTGCCCAAAGCAGTTTTAGAAATTTATGGAGCCTATCCTTCACAAAAGGTATTTCAATTGCATAATGAGAAGGATGATTTTTTAATTAAAGGTAGAGCCGAAAGTGCCAAAGAAGTTATTTCAAAAGCTCGTGTAGTCTTGGCGCCTCTTCGTTTTGGTGCTGGAATTAAAGGGAAGTTATTGGAGGCAATGCAATATGGAACGCCCTCAGTTACCACTTTTATTGGTGCTGAATCCATGCATGCTGATTTAGATTGGAATGGGAGTATTGAAGATGATCCGCAAGAATTTGCCAACGCTTCAGTACGATTGTATCAAGATGAAATCTTCTGGAAACAAAGTCAACAAAATGGATTTTCAATTATCAAGCAACGGTATTTGAAAGAACTTTTTGAAGATGAATTTGAAACAAGATTGTCTTTGTTGCTATTGAATTTGGAACCACACCGACACAATAATTTTATGGGGCAAATGTTGTTGCATCACACTTTGCAAAGCACCAAATACATGTCGCGTTGGATAGAGGAAAAAAATCGAAAAATTTAGTTAACAATTGGTATCGATTAATTCGGCTACTAGTCTTCCTGATTTCATTGCTGCATTTATGGAGCCATTCATCAAATGGTCTCCACAGATATAAAGATTGTCATTGATTTGCAGGTCAGTTTTTGTTAGTTCATCACAAACGCTGTCTTGATTTGGTAATGCATACTGAATGCGGTAGGTTTTTAACATCTTCCAATCGTCAACTTGATTTCCATACCATTGCTTTAGCTCCGCCTTCATATTCTCAGCTACAATTGTATCTTCTATTTCGGGTATGCCATTATAAGAGATGGACAGGAGTACTTTTCCTGTTGGGGCATATTTGCTTGAAATATTCGACATCACAGTAAGATTGTTTACCCATTTTTTATGGGTTGCAGCATTTAAAATTATTACAGCTTTGGTAGTTGGAGCTTTTGTTGCTTCGAAATAGACAGTTGTAACGGAATGTGATTGTTGTTTTTGTTTTGGGATATAGTTCCCAGCTAAGCTTATTGCTTCTGTTGCTATTATAATTTTATCCGATACAATTTGTGAACCATCTTCTAAATAAATGGTGTTGTTTTCGATCGCTCTTACTTTTTTTTCAAATTGAATTGAATTTTCAGGAAGTAGTGCCGCTAGTTGTTTTGGAATTTCTTCCATGCCGAGTTCTGGAATTGCGGCATCGCCAGTTGAAAATAGTTTCATGACAAAGTCAAACATATTGCTTGATGTTGTCAACTCATTTTCTAAAAATATACCTGAGAAAAATGGCTTGTAAAATCGATCAATTATTTTTTGGCTGATGCCATACTTTTTTAACTGTGATAAAGTGTCTGTTTCTGATTGATTAAAAATGGCTGAATTTGACATTCGGACTAACTTATTCTTTACTAAAAAGATGTTTATTTTATCTTTCAGAGAACCTACTGGAGCAAATAAGGTTGACACTAATGCGCTAGGTCTTCTAAATGGATCGGCAATGTCAAAATGACCGCCATCATATAATATAGTAGCCCCGGGTATAAATCGTTTTAAATGTAAGTTCTGATAATCAAGTAACGCTTTGGTTTCAGGATATTCAGTTAGTAAAACTTGAAATCCTCTATCCAATCGAAAGCCATCAACACAATCTGTTTTGATTCGTCCACCTACACGATCAGTAGCCTCAAGAATTTGTACGTTGTAATTTTTTTGGTGTAGATACACAGCAGCCGTTAAGCCTGAAATACCAGCGCCGATAATTGTAATAGTTGGTTTCATTGTTTTTGTATGAGACTTTAAAATTACTAAATCTTAGATGTTAAAAGTAAAAATCCCGTTTTGATAAATCAGAACGGGATCAATTACATCATATACTTAATTTTAAGCCAGCATGGTAACTGGATTTTCGATATATTGTTTTAATGTTTGTAAAAACTGTGCTCCATTCGCACCGTCAATGGTACGGTGATCGCAAGCTAATGATAACATCATGGTGTTTCCAACGACAATTTGTCCGTTTTTAACTACTGGTTTCTCAACAATTGCCCCTACAGATAGGATAGCAGAGTTAGGTTGGTTAATGATTGAGTTGAACTCAGTGATACCAAACATACCAAGGTTAGAAACGGTAAATGTACTTCCTTCCATTTCGTTTGGAAGTAGTTTTTTGTTTTTAGCTCTACCAGCCAAATCTCTTACGCTTGCACCAATTTGAGACAAACTCATCGCATCAGTAAAACGCAATACAGGTACAACTAATCCGTCTTCCACAGCTACAGCTACTCCAATATTTACGTGGTGATTGATGATGATAGCATCTTCTCTCCATTGTGAATTAATGATTGGATGTTTTTTCAATGCTGAAGCACAGGCTTTAATAACCATATCGTTAAAAGAAACTTTGGTATCAGGAACACTGTTAATTACTGCTCTTGACTTCATGGCTTCATCCATGGTAACTTCAATTGATAAATTGTAGTGAGGTGCAGTAAATAAAGATTCAGCCAAACGTTTCGCAATGATTTTACGCATTTGCGAATTTTTAATTTCTTCTGCGTAAATTTCACCAGCAGGTACGAATACTTGTGGCGCTGCAGTTTTAGCATTTTCTTGAGGATGCGCTGCACTAGTTGTTGCACTAGTTGTAGATGGTGTGAAGTTTTCGATGTCGCTTTTTACGATACGTCCGTTTTCTCCAGAACCTTTTACTTGAGATAATTGGATTCCTTTGTCATTAGCGATTTTTTTAGCTAAAGGCGAAGCCAAAATGCGTTGCCCGTCTACAGCAACTTCTTGAGTAACTGGAGCCGCTTTATCAGCAGGGGCTGCAGTAGTTTCTTCTTTAACAGCAGTTGTGTTTCCGCCTACTTTAAAGTTGTCCGCCACGCCGCTTATATCGGTTCCTGCAGGCCCAATGATTGCTAATAAGCTATCCACTGGTGCCGTATTTCCTTCTTGAATACCTATATATAATAAAGTTCCAGCATTAAATGACTCGAACTCCATAGTCGCTTTGTCTGTTTCGATTTCTGCAAGTATATCACCTTCTGCAACTGCATCGCCGACTTTTTTCAACCAAGTCGCTACTGTTCCTTCGGTCATTGTATCGCTCAAACGAGGCATTGTTACAACAATTACTCCTTCTGGAAGTTTAGCTGCAGGAGCAGTTGCTTCTGTTTTTGTTTCAGATGCTACTACTGTTTCAGCTATTGGAGTCGCTGCTGTTACAGCACCTCCAGCTAGTAAAGCTGAAATATCTTCTCCTTCATTTCCTATAATGGCTAATAAAGAGTCAACTGGAGCAGTTTCACCTGCTGGTATACCAATATGTAAAAGTGTTCCGTCATTAAAGGACTCGAATTCCATCGTCGCTTTATCTGTTTCGATTTCAGCTAAGATATCTCCTTCGCTTACTTTATCGCCGACTTTCTTAAGCCAAGTAGCCACCGTTCCTTCTGTCATTGTATCGCTTAAACGAGGCATTGTTACTATTGTAGCCATAACTGATTATAATTTATGAGGTAAAAATGGATAGTCTTCTTGTTCGTATACTACGTCGTATAATTGCTGAATTTCTGGATAAGGAGATTCTTCTGCAAATTTTACGCATTCGTCAACCAAGTCTTTAACTCTTTGGTCAATAGCATCAATCTCTTTTTCAGTAGCGTATTTTTTGTCCTTAATTACGTCTAATACTTGAGTAATTGGATCAATTTTTTTATACTCTTCTATCTCTTCTTTTGAACGGTATAGTTGTGCATCAGACATAGAATGTCCTCTGTAACGGTATGTTTTCATTTCTAGAAAAGTTGGCCCATCTCCACGACGCGCTCTTTCGATAGCTTCGGTCATTGCTTCAGCCACTTTCACAGGGTTCATTCCGTCAACAGGTCCACAAGGCATTTCGTAACCTAAACCTAATTTCCAAATATCAGTGTGATTGGCAGTTCTTTCCACGGAAGTTCCCATTGCATAACCATTGTTTTCAACTATAAATACAACTGGTAATTTCCATAGCATTGCCATGTTGAAGGCTTCGTGTAATGATCCTTGACGTGCTGCACCATCACCAAAATATGTCATAGTAACACCGCCAGTCTCAAAATATTTATCAGCAAATGCTAGTCCAGCTCCAACAGGAATTTGTCCTCCTACAATTCCGTGACCTCCATAAAAACGATGTTCTTTTGAGAAAATGTGCATGGATCCGCCCATTCCTTTTGATGTACCAGTTACTTTACCTAAAAGTTCGGCCATAACCGCTCTTGGATCAACTCCCATACCAATAGGTTGAACGTGATTTCTGTAGGCAGTAATCATTTTGTCTTTAGTCAAGTCCATAGCATGTAAAGCACCTGCCAAAACGGCTTCTTGACCATTGTATAAGTGGAGAAATCCTCTTACTTTTTGTTGAATGTATAATGCTGCAAGTTTGTCTTCAAACTTTCTCCAAAGCAGCATGTCTTCGTACCACTTTAAATAAACTTCTTTTGTAACTTCTTTCATTTGAATAATGTTGTGTTATCAATTGTACCTAATAACGCAAAATAGTTTCCTCACACAAATTTGCGAAGTGCAAAAATAAGACATTCCAACTTAGCACTAAAATTAATATGCTATTTTTTGAGTATTTTACAGGAACTTTTTATCAAAAAGAAGTGGTAATAAGTTTTTAAGGGAGTCTGATTTGTAAATAGAACCAATTTCTCCCATAAAATAGATTTCAATGGGGGTGTTTTGTTTTATTTCGTATTCAGCTAATGATTGTCGGCAAGCACCACAGGGAGGAATAGGAGCGCTTGTAGTTGTATTGTCGGAAGCAGCTGATATAGCCATTTTTAGTATTTTGGCTTCGGGGTATTTTGCTCCAGCGTAAAAAACAGCAACTCTCTCTGCACAAAGACCTGATGGGTAGGCGGCATTTTCTTGATTGGAACCTAAAATAATTTCTCCGTTGTCCAATAGAATTGCCGTTCCAACTTTAAAGTGAGAATAGGGAGCATAGGCAGTTTTTCGAATCGCCACTGCTTCATGCATTAAATTTTGAATGTCTGTTGGAAGTTCTTGAATAGTTTCAAAAACATCAAAGTTGGTAGTGATAGTTACTTTGTTCATTTTTTATTTGGGAAAAAAAATCCAAATTTCATTCGAAATTTGGATTGTGATTTTTTAGTTTATTCTATAGATTAATTGAGTCCGTAATTGTCTCCAAAGTTAAAAGTCAAAGAAAAGCGAAGTGTATTTTCTAATGGATTTTTTATTTTTGAAGTCGAGAATAAATAGGAAACATCAATTCTTGTAGAGGTGTATTTGAATCCTGCTCCCATAGAAAAATAACTTCTAGCTCCTTTATCTGGATTCTCATGGAAATATCCTGCACGTACCATAAATGAATCTTTAAATGCATATTCAGTACCAATTGCATATGTGATTTCTTTTAGTTCTTCACTAAAACCATCTGGAGCATCGCCAAAAGATTCAAAAATTCCCGATACCCATCCTGTATTTATGTAATTATTCTTTGTTTGCTCGTTCTCCAAGGTGGTAGTTGTTCCATCCCCATTTATATCAGCATTTTGGGGAGAAGGTACTAATAATTTATTCAGTTCTAAATTGGCTGTTAACTTATTGTCTCCATCAAAAATAAATTCAAATCCCGTCCCGATTTTTAAGTTGGCGGGTAAAAAATAGCCGGTATTTCTGTCATCGGCGTTGTCATAATTTATTTTTGGACCTAAATTTTGAATATTAAATCCAGCTCTCCAAATTCCGTTAAAATGAGTGTATGCTTTTTCTTCAGATTGATAAAATCCTGCTACGTCCACAGCAAACGAAGATGCTGATGTGGCATCATTATTTTGTGTTGGAAAATTTAAATTGGAACGAATATAACGTCCAGCTACCGCCATAGAAAATGTTTTGCTTATCTGTAAGGAATAGGAACCGTCAAGTGCTAGTTCGTTTGGGGAAACTACATTAGCTTGTTCATAAGGATCATTACGCAATTCGATATTTCCAAGACCAAAATACCGTAAGCTAGTTGCCCATGCACTTCGGTCATTTATTTTATTGAAATAGGAAATTTGTCCTAATGAGATATCATTAACTAAATCATTCAAATAGGGGGTGTAGCTTATTGAAAGTCCTTTTTCTGATGCTGCAAATGCAAATTTTGCAGGATTCCACTGTTGAGAAAAAACATCAGATGAAGTAGCGATACCTATATCTGCCATTCCTGCCGATCTTGCATCAGCAGCGACCATCAAGAATGGAGTGCTTGTCGTAATTACTCTTTGTTGTGCATTACTAATCGAAAAAGTAAGAATGCAAGAAATTATAAAGATATATTTATTCATTTTAAAATGATGTTTGATAAACAAAAGTAATTTTTTTTAAATTATTTTCAATACACAAGGTAGTTAATTCCAACCATGTTAAAGACTTTTTGTGCGGAATTAATTTTTTTAATTTCTAAGTATATAACATTATTTTTTATTTTTTATTGTGATTTAATTCGAAATAAAAAACGGAATCATATAAATAGAGTCATTTACATCTCGATTTAGAAAGTAAAAAACTGGTTCAAAGTTTAATTTTAATAATAAAAATTATAAATTTGCGTTTTGTTGTCTGAAGTTAGCGTTTAAAAGCTATTTTTGAATTAAATTCTTCAAAACAATTTATTTTGTAGAGATCTGATGACAAACTTATTTTATAAATAAACATGAAAGTGAATACTAGAAAATTTTTCCAATTAGTTCTGTCTTTAGTAATAATATTAGGTGTTACTAGTTGTAATAAAAAGGCATCGGGTTTAGGTAAAAGCGGCTCGAGAGCTACTGGATGGAACGTACTTAATAAAAAAAGTGTATCGAAAAAAATGAGTGAGCAGCCTGAAGGTCCTGGGCTGGTATTTGTTGAGGGTGGAACTTTTACTATGGGAAAAGTTCAGGATGACGTAATGCACGATTGGAATAACACACCCACTCAGCAACATGTGCAATCATTTTATATGGATGAAACTGAAGTGACGAATTCAATGTATCTAGAATACTTAAATTGGTTAAAAAATGTTTTCCCGCCAACTGAAGAAAATTATAAAAATATTTATGAAGGGGCTTTGCCTGATACTTTAGTTTGGAGGAATCGATTGGGTTATAGCGAGAATATGACTAACAATTATTTAAGACATCCTTCATATTCTCAGTATCCTGTTGTAGGGGTAAATTGGATTCAAGCAAATGAGTTTAGTAAATGGAGAACTGATCGTGTGAATGAAGCTTTATTAGAAAAAAACGGTTTCTTGAGAAAAGATGCTAAAACTTTAGACGTAACAGCAGAAAATTCATTTAATACCGAGACCTATTTAAATTCACCATCCTCAGTTTACGGTGGAGATGAAAACATTGTATTGAAAGGAAGAAAAGGCTCTGCAAAAGCAGCTAAAACTGGTAAAAATGGAAAAGTAATTCCACCTAAGGATATTTATATTAAACGTTCATCAGGTTTATTACTGCCAGAATATAGATTACCAACAGAATCGGAGTGGGAGTACGCAGCAGCAGCTGATGTAGGACAAAGAGAGTATAATGTTTATAAAGGACAAAAGAAGTATCCTTGGTCTGGACAATATACACGTTCTGGAAAACGTAAAACAATGGGAGATCAGTTAGCTAATTTTAAACAAGGAAATGGCGATTACGGCGGTATTGCAGGATGGTCCGATGACGGCGCTGACATTACTAACCAAGTGAAAAAATACCCTGCAAACGATTTTGGTTTGTATGATATGGCTGGTAATGTGGCAGAATGGGTAGCCGATGTTTATAGACCTATTGTAGATAATGAATATAACGATTTAAATTATTTCAGAGGAAATCAGTACACAAAAAATAAAATTGGTAAGGACGGCAAAGTAGAATTAGTTACTCAAAGTACTATAAAATATGATACTCTAAGTAATGGAAAAATAATTGCGCGTTCATTACCAGGGCAAATAGTTCAAGTTCCTATAGATGAAAATGAAACCTATTTAAGACAGAACTTCGACAGAAGCAATAATTTAAATTACAGAGACGGAGATCGACAATCAAGTAAAGAATATAAGTTTAGCACTACAGGTTCTAATAAAGATGCAAAAAATATGTATAATTCTCCTAAAAATAATGTAACAGTTGATAGTTTAGGTAGAATGGTTAGAAAGTTTGATAACTCAAACAAAAGAACTACTTTGGTAAACGACAATGTTAGAGTATACAAAGGTGGTTCATGGAGAGATAGAGCCTATTGGTTAGATCCAGCCCAAAGAAGATATTTCCCTGAAGATATGGCAACAGATTACATTGGTTTTAGATGTGCTATGTCAAGAGTGGGTTCCAAATCACAAAATAAGAAAAGACCTAGAAATTAGTTTTTATACCATTCCAATTAAAAGCCCTTCTTAGGGCTTTTTGTTTATAAAATTTTCAAGTATATGGATATCGCAAAAATTCATGAGTTATTTTTAAATTGTACATCGGTTTCAATTGACACCCGAAAAATTCAGCCTAATTCATTATTTGTGGCTATAAAAGGAGAGAATTTTGATGCCAATACATTTGCTAAAGAGGCACTTGAAAAAGGGGCAGCCTATGTTATAATTGACAATTCGGATTTTTATATCGATCATAGAACTATATTGGTTGAGGATAGTCTTCAAGCACTTCAAGAGTTAGCCAAGTTCCATAGGAATTATTTGAAACTGCCAATTATTGCGTTAACTGGAAGTAACGGTAAAACCACCACCAAAGAGTTGATATATGCTGTGCTTTCTTCAAAGTATAGAACTAAGGCTACTATTGGAAATCTAAACAATCATATTGGAGTTCCTTTGACATTACTTTCGTTTACTACTGAAACAGAAATTGGGATAGTAGAAATGGGGGCTAATCATAAAAAAGAAATCGAGTTTTTGTGTGATTTAGCTCAGCCCGATTTTGGTTATATTACTAATTTTGGTAAAGCACACCTAGAAGGATTTGGAGGCGTTGAGGGAGTAATTCAAGGGAAAAGTGAAATGTATCATTTTTTATCTGACAATAGTAAACTCGCCTTTGTGAATTTAGATGATGCTATTCAGGTAGAAAAAACGAGAGCTATTAATCACTATACCTTTGGAGTTAATAAATTGGAAGCCAATGTGGCTATATCAGAAGTCACTGCTAATCCATTTGTGACGGTGACACTACGGGATTTGAAAATTAAATCACATTTAATTGGCTTATACAATGCTAATAATCTTAATGCCGCCATTACTATAGGGAATTACTTCAAAATTCCGTACGAGCAAATAAAATCAGCTTTAGAAGGGTATGTCCCAGAGAATAATCGATCGCAATTGATAACTAAAGGGACAAATCAAATCATTTTAGATGCTTACAATGCCAATCCAAGTAGTATGGCTGTAGCTATTGAAAATTTCAAACAACTAGATAATTCTAACAAAATAGCAATATTAGGCGATATGTTTGAATTAGGCGAAGAAAGTTTTGAAGAGCATAAAAATATAGTGAATTCATTGTTAAATCAAAAAGAAATTGTTTGTCATTTTGTTGGTGCTGATTTTTTTGCCAATCTCTTAAATGCTGAACATTTTCATTTTCATGCAACTTATGAAGATTTATCAGCTTTTATAAATGAACAAAAAATCAATCAGAGTACCATATTAATTAAAGGATCTAGAGGAATGGCTTTAGAGCGAACTTTAGATCTATTTTAAAAATAGAGGTATTTGTGCATTTAAATTCGCATTAGATACCCTGTTAAACTTTCCTTTTTTTCAAGGTCCAATTTCTTTCTCAAGCGATAACGAGCAAGTTCTACTCCGCCTCCTGAAATATTCATAATTTCAGAGATTTCTTTTGTTGACATATTCATTAATAAATAGGTTGACAAATCCAATTCTCTTGGAGTAATTGTTGGGTGTTTTTCTTTTAATCGTTTTAAAAATTCAAAGTGTACATTTTTTATATGTTTTTCTAAATCCTTCCAGCTTTTATCTGAATTCACTTCTTTTAGAATACTTTTTCGTAATTTTTCAAATTGGAATTTATTAGTTTCGTCAAATGCGGAAGTGTCAATATCTTTCAAACGCTGCATTATTCCGTTCAGGATTTTATTTTTTTTCACAACCTGAAGCGAGTTGGTAACCAATTCTTTATCTTTTGCTAATAAATTGAGCTGTAGTTTGTCATTTTTTAATTTTTCAATTTCTTTCTCCAGATTAAATTGTTCTTGACGAATTCGAGCTTCTTTTTCTAAGTACAATCGCCGCTGTTCTATCGTTTCGAAATATTTATTTCTTCGAATCTTAATTTTAATTCTATCTCGTATTACTCGAATGGTTGCTCCTATCAAAATAAGATAAAATAGATAAGCAATAAAATGTCTGTACCAAGGCGGGGAAATTGTAAATGGGATTGAAGCAGTATCTGAAATAATTCCAAAACTATTTTTCACTTTAACATTCATTGTATACTGTCCCTCTCTAAGATTTGTATACTCTTTAATTGTGGCCGACGACCAGTTACTCCATTCCTCGTCAAATCCATTTAATTTATAGGAATATTTTATATTTTCTACATTTTCAAATGTAGGTGATGAAAATCTAAATTTCACAAAATTTGATTCGTAGGGTATTGTGATTTTGTTGTCAAGTGATATTTTTGAACTGTTGTAAATTGTAGCTTCTTGAGTTGTAAAATTTTGAATAAACACCTTTGGTTTACTATTAATGTTGTTTAATTGATCGGAGTCATAATGTACTAGTCCGTCAGTTAGTCCAATAAATATATTATGAGAATCAAGTGTATTTATAGATAAGTTATTGTATACTAAATACTGTGTGAAATTTAAAAAAGGATTACTAGTATTAGTGTATGTCCCGTTATTATTCTTTTTTAAAACCCCTAAAGTTTCTTTAATTACATACCAAATATTTCCAGCTTTATCTTCAACAATTGTATTGGTTTTAGGAATTTTTTGAAAAATTTTTGTCAGAAATGCATTTGGTTCAAATGTGTTTTTCTTTTCTGAGTAGGTATAAAAATGATTATTGTGTTGAAATACAATAGCGTTCTTAATACGTTGAACACTTGTAATACCTTTATCTATTTCGGATAGTTTTTTGTGTTTAATTACTGTTAAAAATCTCGAATAATTAACATCAAATTTTAATTGATATAATACATCATCTTTTTTTACCCATGCACTAGTATTGGATACTTCAAATTCACCTACTGATTTTGAAAACCCTTTTATCTGATTTTTCAAAACCCAATTTCCATTTGAAAATTCTAATAGCGAAAAACCATTATAATTGGATGCTATTATTTTATCAGGCTTTCCCGGTACAATTTTAAAACTCCAGTATCCAGTATTGTCTAGTGTTTTTACTATTGTGTTTCCACTTAAAATAAATGCTCCTCTATTATGGGCGCATAACAGTGTGCCATTAATAAGTTGCAAATTCCAAGCTTGACCTTCCGTTCCACTAATCAATTGAAAATCTTCTTCTTTAAACGGATTACTCCATTTATGGTAAAACACACCTTGGTTAGTTGCTACATACAAAATGCCTTTATGTACAATGGTAGCATAAACAGTACTTAAATTGTAACTCGATCCAAAAAAAGTAAAAGGGGAATTTTCATTAATAAATGAGATACCATTATCTAATCCCAACCAAAGGTTATCATTTTTATCGATGAATGAAGTTAAAGAGGTGTTGTTTTGCAAGCCTTTTTTTCGGTTGATATGTTGTATAATTTTCCCATTACGATCGCAAATTATAACCCCATCTACAACTGAATTCAGCACAATATGATTATTTTTCATAGAGGCCCCGCCAAGACCGCTATTTTTTTTGATGAACAAATTTGCATCAGTTTCCCAAGGGGTTATTTTGCTGTTTTGGTAAATAAATAGTCCTTTATCAAGTGTGGTTATAATTATTTTATTGTCTATTGGAAACATTCCCCATACTTCTGTATTATTGAGTTGAGTTGAGTTAGGAATTGCAATTAAATTACCATCTCTATATTTTAAAATTCCTTTATTGATATCTTGAAAATACAAAGTGTTCTTTACCAAAAACGAGAATTGAAATCGAGTAGGTGCTTTTAGTATTTGTATCCGGTTGTTTTTATAAATATAGGCTGCATTAAACGATTGAAACACTATTTCGTTTTTGAGGTGATGTATTTTCCAGACAATATCAATTGTACTATTATTCTTCTCTTTCAGAAATCTAGACAATGAAAAATAGACTAATTTTCCATTACTATCCGGTTTAAAGTAGCCAAATTCATTATAACCTCCTACAAATATTTTTCCCGAGGAATGGGTTTTTAATGATCTTACAACGGATTTATTAGGAAGTACATATTTAGACCAAACGGTCCCGTCAAACATGAACATTCCATCGTTATTGGCAAAATATAAATTGTTATTTGAATCTTGGTCTATGTTCCAGTTTTGGGTACCTCCTTTGTAATCCGTCCTTTTGTAGTTTCTAATTTCTGGAATCCCAATACTTTTTACTTGACCAAAAAATACAGAATGAAGCAATAAAAACAATACAAGTAAAGAGCGGTTTTTTAGGTTTTTCATAGATAAATTTTGTAAAACATAGGATATGAAAAGTTCAATTTTTGCTAATTTAATTCAAATTACAATTTGTAAGTTACTTTTACTTTTGTTTTTTTTACAAATATATTTATTTTTTTTATAAAATGTTATAAATCAAATTATTATAAATTTTTTGATGTGTTTTTGTATTTCTAAATATTGACCTTTGATGTGTTTTTGTATAGATTTTTTTTTCTTTTATTTGAAATTAAAACAATAATATTGTGCCAAATTACTAATTAATCAACCAAAATTTAAGAAAAATGAAATTAACGAAATTATTTATTTTTTGTTTTTTGTCTTTGTTTTTCACTATTTACGGACAAGCACAGGATCTTGTCGTAAAGGGAAAAGTGTATGACGAAAGTGGTTTGTCTATTCCAGGGGCTACCGTTTTATTAAAAGGAACAAATAAGGCCACAACAACCGATTTTGACGGTGCATTTGAAATTAAGTCACCTAGCAAAGGGATTTTAGTTGTTAGCTTTATTGGTTACACAACTGTTCAACAATCTGTTAATGGTAAAAATTCCTTGACTTTTAGGTTAAAATCCCAATCTCAAGATTTAAATGAAGTAGTTGTAGTAGGATATGGTACTCAAAAGAAGAGTGTTGTAACTGGTGCAATTTCTAGTGTTAAAGCTAAAGATTTAGAAAAGGTACCTAATGGTAGAATAGAACAAACACTTCAAGGAAGAGTTTCTGGAGTTACTATTGCTGCACAATCTGGTCAACCAGGCGCTGCATCAACAGTACGTGTAAGAGGTTTAACTACTTTTGATACCTATGGAGGAAACAATCCTTTATGGGTTGTTGATGGAGTTATTGTTGATTCAGGCGGTATTGGTTTTGTTAATCAATCTGATATTGAATCAATCGAGGTATTAAAAGATGCAGCCTCTTTGGCAATCTATGGTGCTCGTGCTGCTTCAGGAGTTATTTTAGTAACTACAAAGAAAGGAAAATCAGGAAAAATTAGTGTTAATTATACTGGGTTTACTGGTGTTTCTGCTCCAGAAAAGACATTAAAATTGTTGAATGCAACTCAATATGGAGCCTTGATGAATGAGAAATCTGTTGCGGGAGGTGGTCCTATTCTTTATTCTGATTTAACTGCTTTGGGTAAAGGTACAGATTGGCAAAAACAGATTTTCAGTAATGATGCTCAACGTTCGAATCATGAAGTAAGTTTTAGTGGTGGTAATGATATTTCAACTTTCTTTGCTTCATTTAGCGTTCAAGATCAACAAGGAATTGTTTCTAAACCAATTTCTAATTTCAATAAGAAAAGTATTCGTTTGAATTCCACTCATAATTTGAGCAAAAAAATCCAAATTGGACAAACATTGGGTTATACTCATCAAAAAGGAGTAGGTTTAGGAAATACAAATAGTGAATTTGGTGGGCCATTAAGTTCAGCTTTGAATTTAGATCCAATTACTCCAGTTGTAATTACGGATCCTATCGTATCCAATTCTTCAATTTATACAAGTAATCCGGTTTTTAGAGATGCCAATGGTAATCCTTACGGAATATCTTCTATAGTAGGTCAAGAAATGTCAAATCCAGTTGCTTATGTAAATACACGTTTAGGTAACTACAATTGGTCTGACGATTTTATTGGAAATGTTTTTGCTGAAATCAAACCAATTGAAAATCTTAAAATTAGATCTTCAATGGGAGGTAAAATTGCGTATTGGGGAGATGAGGCATTTACACCTAAATTTTATTTAAGTCCGACTGTATTATCTTCACAAAATAGTTTGACTCGTGCTACTAACCAAACATTTGCTTGGAATATTGAGAACACAGCATCATATACTAAAAATATTGGTTCACATGATTTTACTGTATTAGTTGGACAAGGGGTTTACATAGATAACAATACAAGAGGTTCTTATGTAGCTCATACTAATTTACCAGTTAATGATTACAGAGAAGCATCATTTAATTTCCCATTACCTACAGCACAACGTGTAGGAGCTTCTTATACTTCTCAAGAACACCGAGTGACTTCATTGTTTTCTCGTTTGAACTATTCATTCAATGAAAAATATTTGTTTACCGGTATTATTCGTAGAGATGGTTCTTCTAATTTCGGTCCTAATAATAAATTTGGAATTTTCCCATCTTTCTCAACTGGATGGGTAGTTTCTAAAGAAGGTTTTTGGAAAGAAAATAAGATTGTTAACTCTCTTAAAATTAGAGGAGGTTACGGAGTAGTGGGGAATGATGCCATTGCAGCTAACGGTTTCTTGGCATTAATTGATGGTGGTCGTAACTATACTTTTGGTAGCGCGGGTTCAACAATTTCTTCTGGGAACAGTCCAAGCGCACCAGCAAATCCAGATTTAAAATGGGAAGAGACCTCTCAATTTAATGTTGGTTTTGATGCAAAATTGTTTAATGATTTGAACTTAACCGTTGAATATTACAATAAAAAAACAATTGGAATTCTACAATATGTTGATTTACCAGGTTATGTAGGAGCAACAGGTAGTCCTTTAGGGAATGTTGCCGACATGGAAAATAAAGGTATTGAAGTAGAATTAGGTTACCGTAAAAAAATGGGAGAATTCAATTTCTCTGCTAACGGTAACGTATCTTATCTTAAAAATGAGGTTACATTCTTAGGGCAAGGAAAAGAATTTATTACAAATGGTGTGGCAGGATTTCAATCAATGGGAGAAATTACAAGAACACAAGTTGGCCAATCATACAATTCTTTTTATGGTTTTAAAACTGCTGGAATCTTCCAAACACAAGATGAAGTTAATGCCTATACCAATGCTGCAGGTGGTTTAATTCAGCCTAATGCTCGTCCAGGAGATTTCCGTTGGACAGATACAAATGGTGATGGTACAATTACTAATGATGATAAGCAATTTCTTGGAAGTCCACTTCCTAAATTTACTTTCGGATTAACATTAAATCTTGATTACAAAGGATTTGATTTGATGGCTTTTGCTCAAGGAGCAACTGGAAATCATATTTTCCAAGGAATAAGACGTTTGGACATTTTAAATGCTAATTATCAAACAGAAGCATTGTCAAGATGGACAGGTCCAGGAACTTCTACTACGTATCCAAGATTGACAAACAATGACACCAATGGAAACTTTGGTAATTCTTCTGATTTTTATTTAGAAAAAGGAGATTATATCCGTCTTAAAGTTGTTCAATTAGGATATACGCTACCATCAAGTTTTGTGAACAAAGTAGGCGCGCAAAAAGTTCGCTTTTATGTAACTGGCGAAAACCTACTTACGCTAACTAAATATACAGGTTTTGATCCAGAAATTGGAGGGAACATTATGGGTGTTGATAGAGGTTATTATCCTCAAGCTCGTACATTCATGTTTGGTGCAAATGTTCAATTTTAATACTAAATTAAATTATGAAAACAATAAATATTAAATTATTATCTTTTGTAACTGCAACAGTTATAACATTAGGTTCATGTTCTAAAGAGTATCTAGAAGTAGAACCTAAAGGTACCAATCTGGAGAGTAATTACTATCAAAATCAAGAACAAGCATTCGCGGGATTAGTAGCCGTTTATGATGTAATGAGAAAAAACTCAGGTGGTTTTGAGAATATGATCACTATGATGAATGCTGGATCTGATGATCATTATGCAGGTGGTGGTGGTGCTTCGGATGGAGCTGGAATTCAAGGTTTTTCTAATTATTCCATTACTGCTAATATAATGCCTTCCAGTTTATGGAATGATCATTATCAAGGGATCTTTAGAGCCAATTATTTGTTAACTAAGTTGTCTTCTGTACCAATGGATGCTGCTTTGATTGATCGTTACACGGCAGAAACAAAAGCTTTGCGTGCGAATTATTACTTTAACTTAGTTAGAATGTTTAAAAACATTCCGTTAATTACTGTTCCAATGAGCACCTCAGAGTTTTATACTGTAGTTCAATCTGCACCTACTGCAGTTTATGCTCAAATTGAAAAAGATTTGACAGAAGCAATTACGAATTTACCAACAACTGTTTCGACTTCTGAATCAGCTCGTTTTACTAAAGGTGCTGCGCGTGCTTTACTAGGAAAAGTGTATTTGTATCAAAATAAAAATACTCAAGCTGCTGCTGAATTAGCTGCTGTGAATGGAACTCCCGGTGGAACTAGTCAGTATGGATATAGATTACTAACTAATTTTGGAGATTTATGGACAGTAAATAATAAATTCAATACAGAATCTATTCTTGAAGTTGCTCACACTAATGCTTCAAGTATTGGTTGGGAAAATTGGGGTAATGGAATAGATGAAGGAAACTCTACCAATGTAATGTGTGGACCAAGAACCTATTCTAAAATTGCTTCTGATGCACCAGATTTACCTTCAGGATGGAGTTTCAACGTATTTACACAAGATTTTTATGATTTTATAAAACTAGATCCACGTTTTGCTACAACGGTTTTAGATATGAAAGACTTACAAGCTAGAGGAAAAGCTTCTTACATAGGAGGTTATCAAGATACTGGTTATTTCTTGAATAAATTCATTCCTAGACGTTCAGATGTTACAACAGGAACTGGTGAGCCAGTATTAAATTACAGACAAAATTCATATGTAATTCGTTTGGCTGACTCCTATTTGATGGAAGCTGAAGCTTTAGGTGGAACAGGAGCTAGAGCGCAAGCTTTATTAGACGCTGTAAGAGCTAGAGTTGGACTTGCTAGTACTCCAGTTTCTCTAGCTGCAATTAAAGCAGAAAGAAGAGCGGAATTAGCTGGTGAAGGACACCGTTTCTTTGACTTAGTTCGTTGGGGTGATGCTGCTACAAAATTGGCATCTAGAGGTTTTAAAGCGGGTAAAAACGAAGTTTTCCCAATTCCATATAAAGAATTGCAAAACACTAAATTGGTTCAGAATCCTGGATATAATTAATAAATTTAGATAACTATGAAAAATATAAAAATTCTATTCAGCTTTCTATTAATGTTAGCTGTAACTATAAGTTGTAGTGTTCCGGAAGGAATTGATGATGACACCAGTTTCTTGAATAGTGCATCCGATCCAGCAGCAGTGTCTGCTTTAGCGACAATTACTCAAAATAACTCGGGTAAAGTAACTTTAACTCCTCGTGGAGAAGGTGCTACTAAATTTGAAGTGTATTTTGGAGATGGAACAGCACAACCTGCTGTAGTGAATGCAGGTAGTTCAGCAGTTCATATCTATAGAGAAGGAGTTTATACTGTTAAAATTGTTGCCTTTGGAATTACAGGAAAAAAGACAGAAAGTACACAACAAATAAATGTGTCTTTTAGATCTCCTGAGAATTTAGTAGTAACTATTGAGAATGACAGAGCTATTTCTAAAAAAGTAACAGTTCGTGCTACAGCTGATTTTGCTTTGTTTTATGAAGTGTATTTTGGGGATGTTCCTAATGAAGTTCCAGTTCAAGTGAATAACGGAGAATCTACTTCTCATGTTTATGCTAATGCAGGTACTTATACTATCAAAATTGTATCTAAAAGTGGTGCTATCAGGACTACCAACTATCAAGAGGATTTTGTTGTAACGGCTATTATGGCTCCAACAACTGCTGCGCCAACTCCACCTACCAGACAGTCTGGTGATGTGGTTTCTATTTTTAGCGATTCGTATACTAATATTGGAGTTTCAGAATGGAATCCAGGTTGGGGCCAATCAACGGTTTTGACTAATGTATCAATTGGTTCAAATAATATTTTGAAATATAGCGCACTTAATTATACTGGAATTGTAACGGATTATGGTAATGCAACTAATTTATCCAATATGACTTATGTACATTTTGATTATTGGACACCAGATGCAACAACATTAGGTTTTAAAATTGTAAATACTAGTCAGCCGAATGGCCCAACTAAAGAATCTCAATTTGATTTGTCAACCGTTACTAGAATGAGTTGGGTAAGTGTAGATATTCCATTATCAGATTTTACTACAAACAAATCGGCGATCACTCAAATGTTATTTGCATCTTCTGGTGGAACTGTATTTATCGATAATTTGTATTTCTACAAAAACCCAACACCGGCTTCTGGAATTCAAGGAACTTGGAAATTAGCGCCAGAGGCGGGAGCTTTAAAGGTGGGTCCTTCTGCAACCGATTTTAGTTGGTGGCAAAATAATACAGCTGACGTAACAACTCGTGCTTGTTTGTTTGATGATCACTATGTTTTCAATACAAACGGAACGTTTAATAATGTTCAGGGTTCTACAACTTGGCTGGAAGCTTGGCAAGGTACAGCTGATGCTTGTGGCACTCCAGTTGCACCTCATAATGGCTCAGCAAATGCTACCTATACGTATGATTCAGTTGCAAATACAATTACTTTAAACGGTGTAGGAGCTTATTTGGGATTACCAAAAGCAACAAATGCTGGAGAACTTAATGCAAGTGCAACAGTTCCAAATTCAAGAGTATATTCTGCAGTGCTTTCTAACGGAAACAACACTTTGGAAGTAGTAATCAATTTTGGAGGTGGTTTTTGGTATTTCAAACTTGTTAGAGTTTAATTTTAAAAAGGATATAAAATGAAAAATATAAAATATTTTATGATGGTATTGATTGCAATTGGTTTTACCAGTTGTGAACAAGATACTTACGAATTTGGTACTTTGACAAGTCCATCTGAGCTTACCGTTGCTGCTGATGTTGTGGGTAAAACTACTGCAAATCCTAACGGTGATGGAACAGGGGTTGTAAATTTTACAATAACTGGAAAGAATATATTAGCTACAAAAGTTGATTTTGATGCTGATGATGCAGTAGATTTAGTAGATGCTCCAAACGGAAAAATCACTAAAAAGTATTCTACAAATGGAACCAAAACGTACCAAATTACAATTGTAGCTTATGGTGCAGGTGGTGTAGCAACTACAATTACAAAAGAAGTTACTGTTAAAGTTAGTTTTGCTCCTGCAGCCTCAATTGTAACGGCTTTAACAGGAGATTCAAACAAAACTTGGGTGGTAGATAAATCAGTTCCTGCTCATTTTGGAGTTGGCCCTGCGGATAATCCTGCGCCAATCTGGTGGTCTGCGAATGTTAATGAAAAAGTAGCAACAGCTAATTGTTTCTATACTACTACATTTAAATTCACTAAACTAGGTGCTTTCAATTATACTTTACAAGTAACTAATCCTGATGGAGCGTTTACAAAAACAGGAGCATTTACTAGTTTGCCTGGTATTCCTGCTTCTGGAGATGAAGGTTGTTATGCATACGGTGGTGGAACTTCAGCATTCAGTTTTGCAAGTGCTTCTTCAGGTTTTGCAGCATCCACTCCTTCAACTCAAACTAGTATTGTATTGTCTGGAGTAGACACGTATATCGGTGTTGCTTCTGTGCAAAAAGAATATGAAATTCTTTCCATCACACCAACAGCAATGCATTTACGTGTTTTAGGATACGGTCCTGAATCAGGAAATGCATGGTATTTAAAATTAGTACCAGCACAATAATATTAATCTATATAAACTCAGAATCAATTTTGGTTCTGAGTTTATTTTTTATTACCAATAGATCTTAAAATGAAAAAACAATTTACTAATTCCAATATATCTAAGCTTATGTTAAGTGTTTTCTTATCAGCGTTTATGTTTTTTTCATGTAGTGGCGATTCAGCTGGTACAACTGGAGGTGAAACGGTAGTAAAACCATCTAACTTAGTAGTAGTGGCTACTCCTGTGGGTGTTTCAACTCAAAATCCAAATGGTGATGGTAGTGGAACAGTTAGTTTCACTTTTAGTGCAACCAATGCAACATCCTATAAGATTGCTCTTGGAGATGGAGAAACTAAAGAAACTACTACGGGTACTTTAACTTATACGTATAATGCTTCTGGGACTAATTCATATACCGTTTATGTATCTGCATACAATGGCTCGCAATTTATCAGTAGCTCTGTTGCATTAACACTTTATGTTGCACCAAAAGCAATTTGGGCTGATGAGTTTAATGTCGATGGTGCTCCGGATGCGACCAAATGGGCCTATGATTTAGGTACTGGTGATTGGGGTTGGGGAAATAATGAAGCCCAGTATTATACTAATCGTGCCGATAATGTGAAAGTGTTGAATGGCAAATTGATAATTACACCAATCAAAGAATCGTATCAAGGAAGTAATTATACTTCTGCAAGAATCAAAACACAAGGTAAATTTTCTTTCAAATACGGTAAAGTTGAGATTAAAGCAAAATTACCTGTTGGAGGTGGAACATGGCCTGCGCTTTGGATGTTAGGAAACAACATCACTACAGCTAGTTGGCCTGCTTGCGGTGAAATTGATATTATGGAGCACGTTGGAAACACTCAAAATAAAATTTACGGTACCTTGCATTATCCCAATTTTTCGGGTGGAAATGCCGTTTCTAAAACCATTAATATTTCTAATGCTTCTACTGAATTCCATATTTATTCACTTGATTGGAGAGCAGATGCAATTCGGTTTTATGTGGATGGAACATTGTTTCATACTTTTACAAATACTTCCTCATTGCCATTTAATCAGAATTTCTTCTTGATTATTAATTGTGCTATGGGAGGTAATTTTGGTGGGACTATTAATCCTAATTTCACATCCTCTACTTTCGAAGTAGATTACATCAGAGTTTTCAATTAAAAAGGTTTGTTAACTTAGAGTTCTTCATAAAAAGCTTTTATTTGTAAGTTGGATAAAAGCTTTCTTGAAGAATTGATATTGTATGATTATGAAAACCGAAAAGTGGTATTGGATATATATTTTTTTGATTCTAGGAAATTTATCCTATAGTCAAAACTTAAAATTAATGTCCTATAATATTCGCTTGGATGTTGCTTCTGATGGACAAAATGCTTGGCCAGTTCGAAAAGATTTTTTTGCCTCACAAATTCAATTTTACGAACCTGATATTATGGGAGTGCAAGAAGCGATGCCCAATCAAGTTCTTGATTTAGAGCAAATGCTTCCTCAATACAATCAAGTTGGAATCGGTAGAGAAGGGAAAGGTAAAGGAGAATCTTCCAATATTTTTTATAAAAATGAGAACCTAGAAGTAGTTGAAACGAATACGTTTTGGCTTTCGGATACCCCAGATTCAATTTCAAAGGGTTGGGATGCAGCCTGTCACAGAGTATGTACTTATGCACTTTTTAGAGAAATAGATTCTAATACACTATTTTGGGTATTCAATACCCATTTAGATCATGTTGGGATAGAAGCTAGAGTAAAAGCAATTGCCTTAATTCTATCTAAAATAGATCAGTTGAACACCGCTAATTATCCAGTTGTCTTAATGGGCGATTTTAATCTAGAGCCTGAAGACAAATCTATAATTGATCTTAAAAAGAAAATGAATGATGCTCGAGAGCTTTCAGTTAAAAGTGCTTTTGGGCCGATTGGGACATTCAACAATTTTGAATTTGACAAACCAGTTACTAAAAGAATAGACTACATTTTTATTTCCAAAAATGCCAAATTAGAAGTAAAAAAGTATGCTGTCTTAACGGATTCAAAAAATTTGAGATACCCCTCAGATCATTTTCCAGTTTATGTCGAAATTAAATAATTTGATTTACTAATTTATTTATGTTTAAAAATATGATCCTATATTCTTTACTAAGTTTATCCATCAGCTTGTTTAGTTGTTCCTCATCTAGCGAGACAGTTTTGCCTGAGGTAACTCCTAAAGTCCCTTCAGTACAAGTGAATGAAGTTGATTATTGGTTAACGAATGGATCTAAAAATATTTTTCTACAAAAACAAACTGGTATTTTGGCATTTGGTTCTACTTATAATGTGTATCCAAATATTGAAGTAGATGCCACACAAACCTTTCAAACTATTGATGGTTTTGGATTTACACTTACGGGTGGAAGTGCTCAAAGTATCAACAAACTCAATTCTCAAAAGCGCAATGAGCTACTTCAAGAATTGTTTGGTAAGAATGACAATTCTATTGCTATCAGTTACCTACGAATCAGTATTGGAGCTTCTGATTTGAATGCATCTCCTTTTAGTTACAACGATTTGCCAGCAGGACAAACCGATGTTGCTTTATCTCAGTTTAGTTTACATCCTGATTTAAATGATGTAATCCCGATGTTGAAAGAAATTCTTGCGATCAATCCACAAATAAAAATTTTGGCTACACCTTGGTCTCCACCGACTTGGATGAAAGACAATAATAGCTTCATTGGCGGAAGCCTAAAAACAGAATATTATGGGGTTTATGCCAATTATTTTGTCAAATACATTCAAAAAATGAAGGATGAGGGCATTGTCATTTCGGCTATAACTCCTCAAAATGAACCCTTACATCCAGGAAATAATCCAAGTATGTTCATGTCGGCGCAACAACAAGCAGTTTTTATTAAAAACCATTTGGGGCCTGCTTTTGCCGCAGCTAATCTAACTACTAAAATTATTATTTACGATCACAATTGCGATAGACCTGATTATCCGTTAGCCATTTTGAATGATGTAGCTGCAAATCCTTTTGTTGATGGTTCGGCCTTTCATTTATATGCCGGCGATATTAATGTTCTATCTACAATTCATAACGCGTTTCCGAATAAAAATCTATATTTCACAGAACAATATACTGGTACTTCAGGCACTTTTGAAGGAGATCTAAAGTGGCATTTGAAAAATGTAATTATTGGTTCCATGCGCAACTGGAGTAAGGTAGCCTTGGAATGGAATTTAGCTAATGATGCTAATTTCAGACCCTACACACCAGGTGGGTGTTCTACTTGTAAAGGAGGATTAACAATAAATGGAGCTGATAGTTTTGAGCGAAATGTTGGATATTATATTATCGCTCATGCGTCTAAATTTGTACCTGCAGGTTCTGTTCGTATCGCTTCAAATCAAACGGCCAATTTAAATACAGTGGCTTTTAAAACACCAACGGAAAAAACAGTTCTTATCATTGAAAATGATGGGTCTGCTAATGAATTATTTAACATAAAATCAAATGGGAAATGGGTTACAACTTCTATTGGAGCAGGTGCTGTAGCTACATTTATTTGGTAAACAATACAAACTACAAATCATGTTAAAATACGGTTTATTATGTATCGTTATTATGTCCTTTTCAAGCTATGGACAAGAGATACAAAAGTTACATTCTAAAGAGAAATTAATCCAAGTATTTACTACTGCAGAGAATACAGATTTACGCTTGACCCCAACAAATAATTTAAATTTCATCCCATCTCAACAACCTGTTGAAAGCGAGATTTCAGTTTTCGTAAATCCCACACAATCCTTCCAAAATTTTATGGGTATAGGTGGCGCAATAACTGATGCTAGTGCTGAGGTTTTTGCAAAATTGAGCGCAGCCAAACAAGCGGAGTTGCTCACAGCCTATTATGACAGAAAAAATGGAATAGGATATTCCTTGTTGCGAACGTCTATTCATAGTTCTGATTTCGCAAGTGAAAGTTACACCTACATTCAAGAAGGAGATCAGGAATTGAAAACATTTTCAATAGATCATGACAAGACATATAGAATTCCAATGATAAAACGTGCCATTCAATCTGCAGGTGGAAATTTGCTTTTGTATGCTTCACCTTGGAGTCCACCGTCCTTTATGAAAAGTAACAAAACCATGCTTAAAGGAGGTACGTTATTACCCGAATTTTATCAGGCTTGGGCAAATTATTATACCAAATTTGTAAAAGCCTACGAAAAAGAAGGAATGCCTATTTGGGGAATTACGATTCAAAATGAACCCATGGCGACTCAAACATGGGAATCCTGTTTGTTCACGGCTGATGCCGAAAGAAATTTTCTTAAAAACTATCTTGGACCAACGATGCAAAAAGAAGGTTTAAGCTCTAAGAAAATTGTAGTCTGGGATCACAATCGAGATTTAATGAATCAACGTGCAAATGTTATTTTTGATGATCCAGAAGCTGCCAAATACGCTTGGGGAATGGGTTTTCACTGGTATGAAACTTGGTCTGGTGGACAACCGATGTTTGATAATGTTCGAAAAGTGCACGAAGCTTATCCTTCTAAAAATTTATTGTTTACCGAAGGTTGCGTAGAACGTTTTGATGCTAAAAAATATCAATTTTGGGGGAATGCCGAACGTTATGGAATTTCAATGATTAATGATTTTAATAATGGTACGGTTGGCTGGACCGATTGGAATATTCTTTTGGACGAAAATGGTGGGCCAAATCACAAAGGCAATTTCTGTTTTGCACCTATACATGCGGATATGAAAACGGGAGAGTTAATTTACACTCCAAGTTATTATTATATCGGTCATTTTTCTAAATTTATACGCCCTGATGCGAAACGTATAAGTACCGCCTCAAGTAGAAGTAATTTGTTAAGTACCACATTTAAAAATATCGACGGAAGCTTTGTGACGGTAGTTATGAATTCATCTTCAGATAAGATAAAATACAATTTGATTTTGGGCACAGAAAAAACACTAGTTGAAATACCGCCACACGCCATTCAAACGTTGGTTTATTAATATATATTTAAAATAAAATACATGAAAAAAGTAAGTTTTATTGGGTTGTTATTCGTTTCCTTATTAGGTTTTTCTCAACAAAAAACAATTGATCAAAAAGTCGAAGCATTATTGAAACAAATGACTTTGGAGGAAAAAATTGGTCAGTTGAATCAATACACAGGTAATAATCAGGCAACAGGTCCAATTACTATCAATCCCAATAAAGAAGCCGAAATTAAAAGCGGTTTGATCGGTTCGATGTTGAATGTAATTGGCACAAAATATACGCGTCAATACCAAGAATTGGCCATGCAATCCCGATTAAAAATTCCGTTATTGTTTGGACAAGACGTCATTCATGGGTATAAAACTACGTTTCCAATTCCCTTAGCTGAAGCAGCGAGTTGGGATATGGATGCGATAGCTTTAGGCGCTCGAATTGCCGCTGTTGAAGCATCTGCAAGTGGGATTCATTGGACTTTTGCCCCTATGGTTGATATTGCTCGTGACCCACGTTGGGGTCGTGTGATGGAAGGAGCAGGTGAGGATACCTATTTAGGGTCTAAAATTGCGGTTGCAAGAGTAAAAGGATTTCAAGGCAATCTAGGCGATGTGAATTCGGTGATGGCTTGCGTAAAACACTTTGTAGGGTATGGTGCTGCAGTCGGCGGCCGTGATTACAATTCGGTTGATATGAGTGATAGAATGTTGTGGGAAACCTATTTACCACCATTCAAAGCCGCTTTGGATGCTGGAGCTGCAACCTTTATGAATTCGTTCAACGATTTGAATGGGGTGCCAGCAACCGGAAATAAATTTTTGCAACGTGACATTTTAAAAGGGAAATGGAATTTTCAAGGTTTTGTAGTTTCTGATTGGGGTTCTATTGGCGAAATGGTCAATCACGGGAATGTGAAAGACAACAAAGAAGCGGCACAATTAGCCATTACAGCAGGAAGTGATATGGATATGGAAAGTAATGCCTACCGTTACAATTTGGGACAATTAGTTCAAGAAGGTAAAGTAGATATAGCTTTGATTGACGATGCGGTAAAGCGTATTTTAAGAAAGAAAATGGAATTGGGATTATTTGACGATCCTTATAAATATTCTAATCCAAAACGTGAAGCCAAAGAATTGAACAATCCGTTGCATCGAAAAATCGCAAGGGATATGGCGGCTAAAAGTATCGTTTTATTGAAAAACGAAAAACAACTTTTGCCTTTGTCAAAAGACTTAAAAAAGATTGCCTTTATTGGTCCATTGGTAAAAGAACATAAAGAAAATATGGGATTTTGGGCTGTTGAATTGCCTGAGTTAGATTATAACAAACATGTGGTTTCTCAATGGGAAGGTTTGCAAAATAAACTGGGTCAAAATACCCAATTATTGTATGCCAAAGGTTGTGAAATCGAGGGCACGAATAAAGATGGATTTGCCGAAGCTATTGCGGTTGCCAATCAGGCTGATGTGGTAATTGTGAGTATTGGCGAGAGAGGTAATATGAGTGGAGAAGCTAAAAGCCGAAGCAATATTCATATTCCAGGCGTACAAGAAGAATTGGTGCAAGCACTTCAAGCAACAGGGAAACCGGTGGTTGTTTTAATTAATGCAGGTCGTCCTCTTGTTTTTAATCAAACGGTAGATACCGCTCCCGCTATTTTATACACTTGGTGGTTAGGAACTGAAGCAGGTAATGCTATTGCCGATGTGTTGTTTGGCGATTATAATCCGTCAGGGAAATTGCCAATGACATTTCCGAGAGAGGAAGGTCAATTGCCAATTTATTACAACCATTTCAATACAGGAAGACCAGCGCCAAATGAGACGGCTTTTAACTATGTTTCGGCTTACACCGATTTGAAAAACAGCCCAAAATTTGCATTTGGACATGGTTTGAGTTATACCACTTTTACCTATGCCGATTTAAAATTGTCTAAAAATAAGATAAGCGATTCGGATACAGTTGAAGTTAGTTTCCAATTAACTAATTCGGGAAAATTTGCTGGGAATGAAGTGGTACAATTGTACTTAAGAGACAAAGTAGGTTCAGTAGTTCGTCCAATTATTGAATTAAAAGATTTTCAAAAGATCTATTTGAATGCTGGCGAAACAAAAACAGTTCAGTTTAGTATTGACAAAGAAAAATTAGCATTCTATAATGATAAATTAGAATGGAATTCAGAAGCAGGCGATTTTGATTTGATGATTGGAACTTCTTCATCAGATATTCGATTAAAAGCGAGTTTTGAATTGGTTAAATAAAACAAGAGTTTTAATTGAAATAATAAAGTAGATTGTAGTGTAAGTAGGGGATGCTAATTTGTTTTAGTATCCCTTATTTTTTTGTCTGCTTTTATATTTTGTCTGTTTCGGTATATATAGTATATTCGTTGCACCCAAAAACGGCAACAATTCTAAAATCAAATTCATGTTAAAAGAAGTTATCGCAAACAAAGAAAAGTACCAGCCTGGTTTATCTACGGATTGTGTAATTTTTGGTTTTCATGACAATCAATTGAAAGTATTGTTGATCAAAACCAAATACAGTGACGATTGGGCTTTACCCGGTGGTTTTGTTTGTATTGAAGAAAGTATTGACGATGGCGCAGTGAATGTTTTGCAAAGGAGAACCGGATTGAAAGGAATTTTCCTAAGACAATTTGCCACTTTTGGAAAAGTCAATCGTAATCCGCGAGAATTTAGTGAGAATACGTTGCGTTTTTATGATATACCCAAAGAACAAGCAGAATGGTATTTGGGACGTTTTGTTACCATCGGTTATTATGCTTTAGTCGATTTTTTACAAGCTGTTCCGCAACCTGAAGGCAACAGTGAAATAGTAGAATGGATTGATTGTCATTCTATTCCAAATTTGATTTTAGACCACAAAGAAATTTTTGATCAAGCACTCGAAACCCTTCGAATGGAATTGAATCAGGTGCCAGTGGGTTATAATTTATTGCCCGAAAAATTCACGATTCCAGAATTACAAAAATTATACGAAACTATTTTAGGCAGACAACTCGACCGCCGCAACTTTTTAAGAAAAATAACTTCGATAGGTATTTTAACCAAATTGGATGAAAAGAAAAGTAATGTCGCTCACAAAGCGCCAAACTTGTATTCTTTTGACAAAGACCGTTACGAAGAAGTATTAAAAAATGGTTTGCACCAAGGTTGGTAAATTTTACCGATAAATAAAAAAAGGCTTGTCTAATTAGACAAGCCTTTTTTATTTATAATGTTTTCACTTTGCCATTATCGGTATATTCAATCGAATATTCATGAGTGGTCAGATTGGCTTTTAATTGGGCCATTTCTTCTCCATTTATCCAAATTAAATGCAATTCGTTTTCAGCAGCTTCACCAAATTCTAAACTTCCTGAGAAGGCTTTAGACGTATTGCGAAGACGAAGTAAATCCAGTTGTTTTAGGACAACTTCTTTTTTCAATCCTTCCTGAATAGCTTCGGTACTTAAGGTAGTTCTGTTGATTTCTTTGTGACCATCTTTACCTGCTTTTTCTACACCAACATAATCATTGGATCCCGCAAAAATATCCAAATACCAAATTTGAGGAATACCTGGCATAAAGAGTTGGATGGCTCTAGCTAAAGCTAATTTTTGTTCGCTTTCTCCAAGTGCACTGAAGTAAGTCGCATTGACTTGGTAGTACGATATTTTTTTACCGTCGGCACCGTATAGGTTCTTCACTAATCCACCACGTTCGATGATGAGGTTCATCAATTCTTCGATTTCATGATCCTCCAACAATCCTTTTTGGTACACACCATTCACTTCTTTTCCTTTCAAATCCAAAACAGGAATTCCGTCGTGGCAACCTAACATGTTGACTGTTTTCAGGCCTTTGGTAATAATGTCATTTGCCCAAGTCAAAAGGGCTTTATTGCTTCCTTTTTCAATTGCGTGAATACACAAACCAGGCAAGAAGAAATCGTAAATTGCATAACCTTCTTTGGCTACTTCTTCGTGCAGGTGTAAGCCGTATTCGGCATGAATTTCAGGTAATAATTCTAAGTTGTTTCTTTGGGCAATTTCATTAATTCGAGCCAAATAATCCCAAGTTCCTGGCTTGTTGAAGAAATTACTTTCGCCAATAGCTTTGTGCAAATACGCAAAGGCATCCAGACGTAATATTTGTCCGCCATAACTTGCCACTTTAGCCAATACGTCTTCATAGAATTCCCAAACCAAAGGAGAATTAGCATTTACATCCATTTGACCTAAATACTCACGCTTGCTGTTTACAATTTTTAGTACTTCGGCTTGTAATTGTTCGTTGCAACCTAAATCTAACAATTGAATATCTTGATTTTCGTCAATAGTATTATTTATTTTTATGCAAATGTCATCAGCTTCTTCAGCTGAAATACTAGGTAGCGATTGTAAGTCGGAAACACTAATTTTTTGAAGGGTTACTTTTTGGTAAAAAGTATTCCAATATGGACGTTCTTGTCCGTCAGGGAATACAATATTTAAAATGGGCAAACCGGATTTCCGCATGAACAGTTTGTCCAAATACTCTTTGTTTGGCACCATAACTCCGTCTTCGCCAAGCGTTCCGTTGCCTTTCCAGAATTCGTTCCAGTCAATAAAGAAGTCTTTAAATTTCGATTGATCACCATGGGCAATCAAATCTTTAAATTGAGGCGAGGCCACCGATAAGTGATTCAATACAATGTCAAATTTCAATTGAATATTCAAAGCTTTCAAGGCTTTAATGTCTTGTTTTGATACTAATTCTTCATTGATATTATAGTCGACAATTGAAAAACCTCGGTCTAAGTCACTGTTGAAAAAGGTTGGTAACACATAAAAAAGAGAGAAAGTATCCTTGAATTCTGGTAGTTGCAACATGCTGACGATATCGGTAAGATTTTTTCCAATACTATCTGGATACGCGTTCAACATAACGCCGTTTGAAATGCTTTTAGTTTTTGTAATTGATGACATTGTGTAGTTGTAGATTGTAGTCGATTTAATTTTGCCAAAGTTACTAATAAAAATGACTAACAAAAAGGGGGTAATTCAATTTCAACATAAAGAGTAAGTTGAAACATAAAAAAAACTCCTTAATTTCTTAAGGAGTTTTATCGGTGGGCGATGAGGGGTTCGAACCCCCGACCCCCTCGGTGTAAACGAGGTGCTCTGAACCAGCTGAGCTAATCGCCCGAATGCAATTCGTAAATTTTCATTCCCTTATTGCGAGTGCAAATATACAGCTGTTTTTTGTATTTGCAAGAAAAAAAGGAAAAAAATTATAAAATTTCTGCAACTACAAAAGTACTTCCGCCAACATAGATAAAATCAGTATGTTGTGCATTTTGCGTCGCTTTTTCGTAAGCGGCTGAAACAGAATTATATATTTTTCCATCTAGACCAAATTGCGCTGCTTTTTGAGCTAAGATTGCTGCTTCAAGCCCGCGAGGAATATTGGGTTTGCAAAAATAATAGATCGCATTTTTCGGAAATAAAGGGAGTACTTCGTCCAAATCTTTGTCATTCACCACTCCTAAAATAAAATGGAGTTGATCAAACGATTCGTTTTGAATTTGATTCAACACAACAGACAAACCATGTGTATTGTGTGCGGTATCGCAAATTATTTTAGGAGACGCTCCAAGTTGTTGCCAGCGTCCTTCTAAGCCAGTATTTTTGACTACTTGTGACAATCCTGTTTTCCAATGCAATTCGGTTGTTTTGAAGGCGGTATATTGATTTAAAACAGTAAGCGTTTGCATCACCGTTTTTTTATTGTGGATTTGGTAATCGCCAATCAAGTCAGATGGATAAGTAGTTGCAATTACATCAGAAGCAAAGTAAACTTGGCTATGATTGGCTTTGGCTGTAGCCAAAAAAACCGGCTGAGTTTCCGATGTATATTCTCCAATAACAACTGGAATATTCGATTTGATGATTCCTGCTTTCTCGGCTGCAATTGCCGCCAAAGTATTCCCTAGGAATTGTGTATGGTCTAAACCAATATTGGTAATCACTGAAACTAAAGGGGTAATTACATTCGTCGCATCCAATCGTCCTCCCATACCCACCTCAATAATAGCAATATCAATTTTTTCTTTGGCAAAATAATCAAAAGCCAAGCCCACACTCATCTCAAAAAAACTCATGTCGTTGGCTTCAAAAAAGGCTCGGTGTTGGTCGACAAAATCACAAACAAAGGCTTCAGGAATTAGTACGCCATTGATCTTAATGCGCTCTCTAAAATCTTTTAAATGGGGCGAGGTGTATAATCCAACTTGGTATCCTGCTTCTTGAAGAACAGAAGCCAACATATGAGAACTAGAGCCTTTTCCGTTGGTGCCTGCAACATGAATGCATTGCAACTGGCTTTCGGGATGACCCAAATAATCCATGAGCAAATGAACGTTCGTTAGGTCTTTTTTGTAAGCAGAAGCCCCTTGTAGTTGGTACATCGGGAGTTGATTAAAGAGCCAATTTAGGGTTTCAGGATAGGTCATTTTGTTTGAAAAAAAGTATTTGTTAAAAATATTTTTCGATTTTTTTAGTTTACTATTGCATCGAAAAGTATCTTTATTGCAAATTTGAAACAAATTTTAGAATTAAAGCCCAAAAAACACGAATAATATATGTTTAGTTTACTACAATTACAGTCTGATACCCTTGCTAATGCTGCCTCTAATGTGGTGGTTGAAAAAATCGCTACTAATACTGAAATCTCTGTTTTAGAATTTATATTTAAAGGAGGTTTCTTTTTGATTCCAATTGCTATTTTATTGTTTTATACTATTTATGTCATCATTGAACGTTACTTATACATCAGCAAAGCAGCTACTATTGACAGCCGTTTGATGATAGATGTTCGCGATCAATTGCATTTAGGTAATTTGGATTTGGCGAGAAGCATTGCAGAAAGAAGTAATTCGGCATCTGGAAATATATTAAAAGAAGGGATTCTAGTTGTAGGTCGACCTATTGCTGAAATCGAATCGAATATGGATCGTGCTGCTGATATCGAAATTGCACAAATGGAAAGTCGTTTGGGTCATTTAGGATTGATTGCCGGTATTGCACCTACATTAGGATTTATCGGAACTATTTCAGGTGTTATCAAGATTTTTTATAGCATTTCAGTTACGGAGAATATTAGTATTGGAAATATTTCTGGAGGTTTGTATGAGAAAATGATCAGTAGTGGTTCTGGATTGGTTGTAGGAATTATTGCCTACAGCGCCTATCACTTGTTGAATGGTAAGATTGATAATTTTGCCTTGAAGATCCAAAAACAAATTTTAGAATTTGTCAATATTATTCAAAAAGCATAAGTATGTCAATTAAACGTAAAAGAAGATTTCATGCTGAAGTGGCGACCTCGTCACTGAGTGATATTATGTTTTTTTTATTGTTGTTCTTTTTGATCATTTCTACATTGGCGAATCCCAATGTGATTAAAATGACGTTGCCAAAAGCACAAGCGAATGAAAAAACAAACAAACAATTCATTAGTCTATCGGTTACAGAAGATAAGAAGTTCTATATAGATAAAGAACCAGTAGCTTTCGAATCTTTAGAAAGTACTTTAATGTCAAAAATGAATGCTACCAAGGACCAAACCGTTGTGGTGCGCATTCCATTTAATTTACAAGTTCAAGATTTGGTTGATGTATTGCAAATTGGAGTTCGAAACAACTTGAAATTTGTAATTGCAACAAGTCCTAAATAAGTTAAGATTCAAATACAAAAAGCCCCATATTTCATTTGAATTATGGGGCTTTTTAGTTTATTATTAGTTGTTAGTTCAAATTGAAATTGTAAACGATTTTTCCAACCTGTTTTTCAGGGGCATCGCTACTCGCATCCCATTTGGTATTCAATGCGGCTGATTTAGCTTGTTCTAATAAACATTTAGCCGTATTTGTAGTACCCTTAATTCCTGCAATTGCGCTCACTGTTTTTCCGTTTCTATCTACCGAAACTTCTACGACTACTTTTCCTTCTTCGTTACAGGTGTATTTTGGTGCAGGTTTAGAAATTGCTCTTCGATTGCCTAAAGAATAGCCGCCACCAATTCCGTTTCCGGAACCGCCACCAGATCCTGCTCCATAGCCACTGCCGTTCCCAATTCCGTTTCCAGTACCATTACCACCGCCAGTTCCACCTCCGGAACCGCCGTTGCCATAATAACTGGTAGCACTCAAACTTCCATTTGATTTTCCTTTATTTCCCGCTGTTTTATCGTCGCCATCCCCTCCTTTATTGGAACCTTTCAAAAGACTAGATAAAGCATCGTTGGTTGTGTTAGAAATTTTAGGTTTCACCACTTCCGGTTTAGCCTCGTCTTTGACTACCGTTGTTTTTTGTTCTGTTTTTTCTTTTTTTGGAATGACAACACTTTCTTCAGTACTGTTTTCTTGTGCAATTATTGCTTCCTCAGGAGTGGATTCTGTAGGCGTTTCTATCACTTCATTTTGTACTTCAATGACTTCACTTTCATAATTGCTGCCAGAGCCTAGATCACTGTCTCCAAAATTAACAGACACACCGCCACCACCGCCCCCAGTTAGTTCAGCCAAATTGGAAGGTGGCCAAAATCGGATGAAAAATAAAATCAACAACATGGCTGCATAGATCAGCAGCGAAAATGCTAGGGATTTTTTTTGGTCTGTAGAAGGAGTGAAACTCATCTGTTTTGTTTAAAGGTAAAATACGTTTTTAAAAACGCCGAAATGTACTAAAAATTGTCAAGAGAGAAAAGAAATACTTGTAATTTCAACTGCTAAATTTTGAACTATAAATGCTAAATTTTCGGTTTTAAAAAGTATCTTTGATTGCTTTTTTATAACAAATCAACCTCTTTATTTTATATTATTATGAATTTTAGTTTAACCGATGAACATAAAATGATTCAGCAAGCCGCTCGAGATTTTGCACAAACTGAATTATTACCGGGTGTTATTGAAAGAGATGAAAATCAAATTTTTCCAACTGAACAAGTAAAAAAAATGGGAGAGTTGGGTTTTATGGGAATGATGGTAGATCCAAAATACGGTGGGAGTGGACTCGATACGATTTCGTATGTATTGGCGATGGAAGAGATTTCAAAAATTGATGCATCCGCTTCGGTAGTGATGTCTGTAAATAATTCATTGGTTTGTTGGGGTTTGCAAACTTTTGGCACTGAAGAACAAAAACAAGAATGGTTGCCCAAATTGGCTTCAGGTGAAATCCATGGCGCTTTTTGCTTGAGCGAACCCGAAGCGGGTAGCGATGCTACTTCGCAAAAAACTACCGCTATTGACATGGGTGATTATTATTTAGTTAACGGAACAAAAAATTGGATTACAAATGGAGGGACAGCTTCCTTTTATATCGTAATTGCGCAAACTGATATTGATAAAAAGAGTAGAGGAATCAACGCTTTGATTATGACCAAAGACATGCCTGGTTTTGCTATTGGTCCAAAGGAACAAAAAATGGGAATTCGTGGTTCGGATACGCATTCGTTGCTTTTTACTGATGTAAAAGTGCCAAAAACCAATCGTATTGGCGAGGATGGTTTTGGGTTTAAGTTTGCCATGAAAACCTTAGCAGGAGGACGAATCGGAATTGCTGCTCAGGCTTTAGGAATCGCTTCAGGAGCATACGAACTAGCTTTGAAATATTCGAAAGAACGAAAAGCTTTTGGAACTGAAATTTGCAATCACCAAGCTATTGCATTTAAATTAGCCGATATGGCTGTGAGTATTGAAGCGGCTCGTCATTTGTGTTTGAAAGCGGCTTGGGACAAAGACAATCACCATAATTATGATATTAGTGGGGCCATGGCCAAATTGTATGCTTCGCAAGTAGCCATGGACACAGCTGTTGAAGCTGTTCAAATTCACGGTGGAAATGGGTATGTAAAAGAATACCATGTAGAACGTATGATGCGCGATGCAAAAATCACCCAGATATATGAAGGAACTTCTGAAATTCAGAAGATTGTAATCTCACGTGCCGTTTTAGCGGATTGATTTTTTAGTTTCGGTATTATCTTCACTCTTTTGTTTATTTTTGCTACATGAAAAATATTATTGTTACAGGAACGAGTAGAGGTATAGGTTTGGAATTGGCATTACAATTGGCTACCCAAGGCCACTGTGTATTAGCCATTTCAAGAACGATTCCTCAAGCGCTTTTGGGGAATGAAAATATCAGCTGTTTGCCTGTTGATTTAGCTACTGAAGCCGATTTACATAAAGTTGCCGATTATCTTTCGTCGACATGGAAACAAGTAGATGCTATTATTCATAACGCTGGAAGTTTGTTGTTAAAGCCTTTTTCCGAAACAGCACAAGCCGATTTTGAAGCTATTTATAAAGTCAATGTTTTTGGCGTTGCTAATTTAACTCGTATTGCTTTGCCTTATTTACAAAAAGGAAGTCATGTCGTTACGATTAGTTCGATGGGCGGGATTCAAGGGAGTTTAAAATTTCCAGGTTTAGCAGCTTACAGTTCTAGTAAAGGAGCAGTGATTACTCTATCTGAATTGTTAGCCGAAGAATACAAAGAGCAAGGAATTGCATTCAATGTATTGGCACTTGGAGCAGTTCAAACTGAAATGCTTGCCGAAGCTTTTCCGGGTTACCAAGCGCCTATTTCTGCAGCAGATATGGCAAAATATATTGTTGATTTTACGCTTACTGGGAATCAATTCTATAATGGAAAAGTATTAGAAGTATCTTCGACTAATCCTTAATTTTCTATAAATTTGAGCGATACCTTAGCCAGATATTTACCCGAACACGCAGTGAAGCCGGTCTTCGAATTGATTGTGGCGAATCAGGTGCATCTTAAAATAGTCAACGAGCGGCAAACCCGTCATGGCGATTATCGTAGAGCTTTGACCGGAAAACATGAAATTACGGTCAATGCAAGTTTGAATCAATATAAGTTTTTGATTACATTAATTCACGAAATTGCCCATCTTGTCGCGTTCGAAAAATTCGGAAGAAATATCAAACCACATGGGGAGGAATGGAAGATTACTTTTCAGCGTTTGATGGTCCCATTTATTAGACCAGAAATTTTCCCGCATCATTTATTGCCTTTATTGGCAAGACATTTTAGAAATCCATCTGCCAGTAGTGATACCGATACTACTTTGTCATTGGCACTCAAACAATTCGACCAACAGAACGATAAAAATTATGTGTTTGAAATTCCGTATGGAAGTGTGTTCCGAATTTCAAATGGGAAAATTTTCAAAAAAATAGCAGTTCGAACCAAACGATTTGAATGTTTGGAAATTAGTACGGGAAAAACGTATTTGTTCAATCCTAACGCCGAAGTGGAGTTGTTGAAAATGAATTAATGTCCGCTTAAAACCGCTGCTCTTACTTTTTTAAATAGATTAGAAGAGTATACAAACTTAACTACTGCTTTGTTTTCGGTTCTAAAAATTTCTTCTTTGGTTCCTTCCCAAGCAATTAATCCTTTTTTAAGAAATACAATTTTCTCCCCAATTTCCATTACGGAATTCATATCATGGGTATTGATTACCGTAGTAATATTATATTCTTTGGTGATTTCTTGAATTAAATTGTCAATTACAGTTGCTGTTTCAGGATCTAGACCTGAATTAGGCTCATCGCAAAACAAGTATTTTGGATTGTTGACAATGGCACGGGCAATGGCAACACGCTTTTGCATTCCGCCTGAAATTTCAGATGGTTTTTTATGATGTGAGTCTACTAAATTAACACGCTCAATTACAAAATCGACACGCTCTTTAATTTCTTTTGCGGTTTTATTAGTAAACATTTTTAAAGGGAAACCAATGTTTTCCTCTACTGTCATGCTGTCAAACAAAGCACTGCCTTGAAAAACCATTCCAATCTCACTACGGAGTTCTCGTTTTTCATCTTGGGACATTTCGCCATAGATACGGCCATTAAATGCAATGGTTCCTTTATCTATTTCATGCACACCCAATAATGATTTTATGAATACAGTTTTACCAGAACCACTTTGTCCAATTACCAAACTTGTTTGTCCTGCTTCAAAAGTGGTGCTGATTCCTTTTAGTACCTTTTGATCCCCAAATTTCTTTTCAACGTTTATAACTTCAATCATTAGCTTAATAAAATTTGAGTGAGAAAATAGTTGGTTATAATGATCAATACGGAAGTCCAAACAAAGGCAACAGTACTGGCTTTTCCAACTTCTAGCGCCCCGCCTTTCATATAATAGCCATGAAATGAAGGTATTGTAGCCAATATAAATGCAAATGCAAGTGTTTTTATAAAAGCATAGGTAATATGAAAAGGAACAAACTCTACTTGAAGACCAGCGATGAATTCAGTAGCGGTTGCAAATCCACCGTAAACCGCTGCTAAATACCCTCCAAAGATGCCTAAAAACATGGCGACTCCAATAACGAAAGGATACAAAAATAAAGCTACAATTTTTGGGAAAACTAAATAATTTAAGGAATTCACTCCCATTACTTCTAGTGCATCAATTTGTTCTGTTACGCGCATGGTTCCGATACTTGAGGTAATAAAAGAACCCATTTTCCCTGCCATGATAATAGAAATAAATGTTGGGGCAAACTCTAAAATTACCGATTGTCTGGTAGCAAATCCAATTAAATATCTCGGTATTAATGGATTGGTTAAGTTCAAGGCAGTTTGAATAGCAACAACTCCGCCCACAAAAAAGGAAATAAAACATACAATACCTAAAGAATCGATTATCAAGTCGTCAATCTCTTTAAGAATGAGTTGTTTCATCACACTCCATTTTACGGGTCTGTTGAACATGTCTTTCAACATGAGGAAATAACTGCCTATTTGGGTTAAGTTCTTGATGAGTATCATATTTTTTTAATTGCAAGCTAATTTACAAAAAAGAACTAGCTTAGCTCTAATAGATTGAGGAGTTTCAACTTTAAATTATCTAAAAAGTTTCTTTTTCATTTTTTGAAGACGGTATTTCCTAATGAATTGGGCTTGATCCGCTGTAACCAATAATGGTTTGTTGGCTAATTTGGCTTTCCAAAAACCAACTAAATAGTCAATAAATAAAAAAGGTTTCCCTTTTCGTAAAGCTAATTTCAATGAGGCTATAGCGGTAATTATAAATCCATATCCTAAGGTATAAAATGCCTCCCCTTGTTTATAACGCGCGGTTGTATTGTAATTAGCTCCTGTTGGCTTCAGGTGTTTAACGTGTAAACTTTCGTCGGTCACTATTTTCCAATTATAAAATTTACACAACAATTCGTCTACTGTGTCCCAACCCATTTGAGGTCTTAATCCTCCAATTTGTTGGAAGGTAGTTTTTCTATACGCTTTCAAAGCACCACGAATATGATCTTTGTCGGTTAGATTTTCCAAAATCCACTCGCCGTTTTTTTCGATATAACAAAACCCTCCAACCATTCCAATGGTTGTATCTGATTTAAAATGTCGGATAATGGTTTCGAAATAATTAGCAGGAAAAATCAAATCAGCGTCTACTTTTACGATCAAATCATAGTCTTCGTCAATAGATTCCAATCCTTTTTGAAAAGCCTGAATTACTTTACTTCCCGGCAAATGAATGGCATCTGAAGTTTTGTTGACCAAGGTAATCCAAGGGTATTTTTTAGCAAAATCTGAAACAATTTCAGGAGTGCTGTCTGTAGAGCTATCATTCACTACAATCACTTTTGTTGGCACAACGGTTTGCTCTGCTAACGATTGTAATGTCAACGCAATAAATTGTTCTTCGTTATAAGTAGGAATGACGATGTAATACCTCATTATTTTATTTTTTCGGCGTAAACGATGTAGTATCTTGGTATGAAGAAACGCAACAAAGGTCTAAATCCAATTTTTTTCACAGGGTGTGTGAATTTTTCTCGAGCTATAATTTTCCATCCTGTTTTTTCCAATAACCAGTCCAACTGCCAATCTTCAAATTCGTGATAATGCCTGTCCCACATATCGGTTTTACTGCGATAAGCCGGTGAGAACCACAAACGAAGCGGTATGGAAATCAATAATTTATCTGATGTTACATTTTGTAAAATCGTATACGGATTTAATAAATGTTCGAAAATTTCGAACGCAGTAAAAACAGTATACTCTTCGCTTTGAAGCGCAGTTTGGTTGTTGTCTAAATCTTCTCCAGTCGTGTTTTTTACAGTATAGCCATTTTCGATCATGATCTTCGAAAAAGGATTGGGCACACCCAAATCAAAAATAGTTTCTGAAGTGGCAATGTGTTTTTGTAAAAATTCTAAAGTGTGTTTGAATCTTTTATTGGGAAACGTTTTTTCGTACATAGTAGTAATGAGGAACGAATTAAAATTTCGTTCGATTTTGTTATAGCAACAAAGATAAATAAAGTTTTGAATTGTGAACTTGAAAGCGTCGGATATCAAAACAAAATTCGCAGCTTAAAGTCTAAACTGCGAATTAGTATTGTGTTCGAATGGTACCTAATAACGGTAAACAAAAGCATTGATATTCATTCCTGCTCCCACCGAAGCAAAGATTAAAACATCGCCTTTATTGATTTCTTGATTTTCAATTTTACCTTGAAGAACTTGGTCAAAAAGAGTTGGAACGGTTGCCACGCTGCTGTTTCCTAAATCGTGAATACTCATTGGCATTACATCTTTTGGAGGTGTTTTTCCGTATAGTTTATAAAAGCGAGTCACAATGGCTTCGTCCATTTTTTCATTGGCTTGGTGAATCAATATTTTTTTGACATCATCAATACCTAATCCACTTTTGTCCAGACAACTTTTCATCGCTGCAGGTACATTGCTTAAGGCAAATTCATAGATTTTACGGCCGTACATTTTAATGTATTTGGTATCGGGATCTAAATCAGGATTATACGATTTTCCAAAAAATAAATAGCCAGCTTCCTCATTAGCAAACGTAGCACTCTCATAGGATAACATCCCGCTTTCGTCGGTTGATGCCTCTAAAATGGAAGCGCCTGCTCCGTCAGAATAAATCATAGAATCACGATCGTGATCGTCAACCACTCTTGATAAGGTTTCTCCGCCGATGACCAAACAACGTTTTGCCATGCCCGATTTGATGAAGGCATTAGCTTGTAATACCCCTTCAATCCAGCCTGGACAACCAAAAAGAAGGTCGTAAGCCACGCATTTTGGATTCTGAATTTGTAATTTATTTTTGACTCTAGTAGCTAAACTGGGTAACATATCCGATTGAATAGTGCCGTGTTTTACATCGCCAAAGTTGTGTGCAAAAATGATATAATCGATAGTTTCAGGGTCTATGTTGGCATTGGCAATAGCCTTTTGGGCAGCAAAATAACCTAAGTCTGAAGTGGTGAATTGATCGTTGGCGTAGCGTCGGTTTTCTATTCCAGTGATACTCTTGAATTTATTGACTACTACTTCATTTGGATGTCCGAACGGGCTTCCGTCTTCGTTTAAAAAAACATGATCAGTAAAATCGGTATTGCTTACACTTTTTTCAGGAATATAACTTCCTATTCCGCTTATTTTGATGTTCATAAAATTCTATATTATAGCACGAATTTATCTTTTTTATCCGAATTAACCACAACAAAACAGAAACGAAATCGATTTATTGTCATTATTTTAATAAAAATCGTATAAAAACGACAATTGGACACTTATTTGTCCTGTTGTGCTATTTTAATTTGCATAATTGTAGACAAATTATGGGCTTGATTTTTCATTCGTTCACAATTGAAACCTTCAAAATTTTCGTTGATAGCAGCTTCAAAATGGTCGAGCCAAATTTCAAAAAGTTCTTTGGACAAATAGGATTTAGCGTTGATATCCAAGTGAATTTGGGTCAAGTTATTGACATAACCTCCCGTTCCCAAAATAGCTTGCGACCAAAAGGTAACCAAAATTGGCAGGTGCTCTTCTAGTTTTATTTTGACCACATCGGTAAAGATGTAGCTGATTTTCTCGTCGGCTAATAATTTTTTGTAGAATTCATCTACTACTAGATGAATTTCTTCGGCGGTTTGAATATCTTTCATTTGGGTCAATTTGCGAGACTATTTTTTATAAAAAAGGGTTCAAATTTTTCAACTGAACCCTTTTGTGTATTACATTATTTGAATTACATATACGCTTCAATTGGAGCGCATGAGCAAACTAAATTTCGATCGCCATATGCATCATCTACGCGACGAACGCTTGGCCAAAATTTATTTTCAGCAATGTATTCCAATGGGAATCCAGCTTGTTCTCTAGTGTATGGAAAATTCCAAACATCAGCTGTCAACATCGCTTGTGTATGTGGCGCATTGTGTAAAACCGTATTGTGATCCTCAGCAGTAGCGGCTGCAATTTCTTTTCTAATCGAAATCATCGCATCGCAAAAACGATCCAATTCGGCTACATCTTCAGATTCAGTTGGTTCAATCATCAAAGTACCGGCTACTGGGAACGAAACTGTTGGAGCATGGAAACCATAATCCATCAATCGTTTGGCTATATCCGTAACTTCAACACCTTGTTGTTTGAAAGCACGACAATCCAATATCATTTCGTGAGCTGCTCTTCCCATTTCTCCTGAATATAAAACAGGGTAGTGGTCTTCCAAACGCGCTTTCATATAATTGGCATTCAAAATCGCATATTTTGTAGCATTGGTCAATCCTTCCGATCCTAACATCGAAATGTAACCATACGAAATTAAACATACTAAAGCTGAACCAAAAGGTGCCGCTGAAATCGCTGAAATCGCTTGGTCGCCTCCTGTTGGAATAATTGGATTGGTAGGTAAAAATGGAACGAGTTTTTCGTTGACACAAATTGGTCCAACACCTGGCCCACCACCTCCGTGAGGAATAGCAAAGGTTTTGTGTAAGTTCAAGTGACAAACGTCAGCGCCGATAGTTGCAGGATTTGTTAATCCCACCTGCGCATTCATATTGGCACCATCCATATAGACTAAACCACCATTTTCGTGAATCAAGTCAGTGATTTCGATAATAGAACTTTCGAAAACACCATGTGTAGAAGGGTAGGTTACCATTAAAGCAGACAAACGGTCTTTGTACTCAATGGCTCTCGCACGCAAATCTTCAACGTCAATATTTCCTTCCGGAGTTGTTTTGGTTACAATGATTTCCATTCCTGCCATTGCTGCCGAAGCCGGATTGGTTCCGTGTGCTGAAGAAGGAATTAAACACACATTTCTGTGGTGGTCGCCTCTTGATAAATGATAGGCTCTGATGGTCATTAAACCAGCATATTCTCCTTGTGCTCCCGAATTAGGTTGTAAAGTAGTTCCGGCAAAACCAGTCACCACATTCAATTGTTGTTCTAATTTTTTCAACATGATTTGATATCCTTCCGCTTGTTCAATTGGCGCAAATGGGTGGATGCTGTTCCAATTGGCCATAGATAATGGCAACATTTCGGCTGCAGCGTTCAATTTCATGGTACAAGAACCTAAAGAAATCATCGAGTGATTTAACGACAAATCTTTACGTTCTAATTTTTTAATATATCGCATCAACTGACTTTCAGAATGATGGTTGTTGAATACGTCGTGTTGCAAGAAAGTTGAGGTTCTTTCTAAATTTTTAGGAACCATTGTTTCATTTGCCAATTGATCTATTGTCATATTTGGTTTTCCTAATGCTTCAGCAAAAACGGCAACAATTTGATTCAAGTCGGTTAACGAAGTTGTCTCGTTCAATGCAATCGAAATGGTTTCGTTATCTACATAAAAGAAGTTCATTTCGTTTTTCTCTGCTACGGCTTTTACTTTTGCAGCATCCGCTTTCACTAATAGCGTATCAAAGAAAGCAGAATTGGTTTGGTAAACCCCTAATTGATTCAAGGCATCCGCCAAAGTCACCGCCGAAGCATGTACTTTATTGGCAATATATTTCAAACCTTTTGGTCCGTGGAAAACGGCATACATTCCGGCCATAACAGCCAATAATACTTGAGCTGTACAAATATTTGAAGTTGCTTTTTCACGTTTAATGTGTTGCTCACGAGTACCTAAAGCCATTCGCAAAGCGCGGTTGCCATTCGTATCAATTGTTACACCAATGATTCTTCCTGGCATCGAACGTTTGTGTTCTTCTTTGGTTGCAAAAAAGGCAGCATGAGGTCCGCCATAACCCATTGGAATTCCAAAACGTTGTGAAGTTCCCACCACTACATCTGCTCCCATTTCTCCTGGAGGAGTTAATTTGGCTAACGATAAAAGATCAGCTGCTACAGCAACTTTAATTTCGTTAGCATGTGCTTTAGCAATAAAACCAGCATAATCATTTACTTGTCCAAACTTACCTGGGTACTGTAAAATGGCAGCAAAGAAATCCGATGAAAAATCAAAGGTTTCATGGTTTCCAACTACTAATTCTATTCCTTTTGGAGTAGCACGGGTTTCTAAAACCGATAAAGTTTGAGGTAATATTTCTTCAGAAACGAAAATTTTATTGATGTTGTTTTTCTTTTGGTCACGTGTACGCACGTCAAACAACAAAGCCATTGCTTCGGCTGCTGCAGTACCTTCGTCCAATAAAGAAGCATTGGCAATCTCCATCCCAGTTAATTCTATAATAGTGGTTTGGTAGTTTAAAATTGCTTCCAAACGGCCTTGCGCAATCTCTGCTTGATACGGAGTGTAGGCAGTGTACCAACCTGGATTTTCAAAGATATTTCTCTGAATTACAGCTGGAATAGCTGCAGGGTGATACCCTAAACCAATATAGGATTTGAACACTTTGTTTTTGCTTCCCAATTTTTGAATGTGACTTAAGTATTCGAATTCGGTCATGGGTGCATCCAGCTCCAAATCTTTTTTTAGACGAATGTCAGCAGGAATCGTTTCAGCAATCAATTGGTCTAGTGAGTCAACTCCGATGGTTTTAAATAGGTGCTGAAGGTCACTATCTCTTGGGCCTATATGGCGTAAAGCAAATGCGTCTGTTTTCATTTATTTAGAATAAAAAGTAAATTATAGTTGTGTTTCAAATTGGCCTTGGTCTAAAACCAAATAATTTGCGTACAAAAGTAATTATTAAACTTGTATTTTATTGTTCAACAAATGGTAATATTTTGAGAATTTGTTAACCAAAATCAAGTCTTATTAACAGATTTGTTAGTTTTGCAAGATGCTTACTTTTAGGAAAATATTCAATTTTTACATTCAGTCTTCTATTCATGTAGGGATTGCAGTATTTTGTTTGGTTCAACTTAGTGTTCAACAATGGAGTAGCTATTCTTTTTTGGTTTTGTTCGGAACCATTGTGGGTTATAATTTTTTGAAATATTCCGAATGGTTTTTCACAGCTAAATTTTTTCGAATCCAGTATATTGGAATACTTGGCGTCACGCTTTTTTCGGCCCTAGGGTTTTTGTGGTTCTTTTTGCAACAAGACACAGCTGTACAATTTCATACGTTATTCGCTTTTGGATTGGTAGTTTTATATCCATTCATTCGAAAAACAGGTTGGTTAAAACCGTTTTATGTCAGTTTTGTGGTGAGTTACATAACGTTGTTTATTCCGCTTAATAATCATGAAGAAGTGATTTGGTTATTTGTCCAACGTTTTTTATTGTTATCAAGTGTGATGATTCCATTTGAAATTTTGGACAGTTCAAAAGATGCAATAGCTTTGAAAACCCTACCTCATTGTTTCGGAATAGCAAGAACTAAACAAATAGGATATGTCTTGGTAGGTTTGTTTCTGACTATCTCCATTTTTTTACTAAACCACATTTATTTCTTTGCATTTGCTGCTTTGTCTTCACTCATAGCAATTTATTTTTCTGCTGAAAAAAGGAGTTGGTATTATACTTCGTTTTGGGTGGAAAGTTTGCCCATTTTTTGGTTCCTAGTTTTGCTTTTTTTTAAATAATAAAGTTTCAAAACAGAATTTTATTAAATTAGCTTAAAATAGCTATTTATGAATCCGAATGTAACCCGAAGAAATTTTCTTTCAACCACTGCTGCTGCCGGTTTTGGCGCATTAATTTTACCCAATTCTCTTTTCTCTTATAATGCTAATTTTCAAACAGATAAAAAAGTTCGTTTAGGATTCATTGCCATGGGCTATCGCGGTCAAGCGCATCTAGAAGAAATGCTTAAAAGAGACGATGTAGAGATCGTTGCTTTTGCAGATCCAGATCCTAGAATGTTCGCTATGGGGCAAAAGTTAATGGCTAAATTTAATAGACAACCAGCCCAGGAATATGCTAATGGTGATTACGATTTTAGAAACTTACTTAAAGATCCCACTATCGATGCGGTGATTATTGCCTCACCTTGGGAATGGCATAAAATTCAAGGGGTAGAAGCCATGTATGCCAAAAAAATTGTAGGCATGGAAGTTTGTGGCGCTATGACTTTAGACGATTGTTGGGAGTATGTGAAAGCCTATGAAGAAACCAAAGTTCCTATCATGATGATGGAAAATGTATGTTACCGTCGTGATGTAATGGCCATTCTAAACATGGTCCGAAAAGGAATGTTTGGCGAATTGATTCATGGTCAAGGAGGATACGAACACGATTTAAGAGGGGTGTTATTTAATGATGGCCAAACGGCTTATAATTCGGGTGTTGAATTTGGAGCCAAAGGTTTTAGCGAAGCCAAATGGAGAACGAATCATTATGTAAACAGAAATGGCGAATTGTATCCAACGCATGGTTTGGGTCCAGTTGCTGTAATGTTTGATATAAATAGAGGTAACCGATTGTTGCGTCTTTCATCTTTTTCATCCAAATCAAGAGGATTGACAAAGTATATCGAAGAACACCCAAAGGGAGGTAAAGACCATCCCAATGCCAAAGTAAAATTCCAACAAGGCGATATTGTAACCACACAAATTCAGTGTGCCAATGGAGAAACTATTTTATTAACGCATGACACTTCTTTGCAGCGCCCGTATAATTTAGGATTCAGAGTGCAAGGAACCGATGGAATTTGGCAAGACTTTGGTTGGGGCGACAATAATCAAGGGTTTATTTATTTCGAAAAATTAATGAAACATTCGCATCGTTGGGACAATACCGAAAAATGGTTGCAAGAATACGATCATCCACTTTGGCAGCGCTATGCTAAAGATGCCGAAAATTCTGGCCATGGTGGCATGGATTTCTTTGTAGACAATTCCTTTATAGAATGTATCAAACGCAATATTGAATTTCCATTGGATGTGTATGATTTAGCCACTTGGTATGCGATTACGCCTTTGAGTGAAAAATCAATCAAAAAGAACGGACAAGTAGTCGATATTCCTGATTTTACAAAAGGCGCTTGGCAAACAAGAAAACCAGTATTTGGATTTGATGGAGCATTTTAGTTCGCCAAAAACACTGCTTATTATGGCAGGTGGATTAGGGAGTCGCTACAAAGGATTGAAACAAGTAGATGGCATCACTTCTAATGGCGCAACCGTTTTGGAATTTTCTATGTATGACGCTTTAGCAGTAGGTTTTAATAAAATCGTCATTATAATTAATTCACATCTTCCCGCATCGTATTTAGCTCGACTTACTGATATTGCTACTCGAAAAAAGTTCGAACTTCATCTAGTGTCTCAATCTATTGACAAGTTGATTCCAGAAGAATATAGTTTTTTGTTGCAAGAAAGAAAAAAACCTTGGGGTACCGCGCATGCCATTTTGTGTGCCAAAGAAACTATCCAGGAGCCTTTTGTAGTAATTAATGCAGACGATTATTACGGAAAGCAAGCCTTTATTGAAATGGCAGATTGTATTGCAAATGGTCACATCCAACAAAATCAATTTGCCATGGTTGCTTATCCAGTATCGGCTACTTTAAGCGAAAATGGAGCTGTGTCAAGAGGAATCTGTACACTGTCAAATGAAGGATTCTTACAACAGGTAATCGAACGAACCAAAATTGCTCGAGAAGGAAAGGATATTGTATTTATAGAAAAAGGAAAAAAGGAAATTATAGCTTCGGATGCTTTAGTTTCAATGAATTTTTGGGGCTTTCATCCAACTGTTTTTGAAGATTTAGAGAAAGCCTTTAATGCTTTTTTACAATCAGTTCCTGAGCCTACTTTAGAAATCTATATTCCAACTGAAGTGCAACATCTGATCGACTCTAAAAGTGTCAAAGTAAAAGTTTTACATACCTCAGATCGTTGGCATGGAATTACCTATCCCGAAGACAAAGCGCAATTGGTTGAATTTATTTCAGAATGTATCGAGAATCAATTATATCCTAGTAATTTATGGGAATAATGAAAAACCAATTCCAAATTATACAGGCTTTTTTTCCTCATGCAAATGAGGTGACAATTGAACCAATAGTAGGTGGTTTGATCAATACTACTTTTAGTGTGCAAATACAAAATGCGCAGCAGTGTAAAAAGTATATTCTGCAACAAATCAATACGGCTGTTTTTCAAAATCCAAAAACGATTCAAGCCAATATTACTACAGTAAGCAATTATTTAAAATCAAATAAGTATCCCCATCCTGTTTTGGAATTATGCCACACTGTTGAAGGAGAAACTGAAACGGTTTACGATGGTGTTACCTGGCGACTTTTTAAACAAATTGAAAATAGTTACACCATCAATGTAGTTCAAAATCCGGAACAGGCATTTGCTGTTGGGGTTTTTTTTGGTCACTTCCATACTTTTTTAAACGGAATTGAACTCCAACAAATCCAAGCAGTTTTACCTCATTTTTTGGATACAAAAAGTAGACTTGATGCTTTTCAACTTGCATTGCAATCGGCCAATTCAACGCGTTTAATCGAAGCCGATGAACCAATACAATGGATGGTAAAACACCTAGACTTACCTCTAAAATGGATACAACTTCAGGAACAAAAAGAGTTGCCTGTTCGTCTCATTCATGCCGATCCAAAAATCAGTAATGTACTTTTTGATACCCTTACCCACCAACCCAAAGCAATTATCGATTGGGATACTCTAATGCTGGGTACTATTTTATACGATTACGGCGATATGATTCGTTCCTATACCAATACAAAACCTGAAGACGATCCCGATCCGGAAGGAATATTCAATGCCGACTTATATCGCGCTTTAACAGATGGGTTTTTGTCTGAAACACGTACTTTTTTAACCAAAGTCGAATTGGAAAACGTATCCTATGCGCCGCAGGTTATCGTTTATATTCAGGCCATACGTTTCTTAACCGATTATTTGAATGGGGATGTGTATTACCAATGCAGCTATCCGGAACAAAATCTAAATCGCACCAAAAATCAAATCAATCTATTAAAGAATATTTTGAAAGTTTAGTTTTTGGGCGTTTCCTGTTTGCTTCGTGCCTCGCAATGACAGGGTCGGGCTTTCGGCTATATCTCTACGTTGCACTTCGAGGATGCCGCCTCAATCCCTAACGCAATAGCAACAATTTAAATCAAACCTGCTCGTTTCAACAACGCCTCTGGTTTTGGTTCTTGTCCTCTGAAACGTTTGTACAATATCATTGGGTGCTCCGTACCGCCTTTGGATAAGATATTGTCTTTGAATTTTGTGGCTACTTCTGTGTTGAAAATCCCTTTTTCTTGAAAATAAGCAAAGGCATCGGCGTCCAATACTTCGGCCCATTTGTAACTGTAATAGCCAGATGAATAGCCTCCTTGGAAAATATGAGAAAACGAAACACTCATACAATTCTCTGCCACATCAGGATACAGACTGGTGCCTTCAAAAGCGGCTTTTTCAAACGCTTTGATATCTGTAATATCCGTTGGATTAGTACTGTGAAACGCCATGTCTAATAAGCCAAAACTCAATTGGCGTAAAGTGGCCATTCCTTCTAAGAAACTCGCACTTTCTTTAATTTTTTCGACATAGTCTTGCGGAATGATTTCGCCTGTTTCATAATGTTTGGCAAACAATGCCAGTGCCTTCGGTTCGTAACACCAGTTTTCCATCATTTGCGAAGGCAATTCAACAAAATCCCAAAACACAGATGTACCCGATAAACTTGGATAAGTTGTATTGGCTAACATGCCGTGCAAACCGTGTCCAAACTCATGAAACAAAGTGGTCACTTCGTTAAAAGTTAATAGCGAAGGTTTGGTTGGAGTAGGTGGTGTAAAATTACACACATTAGAAATATGCGGTCTTTCGTTTACACCATTTTGAATGTATTGCGGTTTGAACGAAGTCATCCAAGCGCCGTTGCGTTTTCCTTTTCTTGGAAAAAAATCCGCATAGAATAGTGCTACTAATTCGTTTTTGTCATCGACAACTTCAAAAGTTTGAACGTCAGCGTGGTATTTTTCAATAGTGTCAATTTCTTTGAATGTCAATCCAAATAATTTATTGGCAATGGTAAACGCACCTTGTAATACATTTTCTAATTGGAAATATGGTTTTAAAATTTCGTCATCCAAATTGAAAAGTTTTTGTTTCAATTTTTCTGAGTAATAGGGGCCGTCCCATTTTTCTAATTTTTCAATGCCGTCTAGTTCTTTCGCGAAAGCGGTTAATTGAGCCAACTCTTTTTCGGCAGCCGGTTTGGCTTTGGCTAACAAATCATTCAAAAACGTTTTGACCTGATCAGGATGTTGCGCCATGCGCTCTTCTAAAACAAAGTGTGCATGGGTTTCGTATCCTAATAAATTAGCGCGTTCGTAACGTAGTTTAGCTATTTGTAAGGTAATTTCTTGATTGTCGAATTGGTTGTTTTGAAATGCTTTTTTTTCAGCCGCAATGGCAATTTCTTTTCGCAATTCACGGTTATCCGCATAGGTGACAAAAGGTAAATAACTCGGAAAGTCTAAGGTAAAAATCCATCCTTCTTTTTCTTTGGATTCGGCCAAAGAACGAGCCATTTCAATGGCGCCTTCCGGCAAACCTTTTAAGTCGGCTTCATTAGTTATGTGCAATTCGTAATTATTGGTTTCGGCTAATACATTTTCGCCAAAAGTTAATTTTAATTTGGCTAATTGAGTATCAATTTCGCGTAAGCGTCCTTTTTTATCTTCGCTAAGTAATGCTCCATTGCGAGTAAAACTTTTGTATTTTTTATCTAATAATGTGGCTTGCTCTGGTGTTAAGGTCAGTTCGTCTTTTTGATCGTATACTGCTTTAACTCTTTGGAACATTCCTTCGTTTAAAGAAACATCATTACTAAAAGCAGTAAGTAAAGGCGATATTTCTTGAGCAATTTTCTGCATTTCGTCAGAAGTTTCAGCCGAATTTAAATTGAAAAAAATCGACGATAAACGATCTAAAGCTTGCCCTGAAAAATCCAAAGCTTCGATCGTATTTTCAAAATTAGGTTGTTCTGGATTGTTTGTAATCGTGTCAATTTCGGCACGAGCAGCGGCTAGGGTAGTTTCAAAAGCAGGTTGGTAATCGCTCATTTGAATTTGAGAAAAAGGCGCCGACTGGTATACGGTATTGTAAGTTGAAGTTAAAATAGTCATTTTACAATTGTTTTTTAAAATAAGTAAGGGATTAAGAATAGTTAAGAACTGTTGACATTTCTTAATTTTTCTTAATCCCTTACAGATGATTTATAATTTATTTTTTCAATCCTTCAGAGGCTTTGATGACCGCTTCTTTTAGATTTTGTTTGTATGCAATGATTCGGTTTAAAATTGTGGTATCAGCACTTCCGATGATTTGAGCGGCTAAAATTCCTGCGTTTTTAGCTCCGTTCAAAGCTACTGTAGCTACTGGAACTCCGCCTGGCATTTGCAAGATCGATAAAACCGAATCCCAACCGTCAATCGAATTACTGGATTTAACAGGAACTCCAATTACAGGAAGCGGACTCATAGACGCTACCATGCCTGGTAAATGTGCGGCGCCGCCAGCACCTGCTATAATTACTGAAATTCCTCTTTCGTGTGCTTTTGTGCTGAAATCAAATAATTTTTCAGGAGTTCTGTGAGCCGAAACAATATCCACTTCGGTTTCGATTCCAAATTCTTTTAAAATGTCGATGGCGTCTTGCATTACCGGCATATCCGAAATGCTTCCCATGATGATGGCTACTGTGCTCATTTTTATTTAAAGATTTAAAGATTTAAGAATTTAAAGAGGGATTAAAGGTCACATCACAAAATGTATTTATTTTTCAATCTTTTAATTTTTCAATCTTTTAATTAACTTATTACTCTAATCGTATTTTTTACTTGTTCGGCAATTTTTCGTGCCTCGTTCACGTCCTCATTTACAATGGTAACATGTCCCATTTTTCTGAAAGGACGGGTTTGTTTTTTACCGTAAATGTGAGGTGTAACCCCATTCCAACCTAATATTTTTTCAATATTTTCGTAAACTACTGGTCCTGAATGTCCTTCTGAACCCACCAAATTTACCATAATTCCGGCTACTTTGCTATCGGTGTTTCCTAAAGGTAAATCCAAAATAGCTCGCAAATGATTTTCAAATTGTGAGGTATAACTCGCTTCTATAGAATAATGTCCTGAATTATGCGGTCTTGGGGCTACTTCGTTGACTAAAATTTCGTCGTCTTCTGTTTGGAACATTTCTACAGCTAATAATCCTACATGATGAAATTGTTGGGAAACATTCAATGCAATGGCTCTCGCTTTTTTGGCTACAGCCTCGTCAATTCGAGCCGGACAAATCACATATTCTACTTGATTGGCTTCAGGATGAAATTCCATTTCTACCACAGGGTAGGTTTTGATTTCGCCCGAAGGATTGCGACACACAATTACTGCCAGTTCATTTTTGAACGGAATCATTGCTTCTGCAATGCATTCTACATTAGGTAATTCGTCTAAATCATTTGCTTTTCGAACCACTTTTACGCCGTTTCCATCGTAACCAAATTCGGTACACTTCCATACAAATGGCAAACTAATTTCGTTATTTTCAACAGCGGTTTTTAGTAAGGCTGTTGTTTCAAAACGGTTGTAAGCAGCAGTGGGAATGTTATGTTGGGTATAAAAATCTTTTTGAATGCCTTTGTTTTGAATTAATTTCAAAGTTTTTGGCGAAGGATAAACAGGTAGTCCTTCTTCTTCTAGTTTCACTAAAGCATCTAGGTTAACCAATTCAATTTCGAAAGTTAAAACGTCTACTTTCTTTCCGAAATTATATACGGTGTCAAAATCCATTAAATCCCCTTGAAAGAAAAGATTGCAGGCTATTTTGCTAGGCGCTTCTTCGCTTGGGTCCAAAACGTAGGTTTGGATGTCAAATTTACGAGTGTCAAATAAAAGCATTTTGCCCAATTGACCACCACCTAAAATTCCTAATTTAAAATCAGAAGAAAAATAATTCATTTGTTTTCTCTATTACTTCAATTGCTGTGCTTTCGTTGCCTAAGTGTGCAAAGATACTTAGTCCGTTGATAATTAACAATTGATAATGCATAATTCGTCATTTTAAAACTACAAATTCCCCGTCTTTTATAGATTGTCCAATCCGAATTCAGTATATTTGCTATTTATTTTTAAAAACAAATAATGATTCAACTTCACGATAAGCAATTTGTCCCGTTTATTTCTGCCAAAGAAATTGATCTTGCGATTACAAAATTGGTTACCAAGATATCAGCTGATTATTCGAATGAAACTCCAGTTTTTATTGGGGTTTTGAATGGTGCATTTATGGTAGTTTCCGATTTATTGAAACGCTATTCATCGCCATGCGAAGTAAGTTTTATCAAAATGGCTTCTTACGAAGGGACTTCTTCTACTGAGGAGGTTAAACAATTATTGGGTTTGAATCAAGACTTAACAGGAAGATCGGTAATTGTGATTGAGGATATCGTAGACACCGGCAACACTTTGGTGGCTTTGAAAGCTTTATTCGAAAATGAAAAGGTAAAAGAATTCAAGATCGCGACTTTGTTTTTCAAACCAGAAGCCTATCAACACGACTTGCCAATTGATTATGTAGGAATTCGAATTCCAAACAAATTTATTGTAGGCTATGGATTGGATTACGATGGTTTAGGACGTAATTTACCCGAAGTATATCAATTGAAAGACTAATTAATAACCATATTTACAACACACAAAATAGATTTAGAAAATGATTAATATTGTTTTATTTGGGAAACCAGGTGCAGGAAAAGGAACGCAAGCCGAATTTTTAAAAGGGAAATACAATTTAACTCACCTTTCAACAGGAGATATATTTAGATTCAATATCAAAAACGAAACGGAATTAGGGAAATTAGCCAAAACCTACATGGATAAAGGCGATTTAGTTCCTGATGAAGTGACAATTCAAATGTTGCAATCTGAAGTAGATGCTAATCCAGATTCAGCAGGTTTTTTATTTGATGGTTTTCCAAGAACAATTGCTCAAGCTGGGGCTTTGGATCGTTTTTTAGAATCAAAAGGAGAACAAATTACCGCAACGGTAGCTTTGGAAGCGGATGATGAAATCTTGGTACAACGTTTATTAGAAAGAGGAAAGACTTCTGGAAGACCTGACGATCAAGATGAAGAAAAAATCAGAAACCGTTACCAAGAATACAATGAAAAAACAGCTCCTTTAATGGGGTATTACAAAGAGCAAGGAAAGTTTTATGCTGTTGATGGAATTGGTTCTATCGCAGAAATTACAGAACGATTAAGTGCTGTAATCGATAATTTATAATACTAACATAAAAATGTTTGGAACCTTGGATTAAAGTAAGATTCGTTATTCGACTTTCTTTACATCTGATTTTAAACTTTTAAAAACATACCATTGGAACTACTCATTATATTTTTCTTAATTCTTTTGAATGGCGTTTTCTCTATGTCGGAAATCGCATTGATTTCTTCGCGAAAGAGCCGATTAGAAACGGCTGCCAAAAAAGGGAGTAAGAGTGCTAAGACGGCATTAGATTTGGCCAATTCGCCCAACAAATTTCTATCGGCAGTCCAAATAGGAATAACTCTTATTGGAATTTTGACCGGTATTTATAGTGGTGATAAAATTACCGAAGACGTTGAATATTTTGTAAGTGGATTTGAGGCAATTACTCCCTATGCCCATTCGGTTGCGGTTGGTATTGTAGTGGTAGTGTTGACTTTCTTTTCTTTGGTTTTAGGCGAATTATTACCTAAGCGCATCGGATTAAATCATCCAGAATCAATTGCCAAAGCCATGGCGATGCCCATGAAAATAATTTCAATAATTACGGCACCATTTATTTGGTTGTTAACTACTTCAACAGAATTTTTGTTAAAAATACTTCAAATCAAACCGACAGCCGACGGTAAGGTAACCGAAGAAGAAATTAAGGCTATTATTAAAGAAGGGACCGAGGTAGGAGAGGTGCAAGAAATTGAACAAGACATTGTGGAGCGCGTGTTTCATATTGGTGATCGTAAAGTCAATTCCTTGATGACACATCGTAGCTCAATGATCTATCTTTCAATGGAGGATACTTTAGAAGAAATTAAAACTAAAGTGTTAGACGAATTGCATTCGGTTTATCCGGTTTGTGAAGAGAATTTAGATGAAGTTGTGGGTGTGGTATTCTTAAAGGATTTGTTTGCCAATTTTGAAAAAGGCAATTTTAATTTGCGTTCCATTGCCAAAGAACCTTCCTATTTTATCGAACATACTTCAGCCTATAAAGCCTTAGAAAATTTTAAGAAAACCAAAGTTCATTATGCTTTTATTACAGATGAATACGGGGTTTTTCAAGGGATAATTACCTTGAATGATATCTTGGAAGCCTTGGTGGGAGACGCTGCAGATTTTGACGACGATGAATACAAATTGATTGCAAATGAAGATGGGTCATGGTTAGTGGATGGACAATATTCATTACACGATTTCTTGACCTATTTTGACATGGATGAGCTAACCACAGATTATGAAGTGACTACCGTGAGCGGATTTATTATCACGGAATTAGGAGCTATTCCTAAAGAAGGCGATAAGTTAATTTGGAATAAATTAGAGTTTGAAGCTCAAAAAATGGATGGTGTAAAGATTGATAAAGTATTAATCACTACACTGAAAGATTTATAAAATAAAGAACAATGACAGAAGGTAACTTCGTTGATTACGTTAAAATATTTGTTTCTTCCGGTAAAGGAGGAAAAGGTTCTACGCATTTACATAGAGAAAAATTTATTGAAAAAGGAGGTCCAGATGGTGGAGATGGTGGTCGTGGAGGGCACGTTTATTTAGTTGGGAATAAAGGACTTTGGACTTTATTTCACTTAAAATTTGCACGTCACGTCAAAGCCGGTCATGGTGGAGATGGTGGAGGTGACCGAAGCACAGGTGCTGATGGAGATGACAAATACATTGAAGTTCCTTTAGGAACCGTGGTCAAAGATAAAGAAACCGGCGAAGTTTTATTTGAAATTACCGAAGACGGAGAAAAACGCATTTTGGCTCAAGGTGGAAAAGGAGGGTTAGGGAACTGGCACTTTAGAAGTTCTACGAATCAAACGCCACGCTATGCACAACCAGGGTTGTTGGGTATAGAAATGGACGTAATTTTAGAATTAAAAGTCTTGGCTGATGTAGGTTTAGTAGGCTTTCCAAATGCAGGAAAATCGACTTTGTTATCGGTTTTGACTTCGGCTAAGCCAAAGATTGCTGATTATCCATTTACAACTTTAAAACCCAATTTGGGTATTGTAGCTTACCGTGATTTCCAATCATTTGTAATTGCAGATATTCCTGGAATTATTGAAGGCGCTGCAGAAGGAAAAGGATTGGGACATTATTTCTTACGTCATATCGAAAGAAATTCTACCTTATTGTTTTTAGTGCCTGTGGATACACCAGACATTAAAGCAGAATACGATATTTTGGTCAACGAATTAACCAAATACAATCCAGAAATGTTAGACAAAGAAAGGCTTTTAGTCATTTCAAAAATTGACATGTTGGATGAAGAATTAAAGGCCGAATTGAAAACCGAATTGGATGTGGCATTCAAGGATATTCCTTATATGTTTATTTCTTCGGTGGCACAACAAGGTTTGACTGAGTTAAAAGATAAATTGTGGGCCATGTTGAATGACTAGGTTTCCTTTTTAATTACAATACGAATCCGTTTCTGATGAAACGGATTTTTTATAAAAAACCTTTTTGATTAGAGTGAAATAGAAGTATTTATTTCCTTATTTTTGAAATATGAATCGACTGGTATTTCTTTTGTTTTTTATTCCAACTATGCTTTTATCTCAAACTAATTTTGAGAAAGGAGTTCAGTTTATGGGATCTGGAAAAATAGAACTAGCGCGTATTGCTTTTGAGAATGTACTTAAAGAAAATCCATCTAACACTAAGTCTCTAGAATATTTAGGAGATATTGCAGGTCAAAATAAAAATTGGGATAAGGCCATTGTGTATTATAAGAAAATTAAACAATTGCAACCCAATAATGCAGAGTTTCATTACAAATATGGTGGCGCTCTTGGAATGAAAGCAAAAACAGTAAATAAATTCAAAGCATTAGGAATGATTGACGAGATTAAATCGTCCTTTGAAAAGGCTGTTGCTCTAGACCCAAAACACAAAGAATCTCGTTGGGCATTATTGATGTTGTATTTGGAATTGCCCGGAATTATTGGCGGTAGCGAAACAAAAGCAGTGGCGTATTCGAATGAATTGATGCGATTATCGCCTATGGAAGGGTATTTGTCCAAAGGATATATTGACGAATATTTTGGTCGAAATAAAAAAGCGGAGATAAATTATCTCAAAGCTTTGGAAATAAATAATTCAAAAATAGCATTTCAGAAATTATACAATTTGTATGCGTACAAGTTGAAAAATTCAGAAAAAGCCCAACAGTTAAAAGAACAATTTGAAAAATAGTTTAAAAGGTTAAGAGTTTATAGGTTTGTTTTTGAACATATAAATACATAGCCCTCTAAACATAAACTAAAAGAATGAGAACACATTTTATTGCTATTGGCGGAAGCGCGATGCACAATTTAGCCTTGGCGCTACACAACAAAGGATATCAAGTTACAGGAAGTGATGATGCGATATTTGAACCTTCTAAATCCCGATTAGATAAGAAAGGAATTCTGCCGGCTGAAATGGGTTGGTTTCCTGAAAAAATAACTGCTGATATTGAAGCTGTTATTTTAGGGATGCATGCCAAGGCAGACAATCCTGAATTGTTAAAAGCACAAGAATTGGGTTTGAAAATTTATTCGTATCCCGAATTTTTGTACGAGCAGTCTAAAAACAAAACCCGAGTGGTTATTGGTGGTTCTCACGGAAAAACTACGATTACGTCAATGATTTTGCATGTTATGCATTACCACAATATTGCTGTAGATTATATGGTGGGAGCCCAACTGGAAGGATTTGACACCATGGTGCATCTTACTGAAGAGAATGATTTTATGGTTCTAGAGGGTGATGAATATTTGTCGTCTCCAATTGATAGACGCCCAAAATTTCATTTGTACCAACCTAATATCGCTTTGATTTCAGGTATTGCTTGGGATCATATTAATGTGTTTCCAACCTATGATAATTATGTGGAACAATTCGAAATTTTTATTGACAAAATTACCAATGGCGGAATTTTAGTCTACAATGAAGACGATGCTGAGGTGAAACGCGTATCAGAAGCCGCTACGAATCCGATTCGTAAACTACCTTACAGCACGCCTGCTTATACGGTTAGTGATGGAGTAACGCTTTTGGAAACACCTGAAGGACCCATGCCAATTGAAGTTTTTGGTGCACATAATTTGAATAATTTGGCTGGAGCCAAATGGATTTGTCAAAATATGGGCGTTGATGAAGCCGATTTCTACGAAGCCATTGCAAGTTTCAAAGGGGCATCAAAACGTTTGGAAAAAATTGCCGAAGGAAAAGGCAGAGTCGCTTATAAAGATTTTGCGCATTCGCCAAGTAAGGTAGCTGCAACTACCAAAGCGGTGAAGGAACAATATCCTAATCGTACTTTAGTTGCTTGTTTGGAGTTACACACCTATAGTAGTTTGAATGCAGAATTTTTGAAAGAATACGAAGGAGCGTTGGAACATGCGGATGAAGCGGTAGTTTTTTATTCACCAGATGCAGTAAAAATCAAACAATTAGAAGAAGTTACTTATGAGCAAATTGCCAAAGCCTTCAATAGAGAAGATCTGATTATTTATACTAATCCAGCCGAATTCAAACAGTATTTATTCAATCGAAATTTAGATAATTCCGCTTTGTTATTAATGAGTTCTGGAAATTACGGCGGATTGAATTTTGACGAAGTTAAGCAGTTGATCGAATAATAAATACATAAATATAACACCTATGGAAAACGCCCCCTTTCCCATTAGTAGTTGGTCCGAAGAAGATAAGCCTCGGGAGAAATTGATGCTTAAAGGCAAAAGTGCTCTGAGCGATGCGGAATTAATTGCTATATTAATTGGTTCTGGTAGTAGAAATGAATCAGCAGTCGATTTAAGCAAACGAATGTTGGCCAGTGTTACACATAATTTGAATGCATTAGGCAAATTGAGTTTGTCGCAATTGATACATTTCAAAGGAATAGGCGAGGCCAAAGCAATTACTATTGTTGCTGCCCTTGAATTAGGAAGAAGACGCAGGGTAGAAGAGACAGTTGAATTGGTTAAAATTACTTCAAGTAAAGTAATTTTTGATGTTATGCAACCCATTATTGGCGAATTGCCTCATGAAGAATTTTGGATCGTGTATTTGAATAATTCCAACAAGGTGATTTCAAAAGCACAATTAAGCAAAGGTGGTATTACTGGAACGGTAGTAGACATACGATTGGTTTTTAAAATGGCATTAGAATATGGAGCGACTTCCATTGTATTGTGTCATAATCATCCTTCTGGAAGTTTAAAACCAAGCGATGCCGACATCCAAATTACACAAAAATTGAAACGAGCTGGAGAGAGTTTAGAAATAGCCATTTTGGATCATGTTATAGTAACTGAAACAAGTTATTTTAGTTTTGTTGATCAAGGAATTTTGTAATTATACGAATGAAATATAAAAATATACAACACGTTTTTTTTGACTTAGATCATACGCTTTGGGATTTTGATAAAAATTCTGAAATGGCCTTTGGTACGATATTCAAACAACACCATCCTGAAATTGCAATTACGGATTTTATCGAAAAATACGCGCCGATTAATCAAGCTTGTTGGAAGTTGTATCAGTATGACAAAATTACTCACGAAGAATTGCGTTACAAAAGACTCAAGGATTCCTTTGACGCTTTGGATTATTCCATTTCAGATGATGCTATCCATCAAATGGCAGAGGATTATATTACTTTTTTGCCCGATAACAATCATTTATTTGACGGCGCGATTGAAATATTAGAGTATCTGAATAGCAAATACCATTTGCATATTATCACCAACGGATTTGCCAATGTTCAGTATAAAAAAATAGCCAATTCAAAGATTGACACCTATTTTAAAACGATTACAAATTCCGAAATGGCAGGAGTGAAGAAACCGAATCCCATGATATTTCAACATGCTTTAGATTTAGCTCAAGCCAATAAAGAAGAGAGTATTATGATCGGGGATTGTTTAGAATCCGATGTACAAGGGGCATTAGATTTTGGAATTGAAGCCCTATTTTTCAATCCGAACAAAGAGAATAAACCAGAAAATATTATTGCTATAAACCATTTATTAGAACTAAAAAACTATTTGTAACTATGAAAAAATTAGTATTTGTATTCCTATTGTTTTCAACAATTGCCTTGTCGCAAAATATCAATAACTATAAAGCCGTTATTATTCCATTAAAATACGATTTCTTGAAATCAGAAAACCAATATCGTTTGGCAACTTTAACTAAACTAAATCTTCAGAAGGCAGGCTTTGTTGCTTTTTATAGCAATGAAGTTATTCCTGCTGAATACAATGACCGTTGTAGTTTGTTAACTATAGATGTTAAGAAAGACAATGCTTTTTTGGTTACTAAGTTGTCTGTAATTTTAAATGACTGTTTCGGAAAATTGGTTTACCAATCAGAAGTTGGAAAAAGCAAAGAAAAACTATATGAAGTTGCTTATTCAGAGGCTTTAAATGATGCGTTTAAATCAATAAATGCATTGAATTATAAATACGAATTGAACCAATTACCGGCTAAACAACTTGCTCAAGGTACTACGGTAGAAACGATTAATGCTCCAATTTCAAATTCTGTAACTGTTGTACAAAATACTTCAAATGCTACAACTGAATTACTTTATGCACAAGTAACTCCAACTGGTTTCCAATTAGTTGATGCTAGTCCAAAAGTAGTTTTTAAGTTGAATAAAACATCTGTTCCAACACTTTACACTGCAATTAAGGGAAACACACAAGGTGTATTAATTCAAAAAGACAATCAGTGGTTTTTTGAGTATTACGAAAACGCTACATTGGTTTCAGAAAAAGTAGCGGTGAAGTTCTAGTAACCGTATTTGTCTTTCCACCTATTTTTCAGAAATTCTCTAGTCGAATTTTCTCGGGAGTTATTTCCAGGCTCGTAAATTGGAGTTCCTGAAATACCTTCGGGTAAAAATTCTTGTTCGGCAAAATTATTGGCATAGTCATGCGAATATTTGTACTCTTCGCCATAGCCTAGCTCTTTCATTAAGGGAGTAGGTGCATTGCGCAAATGAATTGGAACGGAAAGGTCTCCGGTTTGTTTGACAATTTGTTGTGCTTTACCTATGGCTTGGTAGGAAGCGTTACTTTTTGGTGAAGTAGCTAAATACACGGCACATTGACTGAGTATAATTCGGCTTTCAGGATAACCAATAGTGGCTACTGCCTGAAAAGTGTTGTTCGCCATAATAAAGGCGGTTGGATTGGCATTGCCAATATCTTCGCTAGAAAGAATCAGCATGCGTCTTGCAATGAATTTTACATCTTCACCACCTTCAATCATTCGGGCAAGCCAATAAACGGCTCCATTTGGATCACTTCCGCGGATGGATTTGATAAAAGCCGAAACAATATCGTAATGTTGCTCTCCTGTTTTATCGTACAAAACCGTATTTTGCTGGACTAATTCGAGTACGCGATCGTTAGTAATTTCAATTTCAGCTTCATTTGAGGCGTTTACGACCAATTCAAAAAGATTCAATAGTTTGCGTCCGTCTCCGCCAGAAAGTCGCAACAGCGCTTCTGTTTCGGTTAAACGTATATTTTTTTCTTTTAGAATACTGTCTTTTTGCATTGCTCGATGGAGCAAGGCCTCTAAATCTTCTTTATTAAACGCATTCAATGTGTATACTTGACAACGCGATAATAAAGCCGGTATGACTTCAAAACTTGGATTTTCAGTAGTGGCACCAATTAAGGTGATCCAACCTTTTTCTACAGCTGCTAATAAGGAATCTTGTTGTGATTTGCTAAAACGATGAATCTCATCGATAAACAAAATGGGATTTTTGGGCGTAAATAGACCTCCGCTTTGTTTTGCTTTTTCAATGACCTCTCGAATATCTTTCACACCAGAATTAATAGCACTTAAAGTATAAAAAGGGCGTTTGGATTCTTGCGAAATAATTTGGGCCAAAGTTGTTTTACCGGTACCAGGAGGTCCCCAAAAAATCAAGGAAGGAATAATTCCTTTGGCAATTTGCTGCGTCAAAGCACCATTAGTTCCCACCAGGTGAGATTGACTGATATAGTCTTCTAATTGTTGCGGACGAATGCGTTCTGCTAAAGGAGCTACCATTATTTGGTTGATTTGTTGATTCGGTTATTGGGATTACAAATTTGAAGATTTTATTGCTAACTTCTTTGTCTTACCGCTTCGTAGAGGAAGGCACCACAAGCAACCGAAACATTCAATGAACCTATGGTTCCGAACATTGGTAATTTGGCTTTCTCATCTACAATTTTCAACACAGAAGGATTGATTCCTCTATCTTCTGATCCCATGATGATGGCAACCGGTACGTTTAATGCGATATCGTAAATGTTTTGTTCTGTTTTCTCCGTAGCGGCTACGGTTTTGATACCAGAACCTTGAAGGTAAAAGATAGCATCTTTAATGTGTTCTACTTTACAAATGGGCACATTGAATACAGCGCCAGCAGAAGTTTTTACTGTATCACCATTAACAGGTGCTGAACCCGCTTTCTGAACGATGATACCATTGACTCCAGTACACTCAGCAGTTCTAATTATCGCACCAAAATTACGGGCATCCGAGATTTGATCTAGGATTAAGAATAGTGGTTGTTTGCCCGATTCTATGGTAGATTCAACTAAATGCTCCAATTCCATAAATCCAATAGGAGAGATGCTAGCCACAGCTCCTTGGTGGTTGTTAGGTGTTAAACGGTTTAGTTTTTCTACTGGTACATAGGAAAAATTAATATTGGCACGTTTCATGACCTTCATTAAATCCTTCATCAGTTCGCCTGCAATTTCTTTTTGAATAAAGACTTTATCAACTGCAGTTCCTGCTTGTATGGCCTCAATAATGGCGCGTATTCCGAATATTATATTTTCTTTTTCCATAGCGCAAAGATACAAAAAAAAACCACCAGCCAAAGGCTGATGGTTTTAAGATTAAATAGGTTTTATAACTATCTATTGAAGATTGTTGGCCAATTCGCCCCACCTTCTCTAGTCAATTCAGTCACAGCTGAATCGTTGTAAGTGTTTACCCATCTGATAGTAATTTTATTACCTGCAGCAGCAATAATTGTGTAAGTATAAGAATCTCCGTATTTGTCAACACCAGAAGAAACTAAATTGTTACAAAACCATGTTACTCTTGAACTTGCTGAATAAGCAGGATCATCTTGCCAACATACAGATCCTTGTAAACCAAATGACATATCGCTAATAGTGTAAACTCCAGGAGTTGAAGTTGCACCAAAAACTACTGTTCCAGTTACTGTTGTACCACAAGGTGTACCAGCTGTACCAGCTTTCATACTTGTAGTTGAATAAGTATGAGTTCCAGCTAAACTTTCAGTAATTGGACAAACCACATTTACATTGTATGTAAATGGTGAGTTAAAGAAAGCGCCACCTGTAACAGTACCTGCAGCATTAGTGCTTGTAAACACTTTACCATCTTTTAGTACTTGCGCTAATCTAACTACAAACTGATCACCACCTGTGTATTGAGCGTCAGTTAAAGCGAATTTAGCTTTTAATTCAGTGATTGTTACATCAATAGCTGCATTCATAAATTCTCTGCTTCCTGCAACAAAAGAACTAGCAGGAATAGATTTCAATAACACTTCTGCTTTAGATGCATTACCATCAGCTGGATTATTGTCTTTGAATCTTACATAGATGTCAATTTTTTCAGTTTCCTTACTTTGATTAACATCTTGCACTTCTACAATAGCTGAAAACTTACTTGCTGCATTTCCTGTAGCAATAGTTGGGCTTGGAATAGAAACAGTTCTTAAAACTCCTCCGCCAATTTCGGTATCATTAAGTACTTGGTCAATTACTTTATTCCCTTCAGTACAAGCAAAAAGGCTTAAAGCGATTAAAAGTACACTAACTTTATTTATTAAATTTTTCATAATAATTTATTTTAGTTACCAAGAGGGAAACCTGTTTCTGGATTATTATCCCAGAAAACGCGTTGTCCTACACTTGCTTTTTGTTTAACATTTGGATTAGTCCCTGTTTCTGAAGCAGGGTATAAGAAAGAACGGATGAATTTTCCAGGAGTAGCCTCAATGTTTGGCTGAATTCTACTTGGGAAACCAGTTCTTCTATACGCATTGTATGCATCAATTCCATTACCATAAAGTGTAATGAAAAATTCAGTCATCACCACATCTAATTTATTAGTAGCATTATCATAGTTCAATCCAACTGCTGTTAAATAAGAAGTATCTACTGATGCAGCAGGAACTCTAGTAACGTCAGCCGTTTTATCCAAACTAATAAATCCTCTTACTTTAGCTAATGATTTAGTGATACCAGCAGTCATTAATGCTTTAGCATCTCCTGTTCCACCTGGAGATAAAGCTGCTTCAGCTCTCCAGAAATCAACTGTAGAAGCTAAGATGATAGGTGTAATACCTTGTCCTTTGGCTCCAAAAGAGATACCGTTGATAGCTCTAAATGTACTGTCATCAAAACGTCCTCCAGCTGGATATACTCCCGCAGCAGTTCTTTTTTGAGCATCATTTGGTGTTCCTTCGTTATTTCCATGGTCTCTACCCCAATAACCTGCGTTATTGTCAATTCTACAATATGGGTGTCCACCTGCTAAATAATGAGCAGGAGCTGTTTGTACAGAACAAGTCATGTCTTGTTCGTTAACCGGAGTGTCACTTACTTGTCTGTAGAAATAGAAACGAATACGTGGATCTACGATTGCTTTTCCATTTTTCATTTCATTCATCAACCAGTTCGCTTGGTATCCTGAACCTACTCCAGATGGAGTATAGTTGTTTACATACTCAGGGTGTCTTGAATCTGGATTAGCATTAGAGGTACCCCATTTAAATTCAAAATCTTCTCCTGTTCCAATGAATGAACCAGCAGTTACTAAAGCATTGAATTTAGAAATAGCAGTAGCATCTACTAAACGCGTTTGAAGATAAATCTTCATTTTCATAGTATTGGCTAATTTAACCCATTTAGACCATGATTTTCCATAATAGAAATCATTTGTTGGTTCTGCAGTAGCCGTTGCGTTAAAGTTTACAATTGCTTTGTCTAATAAAACAAGAGCAGCAGCATATACATCTTTACCAGCATCTAATTTAGGATTCAAATTAGAACCGTCAAAAGCTTCAGAGTAAGGAATATCACCAAAGTAATCTACTAAAGTTACAATAGTATACGCTTCAATTACTTGTCCAATTGCAAGGTGGTGTTTGAAACCTTTTTCAGTTGCAATAGGGTTCATTAAACGAATGTTTTTAATAATTGAACGGTAAGAATATTCCCATTCAGTATTAAAGAATGAAGCACTATATGCATTTTGGTAATCTCTACCATACATATATTTCAAACGTGTTACTTCGGCACCACTATTTCCAAAATATTGGATAGTGTTAGCGAATTTTAATTGAACTCCATTTAATAATAAATCAGGATTTGAAGCTGAAATTGGAAGTTCATTCGGATTTTCCGTTAATTCTAGGTTGGTCGTTTCACAAGATGAAAACGTCACTAAACTTATCATTAGGATAAGAAAACCTACTGTTTTAAATAATTTTTTCATAGTTTTTATAAGTTTAGAATGAATTAGAATGTAGCTTTAATGCTGAAACCATATCTTTTTCCACTAGGTCCATTCAAGAAATCAAAACCTCTACCATTACCAACTCCAGTTCCAATTACGTTAGGATCGAAGTTAACTCCTTTTGGAGTATTGAAGGCATTGTAGTATAAGTTGTATCCAGCTACATTAAAACTAATGCTGCCAAATGGTGTTTTTTCAATCAATTTGCTAGGTAAAGTATATCCTAAAGAAACTTCGTTCAAACGGATCACAGAACCATCAAATACACTTAATTCATCTGGTCCAAAACCAATATTGGTAAAGTAGTAATCAGAATTGTTGATTTGAATGTCGTTTTTAGATCCATCTGCTTTTACACCAGGCAATACGAAAGTATTTACACGGTTTGCAGTTTCAGAAGTTAAACCTCTCGCTAATAATGCAGAAGAAGTACCTGAGTAAATATCTCCACCACTTACATAACTAATCAAGAATGAGAAGTTGAAGTTTTTGTATGACATTGTACTGTTAGTGTTCAATGTAAAATCAGGGTTTGGATTACCAATGATAAATGGACCTGCTTCGATTTCATAAGAACCTGTACTGTTTACAACGTAATTGTTGTTAGCATCTCTTTTGATTCTGCTACCTACCATTACACCAAGTTGTTCTCCTTCAATCGCTTGGTTACCCAAGTTAGTGAAACCTGCAACAGTTACTTTTTCTAAGTCACCTAAATCAGTAACAATCATTTCTCCTTTAAAGAAATTAGCGCCTAATTCCCAGTTGAAACCATTTTTATCATTTTTAATTGCATGTACATCAAGGTCAATTTCTAAACCGTTACCTTCTAATTCACCAATGTTAGTAAATGTGTTTAGGTATCCAGTTGAATTAGCAATTGGAGTTGATGTAATCAAATCTGTAGTAAATCTTTTGAAATAAGAAGCATTCAAAGAGATTCTGTTATCAAAGAATTTAGAGTCAAAACCAAATTCAATTTCTCTTAATAACTCAGGACGCAAAGAAGCGTTACCTAATGAAGAACTTCCTGATTGTGCAGCGTTAACCACTCCGTTTACATCAGAAAAGTCTCTTGCAGAACTCTCAAGAGTATTGGCTACAGGGTAACTTGGAGCAAAACCTGCAGAAGTACCGTAACCTGTTCTAATTTTTAAATAGTTTAATCCTTTTACACTTTTAATGCTTGGGAAAGCCTCAGTAGCAATAAATGAAGCCGAAGCTGAAGGATAAAGAATGGTATTTTCAAATGTATTAGATACCCAGTCTTGTCTTGATGACAAAGTTACATATAAGTATTTGTTGTAATCAAATTCGGCAGTTCCATACAAACCAACAATATTACGTTGTTCTGAATATTGAATTGGCGATTGAGTACCAAAATTGTAATGTCTTAAAATACCGTAAACTTGTTGTCCAACACTTGATACCCCTTGTCTGTCAAAGCTCTCCGCTCTTGAAGTAGCTCCAGCAGTAAAGTTCAAGTTCAATTTGTCAGTTAGTGAATAATTACCATTCACCATCACGTTATGATCCCAAATCATGTTGTTGTTATCATATGTTCTTAACGAACCTTGAACCGGTCCTCTTGGCGCACCAATATTAGTAGCTACAGTATTACGTTCGTTATAAAAGTCATAACCAACTCTATAGTTTAATTTGATGTTGTCATTTAAATCATAGATTAAGGCAGCATTACCAAAAGTTCTATTAGTAACTTGGTTTACAAATGAGTTGTTAAGTGTCCAGTATGGATTCAAAATATCATTTCCTGAACGGTAACTTAAGTTAGCACCTGTGATAGGGTGTTGGTATGGCCAGTTTTGCAAATCAACGTTTCTAGGAGTATAGAAAACGTCAGCATAAATAGATAAACCACCTCCTTGAACACCTGAACCGTTACTACGAGCAACTGGTGGAGTTAAGAAGTCAGTTTTAGAGAAGTTCATTGTCCCACTAGCAGTAAATTTGTTCGTTAATTTTGAACGACCACCTAAACTGAATGAAGTTCTTTTCAATTTGTTTCCAGGAGTAAATCCTTCGTCACTTAAATTACCAAAGTTGATGTTGAAATTGTTATTTCCATCATCAGAACCACCAGCAACGTTTAAACTTGTATTGATAACTGATCCAATTCTAAAGAAATCTTTAACGTTGTTTTTAGCAGCTTTGTAAGGAATTCTTAATCCTTGGTATTCTGGGAATACAGTTGCTAAAGCAGCTCTACTGTATGGGTGAAGGATAGTTCCGTCAGAACCAACACCTGATCCAGCAGCAGCATAACCACCTAAACCTTTTTCGTAAAAACCTGGCCCCCAGTTAGAGTAGAAGTTTCCATAAGCTTGGTCAAAACCGTTACCAAAATCATTTTGGAAATCTGGCATTGAAGCAATTTCGTTGAAAAATAAAGATTGGTTTAAAGTAATTTCAGTTTTCTTAGGACCTTTTTTAGCTTGACCACCTTTAGTTGTTACTAAGATTACACCATTTCTACCTGCAGTACCATATAATGTAGTTGCAGCATATCCTTTAAGGATGTTAACATTAGCAATGTTATTTGGATCTAAGTCTAAGAAACGACTTGAACCAGAGTTACCATCAGCAAAGTTACCTGTTGCGTTAGTGTCACCAGAAAATGGCACACCATCAACAATAAATAAAGGTTGAGTGTTTCCAGAGATAGAGTTTAATCCACGAATGTTAATACTAGTTCCTGAACCAGAAATACCACTTGTTTGATTAATAATTACCCCAGAAGCTTTACCAGACAATACTCTGGCTACATCACCTTCTGCTCTTTGTTCAATATCAGCAGCTTTGATTTCACTTACAGCATATCCAAGAGCTTTTTTCTCTCTTTTAATACCCTGAGCGGTAACCATAACTGTTTCTAATTCCACTGAGTCATCTTTAAGTTTGACATTAAGTGAAGTTGAATTAGCCGCTACTTCTTGAGTTTTCATCCCAATGTAGCTGAAAATTAATACTTGGTTAGCACTCGCTTTGATAGAGAATTTTCCATCAAAATCAGTTTGCGTTCCTGTTTTGCTTCCTTTAACCAACACACTCACCCCTGGAAGAGGCATTCCTGCATTGTCAGAAACAGTTCCTGAAACGGTTCTTTCTTGCGCAAAAGTAATTTGCGTCACTAGTGCCAAAAGCAGCACTAAGAATCCATTTAATTTTAGTTTCATTTTTAATTATTTTGAATTAGTGAAGCAAAACTCTTAATAATTTGTTAACATTCCTAATGTTTTCATGAATTTTTTATGCGTGCATCTAAAATTTAACAATATAACGTATTGAATTAATAATGTTGTTTTTTGGTCTTTTTTACGAATTTTACGTTTTTTTCTATCCTTGGAAGCCCATATTTTGTTACAATACAAACTTTTTGTTTATTTTTTTGCTTAGTGTGTTTTTATTCTGAAAAATATACAGAGTAAAATTTGTTAAACTGATCTACTACTATTTTATCATTTGTAATCTATTTCTTGTCATTTAATTACTCTAATTTAAAGGTATAATGCTATTTGAGTTTATAAATAAATAGCGTAAAACATTAATTTTAATAATTGTATTGAAAATTAATTAATTATGGTTTGCAGAGTTAAAAATAATTTATACATTTGCGACCCCGTAAAAAGCGGGAATTTAATATAATAAGAAATTTTTAGTATTAATTATGCCAACAATTCAACAATTAGTAAGAACAGGAAGAACTCAGATAACTAAGAAGAGTAAATCGGTTGCTTTAGATTCTTGTCCTCAAAGAAGAGGGGTTTGTACGCGTGTTTACACTACTACACCAAAAAAACCAAACTCTGCAATGCGTAAAGTAGCGCGTGTACGTTTGACAAATGGTAATGAGGTAAATGCCTACATCCCTGGAGAAGGACACAATTTACAAGAGCACTCGATAGTATTAGTTAGGGGTGGAAGGGTAAAAGATTTACCAGGAGTTAGATATCACATCGTTCGTGGTGCGCTTGATACATCAGGTGTAGCAGGAAGAACGCAAAGAAGATCTAAGTACGGTGCTAAACGCCCAAAAGAAGCAAAAAAGTAATTTAAAACGTTATGGCTTTAAATATGTGTGATTTATTACACATATATAGGTATAACATTTAATTAAAAAAAAGACATGAGAAAAAGAGCGGCAAAGAAAAGACCACTTTTACCAGATCCAAGGTTTAATGACCAATTGGTAACTCGTTTTGTGAACAACTTAATGTGGGACGGTAAGAAATCAACAGCTTTTAAAGTTTTTTATGATGCAATTGATATCATTGAAACAAAAAAGCAAGATGCAGAAAAATCATCATTAGAAATTTGGAAAGATGCGTTAACTAACGTTATGCCTCACGTAGAAGTACGTAGTCGTAGAGTTGGTGGAGCTACATTCCAAATTCCAATGCAAATTAGACCAGACAGAAAAATTTCTATGGCAATGAAGTGGTTAATACTTTATTCAAGAAGAAGAAATGAGAAGTCAATGGCTCAAAGACTAGCTTCAGAATGTTTAGCTGCGGCTAAAGAAGAAGGAGCAGCTGTTAAGAAAAGAATGGATACTCACAAAATGGCAGAAGCTAACAAAGCTTTCTCTCACTTTAGATTTTAATTCATAAAGAAATGGCTAGAGATTTAAAATATACAAGAAACATTGGAATTGCTGCTCACATTGATGCTGGTAAAACAACAACAACAGAGCGTATTTTATTCTATACTGGAAAATCACACAAAATTGGTGAAGTGCACGATGGTGCTGCAACAATGGACTGGATGGCACAAGAGCAAGAGAGAGGTATCACCATTACTTCTGCTGCAACTACTTGTGAATGGAATTTTCCAACTGAACAAGGTAAAATTTTACCTGAAACATTACCTTACCACTTTAATATTATTGATACCCCAGGACACGTTGATTTTACCGTAGAGGTAAACCGTTCGTTACGTGTATTGGATGGGTTAGTTTTCTTATTTAGTGCGGTTGATGGTGTTGAGCCACAATCAGAAACTAACTGGAGATTAGCTGATCAATATAGAGTTCCACGTATGGGATTCGTAAATAAAATGGACCGTCAAGGTTCTAACTTCTTGAATGTATGTCAACAAGTTAGAGATATGTTAAAATCTAACGCTGTTGCAATCACTTTGCCAATTGGTGAAGAGAATGATTTCAAAGGGGTAGTTGACTTAGTAAAAAATCAAGCTATTATTTGGCATGATGCTACTCAAGGAGCTACTTTTGATATTGTGCCTATCCCAGAAGATATGCTTGCAGAAGTAAAAGAATATAGATCAATTCTTATTGAAGCAGTAGCTGATTATGATGAAAATCTATTGGATAAATACATGGAAGACGAAAGCTCTATTACAGAGGAAGAAATCAATGTGGCTTTAAGAGCTGCGACTATGGACATGGCTATCATTCCTATGATTGCTGGTTCTTCTTTCAAAAATAAAGGAGTTCAATTCATGTTAGATGCAGTATGTAAATACTTACCATCTCCAATGGATAAAGAAGGTATTACAGGGATTCATCCTGATGATGCTGAATTATTAGAAGAAGATCAAACTAAAATATTACGTAAACCAGATGTTAAAGAGCCATTCGCTGCTTTAGCATTTAAGATCGCTACTGACCCATTCGTTGGTCGTTTGGCTTTCTTCCGTGCGTATTCTGGTCGTTTGGATGCGGGTTCTTATGTTTTGAACACTCGTTCAGGAAACAAAGAAAGAATTTCTCGTATCTACCAAATGCACGCTAACAAACAAAATCCAATCGAATATATTGAGGCTGGAGATATTGGAGCTGCTGTTGGATTTAAAGACATTAAAACTGGAGATACATTGTGTGATGAAAAACACCCAATCATTCTTGAGTCTATGAAATTCCCTGCACCGGTAATTGGTATTGCTATTGAGCCTAAAACTAAGGCTGACGTAGATAAAATGGGTATGGCTTTGGCTAAATTAGCTGAGGAAGATCCAACATTTACAGTTAGAACAGATGAGGCTTCTGGGCAAACTATTATCTCAGGTATGGGTGAGTTACACTTGGATATCCTTGTAGATCGTATGAAACGTGAGTTTAAAGTTGAAGTTGACCAAGGTGAGCCTCAAGTAGAATACAAAGAAGCGTTTACAAGATCAGCTACACACAGAGAAACGTACAAGAAACAATCTGGAGGTCGTGGTAAATTCGGTGATATCGTATTTACATTAGAGCCTGCTGATGAAGTGGATGGTAAAGTTCCTGTAGGATTACAGTTTGTGAATGCAGTTAAAGGTGGTAACGTTCCTAAAGAATATATTCCTTCTGTAGAGAAAGGTTTTAGAGAAGCTATGAAAGCAGGTCCTTTAGCAGGATATGCAGTAGATAGTTTGAAAGTAACGTTGTCAGACGGATCTTTCCACCCGGTGGATTCTGATGCATTGTCATTTGAATTAGCTGCTAGAATGGGGTACAAAGAAGTGGCTAAAGCTGCTGGTGCTGTTATTTTAGAGCCAATCATGAAAATGGAAGTGATCACACCTGAAGAAAACATGGGAGATATCGTAGGTGATATTAACCGTCGTAGAGGTCAGGTAAATGACATGGGTGATAGAGCTGGTGCTAAAACTATTAAGGCTGATGTGCCTTTGTCTGAAATGTTTGGGTATGTAACAACATTAAGAACATTATCATCAGGTAGAGCAACATCTACAATGGAATTTTCACACTACGCTGAAACGCCTGCTAATATTTCAGAAGCAGTAATCAAAAAAGCAAAAGGAAACGCTTAATCTTTAAGAAAATGAGTCAAAAAATCAGAATAAAACTAAAATCTTACGATCACATGTTGGTAGACAAGTCTGCTGAAAAGATTGTAAAAACGGTGAAAACTACCGGTGCAGTTGTAACAGGACCAATTCCATTGCCAACTCACAAAAAATTATTCACGGTATTACGTTCTCCACACGTTAACAAAAAAGCGAGAGAACAATTTGAAGTGATGTCATACAAGAGATTAATTGACATTTATTCATCTTCATCTAAAACTATTGATGCTTTAATGAAATTAGAATTGCCTAGTGGAGTTGAAGTAGAAATCAAAGTTTAGGTACCGGTATTTTCGAAATACAAGAGCATTCCGTTTAAGCGAAAACATTTTTTGGAATATCTGCAAATAAGTTATACTTTTGCACCTCATTTTAAAAAAATAGGATTCGCTTAAACGTGTGTTCTATATTTATATTTAATAATTAATAATTAATATTTATGTCTGGGTTAATTGGTAGAAAAATCGGCATGACTAGCATTTTCGACGAAAACGGGAAGAATATTCCTTGTACAGTAATCGAAGCTGGACCATGTGTTGTTACCCAAGTCAGAACCAAAGGTGTTGACGGGTACGAAGCGTTGCAACTTGGTTTCGATGACAAAAACGAGAAACATTCCACAAAAGCGGCTGTAGGTCACTTTAAAAAAGCGGGAACTGTTGCTAAGAAAAAAGTCGTTGAATTCCAAAATTTTGCAACTGAACAAAAATTAGGAGATCTTATTGATGTTACTATTTTTGAAGAAGGAGAGTTTGTAGATGTACAAGGTGTATCTAAAGGTAAAGGTTTTCAAGGGGTTGTTAAACGTCACGGTTTTGGTGGTGTTGGACAAGCTACTCATGGTCAACACAACCGTTTAAGAGCGCCAGGTTCTGTAGGAGCTTCTTCTTATCCATCTAGAGTATTCAAAGGAATGCGTATGGCTGGAAGAATGGGAGGAGATAATGTAAAAGTTCAAAACCTTAGAGTTTTAAAAGTAGTGGCTGAAAAGAACCTACTTGTTATTAAAGGATGTGTTCCTGGTCATAACAACTCTTATGTAATCATTCAGAAGTAATGGAAGTAAAAGTATTAGATTTCAACGGAAAAGATACTGGAAGAAAAGTTCAACTTTCTGATTCAGTATTCGCAATTGAACCAAATAATCACGCAGTATACCTTGATGTGAAGCAATATCTTGCTAATCAAAGACAAGGAACGCACAAAGCAAAAGAAAGAGCTGAAGTTGCGGGAAGTACACGTAAGATTAAAAAACAAAAAGGAACTGGTACTGCTCGTGCGGGTAGTGCAAAGAATCCATTGTTTAAAGGTGGAGGAACAGTTTTCGGACCTAGACCAAGAAGTTATTCATTCAAATTGAATAAAAACTTGAAACGTTTAGCTAGAAAATCAGCTTTCTCAATCAAAGCAAAAGAGTCAAATATCATCGTTTTAGAAGACTTCAATTTTGAAACTCCAAGCACTAAAAATTTCATTAACGTTTTGAAATCGTTAGGCTTAGAAAACAAAAAATCGTTGTTCGTGTTGGGTGATTCAAATAAAAATGTATATTTGTCGTCACGCAATTTAAAGGCTTCTAACGTAGTAAGTAGCTCAGAATTAAGTACTTACGCCATCTTAAACGCTAATAATGTAGTGCTTTTAGAAGGTTCTTTGGAAGGAATTGAAGATAATTTAAGCAAATAAATAGGAAAATGAGTATTATAATCAGACCTATAGTAACTGAAAAAGTAACCAAAGAGAGTGAAGTTTTAAACCGCTTCGGATTTTTTGTTAACAAAAAAGCAAATAAAGTTGAGATTAAGAAAGCTGTTGAAGCTACTTATGGAGTAACTGTTGTTAGTGTTAACACAATTAACGTAAGACCGGATAGAACGACTAAATACACTAAAAGTGGTTTAATCAGTGGAAAAACAAATGCTGAAAAGAAAGCATTCGTTAAAGTAAAAGAAGGAGAATCAATTGATTTTTACAACAATATCTAATAGAGAACAATGTCAGTTAGAAAATTAAAACCTATTACCCCAGGTCAGCGATTTAGAGTTGTGAATGGTTATGACGCCATTACAACTGATAAGCCGGAACGCTCTTTGATAGCGCCGATAAAAAACTCTGGAGGTAGAAATAGTCAAGGAAAGATGACCATGCGTTATACGGGTGGTGGTCACAAGCAGAGATATCGTATTATTGATTTTAAACGTACTAAAGAAGGAATTCCTGCTACGGTTAAATCAATCGAATACGATCCAAATCGTACTGCGTTTATCGCTTTATTAGCTTATGCTGATGGAGAGAAAACTTATGTTATTGCACAAAACGGATTGAAAGTGGGTCAGAAATTAGTTTCTGGACCAGAATCTCAACCTGAAATTGGTAATACATTGCCATTAAGCAGAATTCCATTAGGAACTGTTATTTCATGTATTGAGTTACGTCCAGGTCAAGGAGCAGTTATTGCTCGTTCAGCTGGAACATTTGCTCAATTAATGGCAAGAGATGGAAAATATGCAACAATTAAAATGCCATCAGGAGAAACAAGATTAATCTTGTTAACCTGTTCAGCTACAATTGGAGCAGTTTCTAATTCTGATCATCAATTAGTTGTATCTGGTAAAGCAGGTAGAACAAGATGGTTAGGAAGAAGACCTAGAACAAGACCTGTTGCAATGAACCCTGTCGATCACCCAATGGGTGGTGGTGAAGGACGTTCTTCTGGTGGACATCCACGTTCAAGAAATGGAATACCAGCTAAAGGTTATAGAACTCGTTCTAAGAAAAACCCGAGTAACAAGTATATCGTAGAACGTAGAAAGAAATAATAAGATATGGCACGTTCATTAAAAAAAGGACCTTTCGTTCATTATAAGTTAGACAAGAAAGTTCAAGAAAACATTGAAAAAGGTGGTAGTGGAGTTGTTAAGACATGGTCTAGAGCTTCAATGATCACTCCAGACTTTGTTGGACAAACAATCGCAGTTCATAACGGTCGTCAGTTTGTACCAGTTTACGTTACAGAAAACATGGTAGGTCACAAATTAGGAGAATTTTCACCAACAAGATCTTTTAGAGGTCACGCTGGAGCAAAAAATAAAGGTAAAAAATAAGAAGCAATGGGAGTTCGTAAAAGAGAAACAGCAGACGCAAGAAAAGAGGATAATAAGTCACTAGCTTTTGCAAAATTGAATAACTGCCCTACTTCACCTAGAAAAATGCGCTTAGTTGCGGACTTGGTAAGAGGTCAGAAAGTGGAAAGAGCACTTAATATTTTAAGATTTAGCTCAAAAGAAGCTTCAAGAAAATTAGAGAAACTATTATTATCTGCAATCAATAACTGGGAGCAAAAAAATAGTGAAGGTAATGTTACTGAAGCAGGCTTATTTGTAAAAGAGATCAGAGTAGATGGTGGAATGATGTTGAAAAGACTTCGTCCAGCGCCACAAGGTCGTGCACACAGAATTAGAAAACGTTCTAACCACGTAACAATCGTGTTAGGAGCTATTAATAACACACAAAGCAATTAATAAAGATGGGACAAAAGACAAATCCAATTGGAAATAGACTTGGTATCATCAGAGGATGGGACTCTAACTGGTATGGTGGAAATGATTATGGCGATAAATTAGCCGAAGATCACAAAATCAGAAAGTATATCCATGCTCGTTTATCAAAAGCTAGTGTATCAAAAGTAATCATCGAGAGAACTTTGAAACTTGTAACCGTTACTATCACTACTGCTAGACCTGGTATCATTATCGGAAAAGGTGGACAAGAGGTAGACAAGTTGAAAGAAGAACTTAAGAAAATTACTGACAAAGAGGTTCAAATTAACATCTTTGAAATCAAAAGACCTGAACTTGATGCTTATTTAGTTGCAACAAGTATCTGTCGTCAAATCGAAAGTCGTATTTCTTACAGACGTGCAATCAAAATGGCTATTGCTGCTTCTATGCGTATGAACGCTGAAGGTATCAAAGTATTGATTTCTGGTCGTTTGAATGGAGCTGAGATGGCGCGTTCAGAAGGTTTCAAAGAAGGTAGAATTCCTCTATCAACTTTCAGAGCCGATATTGACTATGCTTTAGCAGAAGCACATACTACATATGGTAGAATGGGTATTAAAGTATGGATCATGAAAGGGGAAGTTTATGGAAAGAGAGATCTTTCTCCGCTTGCTGGAATGGACAAAAAACAATCTGGTGCAGGTGGTAAAGGTGGAGATGCCCCTAGAGGTAAATCTAACTTTAATAAAGGTGGAAAACCAGACGCTCGTAAAAGAAAGTAAATTTTTAAACTAAAGAAAAATGTTACAGCCTAAAAGAACAAAATACCGTAAGGTACAGAAAGGTAAAATGAAAGGAAACTCTCAAAGAGGGCATGAACTTTCTAATGGAATGTTTGGTATTAAATCTGTACATGAAGATGGAATGTTCTTAACCTCTCGTCAAATCGAAGCGGCTCGTATTGCAGCTACTCGTTACATGAAGAGAGAAGGACAATTATGGATCAAAATATTTCCAGACAAACCAATTACTAAGAAACCTCTTGAAGTACGTATGGGTAAAGGTAAAGGAGCCGTTGAATATTGGGCTGCCGTTGTTAAACCCGGAAGAATCATGTTTGAAGTTGGAGGAGTACCTTTGTCAGTTGCAAAAGAGGCGTTACGTCTTGCAGCACAAAAACTTCCAGTAAAAACTAAATTCGTTGTTGCGAGAGATTTCGAAGCATAATCTAATTATATTATGAAACAATCAGAAATAAAAAATCTTTCTGCAGCGGAGTTGCAAGAAAAACTTAGCCAGACTAAGAAAGCTTATGCTAACCTAAAATTGGCTCATGCTATCTCACCAATTGAAAATCCTCTACAAATTAGAACTGTAAGAAGAACAATTGCAAGATTAGCTACTGAGCTTACAAAAAGAGAGTTACAATAATTGTAATCTGCTGAAAGATGGAAAAAAGAAATTTAAGAAAAGAGAGAATTGGTGTTGTTACTTCTAACAAAATGGAGAAATCTATTGTTGTTGCTGAAGTACGTAAAGTAAAACACCCTTTATACGGTAAGTTCGTGTTGAAAACTAAAAAGTATCACGCACACGACGAAAAGAACGACTGTAACATTGGAGATACTGTAAGGATAAGTGAAACTCGTCCTTTGAGTAAAACAAAATGTTGGAGGTTAGTTGAAATCATTGAAAGAGCTAAATAATTATGGTACAACAAGAATCAAGACTAAAAGTAGCAGATAACACAGGAGCTAAAGAAGTTTTAACTATCCGTGTTTTAGGAGGTACCAAAAGAAGGTATGCCTCTGTTGGTGACAAGATTGTAGTTTCTATCAAAGATGCAACTCCTAACGGAAACGTTAAAAAAGGAGCTGTTTCAACTGCAGTTGTTGTACGTACCAAAAAAGAAGTGAGAAGAGCCGACGGTTCATACATCAGATTTGATGACAACGCATGTGTGTTATTGAATGCTGCTGGTGAAATGAGAGGAACTCGTGTTTTTGGTCCGGTAGCAAGAGAACTTCGTGAAAAACAATTCATGAAAATTGTATCATTAGCACCAGAAGTGCTTTAATTCGTTTTAAGATGATAAAGCTAAAAATAAAATCAGGAGACGTAGTAAGAGTTATTGCAGGTGACCATAAAGGTGCTGAAGGTAAAGTATTACGCGTGTACCGTGAGAAAAACAAAGCGATAGTTGAAGGTGTAAACATGGTTTCGAAACATACTAAACCAAGTGCTAAAAACCCTCAAGGTGGTATCGTTAAAAAAGAAGCTTCTATTCAAATTTCAAATATTGCTTTAATTGATCCTAAAACTAAAGGAACAACTAGAGTTGGTATTAGAGTAGAAGGAGATAAGAAAGTGAGATTTTCAAAAAAATCTAATCAAGTACTATAGTGATGGCATATACACCTAGACTAAAAGAAGAATACAAGAGCAGAGTAATTGCTGCTCTTAAAGAGGAATTCGGATATACAAACGTAATGCAAGTTCCAAAATTGGAAAAAATCGTTTTGAGCCGTGGAGTTGGTGCAGCTGTATCGGATAAAAAATTAATCGACTATGCAGTTGATGAATTGACAAAGATCACTGGACAAAAAGCAGTTTCTACAATTTCTAAGAAAGACGTTGCGTCTTTCAAATTGAGAAAAGGAATGCCAATTGGAGCAAAAGTAACCCTTCGTGGAGAAAGAATGTATGAGTTTTTAGATAGACTTATTACTTCTGCTTTACCACGTGTTAGAGATTTTAGTGGTATTAAAGCTACTGGTTTCGACGGAAGAGGTAACTATAACCTTGGAGTGTTAGAGCAAATCATTTTCCCAGAAATTGATATTGATAAAGTAAACAAAATATCTGGAATGGATATCACATTTGTTACTACTGCTCAAACAGATAAGGAAGCAAAATCGTTATTGGCTGAACTAGGATTACCTTTTAAAAAGAATTAAGACATGGCTAAAGAATCAATGAAAGCCCGCGAGGTGAAAAGAGAAAAAACGGTAGCAAAGTATGCTGAGAAAAGAAAAGCTTTGTTAGAAGCTGGAGATTTCGTAGGTTTGCAAAAATTACCAAAAAATGCTTCACCTGTTCGTTTACACAATCGTTGTAAATTAACTGGAAGACCAAGAGGATATATTCGTCAATTTGGTATTTCACGTGTAACATTCCGCGAAATGGCTAACAACGGGTTAATTCCTGGTGTTAAGAAAGCTAGCTGGTAAGAATATAGAATTATAAATTGGTTTAAGGTTCGATGGCAGAGTGCCATCGAAAACCAAAACCGCAAATTGATACATATGTATACAGATCCAATTGCAGATTACTTGACGCGAGTTCGTAACGCTGTGGCTGCAAACCACAAAGTTGTTGAAATTCCGGCATCTAATCTAAAAAAAGAGATTACCAAGATCTTATTTGATCAAGGGTATATCTTGAGTTACAAGTTTGAGCAGAATACCGTTCAGGGTTCTATCAAAATTGCTTTGAAGTATGATAAAGATACTAAAGAGCCTGTAATCAAAGATATCCAAAGAATTAGTAAACCAGGTTTACGTAAATACGCAGGTGCTTCAAAAATTCCAAGAATCCTTAATGGATTAGGTATTGCGATTGTTTCTACTTCTAAAGGTCTTATGACTGGGAAACAAGCTAAGCAATTGAATGTAGGTGGTGAAGTAATTTGTTACGTATACTAATATTAAAGACTATATAAGATGTCAAGAATAGGTAAAAATCCAATTGTAATCGCTGCCGGAGTAACTGTTGAAGTTGCTAATGGTGTGGTTACAGTAAAAGGAAAGAATGGTCAACTTACACAGGAGTTTTCGGACGTTACTGTAAAAGTTGAAGACGGTCAAGTTCTAGTAGAAAGATCGTCTGATCAGAAAGACCAAAGAGCAAAACACGGTTTATACAGATCTTTAATCAATAACATGATTCAAGGTGTATCTACAGGTTTTACTAAAGAATTGGAATTGGTAGGAGTAGGTTATAGAGCTTCAAACCAAGGTCAAAAATTAGATTTAGCTCTTGGATATTCACATAATATCGTTTTAGAAGTAGCTCCAGAAGTTGTTGTGGAGACTATCTCAGAAAAAGGTAAAAACCCAATTGTGAAATTAACATCATTTGACAAACAACTTTTAGGACAGGTAGCTGCGAAAATCAGAGGTTTCCGTAAGCCTGAGCCATACAAAGGAAAAGGTGTTAAATTCGTAGGTGAAGTATTAAGAAGAAAAGCAGGTAAATCAGCTTAAAAAATAAGATTATGTCATTAACAAAATCTGATAGAAGACAGAGAATTAAATTCAGAATTAGAAAGATTGTTAGCGGTACTGCTGCTAAACCTAGACTTTCTGTATTTAGAAGTAACAAAGAAATTTATGCTCAATTAATTGACGATGTAAATGGAGTTACTTTATTAGCTGCCTCTTCAAGAGAAAAAGAAATAGGAAAAGGTACAAACGTAGAAGTAGCTGCAGCAGTTGGAAAACTAGTGGGCGAAAAAGCGTTAAAAGCCGGTATTGATGCAGTAACTTTCGATAGAGGAGGTTATTTATATCACGGTCGTATTAAATCATTAGCAGAAGGCGCGAGAGCTGCTGGACTTAAATTCTAATATAGTATGTCTAATAAATACAAAAATATAGAGTTAGTAAAATCAGCTGGTCTTGAATTGAAAGACCGTTTGGTAAGTGTAAATCGTGTTACTAAAGTTACAAAAGGTGGTAGAGCATTTGGTTTTTCTGCAATTGTAGTGGTAGGTGATGAAAACGGAGTGGTTGGTCACGGATTAGGAAAATCTAAAGATGTTTCTGAAGCAATTGCGAAAGCAGTAGAAGATGCTAAGAAAAATTTAGTACGTATTCCTTTGAATGGTCAATCAGTTCCTCACGAACAAAAAGGTAAATTTGGTGGTGCACGTGTATTCTTAATTCCAGCCTCTCATGGTACAGGAGTTATTGCTGGTGGAGCTGTTCGTTCAGTTTTAGAATCAGTAGGTATTCACGATGTATTGTCTAAATCTCAAGGATCTTCAAATCCTCACAACGTAGTAAAAGCAACTTTTGATGCTTTGTTACAAATGAGAAGTGCTCACACTGTTGCAAAACAAAGAGGAGTATCTTTAGAAAAAGTTTTTAAAGGTTAATATTCAAGGAAATTATGGCTAAATTATTAGTAAAACAAGTTAGAAGTAAAATTAACTGTCCTCTTTCTCAAAAGAGAGGTTTAGAAGCTTTAGGTCTACGTAAAATGGGACAAGTTGTTGAGCATGATTCAAATCCTGCAATCCTTGGTATGATAAATAAAGTTAAACACTTAGTTTCCGTTGAGGAAGTTAAATAACAATTATAGTTATGAATTTAAGTAACTTACAACCTGCTGAAGGTGCTACACACAATCAAAATAAAAGATTAGGTAGAGGAGAAGGTTCTGGTAAAGGTGGTACTGCTGCACGTGGTCACAAAGGAGCTAAGTCTCGTTCTGGGTATTCTAAAAAGATTGGTTTTGAAGGAGGGCAAATGCCACTTCAAAGACGTGTACCTAAGTTTGGTTTTACAAACATCAACCGTAAAGAATACGAAGGTGTTAATTTAGATACTCTTCAATTATTAGTTGATAATGGAGTAATTACTGATACTGTTGATATGACAGTATATGTTGCTAATCGTTTGGCTACCAAAAATGAAATCGTTAAGATTTTAGGTAGAGGTGAATTGAAAGCAAAATTGAAAGTAACTGCTCATAAATTTACTGCGACTGCTAAAGCGGCTATTGAAGCTGCAGGTGGAGAAGCTGTAACATTATAATTTTCAATTAAGATGAAGAAATTTATTGAATCAATAAGTAATGTTTGGAAAATCGAAGAGTTAAAGAATCGTATTCTTTTAACTCTTGGTTTACTTTTAATCTATCGTTTTGGAGCACAGGTTACGCTTCCAGGAATTGATGCAACACAATTAGCTAATTTAGCTGGTCAAACAAAAGACGGAATAGGATCTATTTTGGATATGTTTACAGGTGGTGCCTTTTCTCAAGCGTCTGTTTTTGCTTTAGGAATCATGCCTTATATTTCTGCATCTATTGTAGTTCAATTAATGGGTATGGCTATTCCTTATTTGCAAAAATTGCAAAACGATGGCGAAAGTGGACGAAAAAAGATCAATCAAATTACGCGTTGGTTAACTATTGGAATTACTTTACTTCAGGGTCCTACTTATATTTACAATCTATACAGAACATTACCAAGTAATGCCTTTTTATTAGGTTTTAATTCATTTGAGTTTTTGTTTTCTTCAGTAGTTATTTTAACTACAGGTACTATATTTGCTATGTGGTTGGGAGAAAAAATTACAGATAAAGGAATTGGTAATGGTATATCTTTGTTAATCATGGTGGGTATTCTTGCTCGTTTACCTCAAGCTTTTATTCAAGAATTTACAACTAGAGTTACTAACAATAATGGTGGACCTATGTTATTGGTTATCGAAATTATTGTTTGGTTATTAGTGATTATTTCTTGTGTATTACTTGTAATGGCGGTAAGAAAAATACCTGTTCAATATGCTCGTCGTACATCAACTGGTGACTATGAACAAGACGTTATGGGTGGTAATAGACAATGGATTCCTTTAAAGCTTAATGCTGCAGGAGTTATGCCAATTATCTTTGCTCAAGCGATTATGTTTATTCCAGCTGCTGTCGCAGGTTTGTCAAAATCAGATGCTTCACAATCTATTGTGGGTGCTTTTAGTAATATGTTCGGTTTTTGGTATAATCTTGTTTTTGCAACATTGATTGTTGTATTTACATTTTTCTACACAGCAATTACAGTTCCTACTAACAAAATGTCTGATGATTTGAAAAGAAGTGGTGGATTTATTCCAGGTGTTAAGCCAGGTGTAGAAACTTCTGATTTTCTTGATAAAGTGATGTCTTTAATTACTTTCCCAGGATCTCTATTTCTTGCTTTAATTGCTGTGTTCCCAGCCATTGTAGTAAGTGTAATGGATGTTCAACAATCTTGGGCAATGTTTTTTGGAGGTACCTCTTTAATTATTATGGTTGGAGTTGCTATCGATACGATGCAGCAAATTAATTCGTACTTATTGAATCAACATTATGATGGTTTAATGAAAACGGGTAAAAATAGAAAAGCAGTAGCTTAATTTATGGCAAAACAATCAGCAATAGAACAAGACGGATCAATTATTGAAGCATTGTCTAATGCAATGTTCCGTGTAGAGTTAGAAAATGGACACATTGTAATTGCTCATATTTCTGGAAAGATGCGTATGCATTACATCAAATTATTACCTGGTGATAAAGTGAAACTAGAAATGAGTCCTTACGATTTGTCAAAAGCAAGAATTACTTATAGATATTAAAAGATATTTCAACAATGAAAGTAAGAGCATCAGTGAAAAAGAGAAGTGCCGAGTGCATTATCGTTCGTAGAAAAGGAAGATTATACGTAATCAACAAAAAGAATCCTAGATTTAAACAAAGACAAGGATAATTATGGCAAGAATAGCAGGGGTAGATATCCCAAAAAACAAGAGAGGTGTTATAGCACTTACCTACATCTTCGGATTAGGAAAAAGTAGAGCAATTGAGATTTTAGATAAAGCTCAAGTTAGCCAAGATAAAAAAGTTCAAGATTGGAATGATGCTGAGATCGGAGCAATTCGTGAAGCAGTATCAGCTTTCAAAATTGAAGGAGAATTACGTTCTGAAGTTTCTTTGAACATCAAACGTTTAATGGATATTGGTTGTTATAGAGGTATCCGTCATAGATCTGGTCTTCCATTAAGAGGACAAAGAACTAAAAACAACTCTAGAACAAGAAAAGGTAAAAGAAAAACTGTTGCTAACAAGAAAAAAGCAACTAAATAATAAGTAATATGGCTAAAGCAACTGCAAAAAAACGTAAAGTTATCGTTGAATCAACGGGAGAAGCTCATATTTCTGCTACTTTTAACAACATCATCATTTCTTTGACTAACAAAAAAGGTGAAGTTATTTCTTGGTCTTCAGCTGGTAAGATGGGTTTCAGAGGTTCTAAAAAGAACACTCCGTACGCAGCTCAAATGGCAGCAGAAGATTGTACTAAAGTAGCTCTTGAAGCTGGACTTAAAAAAGTAAAAGTATATGTTAAAGGACCAGGAAACGGACGTGAGTCTGCTATCCGTTCTTTGCATAACGGTGGAATTGAAGTTACAGAAATCATTGACGTAACTCCAATGCCTCATAATGGATGTCGTCCTCCTAAAAGACGTAGAGTATAATACTCAAAACAATTATAGTATAAACTAGATAGATTTATAGATTATCGAAGGATACGACCTGAATTCATAATCTCTATCTTAAACAATTTAAAATGGCAAGATATACTGGTCCAAGTACAAGAATCGCTCGTAAATTCGGCGAGGCAATTTTCGGAGACGATAAAGCTTTCGAAAAAAGAAATTACCCACCTGGTCAACACGGGATGGCTAAAAAAAGAGGAAAAAAATCTGAGTACGCTATCCAGTTAATGGAAAAGCAAAAAGCTAAATATTCTTACGGAATTTTAGAAAAACAATTCAGAAATTTATTCGAAAAAGCATCAGCTACTAAAGGTGTTACTGGTGAAGTTTTATTACAACTATGTGAAGCTAGATTAGACAACGTTGTTTTTAGAATGGGTATTGCTCCTTCTAGAAGAGGTGCTCGTCAAATCGTTTCTCACAGACACATCACTGTAAATGGTGAAGTGGTTAATATTCCTTCTTACCACCTTAAACCTGGTGATAAAGTTGCGGTTCGTGAAAAATCTAAATCTATAGAGGCTATCGAACGTTCTTTATCTAATTCAAGTCATGTTTATGAATGGATTACATGGAATAACGATATCAAAGAAGGTACTTTTGTTTCTGTACCTGCAAGATTGCAAATTCCAGAAAACATTAAAGAACAATTAATCGTAGAGTTGTACAACAAATAATAATTGACTTAGTCGAAATTTATGGCAATATTTAATTTTCAGAAGCCCGATAAAGTTATCATGATCGATTCAACCGATTTTGAAGGTAAATTTGAATTTAGACCTTTAGAACCTGGTTACGGATTGACTGTTGGTAATGCACTTAGAAGAGTTTTGCTTTCAGCATTGGAAGGTTATGCAATCACATCGGTTCGTATCGAAGGTGTAGATCATGAGTTTTCTACTATTTCAGGAGTTGTTGAAGACGTTACCGAAATTATCCTTAATCTTAAACAAGTACGTTTCAAACGTCAAATTGAAGATATCGATAATGAAGCTGTTACTATTTCAGTTTCTGGTAAAGACCAATTAACAGCTGGTGATTTTCAAAAATTTATTTCAGGTTTCCAAGTTTTGAATCCAGAACTTGTTATCTGTAATTTAGACAGTAAAATCAAACTGAATTTCGATTTAACCATCGAAAAAGGTAGAGGATATGTTCCTGCTGAAGAGAACAAAAAACAAAATGCTGCAATTGGAACCATTTTTACAGACTCTATTTTTACTCCGGTAAAAAATGTAAAATATGCTATTGAAAACTTCCGTGTAGAGCAAAAAACAGATTATGAAAAATTAGTTTTTGAAATCAAAACTGATGGTTCTATCAATCCTAAAGATGCTCTTACTGAAGCTGCTAAAGTTTTAATTCACCATTTCATGTTGTTCTCAGACGAAAGAATCACTCTTGAGGCTGACGAAATAGCACAAACAGAATCATACGATGAGGAATCATTACATATGAGACAATTGCTTAAAACTAAGCTTGTTGATATGGATCTTTCTGTTAGAGCATTAAACTGCTTGAAAGCGGCTGAAGTTGATACACTTGGTGATTTAGTATCGTTCAATAAAAATGACCTAATGAAATTCCGTAATTTCGGTAAGAAATCGTTAACTGAACTTGATGAGTTGGTAGCGGTGAAAAACTTGACCTTCGGAATGGACTTGGCAAAATACAAACTAGATAAAGAATAATCTAATCTCCTTAGGGTAGATTACATTTCATAAAGCAATGAGACACGGAAAAAAATTCAATCACTTAAGCAGACAGACTGCACATAGAAAATCTATGTTAGCTAATATGGCTTGTTCTCTAATCGAGCACAAACGTATTAATACTACTGTTGCTAAAGCAAAAGCGCTTAAACAATTTGTTGAGCCATTAATAACAAAATCAAAAGCGGATACGACTCACAATCGTCGTATTGTTTTTTCTTACTTACGTAGCAAATATGCAGTTACTGACTTGTTCAGAGATGTTGCTGCTAAAGTAGGTGACCGTCCAGGTGGATACACTCGTATCATTAAAGTTGGAAATCGTTTAGGAGATAATGCTGATATGGCAATGATCGAATTAGTTGATTTTAACGAACTTTACAACGGAGGTAAAAAAGAAGTTAAAAAAGCAAAAAGCCGTCGTGGTGGAAAAGCTAAAAAAGCAGACGAAGTAGAAGCAGCTCCAGTTGCAGAAGCTCCAGTTGCTGATGCTGAACCAACAACAGAAGCTGCTGAATAATTATGATTATAATCATTCAATAATAAAAAAAGGATAAACTAATATTTAGTTTATCCTTTTTTTTTGAATTTTTAATTTAAAAATTCTTCAACTAATTTATTGCATCCGCTGCTTTTATGAATTAAATTTGCAGCATATTAAACTACACATGAAATACACAACTAGACAAAGTGCCATTCTATTACTAAGCGATGGGACTATTTTTCACGGAAAATCAATCGGAATTAGCGGAACTACTTTTGGCGAAGTTTGTTTCAATACTGGAATGACAGGATACCAAGAGATCTTCACCGATCCTTCTTATTTTGGACAAATCATGGTGGCTACTAATGCTCACATCGGAAATTATGGTGTGAATGAAAAAGAAGTAGAATCACAAAGTATTAAGATTGCTGGTTTGGTTTGTAAAAATTTCAGTTTTAATTATTCTCGTCCAGATGCTTCAGAAAGTTTGGAAGAGTATTTTATCAAGCAAAATTTGATCTGTATATCTGATGTGGATACTCGTGCTTTGGTGAGTTACATTCGTGACAATGGCGCTATGAACTCGGTTATTTGTACTGATGGTACGCCTATCGATGAATTGAAAGCTGCTTTGGCTCAGGTTCCTGACATGAAAGGATTAGAGTTGGCTTCAAAAGTATCTACTACAACACCTTATTTCTTTGGAGAGGAAAATGCTACCTATAAAATTGCCGCTTTGGATTTAGGTATTAAAACGAATATTTTGCGCAATTTTGCCAAAAGAGATTGTTACATCAAAGTATTTCCATATAATGCCACTTATGCTGATTTGGCTTCGTTTAATCCAGATGGGTTCTTCTTGTCGAATGGACCTGGTGATCCAGATCCTTTAACAAGTGCCATTGGTGTGGCTAAAGAAATTATTGCCAATGACAAACCCTTATTCGGGATTTGTTTAGGACATCAAGTTATCGCTTTGGCCAATGGAGTGTCTACCTATAAAATGTTCAACGGTCACCGCGGAATCAATCACCCAGTGAAAAATCTAATTACAGGAAAAGGAGAGATTACATCTCAAAATCACGGTTTTGCTGTGAATAAAGAGGAGTTAGAAAAGCATCCTGATTTAGAGATTACCCATCTACACCTGAATGACGAAACTGTTGCCGGAATGCGTATGAAAAATAAAAATTGTTTTTCAGTACAATACCATCCGGAGGCGAGTCCAGGTCCACACGATTCATCGTATTTGTTCGATCAATTTATTGAGAACATGAAAAAATAAAATTTCTTTTTTGAGGTGATTAGGAAAGCGAAGTAGTAGTACTTCGCTTTTTTTATTTAACAATTTGAGGTTGTTGAGTGTTATTTTCTTTAAAACTTTGAGAATCACAATTCAAGCTTTAAATTCATTAATTAATTACAACGTTTTCGTTAATAAGATTGATTTTTTTTGTGTTTTGATTGCGAAAGATGTAATATATTTGCGCTAAAAATATAGAGTTCAACATTATAAAATAATTGATTATGAGTATTATCGTTAAAATTCACGCAAGACAAATTTTTGATTCTAGAGGGAATCCTACTATTGAAGTTGATGTTATCACTGAAAATGGTGTTTTAGGTAGAGCAGCAGTTCCATCTGGAGCTTCAACTGGAGAACACGAAGCAGTTGAGTTACGTGATGGAGGAAAAGCATTCTTAGGAAAAGGAGTTTTAAATGCAGTGAAAAATGTAAATACTCTTATCGCTGATGAGTTAGTAGGTACTTCTGTTTTCGAACAAAATGTATTGGATCAAATGATGATTGATTTAGATGGTACACCAAATAAATCTAGATTAGGTGCTAATGCTATTTTAGGAGTGTCTTTGGCTGCTGCTAAAGCGGCTGCTAATGAATTAGGATTGCCATTATACCGTTACGTAGGTGGTGTTTCTGCTAACACTTTACCGGTACCGATGATGAATATCATCAATGGTGGATCTCACTCTGATGCGCCTATCGCATTCCAAGAGTTTATGATTTTTCCTGTAAAAGCAACTTCATTCTCTCACTCGATGCAAATGGGTACTGAGATTTTCCATAGTTTGAAAAAAGTATTACACGACAGAGGTCTTTCTACTGCAGTAGGTGATGAAGGTGGTTTTGCGCCTAATTTAGCTGGTGGTACTGAAGATGCTTTGGATACTATTAAAAAAGCGGTGGAAAATGCAGGATATACTTTTGGTGACGAAATTATGATTGCTTTAGACTGTGCGGCATCTGAATTTTATGTAAACGGAAAATACGATTACACTAAATTTGAAGGAGAAACTGGTAAAATCAGAACATCAGAAGAACAGGCTTCTTACTTAGCTGAATTAGCTGCTAAATATCCAATTATTTCTATCGAAGACGGTATGTACGAAAACGACTGGGATGGATGGAAATTATTGACAGAAAAAATTGGTGATAAAGTACAATTAGTGGGTGACGATTTGTTTGTAACTAATGTAGAGCGTTTGTCAACTGGTATCGAAAAAGGAATTGCTAATTCTATTTTAGTAAAAGTAAACCAAATTGGTACCTTGACCGAAACGATTGCTGCTGTAAACATGGCCAAAAATGCAGGTTATACTTCAGTAATGTCTCACCGTTCAGGAGAAACAGAAGACAATACTATTGCTGATTTAGCAGTAGCATTGAACTGTGGCCAAATTAAAACAGGTTCAGCTTCACGTTCTGATCGTATGGCAAAATACAATCAGTTGATTCGTATCGAAGAGGAGCTTGGAAATACGGCTTATTTCCCTGGAAAAAATGCTTTCAAGATAAAATAATTAAAGATTTCTTAAAATTTTAAAGCCATTCACGGATTGTGAATGGCTTTTTTTTTGAATTTTAACATTTTTGCCTCAGATTTCGCTTTCAAATTAATATTGAATTCCTTAAATTTGAGGAATTATTATTTTAATACAGTTTATTTCCTTTTTATATTATGTCAAAAATAGCAACATTAGAAATCGATGGCAATCAATTTGAACTTCCAGTAATCGTTGGTAGTGAAAATGAAGGTGCGGTAGATATTAGTAAATTACGTGACGCTTCAGGTCTAATTACATTAGATCCAGGTTACAAAAATTCAGGTTCTTGCAAAAGTGAAATTACTTTCCTTGATGGTGAGTTAGGAATTTTGCGTTACCGTGGTTATTCTATCGAAGATTTGGCTGAAAAGTCGAATTTCTTAGAAGTTTCGTATTTAGTTATTTTTGGAGAATTGCCAACTACAGAGCAATTACACCAATTTGAGGAAGATATTAGAAAATATACTTTGGTAAACGAAGAAATGAAAAACATCATTGACGGTTTCCCAAAAACAGCCCACCCAATGGGTGTGTTGTCTGCTTTGACCAGTGCATTGACTGCTTTCAATCCGAAGTCAGTGAATGTAGAAAACAGCAAAGAAATGTATGAGGCCGTATGCAAAACGATGGGTAAATTCCTAGTGATTGCTACTTGGACGTACAGAAAGAGCATGGGCTTCCCATTGAATTACTATGATAATACAAAAGGATATGTAGAAAACTTCATGCATTTGATGTTTGAATTGCCTACAGGTCCTTACAAAGCAGATCCAGTTGTAATTAATGCTTTAGATAAATTATTTATTCTTCACGCTGATCACGAACAAAACTGTTCTACTTCAACTGTTCGTATGGTAGGTTCTTCTCACGCAGGTTTATTTGCATCGATCTCTGCAGGTGTTTCGGCACTTTGGGGACCATTGCACGGAGGCGCTAATCAGGCCGTTCTTGAAATGTTAGAAGAAATTGCTAGTACAGGTGGTGATGCCGACAAATATTTGGCGAAAGCCAAAGACAAAAACGATCCTTTCCGTTTGATGGGATTTGGTCACCGTGTGTATAAAAACTTTGATCCTAGAGCAAAAATTATCAAGAAAGCAGCTGATGAAGTATTGAGTACTTTGGGTGTGCATGATCCAATTTTGGCTATTGCCAAAAAATTAGAAGAAGCGGCCTTAGAAGATGAGTACTTTAAGTCAAGAAACTTATATCCAAACGTAGATTTCTACTCTGGAATTATATACAGAGCCCTAGGAATTCCTACAGATATGTTTACGGTAATGTTTGCAATTGGAAGATTACCAGGTTGGATCGCTCAATGGAAAGAAATGCGTGAAAACAAAGAACCAATTGGTCGACCAAGACAAATTTATATCGGACATCCTTTAAGAGAATTCAAACGATAATTCGCACCAGAATATTTCTAAAGCTTCACTTTCTAGTGAAGCTTTTTTTGTTATCTTAGCCCACTTAAATCCCGAATTTATGTTGCAATTACATGTACAAGACGAGACCTCGCGATTGCGTGCAGTGGTATTAGGAACGGCAGAAAGTAATGGGCCTACGCCAAAACCCGAAGAGGCCTACGATCCTAAATCATTAGAACATATCAAAGCAGGAACCTATCCTATTGAAGCGGATATGGTGCCGGAAATGAATGCCTTTGAAACAGTGTTAAAAAAATATGGGGTAACTGTTTTTCGTCCCCAATTAATTTCAGATTACAATCAGATTTTTACGCGCGATATTGGGTTTGTTATTGACGATGTCTTTATTAAATCCAATATTTTGCCCGATAGAGAACGGGAGTTGGATGCGATACAGTATGTGATTGATCAAATACAACCTACACAAGTGGCGCGTCCGCCTGAAGAAGTGCATATCGAAGGTGGTGATGTGATGTTATGGGAGAATTACATTTTTGTAGGTACTTACAAAGGAAGTGATTACAAAGAGTATATTACGGCAAGAACCAACATGTATGGCGTGGAATATTTGCGAAAACTATTTCCCAATAAAATAGTTAAGGAATTTGATTTGGTTAAATCCAAAATTGAAGCCCGTGATAATGCTTTACATTTGGATTGTTGTTTCCAGCCTGTAGGCAAAGACAAAGCGATCATTTACAAACGTGGCTTTCGTGAAGAAGCCGATTATTTGTTTTTGTTGCAATTGTTTGGAAAAGACAATCTTTTTCACATCAAGCGAAAAGAAATGTACCATATGTATTCCAATGTCTTTTCTATTGCACCTGATGTTGTAGTGTCTGAACAGAAATTTACTAGATTGAATAACTGGCTTCGAAAAAATGGATTTACTGTAGAGGAAATTCCGTATGCTGAAATAGCCAAACAAGAAGGATTGTTGCGATGCTCGACTTTGCCTCTAATTCGAGATTCGAAATCCGTGAACCGATAACTGACAACCGATAACAAATAAAACATGAACCAGACCACTAACGCTATTTTGATGATTCGCCCAGTGGCGTTTCGCATGAACGAACAAACTGCAGTTAATAATTACTACCAAAAAGTGTTGGACGGTTTATTGCCTGCCACGGTAAATGCCAAAGCACAACAAGAATTTGATGCTTTTGTAGCGCAATTGCGTGCTGTTGGGGTTCAAGTAGTCGTGGTGGATGATACGACTGAAACTGACACGCCCGACAGTATTTTCCCCAATAATTGGATCTCGTTTCATGAAAATGGCGATGTAGTATTGTATCCTATGTTTGCTGAAAATCGCCGATTAGAGCGTCGAGAAGATATTTTAGATGTGCTGGAAGACGAAGGATTTGAAGTGAATGAAATCATGGATTATACTTCGGCGGAAACCGAAGGATATTTTCTGGAAGGAACGGGAAGTATTGTCTTAGATCGTGAAAACGGAAAAGCCTATTGTGCTTTATCTCCAAGAGCTGATGAAGAATTATTCATTGAGTTCTGCGAAGATTTTGAATACACACCGGTTATTTTTGAAGCTTTTCAGACGGTTGGTGAAGAGCGAAAGCTAATCTATCACACCAATGTGATGATGTGCATTGGCGATACCTTTGCGGTAATTTGTGCCGATTGTATTGACGATAAAAAAGAACGCAAAATGGTCTTGGACAGTCTGCGTGGTGATGAAAAAGAAATTATTTTGATCACTGAAGCGCAGTTGAATAATTTTGCAGGTAATATGCTGGAAGTTATTGGAGCAAATGAGCGACGTTATTTGGTGATGAGTGCTTCGGCTTACCAAAGTTTGACAAAGAAACAAATAGCACAACTCGAAGAGCATCTAACGATTTTAAAAGTGAATCTAGATACTATTGAGGCCTGTGGAGGAGGAAGTGCTCGTTGTATGATGGCTGAAATTTTCTTGCCTGCCGCAACGGTTTAGCCGGAATAATTTGACATATCCGTTTCTTTTTTGATTACTTTTGCAGCTTAGAATTCAAATCAATGAAAAATAAAAAAACCTTGGTGCTTGGCGCTACGACCAAACCGGAACGATATGCTTTTAAAGCCATTACCGCTTTGGTTGCCAAAGGACATTCGGTATTGGCAATAGGTCAAAATGCAGGAGAAGTCGCAGGAATAAAAATACAGACCAAAGCGCTGCCTATCAAAAGTGTAGACACCGTGAGTTTGTATCTCAATCCGGCACGTCAAAGGGAATATTACAATTATATTATTGAAGCCCATCCGAAGCGTGTCATTTTTAATCCAGGAACGGAGAATCCAGAATTTTACCAACTGTTGGCGCTGAACGATATTCAAGTTGAAGTAGCCTGTACGTTGGTTTTATTGGCTACCAATCAATATTAAACCGATTCGTTTATCCAATTTACTACTTTTGTATCCATGGAATTTTCATCAAAACTTTTAGAAAAAGCAGTCAACGAAATGTCGCAATTACCAGGAATTGGTAAGCGTACGGCTTTGCGATTGGTTTTACATTTGTTGAAACAACCACAGGAGCAAACCCAGTATTTGTCTCAGGCTTTGACAACCATGCGTTCAGACATCAAGCATTGCACCAGTTGTAACAATATTTCGGATAGTGCCATTTGTGAAATTTGTGCCAATGCGAGTCGGAACCATCAAATTATCTGTGTGGTAGAGGACATTCGCGATGTAATGGCCATTGAAAATACCGGACAGTTTCGAGGCATTTACCATGTATTGGGAGGAAAAATTTCGCCTATAGATGGCGTAGGACCCAGCCAATTGCATATCAGTCCTTTGATTGAAAAAGTAAAACAAGGTGGAGTAAGCGAAATCATTTTTGCCTTGAGCTCTACCATGGAAGGGGACACTACTAATTTTTATATTTACAAACAAATTATGGACTATCCTGTGGAATTGTCCACGATAGCCAGAGGGATTTCGGTGGGAGATGAATTGGAATATGCAGATGAAGTGACTTTGGGACGCAGTATTTTGCAACGCGTTCCTTTTGAAAAGTCCATCAAGAACAATTAAAATGAAGTCGAACGACTAAAGATAGAATCAATGAAGATTACAAAAATTTGTTGCATTGGAGCAGGATATGTAGGGGGACCTACTATGGCGGTTATCGCTCAAAAATGTCCGCACATTCAGGTAACTGTTGTCGATTTGAATGCAGAGCGAATTGCCGCTTGGAATGATGAAAATGTAGACAATATTCCGATTTACGAACCGGGTTTGAGTGCTGTCGTTGCAGAAGCTAGAGGTAGAAATTTATTTTTCTCTACTGAGGTTGACAAAGCTATTGACGAGGCGCAACTGATTTTTATTTCGGTAAATACACCAACGAAAACCTACGGAAAAGGAAAGGGTATGGCGGCCGATTTGAAGTACATCGAATTGTGTGCGCGTCAAATTGCTCGAGTAGCCAAAGATAACAAAATTGTGGTGGAGAAATCGACTTTGCCGGTGCGTACTGCCGAGGCAATCAAAAATATTTTAGACCATACTGGAAACGGAGTGCAATTCCAAATTTTGTCCAATCCAGAGTTTTTAGCGGAAGGGACGGCTGTGGATGATTTGTTGCAACCGGATCGAATTTTAATTGGTGGTGACATCACTCCTGAGGGACAAAATGCGATTCAAGCCTTAGTGGATGTGTATGCCAATTGGGTACCTACTGATAAAATATTGACCACTAACGTATGGTCATCCGAATTATCCAAATTAACGGCTAATGCCTTTTTAGCACAGCGAATTTCGTCTATTAATGCGATGTCAGAATTATGTGAAAAGACCGGAGCCGATGTGAATGAAGTGGCTCGTGCCATTGGAATGGATAGCCGAATTGGCTCTAAGTTTTTAAAATCTTCAGTTGGTTTTGGAGGTTCTTGTTTTCAAAAAGACATTTTGAATTTGGTCTATATCGCTAAGTCTTATGGATTGAACGAAGTGGCCGATTACTGGGAGCAAGTGATCATCATGAACGACCATCAAAAAAGACGTTTCTCTGCTAAAATTGTACAAACTTTGTACAATACGGTTGCGTCCAAAAAGATAGCCTTCTTAGGATGGGCTTTCAAAAAAGACACGAATGATACGCGTGAGTCCGCAGCGATTTATGTAGCTAATGATTTGATGAACGAACAAGCTCAGATTGCAGTTTATGATCCTAAGGTGTCTGCGGCTAAAATCCTAGCTGACTTGGATTATCTGGAAACACGTTCGCACGAGGCAAATCTGTCTCTTGTAACGTCATTTTCGAATCCGTATGAGGCTTGTGCCAATGCGCATGCGATTGCAGTGTTGACTGAATGGGATGAATTTACCAAATACGATTGGCAAAAAATATACGATGGGATGCAAAAACCAGCCTTTGTTTTTGACGGCCGTAATTTGTTGAATCGTGCCGAATTGGAAGCCATTGGCTTTGTATACCAAGGAATCGGATCCTAGTTTTCGTTTGATTTCGACTTTTAATAATTACTCTTAATATCATGCCTTTGCGGCAAACAATATGAACTGGTACGTACTCTACACAAAGCCCAAATGGGAGAAAAAAGTGGCCGAGCAATTGCAAGCGATGGGAATCGATTGCTATTGTCCATTGGTGATGAAAGAGCGTCAATGGTCGGATCGCAAAAAGAAGGTTGAAATGCCTTTGTTTAACTCTTATGTTTTTGTGCATTTGGAAGAGAAAGACCGTTCGTTGGTTTTTCAATCGCCAGGTGCCGTGCGTTATTTGTTTTGGTTGCAAAAACCAGCCATGGTTCGCGAAGACGAAATTGCTACCATCAAAAAATGGTTGAACGCACCTGATGCTGCCGAGATTGAAGTGAGTACCTATCAAGTAGGCGACACAATCCAGGTAGATTCAGGTCCATTTGTGAACCAACAAGCTAGAGTGCAAGAAGTAACTGCTTCTCACTATGTTTTGGTATTGGAATCCATGGGTTGTGTATTGAAGATGAAGCACAAGTAAGTGTTGTCAGTTATCGGTTGTTGGTTGTAGGTCATTGCGAACGTAGTGAAGCAATCTTTAATTTACCGCTGGACTATTCTCCTCTTGAGAGGGGTTAGGGGTGTGTTTTATAATTTCAACTTATTTTATTCAAGCCCAATTTGTTGCTAGTATTTATATTATAAACTTCTTTGTTTATGCTAAATTTTCCCCCTCTAGAGAGGGGTTAGGGGTGTGTTCAATCATGACTACTTATTCGTCTTTATGGTTTTTTTCAAATTCTAAAATGAAAAATTCTATAGCCCGAATTACATTTTCCATGTCTTTCAAAACTTCAAAATCACTGAAACGTAAAATGGTTATTCCTAATTCATTCATTCTTTTTTCTTTGATCCTGTCTTTGTTATACACTTCTAAAATTTCATGAGAGTAACCATCAACTTCAATTCCTAATAGGAGGTCGTAACAGAAAAAATCTAAAATGTAATTATCAATAGGTTTTTGTCTGTGGAAATCGTAGCCATACATTTGTTTCCCTTTTAGTTTTAGCCAAAGGTAAATTTCTGTTTCGGTAGATTCGTTGCGGAGCTTTCTGGCGAGCGAGGTAAGTTTTGGATTGTAGGGGATGATTTTTCGTTTTGACATTTGGGTTGAGGTTTGGGATGATAAAGGTAATTTATTTTATACAATTACACACCCCTAGCCCCACTCATGAAGGGAATGTCATAGAGTTAGTAGATGTTTTGTGTTTAGTGTTTTTTTATTAATATTATTAAAGTTTATACAATTACACACCCCTAGCCCCTCTCTAGAGGGGAATGTTTAGTAGTTTATACTCTTATTAGTTTAATTATTGAATTTTATAAATCGTCCCGAAGCGTCGGGATTGTAAATTACTACACACCCCTAATCCTTTTAACTCTTTTTTGTATTGATTTTTTGGAATCGTTGAATCTTCGATTTCAAGAGGGGAATGTTTAGTGCCATCAAGACTTTTTAGTTCAATTTACATACCTATCACCTGTTATATCCTACCTCGTACCTCGTACTTCCCATATCGTAAATCGTACTTCGTATATCGTAAATCCCCTCACTATATTTAGTGATATTTCAATATATAATAGAGTGCTTTAGAGTGTTTTTTAATTGAGTATTAGTATTTTAGGACTTTGTAAGGAATTGTTGATAATTTAGTAAGGTTTGAATGTTGGGAATGCAAGCCAACATTAGTTTATTTTTATTACTTTTGCAAGGTTCTAAATAACGCCTATTTTTCAGTACCTCAATGTGACTGGAAAGGGCGAAGCCGTGAACTGAAATTAACAATTGTTTAATTTTAAATTCCATTACAATTATGAGTGCTAAACCTAGAGTCGGAATTACCTTCAGTGCCTTTGATTTGCTGCATGCAGGGCACATCACTATGTTGGAAGAAGCCAAAAGACAATGCGATTATTTGATCTGTGGCTTGCAAACTGATCCAACCATTGATCGCCCAGAAAAAAACCGTCCGGTACAATCTGTAGTGGAGCGTTATATTCAGTTGAAAGGATGCAAGTTTGTAGATGAAATTGTACCCTATGCTACGGAACAAGATTTAGAAGATATTTTACGTGCATTCAAGATTGATGTCCGCATCATTGGTGACGAATACCAACATAAAAATTTTACTGGAAGAACTTATTGTGAAGAAAAAGGAATTGAGCTATGTTTTAACGTTCGAGAACACCGATTTTCAAGTAGCAGTTTGCGTCAGGAAGTGGCTGATAAGCAAGCTAAGAAATAGTTGGCCGTTTTCAGTTATCAGTTGTCTGTAACTAAGTAAAGACAACAGAAAAATTTATAAAAAAATGAATCCATCCATTATACATGTTATTCTTACCGGAGGAGTGGGGAGCCGATTATGGCCGCTTTCTCGTAAGAGCCAACCCAAACAATACTTGGAATTATTTCAAGGAAAATCGTTGTTTGAAATGACGTTGGACCGCAACAGTCATTTGGTGGACCAAGTGATGGTAGTAGGTAATATCGATAACTGTCATTTGAGTCGCAAGGTCTTGGATAAAAGCCAAACTTCCTATATTGACATTGTAGAAGCGACGCCAAGAAATACCGCTGCAGCCATCGCTTTTTCGGCTTTCGCTGCACAACCCGAGGATATTTTAATTGTGACGCCTTCCGATCATATCATTGACGAAATGGAGGCCTATACTAGCGCTATTGCTGAAGCTATTGCTAAAGCCAAGGACAATTATATTGTCACTTTTGGTATTGTACCTACCAAACCCGAAACCGGTTTTGGTTACATTGAGCACAAAGAAGACACCGTACTTGCCTTTCGAGAAAAACCCAATAAAGCTACGGCTATTGATTTTATCTCTAGAGGCAATTTTTTATGGAATAGCGGCATGTTCTGTTTCAAAGCAGGAGTGTTGTTAGACGAATTGAAAGCGTTTGAACCTGAAGTCTACGCCAAAGCAAAACAGGCTTGGGAAACCAATCAGGATGGACGATTGGATTTTGACTTATCTATGGCAATTCCATCCATTAGTATTGATTACGCCGTGATGGAGCGTTCCAAAAAAATCAAAGTTGTAGCTTCGCAATTTGCTTGGTCCGATTTAGGATCTTTCGAATCGGTTTATGATTATTTGGCTGCTCAAGGCCATCCGATTGATGCGCAGGGCAATATGGTCATTGGAACCGACGTATTTTCGACTTTCATCGGAATGAGAAATGCCATTTTTGTTACTACGCCTGATGCCAATTTGATTTTGCAAAAAGAACAATCCCAAGATGTAAAATACATTTACAATGAGTTGGAACGACAAGGCTCGGACTTATTGAACTAATACCTTATATAATACTATTTCCGATTTACGAATCACGTTTTACAAATTACGAATAAAAAAATATGAAAAAATTACTCTTTATCGCCGTTTTGTTTTTTGCGTTGACGCCAACCCAATCAGTACTGGCTCAAGACTTATTAAAGGGACAAAATTTAAGCACGCTAAAAGTGGATTATTTATCCGATGCCGATTTGGCTAAGTTGCGTTCGCAATTGCAAAGCAACAACATGACGATTGATCAGGCCGAACCAATGGCCTTGGCCAAAGGAATGTCGGCAGCTGAATTTGCTAAATTAAAAGCACGTTTGGGAGGAGGAACTACTGCGACAAAAGCTAAACAAACCTCTGAAGGCCAATCAAATGAGGAGTACAACAGAAAACAGGAGCCCATTTTGAACAAAAAGGTCAAGGATACTTTGAACGCTTTGGTTTTTGGATCAGAATTGTTTGACAATCCTACTTTAAATTTTGAGCCGAATTTAAAATTGGCTACTCCAGTAAATTATGTCTTAGGTCCTGGCGACGAATTGCAAATTAGCGTCTATGGGATTCAAGAATTTAGTGATGCTGTACCGGTAACTGTGGAAGGTAAAGTCAATATTCAGTATGTGGGACAAATTGCCGTTTCGGGCATGACCATTGAAGCGGCTACTGTAAAAATTAAAAATGCCATTGCTCGTGTGTACAGTACGGTTCGCTCAGGACAATCGCAAGTGGGTATTAGTTTGAGTCGTATTCGTACGATCAAAGTAACTTTAATTGGTAGCAAGCAACCGGGAAATTATTCGATATCTTCTTTAGCTACGGTATACAATGCTTTGTTTTTGGGTGGAGGTCCAGCTAAAAACGGCAGTTATCGTAACATTGAATTGATACGAAACAACAAAGTCTACCGTACTATCGATTTGTATCGTTTCTTAGTGAATGGGAATCAATCGGATAATATTAGTTTGAAAGACAATGATGTCATTCGTATTCCGGCTTATAGCCAAAGAGTAACAGTGGAGGGCGAAGTGAAACGCCCTGGTATTTTTGAAATGAAATCGGGTGAGAGTTTTCAAGACCTGTTAACTTTTGCTTCTGGGTTCAATGAGTTGGCTTTTACCGCTTCGGTGAATGTATTGCAAAAAACCGATAAAGAATATAAAGTTAAAGACGTTAAGGCGACCGAATTTAAACTATACAAACCCCGTTCAGGTGATTTGTTTATGGTGTCTAAAATCTTAAACCGATTTGAGAACCGAATCAAAATTGAAGGAGCAGTCTTTAGACCCAATACCTATTCATTTTACGAAGGCATGCGAATTGCTGATTTGGTAGCCAAAGCCGATGGTTTGAAAGAAGATGCCTATACAGCACGTGCTACTATTGTACGTTTGAAACCGGATTTCACCAAAGAAGCCGTAGCTGTAAATTTGGGTAAAGCAGTAGCGGGTGATGCACAGGCGAATATTTTGTTGAAAAAAGAAGATATCGTAACTGTTTTCTCAATCTTGGATTTCAAAGAAGAGTTCAAGGTAACCATTGATGGCGAAATTAAAAAACCGGGAGAATACGACTACAATCCAGCCTTGACCTTGAACGATTTGTTGGTGCAAGCCGGCGGATTAATTGGTTCGGCTTCAAAAAGAGTGGAAGTAGCGCGTATGATTCAGTCGGAAGACATTGATGTAAACAATACTGCCCGTGCCGAATTGTTCAATATCGAAATTACTCCTGACAACAACGAACAAGCCGAAAACTTTATTTTGGCTCCTTTTGACGTGGTGAATATTCGCCGTATGGCAGTGTACGAAAAACCGGAAATGGTTTACGTAACCGGAGCGGTGCATTATCCAGGAAAATATGTGTTGGCAGATAAGAAAGAAAAATTGTATTCTGTAATTCAACGTGCTGGTGGCTTAACGCCTTTGGCCAATAATAGAGGGATGAAAATCAAGCGCCCTATCAAAGCCAAGCAAATTGAAGAACTAGAAAACGTCAATTTTGATGTGATCAAAAATACCATTGATGCTTCATTGACGGCTAAAGATACCGTGAAAAATTCGGCACTAAAAAAATTAAAAGAAGAGTTAAAATACGCTACCATTCCTGTCGATTGGAATAAAATTGTACGTAATCCCAACAACCGCACGAATATTACTTTATTACCTGGTGATGAGATTGAGATAGTGGAAAATAGTGAAAGTGTAAAAGTAACGGGAAGCGTCTTATTGACCTCGGAGATTCCGTACAACAGCGGTAGAGGATTTAATTATTATTTAAGTTCAGTAGGAGGAACCGATGCGAAAGCATGGAAAAGAAAAGCCTATGTGATCTATCCAAATGGTAAAGCTGTCGTAACGGGTTCGTTCTTGTTTTTCAAATCCTATCCAAAAGTGACTCCAGGTTCTCAAATTGTAATCCCTGAAAAACCATTGACCAAAAAAATGTCTACTGGCGAATGGGTCAGTATTGGTAGCGTAATGACGAGTTTGGCGTTGTTGATAGTAACAGCCTTCAAATAATTTACGATTTACGAATCACAGTTTACGAATCACGATATGAACTATAGTCTCCAACCCTTTATCAACAAAGAAAAATGCATTTCTGTAACCGGATTAGGTTATGTAGGATTGCCTTTGGCATTGGAGTTGGCCAAGCAGTTCAAAGTCATTGGATTTGATATCAATCAGGAGCGTATTGCATTAATGCAAAAGGGTATTGATCCGTCTAAGGAATTGGATAGTACCGCTTTTGAGGGTTGCGATATTACATTTACTGCTGATGTAGCCGATTTACAACAAGCCCATTTTCATATCATTGGCGTACCCACCGATATTGATTCCAACAAAGTGCCCAATTTGAATCCGCTTTTAGGAGCGACCAAAAGTGTGGCTTCTGCTTTGAAAAAAGGGGATGTAGTAGTTTATGAATCGACAGTCTATCCTGGTTGCACCGAAGACGATTGTTTGCCCATTTTGGAATCCGTTTCTGGATTGCAAGGCGGACAAGATTTTAAATACGGCTACAGTCCAGAGCGCATTGTGCCTGGGGATAAAGTACGTACTTTGACCACCATTTTAAAAATCGTTTCAGGCAATGATAACGAAGCCTTAGAATTGATTGCCGGCGTATACGGCAGCATTATCAAAGCCGGTTTGCATCGTGCGGAATCCATTAAGGTAGCCGAGGCCGCCAAGGTGATTGAAAATACCCAACGCGATATCAATATTTCGTTAATGAACGAACTGGCGATTATCTTTGATAAAATGGGCATTGATACCCAAGCGGTGATTGCTGCGGCAGGAACCAAATGGAATTTTCACCAATACCAACCCGGTTTGGTCGGAGGACACTGCATTAGCGTGGATCCCTTTTATTTGATGCACAAAGCCAAAATGATAGGTATTGAGCCACAGGTCATTGCAGCAGGACGCCGTGTGAATGATTTTATTCCGTCGTTTATTGCCAAACGCATTGTACAATCCTTAATTGAACAAGATAAAAATCCAGGAAAATCAAGGGTCTTGGTGATGGGTATTACTTTCAAAGAAGAGGTGTCCGACATTCGCAATTCGAAAGTGGTTGATCTAATCAAAGAGTTAGAAGACTACTCCATTGTGGTGGATGTGATTGACCCTTTTGGAAGCCCAGCCGAATTGGCTCACGAATACAACATTCAGTTGAAAGCAGCACCCGAAGGCCAATACGATTGTATCGTTTTGGCTGTAGGCCATCAAGCCTATCGCAACATGCAACCCAAAGAGTTCGAAGCCTTGTCCAACGGACCCGTCTATCTTTTTGACATCAAAGGGGTTCTAAATAAAGCCGATTATCAAAATTATTGGCGACTTTAAAAATTACGAGTTGCGATATACGATTTACGAAGTACGACCAAAGGCGAAGCCGAACAGTGCGAAGCTAATTACGAATCACGAATCACGGTTCACGAAATAAAACATATGGAAACACAAAACGACGAGATCACCCTCAAAGAACTTATCGAGAAAGCTAAAGAATGGTATTCTTACATGTTATCCCAATGGAAAATCATTGTATTAGCAGGAGTACTAGGAGCGGCTTTAGGATTAGCTTACTCAATAAGTAAAAAACCGATTTATACAGCCACCTTATCCTTTGCCTTGGAAGATGAAAAAGGAGGAGGAATGAGTGGAGCTTTGGGATTAGCTAGCTCTTTAGGATTGGACTTAGGTGGAGGAAGTGGTGGTGGTGCCTTTTCAGGAGCCAATTTGATTGAATTGTTCAAATCCCGCTCGATGGTAGAGCAGACCTTGATGCAGCCGGTACTAGCAGGAGTGGATACTATTTCTTTAGCTGAACTATATATTCGTACTCAGGAATGGAGAGACAAATGGAACGAAAAACCAAAATTAAAAGCAATTCAATTTCCGCCTTTGACCAAGCGCAAATACTTTACCAGAGAACACGATAGTATTATGGGTAAGATGTACGAAGACTTGTCGAAAACCAGCTTAACAGTAGCTCAAAAAGACAAAAAAATATCCATTATTAGTATTGATGTGAAATCAGAGAATGAGGCGTTTGCCAAGGCGTTTTCTGAGACTTTAGCCAAACAAGTATCCGATTTTTATGTGGACACCAAAAGTAAGAAAGCACGAATGAACATGGCCATCTTGCAACATCAAACCGACTCCATTCGTGGGGAATTGAACGGAGCGATTACAGGTGTAGCGGTAGCTAATGACATTACTTTTATGTTGAATCCTGCTTTGAATGTGAACCGAGCACCTTCGGCCAAACGCCAAGTAGATGTACAGGCTAATACGGCTATTCTTACCGAATTAGTGAAACAAACCGAACTAGCTAAAGTTACTTTGCGTAAAGAAACACCACTAATACAAGTCATTGACCGACCTATTTTGCCTTTGCCTAAAGAACGTTTTGGTAAAGGGAAAGGTATAGTTTTAGGAGGTGTTCTAACAGGTTTTTTAATGGTTTTAGGGTTGATTGTTAGAAGGATTTTTAAGAGTATTACTTTAAATTAAGTACTAGATTAATTAATATTTTTAAATATTATAATGATAAAAAACCTAATCATCTTTGGTACAAGACCAGAAGCAATCAAAATGGCACCTTTAGTCAGAGAGTTTCAAAAAGAAAATAAGTTTAATACTAAAGTTTGTGTTACCGCGCAACACAGAGAAATGCTAGATCAAGTCTTAGATTTTTTCGAAATCATACCCGATTATGATTTGGATATAATGAAACCAAACCAAAATTTATATTCGTTGACTTCTGATATTATTTTAGGTTTACAACCAATTTTAGAAGAATACCAACCAGACTATGTTTACGTTCATGGAGATACTACAACAACAATGGCTGCTAGTATAGCCGCATTTTATGCAGGTGCAAAGCTTTGTCATATAGAAGCAGGCCTACGCACACACAATAAACTATCGCCATTCCCTGAAGAAATAAACAGACAAGTTACAGGCAGAATAGCTGACCTACATTTTGCACCAACCATACAATCTAAAAATAACTTGTTGCAAGAAAATGTGAATGAAGATTCCATCATCATCACCGGAAATACCGTAATTGATGCGCTAATAGAAAGTTCAGAGAAAGTAAAAAAGATAGTAAATCCCGAAATAGAAGCTCTCAAACAAATAGTTGATAAAACTAAAAAACTAATTCTTGTAACAGGACATAGAAGAGAAAATCACGGACAAGGATTTATAGACATATGTCAAGCACTAAAAGAGATAGCTACGACTAACAAAGACGTTCAAATTATCTACCCTGTGCATCTAAATCCCAACGTAAAAAAACCCGTGTATAACATTTTGGGCAATACACATTCCATAAATTTAATAGATCCATTAGCCTATCCAGCTTTTGTATGGCTAATGAACCAATCTTATTTAATAATTACCGATTCGGGAGGAGTTCAAGAAGAAGCGCCAAGCCTAGGTAAACCTGTTTTAGTAATGAGGGACACTACAGAAAGACCCGAAGCGGTTGAAGCCGGAACCGTAATTCTAGTAGGCACCAACAAAGAGTTGATTTTGAAAGAATGCAACGACCTACTAAACAATACAAGCAGATACCAACAAATGAGCAGTTTGCACAATCCTTATGGAGATGGTAAAGCATGCGAACGAATAGCAAAACATATAATTTCTTTACACTGAAAAAATGAGTAACCAAAAAGTTGTAATGATTGGTTTAGGGTACATCGGTCTTCCTACTGCTGCCCTAATTGCAAACAATAATATCCACGTACATGGGGTGGACATCAACCCGCAGGTAGTAGAAACCATTAATGCAGGAAAAATACATATAGTTGAGCCTAGTTTAGACCAAGCAGTAGCCACCGCAGTTGCAAACGGTTTTTTGAAGGCAGCAACTACACCTGTAGAAGCAAATACCTACCTTATCGTAGTGCCAACACCTTTCAAGGCAAAAAACGAACCAGATATCTCGTTTGTAGAAGCAGCAACCAAAGCAGTCATTCCATTATTGAAAGAAAACGACTTATACATCATCGAATCGACATCCCCTATTGGTACCACCGAAAAAATGATGCGATATATCTTTTCCGAACGACCAGAACTAGAAAATAAATTACATATAGCATACTGCCCAGAGCGTGTACTGCCTGGCAATGTAATGCATGAATTAGTAAATAACGACAGAGTTATTGGTGGAGTAAATGAAATAGCTACTCAAAAAGCAACCGACTTTTACAAACAATTTGTAAAAGGAGAATTACATCCAACCAACGCACGTACAGCCGAAATGTGCAAACTAACTGAAAATTCTTCGCGTGATGTTCAAATCGCATTTGCTAACGAGCTATCATTTATTTGTGACAAAGCAGATATTAACGTTTGGGAACTCATCCGTCTTGCTAATAAACATCCACGTGTAAATATCCTGCAACCAGGTTGTGGCGTAGGCGGACATTGCATCGCCGTAGACCCTTATTTCATTGTTGCCGATTATCCTATGGAATCTCAAATTATTGCCAAAGCAAGAGAAATCAATAATTACAAATCGTTTTGGTGTGCCGAAAAAGTAAAAACAGCCAAACTTGAATTCCAACTCAAATACGGTAGAAAAGCCAATGTTGCCATCATGGGATTGGCGTTTAAACCCAATATTGATGATTTAAGGGAATCGCCAGCCAAGTACATTGCACAAAGAATCTTGCAAGACTCACATGACGATACCTGCTATATTGTAGAACCAAACATTCAAGAACACAAAGTTTTCAAACTAACCCCTACCCAACAAGCCATAGAAAATGCAGACATAATTGTATATCTAGTGGCTCACAATGAATTCAAAAACATCCAAACAGGCAAAGCTAAAATAGTGCTGGATTTTTGTGGGGTTAATAATTAATTAAAAAATATTAAAGTAATGAATTTAGAAAACAAAACCATATTAATTACAGGAGGTACAGGATCTTTAGGAAAAGCATTAACTACTCATATTTTCAATCACCATTCGAATATAAAAAAATTAATCATCTTATCCAGAGACGAACAAAAACAATTTCAAATGGCTCAGGAATTTCCTGAAAGTCAATTTCCTCAAATCCGTTTTTTCTTAGGAGATGTTCGTGATGAACAAAGATTGATCAGGGCTTTTCAAGGCGTAGATATTGTAATTCATGCCGCAGCTATGAAACATGTTCATTTAGCGGAATATAATCCAGATGAATGTATCAAAACTAATATTGGTGGAGCACAAAATGTAATTCATGCAGCTTTACAAACTAACGTATCTAATGTGGTAGCATTATCGACAGATAAAGCTTGCGCACCTATTAATTTATATGGTGCTACAAAATTAACATCAGATAAATTATTTGTGGCCGCAAATAATATAAAAGGAACAAATCCTATCAAATTTTCAGTGGTGCGTTATGGAAATGTTATGGGATCTAATGGCTCTGTAATTCCATTTTTTATTAAGAAAAAAAGTGAAGGAAAATTACCAATAACGGATAGTGCTATGACTCGTTTTAACATCTCTTTACAAGGAGGGGTTGATATGGTGATGCACGCCATGGAACATGCTTGGGGTGGAGAAATATTCATTCCAAAAATACCATCCTATAGAATAACCGATGTGGCTACTGCTGTTGCCCCAGACTGCGAACAAGTAATTGTTGGAATTCGTCCTGGAGAAAAAATACATGAAGAAATGATTACGTCTTCAGATTCTTTTTACACCTATGATTTAGGGAAGTATTATACTATTTTACCAACTGTTCCTAATTTTAAAATTAAAGATTTCGTGGATTCATTTTCTGCAAAAAAAGTAACGGAAGGATTCAACTATGACTCTGGAACTAATACAGAATGGGAGACAATAGAGAGTTTAAGAAACCTTATAAAGGAACATGTAGATTCAAATTTCGAATAAATGAATAATACCATCATCCCATACGGCAAACAAAATATTACAAAAGAGGATATTGAGGTAGTCATTGCAGCACTACAATCAGATTATCTTACTCAAGGACCTAGAATCAAGGAGTTTGAAGAACATTTTGCAAACTATGTTGGAAGCAAATATGCTGTAGCAGTTTCTAATGGTACTGCCGCTTTGCATTTATGTACTTTAGCGTTGGGAGTTCAAGAAGGAGATAAAGTAATTACTACACCTATTACATTTGCCGCTTCAGCAAATTGTGTGCGTTATTGTGGGGGGGAAGTTGTTTTTTCTGATATCAATCCAGATACTTATCTTTTAGATATTGACAAAGTAAAAATATTGTTAGAAAACGCTCCAAAAGGAACTTATAAAGGATTAATACCTGTTGACTTTGCAGGGAGAGCAGTTGATTTAGAGGCTTTCAGAAAATTAGCAGATGAATATAATTTATGGATTATAGAAGATGCATGTCATGCTCCTGGAGGTTATTTTGACGATTCTAAAAGTAACATTCAAAAATGCGGGAATGGTAATTTTGCTGATTTGGCCATTTTTTCATTTCATCCTGTAAAACACATTGCTTGTGGCGAAGGAGGTATGATTACAACCAACGATGAATCTTTATATAAAAAGTTGTTGACATTACGCACACATGGTATTACAAAAAATGAATCGGAATATACTAACTCTATTGAGTTTGCCTGTGGTCAAGAATCTGAAAGCGAACAATATCCTGGATGGTATATGGAAATGCAAACTTTAGGATTTAATTATCGAATAACTGATTTTCAAGCTGCTTTAGGAACTAGCCAATTACAAAGAGGAGATGAAGGATTAATGAAACGTCGTTTAATTGCTTCAATATACAATGAGGCATTTAAAGGACAGTCTTTTATCAAATCTCAATCAGGTGTAATCGAGGGACATGCCTATCATTTATACATAATTGAAGTAGAAAATCGTTTGGAATTGTATAATTATTTAAGACAAAACAAAGTCTTCGCCCAAATTCATTATATACCTTGTCATTTAATGCCTTATTACAAGCAATTTGGTTGGAAAGAAGGCGATTTTCCAAATGCGGAATCTTATTATAAAGGGTGTATAAGTTTACCTATGTATCCAACATTAACTTTGAATGAGCAAAATTTTGTAATTAATTTAATAATGAAATTCTTCAATGAATAATCCGTTAAGTAAATTGATACTAGGGACGGTTCAAATGGGACTTAACTATGGTATAAATAATAAGCTTGGAAAAATTTCATTAGAAGATAGTTACCAAATTTTATTAAGAGCTCATGTATCTGGAATTACAACTTTAGATACTGCGGAAGCTTATGGAAATGCACATAAAGTAATAGGCGAATTCCATAAAAGTTACCCAAATCATAAGTTTAATATTGTTACCAAAGTGCCTCATAGTATTGAAGAAAGTAGTATTGAAATCAAGATTAAAGAGTATTTAGAAGATTTAGAGGTAAATTGTTTGGAGATATTGATGTTTCACTCATTTGATTCTTTTAAAAGTAATAAAGGGGCGTGTTTAAAATTACTTGAATTAAAATCCAAGGGTTTAATTAAGCACATTGGAGTTTCAGTGTATACTAATGATCAAATAGAATATTTATTAGATCAAGATGATATAACAGTAGTTCAATTGCCGTTCAATTTACTAGATAATTATTCTGTTAGAGGTGATTTATTAGAAGAACTAAAATTAAAGGGAAAAATTATTCACACAAGATCTGCTTTTCTTCAAGGATTGTTTTTTAAGAAAACCAGTGATAAGAATAAAATTGTTCAGAAATTAAAATCTGAATTGGAAATCTTGAATCAAATAGTTGAACAATCTAATTGTTCAATGGAAGAATTAGCGTTATCTTATTGTTTGTTTCAAAAAAAAATAGATAATGTGATTATTGGAGTTGACTCTGAAGATCATTTAAATACGAATATCAAAGCTTCTTCCTATAAAATTGAAGAAGATACAATACTGAAAATAAATAACATTAAGACTAAAGATTTGGACTTATTAAATCCATCCTTATGGTAAGCAATACAATTTTAATCACACAGGCTAGAACTGGAAGTACAAGATTGCCAGGTAAAGTGTTGAAAGAAATTAATGGGAAGTCGTTACTTCAAATCCATTTAGATCGATTAAAAAAATGTAAATCGGTTTCTGAAATAATTGTAGCAACTACCACAAATAGTGAAGATCAAATAATATTTGATAAAGCTATTGAGTGGGGTTTTAGTGCTTCTAAAGGTTCAGAGTCAGACGTACTCGATCGATTTTATCAGGCAGTTAAAGATAAAAAAGCAGAATGGATAGTTAGAGTAACTTCGGATTGTCCTTTGATTGACCCAATCTTAGTCGATGACGTGATTAATTTTGTTCATTCAAATGATAAAGATTATGGTGCAAATATCCTAATTGAAAATTTTCCGGATGGACAAGATATTGAAGTTTTTAAATTTTCTGTATTAGAGGAGGCTTGGAAAAATGCCAAATTACTTTCAGAAAGAGAACATGTTACTCCGTTTATTAGAAATAATGCAGATTTAAAAGGGGGCAATTTGTTTTCTGCAATTAATTATCCGTGTGATTTTGATTTTTCAAAAATACGAATGACTGTAGATGAAATTAGAGATTTTGAACTAATTAAGAAATTAATTAGCGATTTAGGAACTGACAAATCTTGGTTAGAATATACGAACTATATTATTCAAAATAATTTAACTGAAATAAACGATTCAATTATTAGAAATGAAGGGCTTTTAAAGTCGCTAAAAAATGATAACTAATGGGAACAGGTCAAGAATTATATAAAAAAGCAAAATACTTAATACCTGGTGGTACAATGTTGTTATCCAAAAGGCCAGAAATGTTCTTGCCAGACCAATGGCCTTCCTATTTTTCTAAAGCAAAAGGTTGTAAAGTATGGGATTTGGATGGAAAAGAATTAATAGACATGTCCATTATGGGCATTGGAACTAATACCTTAGGGTATGGTAATGATGAGGTTGATGCTGCTGTTATGGAAACGGTGAAGAAAGGTAACATGAGTACTTTAAATTGTCCTGAAGAAGTCTATCTTGCTGAAAAATTAATTGAAATCAATCCATGGGCAGATATGGTTCGTTTTGCTCGAAGTGGTGGAGAAGCAAATTCTATTGCGATTCGTATTGCTCGAGCTGCTTCAGGTAGGGACAAAGTAGCAATTTGTGGCTATCATGGTTGGCACGATTGGTATTTGTCTGCCAATCATAACGGTGGTGACGATTTATCAAGTCATTTATTAGGCGGATTAAGTCCAAATGGTGTTCCGAAAAATTTAAAAAACACTGTATATCCATTCAATTACAATAATTTCGAAGAATTATTATCTATTGTTGATACTAATGAAATTGGAGTTATCAAGATGGAAGTGGTAAGAAATTTTGGTCCTGAAGACAATTTTTTACATAAAGTTAGAAAATTAGCAACCGATAGAAACATTGTATTAATTTTTGACGAATGTACTTCGGGTTTTAGAGAAACATTTGGAGGTATTTACCAAAAGTATGGAGTAGAACCAGATATGGCAATGTATGGAAAAACAATTGGAAACGGTTATGCTTTAACCGCAGTTGTTGGAAAAAGGGAGGTTATGGAAGCAGCACAAAACACTTTCATAAGTAGTACTTTTTGGACAGAAAGAATAGGTTCTACTGCTGCATTAGCGACTCTAAAAGTAATGGAAGAAGTAAAATCTTGGGAAATTATTACTGCTATTGGAAACAAAATGAGAAAAGGGTGGCAACAATTGGCAGATGAATATAATCTAAAAATTACAATATCAGGAATACCTTCTTTGAGTACCTATAGTTTTAACAGTGATAAGGCATTAGAATACAAAACTTTTATAGCGCAAGAAATGCTTGCCAAAGGTTATTTAGCCAGCACTAACTTTTATGCATCTACAGCTCATAATGAAGAGAATTTAAAACTCTATTTTGAAGCACTAAATGATGTTTATTCCATTATTTCTGATTGCGAAAAAGGGATAAAAAACATTGATGAGTTATTAAATGGTCCTGTTTGTCATGGAGGTTTTAAAAGGTTGAATTAATAGAGTAAAAAATTTTTAAAATTATAGATATGAATAAGCAAGAATTTTTAGACGTAATTAGAGATCAGTTTTTAGAAGATGATATTTCTGTAATAACTTTTGATGTTAATTTTCGAAATTTAGATTCGTGGGATTCTCTCACGGGAATGGCTATTTTAACAGTTATAGAAGATGATTACAAGGTGATTGTTCCGGTTGAAGAATTCAAAAAAATAATTACTATTGATCAATTATATGATTATGTAATTTCAAAAAAACAATAAGTTGAAAGCGTATATTAATGCCATAAGCTATTATTTGCCTAATCAGGTTATTGATAATTCACAAATATCAATGGAGCATCCAGAATGGGGTGCGGACAAAATTTCTAGCAAGACTGGTATATATAAAAGACATATTGCAGGAAAAGATGAATTTGCAAGTGATATGGCGGTAAAGGCAGGGTTGAAATTATTTGAAGAAAATAATATTAATCCAAATGAGATAGATTTCTTATTATATTGTACCCAAAGTCCAGATTATTTTTTACCTACTACTGCATGTATTCTACAAAGTAAACTTGGACTTTCAACCAATTGTGGGGCTTTAGATTTTAATTTAGGATGCTCTGGTTATGTATATGGATTATCCTTGGCAAAAGGTTTAGTTTTAGGTGGAATAGCAAAGAATGTATTATTAATTACTTCCGAAACTTATTCTAAATACATTAATTACTTAGATAAGTCAAACAAAACGATTTTTGGAGATGCATCAACAGCTACATTAATTACTAAGAAAGAAGGACTTTATGAGATTGGTAATTTTAGTTTGGGAACAGATGGCAATGGTGCTGAAAACCTAATTGTAAAGAATGGTGGTATTCGCAATTTAAATAAACAGTCAGTCGATATTTTTAGTGATGAGGGTGAATATTTGCATAACGATTCAAATTTATATATGAATGGAGCAGCTATTTTTTCATTTACTAGTTCAGCTGTACCTTTATTAGTAAACGATGCACTAAATAAAAATAATTTAGTGTCCGATGAAATTGATTATTTTGTGTTTCATCAGGCAAATAAATATATGTTGGATTTTATACGTAAAAAGCTAAGTATACCGCAAGAAAAATTTATATATCATTTAGAAAAAATTGGAAATACGGTTTCAAATACTATTCCAATCGCAATAAGGGAAGAATGTATAATCGGGCAAAAGAAAGGTAAATTTTTATTAGCAGGTTTTGGTGTAGGTTATTCTTATGCGTCCTGCGTTATTATTTCTTGTTAATTGTGAAAGAAGAAATTATAAAAGTATTGAATGACAATCAAATTCAAAGAATGCTAGTTCATTCAGATTTAATGCATGGGTTTAAAATACAATTTTCGAATAGGATTGATTATTTAAAACTCCAAATGATAGAACTTAATAAATTTGAAAGAGAATTATGGATGCCTGCATTCAATTATGACTTTTGTAAAGGAGGTGATTATTCAATAGTTAATTCTAGATCTCAAGTTGGTATTTTATCAGAACATTTTAGGATTAATAATGCTTTTTGGAGGACAAATACTCCTATATTTTCTATTTCAGGAAATGGTGAGGAACCTAAATTAGCAGAAAATGAAATTATTGATCCATTTGGTAAAGAATCAAGTTTTGAATATTTATACATAAATAACGGAGCTTTAATGCATTATGGGTCGACATTTAGTTCCTCAACTATTTTACATTATATTGAAAGAATATCTGGAAATTTAGTATATAGATATGATAAAATTTTTATTGGTAATGTTTTAACAAATGATAATTTATTAAACAAGAAGATAGTTACTTATCATGTAAGGCCTTTAAATCATTATTTCGAATATAATTGGGTTAAATTGGAAAAAGAGTTAATTGAAAATGATATTCTTTTTGAATTTCAAGAAGATAGTACTAGAATTTTAGTTTGTAATATCCGAAAATTAGTTGATTTTTGGATTGAAAAATTGAATGTAGATTCTTTATATTTTTTAGATGAGAAAACAAAAAAATGGGTAGAACCAATGTTGGATAAATTAGGAAGGAAATTTTTAATAAGTGATTTTGAATAAATGAAACTAGAAATAGAAAAATATTTCGATAGATTGTGGCCTATTTGTAGAAGTTTAACAGGCAATGGCAATAGGCAATCTTTTAAGATATTAAAAGAAATTGTAGATATTAAAATTAAAGAAATTCCTTCTGGCACTAAATGTTTTGATTGGACTGTTCCTCCAGAATGGAATATAAGAAAGGCATTTATTAAAGATAGTAAGGGAAATACAATTATTGATTTTGAAAATAATAATTTACATATATTAGGATATTCAGAACCCGTATCATTAAAATTAGATTTTGATTTACTTAAAGAACATATTTATACATTACCGGAGCAACCAGATTTAATTCCTTATCTAACTTCATATTATCAAAAAAGATGGGGTTTTTGTATGAGTCATAATCAATTTTGTACTTTAGATAAAAATGAAATCTACACAGTGTTGATAGATTCTGAATTAAATGATGAGGGTTCAATGACGATTGGAGAAGCTTTCATTAAAGGTAAGTCTGAAAAAGAAATTTTATTCTCCACATATATTTGTCACCCATCTTTAGCAAATAACGAGCTTTCAGGTCCTTTAGTTACTGCATTTATTTATAAACATCTAAAACAAAAAAAGAAATTAAAATACAGTTATCGATTCGCATTTGTTCCCGAAACAATTGGTAGTATTTGTTTACTTTCAGAAAAAGGCGATCATTTTAAGGAAAATTTGCAAGCAGGTTTTGTAATTACGTGCATAGGGGATAAAGGAGATTACACATACAAAAGAAGTAGGATTGGAAATGCATTGCCAGACAGAGCTGCAGAGCTTATTTTAGAACAAACAGAGAATAATTTTAACTTAGTAGAGTTTTTCCCAAGCGGGAGTGATGAACGTCAGTATTGCTCACCTGGATTTAATTTACCTGTTGGTTCCTTAATGAAAACCATGTATGGAAAATATCCAGAATATCATACTTCGGCAGATGATAAAGATTTTATTTCATTTGAAGTTATGGAAGCATCTGTGTATAAATATTTAGATATTATCGAACTTATTGAACATAATGAAAAGTACATCAATCTCTTACCTAATTGTGAGCCACAATTAGGTAAGAGAGGCCTTTACCCAACTTTGGGTTCACAAAAAATAACAGACAATTTTGTTGATGGAATGATGTGGATACTTAATCTAGCTGATGGCGAACATGATTTAATAGATATATCTAAACGAAGTCAAATTAAGGTACAAGATTTATATCCAATTATTGATAAGTTATTAGAAAAGAAAATTTTAAAAATAAATGAGACCAAAATATCGTAGTTATAAATGCTTGGTTAATCAAGAACTTAGTAATTGTTCATTTTCTATTGTTCCCCTTCGTTATGAAGATCGATTGGATATTTTGAAATGGAGAAATGAACAAATTTATCATTTACGACAAAACAAACCGTTGACTGTTGAAAATCAAGAAAAATACTTCGTCACAGTAGTTGATGCACTTTATGATCAAGTTCAACCCAATCAAATTTTATTTTCTTATTTGGATAATGGAAAATGTATTGGTTATGGAGGGTTAGTTCATATCAATTGGGTTGATAAAAATGCAGAAATTTCATTTATTATGGATACGGAATTAGAAAAAGATAATTTTCAAAAACATTGGAACATATATTTAGGACTTATTGAAAAAGTTGCTTTTCAGGAATTAAAACTTCATAAAATATTTGTTTATGCATTTAATTTAAGACCACATTTATATGCAACTTTAGAAGTTGCTGGATATATAGAAGATGCAAGGTTAAAAGAGCATTGTTTATTTGATAATAAATTTATAGATGTCATTATTTACTCTAAATTTTCAAAATAATGAATACTAAGATTTCATTATTAATATCAGGAAAACTAGGATTTGATTTGTTGATTTATTTGTTTGACTTCACGGATATTGAATTTATTGCAACAGATAATAAATCTAATGAGATAATTGATTTCGCAAAACTTAAAAGTATTCCATTATTCGTAGGAAATCCAAGAAATGGTATGTTGTCGTCTTTTATAAATAAGGCTAAAAGCGATTTATTATTATCAATTAACTATCTTTTTTTAATTGAGGAGGATTTAATTGAAAAATTTAAATATCCAATTAACTTTCATGGGAGTTTGTTGCCTAAATATAGGGGGAGAACCCCGCATGTTTGGTCAATAATAAATAATGAAACAGTAACGGGTGTGACAGCTCATTTTATAGATATAGGCTGTGATACGGGTGATATAATATTACAAAAAAGGATACCAATTTTTGAATATGACACAGGATTTACCATATTAAACAAATATATTGAGGTATATCCTTCTATGGTTAGTGAAATAATAAAGCTATATGAATCAAAAAGTATTATAAGAGTAAAACAGGATAATTCAATTTCTACCATTTATGGCAAGAGGACATCAAGTGATGGTGAAATAAATTGGGATTGGCAAAAAGAAAGAATAAATAATTGGGTTAGAGCTCAAACTTTCCCTTATCCTGGTGCTTTTACTTTTTATGAGGGTCATAAAGTTATAATTGATAAAATTTCTTTTTGCGATCTAGGTTTCGATAATCAAATGCCTAACGGTATGATTCTTCAAGTTAAACCGAATCTGGTTGTTAAAACACCCAATGGGGCTGTTAAAATTGAAGAAATTAGAAATGATGAATTTGAATTTGTTCAAAATAAAATATTAAAAAATGAAAATTAATTCATATACTATAAATGCCGAAAGCCCGGTTTTTATAATTGCTGAGCTTTCAGCCAATCATAATGGCAGTATTGACACTGCTATCGAAACCATAAAAGCGGCAAAAAGAGCAGGAGCTGATTGTATTAAGTTACAAACATACACTGCTGATACACTTACAATTGATTGCGATAAAGATGATTTTTTGATAAAAGGAACTATTTGGGAAGGTAAAAATTTTTATTCTTTATACAAAGAAGCATATACACCATGGGAATGGCACCAAGAATTAATGAAAGTAGCAATGGAAGAGGGTTTGGTTTGTTTCTCATCTCCCTTTGACAAAACGGCTGTAGATTTTTTAGAAAATCTTAATGTTCCTGCCTATAAAATTGCTTCTTTTGAAATTACTGATATACCATTAATTGAATATGTTGCATCTAAAGGAAAGCCAATCATTTTATCAACAGGTATTGCTGAATTAGAAGATATTGAATTGGCACTAGACGCTTGCAGAAGAATGGGAAACAATGACATTGCATTACTTAAATGTACCTCTAGTTATCCTGCTCCTATCAATGAAGCCAATATGGTTATGGTAAAAGATTTGGCAGATCGTTTTAATGTAATTTGTGGTTTGTCTGATCATACTATGGGGGCAACTGTACCCGTTGTAGCAACTTGTTTTGGTGCGAAAATTATTGAAAAACATTTTATTTTGGACCGATCAATTGGTGGTCCTGATGCTTCTTTTTCTATGAATGAATCCGAGTTTACCGCGATGGTACAAGCAGTTCGCGAAGCGGAAAGCGCAATAGGATTAGTTGATTATACCTTGACAGAAAAACAAGCTAAAGGAAAAGATTTTTCTAGATCATTATATGTTGTTCAAGATATGAAAGTAGGCGATATTATTACAGAAGAAAATGTAAGATCTATTCGTCCAGGGTTTGGATTGCATCCCAAGTATTATAATGAGATAATAGGAAAAAAAATTAATAAAGATTTACAAAAAGGTGATAGACTAAATTTAGATTTTATTTAAAACAATTTAATCAAAGTAGTATTATATATTACAATTATGAAAAAAAATCTAATTTTAAAATTAATTGATAATCAATTTCATGATAATAAAGAATTTAAATTATATTTAAATTATTTACACTATGACTTAAATAATAAGTTTTATTCTTACGGTCAACATATTAAAAATCCAAACGAAAAGAAAAAATCTATTTTAGAAATAATTAAATTATCAATCTTTCAATTTCTCAATATTGTCAACGCTTTTCGAACATTATTCATTGCTAACAAAAAGAATAAAAAAATAATATTCTCATCAGCATATTTTAATTTAGAAAGACATATTTCAGATGAAAAATACCTTATGGTTAAACCTCCATGGGCTTTTGGGAAATTACAAAATTACTTCGATTCCAAAATAATATGGAGTTCACTTGAATTAAATAATAAACTAAAAAACAGTACATTTAAAGAACTAATTAGTTATGAATTATTTATTCTAATTAAAGATTATAAAAAACATTTAAAGCAATATGTGATCACAAATAATGTTTGTGCGCTTTTTTTACCTCAAGACTCTGGTTTTTTTGAAAAATTAGCTATTGACGTATTTAAAGAATTAAAACGTCCAACATTTATTTTTATTCACGGTTTGCCTGGAATATATAACGGTATTGAAAACGATAGAACAGACTACTTGGTAGTTTGGGGAGATGCGATAAAGCAAAACCTTGTTAATGCGGGGCATAATCCAAATAAAATAATTATTAACGGTCATCCTAAATACAAAATCGATACACAAAAAATTTTAAAATTTCAATTTGATGATATTGTAATAATTACAAAATCTCTCAATGGATCTCAATTTAGCGACAAAGTAGTTCTTGGAGATAGAAGTAATCTTATTTACTATTTATTATCTATACAGAAAATTTTGAAAAATTTTAATGTCAAAAGTGTAAGATTGAGACCACATCCTAGTGAAAACATTCAATGGTATTTTAAATTTGTTGATAAAAATTTTTTTAAATTAGATACTTTAGACTTAAATACTTCACTCTCTAAGGCATCACTAGTAATAGGAGGAACTTCAACGACTTTTTTAGAAGCATTGATTATGGGAGTCAATTACGTAGTATATGAGCCAATAGATGAAAATGGTTTATTGGTTGATGGCCAACAAGTTGTTTCTCCATTTGACGGAAATCATTACAAAGTTCCTGTTGCTAAAAATGAAATAGAATTACAGCAAATATTAGAAAAGAAAGAAAGTGTTGACATATCAATACTAAATGATTACATCAATCAAGAATTCAAACCCAATCTAATTTTGGATTTGATTGAAAATTATAAATTTGGGAATAAGCAGTGAAAACTTTCAATAAAAACCTTTTGTTGATATACACAACTAAGTTTTTCGGAATCATAACAGGCTTTTTGTCAGTATTGTTAGTCATTCCAAAATTAACTTCCAACCCAACCATATATGGGGTTTACACAATATGTACCAGTCTGGGCTTGTTTTTTTCGTATGCAGATTTAGGTTTTTTATCTGCTTGTCAAAAATATGCTGCCGAATATTATGTAAAAAAAGAGCTAAAACAAGAAATGAAAATTATTGCTTTTGCCTTATTCATTTTGGCTATTTTCGTAGGCTTAATTTTGTTTTTTTTAGCATTCGTTGCCCTCAACCCTTCATTAATCATCAAGACAACAAATCTGTATGATTTAAAAATAGCAAGCCAACTCATATTTATACTAATTGCTTTTGCCCCAGTTATCATTATTCAAAAATTAAATGTGTTGGTTTTTTCAATTCGAATAGAAGATTACATATACCAAGCCATCGATATTTTTTTTAATATCATCAAAATTGGAATAATAAGTTTTTTTGTAACATCATCCAACTACGACATCGTTGGATATTATATCTCAATTCAATTACTTACATTATTATCAAGCTTGACTGCGTTAGTGATCATTAAAAAAAAATACCAATACCAATTATGGTATCTAGTAAAGCAATTTCATTTTTCAAAAGAGGTATTTGCAAAAACCAAAAAACTTGCCTTTAGTTCGCTGTTATTAACCATTGCATGGATATTATATTTTGAAATGGATACACTTATATTGAGTAAGTTTTATGGAGTACAAACGGTTGCCATATATGCCGTGGCTGTAGTTTTTCTAAATTTTTTAAGAAATTTATATAATACTTTATTTGGTCCGTACAACGCCTATTTTTATCGTTTTACGGCAGTTAACGATATAGAAGGGCTCAACAATACCTTTATTACATTGATGAAATGGTCATTCCCTTTAATTGTATTACCTTCTTTAGCATTAATTTTAAACATGAAAACCATCATACATATATGGGTAGGTACTTTGTATGACAAATCTATTTTAATTAGCCAAATGTTTGTATTTACCATTGCATTAACAGCCATTTGTGTACCTATTTCTTATTACTTTATTGCTAATTCTTTTAATAAATCAATTCGTTTTTTAGCATTACTATTACCATTAGTTTTTTATTCAAGTTTGGTATTGTTCGATTTTTTTGGATTTAAAGAATATTCACTCGCTTCGGCGACCCTAACAACTATTCTAATAAACACATTTTTTATTATAGCAATAATGGCTTTCAAAACCACGTTAAAAATAATGTCGCTTTTGTTTTCGGTACTTGTCAAATGTAGTGTGCCAGTTATAATTACTTTTGTATTATACAATTTGATACCTACTATAGATATAAATTCAGCTAATTCAACATCCCACTTTATCCAATTGGGTATGTCTCTTTTCTGTACTGTTCTCATACCATTGCTTGTATATTATTTCATTGAAGAGTCAACCAGAAAAAAAATAGTCTTTTTTCTAAAAAGTAAATATTAAAATGAAAGTGCAAAAACCAATCTTGCTTATTTTTTCACAGTGTCATATTTATGGTGGTAGTGAACGATTAATGCAATCTATTTATAAAAATTCTTATATATTAGATGAATTTAATATTGTATTTTCATACAGTTATTTTAAAGACTATAAAATTGGTTTAAAAAGAGATATTGAATCACACAATTTAAAAACTATTTTCAAACCTCTTTACCTTATAACAAATGGTGATATATATAATAAAATTAATCTAAAACTAAATAATAAACCGCTCCGCAGATTGATAAAACTGCCTTTTTTTTTAATTGAGATTACAGGTTTATATGCAATATGGAATATAATTTATTTTTTTATTTATCTGTTAATTTTAAAGCCAGACGTTGTCCATATTAATAATGGGGGATATCCAGCTGCAAAAGCATGTAATCAATTGGCTTTAATCTTAAATTTCTTTCCTTCGATAAATGTTATATACCAAGTTAATAATAAAGCTATTAAGAAAACAAACTTTATTAGTAGAAATAAGGATAAATTGATTTCTAAAAATATACGTTTTTTTCTAACACATTCTTTGGAAAATAAAATAGCTTTAATTAAAAGAGGGTTTAAAGAAACTAGTGTCAGAAATTTTCCTTCCTATTTTAATGAAACAATTTTATCATCTAACCTGAAACCAATAAATATTAGAAAAGGGCGATTTACTTTAAGTATGGTAGGTTTTCTTTCCTTCAGAAAGGGGCAATTATTTTTACTGGAAGCTTTATTGGAAATTAAAAGGCTTGACTATTCTGTATATTGTGATATACAATTGAATTTTGTTGGAGACGGAGAAAATAAATTTATTCTTGAAGATTTTATAAAAAAAAACAATCTTACCGAAAATGTGACACTATGGGGAAATAGACCTGATTATATTCAATTTATTAAAGAATGTGATTTATATATGTTGACCTCTGTTGAAGGTGAAGATTTACCCTTGGTATTGTTAACAGCTATGCAAAATAATCGTTGTATAATTGCATCAGATTTTGCAGGAATTTCAGAGCTTTTAACCCATGAATATGATGCTTTTTTAGTAAAACCTAATTTAAATACCATTGCAATCGACATTGCTAACGCAATTATTTATTTATATAAAAATCCAGAAATTAGAGATGCTTTTTCGAAGAATGTAGCTCAAACTTTTATTGAAAACTTAGGTGAAGAAAAGTATGCAAAGAATTTATTAAAATTGTATAATTCAAAATAAATTAATTTTTGAAAAAAGTAAATAAAAACATATTATTTCTAGGAGGTACAGGTTTTTTAGGTAGAAATATAATTGAATATTATACATCTATTTTAGATAAAAACATAGTCCAAGAGTATTGTTTTATTCTAGTGGGCAAGTCAAATATGGTAGAGATTCCCAATGTAGTAAGTATAGAAATGGATTATACAGATAATAATGCGTTGCGAGCTATTTTTATCAAGTATAATATTGATGAGGTATTTCATTTCATCAGCACATCTATTCCTGCAACTTCCAACAATAATATAAAAGAAGATGTGAATTCTAACTTGTTGGGTACAATAGCACTATTAGAATTAATGAATGAATTTCAGGTAAAAAGAATAAGTTATCTTTCTTCAGGAGGGACGGTTTATGGCGAAAAAATTGAAAATGAATATCAAGAAGACACTATTAGTTCTCCCAATAACTCTTATGGTGTGCTAAAAATTGCTATTGAAAATTACATCAAACTGTACCACAAAATACATGGGATAGAATACCTGATACTTCGAATTTCAAATCCCTTTGGTAAGTACCATGCAAGTGCTAAAAATGGTTTGATAAATATAGCTGTCAGAAAAGCAATTGCTAACGAACCTATCCAAATTTGGGGCGATGGCACTACAACAAAAGACTACATTTTTGCGAGTGATTTTGCCAATATTTTTTGGCAATTAAAATTAAATAATATTTGTAACGAAACAATAAATATTGGTTCAGGTAATAATTATTCCATTAATGAGATATTGGTAAACATTAAAAAAGTAATTCCTTCAACCACATGGGAATATGTAGACGAGAAGGTTTTTGATACCAAGAATCCTGTGTTTTCAATCTCTAAATTAAAAAGTAAATGGAAGGTAGAAAATACATCGTTGTTAAAAGCAATTGAAGAAACCTACCAATGGGAATTAAATAAAAATTAAATTACTGTAATATACAAAAAAAGTAAATTAAATTACAAACTAAAATAGATAGTATGAAAATTGTAATATTATGCGGGGGATATGGAACCCGAATTCGTGATGTGGCAGAAGATATTCCAAAACCAATGATTCCTATTGGTGGTAAGCCCATTATTTGGCATATAATGAAAACCTATGCCCACTATGGATATACCAATTTTGTTTTATGCATGGGATATAAAAGCGAAGTAATAAAAGATTTTTTTTTAAACTACGAACTAAGAAGCGCCGATGTAACCATCAAATTAGGTAAAAAATCGGAACAAATTATTTCAGAAACTACCCATGATGAAGACGGCTGGGAGATAACTCTTGCCGAAACAGGGTTGAAAGCCATGACAGGTGCCCGTGTTAAACGTATTAAAAAATACATTGGAAACGACGAAATGTTCATGCTAACTTATGGCGATGGAGTAGGAGATATTGATATAGAAGCGTTGGTAAAATTTCATAAGTCACATGGAAAAATGGTAACCTTAACTGGTGTAAGACCTCCAGGAAGATTTGGTGAACTTGGTATTGCCGATGATAAATCTACAGTTACAGGTTTTAATGAAAAACCTCAAGCAAGCGGCGGACGTATAAACGGAGGATATTTTGTTTGTAACAGTGAGTTTTTAGAAATTTTAAGTGAAAACGAAGACTTGGTTTTAGAACAAGAACCAATGAAAAAATTAGTAGAACGTGGAGAATTGCAAGTATTTGAACACGATGGTTTTTGGCAACCAATGGACACTTCTAGAGAGTATTCGTTGCTAAACGAACTTTATGATAATAAAAAAGCACCTTGGGTAAAATGGTAGAAAAAATGGTTTTTGGAGATGTTTATCGTGGCAAAAAAGTACTAGTCACTGGTAACACAGGTTTTAAAGGATCGTGGTTATGTACATGGCTACTAACTTTAGGTGCAGATGTATATGGTATTTCTAATGAAATACCTACAAAGCCATCCATGTTTGTTGAGTTGAATTTAGAAGCAAAAATGAAACATTTTTATGCAGATGTTCGAGACTTAGAAGCCATTAAAAAGATAATCAATGAAATAGAACCTCATTTTGTTTTTCATTTGGCAGCACAACCCATAGTTTCCTTATCATATAGAGAACCTATAGATACCATATCTACTAATGTGATGGGTACTGCAAATGTACTTGAAGCTTTAAGGGTTTATAACAAGCCATGTACAGCAGTTATTATTACTAGCGATAAATGTTATGATAATGTAGAATGGATTTATGGTTACAAAGAAACCGATGCCGTAGGTGGTAAAGATATTTATAGCGGAAGCAAAGGCGCAGCAGAACTTATTTTCAAATCATACTATCATTCTTTTTTTAAAAATGAAGGAGTTCAAGTTCAAATTGCATCGGCTCGTGCCGGAAACGTAATTGGCGGTGGAGACTGGGCTTTAGACAGAATCATTCCAGACTGTATGCGCTCTTGGAGTGAAGGAAAAGTGGTTGAAATTAGAAGCCCAAAAGCAACCAGACCTTGGCAACATGTTTTGGAACCACTCAGCGGTTACTTGCAATTGGGAGAACGTTTGTATAATGATCATTCATTAAATGGTGAAAGTTATAACTTTGGACCAAAACCAGAATACAACCATACTGTTCAAGAAATTTTAGAAGATATGAGTACTCGTTGGCATTTTAAAGACTCAAAAGAAGCTTACCAAGTGACGGGAGATATAAAATTTTATGAAGCGGGATTGTTAAAATTAAATTGCGACAAAGCATTGTTTTCATTTCAATGGAAAGCAACCTTAGATTATCAAACCTTGATTGAGTTTACAAGTGATTGGTATTATGAGTTTTATAAAAATAAAGGAGATATGTTTGCCTATACCAAATCGCAAATTGAATCGTATGAAAACAAAGCCAAACTCGAAAAAATAGTATGGACAAAATAACAGTTGATGGAGTTGTAGTAACTCCTCTAAAAAGAATTCACCATCCCAAAGGCGATGTTTATCACGGGATGAAAAAATCAGATGCAGGTTTCACTGGTTTTGAAGAAGCTTATTTTTCAACAATTCATGCTAAGGATACCAAACCTTGGAAAAAACACTACCAAATGACCCTTAATTTTGTAGTGCCTATGGGTAAAATTCGATTTGTAATTTTTGATGACAGAGAAAACAGCCCAACCAAAAACAACTTTTTTGATATTACTTTAGGAGAAAATAACTATCAAAGAATAACCATTCCGCCCAATGTATGGGTAGCTTTTAGCGGCATAGGTACACAATTCAATTTGCTGTTGAATGTTGCTAACTTGGAACACGATCCAAATGAAATTGAAAGAAAAGAAAACCTAGCTGATATCGAATATCAATGGTAAAAAAGAAAATTCTCATCACTGGTGGTTCGGGATATATAGGAAGTCGTCTTTCTTTGTATTTTGCAAACAAAGACTATGCTGTTACCACTATTTGCCATTCAAAAATACCTTCAAATGAACATTGGGTATCTAAAATGGAAAGGGTTGTTTTGGCAGATATACGCGATGAGGAATGTATGACCAAGTTAGCACAAGAAAAATTTGATGTGCTAATACATCTTGTTTCTCTAGACCATTACCAGTCTAATCAAGCTCCTACATTTGTAAGTTCAATTAATATTGCACCTGTATGGTCGCTGTTAGATACTTTTTCTAAAAACGGTCTTTCTCAATTTATCTATTTTTCTACAGCTCAGGTATATGGAGCTTTAAGCAAAGAACATGTTATTGAAAACCAAATTTTACAACCGCTAAATACCTATGGGTTTACACATCAAGTTGGAGAATTAATTTGTGATTATTACAACAGAACCTCTAATATATGCTGCAATGTTGTCAGATTATCAAACAGTTATGGTTCACCATTGTTTGAAGAAAACAATTGTTGGGACTTAGTTATTAATGATTTGTGCAAAATGGCTTTCTTTAAAAAAGAAATTGTTTTAAAATCAGATGGATCACCAAAACGAGATTTTATTCACGGTTGGGATGTATGCCATGCAGTTGAAAAAATTATTGAAAAGAAAAACAGTAAAGGTATTTACAACTTAAGTTCAGGAAATACTTTAACCATTTTAGAGATTGCGCAAAAAATTCAAAGTGTTTATCAAGAAAGATATCATTTAAAAATCGATATTTCGGCTGCTACAACCAATAACTCCTCTAATACTGGAAAATATGTAATTGACAATAGTTTGATTAAAAGTATAGGATTTTTACCACTTTGGGATATTGAAATGGGAATAAATGAACTTTTTGACTACTTTGAGAATAAAACAAGAAACGAATAAAAGACAATATGCCACAAGTTAGTGTAATTGTAACCTCTTATAATAGACAAAGTTTATTAACAGAAACTTTGAATGCAATACTCAATCAAACATTTCAAAATATTGAAATTATTGTTGTAGATGCAAACTCAAACTATGATTTTTTTGCTTTAATAAATTCATTTAACAATTCAAAAATTAAGGCTTTTCAAAATGAAAATCATGGAATAATTGCAACTAACAGAAATTTCGGATTAAAACAAGTTACTGGTAGGTACATTGCTTTTTGTGACGATGATGATGTATGGCTTCCAAATAAATTGGAACAACAAATGAAGGTGGTTCAAAATAATCAAGTAAGAGACGAGCCAATTATTGTGCACACCAATACCATTTTATTTGGAGATGACATAAAAGAAAGTGTGACAAAGAAAACAAACATCACAAAGTTTGATGATTTTTTTTCAGGAAATCCGCTTACCTATTCATCAGTACTTCTTTCAAATTCAGAGTGGGTACATTTTGATGAAAATCCGGCCAAAAGGGCCTCAGAAGATGCTGATTTATGGATGAATTTGTTTATAAAAAAATACAATTTTTTCTTAATTAAGAAACCTCTTGTGAGATATAGAGTTGCTACTTCTTCGGAATCTAGATTAAACCTTAGTTTTTCTTATATAAGATATATCTATGTGGTTATTGATGCAATTCTAATTTTTAAAATTAAAAAGTTTAGCAATATTAAATTTGCTATTCTTATAATGAAATCATTGTTTAAATTTTCAGTTAGAAAATCACAAAACAAATAGTAATAATAATAATGTATCAAAATAAGTATTACATTGAAAATAAATATATTTAATCTACATAAAATTTTATTAAATATAATTTTTGGAATAATAGTTTTATTTCAATTAACCACTTTGAAGATTTCATTAGAGTTAAATTTTCTATCTAGAGTCGTAAATAGTTTATTTATTATATTTTTATTTTTATTTTTATTTTATGCAATTTATCAAACGAAACTTAATAAATATCTATTATATTTTTACATATTTCCGGGTGTATTAATATTAATTGGTTTTTTAATTAATATAGTTAAATCATCATTAGTTTCACTAGACTCTTTAGGTTATTTATCACAAACAATACCATGGATAGTATTTTTGATTATCCCGTATTTTTATCAGAAGAATGTTTTTAAAGTAATTGATTATTGGGAAATTTTTTCAAAATTTATTTTTTATACAACAATTTTTAGTTTAATCGAGTATCTATTAGCTTTAAATAGCTATATTTCATTAAAAGCTGTTGAAACAGCCAATGGTGATTTTTTAACAGGTAAAATTGCTATTTTTCACAAGTTAAGTGATGGTACTCCGCATTTTAGATTTTATTCTTGTTTTATGGAACCAGGTACTTTCGCAATGTTTTTATTACCGGTTATTTGCCATGCTTTTTATAAAAAAAAATATTTAAGACTTTTTATATTCCTAACAGCATTTTATTTTACGTTTTCATTAGGTGGAATATTTAGTTTAATAATTATGGCGATTTTAATATTATTTAAGCTTAAAGGAGTAAAAAAGTACTTAATTGTAGTTGCTTTGTTATTTGGTGCTATTTTTTATTTATCGTTTATTAATGAAAGTATCAAAGGTGCTTATGATGATAAAGGAAATTCCGCAGTTGAGAGAGAAGAAAGTTATTCAAAAACAGCAGATAATATAACTAAATTATTTTTTAACTATCCATTTGGTATTCCATTAAATATCGATACCTCTGCAAATCAAAAAAATGAATTTTATTTAGGAACAAACTTTATTCCAGGTATTTATTTACAGTTTGGGGGTTATATTGCTTTTATTGGTTATATTTTCGTTCTTATGTTTTCAACTATTTTATCTTTGTTTTTATATTTATTCAAAAAGCATATTTACAATGAGGACTTTATTGTTATAATTTCACTACTCACTTTATTTCCATTTATATTTCAGAGACTAACTATAATGGAATCATCAATTTTTGCATTTTTATTTTCCCCATATATAATTAAGTATTTAATATATAGTATTGATAAAAAATAGATTTATAAATATTCTTGTATCTATAAAGCCTAAGCAAGTTCCTATTTAATTACAATATTTTTAACCGTTTAAATTTATTTAACATTATTATGGTAAAAATTAATTGAATATTATTTAATTGTGTATTTTAACTTTTAGTTTTTAGATCATAAATTTTTTCTTATTTGTAGATTGCAGATTTCATTGGCGTAATTTTATAAATTAACTTTTAAAATATTTAATATTAATTATAATTCAGTGTTTTTTTTAAAAATAAAATCATTTGATTATCCATGATGTTTTATTTTATTCAAGGATTTATGTTTAAATTAAGTTTATAAGAATACTTTATAAATTATCATAATTATACAACAATTGCTAGTTATACATTTCAATTTAACGCATGATGAGTAAAATATTAATAATTGGTAAAATACCCCCGCCTATTGGTGGAGTTACTATTCATACGTCCAGACTTTTAGATTATTTGAATCGTGAAAGAATAGAATATACATTTTATAATAATCTTAATTTTAACCTTTTAACTTTTGTGTATTCAATTTGGAAAGCCAATAAAGCTCATATACATATAAGGAATCCATTCTTCTTGTTTGTTTTTACATTATTATGTAGAACATTAAATACTTATTCTATCATAACTATTCATGGAAATATTTATAGTTACAACAAAATAATGTCTTTTTTTGAATCGTTGGCAGTAAGGATTTCTAATAAAGTAATTTTGTTAAATAATTCAAGCTATGAAACTGCATTGAAATTAAATTCAAAAGCAGTATTGATGTCGGCTTTTATTACTCCAATAATAGTAGAACGATTGAAAATGGACATAATAAATAAGATTAATGATGCTAAACTTAATTCAAAAAAGGTATTTTGTACCAATGCCTATAGTTTAACATATGACAAAAATGGAAATGAAATATATGGAATTACCGAATTGGTTGATTATTTCAATGAAAAAGGTAATATTTTTTTATTTATTTCAGATCCAAAAGGAATTTATTATGATTATTTTTTAGAAAAAAAAGTAAAAATTAATAAAAATATTAAATTCATTGTAGGATCTCATCCATTTATTGAAGTAATTAAATCAACGGATTGTTTTATAAGAAATACAACTACAGATGGAGATTCAATATCGATTAATGAAGCATTATATTTTGACAAAAAAGTAATTGCAACAAATTGTGTCAATAGACCAAAGACTGTTATTATTTATGGACATAAAACAGATTTAACATTAGCTGATGCAATAGATGTAGTTTTGAAAAGTAAATGCGAACCAACAAAGAATAAACCAAAAAATGCAGCAGTCGAATTAGTAAAATTATATAGTGATTCATATGAAAATTAATTTGTATAGTATATTTGTTTTATTTCAAAAAGTCAAAAGATGGAATTATATATTTGTAATAAAATAATTGTTAAAATAAATGTCAAATAAATTAGTTTTTTTGTGTGGTGCACGTGACTTTCATGCAATGGATTGGTATAAAAGTTCAAAGGAACTAATGCTTGACAAGGAATGTTGTGTATTAACCGATTTGATTGCTGGTGAAGGATTTAAAAAAATAATTAATGATAAAGACAAAGTTTATAAGCTATTAATTTTAGATCGTTTTTTATTCCAAAATCAATCTTCATTAGGAGATAAATGGCGTAATCTTTTAAAATTATTAGTGCTGCCTCTTCAGGTTATTTTATTAAAACGTTTTGCAAAAAAACATCCAAACGCTATTTATCATGCGCATTCGATGTATTACTTAGTTTTAGCAAGGGCTGCTAAGGTAAGTTATATTGGTACGCCTCAGGGAAGTGATATTTTGGTAAAGCCATATAGGTCAAAATTTTATAAACATTTTACAGTTTATGGATTAAAAATGGCTAAACATATAACTGTAGATTCTAAGAAAATGCAAGAAGGAGTTTTTAATTTATCTAAAAAAAATGCCTATATTATTCAAAATGGTATAGATGTTTCCTCAATAAAAAAATTTCAAAAAAGCTTAAATATTTTAAATCAAAAAATATCACATCGTTCAGGTATTCTGTCAATTAGAGGATTTACAGAACTATATAGAATAAAAGAGGTCCTGCAAGTAAGAAATCAAACAGAATCTAATTATTGTATAACATTTATTTATCCATTTTATGAAAGCTTGTATAAAACAGAATGTAATTCTCTAATACAAGCAAATGACCTTGATTTAGGTCGTGTTGATAGAATTAAAATGTATGAATTGCTTTCAGAGTGTGAATTAGTAATGTCAATTCCTAGCAGTGATTCTTCTCCAAGAAGTGTATATGAAGCTATTTTTTGTGGCAGTCCGGTTGCTATTTCATATAACTCTTATTATGATTCACTTCCAGAATGTATGAAATCTAGAATTATAATTGTTAACTTATCAGATAATAATTGGTTAATTGACGCTATAAATAAAGCTAAAGAAATTAACAAAACTCCATTTATTCCAAGTAGAACCGCACTTGAATTGTTTGATCAAAAGGAATCATTCAAAAAACTTCAAAAACTTTTATTTCAATAAAACTAAATTATGGAAAGAAACTACCAAATATGTTCCAACTGTATCATGGACACTTCAGATTCAAAAATTGTTTTTGATGTAACAGGCGTTTGTGATCATTGCAATGACTTTTATACAAATGTCAAACCTAATTGGCATACAGACGAAAAGGGTAGAGCAGAAGTGCAAGCCATTGTAGAGAAAATAAAAAATGACGGAAAAGGTAAAGATTTTGATTGTATTCTCGGCATGAGCGGTGGGGTGGATAGTTCTTATCTATTACATCTTTCAGTAAAAGAACTTGGTCTTAGACCCTTAGTTTTCCATGTGGATGGTGGTTGGAATTCTGAACTTGCAGTACATAACATTCAAGTTATGATTGATAAATTGGGCTTAGATTTATACACAGAAGTGATAAATTGGGAGGAAATGAAAGATTTTCAATTGGCTTTTTTTAAATCGGGAGTTCCACATTTAGATATTCCACAGGATCATGCCTTTATTGCTACTTTATACAATTTTGCTAACAAATATAACATCAAGTATATTTTAAATGGAGGCAATATCTCTACTGAGTGTGTAAGAAACCCAATGGAATTTTTGTATTATGGTACCGATATGGCTCAAATAAGGGACATTAGAAAACAATTTAGTACAAATAAAATGGAGACTTACCCTTTTAGTCCTATTTTAAAACATAAATTTTATCTTAAATATATCAAGGGAGTAAATGTGGTTAAACCATTAAATTATATGCCTTATGTAAAAGAAGATGCATTGAAATTGTTGGCAGACACCTACGGATGGACACCTTATCCTCAAAAGCATTTTGAATCACGTTTCACAAAATTTTATGAAGGTTATTGGCTACCTGAACGATTTGGTTTTGATACAAGAAGAGTCCAGTATTCAAGTTTGATATTGACAGGTCAATTATCTAGGGAAAAAGCATTAGAAAAAATGTCAAAGCCTGCATACAATCCTGAAATAATTGATGAAGAATTTAAGTACATTGCAACTAAATTAGGCATAACTATTGAAGAGCTTAGAGGTTATTTAACGATGCCTAAAAAGTTTTATTGGAATTATAAAAACCAATTATCAATGTTTAAATTTGGAGCGAAATTTTTAAAATTTATTGGAGTAGAAAAGTCAATCAAAAGATGATAACGATAATTGATTATGGCTCAGGAAATATCAAAGCTATTGCCAATATTTACGAAAAACTAAAAGTACCATATACAATTGCTTCATCTCCTGAGCAAGTTATTGGTGCTAAAAAAATATTCTTACCAGGTGTTGGCGCTTTCGATGAGACTATGTCCAAATTGGATAGCACAGGGTTTAGAAAGGTTTTAGATAAAGAGGTGCTTGAAAATAATGTGCCAATTATGGGTATATGCGTAGGTATGCAAATTCTAGCTGATAGTAGTGAAGAAGGCACTTGTAAAGGCTTGGGCTACATAAAGGGGAAAGTAAAAAAAATAGATGCTAACCTGATTTTACAAAAACCAAAACTTCCACATTTGGGTTGGAACTCTATCGAAGTATTAAAAAATAATGAGTTGTTAAAAGATATTGACCCTGATTTTGGGTTTTATTTTTTACATACCTATTATTTTGAATGTGATGATAAAAATAACATTTTGGCTACGACCAATTATGGTGCAACTTTTGCCTCTGCTGTATATAGAGAAAATGTTTTCGGAATTCAATTCCATCCTGAAAAAAGCCATCAAAACGGGGTTAAATTATTAAATAATTTTGCAAATTTATAATGCTTAGATCTAGAATTACACCCTGCCTTTTAGTTCATAAAAAAGGATTAGTTAAAACTACAAATTTTAAAGATCCTAAGTACGTAGGCGACCCGCTAAATGCCGTTAAAATTTTTAATGAAAAAGAAGTTGACGAATTAATTGTCCTTGACATTGATGCAACTTCTGAAAATAGAGGTCCCGATTTTGAACTTATTAAAAACCTAGCTATTGAATGTCGAATGCCATTTTGTTATGGTGGTGGCGTTACAACTGTGGAACAAGCCAAAAAAATCATCAGTCTTGGTGCAGAAAAAGTTGCTCTTAGTGCTGCTGCAATTAATAATACAACCATTCTAAAACAAATTGGAAACGCTGTAGGCGTACAAAGTGTAGTGGTTGTATTAGATATCAAAAAGAAAAAATTATTTGGTGGATATGAAATTGTAACACATAATGCAAAAAAGACTGCCAATGTTAAATTAAATGATTTTATAAAACAATTAGTTGAAATAGGTATTGGAGAATTAGTTATTAATTCAGTAGATAATGATGGTAAAATGCAAGGTTTTGATTTTAAATTATTTGATTTAATTAGAGAACAAACCGATATGCCCATGACAATAATGGGGGGGGCAGGTAGTTTAGAGAATATTGAAGAAGCGATAAATAAATATAAAACTATTGGTGTAGCAGCCGGGAGCTTGTTTGTTTTTAAAGGTAAATACCGAGCTGTACTAATTAATTATCCCGATTTAGAAGAAAGATTTAAGTTATATCAATTAACAAAATAATGCGTATTTAATACAATACCAAAAAAAATATTTATAATGATATCTAGAGAAAATAATTTTGACCTTTTACGTTTGGTTGCAGCGATTGAAGTTTTATTTCAACATGCAATTTCGCATCTAGAAATTAGTAATTTAAATAAATTCACCAATATATTATCTCATTTTCCAGGGGTTTTAATGTTTTTTACTATTAGCGGATTTTTAATATTTTCATCTTTTGACAGAAATAAAGATTTGAAAAAATATTTTATTAATAGATTTTTGCGCCTTTTTCCAGCTTTATGGTTTTGTTTTATTATAACATTAGGATTGTTATTATTTTTTAATATAATTGCCTTTAATGACATTTTTAGTTGGACTATTATAAAATGGATTTTTACGCAAGTAACAGTTTTTCAATTTTGGACTCCCGATGTTTTAAGATCATGGGGAGTAGGTACTCCTAACGGAAGTTTATGGACTATTCCGGTTGAACTTCAATTTTACATTTTTCTTCCTTTAATTATTTTATTATTAAAAAAAATTAGAATAGTTTACAAATTTTTATTTTTTATTATATTTTCATTAGCATTTAGTTTTTATATATCAAGCAAGCAAGGTATGCCTGAAACATTAGTAATTAAATTATTAGGCGTTAGTATTGTACCATATTTATATTGTTTCTTAACAGGTTCAATGATGTATTTATTTTGGGATAAATTAAAAAAATTAATAGAAGGTAAAGCTTTATATTGGTTATTGTTTTATATAATTTTCAATTTAATTTTTGATGTAAAACCTTCATACACACCTGTAAATTTACAGTTAATATCAAATTTACTACTCTCAATTGTAACTATTTCATTAGCATATACTTTACCAAAACTTAGTTTATTTTTAAAAGGAAATGACATATCCTACGGAATGTATATTTATCACATGCTTGTCATTAATTCTTTAATTTCATTTGGTTATTTAGGAGATGTTAAATATTTATTTTTAACTATAATAATAACAATTGCTATTAGTATTTTATCTTGGTTTTTAATTGAAAAGAAAGCGCTACAACTAAAAAATAAATTTTTGTAGTAAATATTTTAGAATATAATTTAATCAAAAAAATTTCATTAAGTGAAACAAATCATACAATCCTTCAAAACAGGACAAACCATTCTAGAAGAAGTTCCTGCACCACAAGTAAGCAAAGGAAACGTATTAATACAGACAACTCGTTCGTTAGTTTCTTTAGGTACCGAACGAATGTTGGTCGAATTTGGAAAATCAAACCTCATTTCAAAAGCGAGACAACAACCCGATAAAGTAAAACAAGTTTTAGACAAAATCAAAACAGAAGGCTTAATGCCAACCTTAGAAGCAGTCTTCAACAAGTTGGGAGAGCCATTACCATTAGGATATTGCAATGTAGGTAAAGTAATTGCAGTTGGCGAGGGAGTGAGCGAGTTTAAAGTAGGCGATAGAGTTGCTTCCAACGGGCAACATGCAGAGTTTGTAGCCATTCCTAAAAATTTGGTGGCACACATACCAGATAATGTTTCTGATGAGCAAGCTGCTTTTACCGTTATTGGTTCTATTGGTCTTCAAGGTATTCGATTGCTCAACCCAACCCTTGGCGAAACTATTGTTGTTACAGGATTAGGTCTTATTGGTTTGCTTACAGCCCAATTATTAGCTGCAAACGGTTGTAAAGTAATTGGTGTTGATGTGGATGACAGCAAATTAAACCTTGCCAAAAAATGGGGCATCCTACCATTCAACCCAAAAAATGGAGATGTGGTAAAGTTTGTAGAAGAACAAACCAATAGGATAGGTGCAGATGGCGTAATTATCACAGCATCAGCCAAAACTGACGAAATCATTTCGCAATCTGCAAAGATGTCTCGCAAAAGAGGACGTATTATTCTAGTTGGAGTTATAGGTTTAAATCTTAGTAGAGCAGAATTTTATGAAAAAGAATTGTCATTTCAAGTTTCTTGCTCGTATGGTCCAGGTAGGTATGATGAAAACTATGAAAACAGTGGAAACGATTATCCGTTACCCTTTGTAAGATGGACTGAAAAAAGAAATTTCGAAGCCATTTTGCACGCCATAGCATCAGAAAAAATTCAGGTGAACGAAATGATTACCGAAGTAATTCCGTTAAACGATTACTTAAAAATTTATGGCGAAATTGGTTCAAGCAAATCCATCGCATCCATTTTAAAATATGAAGAATCAAACGAAAAGCCTAAAACAACCATTCAGTTAAAAGAGGTTTCTTATACTGGTCAAAAAGGCGTAATTGGAATTATCGGTGCCGGAAATTTTACAAAAATGACCATGCTTCCTGCACTAAAAGGCAGTGGTGCTCAATACAAATACATTGCAAGTAAAGGTGGTGTAACAGGCACTGCAATGGCTCAAAAATATGGTTTTTCTCATTCTACAACAAATGTGGAGGATGTTTTGCAAGACAATGAAGTCGATTTGGTTTTAATTACAACCAGACACAACTTGCATGCAAACATGACCATAAAATGCCTAGAAGCTGGTAAACACGTTTTTGTTGAAAAACCCTTAGCTTTAAATAAAGATGAATTAGATAAAGTAATTGAAGCACAACAAAAATCAGGAAAAGCGGTGATGGTTGGTTTCAATCGTAGATTTTCACCTCATGCCGAAAAAATGAAAGCACTATTAGGTAATTCTCAAATGAATGTCATTGCCACCATGAACGCAGGAAATATTCCAGCAAATGTTTGGGTACACGATATGCTTGTGGGGGGAGGCAGAATCATTGGCGAAGCCTGTCATTTTATAGATTTAATCACCTATTTAACAGGTAGTAAAGTTAAAGCAGTTTGCATGAACGCAATGGGTATTAATCCAGAAGAAAATACCGACAACGCAAGCATTCTTTTAAAATATGAAAATGGTTCTACAGGAGTGATTAATTATTTTTCTAATGGATCAAAATCCTATTCAAAAGAACGTGTGGAGGTGTATTCGCAAGAAAGAACCTTAATTATGGATAACTTTAGAATCACAAATGGATATGGTTTTAAAGGATTTTCTAAGCTAAAAACATCACTAGATAAAGGACACAAAAACCAATTTCATAAATTAATTTCGCAATCTAATAATGGGGGCAATGCACTAATTCCATTTGACGAAATTGTGAATACAACTCAAGCTTCTTTTGCAGCAATTGAAAGTCTTCAAAAAGGACAATGGATAGAATTGTAATTATTATTTAAATCTAACAATAAAGATAGAATTATATTGCATATTTTAAATTATACTACAAGACTTTATCATACAATAAAGTATTTAAAGCTAAAACAAATTGTATGGAGATTTCTTTACTTATTTCCAAGATCTATAACTGACACAAAGAGCTTTCCTATTATTAATAGTAGCATTTCTTTTAATGGTGTTTCAAAGAATAATGTAACATTAGATTATGATAATTTTACATTTTTAAATGAAACGCATCAACTTTTAGATACTGGGTGGGATGATTTATCAATTTCTAAATTATGGAGATATAACTTACATTATTTTGATTTTTTGAGACAAAAAGAACAAAATAAGATAGAGTTTCAGAAAAACATTGTTTATAAATGGATAATTGAAAACCCCTATGGCAAAGGAACAGGTTGGGAACCATATCCAACCTCTCTCAGAATTGTTAATTGGATAAAGTGGCATTGGGATACAAAGGGTCTCACAGAAGAGGGGCAATTGAGTTTATGGAATCAAGTTCGTTGGTTAGCTGCTAGACCAGAATACCACCTTCTAGGTAATCATCTGTTTGTGAATATCAAAGCCTTACTTTTTGCGTGTGTTTTTTTTAATCTTGATGAAAAATCAATAATTTATAAGAAGGCAATAAAAATATTGAGTAAAGAATTGAATGAACAATTTCTATCTGATGGTGCACATTTTGAATTGAGTCCAATGTATCATGCTTTAGCTATGGAAGATTTATTAGATCTATATCAACTAACTTGTGGTTTGCCACCAAGTTTTCCAACTCAAAAAATACTTGATAATTATTTTAAGGGTATGCATTGGTTATCTTTAATGAAATACAATAATAATGAATTATCGCATTTTAATGATTGTGCTAATGGTATAGCACCTAGCTTTAATGAACTAAATAATTTAGCTTTAGAACTTGGGTTAATGTCAGAAATAAAATCAGAAATAAAGTTTCATCATTTTGAGGAAAGTGGTTTTGGAGTTTATAAGGAAAAAGATATACATTTGATTATAGATATAGGTCATATAGGCCCTGACTATTTACCAGGTCATGCTCATGCTGATACGTTATCTTTTGAATTAGCAATTAAAGGAAATAGGGTAATTGTAAATTCTGGAACCAGCGAATATGGTTTTTCAAAAGAACGCTTAAGACAAAGAAGTACTTCAGCACATTCAACTATTGAGATAGATGGTAAAAATTCCTCGGAAGTGTGGTCAGGTTTCAGGGTCGCAAGAAGGGCAATTATAAGTAATATTGTAAAAACCAAAATTGGTGATTCTTTAGAAATTTCAGCAACTCATAATGGGTATAAACGTTTGCTAAATAGACCAAAACATAATCGAAAATGGAATGTGAGTGATGGAAATCTTGACATAATTGATGAGGTAACAGGTAAAAAAAATAATATTCAACACCGATTGTATATACATCCAGATATTCAAGTAGAAATGATTGATAATATTGTATTCTTAAATAAATTATCAGAAAATTTAGTAAAAATCACATCTGATCATAAAATACATGTTGTTTCATCTACTTATCATGACTCATTTGGTTCAAGTAAAAAAAATAAATGTATTCTAATTAACGGTACTACACCATTTTCTAGTAAAGTTTCAATAAGTTGGAGTAAATGAAAAGAATAGTTTATTTAACATTTTATTTTCAACCGGATTTATGTGCTGGGTCTTTTCGGAATTCCCCATTGGCAATAGAGTTAGCTAAACAAGCCCGTGAGAAGGATATTATTGTTGATGTTTATACCACACTTCCTAATCGATATAGCACTTTTGAGCAAAGTGCCCCTAAGTTTGAAGAAGAAGGAAATTTAAGAATACATAGAATTTCATTGCCAGCACACAAAAGCGGCATGTTGGATCAAGTATTTTCTTTTAAAACGTTTTATTTAGAGGTAATTAAGTTAAATAAGAACAAGCGACCAGATTTGGTATTCGCCTCATCAAGCAGATTGTTCACCGCATATTTAGGATATACGATTGCAAAAAAATCTAATTCTCCATTGTATTTAGATATTAGAGACATATTTGTTGATACAATGTCGGATGTGTTTAAATCTAAGATTCTTAAACTGGGGATTCTTCCAATCTTAAAGTTGATTGAAAATAAGACTTTCAATTATGCAAAACATATCAATTTAATATCAGGCGGGTTTAAATCGTATTTCTCTAAATTCAAGAATACAGAATTTACTTTTTACACAAATGGTATTGATGAAGAATTTTTAGTTTCATTTTCATCTATCGAGAAAAAAGACAAAATCATTTCAAAAAAATCGATAGTGTATGCAGGTAATATTGGAGAAGGACAGGGTCTCCATAAAGTAATTCCACATGCCGCTAATGAGCTTGGTAGTGAATTTGAATTTACTGTTATTGGAGATGGAGGTACAAAAAAATTGCTAAATGATGAAATTGAAAAATTATCATTATGTAATGTAGTTCTCAAAAAACCAGTTAACAGAAAGGAGCTGCAAGTTATTTACAATAATGCCGACTATCTTTTTATTCATTTGAATGATTATCCAGCGTTCAGAAAAGTGTTGCCATCTAAAATATTTGAGTTGGCCACTTTTGGTAAACCTATAATTGCTGGTGTTTCCGGGTTTGCTGCTGAGTTCATAAAAAATGAAGTATCAGACAGTTATGTTTTTGAACCTTGTAATTCAAAACAGTTAGTTGAATTTTTGAAGACAGATATGCCATCAAATTCGATTGATCGAGAAGAATTTAAATTGAAATATAAACGTAGCTACATCAATAAATTGATGGCAAAATCAATTTTGAGTTATACATGAGTATTTTTATAACAGGTGCATCAGGTTTTGTTGGTACTTCATTTTTAAATAATTTTAAAAATGAAGTTATTTGTGTTTCTTCAAGAGGTAACGAATCAAATATTGATGGTGCTGAAGTAGTTATCCACCTCGCAGGCAAAGCCCACGACCTCAAAAATACATCTGCTTCTCAAGAATATTACGAAGTCAATACTGAGCTCACTAAAAAAGTTTACGATGCTTTTCTTGCTACTGAAGCGAAGGTATTTATTACACTCAGCTCAGTTAAAGCAGTTGCAGACCAATTTGAAGGAGAATTAACCGAGCAATGCCATCCGAACCCATTAACTCCCTATGGTAAGAGTAAATTACTAGCCGAACAATATATTTTATCAAATAAAATTCCAGAGGGTAAGAGAGTTTATGTACTCAGGCCTTGTATGATTCACGGCCCTGGAAATAAAGGAAATTTGAATTTATTGTACAAACTCGTTTCAAAGAATATTCCTTGGCCACTTGGTGCTTTTGAAAATAAGCGTTCTTTCTGCAGCATCGATAATTTGATGTTTATCATTAAAGAACTAATTGAACGAGAAGATATTCCTTCGGGAATTTACAATTTAGCAGATGATGAAACTTTATCAACTAATGAATTAATTGAGATAATAGCTACAACAACAAATAAAAAAGCAAAAATTATATCTATTTCTAAAAAAATAATTAACACAATTGCTAAATTTGGGGATGTATTACATTTACCATTAAATACTGAACGTTTGGATAAATTGACTGAAAATTTTGTAGTATCTAACTCAAAAATAAAAACTTCTCTCGGAATTGAAAGATTACCTATTTCTGCTAAAGATGGTCTTGTAAAAACAATTCAATCGTTTATTTGATGATTTTCGAAACTATACAGAAACAAATAGAAACGAATCATTTTACCATCGTTTCAAAAGATTACTACCGCCCTTGGGGTGTTTTTTTCGTTATTGCAGAGGAGCAAGCACAACAATTTGCCAATCGGTATTTTGATGGCTTGGATGTTTCTACCTTAAGAAGAGGTGGGGCATTAAGTCCAAAGATATTAGTGGTAGCGCCAGAGAAACGATTGTCTTGGCAATACCACCATCGAAGAGCCGAAATTTGGCGTGTCATTCAAGGTCAAGCTGGGGTTAGAAGGAGCCCTAACGACAATGAAGGAGAGTTGGAGCTATTGAATGTGGGCGACACCATTACTTTACAACAAGGCGAACGCCACCGTTTAATTGGCTTGGCTGAGTATGCTGTTATAGCAGAGATTTGGCAACATACGGATGCCAATCATCCTTCGGATGAAGACGATATTGTAAGAGTTCAGGATGATTTTGGAAGATAGGTTTTAGTACGTGAACCGTAATCCGTGATCCGTGATTCGAATTACTAATCACGAACTTCGAATTACGATTCGCAAATTTATATTTGGACTATTATTGTTACCCTTATAGGTAGTAAACACTTATTTTATGATTCGATTTTTTGATTTTATTTTTTCTTTGATTGGACTGGTGCTCTTAAGTCCGATACTTTTGGTATTACTATTTATTGGGTATTTTGATACGGGCTCTCCTGTTTTCTGTCAGGAGCGCGTGGGTAAGAATAAGCAGCCCTTTTATTTGTATAAGTTGCGTTCTATGCATGTAGATACGAAATCAGTAGCTACGCATCTAGCCAATTATAGTGCAGTGACAAAATACGGTGCCTTTTTAAGAAAATCCAAACTAGATGAGTTACCTCAATTGTGGAATGTCCTTTTAGGCGATATGAGTTTAGTAGGGCCACGACCTAATTTATTCAATCAAGAAGAGTTAATTCAAGAACGCGATAGCCGAGGGGTATATCAAGTAGTTCCTGGCATTACGGGTTTATCACAAATCAATAAAATCGACATGTCTACCCCACAACTCCTCGCCGAAACCGATGCTAAAATGACTAGTCAATTGACAGTTGTGAAGTATTTTTATTACATTATTGCAACGGTATTGGGGAAGGGGTCTGGGGATAGAATGGTTCAAAGTTAGATTTACGATATTAGATATACGATTTGAAAATTTAAAAATGTAACAATTTACGATAGGAACAGATTGCCTGCCTGCGTTAAGCAGGTGTCACTACGTTCGCAATGACAGACAACAGAAATAATGACTATAGAAACGACACCCATACAAGATTTAGTAATTATCAATCCCACCGTATTTGAAGATACTCGTGGGTATTTTTTTGAGGCCTACAATCAAAACACTTTAGCAGCACAAGGAGTTAACATCCAATTTGTACAAGACAACCAATCGTTTTCAAAAAAGGGAACTTTGAGAGGCTTGCATTATCAAAATCCGCCTTTTGCTCAGACTAAATTAGTGAGAGTACTACAAGGTGAAATCATTGATGTTGCTGTAGATATCAGAAAGCAATCGCCAACCTATGGACAGCATTTTGCGATACGCTTATCAACAGAGAATAAAAAACAATTGTTGATTCCGCATGGTTTTGCCCATGGTTTTTCGGTTATTAGTGAAACCGCAGTCGTTATGTACAAATGCGATCAGTTTTACCACAAGGAAAGTGAAGGCGGTATTCGTTTTGATGATCCCTCTTTGAACATCGACTGGGGCATGGATTTGAAGGATGCTATTGTCTCGGATAAGGATATGGTTTTGCCGGGGATTGAGGAGTGTAATAGCGAGTTTTAGATATACGATTTGGGATATACGAGTTACGATTTGTGATATAGGAAGTGTTCAGTGTTCAGACGATAGTGTTCAGTTGATATGACTTATGCAAAGTGAATTACGAATTACAAATCTTAGTATCAACTCGATTATAATTAACTTTTTGTTTCGCAATAATAAATAATTTACAACCCATAAAAAGCCCCGTTATGGATGAAAAATCTATAATTACGTATCAATTAGAAAGTACTTCCAATCAAATAGAGGTACGAATTGAAGATGAAACCGTTTGGTTAAATAGAAATCAAATGGCAATTTTGTTTGATAGAGATATCAAAACAATTGGAAAACATATTAATAACGCACTTAAAGAAGAGTTAAGCACTATTTCAGTTGTCGCAAATTTTGCGACAACTGCAAAAGATGGAAAAGTCTATCAAGTAGCGTATTATAATTTGGATATGATTTTGTCTGTTGGATACAGAGTCAAATCTACTAAAGGAGTTGAATTTAGAAAGTGGTCTAGTGCAATATTAAAATCCTACTTGTTAAGAGGATATGCGCTTCAACATAGAGTAGAAACCATAGAGAAAAGAGTATTCGAACATGATTTTAAAATAGAACAATTACTACATGCTAAACTACCAGCTCAACAAGGAATATTTTTTGATGGCCAGTTGTTTGATGCCTATGTATTTGTTTCAGATCTTGTTAAATCAGCAAAAAAGTCAATAGTACTTATTGATAATTATGTAGACGAAAGAGTTTTGCTGTTACTTTCTAAACGTAATGAAACTGTTAAAGCAACAATTTATACAGAAAAAATAACGCCTCAATTCCAATTGGATATCAAAAAACATAATGCACAGTATGAACCAGTAAGTGTTCAAATAGAAAAGAAATCGCATGATCGTTTTATAATTATTGACGAAAATCAGGTCTATCATTTAGGCGCTTCCGTTAAAGATTTGGGAAAGAAATGGTTTGCTTTTTCAAGATTACATATCGATGCTAGCAGCATTTAAGTAGATTGTAAATCGTTAACTGAATCGAATTACGGTTCACGACCCGAGGCGAAGCAAAAAGAGCAATTGGTAAAAAAAATGAAAAAAATACTAATAACAGGTGCCAACGGGCAATTGGGTTCTGAATTGAAGGAATTGTCAAGTCGCTATTTGCAATTCGAATGGGTGTTTGCCGATCGTTCGGTTTTGGATTTGAGTGCTTTGGCATCGATATCCAATACTCTGGATGTGATTCAGCCACAAATTATTATCAACTGTGCCGCTTATACGGCTGTGGATAAAGCGGAAACGGAAACTGAATTGGCGGATATATTGAATCATCAAGCGGTAGGCGTTTTGGCGCAATGGACACAATCTCATAGTGCTCAATTACTGCATGTTTCTACCGATTATGTGTTTGATGGCAACTCGAGTACGGCTTTGACAGAAGATGCCCCAACCGGACCGATCAATGTCTATGGACAAACCAAATTAGCTGGAGAACAAGCTTGTCTTCGTGAAAATTCCAATGCAATTGTAATTCGAACGTCTTGGGTGTATTCTCGTTTTGGGAACAATTTTGTTAAAACGATGTCTCGCTTGATGCAGGAACGCGATAGTTTAAATGTAGTGAATGATCAAATTGGAAGTCCTACTTACGCCGCTGATTTGGCACAAGCGATACTAACTATAATTACGCATCCGCATTGGCAAGCTGGGATCTATCATTATTCCAACGAAGGGGAAATCAGTTGGTATGAATTTGCGTTAGCCATTCAAGCAATAGGAGGATGGGACTGTTTGATTTCAGGCATTCCGTCTTCGGATTATCCCACGCCAGCCCAACGACCGCATTATTCCTTATTGGACAAATCCAAAATTACAACTACCTTTGGGGTGGTGGTGCCGGGGTTTCGAGAGAGTTTAGAAAAATGTATGGGATTGTTACGAATTGACACGAATTGATGCGAATTCACACAAATTAGAAGAATATAATTTCACTAATTTCTTAATCGTAATTATAAACTTAGTGCCCTAGTGACTTAGTGGCAATAAAACAAATAGAATGAAAAAAATACTAATCACCGGCGGTGCCGGATTTATTGGGTCTCATGTAGTGAGACGATTTGTGAATCAGTATCCAGATTACCATATTTATAATTTGGATGCCTTGACCTATGCAGGAAATTTAGAGAATATTGCCGATATTGAAAAAGCGCCCAACTATACTTTTGTAAAAGGAGATATTGTGGATGCTCCGTTTATTGATGCTTTGTTTGCGGAACACCAATTTGATGGGGTGTTGCATTTGGCAGCCGAATCGCATGTAGATCGTTCGATTACGGATCCTTTGGCTTTTGTGAAAACCAATGTCATTGGAACCATGAATTTGCTGAATGCAGCCAAAACCATTTGGAAAGACAATATGGAAGGGAAACGTTTTTACCACATTAGTACCGATGAGGTCTATGGTAGTTTGGGTGCCGAAGGTTTGTTTACTGAAACTACTGCTTACGACCCGAATTCACCGTACTCGGCTTCGAAAGCGAGTTCAGATCATTTTGTGCGCGCCTATGGTGAGACCTATGGTTTGCCTTATGTGTTGACCAATTGCTCCAACAATTACGGTCCGTTTCATTTTCCAGAGAAATTAATTCCGTTGTTTATTAATAATATCATTCACAACAAACCTTTGCCAGTCTATGGCGATGGAAAATACACTCGAGATTGGTTATTTGTAGAAGACCATGCCGTTGCGATTGATTTGGTTTTCCACAAAGGAGTGAATCACGATACCTACAACATTGGAGGCTTCAACGAATGGCAGAACATTGATTTGGTGAAATTGTTGTGCCAAATCATGGACGACAAACTAGGTCGACCAGCAGGAACCTCGGCTCAATTGATTACCTACGTCAAAGACCGCCCGGGACACGATTTACGTTATGCGATTGATGCCACCAAAATCAACAAAGAGTTGGGTTGGAAACCATCCGTTACCTTTGAAGAAGGATTGGAGCGCACCGTGAATTGGTATTTGGACAATCAAAACTGGTTGGATAACGTGACCTCGGGAGCGTATGCATCCTACTATGAAAAACAATACGCGAATTAAAAGACGAATTATCGCGAATTAAACGAATTAAATATGGATGCCCCCTCCAAAATAATTTACAAAGACGAAAGCTATGCAATCGTAGGTGCTTGTATGAAAGTACATCGAGCATTAGGTCCTGGATTTCTAGAAGCAGTCTATGAAGAGGTGATTGAAAAAGAGTTTATTGTTCAAAATATCCCCTACAAAAGACAAGTGAAATTGGATTTGTATTACGAAGGAGTACAATTAAAAAAGCACTATAGAGCCGATTTTGTTTGCTATGACAGCATCATTGTGGAATTGAAAGCAGTAACTCAGATACCTTCGGTATTTTATGCGCAACTGCAGAATTATTTAAAATGCACCAATATGGAGTTGGGAATGCTGATTAATTTTGGCACCCCATCCCTAACTTATAAAAGAATAGTAAATCAAAAAAAATTAGACTAATTCGAGTAATTAGTTTAATTCGCAAAATTCGCGAAAATTCGTAAAATTTAAACACATATGAAAGGAATTATACTCGCCGGTGGATCCGGTACACGATTGCATCCCTTGACTTTAGCCATGAGCAAGCAAATGATGCCTGTTTATGACAAACCCATGATTTATTACCCATTGTCGACTTTGATGATGGCGGGGATACATGAGATTTTGATTATTTCAACGCCTCATGATTTGCCTAATTTTCAAAAGTTGTTGGGCGATGGATCACAAATTGGTTGCCAATTTAGTTATGCAGAGCAAGCCGTTCCGAATGGATTGGCGCAAGCTTTTGTGATTGGCGCTGATTTTATTGGTGACGATTCGGTAGCGCTAGTTTTAGGAGATAATATTTTCTTTGGGGCCCATATGCAAGAATTATTACAATCCAATACGAAGCCCGATGGTGGAGTGGTATTTGCCTACCACGTTTCGGATCCGGAGCGTTATGGAGTAGTGGAATTTGATGCCGATTTGAAAGCGCTTTCTATTGAAGAAAAACCATTGGAGCCCAAATCGAACTATGCGGTACCCGGTTTGTATTTTTATGACAATTCAGTAGTAGAGATTGCAAAGAATATTCAGCCTTCTGCTCGTGGTGAATACGAGATTACCGATGTGAACAAAGAATACTTGAAACAAGGCAAACTAAAAGTGGGTATTTTAAGTCGTGGAACCGCTTGGTTGGACACGGGAACTTTTGCTAGTTTGATGCAAGCGGGACAATTTGTTCAGGTATTGGAAGAACGTCAAGGTTTGAAAGTGGGTTGTATTGAAGAAATCGCTTGGCGCCAAGGATTTATCTCAACAGACCAACTGAAAGCCATAGCCGAACCCCTACGTAAGTCGGGTTATGGAGACTATCTATTAGGATTGTTAAAGTTTAAGGTATAAATAATAAACAATTTATAATACCAAAATAATATTCTTTTACTTACAAATATTTGTTTACTTTTGAGTCTATCATTCGTAACCGTTTGATAAAGTTGTTATAAAATCAAAGTTGTTTGAATAGTCATATGCCTGCAAATAAAACTACATCCACTTCTTTTTTTTCTAGAGAAAATCTGAGATTCAGTATTAGTAGTTTGAATTATCTACCTCGTTGGATCATTTTATCTATTGATTTTGGGGTGTTAATTGCCTCCTGTTTGTTTAGTTTTTTGTTGTTCAGAGGTACTGGTCTGAACTTTGTGCTGACACCTTTCTGGAAAGAATTGTTATTTTTCTTTTTGGTCATGAACGTCTTTTCGTTCTGGTTGTTCCGAACGTATTCGGGTATTATTCGTCACTCTTCTTACATCGATGCTGTGAAATTGTTATTTTCACAGGTCTCGATTTTAGTTTTCTTCCTGATTTTTAATCTGATTTATGAGTGGAACTTTGAGGACAAAGCCTTTTTAAATACGGCCTTGTTTGTTAATATAGTTTTCACTTTTTGCGGTTTGTTCTTGTACCGTGTGATAGTCAAGCGTACTTTCGAACTCTATTTCTCTGATTCTTCCAAAAATAAATTGGTTCGCGTAATTATTTATGGTACCGATGCCAATGCAATTTCTGTAGCCAATGCCTTAAATTTTGAAACCCCAGCTCGTTTTAAGGTGATTGGTTTTGTGGATCACCACAACCAAAATACCTCCAAACGTATGTTGGATTTGCCCATTTTGGCACAAAAGAAAAAATTACCTGCCTTGTTGCGATCTATTGGTGCCGAAGGTGTTATCATTGCTGATAAAAGCTTAAGCAAAGAAGAACAAATCCAAATTGTAGACCAATGTTTGGAATTCAATTACAAGGTATTTACGGTGCCTTTGATTACCAACTGGGAGAACCAAAAAGAGATTTCTCAGAAAATTAAAAACATTCAGATTGAGGATTTATTGGATCGCAAGCCGATTATTTTAGATGATAAATCCATCACCAAGCAATTAAAAGGCAAAACGATTTTAATTACGGGTGCAGCGGGTTCTATTGGAAGTGAAATTGTTCGACAAGTATTGAGCTTTGAACCGGCTAAGTTGATTATGGTAGATCAAGCCGAAACACCTTTGCACGATCTTACTTTAGAGACCAATGCGTTGGAATCAAGCACTGAAATTTTTAGTGTCATTGCCGATGTGCGTAGTCGTAAAGCCATGGAGTCTGTTTTTTCAACTTACCAACCTCAAGTGGTGTACCATGCAGCTGCCTACAAACACGTTCCTTTGATGGAAGAGAATCCAGCTCAGGCGATTATCACTAATGTGAAAGGGACTAAAAATTTAGCTGATCTATCGTGTAAATATGGAGCTGACAAATTTGTGATGGTCTCCACTGATAAAGCGGTAAACCCATCCAATGTAATGGGGGCTAGTAAACGTATTGCTGAAAAGTACGTTCAGTCGTTACAATGGAAACAAATGCAACAAAATAATGGAGCAGCCACTAAATTCATCACCACTCGTTTTGGGAATGTATTAGGATCCAACGGTTCGGTAGTGCCTTTGTTTACCAAACAAATTGCCGATGGTGGGCCACTTACGATCACTCATAGAGATATAATCCGTTATTTTATGACGATTCCTGAAGCTTGTCAATTGGTATTGGAAGCCGGTGCCATGGGTAATGGAGGCGAGATCTATATTTTTGATATGGGCAAACCGGTTAAGATTTATGACTTGGCTGAGAAGATGATCAAACTAGCTGGTTTTATTCCGAATGTGGACATTAAAATTGACATTGTAGGACTTCGACCAGGTGAAAAATTATACGAGGAATTATTGAACGACAATTCAAAAACGATTCCGACTCACCATGAAAAAATCATGATCGCTCAGGAAATTGAAGAAGAATTTGAAGAATTACATCAAGATATTATTGAATTGATTTCGGGTTCTGTGGTCTATAATAATGAAGCCATTGTGGCCCAAATGAAGAAAATTGTACCTGAGTATAAGAGTATGAACTCTGCTTTTGAAGTCTTGGATAAGTAATACTTGGTACACGAATCGCATACGAATCCCTGGAGAACTGTTCTTTAGGGATTTTTTTTTGACTCGTAATTAGCTTCGCTCCGTTCGGCTTTGCCTCGGGTCGTAAACCGAAAATCGTGATCAGTGATTCGACCGGACTTGAACTAAAATAGAGAAGTTAAAAAAAAACACACCCCTAGCCCCTCTCAAGAGGGGAATTTCTTGTGTATCGTAAATCGTAAATCGTACTTCGTAAATCGTCCCTCGTATATAAAATTAGTTTGTAAAAAGAATATATCTTAATTTCGCGCTTGAAATTTCGAAACCACTAACTATGTTTTTTAACTCGTTGTCCTTTGCGGTTTTTTTACCCATTGTATTTGTGTTGTATTGGTTTGTTTTTAATAAAAACAAAGCCAGTCAGAATGCAGTATTGATTGTGGCGAGTTATTACTTTTATTCCTGTTGGGATTGGCGGTTTTTGTTTTTGTTGGTTTTCTCTACCTTCTTGGATTATTACACCGGTCTCCGAATTGAAAAAGGCAAAACCGAATGGGGTAGGAAATTTTGGTTTTGGTTGAGTATCATCGTGAATCTCGGTTTTTTAGGGGTTTTCAAATACTATAACTTTTTCGCCAGTTCACTTTCTGAATCGTTGAATGCGGTTGGCTTATCAACTAGTCCGTTGTTACTGAATGTCGTATTGCCTGTTGGAATTTCGTTTTATACTTTCCACGGTTTGTCCTATGTGATCGATATTTATTTGAAACGCATTAAGGCCGAAACGAATTTTGTGGACTATTCCCTTTTTGTGAGTTACTTTCCCTTGTTAGTGGCTGGGCCTATTGAACGCGCTACGCATTTATTGCCTCAAGTAAAAATCAAACGCCATTTCGATTTTGAAAAGGCCCAAGAAGGCGTGTACCAATTTCTATGGGGATTGGTCAAAAAAGTAGTTATTGCGGATACTTGTGCGACATACGCTAATGCTATTTTTGATTATCATTCGTCCATGAATTCCCTGTCGTTGATTTTGGGAGCCGTCTATTTTGCGTTCCAGATATACGGTGATTTTTCGGGCTATTCGGATATGGCTTTAGGAATGTCCAAGTTGTTCGGGATTGACTTATTGCGCAATTTTAATTATCCCTATTTCTCCAGAGATATAGCTGAGTTTTGGCGTCGTTGGCACATTTCGCTATCGTCATGGTTTCGTGACTATTTGTACATTCCGTTAGGTGGGAGTAGTGGCGGTATGGGAATGAAAATTCGAAACACCTTTATTATTTTCCTGGTTAGTGGTTTTTGGCATGGTGCCAATTGGACTTTTATCGCTTGGGGATTAATTAATGCTATTTATTTTCTGCCTTTGCTACTTTTACAACGCAATCGGACCAATATGGAAACGGTGGTATTGCAACGCAATTGGGAATCGGTTCGCGTTTTTGGTAGTATTTTAATGACCTTTATGTTGAGTTGTTTAGCTTGGATTTTCTTCCGAGCGAGTTCGATTAGCCAAGCATTGCGTTACATTCAACAAATTTTCACCGATCAACATTTCACCTCTCAATTCTTGAAAAACCAACGATACAATTACGAATTACTCTTTTTAATTGTTGCTTTTGTGGTGGTGGAATGGAATTCTAGAACTAAGGTCGAACCCATTTCAGGAAAGTACAGTAGTTTGAAATTAGTGTTGTGTTTGGCTGCTATTTTGGCTTTAGGTACTTTTTCAGATTATAAAGAATTTATTTATTTTCAATTTTAATGAAACAATTTAGCCGTCTTATAGTCTTTATTCTGATTGCAATACTCCTACTGGCCGTAGTTTTGGATTGGGGGTATACCACCATTTTCCAACAGTCTTCTACTAGAGGTAAAATCGAATACGTCTATCACGCAAGTCCGCAACAGTATGATGTAGTTTTTTTAGGTTCGTCTCGTGCCAACAATCATTTTGTAGCCCCTTTATTTGAAGAAAAAGGAATCAAGACGTTCAATTACGGTATGAGTGCTTCGCATTTGTTTGAAGCGTCGTTATTGTTGAAATTAATGGTGGAACGTAAGTTTGTAATCAAAAAATTGATTTTGGAAACCGATATGAATTTGGCTAACGAAACAAGAGACGCCGGTATATCAGCGCAATTTTTACCCTATCTGCACGACTCGCAAATTATCAAAGATCATTTCTCAGTGGAGCAAGATTTTTGGAAGTTGTATTATATTCCGTTTTATCGTTATCTGGCTTTTGATGCCAAAATTGGCTTTCGCGAAATGAACCGCAGTTGGCGACAAGTACCAACGAACTACTTGGATAACTTAGGCTATCATCCTCTAGGCGGGAAGAAAAAGGGGAATATGAAAAATGATATTCACAAGATGAAACCTTTGGACAATCGCTATTACAAAGAGATCAAAGCCATTTGTAAAGCAAACAATATCGAATTGATTGCCTTGATGACGCCTATGTGTTCTAACGTAAAAGGAATGGATTATTTTGACAGAGTGAAATCAAAATATCCGGAGATTCACAATTATGAAAAAGCCGTAGAAGGGGACCAGTATTTTTCTTCCTGTGGTCATTTGAACGACGAAGGCGCTCGAATGTTCACCAAGATTATATTGAAAGATTTCTTTGGGAAATCGTAAATCGTAAATCGAATATCGTACCTCGTAAATTACACTTCTTTTTTCCAGTAACGTCGCGCTAGAATGACCCCATTGGTAATGATTAAAGGAGTTACAATCCAAAGATGTACTTTAGTAGTCAGCACTATAGCATAGAGTACTAATGCAATGCAATTGAACCAAAAAGTGAATTGGACGCCTTTTTTGTTTTTGGCTTTGGCAAACGCGACTAAGGCGATCAAAGCGGGATTGAACACCAAGGTATTGTAGTTGTTGCCCAGTTCTAAATGGGTAGAGTAGAGCCCTAAAATGGTAAATGCGATTCCCAAAATTCCCATACTAGCTAAATAAAGCGTATCACTCCATTTTTTATTTAGAAGTAGGATGCATCCCAAAAACAATAAGTAGGTATAGGGATTGTTCCACCAAGACGAATTCGTTTCGGGTTCATATTCCAAAAGTGTGTTGTTTTGTTTTACAATTGGTTGTTGGTTCAATTGAATTTGATTCAAACTTTCTTTTAATTCAAAAGGAAGAAAAATAGCAGTTCCAGCTTGATCCGTTTTGGTGCCAAAAATGACACTCGTTCCTAACTGTTCGTAAAAATGATTATTAAAATACGGATACAAGATGCTTCTGTAGGTCGAAATAGTATCGCCTTTTTTCACAATAACTTCCTGATCAAGCGCTCTATTGATAACTTCCACCGCCATCGAAGTGCAGTTTTGATCAATGAATTTATAGGTGTATTCGCGATTTTCTAGTAATAAGGATTCGTTGAGTAAGGCGACTAGTTTTTCTTTTTGTAAGGCCGTAATACGCAATTCTTGTTCGTAAACAGACCGTTTTTCGTAGTTATAATTGGCAATAAAATCGGCATACGAATTGGCAACAGCGAAATACTGTAGGTTGCCTTTGACAAATTTTAACGCAAAATTCGAAGTACCAAAATCAAAAGCGCCATAATTATACACCACATCCATTCCGTTAGCTGGATCGTTTACTCGAATGGCGGTATGGCCGAATAAGGCATAAATTTCGTTGCTGGTGCCACAAGTCAGTACACTTATTTTAGCTTCTTTCGAAAGGGGAGTTGTTTGCGAGAAGCAGAACGGTATACTCATCCAAAGGACTACTAATAGAACGATTTTTTGCAGGCTTAGAAACTTCATAATGGGAATATTACTATCGGTTTCAAAAGTAAACTTTTTTGTAAATAGTTGCTATTTATCTCTTACAAATAATAGTGAACCCCAATCGCTAGATAAAAAACCCAGGCCAAACGCAATAGCATTCACTAATTGTATTAAATTTGCCCTCCAAGACGGTTATTTTTTACATTATGATGACGATTAAAAAACAGATTCCCAATACAATTACACTACTTAATCTTTTCTGTGGCTGTATCGCTATGGTTTTTGCCTCGAAAGCTGATTTCGAAATGGCTTTTTATTTTGTGAGCTTGGGGATTTTCTTGGACTTTTTTGATGGTTTCTTTGCCCGCTTGTTTCAAGTGTCCAGTCCCTTAGGATTGCAATTGGATTCTTTAGCCGATATGGTGACTAGTGGAGTAGTGCCAGGAATTGTAATGTATCAAATGATGGGAAGTACTAGTGGTTATCCAAAATTTGGATGGGCTTTGGAACCGTTTCCGTTTCTAGGTTTTTTGATTGCTTTAGGCTCTTGCTATCGCTTGGCCAATTTCAATATTGATACCCGTCAAACCGATTCTTTCATTGGTTTACCAACACCAGCGAATGCTTTATTTATTTTGAGTTTGCCTTTGGTATTGCGTTATTCTGATTCCTTTTTTGTGTTGGAATTGTTAACGAATCCATTTGTTTTGGTTGGAATCACCTTACTCAGTGTGTACATGCTAAATGCTGAAATTCCGTTATTTTCCTTGAAAATCAAACAAATGAGTGTGAAGAAAAATGCACTTCAGATAGGGTTTTTAATTAGCTCAGTAATTTTACTTGTTAGCTTTCAATATGCCGGAATTCCTTTGGTGATTGTGTTGTATGTGCTCCTTTCGGTTGCGAATAATGCCCTTGCCAAAATGAATCGCTTGGGGTAAACGAATTATTTTAACGATTCTGCGTAGAGTACGCTTAGAAGGCAAAAAACAAGTATAGCTACAAATAGCGCCACCGATTTTGGGTTGGCAAAATTAACAGTCCATCCCATCCAAGAAATCCTTTTTGGAGGGAGTAAACGTTGGTCTTCTTTGTTATAATAAAAGCTACCCCATTTCCAATTGTTGGGATCCTTGTGCCATTTTTCTAAAGTTTCTTTGCTTGGTTTTTCCATGCTTTTCTCCACTTAGAATTCTAATTTTTTCTTTCTTAATTCGAAGTTTTGTCCCAAGTATACGCGACGAACCATTTCGTCTTCTACTAATTCTTCAGGGATACCCGCTTTTAAAATGCCACCTTCAAACATCAAATAGGTTTTATCTGTAATGGCCAATGTCTCTTGAACATTATGATCGGTAATTAAGATACCAATATTTTTATTTTTCAATTGGGCTACAATGCGCTGAATGTCTTCTACCGCAACAGGATCAACTCCTGCAAATGGTTCGTCTAATAAGATGAACTTAGGATCAGTAGCCAAACAACGTGCAATTTCGGTACGACGTCTTTCTCCTCCAGATAACAAATCGCCTCGGTTGGTTCTAATGTGTTCCAAGCTGAATTCGGCAATCAAACTTTCCATCTTAGCTTCTTGTTCGGCTTTGGATAAAGAAGTCAATTGCAACACACTTAAAATATTATCTTCAATACTTAATTTTCTAAAAACAGAGGCTTCTTGGGCTAGATATCCAATTCCGGCCTGTGCTCTTTTGTACATAGGATAATCGGTAATGTCCAAATTATCTAAATGAATACTTCCTGAATTGGGTTTGACTAAACCTACAATCATATAAAATGAAGTCGTTTTTCCCGCTCCATTTGGACCTAAGAGACCTACGATTTCTCCTTGGTTTACTTCCACCGAAATCCCTTTCACGACACTGCGGCCTTTGTAGGTTTTTACCAAATTATCTGCTCTTAATATCATTTCTAAAGGTGTAAATTATTCAATTAGTAAATGTAACAATTGAATTGATTTATTATTGATTACTCTCTAAGGCTTCCCAAAATTCATACGCTCTACGCAAATGAGGAACCACAATAGTTCCGCCAACCAAGGTTGCAATTCCCATGGCTTCCATCATTTCCTCTTTAGTTACTCCTTCTTTGTAGCTGGTTTCCAAATGGTATTTCACGCAATCATCGCAACGCAATACCGCAGATGCTACTAGACCTAAAAGTTCTTTGGTCTTTACATCCAAAGCACCTTCGGCATAGGCATTGGTATCCAAGTTAAAAATACGTTTGACAATTTTATTATTGTCTGCCAATAATTTCTCGTTCATTTTAGAACGGTACTCATTAAATTCTTGAACGATATTAGCCATTTGCTTTGTTTTTATTTCGTATTACAATTTTAGAAATCAAAATACTTGCTTCGTAAATAAGTAACATGGGGATAGTAACTATAATTTGACTCACCACATCTGGAGGTGTAACGATGGCCGCGACTATTAAGATCACAATCACAGCATATTTCCAATATTTTCGTAAGAAAGTAGGGGTAACTAAACCTAATTTGGTTAAAAAGTAAATAATGATGGGCAATTCAAAAAACAATCCACAGGCAATCACACTGGTTTTTAGCATCCCAATATACGAATCCACACTGAATTGATTTTTAATGACATCGCTGACTGTAAAAGTCGCAAAAAAGTTAACCGACATCGGTACGATGACAAAATAGCCAAACAATACTCCCATAAAGAAAAGAATGGAAGAAGTAAAGACAAACAGTTTCGCGTGCTTTTTTTCTTTTTCGTACAGGGCTGGGCTAATAAATTGCCAGATTTGCCATAAAATAAATGGAAAAGCCAATATGAATCCGGCGGTGATGCAAGTCCAAATAAGAATGTTGATTTGACCTTCCATATTCGTATTTTGAATAATGAAAGCCATATCTGTAACACAAATACTATCGGCAAAACCCAATTGATGAGATAAATCGCAAAACAGTTCGTAGGTTATAAAATCGGCTTTGGTTGGGCCAAAAATAACATCATTAAAAATAAAGTCGCTTACAAAAAAAGTGACGGTAGCCATAACTAGGATGGCAATCGTACTTTTAACTAATAACCATCTCAGTTCTTCTAGATGATCCAAAAACGACATTTCGTTTAAATCTTTCTTCGCCATTATATAATTCCCTCTTTTAAAATATCGTGCAAGTGCAATACGCCTTTAAATTCTGAATCGTCAACCACAATCAGTTGCGTAATTTTGAAATTTTCCATCAAGTGAAACGCATCAATAACCATAGCCTCTGAGCTAGTAGTTTTAGGATTTTTAGTCATGATATCTCGAGCAGTTAGATCAGCAAAGCTATCTCTTTCGTTCAACATACGTCGGATATCTCCATCCGTAATAATTCCGATAACTTTGTTGTTTTCTACTACAGCTGTAACCCCTAAACGTTTTTCGGAAATTTCGAAAATTACTTTTTTAATTGGTGCATCGGGAGCTACCATCGGTTTCAAGGAGTTTTCCAACATGTCTTTGACACGTAGTAATAATTTTTTTCCTAAAGCGCCACCAGGATGGTATACCGCAAAATCTTCTGCTTTGAAGTCGCGTATTTCCATCAAACAAACAGCTAAAGCATCACCCATAACCAATTGAGCAGTGGTGCTATTGGTTGGTGCCAAATTATTCGGACACGATTCGCTATCTACGGTTGTGTTTAACACAATATCTGATCCTTGCGCTAAAAACGAACTCATATTGCCGGTGATGGCAATCAAAATATTGTCAAAACGTTTTAATAAAGGAACCAAAACTTTGATTTCAGGGCTATTCCCGCTTTTTGAAATGCAAATCACCACATCTTCTTTTTGCAGCATGCCTAGGTCGCCATGAATGGCTTCGGCAGCATGTAAAAAAAGCGAAGGCGTACCTGTCGAATTGAAACTTGCCACCATTTTCTGAGCAATGATAGCACTTTTGCCAATCCCAGTGACCACTAAACGACCTTTGGATTGGTAAATTTTTTCTACCGCTGCTACAAAATTAGCATCCAGTAAATCAGCTAATTTTGAGATGGATAGGCTCTCAGAAAGGATCGTTTTTTTGGCACTGGCCAATATATTTGATGTTGTTGTCAAAACCGAATAGTTAAATTTGTGTTTGTAAAAGAAAATAGTATCTTTATGTGGTGCAAATTTATACAAAATACCACATAGTAAATAATGAATTCAAACGAAATTGATATCCATAAAGAATTAAAGAAGTATTTTGGCTTCGGACAATTCAAAGGACTGCAAGAACCTGTAATTAAAAGTATTCTCAATAAAGAAAATACTTTTGTAATTATGCCCACGGGAGGCGGTAAATCACTTTGTTACCAATTGCCTGCCTTGATTCAAGAAGGTACCGCTATTGTAGTGTCTCCATTAATTGCTTTAATGAAAAATCAAGTCGATGCCATTCGAAGTTTATCTTCTGAAAATGGCATTGCTCATGTGTTGAATTCGTCTTTAACAAAAACTGAAATTACACAGGTTAAAAACGATATTACTTCGGGTATTACCAAATTGTTGTATGTTGCCCCAGAATCACTTACAAAAGACGAATACGTTCAATTTCTTCAGTCCGTTAAAGTGTCCTTTGTTGCCATTGATGAAGCCCATTGTATTTCAGAATGGGGTCATGATTTTAGACCAGAATACCGAAATTTACGACATATTATCAAACAATTAGGCGATGTGCCTATCATTGGTTTGACCGCTACGGCTACGCCAAAAGTACAAGAAGATATCTTGAAAAACTTGGACATGTCGGATGCTACGACTTATAAGGCGTCTTTCAATAGACCTAATTTGTATTATGAAGTACGTACTAAAACGAAAAATATCGAATCGGATATTATTCGTTTTATCAAACAAAATAAAGGAAAGTCGGGAATTATCTATTGTTTAAGCCGTAAGAAGGTGGAGGCGATTGCCGAGGTTTTGCAAGTAAACGGTATTAGTGCCGTTCCCTATCATGCAGGTTTGGATGCCAAAACCAGAGCCAAGCACCAAGACATGTTTTTGATGGAAGATGTAGAAGTGGTTGTTGCTACGATTGCTTTTGGTATGGGAATCGACAAACCGGATGTGCGTTTTGTTATTCATCACGACATTCCAAAATCATTGGAAAGTTATTACCAAGAAACAGGTCGTGCGGGACGCGATGGAGGTGAAGGCCATTGTTTGGCTTACTATTCGTATAAAGACGTAGAGAAATTAGAAAAATTCATGTCGGGCAAACCAGTCGCTGAACAAGAAATTGGTTTTGCATTATTACAAGAAGTGGTGGCCTATGCCGAAACTTCAATGTCGAGACGTAAATTTTTATTGCATTATTTTGGTGAAGAGTTCGATAGCGAAACGGGAGAAGGAGCCGATATGGATGACAATGTTCGCAATCCGAAAAACAAAGTCGAAGCCAAAAACCAAGTCGTTCAATTACTCCAAGTGGTAAGAGATACTAAACATTTATACAAGTCTAAAGAAGTAGTCTTTACTTTGATAGGTCGAGTAAATGCAGTGATTAAAGCACACAAAACCGATTCACAATCCTTTTTTGGTTGTGGTGCTGATAAGGAAGAGAAATATTGGATGGCTTTGTTACGTCAGGTATTGGTAGAAGGGTATTTAGCCAAGGATATTGAAACCTATGGTATCGTAAAAATCACGGATAAAGGATTAGATTTTATTAAAAATCCGGTTTCTTTCATGATGTCGGAAGACCATGAATACAATGAAACTGAAGACGATGCTATCGTAAGTGCAGCTAGTTCTTCTGGAACTGCAGATGAAGCTTTGATGGCCATGTTGCGCGAACTGCGTAAAAAAGAAGCTAAAACATTAGGTGTGCCACCTTTTGTGGTGTTCCAAGATCCATCTTTAGAGGATATGGCGTTGAAATATCCAATTTCTTTAGATGAATTAACGAATATTCACGGAGTAGGTGAAGGAAAGGCAAAGAAATACGGAGCTCCTTTTGTAGCATTAATTAGCCGTTATGTAGAAGACAATGATATTATTCGTCCAGATGATTTGGTAGTGAAATCTACCGGAGTCAATTCGGCGAATAAATTGTACATCATTCAAAATATCGATCGAAAACTATCGTTGGATGATATTGCTTCCGCTAAGGGAATGTCGATGGATGATTTGATTAAGGAAATGGAGCAGATCGTGTATTCGGGTACCAAATTGAATATCAAATATTGGATTGACGACATGTTAGACGACGATCAGCAAGAAGAAATTCATGAGTATTTTATGGAATCAGATTCTGATAAAATAGAAGATGCTCTGAAAGAATTTGATGGCGAATACGATATTGATGAATTGCGTTTGATGCGAATTAAATTCATTAGTGAGGTAGCCAACTAATTACTCTTGGTACACTTCTCCTCGATGTGGTTTTAAAGCATCGCGAACAGCAATCATATAGTCATCAGTCACGACCATATAAGCTATAGCATGCATTTCATTCTGTATTTCAAATCCAGTACTATTGAGAGGTAACTTTTCTATTGCTATGAATTCTTTGAGATGAATTTCGTGATGTTCGGCGGTTTTTGCCGATGCAGGTCCTCTAAAATCCCAAATTAATTTTATTTTTCTTTCCATTTTTGTACTATTGAATCGCAAAGGTACAAACTCTCTTATAAAATGGATGCTATTTTCATAGACCGAATTCGCTTCAAAATGTTATTTTTGTAGGCTGTTGCGCCAAAAGGGTGCGACAAATATAAATTACCAATTAATGCCTCAAGAACTTTTACTTCAAGTTAGTCCCGAAATTGCTGCCGATGCCGCTTTATTGCAACAGTATTTGTCGAAACAAATAAAGGTTGGGGTGAACGAAATTCAACACGTTTCTATTTTGAAACGTTCTATTGATGCGCGTCAAAAAGCGATTAAGATCAATTTGAAAGTGGTAATTTATTTGCAAGGGGAATTGATTCAAGATTCAACAATCACACTTCCTGATTATCCTAATGTAACCAACAAGCAAGAAGTAATTGTAGTAGGCGCAGGACCAGCAGGTCTTTTTGCTGCTTTGCAATTGATTGAGTTGGGTTTACGTCCTATTTTGGTCGAACGCGGAAAAGACGTCCGTGGACGTCGACGCGATTTAAAAGCCATTAACCGAGATCATATTGTAAATGAAGATTCCAACTATTGTTTTGGCGAAGGTGGGGCAGGAACCTATTCTGATGGCAAGTTATATACACGTTCTAAAAAGCGTGGTGATGTAACTCGAATCCTGGAATTATTAGTTGCTTTTGGAGCTACACCCGATATTTTGGTCGATGCCCATCCGCATATTGGAACCAATAAACTACCTCAAATTATTCAGGATATTCGAGAAAAGATTATCGAATGTGGCGGACAGGTTTTATTTGAAACCCGCGTTACTGATATTGTGATTAAAAACAATGAAGTTCAAGGTATAGTCACTCAAAATGGAGATACAATTTCGGCCAATAAACTGATTTTGGCTACAGGACATTCGGCTCGTGATATTTTTGAATTGTTGGATCGTAAAAAAGTATTGATTGAAGCCAAACCATTTGCTTTGGGGGTTCGTGCTGAACATCCCCAATCTTTAATTGACAGTATTCAATACAGTTGCGATTATCGCGGGGAACATTTACCACCCGCTCCGTATTCGATTGTCAAACAAGTTGGAGGTCGTGGGATGTATTCATTTTGTATGTGTCCCGGGGGTGTTATTGCCCCTTGTGCGACCAGTCCAGGCGAAGTGGTGACTAATGGTTGGTCACCCTCTAAACGAGATCAGGCAACGGCCAATTCAGGGATTGTCATCGAATTGAAATTGGAAGATTTCAAACCTTTTGAAAAGTTTGGGCCTTTGGCTGGAATGGAATTTCAAAAGAGTATTGAGCAAAAAGCCTGGCATTTGGCTGGAGAGACGCAACGTGTTCCTGCACAACGAATGGTTGATTTTACACAAAACAAAGTATCCTCTAGTATACCGGCAACTTCTTATGTGCCTGGAACAACTTCGGTTGAAATGGGGCAGGTGTTTCCTGGATTTTTAAGTCAGATTCTACGCGAAGGATTTACCGAGTTTGGTAAATCAATGAAAGGGTATTTGACCAATGAAGCGATATTGCACGCACCAGAATCACGTACTTCGTCGCCAGTTAGAATTCCACGCGATGGCATCAGTTTGGAGCATTTGCAAATCAAAGGGCTGTATCCTTGTGGGGAAGGAGCAGGCTATGCTGGCGGAATCATTTCTGCTGCTATTGATGGAGAAAAATGTGCTTTGAAAATTGCAGAAAGTTTACTACAATAACTAATTATTGCGAACTGCTACTGCTATTTTTGAGTCTGCAGTACCATAGTATAAAAACCATTTGTCTTTAAAGAAAACCAATCCTTCTACAAAACACACTTCGTTTACTTCCCCCATTTTTTCATAGGGTTTGTCGGGATGAATAAAATGATTTGGAGTTCGATCAATTAGCTTGTACGGTTGGTTTTTATCAAATAAAGCTTGGCCTGCAGCATAGGTAAATTTTGGCAACTCAGAGGTATTGAAATTGGCCGCATTACTACCATTGTAAATTAAAACGATTCCTTCTTTTTGCAGTAGTGCAAAGGGTCCTGGCTCTACTAATCGACTGTCAAAATACCCCATTCTAGGATGAAGCACACTAATCATTTTTTGACTTTCTTCATTCACAGCAGCTTGCCAATGCATTAAGTCTTCTGAATAGGCCATAAACAAATCGGTATCACCAAAATACATCCAATATTTAGCATTGATTTTTGTAGCTACGATTTTGTTGCCTTTTCGTTCGCCTACAATTGCACCTGATTTTGCCCAAAGGTCTTTGTATTTTTCGTCTTTCAATACCAAGCCTTTTTTGGTCCAATGTTTCAAATCGGTGGAAGTTGCAAAACACAATCGTGCGATTTTTCCATCATATGAAGTATAGGTCATGATGTACGATCCGTCGGGACATTCAATTACTCTCGGATCTTCAACACCGCCTTTCCATTCGTAGCCATTCATGCTGTCATTGTCTGGAAAAAAGATAGGTTCGGCTTCCTTCTTAAAATGCAAACCGTCTTCGCTAATTGCCAATCCTAAACGAGAGGTCATTTGGTTGTCTTGGGCTCGATAGATCAGATATATTTTATTGTCTTTTACGATGGCCGATGGATTCAACACATTGCGTTCTTCCCACTTTACTGTCTTGTTGCTTACGGGACAGCTAAAGGATTGTTTGATATCTGGCGAAAGGATGGGGTTAATGCTATCTACTTTGACAAAATCAATTAGAGCCCATTTTTGTTGTTGGGCGTTAACTGAGAATGTACATTGTAAAATCAAGAATAAACCAATTAGGTTTTTCATACACGTAGAGTTGAATTATTTCCCACTAGGATTCATATAATCAACGGTTAGATTTGCCATAGCTTTCATACCAAGAACAAATCCGCTTTCGTCTATATAAAAATCAGGCGTGTGATGCGAAGGCATTTCATCCGATTTTTTCCCTTTTGGCATCCCGCCCAGGAAAAAGAATAGTCCGGGAATTTTAGCTTGGTAAAAAGAAAAATCTTCTGCACCGGTTACAGCTTCTGTTAAAATCACATTTTCTTTGCCGGCAGCATTTTCCAAAGTAGGTAACATTTTTTCAGTTAGCTGCGGGTCGTTATAAGTAATCAATGTTTTTTTAGTGATATCCACTTCTGCAGTTGCACCAGCACTTTCAGCAATGTTTGTTGCAATTTGTTTTATTCTGGAATGAATATAATCTTGTGCCTTTTTATCAAGAGTTCGGATAGTACCGCTCATATTTAATTCTTCAGGAATAATATTACTTCGGATACCTGCATTAACTTGGCCAACACTAACTACAGCTGCATTTTCAGTAAGCGCCATATTTCTACTAACAATGGTTTGCAACCCTAAAATAATTTGAGATGAAGTTACAATTGGGTCTATTCCTTGCCAAGGCGTAGCACCATGAGATTGTTTACCGCTTACTTTAATTTTAAACCAATCTGACGAAGCCATGGTTCCTTTTGGACGGTATTTTAGTTTGCCAACTTCAGTTTGTGCATTGATATGAAGTCCAAAAATGACATCCACTTTTGGATTTTCTAGTACTCCTTCTTTTACCATAAGTTCAGCTCCACCTTCTTCTCCTTCAGGTGCGCCTTCTTCAGCAGGTTGGAAGATAAATTTGACAGTACCTTTAATCTCTTTTCGCAATTCAGATAGAATGGTTGCAGTTCCCATTAACATAGCTACGTGGGTATCATGACCACAAGCATGCATAACAGCTACTTTTTGATTGTTGTATTCTCCTTCGGCTTTAGAAGCAAATGGAAGGTTTACTCGTTCTTTTACTGGAAGGGCATCCATATCGGCACGAAGGGCTACGACAGGACCTGGTTTTCCTCCTTTTAATATTCCTACAACACCTGTTTTTGCTACTCCAGTTTGGACTTGAATCCCAATACTTTTAAGATAAGTTGCAATTTTTTCAGCTGTTTTAAATTCGCTATTTCCTAATTCAGGATTTTGATGAAAGTCGCGTCTCCACTGAATTACTTGATTTTCTAATGCGGCTGCTTTTTGAGCAATCTTTGTTTTGAGAACGGTATTTTGAGCTTGAACAATTGAAGTTAGGGTAAGTGCAATGCAGAATACTAATTTTTTCATTTGGTGCTTATTTTAAAAAGTGTAAAAACCAAATATACAAAAACTATCGGCACTTTTACCCCGACCATAATTTGGTTATAAGTTTAGTTTTGGGTTTTCAAACGCTTTTTAAATAGTTTTTCAAACTTTTCAATCTTAGGTTGGATCACCATTTTACAGTACGGTTGGTTCTTATTGTTGTTGTAATAGTCTTGATGATACTCTTCCGCTTTGTAAAATTGAGTAAGAGGCTCAATAGTGGTTACTACAGGGCTATCATATACTTGAGCAGTTTCTAAAGCAGCAATAACATTTTGTGCTTCTTTTTTTTCTTGTTCGTTGGTGTAGAAAATCACAGAACGGTATTGTGTTCCCACATCTGCGCCTTGACGGTTAAGGGTTGTTGGATCATGAACGGTGAAAAATACTTTAAAAATTTCGTCTGTATTAGTTTGGGTAGGATCGTAAGTTATTTGAACCACTTCGGCATGACCTGTTGTACCAGAACAAACCTCTTCATAGCTCGGGTTTTCTGTTCGACCCCCAGCATAACCAGAAACTACCGATTGAACTCCTTTTAAATTATCATACACTGCTTCGACACACCAGTAGCAACCACCTCCAAGAGTAATAGTTTTATAGGCTCCTTTTTTTTGAACTGGTATTGCATTTGGAACGAAATCAAGTGAAATGGCATTCATACAATATCTTTTTCCAGTTGGTTCTGGTCCGTCATTAAACAAATGTCCTAAATGGCTGTCACATCTGCCACAAAGTGCTTCAGTACGAATCATTCCGTAGGATTTGTCTAATTTAAAGACGATACTTTCTTTGTTTTCTTGTTCAAAAAAACTAGGCCATCCACAACTACTGGTGAATTTTTGGTTGGATTCAAATAGTTTGTAACCGCAAGTAGCACAATAATAAGTTCCTTTGGTTTCATCATTCCACATGGTTCCAGTAAAGGCTCTTTCGGTATCAGCTTCTCGTGCAACAGCATACAAATCTGCCGGTAGAATTTTTTTCCACTCGGCATCTGAGACGTTTAGTTTGCTCGTATCGGTATTGGAATAGTAAGGATTTTCAGGTTTAGAAATAGTATTCGACATCATTGTGGTATTGGATTTATTTTGATTTGTTGTTTGGCCACAGGCATTTAAAAATAGCAAGGGGATCAATACTAAAAAGTAGTATTTCATGTTTTTGAATTTTAAATTAAAATGCAATTGAAATAAAAGCAGTGTAAATTTAACTCATTTGTATGTTAGACATTCGTTAAACTTTGTTTAAAATAAAAAATCAACGGTCATGCTCTATCTTTTTTGTATTTTTGGCAATCAATAGTTGAATATGATCGAAGAGAATGTAATATTAGTGAACGAAAAAGACGAACCTATTGGGTTGATGCCTAAGATGGAAGCGCATGAAAAAGCAGTATTACATCGTGCTTTTTCGGTTTTTGTGTTGAATAGCAAAAACGAAATCATGTTACAACAGCGAGCGCATCACAAATACCATTCGCCTTTGTTGTGGACTAATACTTGTTGCAGCCATCAACGTGAAGGAGAAACGAATATTCAAGCAGGAAGTCGACGACTTTTTGAAGAAATGGGTTTTCAAACCGATTTAAAAGAATTGTTTCATTTCATCTACAAGGCACCCTTTGATAATGGATTGACAGAACATGAATTGGATCATGTGATGATAGGATATTACAATGACGAGCCTAACATCAATACGGACGAAGTTGAAGATTGGAAATGGATGCCTATTGAAGCAGTAAAATCCGACATTCAGAATAATCCCGATTTGTATACTATTTGGTTCAAAATTATTTTTGACCAATTTTATCATTTTCTAGAAGAACACACCCTTTAAATTATTTTAAATGAGAGTTACGATTTCACGAAAAGCCCATTTCAATGCGGCGCACCGTTTGTACAGAAAAGATTGGTCATTTGAACAAAATGATGCTGTTTTTGGGAAATGCAATAATCCTAATTTTCACGGACATAATTACGAACTAATTGCAAGTGTTACTGGACCAATTGATCCAGAAACGGGCTATGTTATGGATGTTAAATTCCTTTCGGATATCATCAAAGAAGAAGTTGAAAATCAAATGGATCATAAAAATTTGAATCTGGATGTTCCTGAATTTAAAGAGTTGAATCCAACTGCTGAAAATATTGTGGTAGTGATTTGGGATAAAATGAGAAAAAGAATTCCATTTTCACTTGATTTAGAAGTAGTTTTATATGAAACACCGCGTAATTTTGTAACCTATAAAGGAGAATAATGGCATTAGGAAAAGGAGATCAGGTTACGCAATTTACTACAACAGATACCAACGGAAATGTTTTTGACAGTGCAACTATAATTGGAAAAAAACCATTGGTGCTTTATTTTTATCCTAAAGATAATACGCCAGGATGTACCGCACAAGCCTGTAGTTTTAGAGATCAATACGAAGATTTTTTAGATCTTGGTGCTGAGGTTATTGGGGTTAGTAGTGATACTCTAGCATCGCATCAAAAGTTTACCGCTCAGTTCCGACTACCATTTTTACTTTTGTCGGATACGGATAAAAAAATAAGAAAATTATTTGGAGTTCCAACCGCTTTATTAGGAATGCTTCCCGGCAGAGTAACCTATGTTATTGATGCAAATGGAATAATTCAAATGGTTTTTAATAGTATGTTAGCGGGTCAACATATTCCAAAAGCGCTAGCGGCAGTAAAAAAAATAGTTGCACAGCAAAAGTAATTTATAGGTCTAATTACTACCTTATAAAGTTGTTCTAACAAGCTATTATTGTAATAGAAAAGCGTCACTATTAGAAATTTACATTTCGTAGTAAGGAATAGAAAGATTATGTGTACTTTTGCCCACGCAAATTAAAATTAAAAATAAAATGGCAAACGTTAAGAATTTAAAGAAAGACATCAACTACGTTTTAGGAGATATTATTGAAGCAGTTTATTTATTTGAAATTTCTACTTCAGGAGTTCCAACACCAGAAACTAATGCTTTGATTGATGAAGCTATTGCAGCTTTTGATGTATTAATTACAAAAGTAAACGCTAAAAACGTTGAAAACAAAAAAGCACACTTCAAACAAATCAATGTTGAATTGGAACAAACTGCTAATCAATTGATTGCTAAAATCAACGAATTATAGTCGAAAAAAACGGTAAAAAAGTGCTAATATATTTTGGAAAATTAAAATTCAGAATTATATTTGCACCCGTTATACGCTGCCAGCGTAGCTCAGTTGGCTAGAGCAGCTGATTTGTAATCAGCAGGTCGTGGGTTCGAGTCCCTCCGCCGGCTCCAAAAACCACAACGTAAGTTGTGGTTTTTTTTTGGTCTAAAATGGCATAAAAAAACCGTCAATTAATTGACGGTTTTTATATTTTGAATAGTTTGTTTTATTGTTGCTTTTTGATTGAAGCAATATACTCCGTTAATTTCTTTCCATAAAGCGATTGAGCAACCTTTGGTGACATGGATTTATGAATTGTATCCAAATATTTTAAGTTAATATCGTAGATTTCTGAAAGTGCTATATATGGTGCTACTTCATAGTCTTTATTATTGATGGCAAAGTTGGTTGCATACAAGTATTTTCTTTTAATGTTTGTTTCTTGTTTGGCGACAATACTTGTTAGTTCACTTTCATTTTTATTTTTCATTGCATTGAATTTCTTCTCAATCAAAGTTAAACTTTCATCTTGAAAACGCTTATCTACTTTTTTGTACTCATAGTACAAATCTTGATTTTTTGAACCCGTAACTTTTGCATCAGCAATATAGTTTTCCAGATTAGTTTCGATACTGATGTCTCCTGGCTCAGCAAAGAATAATAAATTATTATCTAAAGAATTACTAACACCTCTATCCAAAAATAAGTAAAGCATTTCAGGTGATTGTAAGTCGATATTGGTTTCAAAATTAGAATTTCCATCGATTGCAATTGTATCTAAAGCGACTAGTTTATTATTAGCAACTCGTTGTACATATAAAGTTCCTTTTTTTAAACCTTTAATATTTCCTATTAGATGCAAGTTGTTTTCTGATTTTTTTTCAGAACAGGCGAATAGTAGTGTAATGGCTATGAAAGCGATACTAATTTTTTTCATGTGTATTTGTATTTTGGCGCAAAATAACGAAAATTGTTGGAAAGCGAGATTGAATTGCAAAAAAAATCCCAATCTATTTCTAAATTGGGATTTTGGAGGAATTAATTTGATTTTAACCTTTCATCCAAGCATTTTTCAAATTGGATTTGGTACTATCGGTTGCTTTCAAACCTTCAATTTCTTCATAAGGTAAATGTACTTTTCCAGTGATGATTTGTTCTTTACCGTCTCTTTTTATTTTGATGGTGATTGCGTCATTTTCTTTCCAGTTTTCACTTTCGCCAATCATTTCATAAATGTTATCCAAAGTATACGCTTTGTTATTAATCGCCATTAATATATCATTAGCTTTTAATTCTAAACTGGTATAAAATTCAATTAATTCTGTATCAGGTCGTACCAATATTTCTTTGGTTTCTTTGTTAACAGTAATGTAAGGCGATTGTCCTTTTAAGAAAACGTTACCCGCTTTTTTGTCTTTCGTTTTGGTTACTCCAACCTTAGCAAGGAATGTATCGTAAGGTATTGGTGTTGGTCCTGAAACATAGGTGCTTAAAAACGCTCCAACTTCAGGATACGTTAAAGCTGTAATTTTAGCAAATAATTCCTCGTCGTTAAAGGCTTTATTTACACCATATTCTTTCGATAATTGTTGCATTAAATTCAAAATACCTTTTTCACCATTGCTTTTTTCGCGGATAATGATATCGATACACATGCCGATTAAAGCGCCTTTTTGGTATACATTTAAGTATTGCTCTTTGTACGGACTTTTCAATACGTTCGCACTCATAGTAGTAAAAGGCATAGTATCGTTTAGCGATTTTGACTGTTCAATTTTCTCTGCAATACGATTAAGAAAATCAGTTTCATCAATTAAGCCTTGGTTGATTTGGAACAAATTGGCAAAGTATTCTGTTACACCTTCGTACATCCATAAATGTTGTGACATTTTTGGTGTATTGTAATCAAAGTATTGGATTTCATTGGAGTGAATAGTTAATGGAGTTAGGATATGAAAAAACTCATGCGAAACGACATCAATCATTGATTTTTGTAACTCGGCTAAAGGCATCATTTCTGGTAAAACGACTGTGGTAGCTGTTGGGTGCTCCAATGCACCAAAACCTTTGGCATCATTCGGTTGCATTGATGACAAGTACAATAAAACGGAGTATTTTTTAGTCGAATTAATATTGCCTAAAAAGGTTTTTTGAGCTGTCATCATTTTTTTCATTTCAGGGGTGATGCTTTCAGCAGTTACTTTACCTGAAGGGGAATACACTACAATTTGAATGTCCATTCCGTTCACATTAAAAGAAGTGTAATCGGGTTTAGCATACATAATTGGGTTTTCAACTAATTCAGCGTAACGTGGTGTGTTGAAAACGTCTTTAGTAGCACTAGCATCAGTGTCAATCATGGACGTAGCTCCCCAAAGTGTTTCAGGATGTGTGATCGTAACTTGATACGGAAGGTCTTTTTGATCTTGGAAATAGCCAACAAAACCATGCGTGTTGATCATGAAGTTTTTTCCAGCCTCAATATTAGTTCCAGCAGGCGAAAAAATATCAGTTCCAAAGCTTCCACCTTTTTCGGTGTCAAAAGTATCGTTAACTAAATAGGTGATTTTTGCTAAATTTTTAGCAGATGAAATTGACCAGGTATTGTCGTCTGTTTTGGTAACTGCTAAAGCAGTTCCTTTCGCATCAAAAGCTTTTAGATCTTCAATGTTTTTTCCGTAATTATCCTCAGAATAGGTTCCTGGAACAATTTTAGGAATACTGTACGTAATTTTGTCAGATTTGATTTTTGGTGCTTGAACGGTTACTTTTACTTTGTCGTCTTTCACATCAACAAGGTCGATACCTACTTTAATATTTTGAGTAGGAGTTGATTTTTTTTGTGCGTTTGCAGTATTGCTGTTCCAAAGAAAAGCTACCAAAGCAAGTACAATTATTGATTTTTTCATTTTGAATTATTTAGATTGGGTTGTTAGTATTCTTTTTTAGGTAAATGTTACACTTTATAATGAACGAATAAAAGTAGTGATTGTTGAGGTTAATTCTTTGCATATTGGTAATTCAGGATTGGTGTAGGATGCTTTATTTTCGGCATCGTCTCCCTGAATTACTTTGAAAATGTGATTCATGTTGGGAATAATCTGAAGTTGAGCATCTGGTTTTACTTGTAGTAATAGCTGTGCGTCTTGCACGCTAACTTGAATGTCTTTGTCGCCATTGATTAGCAAGCTTGGAATCTGTAATTTTTTGATTTCATTTTGCGGATGGTATTTGATCCATGAAATCATATACGGTTGCACACTCGCTCTAAATAATGAAGCTAGCATTTGGTTTTTTAACTCGAAGGTGTTTCCACTTTTTAAAGCAGCTAAGTTTTTTTCTACTTCTTCTTTTAGAAAAGGCGCTTGTTTTTCAATTTGTTCCAAAAGTACTTCATCTATAGGACGACCTGCTCCAGCTATTGAGATATAGGCATCGGCATTTCCATTAGCCGCTACCATTCCAATTAAGGCTCCTTCGCTGTGTCCAGCAACAGTAATGGAGTGGTATTTTTTTTGATTTTTGAAATAAAGCACTACTGCTTTAGCATCGTCTATAAAGTTGTCGAATGAAAGGCTTGCCTCATCTAATTTTCCAGAAGCCATTTGAGCAAAAATACGTTTATCATAACTATAAACGGCAATGCCATTTTTAACTAAGGATTCGGCTAACAATTTCAACGAATTATTGGTCAGTCCAATTTGATTTCCATCTCTATTGGTTGGACCTGATCCTGCAATGAGTATGACTAGCTTGGTTGTATTATTTTGCTTGATTGGAGCATACAAAGTCCCATTTAAAAGTGAATTTACAGCAATGTTTTCTGTTGTAAATCCTGACGTATTTTGCGAAAAAGCAGTTGTAGATGCAATCAATAAGAGTACATAAAATAATTTTTTCATGATTTGTATATCGAATAAAAAAACTCCTGTTTGTTCAGGAGTTTAGTGAATTAGTCTAATTTATTTTTGATGTAATATTTGCCATCCAATTCGTCGTCAAAATCATCAATTTTTACCGGTTTTGGTTTTGGTTTGTTGGCTGCCGCTTTCTTTTTCCACATTTCGAATTTTTCTGCGGGCATTTTCTTTTTCATAATTTCTAAAACCTCTTTTTCCACTAAGCCAAATTCTTTTTTAATAATTTCAAAAGGGTTTCTTTCTTCTAGGGCCAAAGTCATCAATTTTTCCGTCTCTTCCCAACTTAATTCTTTACGGCTACTCTTTTTCATTGGATGAAAATAATTCAAATAGTTTTTTAGTGATACGTTAATACAAGCTGATTTAAAATCAGTTATCAATATTAATAAAAAAAATAATTAGTTCAATAGCCGCACTTTACTTTTTTTTCTGAAAAGGTATTTTTAATAAATTCTTCAAATCATTGTGTTCTTCGGGTTGCATATGAGTGTCCACTCCAAAGACAATTTCTTCCCTAGGTAAAATCATAAAAGTTCCAAACAATCGGTCCCAAACAGAAAAAATATTACCATAATTACTATCGGTATAGGGCATTACATAATGGTGATGCACTTTGTGCATATCTGGCGATACTATGAAATAACTCAAAAACACATCTACTTTTTTAGGCAATGCAATGTTGGCATGATTGAATTGAGTCGCAACAACCGATAAGGTTTGGTATAAAAAAACCAGCCACATAGGGCTTCCAACTACTACAACACCTAAGGTTGTAAATACAAATCGGATCACACTTTCACCGGGATGGTGTCGGTTAGCCGATGTGGTATCAATCCAAGTGTCAGTATGATGAATCAAATGAAATCGCCACAAAACTTTCACTTTATGTTCTACCAAGTGAACTAAATAAGCTCCAATTAAATCAAGTAATAAAAGTCCGATTAATGCATACAGTCCGATCGGCATTTTGGGTAGCCATTGTAAAATTCCAAAGTTATTTTGGTAGGACCAATCTGCAACTTGCAATAAAATAAAGGCCAAGCAAAAGTTGACAATAATCGTTGTAAGCGTAAAAAAGATGTTAATGCCGGCATGATGCCATCTACGGTATTGGAATTGAAACAACGGATATGCATTTTCAATTAGCCAAAAAATAGTAATTCCGCCTACTAAAATCAAGCTTCTGTGCGCAGACGGAATGGTCGAAAAATAATCAATAATAGTTTGCATAATGGATCGATTTGAATCCAAATATAAACAATTATTTAATGGAGCGAAAAGTTAAATTAATTCGATTTCCAATTGGTTTAGTCGTCTTTGGAATTTGGTGCTTCCAAAAATGTTGGGTACTCCCCTTCATTAGTAATAGACTGCCGTGTTCTAATACTATGCTCTTTTTTGCATCGGCTATTGTATTATGTTTGAGTTGGAATACTCGTTCTGCCCCAAAGCTTAGCGAAGCAATAATTGGGTTGGTGCCCAATTCTTTTTCATTATCGGAATGCCAACCGTTACTGTCTTTGCCGTCTCGGTATTGATTGAGTAATACGGTGGTAAATTGGCATTCCGTTCTAAACTCAATTAAGTATTTTATTTTTTGCAAAAGAGTATTCCAAGGATTTGGCTGCATAGTTATATTGGAATAGGAGTAGGGTTTTCCTTCATTGCCATACAAAGCGGTTAAACGCGGCTGCGGATGGGTTTTGCCAAAAACAGTGATATTATCTTGTTGCCAAGCTATTTCTTGCAGTAATTCGGCATAAATTTGATCCGCTTGTTCTTTGTCAAAAAACTGAGGATAATAAATGATCTCAGCGTCAGGCAGGCTAAGTGTAAGCGGTTCTGTATTGAATAACAAATTCAAAAGTATTTAATTGATTTGTTTTTTTTCCATATCCGATAAGTCGCTTAAATGCAAACGCAAGGCATTGACTGAAATACTAATTTCCCAAAACGACAAACCAAGCGAAATTAAAAGACTTAACAAACTCATTCCGAAGAAATAAATACTGATTCCTTGCTCGTCAAAAAACAATAATAGCATGGCAAAAACAGACAAGAACAAACACAATACACCAGCCATTTGCATATACCGAATTAAGGTTAGGCGCAGGTTGAGGTTTTTAATTTCCAATAAAATCATGCTATTTTCTTTCTCTTTATATACTTTTTTTAGTCCGCGAATAATACTCGCAATGGTCAAGAATCGATTGGTGTAAGCCAAAAGAATTAACGAGGTAGCTGAAAATAGTAGTGCAGGAGTTCCGATTTCTAAAGTCATAATAGTATGAATGTTGTTTCTGGCAACAAAGTTCGGGATTCTTTGTCATAGTTTTAATTTTTTTATCAATAACTTACCTTTGAACTGTAACAAAACGGTTGGTCAGTAGTCTAAAGAACCAAACCAAATTATCACAATGAAAAATATTTTTATTTTACCCATCTTGTTTTTTGTATCAGTTCTCCAAATTTCTGCTCAAGAGAATTCCAAAAAAGCTGAGGAATTAAAAGAAGTGACTATTACTAAAACTAAAAAAGCTATTGAGCAAAAAGCAGATCGTACCATTTTTGATTTTGCCAGTCAGCCGAGTTTGAATTCTGGTTCTGTTTTAGAAGGATTGAAAAAATTGCCGGGTTTAATTGCTTCAGATATTGCCGGAATGATGTATCAGGGAAAACAATTAGAAGTGTTTATGGACGGTCGTCCGTTAAATATTTCTTCTAATGAACTGAACGGTTTTCTAGAAGGGATGCCTGCCAATGCGATTGAAAGAATTGAAATTATTACCCAACCAGGTGCTGAATTTCCAGCAACTTCAGGAGGTGCAATTCTAAATATTATCACCAATAAAAATGCAAAGAACTTTTTAAGTGCTACCTACACCAATAGTACTAATGTTACTAATTATGATCGTCTAAGATGGAGAGTCAACAATAGTATTTTGCTTAATGCTAAGAACAAGTATTTTGGGTGGCAATTAAATATGGGTCAAAATTATAGAGAAAGTGCTACTTGGGGTTCTTTTACTAAAATTGAAAATCAGGTTAGTTCGTTACTTTCTCAGATTAGTTCGGATCGACTAGGGAGGTCTAACTTCATGAAATCGTCTTTAACATTTGATTTGAAAAAAGACCGCTTGTTATTAAACTACGACTTAAATCTAAATAATAATAATAGTGATACAGATTCTAAAGGAATTGGTTTTTCTTCATTAGATGCTACAAATTCTCAATCTATTCGACAAGATGCTGTAGCCACTTATCAAAAACGATTTGACGACAAAACAAAGAAGTTGGATTTTGTTTTAAATTTCAATCAGAATACGAATGAATTTTTGCTAAATACTGCAGGAATCGTTGCGCCTATTCTCGACAATTCTTCCTTTCAGAAATATTTGAATTTTAAATTTGATTACTCACAACCCATTTCATTTTCGGATGAAGGGAAAATTAGCTTTGGTGGACTTCGTGATGATTTAATTTTTCAAACGCAAAGTAAAGGGATTACGAATTTAGATTATGAAAGAAGTACTACTGCAGGGTATTTTGAATTACAAACCAAGTTTAAAAGCTTAAGTTTTATTTTAGGTGGACGCGCTGAAGATTATTCTATCACTGGAAAGACACTTACTACTGAATTAATACCTTTTCAGCAATTCCGTTTTTTTCCAAACGCCAGTGCACAGTACAACTTGAACAAGAATGTTTTCTTTAATGTGAACTACAATAAGAAAATTACGTTACCAAGTACTTCTGCGTTGAACCCAAACAATACAAGTTACCAAAATCAAAATATTGATAATACGGGTAACCCTAATTTACAACCTACTATTTTTGATAATTATGAAGTGAAGTTAAGTGCTTACGATTATGCATTTATCGGATATTCGGTTAGTAATACGAAAAATCAAGTAGTGCAACGCATAAACTTGAATCCCCGCTCGAATGTTGTGATCAATACTTTTGAGAATGTACCAGAACTTAAAGTGCATAACTTCAACATAGGAATGCCAATTCCGTACATGTTGTTTACTAAAGGTCTAGCCGAAACGATGAAAATGAATGTCAATCCAGATGAGATGAACTTTCTATTTGTATATGCAGCCTATCAGTTGCACCAAATTCCTACATTGGATACTCGTGGTTTTTGGATTTATAATCTAATGTCACAATTGGTTTTACCAAGTAAAATTAAGTTTGTAACTAATTTTAGTTATATTACTGCTAATGGGAATTACTATTATTTCCTTGCAGAAAAACCTTTTAACAACTCGCTGGATCTATCCTTCTCAAAGAAGTTTTTCAACGATCGATTGTCTGTTTCAATCAATGTGGATGATTTACTGAATACAAACCGCATTGTTTTCAATTCGGTAAATACTCCTTTATTTTTGAATAATAAACAAGATACCCGTCGTTTTGGTTTTAGTATTAATTACAAGATTCCAACCAAAAATAAATTAGCTAGAGAAACTCCAATTTTATTGAACAAGGATAAAAAAGAAGATTCTGGAATAATTGGAAATTAAAACAAAAAACCCTGCTAGTCACTAGCAGGGTTTTTCTTTTATACGAAGCTCGAATTATTTTAAGATATCAAAACTACGTTTCACAAAAGCGGTTAAGGCTTCTCCTTTCAACAAGTTTTGAGACAATTTAGCCAAGTCTAAGGCTTGTTTGATCAAGCTTTCTTGAGTGGTTTTGTCTTGGGTGTTCAAAATAGTAGTAGCCAAATCGGAGTTGGTGTTTACCACTAGGTTGTACATTTCTGGCATAGTACCCATTCCAAACATCCCACCGCCAGATTGACTCATTTCTTTCATTCTACGCATGAACTCTGGTTGCGTAATAATGAATGGCGCCGACTGACTGTCTAGGGCTTCCAATTGTACCGTGTAGTTTTGTTTTGGTACAATCGTTTCCACTACTGTTTTTAAACTGGTTTGTTCTTCTTCAGATAATTTAGAAATAGCAGTATCTTCTTTCTTGATTAAATTATCAATATGGTCTGAATCGACACGAACAAAAGAAAGTTCGCTATTGTCTCCCTCAATCTTTTGGATCAAGTGCGAAATAATTGGCGAATCCAACAACAAGACTTCGTATCCTTTTTCTTTGGCAATTTCGATATACGAATGTTGTGCTTCTTTATTGTTAGCATACAACAAGACTAATTTATTGTTTTTGTCGGTTTGCTTTTCTTTCAGTTGCTCTTTCAATTCGTCCAAAGTAAAGTACTTGTCATCTACCGTTGGGTACAAAACAAAAGCGCCTGCTTTTTCATAGAATTTATCTTCAGACAACATTCCGTATTCCAAAACGATTTTGATGTCGTTCCATTTTTGTTCAAAATCGGCACGATTGTCATTGAATAAGGCTTTCAATTTGTCGGCTACTTTACGAGTGATGTAATTCGAAATTTTCTTCACCGCAGCATCCGCTTGTAAACCGGAACGTGATACGTTCAACGGAATGTCTGGCGAGTCGATTACTCCTTTCAACATCGTCAAGAACTCTGGTACAATTCCTTCCACATTATCCGTTACAAACACTTGGTTTTGGTACAATTGAATTTTGTCTTTCTGAATTTGCAAATCCGATCCTAATTTTGGGAAATACAAAATCCCCGTTAAGTTGAACGGATAATCTACATTCAAATGAATGTTGAATAACGGCTCTTCAAACTGCATTGGGTACAACTCGTGGTAGAATTTTTTATAGTCTTCCTCGTTTAATTCAGTTGGTTGTTTGGTCCAAGCTGGATTTGGGTTGTTGATGATATTATCCACTTCAATAGTTTCTGGTTTTGCGTCTTCGGCAGCACCTTCTGGTAACGGAAGTGTTTCTGTTTTGGTTCCAAATTTAATTGGAATCGGCATAAATTTATTGTAACGATTCAGTAATTCTCTGATTTTAGCTTCTTCTAAAAACTCCAAAGAATCTTCGGCAATGTGCAAAACAATTTCAGTACCTCTGTCGGTTTTGTCAGCTGGTTCCAAAGTAAATTCTGGACTACCGTCGCAAGTCCAGTGCGCTGCTGGTTCGTCTTTGAATGACTTAGTGATGATTTCTACTTTTTCAGCCACCATAAAAGCCGAGTAGAATCCAAGACCAAAGTGTCCAATAATTCCGGAATCTTTAGCCGAATCTTTGTATTTGTCTAAGAATTCTTCAGCTCCAGAAAAGGCTACTTGGTTGATGTATTTTTCTACTTCGTCAGCCGTCATCCCCAAACCTTGATCAATGATGTGCAATTTTTTGCCCTCTTTGTCAATTTTTACTTCAATAATCGGATTTCCGTACTCTACTTTGGCTTCGCCAATACTTGTTAAGTGCTTTAATTTTAAGGTAGCGTCTGTTCCATTTGAAATCAATTCGCGCAAGAAAATTTCGTGATCGCTGTATAAAAATTTCTTGATTAATGGGAAGATGTTCTCTACCGAAACATTAATTTTTCCAGTTGTCATAGTGTGTAAATTTTAAGTTTAAATTGATGTTTTCCCAGTTTTCAAATAGAATACCATTTTATAAAAATGTGACAAATTGTCGCAACCCTTCTTGGATTCAAATTAAACATTGTAAATTTGGCTTCTTTAAATCCAACCATGCTCGAACTTACGAATATTTCGTTTACCTACATTGACCAACCCGTAATTAAAGGGCTTAGTTTTGTGGCGCAACAAGGTCAGAATATTGCTGTCATTGGCGAAAGCGGTTGCGGTAAAAGTACCTTGCTCAAGTTGATTTATGGTTTGTACGATTTGGATTCGGGAAACATCAATTATAATGGAAATCCTATTTTAGGTCCCAAATACAATTTGATTCCAGGTGAGGATTACATTAAATATTTGGCACAGGATTTTGATCTAATGCCCTATATTACTGTTGAAGAAAATGTAGGTAAGTTTCTTTCCAATATCTATAGCGATAAAAAGAAAGCTCGAGTGCATGAATTACTCGAAATGGTCGAAATGACTGAGTACGCCAAAGTGAAAGCCAAATACTTGAGTGGCGGTCAACAACAGCGCGTGGCTTTGGCCAGAGTTTTAGCTTTGGAACCTCAAATTTTATTGTTGGACGAACCCTTTAGCCAAATCGATTCTTTTCGGAAAAATACCTTGCGCCGAAATGTGTTTCAGTATCTGAAAGAAAAGAAAATTACGTGTATCATTGCTACCCACGATAGTTCGGACGCTTTGTCTTTTTCGGATGAAACAGTGGTAATGCAGCACGGAAAAATTATTGCCAAAGATTCGCCACAAAACCTCTATCATCATCCAAAGAACAAATACATTGCTTCCCTTTTTGGTGAAGTCAATGAATTGGAATGGAACGGAAAAGTTCATTTGGTTTATCCATACCAACTTCAATTAGACCCCAATGGAACAGTAAAAGGGACGGTACAGCAATCCTATTTTAGAGGAAGTCATTATTTAATTGCCTTTACTTCCGGTGCACAAACCTTGTTTTTCGAAAATGATACTTGGCTAAGTGAAGGAACTGCAATTGCTGTAAACAATTCAATAAAATTGTTATAAATCGGCTAAATCCGATTTATTTATTACTTTAGTTTTTTATTCCATTACGGGAGCAATTATTAAAATTTAATACATACAATATGTACCACTCCAAAATAACAGGCTTAGGATATTATGTTCCTGACAATGTAGTTACTAATGATGATTTGTCTAAAATCATCGATACCAATGACGAATGGATCCAAGAAAGAACTGGGATTCAAGAACGTCGCCATATTATTCCAGGACAAGACACGACAACTTCTATGGGAGTTAAAGCGGCAACTATTGCGATTGAACGCTCTGGAGTTGCCAAAGAAGATATTGATTTTGTTGTTTTTGCCACCTTAAGTCCGGATTACTATTTTCCAGGTCCAGGGGTTTTAGTACAACGTGATTTGGGTTTAAGAACTGTTGGTGCATTGGATGTTAGAAACCAATGTTCTGGATTTGTGTATGCCTTATCGGTTGCCGATCAATACATTAAAACGGGTATGTATAAAAACGTTTTGGTGATTGGTTCTGAAGTGCAATCTACCGGATTAGACATGACCACTCGTGGTCGTGGAGTTTCGGTTATTTTTGGTGATGGAGCAGGAGCAGCAGTAGTTAGTCGTGAGGAAGATTTGACTAAAGGAATTTTATCTACACATCTGCATTCAGAAGGACTTCATGCAGAAGAGTTGATTGTTAAAGCACCCGGAATGGGTGGTCGTTGGGTAACCGATATTTTAGAAGATAAGAACCCAGACGACGAAAGTTATTTCCCGTATATGAATGGCCAATTTGTTTTCAAACATGCTGTAGTTCGTTTTGCTGAGGTAATTAACGAAGGCTTGGAAGCCAATAATTTGAAAGTGGATGATATTGATATGTTGATTCCGCATCAAGCGAATTTGAGAATTTCACAATTCATCCAAAAGAAATTCGGATTGAAAGACGAACAAGTTCACAATAACGTAATGAAATTTGGAAACACCACTGCAGCCTCTATTCCGATCGCTTTGACAGAAGCTTGGGAACAAGGGAAAATCAAATCAGGAGACACTGTAGTTTTAGCGGCTTTTGGTAGCGGTTTTACCTGGGCAAGTGCTATTATCAAATGGTAATTAGAGCGTAAACTCACTTTATAAGCGAAATCAGAAAGCCGAAGAATCACAATTCTTTCGGCTTTTTGTTTTTAGTGTACCAAAACCGATACAAAAAAGGCTATTCTATTTCCTTCTGAAATCCTTATATTTGCACTCTTAAAAAAACAGATTCAATGTCATTACAACACATTCTTACCCCATCTATAGCAAAAGCGATTCAAGATTTATTTGAAGTATCCGTTGATAAAGTAGAGTTTCAGGCTACCCGCAAAGAGTTTGAAGGCGATATTACAATGGTTATTTTTCCTTTGTTGAAATTGGTGAAAAGCAACCCAGTGGAGTTAGGAAACAAAATAGGGAATTATTTGGTGGAGAACGTTCCAGAAGTAGCCCGTTTTAATGTGGTGTCTGGATTTTTGAATATTGTTATTTCAGACACGTATTACTTGAATTTCTTTAACGGAATTAAAGACGATGTAAAATACGGTTTTGTAACGCCAAATCCTTCTGACAAGGCGGTAATGGTGGAGTATTCTTCGCCAAATACCAACAAACCCTTGCATTTGGGACACGTGCGTAACAATTTGTTAGGCTATTCGGTAGCTGAGATTATCAAGGCTTCGGGTAAAAAAGTGTACAAAACCCAAATTATCAACGACCGTGGAATTCATATTTGCAAGTCGATGTTGGCTTGGAAAAAAATGGGTAATGGCGAGACTCCAGAATCATCGGGGCTTAAAGGAGATAAATTAGTTGGAAATTACTACGTAGCATTTGATAAAGCCTACAAAGAAGAAATCAACGATTTAATGGCTGCTGGTAAAACAGAAGAAGAAGCCAAAAAGCAAGCGCCCATCATTTTGGAAGCGCAAGAGATGTTGCTAAAATGGGAAGCAGGAGACGAGGAAGTGAAATCACTTTGGGCGATGATGAACCAATGGGTGTATGATGGTTTTGCAACTACCTACAGCAATTTAGGGGTGAATTTTGATAGCTTTTACTACGAAAGCAATACCTATTTATTAGGAAAAGATGTCGTTCAAATTGGTTTAGAAAAAGGCGTTTTTGAAAAAGATCCAGACGGTTCGGTTTGGATTGATTTGACTGACGAAGGTTTGGACAGAAAAATCGTATTGCGTTCGGACGGGACAGCAGTGTATATGACACAAGATATTGGTACGGCAATCCAACGTGTGAAAGACCATCCAGATGTGGGTGGAATGGTATACACAGTGGGTAACGAACAAGATTATCATTTCAAAGTCTTGTTTTTGATTTTGCAAAAGCTTGGTTTTGATTGGGCTTCGAGCTTGTATCATTTGTCTTACGGTATGGTCGACTTGCCTTCAGGTAAGATGAAAAGCCGTGAAGGAACAGTGGTTGATGCCGATGATTTGATGCAAGAAATGACTAGTACTGCTCAAACTATTTCGGAAGAATTAGGCAAATTAGAAGGCTATTCGGAAGAAGAGAAAACCAAATTATATAACACTATTGGCTTGGGTGCGTTGAAATACTACATTTTGAAAGTAGATCCTAAAAAACGCATCTTATTTAATCCAGAAGAGTCGGTTGATTTTGCGGGCAATACAGGTCCTTTTATTCAATATACCTATGCGCGTATTCAGTCGATTATTCGTAAAGCGACTTTTGATTTTTCGGCTACAGCCAAAACTAATGACTTACACGAAAAAGAAAAAGAACTGTTAAAACAAATTGAATTGTATCCAGAAGTAATTCAGAATGCGGCTCAAAATCATAGTCCGGCTTTGATTGCCAATTATACCTATGAGTTGGTGCGTGAATACAATTCATTTTACCAAGCAGTGCCTATCTTGGGTGAAGAAAATCTAGAAAAGAAAATATTCAGAGTCCAACTGTCTAAAAAAGTAGCCGATACGATTGCTTCTTCTTTTAGTTTGTTAGGGATCAATGTTCCGGAGCGAATGTAAAATTAGAGCCTAAAAATATTGTAAAACGACCTCTATTTGAGGTCGTTTTTTTGTGGGTATACCAGCTCATTTTTGCCCTTTAATTATATGCATATTGAATTGCCTAATTATTGAATTAGTTTATCTTTGCACTTCAATAAATTTAAATAGTATGTTTAGTAATTTAAGCGATAAATTAGATAAAGCCTTTCACGTCTTAAAAGGACACGGAAAAATCACTGAAATTAACGTAGCGGAAACTTTGAAAGAAGTGCGTCGCGCGTTATTGGATGCCGATGTGAACTTTAAAATTGCCAAAGATTTTACTGCCAAAGTAAAAGACAAAGCGATGGGTCAAGATGTATTGACTACGTTACAACCAGGACAATTGTTGGTGAAGTTGGTTAAAGACGAATTAACCGAATTGATGGGTGGCGATGTGGCTGGAATTAATCTTTCAGGAACGCCAACGGTGATCTTGATGTCGGGATTACAAGGTTCAGGAAAAACTACTTTTTCTGGAAAATTAGCTAATTATTTACAGACTAAAAAAGGAAAGAAACCACTTTTGGTGGCTTGTGATATTTACCGTCCAGCGGCGATTCAGCAGTTGTATGTCGTAGGAGATTCTATTGGGGTTGAGGTGTACTCTGAACCAGAGAATAAAAATCCAGTTGAAATTGCGCAAAACGCGATCCAACACGCTAAAGCCAATGGTTTTAATGTGGTGATTGTCGATACTGCCGGCCGTTTGGCTGTAGATGAAGAAATGATGAACGAAATTGAACGCGTTCATAAAGCGATTCAACCGCAAGAAACTTTGTTTGTTGTGGATTCCATGACCGGACAAGATGCAGTGAATACAGCTAAAACTTTCAACGACAGATTGAACTTTGATGGGGTTATATTAACCAAATTAGATGGAGATACTCGTGGTGGAGCAGCGCTTTCTATTAAATCAGTAGTGAACAAACCAATTAAGTTTGTAGGTACTGGCGAAAAAATGGAAGCTATTGATGTGTTCTATCCAGATCGTATGGCAGAACGTATCCTTGGAATGGGAGACGTTGTGTCTTTGGTAGAAAGAGCGCAAGAACAATACAATGAAGAGGAAGCAAGAAAACTACAGAAGAAAATTGCGAAAAATGAATTTGGCTTTGACGATTTCTTATCACAAATTCAACAAGTGAAAAAAATGGGTAATATGAAAGACTTGGTCGGAATGATTCCAGGTGCTTCAAAAGCCATGAAAGATGTAGAGATTGAAGACGATGCTTTCAAACATATTGAAGCGATTATCCATTCGATGACGCCAATTGAAAGAAGCAAGCCGGCTTTAATTGACATGAAACGAAAAACAAGAATTGCTAAAGGTTCTGGAACTAAAATCGAACAGGTGAATCAATTGATGAAGCAGTTTGAACAAATGAGCAAGATGATGAAAATGATGCAAGGTCCGGGAGGTAAAAACCTGATGAAGATGATGGGCGGTATGAAAGGAATGCCTGGAGGAATGCCGGGGATGAGATAAAAAAAGTTTATGAGGTTAAGAGGTTAAAAGGTTAAGAGATTAAAAGGTTAAAATTACAACACACTATTCAGAGTTTATTTTTTAAGTTTAAACATATAAACTCCTAAACAACTAAACTATATATAATGCAACTACTAGACGGAAAAAAGACATCGGAAGATATCAAACAAGAAATTGCAGCTGAGGTTCAAAAAATGAAAGCCAATGGCGAAAAAGTACCTCACTTAGCCGCAGTTTTGGTTGGAAATAACGGCGCGAGCTTGACTTATGTGGGCAGCAAAGTGCGTTCATGTGAACAAATTGGTTTCGAATCGACTTTGGTCTCTTTGCCAGAAACGATTACAGAAAGCGAATTGTTAGCCAAGATTGCTGATTTGAACGAAGATGATAATTTGGACGGTTTTATAGTGCAATTGCCTTTGCCAAAACACATAAATGAAGAAAAGATATTGATGGCTATTCACCCTGATAAAGATGTGGATGGTTTTCACCCAACAAATTTTGGTAAAATGGCTTTGGAAATGGAAACATTTTTGCCAGCTACTCCGTTTGGAATCATGCAGTTGTTAGAACGTTACAAAGTAGAAACGGCTGGAAAACATACAGTGGTTATTGGAAGAAGTCATATTGTAGGCCGACCAATGAGTATTTTGATGAGCCGCAAAGGCTATCCTGGAGATTCAACCGTAACATTAACACACAGTAGAACTAAAAATATTGAAGAATACACTAAAAATGCCGATATCATTATTACTGCTTTAGGCGTGCCTAATTATTTGAAAGCGGATATGGTAAAAGATGGTGTAGTTGTAATTGACGTAGGTATCACTAGAGTAGAAGATGCTTCTCATCCAAAAGGCTATGTAATTACTGGTGATGTTGATTTTGATGAGGTAAGTAAGAAATCCTCTTTTATTACACCAGTTCCTGGTGGAGTAGGACCTATGACGATTGCGATGTTATTGCAAAATACACTTTTAGCTCGTCAGATACGTTCTAGAAAATAAGAGAATAAATAGACAAGAATTAAAAAAAAATAAACAAATGTCTTATTCTTGTCAAACTGAACTTGATTCAGTTTCTCAATTGATTAAATACTATTTTATAGATTCCGAAATAAATTCGGAATGACAAAAAAAGCCGTTCTCTTGAACGGCCTTTTTGTTGTATTACTATCTTCTGAATTTAGAATCATCCCTTCTTGGAAATTCTATTTTTCGACGGTTAGGTTCTGCTTTAGGTAAACTCGCTTCTTCCGTTTTACTAGAAGGTTCGATTAGCTGGTTCAATTCTTTGATTTCAGCATCGGTCAATTCGCGGTAGCGCCCCACAGGAATGTCAAGTGAAATGTTGATGATTCGGATGCGTTTCAAAGCGGTTACTTCGTAGCCTAAATACTCACACATTCTACGAATTTGCCGATTCAAACCTTGGGTTAAAATAATTTTGAAGGTGTATTTACTAATCTGTTCCACCTTACATTTTCGGGTTACTGTTTCCAAAATGGGAACGCCATTACCCATACGTTCAATAAAACGATCCGTAATTGGACGATTTACAGTAACGGTATATTCTTTTTCGTGATTGTTTCTGGCACGCAGTATTTTGTTAACAATGTCACCATCATTGGTCATAAAAATCAATCCCTCACTGGCTTTGTCTAAACGGCCAATTGGGAAAATACGTTTGGGATAATTGATGTAATCGACAATATTATCGCGAACGTCTAAATTAGTAGTGCATTCAATTCCAACAGGTTTGTTGAAGGCTAAATAAATGGATTTCTCATTTTTCTCTACAATCAGTTTGCCATCTATACGCACTTCGTCATCAGGAGACACTTTAGTGCCCATTTCAGGAACAATTCCGTTAATAGTAACTCTTCCTTCTTCAATTAGTTTATCGGCTTCCCTGCGGGAGCAATAACCGGTTTCTCCAATGAATTTATTAAGGCGTTTTAGATTTTCGTTTGTATTTTCCAAAGGATCAGTTGAATCAATAAATTAAGTATACTAATTTTTTTGCGTGGTCAAAGATACAAACTAGAAATGTTATTTAGAGCAGTATTACAATTCTAAAATAGAAATGTGCTTTATTCGTTTTCGGGCTTTTCGAGGGTGGTGATTTTCGGAATAAATGTTAATACGGAGTACTGAACCGCCACTTTTTCAAAACCCGTGTCAGCAGTTCATTGCTTTTATTTTTATTTCTGTACCAGTCTAATGCTTATATTCTGTGTAATTAATAAATGTTTTACCATTGAAAAAGTATAAGCCACTTTCTCTAGTCCCCACCCAAATATTACCGTTATTATCTTCCAAAATTTCCCAAATCCAAAGATTGATTAACCCATCTTTAAAATAGGTGAAAGTTTTACCATCGTAACGTCTAAGACCGTCGCTAGCACCAAACCAGAGATTTCCCTTTTTGTCTTCTATAATTCGAGTGACTTCGCTTGGCAAACCATCTTTTGTTGTAAAACTTGTAAATGTATCTCCATCATACTGATAGGCTCCACCCCAATTACTGAACCAAATATTACCGTTGCTGTCTTGCAATTGAGGCCATCCCCAATTATGAGCTTTTGGTTTTGGTCCATCTTGAAACAAATCCATTGGTTTGAGGTTGGTTACAAATTTTCCATCGTAACGAAAAACACCTTCATTGGTTCGACTACCTAACCAAATATTTCCTTTATTATCTTCAAATATGCGTTCCACCCTATCGTTACTGGTCAAAAAGCCATTGGGGGCTTCATTCATTGGAAAATGTGTAAAGGATTTGCCATCGTAAATAAAGACACCATCAATCGTTACAAACCATAGCTTTCCGTCTTTTGCTTGTAACATATTGTACACCCAGTGGGTTTGATAGTAGGGGTTCTTATTAGTAGGCAGGTTTTTGGGTAAAGGAATCTGTATTTTGGAAAATGTCTTTCCATTGTAAAGACAAAGTCCCACTTCAGTTCCCACCCAAATTTTACCATCTTTATCTTCCAAGATGCAATAAATTTTATTAGAATCCAGTCCATCGTTTATTGTAAATTGGTTAAACGATTTTCCATCATACTTATAAAGTCCATTATCTGTTGTTCCGAACCAAAGGTTACCTGATTTGTCCTGCATAAAACGTGAAGCATTGCAATTTTCCTTACTTTTAAAAACAGTTGGAAGTTCCTTGTATTTTGCAAAGTCTTTTTTAACCGGGCTATTGCAGGCAGTCCCTAAAAGTAGTATTGTTAGAAAAGTAAATAATGACATTTGCAATATTATTTTTTTCATTTGTCAAATAGTCTTGAGGTTTTGTTATCTTTTTGACGGTTTGGATGTTGCTTCGCAATTACAGCTAATAAGCACTTTTTTTATTGTTAGTATTAGTTCCAATCCCATCTAAGACCTAAAGATACATTATTTAAATCTCCATTGTTTTTAAGTAGTTGATTCATGTCGTATTTGCAATACAAACTTATCGCTTTATAACCTATGTAGGTGCTTAAACCATAATTGAAATCAGTTACATTGAAATCTCCTTTTTGTTTGGTTTTTTCTTTATCACCATTTTCTTCATAGTGAATTAGTTGTTTCGATTTAATACGAACACCTCCATAACCCCCAATTCCCAAACGAATTGATTCGTGTGTTCTGAAATACGATGAAGTACCGTCTTTGGAGGTTTTTTTAGGTGAAAAATCAAATTCTAAATGAAATGGTACCGCCAAGTATACATTTCTTAATCGTGACTCTTGTAAATCAAAACTTGAAGTTGCTAATAATGTTTGATCTCCAATTTTTTGAAAATAACGATTGTCTGTAGGACGCAAATTATTATACATGACAGAGAAACCATATTTCGCATGCAATAAGTTATGATTATTAAAAATCCTCGAATTATAAGTAACTCCCCATTCATAAAAATGAGAACCCCAAACTCTAAAATCTGAATTTTCTAGATTGTTACCTTTTGTAATTGCGTTGTTCAGTCCTAAAGCAAATACAAATTGAGATGTTGTTCTTTTGGATTTGCGTTCCAATTTATCTGCTACAGAACTATAGATTTTTAAAGCAGGGACTTCAAAATAGGCTGCATTATGTTTTTTGGAATAGGTGTACACTTTTTTTCCATTAATTGTGTCTAATTGGGAAGTAAATTCTTTGCTTCCCATTTCAACTTTATTCTGAATTAAGCTATCCAGTTTGGAATTATACCGTTCTAAACCAATTTCAATTTTTTTGGCTGTTTTTTCGGCCTCAATTTCCTTTAACTCCTTTAGTTGTTCTTTTGATATTGTATTTGAATTATGCGCATTTTCAAGTGAATCAACAACTACTTTTAATTCGCCTTTTTCTCGAGCTAACAAATACTCCATCGCTAATGAAATTTCTTCTACTTTTTTTCCAAATGAAACTAATTGATTTTTTTTCGATTGTAATTCTTCCTTTCTTTTTTCAATCTTTTTTATTCTATTTGAACTAGTTCCTTTGCTTTCTTGAGCTACGACTTTGTTGACTAAACTCAATACTATGAAAATGGTGTAAACAATAATTTTTTGCATGATATTTTGATTTATTGATTAATATTTTAAATTGATTTATTCGAAATTTCTGTTGGCAATAACTGTTTTTATTTTATTAAAGTTTTTATTTAATTTGTCAAGTGTTGTTTCGCGATACACACTATCTAATTCTTTTTCAATACCGGTAAGCAGTGATGCAGCATTGATTTTTATTTTGTTTTTTGAAACAGTTTTTATGTTATTAGTGATAGCTTTTTCCCCTGTTTGTATTTCATTTAAAAGGTCTTCTGGACTTATGTATTTGTAATTTGTTGGCGGACTAGCCTTTGGATTTGTTGTTATTTCTTGAGCCACTATTTTTTGAATAGGTTCCAATTCCTGGATAGGATTTTCCTCTGTAATGTTAGTTTTTGCATTGATTTTTTTTGAATTGGTATGAGCCAAAATGGGTGATTGTTTTTCGCCAGCAATTGTTGGGCTTGGTGCTGCGGAAATATTTTTTGATTCATTAACAGCTACAATAGAACTTGAATTGTCATTTTGAGGGTTAGATGTTGGTGTTGTAGTGTAGAAAATTCCTAAACCCAAAAACACTACTATTGCAGCGGCAACTGCTATCCAATTGTATTTTTTGATTGGTTTATTTTTCTCGGTACTATTTAGCATCGCCTCTAATCGATCCCAAGAAGGTGCCGAAGGCGTAATAGTCCTGTTATTCAATTTGTCTTTGATTTGAGTATCAATTTTATTTGGTTCCATTGAGTTTCTTTTTTAATTCAACGATTTGATTCTGTAATAATTTTCGAGCATGTGACAATTGCGATTTTGAGGTGCCCTCACTTATTTTGAGCATTGTTGCTATTTCTTGATGTTTGTAACCTTCAATAGCATATAAATTAAAGACCATTTTATAACCATCCGGTAAATTGTCAATTAAGTATTGAATGTCATCAATTGAAAATTCTTCCATTTCATAGACTGATTCGTTCTCATTCAGATGCGAGTCTTCATAGTTTTGATGAATGATTTGACTTTTTTTTGCTCTAATAAAGTCAATGCATTCATAAATCATAATCCGTCTTATCCAACCTTCAAAACTGCCTTTGTGTTCAAATTTTTTCAAATGGGTAAATACTTTCATGAAGCCAGTTAACAAAATGTCTTCTGCATGATGGATGTCACTGATATAATTTCTGCAAACTCCTAGCATCTTTGGAGAATATCGATCATAGATCTGTCTTTGAGCTTGCCGATTGTTGTCAATGGCTAAATCAATGAGTTCTTTTTCTTCTTGATGTATGGAAATTACTTTCATTTATAATTTTGTAAATTATAATTGCAGTTTATAAATAGGCTCTGTAGTTATAGACGAGTATTTATATCAAATGGTTGTATGAGATCTACTATTTTTTATTTGAAAGCAAAAAATAGTTAAACAAGTATTGTTTTTATTGAATTAGAAAGTCTTTAATCTTTTTGTATACTTCTTTGTTTTGTAAACTATGTCCTAATCCTTTAGTGGTTTCTAAAACAGATGTTTTCCAAATGCGGTTTATTTTTTGGCTTTCGTCATGCAAGACTACTGTGTCGTCTAGATCATGAAACAAAAGTCCTTTTGCTGAAATGGAATGCGCATAGTGTTGTGCGGAAAACTCAGCCACTTTTATTTGGAATCGGTTCCAATAGTGTTGGTGAATTAGGTTTTCCATTCGGCTGCTCAATCGTAATAAGCGAACGTAATTCTTAAAGATAATGGCATAATCAGATGGAGCGCCCAGCAGTACCATTTTCTCAATGGTTGGATTGTTGTAAGTGGCTTGGTAATACAAACTTGCTTTTCCTCCAATAGAATGGCCAATGATGTAATTCGGACTGTATTTTTTAGCTACACAATCTATACTAGCAGCGTAGCGTATGACGTTAAATTCGTTGCCTTCTGACAATCCATGAGCGGGTGCGTCAATGGCAATAATGGTATGGCCGGTTTCAAGTAGGTGTGGAATTAATTTTTTCCATCGAGCCGTATTGCTCTCCCATCCGTGTAATAGAAAAATGATTTTTTCATCTCCATCCCAACGATAGGTTTGGATTTGCAAACTGTCATTGTCAAAAGTTTCTTTTTTGGCTTCTGCCAAAAATGGAGGCAGTTGGGTAGTATTTAGTTTTCCTTTTCGAGGATGGCTAAAAAGAGAGAAAGCAAGCAATGTTGCTTTTTTCGGAGCAAACAAACACAGTAGGTTGATATAAGCTCCGTAAGATTTGGTAGTAATTAAAAAGAGGAATCGTTTCATATAAAAAAGTCCCGATTTGCATCGGGACTTAAAGTATTTAAAATTTAGAAAATAATTTTTCCATTTTTTCTCTTTCTTCTTCAGCTAACGTACTGTCAACTAAAATTCTTCCAGAGTGTTCATCGGTGATGATTTTCTTTCTTGATGCAATTTCCACTTGTGTTTGTGGTGGAATGGTAAAGAAAGAACCTGCAGATGCGCCTCTTTCAATAGAAACAACTGCTAATCCGTTGCGAACACTACTTCTGATTCTATTGTAAGCAGTCAACAAACGCTCTTCGATTTGTCCTTGGAACTCTACTGATTTTTCAGATAAGAATTCTTCTTCTTTCTGAGTCTCAGCCATAATCGCTTCCAATTCAGATTTTTTATGTTTCAAGTGAGTTGATTTTGCTTCTAATTTTTCTTTAGAATTAGCAATCACCTCTTTTTTGTGTTCGATAGAAGCTTTCATTTCTTTGATTTGCTTTTCAGCCAATTGAATTTCTAATTCTTGAAATTCAACTTCTTTAGTCAAAGAGTTGTATTCTCTGTTGTTACGAACAGTCTCTTGTTGTTTAGTGTATTTTTTGATCGCTTCTTTGTGCTCATCAATAGCATTTTTCTTTACTTTGATTTGCTCTTCGATTACTTCAAGCTCGCTTTTTAATTTTTCTGAACGAGTGCTTAAACCAGCTACTTCATCTTCTAAATCTTCTACCTCTAAAGGAAGTTCTCCTCTTACGTTTCTGATTTCGTCAATTCTAGAGTCAATTAATTGTAAATCGTAAATTGCTCTTAACTTGTCCTCGACACTTAATTCTTTTTTAGTCGCCATATTTTATAAGTACTTAACTGGATTTGTATTTTCTTCTGAAAAAATGATGGCAAAATTAAGGATTTTTTTTCTAAGAAAGTCAACAATATAATTTTTTGTATACCGTTCGCTTTCAAAATGTCCAATATCGGCCAAAAGTAACTGATTTTCTGCTTCATAGAACTGATGGTATTTCAAATCGGCAGTCAAAAAAGCATCGGCTCCAACTCGAATCGCATTTTTTATAGCAAAACTTCCAGCTCCGCCTAAAACAGCTACTTTTTGAATGGATTTATTAAGAAATTGCGAATGACGAATACCGCCCGTTTGCATTTTTTCTTGCACCATTTCCAAAAATTCTTTTTCGTTCATAGGAGTTGCTAATTCGCCGATCATTCCCAAACCAATATTTTGATGTTGGTTTTTTAGGTCGTAGATTTCATAAGCGACTTCTTCGTAAATATGGGTTTGAAATAAAGCCTTTAGTATTTTGTTTTCTAAATGCTTTTCAAACGTTACTTCAATTTTAATTTCATCGGCTTGAACTAATTCAAGACGCTCGCCAATTACGGGATTACTATGTTCGTTGCCTTTATAGGTTCCAATTCCTTTCGAATTGAAGCTACAATTATCATAATTACCAATACTTCCAGCTCCGGCATTGAATAGAGCAGTGCGCACTTCCTCTGCATTTTCAGTAACAGTATAAGTTACCAATTTACGGATGAAATTTTCTTTTGGGATCAGGATTTTGGTATTTTTCAGTCCCAAAGCCTCGCAAAATATTTTATTTACGCCTTCAGGATGATTGTCTAAAGCCGTATGCACCGCATAAATGGCAATATCATTTTTAATGGCTTTGATAATGGCACGTTCCACATAAGTTGCACCCGTGATTTTCTTTAAACCAGAAAATAGAATCGGGTGGAAGCAAACCACTAAATTGCAATTTTTGCTGATAGCTTCGTTAATTACGCTTTCTAAAGCATCGTGACAAACTAAAATTCCGGTTGCATCATTCTCTGGATTGCCCACTAATAAACCAACATTGTCAAAGTCTTCGGCATAGGCCAAAGGAGCTATTTTTTCGAGTATAGGGAATATTTCTTTTATTTTCATTTAATTCATCTTAACGTAATTTAACAATAGCTTATCTTTTTATTGTGAGTTTTGTTTTCGTCGAATGGTATTTTTGACTACCCAAATTCGATAAAAATGAAATTAAAAATAGCTTTTCTGTTGTTTGTTTTTCAAATTGGTTTTTCTCAAACAGAAAAAACGATTAAAGGTACAGTTTTATCGGATAATTTCCCAATGGCAAAAGTAGATGTCGTAAATTTTAATTCCAAAAAAAGTACACTTACTAATAATGAAGGTAAGTTTGTTCTAACTAGTAAACTTGGGGAAATTCTAATTTTTATTGCTAAGGGATTCGATTTAAAACGTGTTGTAATTGATGCGGAAATGATGCTAAAGCAAGATAACATAGTGGTTTTAGTAAAAAAACCGGAAGAGTTGCAAGAAGTTCTGATTGTCAAAACGCCCTCCATTCACTTGAGTAAAGATGAAAAATTTGAGCAGTATAAACTGGATGATATAGCTATGGATAAGCTACAAAAAACGCTTAAAAATCCTGGGGTTTATGACGGACAAACTGCAGGGATAGATTTTATAAAAATTGGCAAAATGATTGGTAAACTGTTTTCCAAGGAGAAAGAAATTGTCAAAGTAGATTTGCCTCCAGTAGTATTTAAAGACCTAGTAAGAAACAATTTTTCTTCTGATTTTTTTAGTAAAACCCTGCATTTGAAAGAGGAAGAAGTAGGGCTTTTTCTCGAATTTTGTGATGCCGACCCAAAAGCTAAATTACTAGAGAAAAATTACAATCAATTGGCGCTTTTGGAATTTTTGTTTCAAAAAAGCGATGAGTTTAAAAAAATATAAGTTTACTGTATTGTGTTTGTTTTTCTGGTTTTTTATGAAATTACAAAGTACGGCTATTTTTGTATATTTGTAATTCAAAAAATCAATACTAATGACTACAATAAACATAGAAATTAACGAGCGTACCAAGGTTGGTAAAGCATTTTTAGAAATGACAACTGCTTTAGTTAATGATTCAAAAGGTATTGAGATTTATAAAACGGATTCTAATAAAGTTGCGGAAAGTATTTATGATCCTGAGTTTGTAAAAATGATTCAAAAACGATTTGCAGATATAAAAAGCGGTAAATCAAAAACTATAACTTTAGATCCTAATGATGTATGGGGAAGTTTAGGATTGAATTAACGGAGCTTGTAAAATAACAAAATCCTGATAAATAAATTCTATGAATCTACTACGAAAAATACTTTTCCCTTTTGCTATTCTGTATGGTTTCATAACGGGTATTCGTAATTTTTTGTTTGACAAAGGGATCCTAAAGTCGTATTCATTTGAACTTCCAGTTATTGTTGTAGGGAATTTAAGCGTAGGCGGCACTGGAAAAACACCACAGATTGAATACTTGATTCGCTTACTTTCTGAACGTTATTCTATAGCCACATTGAGTCGAGGTTACAAAAGAAAATCGGATGGTTTTATTTTGGCGAATGCCAATGCCACAGCGGCTACTTTAGGCGATGAACCTTTTCAATTTTTTCAGAAATTCCCTTCTATCCAGGTAGCAGTTGATGCAGATAGAAAAAATGGGATTGAACAATTGTTGGCACAAGAAAAAAAACCACAAGTCATTTTGTTAGATGATGCTTTTCAACACCGCAAAGTGAAAGCGGGATTTAATATTCTGTTGACAGCCTATGATGATTTATTTGTGGAGGATTATATACTGCCTACAGGAAATTTAAGAGAATCAAGAAGTGGCGCGAAAAGAGCGGATGTTATTGTGGTAACTAAATGTCCGACAATAATTTCTAAAGAAGAACAATCACGTATTAAGCAAAGCATCAAGCCCTATTCCGATGCGCCAGTTTTTTTTAGCACGATTGCTTTTGATGACCAAGTGCATTCCAATGCAAAATCTATTCTGGTAAGTGAAATACAACAATCTTCATGCGTATTGGTAGCTGGAATTGCCAAACCCGATTCCTTTTTTAATTACTTACAAAATGAGCAATCCGTTTGTTTGACCTATCCAGATCACCATCATTTTACAGAAAATGATATTCTACATATTCAACAACAAGCGGGAGAGAAGAAAATTGTAACTACCGAAAAAGATTATGTTCGTTTGAAAGATTCGGACTTGAAAGACCAATTGTATTATTTACCTATTCGGACTTCATTTTTGGTTGATTCAGATCAATTTGATGTCGCAATAGGGAACTATTTGAAGCAATAATTTACCCTTTTAGTTGATTGGTATACAAAATCAAATCAATCAATCGGGACGAATACCCAATTTCGTTGTCGTACCAACCTACCACTTTTACCATTTTATCAATTACTGATGTGAGTTGCGCATCAAAAATACAGGAATGCGTATTGCCAATAACATCCACTGAAACAATTGGGTCTTCGGTATAGGCTAGTATTCCTTTTAAATTAGTTGTAGCAGCCGATTTAAAAGCTGCATTGATTTCGTCAATCGTAACCGCTCGTTTGACATTAAAAGTAATGTCGGTTAACGAACCATCAGGAACGGGAACGCGTATGCCACAACCTCCCATTTTATTTTCTAAATGAGTGAAAATTTTGGTCAACGCTTTGGCAGCACCAGTAGTCGTGGGAACTATAGATTGGCTTGCGCCACGTGCACGTCGTAAGTCTTTATGGGGTTGATCGTGTAAACTTTGGTCGGTTGTAAACGAGTGAATAGTTGTAATATACGCTTGTTCAATACCGCATAATTGGTCAATGATTTGAATCATTGGTGCCGCATTATTGGTAGTGCAACTTGCATTGGAAATAATGGTTTCACTTCCGTCTAAAATAGTTTCATTGACACCTAAAACTACGGTTTTGATATTGTCAACTTCAGCGGGTGCCGATAGAATTACCTTTTTGGCTCCAGCCAAAATATGTGCATTGAGTTCGTCAAACGTTTTGTATTTTCCAGTCGATTCAATAACGTAGTCAATATCAAGACTTTTCCAGTCCAAATTAGCAATGCTTTTTTCGTGGAAGAAAAGAATGTGATTGCCATTGATGGTAATTCCTTTTTCATCCGCTTTTACCTCTTGTGGTAACACCCCATGAATACTGTCGTATTTCAGCAGATGTGCCATCGTCATAGTGTCGGCAATATCATTGATAGCCACCACTTCAATTTGAGGGTGGTTGAGAAGCAATCGAAATAGGTTTCGACCTATTCTACCAAAACCATTTATTGCAATTCGGATTTTCAAAATGGTATATTTAAAGAATATGTTTTTGTGCCTTGTATGAAGAACGAACTAAAGCACCACTTTCTACATGTCGGAAACCTAATTCCAATCCGTATTTTTCGTATTTCTCGAATTGTTCCGGCGTGATGTATTCTTTTACAGGTAAGTGTTTTTTACTAGGTTGTAAGTATTGACCAATAGTCACCACATCTACATTAGCAGCACGCAAGTCACGTAGTGTTTGCATTACTTCTTCCTCTTCTTCGCCTAAACCAAGCATGATACCTGATTTGGTTCTGTTGATTCCTTTTTCTTTGAGGTAACGCAATACTTCCATACTGCGATCGTATTTGGCTTGGATGCGCACTTCACGTGTCAAGCGGCGTACGGTTTCAATATTATGTGAAACTACTTCAGGATTGGCTTCTACAATACGATCTATATTTCTTTCGATACCTTGAAAATCGGGAATTAAAGTTTCTAAAGTCGTATTCGGATTCATTCTGCGAATGGCTTTTACAGTTTCTATCCAAATGATTGAACCACCATCTTTTAAATCATCACGATCGACACTTGTAATCACGGCATGTTTGATGTTCATGATTTTAATGGAGCGGGCTACTTTTTCGGGTTCATCCCAATCCACTGTTTCTGGACGACCTGTTTTTACCCCGCAAAAACCACAAGAACGCGTACACACATTACCCAAAATCATAAAGGTAGCGGTGCCTTCTCCCCAGCATTCGCCCATGTTGGGACAACTTCCAGAGGTACAAATCGTGTTCAAGTTGTATTTGTCTACTAAACCACGTAGTTCCGTGTATTTTTTACCAATCGGTAATTTTACACGCAACCATTTTGGTTTAGACGTAGGTAATTTATTTTCTAAAACAGTTTCCATACAATCAATTTTACGGTTACAAATATAAGGAATGTTGTTGAGTTGAAATACCTTATTTTGGTTTAACAAAAGTTAAAAAACAACTTCTTAATTACTTTCCTTTCTGTATAATTTCAGCCAATAATTTTTTGGCTCTCAATAGTTTAATTTTCACATTACTGAGCGGTTCGTCAATTTTAGTGGCTATTTCTTGATAACTCATTTCTTGAAAATAGCGCATTTGAATTACTTCTTGATAATGCGGTTTCAATTCTTTGATGAATTTCAATAATTGCGAAAGGTTTTGCTCTGTGATGAGTTTGTCTTCAACAGAAGGTGTTGTATCGGCAATATTATGCGCTTTTTGATCTTCGAATTCAGTACTTTCAACAAACAGGCTTGATTTTCTTTTTCGCAATAAATCAATGTGCCCATTTTTGGCAATAGCGATTAGCCATGTGTTGAATTGGAATTCGTTATTATACGAGTTTATTTTGCCAAAGGCCTTAGAGAAAGTTTCAATGGTAATGTCTTCGGCATCGGTTTCGTTTTCTGTACGAACCAACATAAATCCATAGACTTCATTCCAATAATGATCCAATAGAAAAGTGAAGGCAGATTGATCGCCTTGTTTTGCTTTTTCTATTTGAAGGTTTATTTCCAATGGATTGGTTTTGAGAATAAATTGGTAAAATACGCATTTGCTTGCGTAAAGATAAGCACAATTTCAACGATTGGGAACCACCATTTAATATCGTTTTCTTTTAATTTTCCAGCTGAAAAACCAACAACGGTCCAAGCTACAACATAACGCACTAGGAAAATGCTCAGAACGATAATCCATTCAAACTGGAATGCCAATAGAATTACAGCCATTAAGACAAATAACAATTGTGAAGCATAAAAAAGCCCTAATCGCAATTGATCCATTGCTGGAAAGTAATTGGCAGTGGCAATTTGTCTTCTTTTTTGATTGAAGAATTCCGAAAAAGAAGTTTTTGGTTTGGAAATTGAAAAACTTTCAGGGGTGTAAGCAACTGTGGTATTTTTCCCTTTTGCCGCTTGATTGATAAACAATTCATCGTCGCCTGTGCGAATTTGCATATGGTCGATAAATCCGTTTACATTAAAAAATTCTTCTTTTTTGTATGCCATATTTCGGCCCACACCCATATACGGTTGACCTAATTTAGCCCAGGAAAAATATTGAATGGTAGTTAGTACATTTTCAAAACGGATGATTTTATTTAAGAATGAATTGGCAATTTTCTCATATTTGCCATAGCCTAAAACAATCGTTTTTTGCATGGTAAATTGCGAACTCATAGCAGTAATCCAGTCTTTAGATGTAGGATAACAATCAGCGTCAGTAAAAAGCAGGTATTCTTTTTTAGCCGCTTTGATTCCTAAAGTCAGCGCGTATTTTTTATTGCCCCAAAAGGCTTCGTTATTTTCTACTTTTACCAAACGTACATTGGAGTATTGCTTTTCAAATTGTTCAAAAATTTCAAGAGTATTATCTCCAGAAGCATCGTCAATCAATACGATTTCAAAATCAGGATAATTTTGTTCAGCCAATAGCGGAATAAAATTAGCTACATTTTCTTCTTCATTTTTGGCACAAACAATCACCGAAATAGGAATTCTTTTAGGTGTAATTTTTTGCGCTTTCGCAAAAGCAAATTGTCCAAAAACACCCAGATAGTATGCCAATTGAATTGCGGCTATGCCAATAAAAATGTATAAAAGTATCATCATGGGAAAACGGTCTTTTTAAATCGTGTGCAAATGTAGGAATACAAAAACGAATTTGAAATGAATAAGCTGCAATTTTTTAGAACAATTATTCCATCTAATTTGCAATTTCAAAACCCAAAAACAGGACTAAATCACATTAACTTCTGCCTCGATATGAATTCCAAAAGTTGTAAAAACAGTCTCTTGAATGTTTTTGGAAACAGCTAATATTTCTTGTCCGGTGGCATTTCCATAATTGACTAAAACCAAGGCTTGATTTTTGTGAACGCCGGCATCGCCAAAACGCTTGCCTTTAAAACCAGCTTGTTCAATTAACCATCCTGCAGGAACCTTTACTTCGGTAGCCGAAACTTCATAGTATTTCATTTCAGGAAATTGTTGGTGTATTTTCTCAAAATCCGATTTTAATACAATAGGATTTTTAAAGAAACTACCACTGTTCCCTAATTCTTTTGGATCGGGTAATTTACTTTGACGAATCGCAATAACAGCATTACTTACGTCTTTTAGACTTGGGTTTTGGATGTTGTTTTTTTCTAATTCGCCTAAAATGTCCCCGTACGAAGTGTTGATTTTGTGGTTGCGTTTGGTCAATTTAAAAACTACTGAGGTAATGATATATTGGTCTTTTACTTCGTTTTTGAAAATACTTTCACGGTATCCAAAATGACATTCCTCATTTTGAAATGTTTTCATGTCTTGATTAGCAATTGCCATAGCTTGACAGGAAACAAAATGGTCTTTGATTTCGGCACCATACGCGCCAATATTTTGTACAGGAGTAGTTCCTACATTTCCAGGAATTAGCGACATGTTTTCTAATCCGCCAAAATTTTGATCTATCGTCCAAAGTACAAATTCATGCCAATTTTCACCAGCCTGACTTTCGACCCAAACAAAATCGTCATTTTCGTCAATGATTTTTTTGCCTTTTAAATCGATATGAATTACAAGAGCGTCAATGTCCTGGGTTAAAAGCATGTTGCTTCCGCCACCTAAAATGAATTTTTTCTCAGTTGGATTATTTACTAAAACAGTTTTCAATTCTTCAACTGAATGTACTGCTGTAAACTGTTTCGCTTTGGCTTCAATGCTAAATGTATTGTAGTTTTTTAGAGAAAAATGAGAATGTAGCGTCATGGAAAAAATTGCTTTTTGAAAGTTCAAAAGTAAGAATTAAAATTCGTCAGTAGTCACTGCACGATTGATAAAATCGTTCAAAGGTTTTAAAGCAATTAATTTTCGCGTCATTTTGGGAACAAAATCGTCTTTCAACACTTCTGAAATGTCAAATTTATGACTTGCTTCAAAGCTTTTTAATTTTAAGTTCTCTATTGCGGGATGGTCTTTTTCGTAGCCTCGAGGCGGATTTTTTAACGTACTGGATTCGTTTCGATCAAAATCGCCAAACTCCTTTTTGAAATTTTTCTCCTGTAAAATTGCTTCCAAGTCATCATAAAAATAAGCAATTTCTCGGCGAACTTTTTTCAAATCATCTGCTTCAGGACAGTAGAATCCACCAGCAATAAAACTCTTGTCTCGTTCTAAATGAACGTAGTATCCAGAACGGTTGTTTCCTTTTGAACCTGAGGATATCCAGATTCCAACGTAGGTTTTGTATGGCGTTTTGTCTTTGGAAAAACGAATATCGCGATTGATTCTAAACGTACAATTTTTAATTTCCAATAGTTCCAAAGAGGGATCTAAAGGTTTCAAAGCATCCAGAAATTGACCAACCAATTGTTGGTAGTCTTTTTTGAATGTTTCGTATTTTTTTTTGTTATCTAAAAACCAATCTCGATTGTTATTGGCTTTTAAATCATCTAAAAATTGTAAGCTGTCTTTGGAAAGCATAGTCTTGTTTTTTGATAGTATTGAGAGTTGGTTATAATATGAAATTATAGTTTTTTTTCATCTGGTTTCGATAAACCTTTTGCTGTCCAATTAATAATTCCTCCCTCCATTTCAAAAATTGTAGTAAAACCTAATTCGACTAGTTTTTCTGCAGCTAAATGACTTCTTTTACCACTTCTGCAATACAAAAAAACCGGTTTTGATTTGTCATATTTGGCAGTATTAATCGAAAAATCCGGGCTATACCAATTCACATTTTCGGCATTTTGTAGGTGTTCTACTGTAAACTCTTCAGCTGTTCTAACGTCTAAAATTTGTGCTTTAGGTGTAGCTGTAATTTCTTTTTTGAAAGAAACAGGATCTATAACTTTAATGTTGGTTGCTGTTTGGGCGTTACACGAAAAAATCGCAACTAATAGAAAAGCTGAAAATGTTCGAGCTAATGATTTCATTTATAGGTTTAATAAAATTAATAAGCTAAAGTACCTTTTTTTTTAATTTTAATCGAAGTATAATCGTTATAAATTGAAAATTTTATAGCTCTGAAGTGTCGATTTAACAATCGTTTCGGTACGTTCTGGATGGGTGTCAGAAATAAAGAGTTGTCCAAAGGTGTCGCTGTTGACCATATCTACAATTTTGGCCACACGACTTTCGTCTAATTTATCAAAAATATCGTCAAACAGTAAAATAGGTTTGACACCGCTTTGTTTTTTCAAGAATTCAAATTGCGCCAACTTCAACGCAATTAAAAATGATTTTTGTTGGCCTTGAGAACCAAATTTTTTGATGGGATAGGAATCGATTTCAAATGACAAATCGTCTTTATGGATTCCGACACTGGTGTATTGTAACGCACGATCTTTATTGATGTTTTCAACTAACAGCGTTGCTAAATCATTGTCGAACAAATGGCTTTCATATACAAGTTGAACCGTTTCTTGCGAATCTGTTATGGCTTGGTGGTGTTTGTTGAAAATGGGTATAAATTCCTGTATAAACGCTTTTCTTTTTTCGAAAATAGATTGCGCAAAACCGTTAAGCTGTTCATTGTAGATGGACAAAGTATCATTGTCAAAGACATGATTCAAGGCGAAGTATTTTAACAAGGCATTGCGCTGACTGATAACTTTTTGGTATTGAATAAGCTGTTGTAAATAAAGCGCATCTAATTGTGAAATAACACTATCCATGAACTTGCGACGGGTTTCACTGCCTTCGATAATTAAATCCCTGTCGGCAGGTGAAATAATCACTAAGGGAACAAATCCTATGTGGTCTGAGAATTTATCGTAGACTTTTCCGTTGCGCTTTAAGATTTTCTTTTGCCCTTTTTTGAGACTGCACACAATTTGTTCCGTTCTGTTTTCTTTTTCCAGTTCGGCATCGATAACAAAAAATTCTTCACCGTGTTTAATATTTTGGACAGCAAGCGGATTGAAATAACTCTTTCCGTACGATAAATGGTAGATCGCATCGAGTACATTGGTTTTTCCGATTCCGTTTTTTCCAACAAAACAATTGATTTTGGTGTCAAACTCGAAATTGGCTTCCGAAAAGTTCTTGTAATTGAATAATGAAATCTTTTTTAAATACATTTTTTGTCTTGCTGGAATGAAGAATGGGGCTTTATGAGAGCGCTTTTTCAAACTGCCCGCAAATTATTGAAAAATATCCATAAAATGCCTTTTAGATTTGAATAAAAATTTTATTTTTGCCACTCACTAAATTTAATTGAAATGGCCACTTATAATAAAAGAGGATATAAAACCCCGAAAGAAAAAGAAGTTAAAGAAGTTGTAGAAGATGTACAGGTTGATGAAAAAGACAGCACAACGGCTGGTGTTTTTTCTAAACTAGACGAAACTGCTTCTAAAACGGAAGATTTTGTTGCTAAGAATCAAAAAGTAATCATTGGATTTGTTGCGGCAATTGCATTAGTAACTGTTGGGTATTTAGCCTATGAAAAATTCATCGCTACACCAAAAGAGGAGGAAGCGGCTAATGAAATGTTTGTGGCTCAACAAAATTTCCAAAAAGCAACTGATGGAGTAGCAAGTGACTCTTTGTACAAATTGTCATTGAATGGTTCTGAAGGTAAATTTGGTTTCGTTAAAATAGCTGAAGAATACGCTGGAACAGATGCAGGAAACTTGGCTAACTATTATGCGGGTATTGCTTACTTAAATACCGGAAAATATGCTGAAGCTATTGATTTCTTAAGCCAATTTGAATCCAAAGACATGATCTTAAGTGCATTGGCTAAAGGGGCAATAGGTGATGCTTACGCTCAAAAAAACCAACCAAAAGAGGCTTTAGAAAATTATATTAAAGCGGTTGAGGCTAGCAAAAATGATTTTACAACGCCACGTTTCTTATTGAAAGCAGGTAAAACAGCTTTGTCATTAGGAAATAAAGAAGAAGCTTTGAAATATCTTACCGATATTAAAGATAATTACGATACAACTCCTGAAGCAGCTTCAGTAGACGTATTGATTGGATTGGCACAATAGTTCACTTCCAAACTACAATTTAGGTTAGCAATTATAGTCCCATTAGTTTTTCTAAGGAGTTGTAATTTCTAACCTTTATTTTTTATCTTTAACTCACAACCTTAAACTCGATTTACGATGGCTACCGAAAATAAAAATTTATCAGAATACGATAAAAATAGCGTTCCAGATGCTCGCAACTTTCGTTTTGGAATTGTAGTGGCAGAATGGAATGAAACCATTACCGAAGGGCTATATAATGGTGCTTTTGATGCCTTGATAGAAAATCAAGTTCCGGCACAACACATTATTCGTTGGAATGTTCCGGGAAGTTTTGAATTGGTGTATGGTGCCAAAAAAATGCTGCAAACTCAAAACGTAGATGCAGTAATTGTTATTGGTTGTGTGATACAAGGACAAACCAAACATTTTGATTTTGTTTGCGAAGGCGTAACACAAGGAATTAAAGATTTGAACGTACAAACGGATATACCTGTTATTTTTTGCGTATTGACCGATAATACCATGCAACAGTCGATTGATAGAAGCGGTGGTATTCACGGCAACAAAGGAACCGAAGCGGCTATAGCGGCTATTAAAATGGCATTTATTCGTCAGCAGGCTTCCTTTTCTCATCAAATGGACAATCAGCACTTATTAGGAAATGGTACTTTGCAAATTGATAATAAGCCGTTGCAAATAGAAGAATAGATAAAATAACATACCTGAACAAGGGTGTCTAAAAAGCAGTTTTGTCATTCCGAATTCATTTCGGAATCTTAAATAAAATTTTCTTTTAATTTTTTTAGGAAACTGAAACAAGTTCAGTTTGACAAGAATTAAATTTTTAGACACTCTTTTCTGTTTTTTGTAATTATTGATGTTTTAAAACCAACTATAAATTCCCTAAATTTGTCCTTTATGGTTTGTCCATAAATTAACCCCAACAATTAAAACCTTTTTGATGTCGAGTATTATTCAATTACTTCCTGATCATGTTGCCAATCAAATTGCCGCTGGAGAAGTGGTGCAGCGACCAGCTTCTGTGGTGAAAGAGTTATTGGAAAATGCAGTTGATGCCAAAGCAACAGACATCAAATTAATCATTAAAGATGCCGGAAAATCCTTGATTCAAGTGATTGATAATGGTTTAGGAATGAGTGTGACCGATGCGCGATTGTGTTTTGAACGCCATGCTACTTCAAAAATCCGTCAGGCAGAAGATCTATTTTCATTGCATACCAAAGGTTTTCGTGGAGAAGCATTAGCCTCGATTGCGGCTATTGCACATGTGGAAATGAAAACCAAGCAGGATCAGGAAGAACTAGGAACACACCTCATTATTGAAGGAAGTAAATTTGTTTCTCAAGAAGTGGCAGTTTTACCCAAAGGGACTTCGTTTGCCGTTAAGAATCTATTTTATAATATTCCAGCTCGACGTAATTTTTTGAAATCGGATATTGTGGAATACCGTCATGTGATTGACGAATTCCAACGCGTTGCCTTGGCACACCCCAACATTCATTTCACGTTTTATCACAATGGAAGTGAAATGTTCAATTTGCCTCAATCTAATTTCAGACAGCGTATTGTGGCTATTTTTTCAGGTAAAACCAATGAAAAATTAGTCCCAGTTCAAGAAGAAACCGAAATTGTAGAGATCCAAGGATTTGTGAGCAAACCCGAATTTGCCAAAAAGAATAGGGGAGAGCAATTCTTTTTTGTAAACGATCGATACATCAAAAGCGGCTATTTGCATCACGCAGTAATGGCGGCTTATGATGGGATATTAAAAGATGGAGCGCAGCCTAGTTATTTTTTGTTTCTAACCGTTCCGCCCCATACGATTGATATCAATATCCATCCAACTAAGACCGAGATTAAGTTTGATGACGAACAAGCTTTGTATGCGATTTTAAGGGCCGCTATCAAACACAGTTTAGGACAATTTAATGTAGCTCCCATTCTCGATTTTGATCGTGATGCTAATTTGGATACACCTTACCATTATAAAGATGTTGAAGGAGCGATGCCAACGGTTCAGGTGGACGCTAATTTCAATCCTTTTGCTGACGATAAACCAACAAAATCCTATTCGGGTTCAGGTTCTAATTATAAAAAATCTGAAATCGCTTCGAGTTGGGAAGGTTTGTACGTGGGTTTAAAACAAGAAGCAGCAACCTTCTCAGCGGCTAGTAATTTTAGCTTTGAAAATGAAGAAGTCACTGCCTCTTTGTTCGATCTAGAAGATGCAGAACCTACTGTACACAGAACGTATCAAATTCATAAAAAATATATTGTGTCCCCAATCAAATCGGGGATGGTGATTGTCGATCAACAACGGGCACATCAACGCGTGTTGTACGAACAATTTTTGGTCAATATGACGGTACAACAAGCAGCAAGTCAGCAATTGTTATTTCCGTTGAATTTGTTTTTTTCCAAAAATGAAATAGCATTAATTGCAGAGTTGCAATTGTCTTTGATGAATACTGGATTTGTTTTTGACGAAACACAATCCGATCACGTAGTTATTTCTGGTATACCAGTTACTATTACAGAAAGTGAGGTAGCCTTAGTTTTGGAACAATTGCTAAGTGATATGCAAGATGGAATTCCGGAAAGTAGTTTCAGTCAAAACGATACTATTGCCAAATCGATGGCGAAAAGTTTGGCGGTTAAAACCGGCAGTTATATGACCGAAAAAGAACAAGAAAATTTGGTCAACGGATTATTTGCTTGTAAAGAGCCTAATGTTTCCCCTTTTCAAAAACCTACTTTTATCACGATGCGTGTGGAAGATATTGATAAAAAATTTGCCCTATGAGAAATGTAACTGAGACGGTTAAACAGCTAATTATAATTAATATTTTATTTTTTATTGGTACCCTATTGGTATCGGGTCTCGCCTATAAATATCTTGCGTTATTTTTTCCTGAAAACCAAGATTTTAAAGCATGGCAGCCCATAACCTATATGTTTATGCACGGCGGTTTTATGCATATATTGTTTAATATGTTTGCTTTGTATTCGTTTGGATCGGCCTTAGAACTATTTTGGGGAAGCAAAAAGTTTTTGTTTTTTTATATTTCATGTGGATTGGGATCTGCCTTGGTGCATACCGGAGTGAATTATTATCATTTTCAAGAAGGTTTGAACACCCTGCTTTCTAATGGTTTTTCGAAGGTAGAAATTCTACAATTGTTGAACGAAGGAAAAATAGATACCCGTTGGCAAGAACTATTAACTGTAACTGAATTTCAAAATTTCACCAGTGCTTATTTAGGAACAGCTGTTGGTGCTTCTGGAGCAATATACGGAATCATAGTTGCCTTTGCATTCATGTTTCCTGATGCTGAATTAGGTTTGATGTTTATTCCCATACCAATCAAAGCCAAATACTTTGTGCCTGGTTTGGTATTAATTGATTTGTATTTAGGTGTTTCAGGAAAATCGATCTTTGGCGGAGGCGGTATCGCTCATTTTGCACACGTTGGAGGGGCTTTGTTTGGTTTCTTAATTATGTGGTATTGGAAGAAAAACCAGTTCAATTCCAATCGTTGGAATTAGTTGGACTCCATTTCTAAATAGAAAAATACATGAGTAGTATAGTCGACGATTTAAAGATGCAATATCAATTCGGAGGAGTAGCCTTTAGGCTTATCTTTTGGAATGTATTCTGTTTTCTTGTTTCATTACTATTTTTCTACGATTTTCAGTTGGGTGTTTTTAATTTTCCTTCTTGGATTGCCTTATCTTCTGATCCGAATGTTTTGATTACAAAACCTTGGACAATAATAAGCTATGCTTTTTTTCATCATGGTGTTGGGCATTTGTTTTTTAATATGATGGTCCTGCATTTCACTAGTATGCTTTTCTTGACCTTTTTTAATTCCAAGCAATTTATAGGATTGTATTTGTTAAGTGCACTGTTTTCAGGAGTAGCATTTGTGGTGGGCTATTATTTTTTGCAAATGAATTCATCCATGGTGGGTGCTTCAGGAGCTATAATGGCAATTTTAGTGGCTACAACGACTTATCGTCCATTAATGACTGTTCGATTGCTGTTTTTTGGTAACGTTAAATTATGGCACATTACAGCTGTAATTTTGGTGCTGGACTTCATGCAATTTAAAATTGAAAATACCGGTGGGCATATTGCGCATTTGGCTGGTGCTTTTTTTGGATTTATTTTTATTAAATTGCTCCAAAATGGATGGGATCTAAGTCGTATTTTGAATAATCCATTGAATAAATCAAAACGTACTCCATTTAAAAAAGTACATAAAAATTATTCCAAACCGACATCAAAGCCGAGTTCAAGAATAGTAGTTAAAGATAAAACGCAACAACAAATTGATGAGATTTTGGATAAAATCAGTCAATCTGGTTACGATTGTTTGACACAAGAAGAAAAAGAATTTCTGTTCAAAGCAGGGAAATAATTTCAGATAAGCAAGAAGATGAAAAATCTTTCATGGTTCAATAAGGTAATGTTTCTTTTGAATATAGTTTTGACTGTAGTGACATTCAGTGCTTATTTGTTGCCTTTTTTAGCTCCTAAAGCATTTCCATTATTATCGGTTTTAACCTTGTTTATGCCTTTGTTTTTTGTGTTTAACGCCTTGTTCTTTTTCTATTGGGGCGTTCAATTTAAAAAGCGAATGATTTTATCGGGCTTGGTACTTTTAATGGGGATTACCTTCATAAATAAATTCTATAAATTTTCTACCAAAGAATTTCCAGAAAGCGAAAAGGATTTTACCGTTATGAGTTATAATGTTCGGTTGTTAAATCTATTTGAATGGATTGATAGGGATGATGTGCCTTCTCAGATTGTGAGTTTTATCAATGATAAAAATCCAGACATTTTGTGCATTCAAGAGTATTCTACTTCAGCGGATATCGATTTGAAAGTATATCCACACAAATACATTTTAATGGCGGGAGACCAAATTAAAACCGGTCAAGCTATTTTTTCAAAATTCCCCATTATCAATGAAGGAAATATTGTTTTTCCCAATTCGAGTAACAATGTAATTTTTGCTGATATTAAGAAAGGAAAAGAAACCATTCGGGTGTATAATATGCATTTGCAATCCATTAAAATTTCGCCGGATGTGACTGAAATTAACGACGATATTAATGTGATTAATCAAAGTAAATCGCAAAAATTGTTTAACCGAATAAGTAAAGCCTTCAAGCAACAACAGCAACAAGCGGAGTTGTTCAAAGAGCATAAAAACGACTGCCAGTATCCTTTAATCATTTGCGGTGATATGAATAACAGTGCGTTTTCATATGTGTACCGAAATATAAAAGGGAAATTAAGAGATAGCTTTGAAGAAGCGGGTAAAGGTTTTGGTGCAACCTATAAGTTTCGCTATTACCCAGCGCGCATCGATTATATTTTTGCTGACGAAAAAATGAAAGTGAAAAAGTTTGAAAGTTTTTCGAGTTTTGAAAATTCAGATCATTATCCAATAATGGCTAAACTTTCTTTTGAGTAATTACTTTACGAGTAAGGGTTGCGATTTCAAATAATCTACCGCAAACTTTCCTTCATTAAAAACTAAATCCAATACACTAAGATTGTTGATGAAACCAAATTTATCATCAAACACTTGCGTATAACTTTCAAATTGGGATTGGTCTTTTTTTCCGTTGGCCAAAAAGCGAAAATCAGTTATTTCGTTAGATTCAATTTCGTGTATATATTCTGTTGTCGAATTATACTCTATTTTCATTCGAAGACATCGCGTAATCAAGTCAAATACTTCTAGATTCAAGTCCATTAAAAACGAGTGTTTTTTTTCAAAAATCGGAAGTAAATCATCTTCAAAATATTCAAAGAATGGCGAACTTCGGTAGGCGGCTTCTAAGGATTTGAAATGTTGCTTTTGCCAATCAAAATCATTTTCAATTTGAATGTCTTTTGTTTTTTGATGAGCTATTTTCGAATGTTTTACTGGAATATTCAATAGCTGAATTCCGTTAGGACTGTAGATATATGTTCGATTTCGATTGGTTTGTTTTTGGAAATTATCTTCCATTTCAAAAGTGACTTTTTCGGCTTGAACAATAGCCGCAAAATGACTGATAGAAGGGAAGTAGGTAGGGTGAATAAGAATGTTCATTTACTATAATTTTTGTCAAGCTGAATTTATTTCAGCTTCTAATAAATTTAAATATAGAGATCCCGAAACAAGTTCGGGATGACAATTTAACTAATTATGATTTCCTTTTCTTCCAAAAATATTCTCCAATGAAATAAGCTACCAAAGCCATTAGGAAAAATTTAAAATACGATTGCGGTTGACCTTCGCCACTAACTGTTGTGAACAATCGTTCCCATCGAATTTTTTTCAATCCTTTGGCATTGGAATCATAGCTCATCCAAATAAAAGTAGGTTTTCCAACAATGTGATTTTCTGGCACATAACCCCAGTAGCGACTGTCTTCTGAATTATGGCGATTATCTCCCATCATCCAATAGTAATTTTGTTGGAAAGTATATGATGTGGCAATTTTTCCATTAATTCGAATTTCTGATCCGGTTACTTTCAAGTCGTTCTTTTCGTAATCAGTGATGATGGCTTTATAAAATGGTAACGTTTCTAAATTTAAAGCTACCGTTTTTCCTTGTTGCGGAATATAGATAGGTCCAAAATTATCGCGGTTCCATTTGTTAATATGAGGAAAAATGCCCGGTTCTACTTCTTTAGAAATAATTTTTTGTACACCAGTAATTCCAGGAATTTGTTGTAATCGTTCTGCATTAGTAGCAGTTAAGGCAGCAATGAATAAAGTGTCTCTTTTTTCGGCATCCATAAAACCTGCGCCGTCAGTGATATCCATATCTTGTAATAGATATTCGAAATCAATTGGAGTTTTCCCGTCAAGTGCTACTTTGTACGAAAATTGAGGTCTCGCTCTTTCAGGTAAAATCAATTCTTTTCCGTTTACAAATACAATTCCGTCTTTGATTTCAAATTGATCGCCAGGAACTCCCACACAACGTTTCACGTAGTTGGATTTTTTATCAATTGGTTTGTCAACTCTTAACCCAGATTGGTCTCTAAATTTATAAACTGTATCGATTGGCCAGTTAAAAACCACAATGTCATTTCGCTCAATAGTTTGAAATCCAGGTAGTCTAAAATAAGGTAATTCTGGCCAAGTTAGGTATGATTTCTTTTTGGTTAATGGAATGGTGTCGTGAACCATTGGAAGCGCAACAGTAGTCATTGGAGTTCTTGCTCCGTAGTTGACTTTACTTACAAATAAGAAATCACCCACCAATAACGTTTTTTCTAAGGAAGAAGTTGGAATAGTAAATGGCTGAATAAAGTAAGTATGAACAAAAGTCGCAACTACAATGGCAAATAGCAATGAGCTGATAGTGTCGGCAGTTTTGTTTACTGGTTCAGAACTTCTGTCAGTAGTATAGTTTAATTTTTGGGTATAAATTATATAAGCGATATACAAACCGAAAGTAGCAACACCTAGTACCTTATCTAAAGTAGAATTTTTGCCAAAACTACTAAGGGTTTCAACCCAAATTACTGGAAAAATAATTAAATTGATAATAGGCAAAAAAAGTAAAATGGTCCACCAGCTTGGTCGCCCAATTATTTTCAAAAGTACTATGGCATTATATACCGGAATAGCGGCTTCCCAACTTTTTCTACCTGCGCTTACGTACAATTTCCATGTTCCAATAAAGTGAACTACTTGTACTAGTAAGAAAAAAATAAACCATTCTGCTACTGTCATAATTATATCATTTACGTTCTAAAGTTTTGGATAAACTTCAGGAAATTATTTAAAATTTAATACGTCTTTCATGGTGAAAACTCCCTGTTTTCCAGCTAGCCATTCGGCAGCAATTACGGCACCCAAAGCAAAGCCTTCACGGTTGTGAGCAGTATGTTTGATTTCGATACTGTCTACCTCAGAGTTGTAGGTTACGGTATGTGTTCCTGGAACATCTGCAATTCGTAAAGCTTCAATATGAATTTCATTATCAGCCGCTTTGTCCATTGTCCATTTGGTATAGTTACTATTTTCAATTACACCTTTGGCTAATGAAATTGCAGTTCCACTTGGAGCATCTAATTTTTGAGTGTGATGAATTTCTTCCATGTCAACAGCATAGGAAGAGTAGGGTGCCATAATTTTAGCTAGGTAATCGTTCAATTCAAAAAACAAGTTAACTCCTAGGCTAAAATTCGAGCTTGAAATAAAGCCTCCCTTTTTCTCGTGGCAAAGTGCTATAATTTCATCATAATGCTCCAACCAACCTGTTGTACCAGATACTACAGGCACATTGGCTTGAAAACTACTAGATATATTTTCTACAGCAGCAGTAGGAACACTAAAATCAATAGCAACATCAGCAGTTGAGAGTCCGTCATACGTATTGAACTCGTCTTTTTTCAAGACAATTTCATGACCTCTTTCCAAAGCAATTCGTTCTATTACCTTGCCCATTTTTCCGTATCCTAAAAGCGCAATTTTCATTTTTTTATTTATTAAAGTTATTTAGAGATGAATTTCTAATCTCTAAAAATTATAACTGAGCGTTAGTCCCACATTTGCTTTGAATGTTACAGCATCAGGATACACCGTCGGTTGGAATGATAAATTTTCATTCACATTAAATTGTATTAAAGCCGCATCTACATTGGCGTCTATAATGTTTAAAGCATAAAAACCTGCCACAAATAATGCGGATAAATCGCGATTTCGTTGGTAGAATTTTTGTGCAGTAATAAGTCGGTTAGTGTCTAAATAACTGAATTTATCATCATTAAAGCCCTCTAATCTTCGTTTGTACGCACCGCGATAGTCTTGGTATTTAGAATTGCTATTAATATAAAAATACAAACTGGTTCCAATAGCGCCATACACCAAAGGAATTTTCCAATATTTTTTATTGTAAGCTTGACCTAAACCCGGTAAAACAGCTGAATAAAAAGCCGCTTTTGCTGGTGTTAAGGGGTCGATATTGTTGGATTTCAAGCTGTCTTTTGTTGTTTTTGGTGTAGCGTTTTTTGCTTGTGCAAAAACGATGGAGTTTCCCAAAAACAGAAATAAAATAGCTATGAAAAGGCCTTTGCTCACTATCCTTGTATTAGTTTGACAATTCTATTGAAGTCTTCTTCGGAATGAAAAGGAATGGTGATTTTACCTTTGCCATTTCCAGCAACTTTAATGTCTACTTTGGTTCCGAAATAATCAGCGAATTTGTTTTGATCGCTTGCCGCTATTTCAAAAGAAGTCGATTTTGATTTTGTAGCTGGTTTTGGTTTCAAGCTTTCTTGGTAGCTTTTTACCAAAGCTTCCGTATCACGAACGGATAAGTTTTGGCTTACAATTTTTTGATAAATATCAGTCTGAACGTCTTGGTCTTCAATGTTGATAATGGCACGACCGTGTCCCATACTGATAAACCCATCGCGAATACCCGTTTGAATAATAGGATCTAGTTTTAACAAACGCAAGTAATTGGCAATCGTAGAACGTTTTTTACCCACACGTTCGCTCATCTGCTCTTGTGTTAATTCAATTTCGTCCATCAAACGTTGGTAGGAAAGTGCAATTTCAATAGGATCTAAGTCGTGACGTTGGATGTTTTCAACCAAAGCCATCACTAACGATTCGTTATCATTGGCAATTCGGATGTAAGCAGGAACTGTTTTTAAACCAACTAAAGTAGAAGCGCGCAAACGACGTTCTCCAGAAATTAATTGGTATTTATTAAAGTCTAATTTACGTACCGTAATGGGTTGAATTACTCCTAATTGCTTGATGGAAGTAGCTAATTCTTTTATTGATTCTTCATTGAAATTACTTCGAGGCTGAAACGGATTAATTTCAATTGCTTCAATTTCTAACTCAATAATGTTTCCAACAACTTTGTCGGCATTTTTATCATGTACCGATTTGATATCGTTTTCTGGATCCTTCAGTAAGGCAGATAATCCTCTTCCTAACGCCTGTTTTTTTATTGCTTTTGCCATACAATTAGTTGCTGTTTTTTTGTATTACTTCTTGAGCTAAATGCAAGTAGTTGGTAGCTCCTTTGCTTGTAGCGTCATAATTTATAATGCTTTCGCCAAAACTTGGCGCTTCGCTTAATTTGACATTTCTTTGAATGATGGTTTCAAAAACCATATCGTTAAAATGTTTTTGTACTTCTTCCACCACTTGGTTGGATAAACGCAAACGTGAATCGAACATGGTCAATAATAATCCTTCAATATCTAATTCGGGATTGTGAATTTTTTGGATGCTTTTAATGGTATTTAATAATTTTCCTAAACCTTCTAACGCAAAATACTCACATTGGATAGGAATAATTACAGAGTCAGCTGCCGTTAACGCATTTAAAGTTAATAGCCCAAGAGATGGTGCGCAATCGATAATGATAAAATCATAATTGTCTTTTACACTTTGTATCGCTTGTTTAAGCATGTACTCTCTGTTTTCTTTGTCTACCAATTCAATTTCTATGGCAACCAAATCAATATGAGCTGGGATGATATCTACATTCGGAGCCGAACAACTTATGATGGCTTCTTTTGGCGAATGGCTATGTTCTAAAATTTGGTACGTCCCAATTTCAACTGACTCTACATCAATTCCCAATCCCGAAGTGGCATTAGCTTGAGGATCAGCATCAATTAGCAAGACTTTTTTTTCTAGAACACCTAAGGAAGCAGCAAGATTTACTGATGTAGTCGTTTTTCCAACTCCCCCTTTTTGATTGGCAATAGCAATGATTTTACCCATTTATTTTTTTGAATTTTGAAACGTAAAAATACAATTAATTATCGTTTCTGAAAATCTATTTTGTAAAGATTTGTTACAGCTTGATTTGGGGCTATTTGGCCACTTTAAAAAGTAAATTATAAGTTGGTTTTGTGAGTTGTTTTTATTGAAAATTCAATCAAACTGTTTGAAAATAAAAAATCCCTTTTGCAAAGCAAAAAGGATTTTTGTCGGGGTGGCAGGATTCGAACCTGCGGCCTCCTGCTCCCAAAGCAGGCGCGATAACCGGGCTACGCTACACCCCGTAACGCGAGTGCAAAGATAGAATTAATTTTTATTTAAGCAAGTCAAAACTATAAATAGGCGCTGATTATTTTTTAATAACTAAAAATGATGTTTTTTTGTTTGCTATTTTTATTTTAAAACTACCTTTGTTGTCTCTAAAAAATTATAAAAATACAAACTACTATGTCAGATACAATTGAAAAAATCAAATGCCTTATTATAGGTTCTGGACCAGCAGGTTATACAGCTGCAATTTATGCGGCAAGAGCCAATATGAATCCGGTATTGTACCAAGGAATGCAACCAGGAGGACAACTAACGACTACTAATGAAGTCGAAAATTTCCCTGGGTATGTGGATGGTGTAACGGGACCAGAAATGATGGTGCAATTACAAGCTCAAGCGCAACGTTTTGGTGCTGATATTCGCGATGGATGGGCCACTAAAGTTGATTTTTCAGGTTCAATTCATAAAGTTTGGATTAACGATACTATCGAATTGCATTGTGAAACAGTAATTATTTCGACTGGAGCCACTGCAAAATATTTAGGCTTGCCTTCGGAGCAGCATTATTTGAAAATGGGTGGTGGTGTTTCTGCCTGTGCAGTTTGTGATGGGTTTTTCTATAGAAATCAAGAAGTTGTAATTGTTGGAGCAGGGGATTCAGCTTGTGAAGAAGCGCATTACTTATCTAAATTGTGTAAAAAAGTAACCATGTTGGTACGAAGTGAAAAATTTAGAGCTTCAAAAATTATGGAGGAACGCGTTCGTGCTACAGAGAATATCACTATTTTAATGAATCACGATACTGTTGAAGTGTTGGGCGATGAACAAGTGGTAACTGGAGTAAAAGCAAAAAATAAAACTACAGACGAAATCTTTGAAATTCCAGCTACTGGTTTCTTTGTGGCTATTGGTCACCAACCGAATACTGCTATTTTTAAAGAGTTTATAACACTTGATGAAACAGGTTACATTGTCAATACACCAGGTACTTCAAAAACAAATGTAGATGGTGTGTTTGTTGCCGGTGATGCTGCAGATCATGTCTATCGTCAAGCGATTACAGCTGCAGGAACAGGTTGTATGGCTGCTTTGGATGCTGAACGTTATTTGGCCGCTAAAGGTCATTAATACCTACAGAATAGTATAAAAAAAGTCCCGTAATTGGGACTTTTTTTATTTTTTAAGAGGAAGTTTTTTTAGCAATTTAGCTTCTCCAGAAAATTTACGAATTTCTATTTTTGGATTTCCATATATGCTTATTTCCGAATTATCATTAGCATCTAGGATGAAGTTGTTTTCTACAAGTAGACTACAATTTGCTTTTCCTTCAATGGTTAGATCTGACGTTTTAGAATTAAATTTTCTCGCGTTTAATTCGGCCAAATTGTCAATTCGAATCATTGAGTTGTCCGAGTCACCTTCAATTATGGCGCTAGATTTTTGGTACAAATCACATTTCAATTCGGCACTGTTAATTAAAGCTTTTAACGAGCTGTTTTTACTCAATTCAATAAAAGCGGTTTCGCTTTTCAAGTTAAGTTCTATTTTAGATTTATCATCAGCCAGTAGATTGAAGTTGCCTGCGTTAACGTTCAAAAATAGTTTGGATTTATCCAACGATTTAAAGGTGATAGTATCTAAAATGATTTCTTGAATGGCCGTAACAATAGACTCATCTTTGGTTGTGATTAAGTTTAAATCGTTAGTATAGGTTACCTTAACGGTTAGTTTTTTGAATCCTTGAATTTCTTTTGATGTTGAAATGATTAAAATATTATTTTCAACTTTTAAACTTATAACATCATGTAAATTGTCATCGGCTTCAATTTTTATTTCGCTTTTAGCTCCTTTTTCTAAATAGATTTCAATGTTATCTTCTACTTCAATCATGGTAAAAGGTTTAACCTGTTGGATTGAAGAAGTTACTACTTTTGAACCTTTTATTTTTTCTGCTTTTTGAGAAAAAACAAGTGTAGTTGATAAAAGTAATATAATAAGAGAGGTAAAAAGTCTCGGTTTCATAGTAATTCGGATTTATACAAATATAAAAAAATCATCCACATATATGAATGATTTTTCTTATTTATTAATTGATTTCTAAAACTAATCTTGATCTATACTTCCGCCAGAACTTGAATTTTTTTCAAACGTTTTTGGAACTGAATTGTATTTTATCGAAGCGCCGCTAGAAGCCTCTGCTTTTAAACTTACAATTGGATGTACAATTATAGAGGATCCACTTGAAGCATCAGCAATTACTTCATTGGTTAACAATTTAGAACAATCAGTTGTGCTACCACTAGATGCTTGTGAATCTAATTTAAAAGCCAAGCCTTTCAATTTTAAGTTAGCGGCACTACTTGATTTACAATTAATTGATTCCATTTCGAGGTCTACATTGATTTGCGCAGCGCTAGATGCTTTAATATACATCTGACTTCCTTTAATAGTGTTTACACTATGGATTGACGAAGCGCTTGACGCTTCCAGATTTTCAATTATTGGTAATTTAACTTTTACTTTTCTTGTACCATTGCGAATGTTTAAATAGGGTTCGCTAGAAATAACTAACATTCCATTTTTTACTTCGGTAATAATACTACTTTGAAGATTGTCATCCGCTTCAACTATTATTTCAGTTTTATCCGACTGTTCGATAGTTAATTCAATAGCACTACTTACATCTAGACCGGTAAATTTTTCAGTTACAGTTCTGTTTTCTGTAGTAATGTTTCCACTTCCTTTTTTACTGTTGTAATCGAAATGACACCCACTAAAAAATAATGCTGTGATGACAAGTACAATAATTTTGGTAATCCAAGTGATAATTTTAATCATGATTATTCTTTTTTAATAATTACACCTTCTTTATTTATAGTTAACCCTTTTTTTGCAGATTGATTGATAGTTACCACCTCACCATTTACCTTTACAGTTGTTGTTACTACAGTATCATTATCCGTTATATCTTCAGTAACTCCAGTTTCAACATCCTCATATTCGTTTTCATTATCTGGACAGTTCAAGCACTTTACTTGTGTTTCGTTTACCTTGTAAAGGTAATCATCTGAACTGTAATGCAAATTAAAAAAATCATTATTGGATTGATCGTACTGTTGGGCTGATTTATCGACTTTGAATACCATTCCTTCAGGTAAGTACAAATAAATAGCTACTTCTTGATCACGAAATTTTTCTGAAACAGCAGTTAGTAAATAGTTGTCTAACAGTAACTTTTTACCTTCTAATCGGTAACCAAATTGAATTTTTTCAGCTCGTTTTTTTGCTTCATTAAACGATTTTCCTCTTGCCGTTCTTTCGATTTGAATGTAAGGTGCTTTTTCATCTGTTTTTTCAATTTCAAAATGGATATTATTGGAATAAATTACCTCATTTCTTGAAGCGTCTTGAACAAATCTGAAATTATCAGTATCATCTAGATCATTAGTATAATTTTCGTTGTATCGGAACTCGATTTGCAAGGTGTCAGTAGGAAGAATGTTTAACGTTTCTTTTTTAATAGTCTTTCCTTCATAAGCCACTTCTGAAGCTTGTTGAATACCAATAGAAATCAAGGCTGCAATAGCCAGGATCCACAAAGCCAAAAGTGTATATTTTGCAATACTACCAATAGATTTCATACTTGGCGATAACAATCTAAATCCTAACAATGTCAAGAAAAAGAATGGAATTCCAACGCCCAAAAACATTAACAATCCAAATACCCAAATAGGATAGTCTGTAAAGTTACCCGCATCTACAAATTCAGTCCAAGGAAATGTAATCCAATACCCTGTTCCAAGAGTAAATATTCCAACGAACAAAAAGAATAAAACAGTAACTCCTGTTATAATTAAAATTACTCCTAGAAATTTAGCAAATACCTTGAAAACAGTACTGATGATTTCGCTTAACGAATTCCCAAATTTCTCAGCACCCGTTTTGATTTGATTGCCGTATTTGTCATAATCTACATTTTTGAATTTCTCAGAAACCGAATCAAATTCCTCACGCACTTTTTTCTCAATGCTAGAGATGGTTACTGGTTCACCAGTCATCTCCAATTTTTCTGAGGTAGTTACTGCTTCAGGAGTAGCGATCCATAAAATGATATAGGCTAAAATTCCTGTTCCAAAACCAAAGAAAAACAATAGTAAAATTACACGAATCCAAACTACATCAATTCCCAAATAGTGACTTAAACCAGCGGCAACACCACCAATCATCCCTTTGTCTTTATCGCGGTATAATTTTTTGGATTTTTTGTACGCTTGATAATTGGATTCTGCTTTTGAATCGTCTTCAATAATATAGTCTTCAGGTTGTCCCATTACGGCAATAACTTCGTCAATTTCTTTCAAACCAATGACGTGTTTGTCTGAAAGTAGTTTTTCACTTAACAATTCTGAGATGCGCATTTCAATGTCTTTAATGATCTCTTCTTGTCCAGATGAGTTGTTCAAAGAACGTTTGATGGCGTCAAAATAACGCGATAATTTTTGGTACGCATCTTCGTCAATATGGAATACAATTCCGCCTAAATTTATGGTTACAGTTTTATTCATGACTATTCGTGTTGATTGGTGATTAAGTTTACAGCATTAGATAATTCCATCCAAGTGCCGTGCAATTCAGTTAAAAAAGTTTGTCCGTCCTCGGTCAAACCGTAATATTTTCTTGGTGGTCCAGAAGTAGATTCTTCCCAACGATAATCTAATAAACCGTCATTTTTCAATCGGGTTAATAATGGATAAATCGTTCCCTCAACTACCAATAATTTAGCGTTTTTTAAGGTGTCTAATATCTCGGAGGTGTAGGCATATTTCTCTTTTAATACCGAGAGAATGCAAAACTCGAGAACCCCTTTACGCATCTGGGCTTTTGTGTTTTCTATATTCATTTTGTTTCTATTTTTTGTTTAGGAGCTTTTTCCCGCTTTTCATTACAATCTTTTTATTTCGCTGCGCTTTTTAAAAAGGATTTTCATTTCAATCGGGGCTAGGGCAATGAGTTATTTCATGAATTTTATTGTTAGTGGATAATGGTAACGTTCTCCATTAGCCGTTTTGACCGCTGCTTGTATGATTAAGAAGAACTCAACTATTTTCAAACACACTAAGAAAAAAACAGCAATGGCTCCGGTAGTAATCAAACCAATGTTTTCTGAAAAGTTTAAGTCACGTACTACAAAGTGTCTGTCATGAATCAACTCATCAAACGTCACATGGCTTAAAAAAGTAATGACAAAGGTTGGAACAAAAATGGCTGCTAAAATCAAAGAATATAATAAAACGCTCAATTGAAAATTGATGCATTGTTTGCCATTGTAATCCACAAAAGCCGATTCATTCTTTTTGGAACTCCAAATAATAATGGGAATTACAAAATTCCCTAATGGGAAAAGGTATTGTCCAAAGGCACCTAGGTGTGTTAAAGTCGCCCAATTTTTTTCTGTATTTGTTATCATAATAATTTTATATAGTAATTTCTTATGCAAATATATATCTAAAAGACAGTATCTTGTTTTACATAGTAGTAAATATTAACATAAAATTAACATTTTTAAAATAGTAATAAATACTTAAGTAGTTGTTTTTAAGTGTGATAATTGAATTTATATAGTTTTCTGTTTATTGATTCCAATTTACTATTTTTACTAAAAATTAGTCCTTATGATACTTACAGCTTCAAAACTGAATCAATTTTTACTTTTTAAATTACCCTCTGCTTTTTTTTGCGGTGTTCGCGTTAAGTCTATCGATGCAACTGAATGTGTGGTATCTGTGAAACACCGCTGGATCAATCAGAATCCTTTTCAGTCAATGTATTTTGCAGTTCAAGCGATGGGAGCAGAGTTGAGCACAGGTGCTTTGGTGATGTATCATATTCAAAAAAGTGGAAAGAAGATTTCTATGTTGGTGGCTAATAATAAAGGGAACTTTACTAAAAAAGCAACTGGGCGTATTACTTTTAGCTGTAATGACGGTCATTTAATTGAGGAAGCTATTCAAAAAACAATAGCCACGGGCGAGGGGCAAACCTTTTGGATGAAATCCATTGGAATGAATGAACAAGGAATTCAAGTCTCTGAAATGGATTTTGAATGGAGTATACGAGTAAAATAAAAAAAAGCCTCTTAAATGGAGGCTTTTGATTTAATCTTCTGAAATGTATAGGTCTTAACTTAACATTTTTTTCCTGATGCTTTGTGTGCTTTCGCATCACATTTTTTACCTTCCGCTTTACATTTAGCTTGGCATTTCGCTACTTCGTCATTTGACTTTTTAGCATTTTTTGAGCAACATGCCATTTCTTTTTTCTCTTGTTTAGTTTCTTGTGCAGTCATACTTACTGTAAAGAAAGCTAATGCTAGAATTGCAATTACTTTTTTCATATTCTTATTTTTTATCGATTTGCTTTTTTATTTTGTTACACAAATATAAAATATATTTTGATACTGAATTTATAACAAAGTTAATGTTTACTTAAATTGGTTGTTGTTTAAAATACTTCTTTCGCCACCAAAAAGCCACATTCACTAACGTTATCAAAGCTGGAACTTCTACTAAGGGACCAATCACTCCTGCAAAAGCTTGTCCGCTATTAATGCCAAAAACACCAATAGATACTGCAATGGCTAACTCAAAGTTATTTCCCGAAGCCGTAAATGAAAGGGCTACTGCATCTCGGTAATTGGCTCCAATTTTTTTACTAACAAAGAACATTAAAGTAAACATAATTGCAAAGAAGATGACTAGAGGTACAGCAATTCGGATCACATCCAAAGGTAAATCGACAATCATCTCGCCTTTTAGGCTGAACATTACTACAATCGTAAACAATAAAGCAATCAAAGTAATGGGAGATACAAATGGTATGAATTGCTGATTAAACCATTTTTCTCCAATGAATTTTTTAATCGCATAACGGCTACTTACTGCCAATGCAAAAGGAATACCCAAATAGATTCCAACGGTTTGAGCGATTCCGGCAATGGTAATGTTCAATGCGATTCCTTTTATTCCGAAAAGCGGCAACATAATTTCAAGATAGAAATAGGCATATAAACTAAAAAAGAATACTTGGAGTAGACTGTTAATCCCAATTAATCCTGCAGTAAGTTCACGATTGCCCTCGGCGAGTTCGTTCCAAACAATGACCATTGCAATGCATGGCGCCAAACCAATTACAATTAATCCGGTCATGTATTCAGGATAATCGCGTAAGAATAAAATAGCCAATGAAAACATTAAAAAAGGTCCTACTATCCAGGTGATGAAAAATGAAGCGGTTAGCAATTTTGGTTTTTCAAACATCTGTGGGACTTTTGAAAAATCAATTTTGGTTAACGGCGGATACATCATTAAAATTAATCCAATGGCTAATGGAATATTGGTCGTTCCTGAAGAAAAGGAATTGATAAAATCAGATGAATTAGTGATAAAATACCCAATACTTACGCCAACTAGCATAGCTAAAAATATCCATAATGTTAAAAATCGGTCTAAAAATCCTAATCTTTTTTTCATAATAAACTCGTTTACAATTATGTTATTTTTTTATTTGCGAAAAAACAAAATACAGTTCTGAAGCAATTTCCAAGCTTCGTTCTGCGTATTTTTCATTCATCTGCTCAGTACCATCAAATGCTTTTGGATCATCGTATCGTATAGGCAATCGCTTTTCGGCTCCCGCAATGAAAGGACAACCTGCATCTGCAGACGAACAGGTCATGATGGCTGCAAATTCACTATTGGGATTGAAAGCGTCATCAAACATTTTGGAAAAACAAACAATAGCCGCTTCATTTTCGTCAAATTTTACAGCATAAATCGGATTGTTGTCACTACTTAATTGTTGGATTTGAAAACCTTGATTGGATAGGGTTTCGCCGACTTTTGGAAACATAGCTGTAGCTTCTGTTCCGCCCGAGTAACAAAACACATTTCGAATTCCGAAGTGAAATGCCAATGTTTGTGCCCAAATTTGAGACAAATGGCTGCGACGGGAATTGTGAGTACAAATGAAGTTCAAACGAATCGGTTTTTGTGTGTCGACTTTAGTTTGAATGTATTCAATTAATGGCTTTACAACTTCTTTTCGTTCAATGGAAATTGTGTTTTTCGAAATACGTTCGATAGCTGAAGATAAATTTTGAAACATTTTCTAGGGTTTATATTTAACAACAATTGGAATCCGGTGTACAACAAGAAGTAGCTTTGGCTTTCCATTGTCCAACATTGGGCATTTTATTTTCTGGAATTCCACAATGATCGGGAGCTAAACAGTTGGTTATTTTGGACGTTAATTGAAAGTGGGTACCGTCAAATTCCAAACCAAATTTTCCAATGCTATCTTTCATTTGGTATTCCACTTCAATTTCTAGATCGGTTAATCCCAATTTTTGCTCTGATAATTCAATAATACTCAAAAGCTTTTCTGGATACAAACGGTGGTCGTAATCTTGGGCCTCCCACAATTGAAAATTGGCTACTTCTTCGTTTCTAATAGTTCCGCCACAGTCGATAAAGTTTTTGGTTACTTTTCCTACTTCGGTGACATGAAAGTGAGGCGCTACGAGTTCGCCATTAGGTAACTGAAAAGCGATAGTTGTTGCTTTTTGTAATTCGGATTTAATAGCTGATAGTGTCATGTTTTATTGTATTAGTTAACAACATTCTTTCTTAGTAAGTTGTGTATTAATATGCTCAAAAAAGCCTTTCAATGGGTTAAAACCTTCTTCATTTAGGCAATAACAAATGGAAGTTCCTTCTATATTTCCTTTGATAAGTCCGGCGTTTTTTAACTCTTTTAAATGTTGTGAAACGGTGGGCTGGGCGAGAGGCAATTCATTAACGATGTCACCACAAATACAAGATTCCGTTTTTAATAGGTATTCGATTATAGCTATACGTGCTGGATGTCCAATTGCTTTGGCTAAAATGGCTAATTCATTTTGGGTAGCTGTAAATCCTTCGGTTTTGGTGATTCCCATTTTTGTTATATTTTAATATTGCAATATTACGATTAATATAAATATAAATCATATTATTAAATTAGAATTTTTATAAAATACAGCTTTGATTATTTATTTTTTAATTTAAACAGAATCAACAAATAATTAAAAGATATGTTTTAGTCTTTTTTGACGTATAATTTCCTTACTCTATTTTATTTATAAATTAGGTGCTTTGTTGAAAAAAATAACCATTAAAAAACCCCTAACACATTCGTATTAGGGGTTTTAGTTTTGGTAGCGAGGACGGGAGTTGAACCCGTGACCTCAGGGTTATGAATCCTGCGCTCTAACCAACTGAGCTACCTCGCCATTTCTATTGGTTATGCCATCTCTCAATGCGGGTGCAAATATAGAAATAATAATAATGTTTGCAAGTATAAAATAAGAAAAAAAATATTTTTAAAAAGACTTTTTTTTTGACTTTATATTCTTATATTTCGAAAAAATTAAACAGCATTCATGGATCCAAAAGTTCGCTATGAGATTGAGTTTCCTATCAACTCTTCCCCCCAATTATTGTATCAATACATTTCAACTCCTTCTGGTTTATCAGAGTGGTTTGCCGACAATGTGAATTCCCGCGGTGAGTTCTTTACATTCATTTGGAATGACTCTCAAGAGAAGGCGAGATTGGCCTCTAAAAAATCAGGTGAGAAAGTGAAATTCAAATGGGTGGATGACAATAATAAAGACTCTGAGTATTTTTTTGAAATCCATATTCTTGAAGATGAACTTACAAAAGACGTATCGCTATTAGTGATTGATTTTGCTCCAGCAGATGAAATTGAAGAAGCGCAACAATTGTGGGAAAATCAAATTTCCGATTTGAAACATCTCATAGGATCAGTCTAAAATTGTATTTTATAACTTATATTTGCCCTGAACAAAATTCAGGGCTTTTTTATGATTAATAGTAACGGGAATAGTAGCGCACAAGAAAATAGTTTAACTCATAATCGTGGATTTTTATACGGTGATGCCGTTTTTGAAACGTTAAAAATTGTAAAAGGTAAAATTCTCTTTTTAGAAGATCACTATTTTAGGCTGATGGCTTCTATGCGTATTTTGAGAATGGAAATTCCAATGGATTTCACGATGGAATTTTTTGAAGACCAAGTACTTACTACTGTTGCAAATAATGGTTTTTCCGAATCGGCTCGCGTGCGAATTACAGTCTATCGTAATGATGGTGGTTTTTATTTACCTACAACCAATACCATTTCGTTTTTAATACACGCTACTCCTTTAGATAACCAAGCCTATAAATGGGTATCTCAATCCTGTGAAGTGGATTTGTACAAAGATTTTTATATCACTAAACAATTACTATCTACCTTAAAGACCACCAATAAAGTACTGCATGTAACGGCTAGTATTTATGCTGATGAAAATGATTTGGATAATTGTATTTTGCTCAATGAATCTAAAAATGTGGTAGAAGTGCTGCAAGGCAATATTTTCATGTTGCAAGGCAACACATTGACGACTCCTCCAATTTCAGAAGGATGTTGTAATGGAATTTTAAGAAAGCAGTTGCTTGTATTGGCCAAAAAAATAGAAGGTTTGGAAGTGATCGAAGGAGTTATTTCTCCTTTTGATCTTCAAAAAGCAGATGAGTTATTTTACACCAATGTTATTAAAGGGATCCAGTCGATTACCAAGTATAGAAAGAAAGAATTCGGTACCGCTTTAGCTTCAGAATTAGTTCAAAAGTTAAATGAATTGATAGCCAATTAATTCAAATATGGATCATCTGGTGCGTTGGACCAAATGAGATAATCACCACCTAATTCTATAATTTTTTCTTTCCAAAAATGAGTGGTTGATTTGCTGATAATCTTGTTTTCATGATGATTAGCAGTGGCTATCCATGAATTTTGTTCCATTTCCGATTCCAATTGATTTTCATCCCAGCCGGTATATCCTAAGAAAAAGCGAATGTTATTTTTGCCAATTTTTTGATTCTTAATCAATTCTTTTACCGATTCAAAGCAACCTCCCCAGTAAATGCCGTTTGAGATTTCGACACTATTGGGAATTAAATGGGGAACATCGTGAATAAAATAAAGATTGTCTTGTTCCACCGGTCCGCCATTATAGACTTTAAACGGTGTATCTATTTCAGGGAGCAAATCCGTAATGGAGTATTGAAGAGGCTTGTTGAGAATAAAACCAACGGAACCCTCTTTGTTATGTGCAGTTAGTAAGATTACAGCTCTTGCAAAAGAGGCATCACCAAGTATTAATGGGTCAGCAATCAGAAGTTGCCCTTTATTAAGTTTTGCTGAAATCATAACTGCAATTTTTATTAAAATTAATAATAAAATGTAGACGAATCATTTTTTTTCGTCTAAAGGCAAAAAAAAACCTTCCGATAAGGAAGGTTAATTTGTATAAGGAAAACTAAAATTAGTTTACAGCTCCTTCTAATTCTGCTCCAGCTTTGAATTTTACTACATTTTTAGCAGCAATTTTGATAGTTTTTCCAGTTTGTGGATTTCTACCGTCTCTTGCAGCTCTGTTAGATACTGACCAAGATCCGAAACCTACTAAAGAAACTCTTCCACCTTTTTTCAAAGTACCACTTACGTTTCCTAAAAATGATTCTAAAGCCAATTTAGCAGCTGCTTTAGTAATTCCTGCGTCAGCAGCGATAGCGTCGATTAATTCTGATTTGTTCATAATAAATGTTTTATTAATTGTTGGTTAAAAAAAAATTGTTAAACAAAATTAGCAGGAAAACCTTACCGTGCAAGGGTAAAAAACATTTTAGGGCTAATTTGTTAATAACTTGGGTTTTTTGTTCATAAAAGCGATGATTTTCTACCCGAAAACGTTGTAAATACTGGTTTTTTTAGCGTTTAATATGCTTTTGCATCCGCTGTGAATTGGATTCCATTGAGGAATTCGGCAGTATTCATCTTCTTCTTTCCAGGGAATTGTAGGCTTTCAATTTGAATAAAGCCATCACGAACGGCAATTTTTAATTCTTTTTTGGTACAAATCAATTGGCCTACGGCTAATGTATGGGCTTCAATGACAATATTAGATTGATAGATTTTAACGTTCCATTCTTCTCCTTTATCGCCGATGAAACACCAAGCAGCAGGATAGGGACTTAAACCTCTAATTAAATTGTGTATTGTAGAAGCTGGTTGGTTCCAATCTATTTTACAGTTCTCTTTGTTTAGTTTATAAGCTGTTTTAATCTCAGCATTGTCTTCCTGTATAGTGGTCATTACTTTTCCGCTTTCAAGTAGCGCTAAAGTTTGGGTTACCGTTTCACTTCCCAATTGCATCAAACGATCGTGCAACTCTCCTGCTGATTCATTGTTACCAATTGCTGTTTCGGCATTTAATATCATAGCGCCGGTATCTATTTTATCATCAATAAAGAAGGTAGTGACACCCGTTTTAGTTTCTCCATTGATAATTGCCCAATTAATAGGAGCTGCTCCTCTATAATTAGGTAGAAGTGAAGCATGAAGATTGAAAGTCCCAAGTGAAGGCATATCCCAAACTACTTTAGGCAACATTCTAAAGGCAACTACGATTTGTAAGTTGGCGTTTAAAGCTTGTAATTCCGCTAAAAAACTTTCGTCTTTTAGATTGGTAGGTTGCAACAAGGGTAAGTGATTTGCTAAAGCGTATTCTTTTACAGCCGAATATTTTATTTTTTGTCCTCTTCCAGCAGGTTTATCCGCGGCGGTAATTACACCAACGACTTCGTAATTGTTTTGTAAAATAGTATCCAAAATGCCAACGGCAAATTCTGGTGTACCCATAAAGACGATTCGTAATTTCTCCATTAGTGATGAATTGTATATTTGTTATTCGCCTTGATGACGATTTGTTCTTGTTCTAATAATTGCTGTAGCAGTTCAATAACTGTTTCAGTATCCGTTTGCGTTCTTTCTTGAATTTCTCTCGAATTTAACTCTTCTGTTTGCAATAAGCTTATTATGGTAGAAGCAAGTGAATTGGTGTTTTTAACTTTTTTCTTTTTGCCAATACAATACGAGCAAATTCCACAATCTGTAGCTGATTTTTCTCCAAAATAATCCAATATCAATCGGTTTTTACACGTTTGTTTCTCATTTATATAATGTAGAACTGATTGTAATTGTGATTTTTTAAGTTGGTTTTGCCTTTCTAAATATTTAGCTACCCGATTAATGGTTCGTTCGTCTTCGCGAATTTCGTTAAAAAGGATAGACGCATCATTGTTTTTTGCTTGATATTCAATAATATTTTTCTCTTTTAATTTTTGCAAAACAGCTTGAACTTCAATAGCCGTCTGATTTGATTTCTTTGCAATAAAATCCAAATTGAAAGCAGTTTGCATTTCATAAATACCTGGATAGGCTCTCAAAATAGTTAGAATAATTTCCTCGTCATTCGGATTCAAACTAATGTAGCGAAGTACTTCTTTCGAAGAAATTAAAAATTGCAATTTGATCTTTTCAGAAAATTCCTGAGATAAACTAATAATGCCTTGTCGGTCTAAAAACTGAATGCCATTATACGTTTTTAAAGTTGGAAAATTATATTTCAAACAAAAGTGATTCAGGTTGAAAGCAAATTGTTCGTTGATGCCTTCTCCATATGCAATTTGAAAATAATTGCACAATTTGATGTATACCGAGTTCAAAAAAGCTTTGTCAGGTAAATTGGATAGAAATTGATTTTCAGCTTGTAAGGCATCAGAAGGACTGTTCAATAAGACCGCAAATGCTTTTTCGCCATTACGTCCAGCGCGACCTGATTCTTGGTAATAATTTTCAATATTATCAGGCAATTGAATGTGGATTACCGTTTTTACATTGGCTTTGTCGATTCCCATTCCAAAGGCATTAGTGGCGACGATCACTTGTGCTTCTTCTTGCATCCACAACGCCATATTTTTGTCTTTTTCTTTTGGCGAAAGCCCACCATGATAATAAGTGGCTTTGAATCCTAAAGCATGGAGTTGATTGGAGATGTCAATGCAGGAGCGTCGGTTACGAACATAAATTATGGAGGGTTGCGGATTTTTAGTAAGTATTTGCTCTATTTTGTAGAGTTTGTCCTCCGCCTCAATTACCATATAAGCAATATTGTCTCGCGCAAATGATTTTTGAAAAATTTCTGGATTTTCCAATCCCGTTTCAGTGATAATATCTTCTTTAACCTTAGGAGTTGCTGTAGCGGTTAAGGCTAAAAAAGGAACTTTTTGAAAGTGTTTTTTTAGTTCGGAAATTTTCAAATAGGCCGGTCTAAAATCGTGTCCCCACTGCGAAACACAATGTGCTTCGTCTATCGCAATCAAGTTGATAGGAAGATTTTTTATGCGATCCAAAATCCAATCTGATTGCAAACGTTCAGGAGATAGATACAAAAATTTGTAATTCCCAAACTGGCAATTGTCTAATAAATCAATCATTTCTTCAGAGCGGATTCCACCGGTCAATGCGATGGCTTTGATATTACGTGCTTGTAAATTGGCGACCTGATCTTTCATTAAAGCCACCAAAGGCGAAATGACCAAACAAATCCCTTCTTTCATGAGCGCCGGCACCTGAAAGCAAATCGATTTGCCACCGCCTGTTGGTAAAATGGCCAACGTATCCTTGCCGCTTACAACCGAATCAATGATTTCGTTTTGTAGCGATCGGAATTGATCGTGCTTCCAATATTTCTGAAGAATAGCTAGTGCTGTTTGCATAGATTTCAGGGCGCTACGTTGGGGTTGTATTGTAAAAGTGAAGCACTTTTACAAGGTGTTTTTTTAGTTAGAAATTTGCTCTAAGATAAAAAGAATTCTTTTATCCACGGTATCTTTTGGAACCTCAATCAGTTCGTAACCGTATTTTTGATAGGTCTCTACTAAATGATCGTGAATTAATTGCGCTTGTTCGAAGTTTTCATAGCGTTCTTGATCACTCACATAGATATCTTCCCATGGTGGTAAAATAAATATTTTGGAGTAAATGTGCTCTTTGCAAGCCGCATCAAAAAAAGAAGGATAGCTATCGCCAATGTAATGCATATAAGCTAACACATCCGGAATACCGCGATCTAAAAACACAATATTGTGCGGTTCTTGATGCGCGTCAAGGAATTGTTTTTTTCTTCCATCCAACAAGAGTTCGCTAAAAAGCAAAGGGTTTTCTAAAAACAATTGTTCAATTCCTTGTTGTTGTGCTTGGGCAGTGACCTGTCTAGAAATTTCAGGATAGCAACAATATCCATTTTGGACTAATCCGTCAATGATAGTTGTCTTTCCTGTTCCAGGGCCGCCAATAATTACGATGATTTCTTTTTGCACTTTTTGTAAATAAGTCGCAAATTTACCTAAAGTAAATGGGATTTTAAAAATTAATCCTTTAGATAATTATCATTCATTTCAAAAAACAACTTGAAATTCTAAATTCTAAAATCAATACCTTATATTTGCGTTAATTTTATGCTTACAAATGGATCAAGAGAAAGAAAAAAAGACTGCTGAATTTTATGAGAGATTAAAAGTAGAGTTAGACCTTAGTAATACATGGCCAGCGGAATATCTCTTTAAATTTATTGTTCCTTCAGTTGATGATAATGTACAGCGAGTAGAAGATGCATTTGATTGCATGGGCGCCGTAATTAAGACTACGAAATCCAAAACAGGAAAATTTACCAGTGTGTCGGTAGATGTGCAAATGAAAGACGCTCAAGAAATAATTGACAAATACATCGAAGTTTCGGTAATTGAAGGGATCGTTTCCTTATAAAATATGAATTCAAAATACACCAAAGAAAATGCGAATGATGTAGTACATCACTTGGAATACAATGCAGAGCGATCGCATTTGATTATTCCGGAGTACGGGCGCCATTTGCAAAAACTAATTGATCAAGCAACCGAAATTGAAGATGCTGAAGAACGCAATAAAGCGGCTAAATACATCATTCAAGTGATGGGAACCTTGAATCCACATTTGCGAGATGTTCCTGATTTTCAACATAAATTATGGGATCAATTGTTCATTATGTCCGACTTTAAGTTGGATGTAGTTTCACCCTATCCAATTCCGTCTCGAGAAGTTTTACAACTGAAACCAGATGTATTACAATACCCACAAAACTTTCCAAAATACCGTTATTACGGCAACAATATCAAGTACATGATAGACGTGGCTAACAAATGGGACGAAGGAGAAATGAAAAGTGCTTTGGTAAAAGTCATTGCCAATCACATGAAGAAATCGTATTTAAGTTGGAATAAAGATACCGTGAAAGATGATGTGATTTTTGAACATCTTTACGAATTGTCGGATGGTAAATTAAATTTATTACAAAGTACAGAGGAGTTATTAAATACTACTGATCTATTGCGAACCAATAAACGGGTATCGAATAAAATATTGCCAGTAGGTCAACCAAAGATTCAGGGGAACAAAAACAACAATAAACCAGGGAAACCAAAACAGTTTCAAAAAAATAAACAAAAATAAATGGGAATTTTCAAAATCGAAGGTGGCATTCGTCTAAAAGGAGAAATCACACCACAAGGAGCAAAAAATGAGGCTTTACAAATACTTTGTGCTATTTTATTGACCCCAGAAAAAGTGACAATCAACAATGTGCCAGACATTATTGATATCAATAAACTAATTACTTTATTAGGTAATTTAGGAGTTAAAATTCAAAAAAACGGACCGAATTCCTATACTTTTCAAGCTGATGAGGTAAATGTTAATTACCTAGAAACAGAAGCCTTCAAAAAAGAAGGAGGAGCTCTTCGTGGTTCTATTATGATTGTTGGACCGTTATTAGCTCGTTTTGGTAAAGGATACATTCCAAAGCCAGGTGGAGATAAAATCGGACGTAGAAGATTAGATACTCACTTCGAGGGATTCATTAATTTAGGAGCCAAATTCAGATACAACAAAGAAGACCATTTCTATGGAGTAGAAACTCCTGCCGAAGGTTTACAAGGTGCTCATATGTTATTAGACGAAGCATCTGTTACTGGAACAGCTAATATTGTTATGGCGGCTGTTTTGGCTAAAGGAACCACTTCTATTTACAACGCTGCTTGCGAACCGTATTTGCAACAGTTGTGTAAAATGTTGAATTCTATGGGAGCTAAAATTACAGGTGTTGGATCCAACTTACTTACTATTGAAGGTGTAGCTAGTTTGGGTGGTTGTGAGCACAGAATTCTCCCTGACATGATCGAAATTGGAAGTTGGATTGGATTGGCAGCAATGACTAAATCAGAAATCACCATTAAAGATGTAAGCTGGGATAATTTGGGTGTAATTCCAAATGTGTTTAGAAAATTGGGAATCACTTTAGAGAAACGCGGAGATGATATTTATATTCCTTCTCATGTGGATGGTTATGAAGTTAAAACCGATATTGACGGTTCTATTTTAACTATTGCTGATGCGCCATGGCCAGGTTTTACGCCTGACTTATTGAGTATTGTTTTAGTTGTGGCTACACAAGCTAAAGGCGATGTTTTGATTCACCAAAAAATGTTTGAAAGCCGTTTGTTCTTTGTGGACAAATTAATTGATATGGGTGCCAAAATTATGTTGTGTGATCCACATAGAGCAGTAGTGATAGGACATGATTTTAAATCGCAATTAAAAGCGACTACCATGTCTTCTCCAGATATTCGTGCGGGTATCTCTTTATTGATTGCTGCGCTTTCTGCAAAAGGAACTAGCACGATTCAAAATATCGATCAAATTGACAGAGGATATGAGCGTATCGATGAGCGTTTAAGAGCTATCGGTGCTAAAATAATTCGTGCCTAAATAACAAAATAGTAAATAAGTAAATATCGTTTAGAGTCATTTTATTGCAAAATCTCTAAACGATATTTTAATTTATAAAACGTCAAACAATGCCAAAAGTAGCAGCAGCAATTAAGGCGACTTATTTCAGTATTATTGGAAATACTGCTTTAGCAATTATCAAAGGATTAGCTGGTTTTTTTGGCAATTCCTATGCGTTGATTGCAGATGCAATAGAATCTACTACTGATATTTTCGCATCCTTTTTAGTGCTGTTTGGGATTCAATATTCCAACAAACCTGCCGATGAAAACCATCCCTATGGTCATGGCAGAGCTGAACCTTTAATTACTTTTTTAGTAGTGGGTTTTCTAATTACATCGGCAACAATTATTGCATATGAAAGCATTTTAAATATTGGAACCCCACATGACTTACCTAAATCGTGGACATTATATGTTTTAGGAGCTATCATTGTTTGGAAAGAATACTCTTTTCAGTTGGTCATGAGAAGAAGTAAAGAAACCAATAGTTCATCTTTAAAAGCGGATGCTTGGCACCATAGAAGTGATGCCATTACTTCAGTGGCTGCTTTTGTTGGAATTGCCATTGCCTTGTTTCTTGGAAAAGGCTATGAATCGGCTGATGATTGGGCGGCTTTATTTGCCTCATGTTTTATTTTATACAATAGTTATCTCATTTTCCGACCTGCTTTAGGCGAAATTATGGATGAACATTTGTATGACGATGTGATAGCGACTATTAGAACAGTATCCAAAACCGTAGAAGGAATTGTAGATACTGAGAAGTGTTTTATACGTAAATCAGGGATGAAGTACCATGTTGATTTGCATGCTACTGTTAAAGCTACAATTTCTGTAAAAGAAGGGCATGATTTGGCGCACCAATTGAAAGATACATTACGATTAGAAATTCCTGAATTAGGACATGTGTTAATTCATGTAGAACCAGATGATTCGATATAAAAAAAAGCGTTGCAGTTGGCAACGCTTTTTTTTATTATGAATAGTTTATTATAAAAATGACTGAACTGCTAAGTCATAACTGTTGAGACCAAATCCTAAAATTACTCCTTTGGCATTTCCAGAAATGTACGATTGATGGCGAAAACTTTCTCTGCCAAAAGTATTTGAAATATGTACTTCAACAACAGGACTGGTAATTGCTTTTATGGCATCGCCAATGCCTATCGAAGTATGTGTGTAAGCGCCTGCATTAAGAATGATTCCATCATAATCAAAACCCACTTCTTGAATTTTTCCAATCAACTCTCCTTCAATATTACTTTGAAAATAGTCGAATGTAACAGTTGGAAATTTAGTTTTCAAGCTACTTAAATAGTCTTCAAAAGTTTGACTTCCGTATATTTCAGGTTCGCGTTTTCCTAAAAGATTCAAGTTGGGTCCGTTGATGATACAGATTTTCATATAATTATATTTTTGTAAAAATAAAAAAACCGTTCCAATAAACAGAACGGTTATTTAAAATACTTATTTTTTCTTTAGAATAAAAAACCTGCAGAAACTTGAAGCACTGAATTTTTAACTTTGGCTTCTGGAGAGATCTCAGTAAGACCTACTACATATCGTCCTTGTAAAAACAATCCTTTTGTAACATGGATTGTTAAACCACCACCAGCACCAAAATCTAAATTTTTCTGATCATTAATGGAAACGTCTTTCTTTTTGCTCATCAAAAAAGAAGCTTGTGGTCCAAAGTCTAAACTAAAGGTATTGTTTAAATTTATTTTAGCCATAACTGGAATGCTGATGTAGCCAATGTCATTTGTAAAATCGTCGGCAACTCCTACTGCATCATATTTAGCTCCTTGAGTTGAATACAACACTTCAGGTTGAATAGAAAAGCGTTCTCCCAGTTTTACTTCTGCTAAAAGACCAATATGATAATTAGAAATAGCTTCAGTTTTGTAGTTGGTATTATTGATAGTAATAGCTGTTCCGTTTTGGTTTGCATAATTTACCCCAGCTTTTAAACCTAGTTTGAATAATTGTGCTTGAGAAGTAATTGAAAATGCTACTAATAAAAGACTTGTAAATACTATTTTTTTCATGATTTTAAAATTTTATTTATTGTGATTTTAATTCAAATTATTGAATACAATTTATAAGGATATACACTTAAAATTTACATCACAAATGTAAGTATTTTACTCAAACGACAAATAGATTCTTTTAGTATTGTTATCCGGTACTATAGATAGAGCAAGTTTTTTAAAAAATGCGTTTCTTTGCGAAGTGAATTGGAGCAGTTATATCAAAAATTACCAGTCGTATTTGAAAATCGAAAGAGGATTATCTACTAACACCATCGATAATTATTCGTTTGATGTGGAGCGCTTGTGTCTTTTCTTAGATCAAAATCAAATGGATGTTTCGCCAATACATATTTCGGAAGAAGTTGTTCAGCAATTCATTTATCATGTTTCAAAGCAAGTAAATGCACGATCTCAAGCCCGAATTATTTCAGGTTTAAAAAGCTTTTTTAATTATTTGGTTTTCGAAGATTATCGCAATAACAATCCGTTAGAACTAATTGAAACTCCCAAGACTGGTAGAAAACTTCCCGACACATTGTCCCTAGAAGAAATTGATGCTTTAATTAATGCGGTGGATTTGTCTTCCAACGAAGGAGAGCGAAATCGTGCTATGCTAGAAACTTTATATGGCTGCGGTTTACGTGTTTCGGAATTAGTAAGTTTAAAAATATCCGATTTGTTCTTTGAAGAAGGTTTTGTGAAAATTACGGGTAAAGGCAATAAACAGCGATTTGTACCTATTGGTCATCACACTCAAAAATACATTCAGTTGTACAAAGAAAATGTTCGAAGTCATGTGCTTGTGAAAAAGGGATTTGAAGATACGCTCTTTCTTAATCGAAGGGGAAGTCAACTGACACGAGCCATGATTTTTACCATTATTAAGGATTTGGCCACAAAGATTAATCTGAATAAAACAATCAGTCCACATACCTTACGGCATTCTTTTGCTACTCATTTATTGGAGAACGGAGCTGATTTGCGTTCGATACAATTGATGTTAGGACATGAATCGATCACCACTACAGAGATATATGTGCATCTTGATAGAAAGTTCTTGACAGAAGTAATGAATACCTATCATCCCAGAAAGGATTAAATTAAAAAGTCCAAATTTCAATTGGGAAATTTGGACTTTTCTATTAAGGGATAGAGTGAATTATTTTGCGATGTTGACCGCTCTAGTCTCTCTAATTACCGTTACTTTAACTTGACCAGGGTAAGTCATTTCGGTTTGAATTTTCTGTGAAATTTCAAATGATAAGTTCGATGCTTTGTCATCAGATACTTTTTCACTTTCTACAATCACACGTAATTCTCTACCTGCTTGAATCGCATAAGCACTTTTTACTCCGCCAAATCCGTAAGCTACTTCTTCAAGGTCTTTCAAACGTTGGATGTAAGAATCCAAAACTTGTCTTCTTGCACCCGGTCTTGCACCTGAAATGGCATCACAAACTTGGATGATTGGCGATAATAATGATTTCATCTCAATCTCGTCGTGGTGGGCTCCAATAGCGTTGCAAACTTCTTCTTTCTCGCCATATTTCTCAGCCCATTGCATACCTAATAAAGCGTGTGGTAAATCACTTTCTGTATCTGGCACTTTACCAATATCATGTAATAAACCGGCTCTCTTAGCTAATTTGACATTCAATCCTAATTCAGCGGCCATGATACCACAAAGCTTAGATACTTCACGTGAGTGTTGTAATAAGTTTTGTCCATAAGACGAACGGTATTTCATTCTACCAACTACTTTAATCAATTCTGGGTGTAATCCGTGGATCCCTAAATCAATTACAGTACGTTTACCTACTTCAATAATTTCGTCGTCGATTTGTTTGGCTGTTTTAGCTACTACTTCTTCAATACGTGCTGGGTGAATACGCCCGTCAGTAACTAATTTGTGTAATGACAAACGCGCTATTTCTCTTCGCACAGGATCAAAACAAGAAAGAATAATTGCTTCTGGTGTGTCATCAACAATAATTTCAACTCCTGTAGCTGCTTCTAAAGCACGGATGTTACGACCTTCACGACCAATAATTCGTCCTTTCACATCATCCGATTCAATGTTGAAGACAGAAACGCAATTTTCAACTGCTTCTTCTGTACCCACTCGTTGAATGGTATTGATGATAATTTTCTTAGCTTCTTGTTGTGCAGTTAATTTTGCCTCTTCAATAGTATCTTGAATTTGAGACATAGCTTGTGTTTTCGCTTCCGCTTTCAAGCCTTCAATTAATTGCTCTCTTGCTTCGTCAGCAGATAATCCAGAAATAACTTCCAATTGTTGTAATTGGCTTTTGTGCATTTTCTCAACCTCAACTTGTTTTTTTTCTAAAATTTCAATTTTAGAAGTGTATTCAGCAGTTTTAGCTTCGTAGTCGTCGTTTACTTTTTTGGCTTTAGCCAATTCATTAGAAATTTGAGATTCTTTGTCACGAACTCTTTTTTCTACTTCGGCTACTTTTTTGTCACGAGCTAAAATTACTTGTTCGTGCTCTGATTTTAATTCGATAAATCGTTCTTTGGCTTGAAGAATTTTATCTTTTTTGATATTTTCTGCTTCAAAATTAGCGTCTTTGATAATCGATGCCGCTTCTTTTTTAGCTGATTTTATTAAGTTCGAAATGTTACTCTTTTCAATGATTTTTGCAATTGCAAAACCCGCTACTATTCCGACTATTCCGGTAATGATGATTGTTACTATGTTGTCCATGTTAATTAAAAATTGATGTATAAAAAAAGCCTACATTAGGTGCTTGTATAAACTCGAAAAGACAAGTTTTGAGCTAACTCACTGTTCAAGCTTCCTTACCGAAGTGAGGCGTGCTATAGTAGTGACGATTCGCTCATTCTAAATTGTTAGTGTTGAGTTTACCAAATTGAACTAATGTAGGCAGTATCTTAGTCTATGTAAGAACGTATTATTTATTGAGATATTGATCTAATATCGAATTGATTTTATTCAATCTTTCGATGGTTTCTACTCCATCAATGGCGTTATCGATTTGTTTTTGTTCCACTTGAGAAGCAAATTGTAAAGCACACATGGCTAGTACATCTTGCTTGTCACGAACAGCATAATTTTCTTCAAACTGCTTAATCATGGTATCAATTTTTTTGGAAGCACTTCGCAGTCCTTCTTCTTGTGATGGGTCTACCGTTAACGGATAAACACGATCTGCAATTGATATTTTTATTTTAAGCTTTTCGTCCATATTATTTAATCTGATAGCTGAGCTATGCAGTAATCAATTTCGCGAATTAATGAATTTATTTTAAGCTTAGTATCTCTTTTGTTTTCTTCACTGCCAAGCAATGAGTTGGCTATTTTGAGGGCTTCATACTCTTTTTTCAAAGTATCAATCTCACGCGACTGATTGTGTATGATCGTTGTAGTATTGGACAATTCAGTCTTTAAATCTTGATTGGTTTTCTCTAAACTAGCCATTCTAGCAAAGAGTTTTTCAATCTTATTTTCAAGAGTATCAATTATTTCCGCAATTACACTCATTAGTATTCCAATTCATTACTTAATCTTACAAAGTTAGTATTCCTTTTTATTAATACAATATTTTATTAGCTTTTTTATTTAAAAATCAGTAATTTATTATTAAACAAAGGGTTATGGTTTTTAGGTCGTATTCTGGTTTTATTTGTCTATTAGTTTTTTTACCTTAGCCAAAATGAAATTTATGCGATTCTTTCTTTTTTATTTGCTGTTTTGCAGCACCCTTTTTGCTCAAAATAATTTTCCTAAAGATTATTTTAGCCCACCCCTAGATATTCCAATGCAATTATCAGGTAATTTTGGAGAATTGCGCCCCAATCATTTTCATGCAGGGTTTGATTTTAAAACCCAACAAAAGGAAGGTTTGAAAGTGTATGCTTCTGCTGAAGGCTATGTGTCAAGAATTAAAATTTCAACCTTTGGTAATGGAAAAACCATTTATATCACTCATCCAAACGGCTACACTTCAGTCTATGCGCATTTGCAAAACGCGGTGGGTCCAATTCAAAATTTTATTACGACTACCCACTATAAAGAACAGTCTTTCGAAATTGAAATGTATTTAAAACCTGGAGAAATTCCAATCAAAAAAGGAGAATGGATTGCTGTTTCAGGTAATACAGGCGCTTCTGAAGGACCACATTTGCACTACGAAATTCGAGATTCTAAAACAGAGTTTATCATCAACCCAATGCTGTTCGGATTTGATTCTGGTTTTAGGGATACCAAGAAACCGGTTATTTCAGGGTTGTATGTCTATCCGTTATTTTCTTCAACAGTCAATACTTCAAAACGACCAATTCTTTTAAATACCGCTTTGCAAAAAGATGGGACTTATTTGGCTGATAAAGTTCTGGCCAATGGACCAATTGGTTTTGGGATTATTGCTAATGATTACGATGATGTTTCTTTCAATAAGAATGGCGTCTATAGTGTGAATTCGTTTTTGAATGGACAACTTAAGTTTGGTTGTCAGTTTGATACACATTCATTTGACGATATGCGTTACGTTAATGCGATGATTGATTATGCCAAATACAAGAAAACGGGGCAAAGAGTTCAGAAATTATTTATGAAAAATAAATATGATTTGGCTTTTATTGCTACAGATGAAACCAAAGGACAAATCACTCCAACTCCAAATTTAGATAATGTATACCGCATTGAGGTGGCTGATTTTTTTGGCAACAAATCGGAAATTACAGTGCCTATTCAGTATGATTCAAGTGTTGCATTAATCCCTGCAGAACCTGTTGTTTCTAACTATTTCTTAGTGGCTAATAAAGATAATATATTTGAAAAAGAAAATGCATCTGTGTTTTTTCCTGCTGGTGCTTTTTATGACGATTTCGCTTTAAACTTTGATGTTAGGGATAAAATACTTTACTTACATGACGATAGTGTACCGGCTCATTCTAATTTCACCATTTCCTTGACTGACACTACATTGTCAAAAGAACTTCTAGAAAAAACATTCATTGCAAGGCTAGATGGAGAACAAATAAATTACAATTCAACCTTTAGAAAAGACAGTCTTTTTAGTGCTAAAGTAAAGACATTAGGAAAGTATAAATTAGTTACAGATACTCTTGCGCCTAAAGTTAGCATTGCTAAACCAATAGAAGGAAAATGGGTAAGCCAGGATGCAATTCAATTGCAGATTTCTGATTTGGGATCAGGAATTAAGACCTACAATGGGTTTTTGAATGGGCAATGGGTTTTGTTTGAATATGATAATAAGACAAGAACAATTACACATTATTTCAATGATGATTTTCTTCAGAATGGTGCCAATGAGTTGAAAGTTATTGTAACTGATGCTATGGGAAATTCTACTACCTTTGAAACGCATTTTTTTAGAAATAGAATTACTAAATAGAACCGTTTGAAAAGTATCCAAAAAGCTATTCTTTATTTTCTGTTTTTCGGAATGGGATTTTCTGCTTTTGCCCAAAACGCTAAGCTGAGAGGAATCGTTTTGGACGAAAACAAGCAAGCAGTGGCCAATGTTTCTGTTTCTAATGGTGCCATTGGAACTCAATCCAATTCGAGTGGGGTATATGAACTTTCTATTCCGGCTAATCAAAAAGTAAGGGTAGTTTTTTCACACCTTTCGCTAAAATCAGCCTCAATTGTTTTGTTTTTGAAACCCAACGAAATCATGGAATTCAATCCCATTTTGAATACCCGTCAGGAACAAATGAGCGAAGTAATCATTACGGCTAAAAATAATAAACGAATCCAAGGAATTACGAATATCACTCCTGAATTGCTTCGAAAAATTCCGGGAGCCAATGCTGGAGTAGAGAATATTTTAAAAACTTTTGCAGGAGTCAATTCGAATAATGAATTGAGTACACAATATGCGGTTCGTGGTGGGAACTACGATGAGAATTTGGTTTATGTCAACGAAATTGAAGTCTATCGTCCTTTCTTAATTCGTTCTGGTCAACAAGAAGGGTTGAGTTTTACCAATACCGATTTGGTTCAAAATATTGATTTTTCGGCAGGAGGATTCCAAGCTAAATTCGGAGATAAGTTCTCCTCAGTTTTGGATATTACCTATCGAAAACCAACTGCGTTTGGAGCTAATTTCGAAGCTAGTTTTTTGGGAGGGAGTATCGCTTTTGATGCAGTTTCCAAAAACAAAAAATGGTCTGCTGTGACTGGAGTTCGTTACCGAAATAATAGTCTTTTGGTTAATAGTCAAGAAACACAAACCAATTACACACCCACTTTTGCCGATATCCAAACCAATATCAATTATCAGGCTTCCGCCAAATGGCAGTGGAGTTTTTTAGGGAATATTTCGAAAAACAATTACCACTACCAGCCGTTGACACGACAAACTAATTTTGGAACACTAGATCAACCTATGGCACTTGTTGTCTATTATGAAGGGCAAGAGAAAGATCAATACGCAACCTATTTTGGGGCCATAAAATCTACTTTTAAATCGAACGATACCAATGTTTTAAAATTCATTGGATCGTTGTATCATACCACAGAGCAAGAGTATTTTGATATTTTGGCACAATACCGACTTGGAGAAGTCGATGCGAATGTCGCCTCTGAAACCTATGGCAAAGTAGCCTATACCCGAGGAATTGGTTCGCAGTTGAATCATGCTCGAAATAATTTAGATGCCTTAATTGCTAACATCGAATTGAAGGGTTCTCATGATTGGAAGCAAAGCCAATTGGATTGGGGTGTTAAATATACTCGCGAATCTATTCGGGATCGAGTAGTGGAGTGGGAAGTAATTGATTCGGCTGGATTTTCTATTCCGCCGCCTGTAGTTTTACTTCAAAAGAATGAACCGTATGCGTTATACACTGGACCATTAGTTCCGTATCAAAATGTGCGAGCTACTAATTTTACCACAATCAATAGATTCTCAGGTTTTGTTCAGTGGAATTCTAAAAGTACTGTTGGATCTACCTCTATTTGGTACAATGCTGGATTGCGTTTTCATAATTGGGAAGTTTCAGGTACTGACGAAAATGGAAAATCACAGCTAGTTTGGAGTCCACGTGCACAAATTTCCATCCAACCCGATTGGGATAAAGATATGGTATTTCGAATTTCAGGAGGTGTATATTACCAACCTCCCTTTTATAGAGAATTGCGTGATGCTAGTGGAATGGTTCAACCGAACGTAAAAGCACAGCAATCTGTTCATTTGGTTTTGGCCAATGATTATAATTTTAAAATGTGGAATCGCCCGTTTAAATTGGTTTCTGAACTGTATTACAAATCCATGTCGGATGTAAACACCTATACAATTGATAATGTCCGAATTCGGTATGCAGCTACCAATTTGGCGAAAGCCTATGCGCAAGGATTGGATCTTCGTCTCAATGGAGAATTTGTACCAGGAACCGAATCATGGTTTAGTTTTGGGTATTTAAAAACGGAAGAAAATAGTGAAAACAGAGGTTATATTGCTCGTCCAACTGATCAGTTATTGAAATTTGGATTGCTGTTCCAAGACTATATGCCTACTATTCCAAGTATGAAAGTATATTTGAATTTAGTTTATAATACAGGTTTGCCAGGAGGTTCTCCTTCCTATTCGGATCCCTATGTATACCAAAATAGATTACGTGACTACCGTCGTGCTGATATTGGTTTTTCTAAAATTGTAATCGATAATAAGGAAAATTCAATTCAAAAAAAGTGGTTAGGAAACTTCAAAGAGCTAGCCATTGGTGTCGAAATATTTAATCTGTTTAATAATCAAAATGCCATTACCAATACTTGGGTTAGAGATGTGTACTCCAAAAATCAATATGCTATTCCCAATTATATGACTACCCGTGTTTTTAATATCAAATTGACAGCAAAATTATAGTCTAGATTAGAATATCACTTTCAAGATCAGATTTTTCAATTGTGATATCGAAATCTAATTTGGATACCAATTCAATCACCAGGTTTTTATACCAGTTTTCTGATTTAGGATGAATGTAAATTTTATCAATCAATTGGCTGATGTCTACATTGATTTTGATTCCATCATTAATAGTAATTGCAGTGTCTGAAGTGTCTGAAATAATTCGGACTTCACGTTCGTATTGAAAACTTTTTCGTTTGAACAAAAATGGGAAAAACAAATCGTCAAACGGGATGTATTCTTTTTTGTAATCAATATAGTTGACTTGACCAATGTATTGCTTCAAATTGGTTTCGGGTTTCAATGCTTTTTGCAACCGTCCTATAGTAGATTGAATAGCTAATCCTTCGCTGTTTTGAGTGAAAATTTGCCACATGGCAAACGATTCGTATTCGTTGATATGCCAACTGCTGATGGCTACTTTTTCGCGATGGGTTTTGTAGTAATTTAAAAACTCAGGATTATTAATGGCAAGCTTTTTAATTTCCTCAAAAGTAGGTTCACTGAAGGTGCCTTCGTATTGATCTTCAAATTTATCAGATCGAGACATGAATAATTTTTTCGAAAGCAGTAAATCCAAAAATTTAGACAAATCCAAGTATTTCCAAACTATGGTGTCGGGATCTTCTGGTAGTTTGATATTTGGACTAGTTATATACATACTTATTCGAGTGATTGCATACTTACCAACTTATTATAGGTTCCGTTTAAAGCGATTAATTCTTCGTGAGTGCCTTGTTCTACAATTCGGCCTTTTTGCATCACTACAATTTTATTAGCCTTTTGAATTGTTGAAAGACGGTGGGCAATCACAATAGAAGTTCTGTTTTGCATCATGTTTTCTAAAGCTATTTGTACAAACTTTTCGCTTTCGGTATCCAATGCTGAGGTCGCTTCATCTAAAATCATAATGGGTGGATTTTTCAACACGGCACGCGCGATAGAAAGACGTTGTTTTTGACCACCTGATAATTTATTCCCGCTATCGCCAATATTAGTATGAATTCCGTTAGGTAACTCATTTACAAATTCGAAGGCGTTAGCAATTTTTAGCGCTTCTATAATTTCTTCATCGGTCGCGTTTTCTTTGCCTAAGGCAATATTCGCTTTGATGGTATCATTGAATAATATACTATCTTGAGTAACTAAACCTATCAAACCTCGCAAGCTATGAATGTCTAATTTTTTAATGTCGGTACCATCAATTTGAATAGTCCCTTCGTTTACATCATAGAATCGTGTTAATAAATTTGCAATTGTACTTTTTCCACTTCCAGATTGGCCAACTAGTGCCACCGTTTGACCTTTAATTACCTCTAGTGAAAAGTCTTTTAGTACGTTGTCATCTTTATATTTGAAGTTGATATTTGAAATTGTTACATTGGAATCAAATGTGTTTTTAATTATAGCATTTGGATCATTAGGTATTGTATTTTCAATTTCTAAAACCTCAAAAACACGTTCGGCAGCAGCTAATCCATTCTTTACTGCATAAGATGCTTTAGATATGTTTTTTGCTGGTGTTAAAATATTATAGGCTAACAACATGTATACTAAAAAAAGTGATCCGTCAAGTGTTTTGTCCACTAAAACAAGATTTCCTCCATACCAAAGCAAAGTAGCAATGGTTACAATTCCCATAAATTCACTTAATGGTGATGCCAAATTATTTTTGTTACCAATTACATTTGCAATTGTAAAAAGTCTATTGATTGAATCGCCAAACATCGTTTTGAATAACCCTTCGGCATTGTAGCTTTTTATTACTTTAAGTCCGGATAAACTTTCTTCAACCAAAGAAATAAAATAGCCACTTTCCTCTTGAGCTCTAGTCGATTTTGCCTTTAAGCTTTTACCCACCTTTGAAATTACAAATCCGGATATCGGTATGAATAGAAAAACAAACAAGGTTAGATTAACACTAATGTTTAACATTGCAATTATTGTAAAAAGGATGGTTAAAGGCTCCTTAACGATTAGTTCAAGGATGGAAAAAAATGAATTTTGTACTTCATTTACATCGCCTAACATACGCGCCATCATATCTCCTTTTCTTTTTTCTGAATAATAAGGTATCGGCAATTCTATAATCTTGTCATACATTGTTTTTCGTAAATCACGTAACACCCCATTTTTAAGATGTGTGATGTGATAAGATGCCAAAAAATTAAATAAATTTTTGAATAAAAATGTGATAATTACTAACACCACTGCCAATAGCAATGCCGACTGTGGGCCGTGAGTTGTATTTAAATGGGATATGTTATAGAAAAGCCATTCTTTACCATATTTCCCAATGTTTTCAATTCCAGTGAATACTGGAGCTTTGATTACAGTTTCACTTTTTTTAAATAATACTTCTAAAAGTGGGAATAGTGTAATCATCGAAAGCGTACTGAATAATGCATATAATACATTATAAACAATATTCAATGCAATGTTGGTCTTGTACGGTTTAGTATAGGGTAGTAATTTAATTAAGTTTTTTTCCATTTAGTTTAATTGCATTGCTGCGATTATATTTTTAATTTTTTGATCTAATTCAGCTTCTACTGCTTTGAAATTTTCGACTTTGTCTAAAGTACTATTTACACTAAAATAGAATTTTATTTTTGGTTCTGTTCCGCTAGGACGCGCACAAATTTTAGATCCGTCTTCTAAGTAGTAAATTAACACATTCGATTTAGGAATAGCAATTGGCTCAATTTCGTTAGTGATTCGGTTCAATGAAGTTGAATTTTGATAATCATCGATGCATACGACACGTTGCCCGTTAATTTCTTCCACTGGATTTTCACGTAAGTCAATCATCATTTGATTGATTTCGGCTAGACCGTCAATTCCTTTTTTGGTTAACGAAATCAAATGCTCTTTATAGCAACCAAAATCAACATATAAATTCAATAATTCTTGGTATAACGAACTTCCGGAAGCTTTCGCTAAAGCGGCAATTTCGCAAACCAAAAGCGAAGCACCTACTGCATCTTTATCACGCACTGCATCGCCAACCATGAATCCAAAACTTTCTTCTCCACCACCAATGAATTTTTGGTTTGGGAAATCTTTAATCATTTTAGCAATCCATTTAAAACCAGTCAAACCTACTTTACATTCTATTCCATAAGCCGATGCCAATTCGAGCATCATTGGAGTAGAGACAATCGTAGAACCTACGAATTCAGTTCCTGTAATTTTATCGGCACGTTTCCATTGTTCTAATAGGAAAGCTGTCATGATTATCATGGTTTGATTCCCATTTAACAATGTCATTTTTCCTTCGTTATCTCTAACAGCAACACCTAAACGATCAGAATCGGGGTCGGTACCAATTACGATGTCGGCATTAACTTCATCGGCCAATTTCATCGCCATTGCCAATGCCTCAGGTTCTTCAGGATTAGGAGATTTAACTGTTGGGAAGTTACCGTTGGGTTCGGCTTGTTCTTTTACACTATGCACTTGTGTGTATCCGGCTTGCGCCAAAACAGTTGGAATCGATTTTATAGAGGTACCGTGAAGCGAGGTGTATACAATTTTTAGGTTTTCTTTTGCAACAGCTGGAGTTGTTGTAAAACTGGCATTGTCAATAGTAGATTGATGAAAAGCAGCATCTACTTCTTTGTCAATATACTGAATCAAATTGTCGTTGGCTTCAAATTTTATTTTGTCATATTGTAACGCCTCAATTAACTGAATAATTTCGCCATCTTGTGGTGGGACTAACTGTCCTCCATCTTGCCAATACACTTTATATCCGTTGTATTCTGGTGGATTATGAGAAGCGGTTAGTACAATTCCAGCGTGACAATTCAGATGTTTTACGGTAAAAGACAATTCGGGAGTAGTGCGCAATTCAGAAAACAAGAACACTTGAATTCCATTAGCAGAAAATACATCTGCAACTACTTTAGCTAACGTATCACTATTATGACGGCAATCGTAAGCAATAGCTACCCGTAGGTTTTCGCCAGGAAATACTTTTTTCAAATAGTTAGATAAACCTTGAGTGTTTTTTCCTAATGTGTATTGGTTAATACGGTTTGTTCCAACTCCCATAACACCTCGCATTCCGCCAGTTCCAAATTCTAAATTTTTATAGAAACTTTCTTCTAACTCTTTAGGAGCCGAAGTCATCATTTCTCGAATTGTGGTTTGGGTTGCTATGTCAAAATTAGGCGAAAGCCATTCGTTTACTTTGTCTACAATAGTTTGTTTGATTTCCATTTTGTAATTATTTGGTATAACCAATCTTTATTCGTTCTTGTTGCATTTGATGTTGTTGCTTGGAATCCATCAAATGATTTAGTGCTTTATAAATGTCTGGAAACTGCTGTTCAATTTCCGTTACTCGTTTTGTTAATTCTTCATACGTCAGTGCGAATTTTCGAAGCGAAACAAAACTACGCATGATGGCAATATTAATTTCAATGGCTTTTTCATTATTCAACACGCTTGAAAGCATTGCTACGCCTTGTTCTGTAATAGCGAAGGGACTTGCACCCCCCCTAATTTGCTTTTTGATGGTATCACAGATTGTGATACCAAATTGTTTATTTCTACTTCCGTCAACTCAAACATGAAGTCTTCTGGAAATCGACTACTATTACGCCGTACTGCTTGTTTCAATATTCTTGTTTCCGTATTGTATAATTCGGCTAAATCAAAATCGAGTAGTACTTTGTGACCTCTAATTTCGATAATTTTTTGGGTAATGATTTGGGATTTGGGCATCTAATTTAAATTAGGTTTTAACTCAGTTCATTAGCGATTTTATATCGTTCTTCATTATTTTTGGTTCGAAGAATTATTTCACCCAAGAACCCAGCTAGGAATAATTGAGTACCAATAATCATCGTGGTTAGTGCGATATAAAATAGGGGATTCTCAGTAACTAACATAGTATGGAAGCCTGCATACAAACGATACAATTTGACTCCAATGATTAAACCAGTTGATATGAACCCAATAATAAACATCAACACACCAGCAGCTCCAAAAAAGTGCATTGGGCGTTTTCCATAACGCGATAAAAACCAAATGGTAATTAAATCTAAGAAACCATTTATAAATCGGCTCATGCCAAATTTTGACTCGCCGTATTTTCTAGCTTGGTGTTGTACTACTTTCTCTCCAATTTTATTGAAACCTGCATTTTTGGCTAAAACAGGAATGTAACGGTGCATTTCGCCTGATACTTCTACATTCTTTACCACCACATTTTTGTAGGCTTTTAAACCACAATTGAAATCATTCAAATACACTCCCGAAGTTTTTCGAGCCGCCCAGTTGAATAATTTGGAAGGTAAGTTTTTGGCCATGACAGAATCGTAGCGCTTCTTTTTCCAACCTGAAACCAAATCAAAATTGCCATTGGTAATCATATCATACAAACCAGGAATTTCTTCAGGACTGTCTTGTAAATCGGCATCCATAGTAATAATGACATCGCCTTGAGCTTTGGCAAAACCAGCATGTAGTGCTTGCGATTTACCAAAGTTTTTCATAAAACGAATTCCTTTTACGTGTGGATTTTCTTTTGCGAATTGTTCGATGCAGTGCCAAGAATTATCCGTACTTCCATCGTCGAGAAAGATAATTTCGTAGCTGTAATTGTTGGTTTGCATCACTTTAATAATCCAAGTGTACAATTCGTTAAGTGATTCCTCTTCGTTAAGAAGCGGGATAAGTATGGATAGATTCATGTAGTGTTATTCTTGTGACTTGCTCTTGAAAAAGGCAGCCATTATTAATCCAATTATTGCGCTGAATACCATACTGAAAATAGAACCTTTCAATAATTCAACTACAGAATACGGATTGTTTTCTTTCATTTTTGCAATCATTTCATTGATTGCAGCTGCAGGCGAATTGAATTTTTGCATCATTGCCACAGCATTTTTTATAGTAATTTCTTTTAAAGTGTCTTGAGCAGAAGGATCAATTACATTGAACAATAAAATATTAAAGGCAGTTCCAATAGCAATACCGATTACAGCAGAAATAAAGTAAGTGGTAAAAGCATCTTTGAATACAAATAAGCCATTCATTTCTTTTTTAGTTTTTGAGAGTAATACAATTCCCAACACTAAATAAATAAGGATGCTAACTACGCCAATCCACCAAGAAACAAATAAATTTAAATCAACTGCATATATAGTAGCAGTAATTAAAGCTGAAACAATTCCTGATAGTACACCGAATGTTACCCCGTTTCTTTTAATAATTTCGTTTATCATGATATAGAAGTTTTAAAATTAATCCACAAATATAGCAATTCCCAATTTATTTGAGCCGAAAAATCGAGTTTTAGCTTAGGATAAAAAAAGTCAAACAAAGATTTGATTATTAAAAAATAAGTGTAAATTTGCAAACTCAAAATAATAATGTAAAAATAAAAAGTTATAATTGGTTTATACCTTTTCTGTTAGAAGAAAAGCTTCGAAACACAATTAAAATTGAAACTAATAAAAAAGAATTACGATGAAAAAAGGTGTACACCCAGAAAATTACAGATTAGTTGCTTTTAAAGACATGTCAAATGATGACGTTTTTATCACTAAATCTACTGCAGAAACTAAAGAAACTGTCACTGTTGATGGTGTAGAATATCCAGTTGTTAAAATGGAGATTTCTAGAACATCTCACCCTTTTTACACAGGTAAATCTAAATTAATTGATACTGCAGGACGTATCGATAAATTCAAAACTAAATACGCGAAACACGTTAAATAATTTTAATTCGTTTCTCCTTATACGAAGCCTCACAATTTGTGAGGCTTTTTTTATGTAAAAACTTTGTAACTTTGACCACTTATAACTTTGAAATTTTTCAAAATGAATTACATCCTTTTTGACGGTCCTACTCGAAATGCACTATTGCCATTTACTTTTACCCGCCCAGTAGCTGATATTTTAATTGGAATTTTGACGATCCGTCAAAAATGGGAAGCCTATTTAGGTTCGACCACAACTACCTTGACCGAAGAGTACCTTTCAGATAAATTTCCAATGGTCGAGATGGAACAAAATGTGATGATCAATGCGTCTTTTTTGCCGAATGCTACTTTGGTTGAGATGATTCAAAATTTAACATCGAATCAAGCTATTTTTAAAGGAGAGGAAGTGATTGCGTTTTATACCAATGAGGAGCAAGAAGAAGTTGATTTTGATACCTATGAAATACTAGAATATTCGGAGGATTGTTTAACCGTAGAAAACACTTGGGATATCTTTGCTAAAAATGATGCGGCACTTCGTGCTGACTTTGCATTCTTGACTCAGGATAGAAAATCACAACCCATACCAAAATCAGTGAATGTGATGGTTCCAGAAAACATTTTTATCGAAGAAGGAGCTTCATTAGAGTTTGTGACTTTAAACGCTACTACTGGGCCTATCTATATTGGTAAAAATTCAGAAATTATGGAAGGCTCTGTAATTCGCGGACCTTTTGCCTTGTGCGAAGGCGCAGGAGTAAAATTGGCTACAAAAGTCTATGGCGCAACTACGGTCGGACCCTATTCTAAAATAGGTGGAGAAGTTAATAACTCGGTTTTATTTGGGTATTCCAATAAAGGGCATGACGGATTTTTAGGAAATTCGGTTTTAGGCGAATGGTGTAATATTGGCGCTGATAGTAATAATTCCAATCTTAAGAACAACTACGAAGAAGTAAAATTATGGAGTTACGAAACGGAAGGTTTTGCTAAAACTGGTTTGCAATTTTGTGGTTTGATGATGGGAGATCATAGCAAATGTGGTATTAATACCATGTTCAATACAGGTACTGTAGTAGGAGTGAGTGCGAATATCTTTGGTAGTGGATTTCCTCGCAATTTTGTACCCAGTTTTTCTTGGGGCGGAGCTGCTGGATTTACTACCTATGTTACAAGCAAAGCTTTTGCAACGGCAAAACTAGTCATGAGCCGCAGAAATGTGGAGTTTGACGAAAAAGAACAAGCAATTTTAGAACACGTCTTTGATGAAACTAAGAAGTGGCGAAAAGAATAATAGATTAAAATACCAACAAAAAAAACTCGCATCATTTGATGCGAGTTTTTTTGTATTTATTTGACTCTTATGAAATGATCTTTCAGCTTGATTTCTTTTAATCGTTTGTCATTCGGATTTTTTCGATAAAGTATAATTTCACTCTCGTTGCATCCTGTTATTAAACTTAATTTAGTGACAACAGAGTTTAATGTGTTTTCTCTACGTTTAGTTGTACTAGAATAATTTTCAATGATTTCCTCTTGCTCTAATAAAAAATTTAACGAGTTGAGCGGAATGTAATCGCCTTGATTTTGTATTAAATGGATAATTATTTTTGATTCATTTATATCAAAAGCATCGATATTTTTCCCTTTGAATTTTAATTGTTTCGTGTTGGTATCAAAAACAATACTCTTGTTATTTAAAATGGTGTTTTTATTTTTTGTTTTATAGAAAAGATAGAAAATTATACTTAATACTACCAGTATAATCAATGTATAGTACCATTTTTCAAAAGGGTGACTAATAAATTTTTCTGTAAGAATTGGGTTAATCAAAATTGGATTTAGTTTTAATCGAATCACTTTACTTTTAGCAACGGTGCTTAAAAAGTGGAGAACAACTAATTCTTCAGTGTTTTTGTCAAAATAACAAGATTTTATATTTAAATAGGATGGTAAACTATATTTTTTTATCGAATTATTTGCAATATCGATTTCATAAAATTTATTATCAGCGCTTCGGCTAATCATGTACATTTTATTTTTATGCTGAAAATTAAAATAGCCCTCATCAGTTTTGATGTTAGTAGTATAGACCCCTTCCTTATACCATGTCATGGTTTTAAGGTTCAATTTCCAAACTATATTATCGGAGGGAATTTTTCCAAAATAATAATCTTTAGGGTTTTCGCTTGAACCTCCAAAAATATATAAATCATCTCCACTTAAAATTTGATTTGCATCGCGTCGTAAAGAGGGAAATTCACTTCCAAAAGTTTGAATAGACATCCATTCTTTAGATTTAATAATATATTTTGTTAGAATATTTTTAAATGTAAATAAGCCATAGCCTCCAAAATAGTATATTTCGTTTTTGTAAACAAAAGTTGAGGCTCCAAATTGATTTTGATGTAAAAATGAATTATCTATTCGGACTAAAGAGTCATTTCTCCATTCCAAAACTGGCCCGCATCCACTATGTGTGAAATAATTTTTACCGTTTATATTGAAACTAATATAGCGAGAAATGATTTCTGGATACTCTGCATGTTTTAATTTCTGAAATTGTAGTGGGGAATTTCTATAATATACAGAATCGTGTTCGATCACGATAGCGTCTTTAGTTTTGGCGTCTTGAAAGAGAAATGTTTCGCCTCTAAATTTTTCATTCTGAGCAAAACCTATTAGCGAAATGTGTAATACTAAAAAGGAGAAAACATTTAGAATCCGATTCATAAATTTAGAATTGCATTATTTATTTTCTAAAAATACTATTTTTATTACAAATTACAATGCAGGAGAATGTTCGGGAAGTATATTTCTTCTAATTTCACTAATTAGACTAATATAGTCGTATTTCAATTTCTTTGGAATTTGTTTTTCGATAACATTATTGTTTTTCAAAACAATTTGTAAACGATAACTTTTAAAATCGAGCGTATTGATTACAAAGAAATTAATAATGTAAATAAATGCCGAAAAAATTGACATTTCTAGATTAAGATATTGCATGCAAAGCAATGTGAAAATAAAATAACTGATTAAGAAAATTTTTAAAATCGTTTGGTGATGTCTAATTTGTAGGTGAACTTTAGCTACCTCTGCAAAAGGAATTTGCTGATTCGATTTTGATTTTGAATTCAAAATAATGCCATTATTAGTAATACTAATTAAGTTGGTAGATTGTTTTGATATCATGGCAAAAATGTATTAGTTAATTATTTTAAATTGATCATGAGTCAATTAGTAACAATGTAAATTTCTGTAATACTTGTTTTCCATTTCAATTAAATGTACGAAACAATATTTTCCACTATTTTAAATTGCTAACTATATGGTTATCAGTGTTTCATTTTTATTGTTTTCCAACTAATTCCATAGTTAGTGTGTTTTTTATACTTATTTTGTTGACAGTATTCAGCAATTTTAACCCTTTCATGCTAGTTAAGGAGGAAAAACCGAACTAAAATTGTATTCCTAATAGTGTAAACAACGGGTGATTTGAATTATATTTGCGCCTTCAAAAATGGGTGGTCGAATTGCAGACTTTCCAAAAAAAAATCAATTACCAAATGATTACAGTTAACGATATTTCGGTTCAATTTAGCGGAACCACACTTTTTAGTGAGGTTTCTTTTGCTATTAATGAAAATGATAAAATTGCCCTAATGGGTAAAAATGGAGCGGGAAAATCGACGCTTTTAAAAATTATCGCTGGACAAAGCAAACCTTCTACAGGTTCAATTTCGGCACCCAAAGAAGCGGTCGTGGCCTATTTGCCTCAGCACTTATTGACTACCGACGGTGCTACTGTTATGGAAGAAACATCCAAAGCCTTTGGTCAAATTTTCAAAATGAAATCTGAGATTGACGATGTAAACGAGCAATTGACTGTTCGCACTGATTATGAAAGTGACGAGTACATGAAGTTGATTGAGCGTGTTTCGGATTTGAGTGAGAAATATTATGCTATTGAAGAAGTGAATTATGAAGCTGAGGTAGAAAAAATATTAATCGGTTTGGGTTTTGTTCGCGAAGATTTTACACGTCAAACTTCTGAGTTTTCTGGAGGTTGGAGAATGCGAATTGAATTGGCAAAAATTCTTTTACAGAAACCGGATTTGATTTTGTTGGATGAACCAACGAATCATATGGATATTGAAAGTATTCAATGGTTAGAGGATTTTTTGATTAATCAAGCCAAAGCGGTAGTAGTGATTTCGCACGATAGAGCTTTTGTAGATAATATTACCAATCGAACTATAGAAGTAACTATGGGACGTATATATGATTACAAAGCCAAGTATTCTCATTATCTAGAATTGCGAAAAGACCGTCGTATGCACCAACAAAAAGCTTACGATGAACAACAAAAAATGATTGCCGACAACAGAGCATTTATCGATCGTTTTAAAGGAACATTTTCCAAGACCGATGCGGTGCAATCGCGTGTGAAGATGTTAGAGAAACTAGAAATTGTTCAGGTAGACGAAGTAGATACATCAGCTTTGAAATTGAAGTTTCCACCAGCGGCTCGTTCAGGGCAATATCCTGTAATTGTCAAAGAATTGTCCAAATCGTATGGCGATCATGTGGTATTCAAAGATGCTAATTTAGTTATTGAGCGCGGACAAAAAGTGGCTTTTGTTGGAAAAAATGGGCAAGGAAAATCGACCATGATTAAAGCAATCATGAAAGAAATTGGAATTGATAGTGGAAGTGTCGAAATTGGTCACAATGCCCAAATTGGCTATTTTGCGCAAAATCAAGCGGCTTTATTGGATGGGAATGCATCGATATTTGAAACTATTGACGATATAGCGGTGGGTGATGTTCGAACCAAAATTAAAGATATTTTAGGCGCTTTTATGTTTCATGGTGACGATGTGACTAAGAAAGTGAAAGTGCTTTCAGGAGGAGAAAAAACGCGTTTGGCAATGATTAAATTATTGTTGGAACCGGTTAACTTATTGATTTTGGATGAGCCTTCGAATCACTTGGATATGAAAACCAAAGACATCATCAAAGACGCCCTAAAAGATTTTGATGGAACGCTAATTTTAGTGTCACACGATCGTGATTTCTTAGACGGTTTGGCAACCAAAGTGTTTGAATTTGGAAACAAAAGAGTGGTAGAGCATTTCGAAGATATTGCTGGTTTCTTGGCGCACAAAAAAATGGAGAGTTTAAGAGAAATCGAGAAGTAGTTTTTGTTGCTACTCAGTTTCTTTGTGGCGTTTGAATCATTTTTCCTGATTAATATCCTTATTTTTACCCTAAATAAATGGATTTTTCATAATGGATACTAACAAGATTTCGGTGTATTGTATGCCTGGATTAGCGGCAAGTTCGCTAATATTTGAGCGCATCAGCTTACCGGAATCGCTTTTTGAAATCCATCTTTTGGATTGGGAATTGCCCATTAGTGACGAATCGTTAGAAGCTTATGCCCAACGCATGTCGAAAAAAATCACCGCACCTAATCCGGTTTTGATTGGGGTTTCCTTTGGAGGGATTTTGGTGCAAGAAATGGCGGCTTTTTTGAATCCGATGAAAGTTATCATTATTTCGAGTGTGAAATCCAATTTCGAATTTCCCCGCCGAATGAAAATTGCCAAAACGACGAAGGCTTATAAATTAATTCCCACTTCTATCTTTTCGAATATTGAAAAGTTAAGTGCTTTTTCCTTTGGAACAACTATCGCACAGCGATTGAAATTATACGAAAGGTATCTTTCCGTTCGCGATGTGCATTATTTGGATTGGGCTATTGAACGCATTTTACTGTGGGATAGAACGAAAGTGGATCCCAATGTGATTCATATTCACGGCGATGCGGATGAGGTGTTTCCAATACAATACATTAAAAAATGTATTGTAGTAAAAGGCGGAACCCACGTTATGATTTTAAGTAAATACAAATGGCTTAACGAAAACTTGCCAGCGATTATTCAAGGCACTTTTTAGTTTATTAGAAATATAAAGACAAAATAAATGAAAAAAAGAACTACAACCATTGGTAAATCGATCTTGTTAATTGGAATTGTCCTAATTAGCAGTCTGTTTATTTTTGCTTCTAAATTAGAATTGCCTTCCAATTGGATAGCCCGTTTTAATCCAAATTATTTTCCGGCTAAAATTGATTTTGCTGGCGAAGCAGTGCCATTGCAAATTGCAGATGTGCAAGAGCGTTTGGATAGAGAACTATTGGTCAATAAACATTTGAATGCTTCTACCTTATTGATCTTAAAAAGAGCGCGTCGTGCTTTTGCTGTTATTGAACCTGTATTGAAGAAGAATGGAATTCCAGATGATTTTAAATACGTTGCGGTAATAGAAAGTGGTTTGGTCAATGTAGTTTCTCCAGCAGGAGCAAGAGGGGTTTGGCAATTTATGCCAGACACCGCTAAAGAAATTGGTTTAGAAGTGAATGAAAATATAGACGAACGTTACCATTTAGAAAAAGCAACAGAGGCAGCTTGTGCTTATTTTTTGAAAGCCAAAGAGAAATTTGGGAATTGGACTTTAGTAGCCGCTTCGTATAATGCAGGTGGAACCGGAATCAAAAAGCAATTGGATAGTCAAAAAGTGAGTAATTACTATGATTTATTATTGAATGAGGAAACCTCACGTTATGTATTCCGAATTTTAGCCTTGAAGCAAATTATGCAACATCCGGAGCAATATGGTTTTCCAATCACGGAGGAGGAGCAATACAAAATTGTAGCTACGAAGAAAATTGCTATTGATAGTTCGGTAACTGATTTAGCTAACCTGGCGATACAACAAGGAATAAATTATAAAATATTAAAAATTCACAATCCGTGGTTGCGAACAACTAAGATGGTGAATCCTACCAATAAAAAATACCAATTGGAAATTCCACTGGAGGGATATTAGTTGAAGAGATTTTGACTCGAGCTAAATCGAATAGGCGAAAACGTGAGCAGCCTATTTGTCAACCTGAACTTGTTTCAGGTTCTAAATTAAACAGATTTAATTATGGCTAACAGAGCATATCATAATTACTGGGTGTATATTTTAACAAATAAACCCAAAGGAACTCTTTATATAGGAGTCACGGGAGGTATAGATGATAGAATGGAGAGGCATATAATTGGAGAAGGATCAAAATTTACTTCAAAATATAAATTAAAAATGTTGGTGTATTATGAAGAATTTCAATATGTCAATGATGCAATTGCAAGGGAAAAACAATTAAAAAATTGGCACAGAGAGTGGAAGATAAATTTGATAGAAGAGTCCAATCCTAATTGGCTTAATTTATGGAAACAGTTAGATTCTGAAACAAGTTCAGAATGACAGGCGTTTAACTTATATATGTTGATCTGTCAACTTGAACTTATTTCAGGTTCTAAAGAACTATATTTTTTTCATTTGCTCTTTCATCATGCTGATCTGATCTTTCAACATGTTTTGTTTGTCGAGTTTTTTAGCCTCATTCAAAAGTGAGGTGGCTTCTAATTTTCTTCTTCTAGACATTGCAATTCCAGCCAAGTTTAATTTGGCTACAGCCAAATCCATATCCATTGACAATCCCAACTCAATCGCTTTTTTGAAAAATTTCTCAGATTGATTGATGTTGGTTTGAGATAACATAATACCGTGCAAGTAATTGAAGTATCCTTGTTGTTTTTGAACCAAAGCTCCTTCTGGATTTTTGATTTTGTCCAACCACTTTCTAGCGCCATCAAAATCTTGTTTTCTCAACTTTAAGAAAGCCAATAAGATGAATTCGTTTTTGAAATATAAAAAAACAGGAATAGCACTCACTAATAAAAGGAAGATTCCATTTCCGATGTTGCTTTCAGTAAATTGCCAAATGCCTGTAGCGACAATAAGTCCGGCAAGAATAAGTTTGATATTTTTATGAAACATAATAGTATTGAATTTATGTTTGCAAAGATAGTAAAAGGAATTAAAAATATTTTTATAAAACTACTTGCTAGAAAAAAAAGTCTTTGTATATTTGCACTCGGTTTTAGAATAACGGTTATTCAAAAACTAAAAGACATATAAATAAAGATTTTAAAGATACAAACCAATGAGCAAAAGAACGTTTCAACCATCGAAAAGAAAAAGAAGAAATAAACACGGATTTATGGACAGAATGGCTTCTGCTAATGGAAGAAAAGTTCTTGCAAGAAGAAGAGCTAAAGGAAGACATAAATTGACTGTTTCTAGCGAACCTAGACACAAAAAATAATGGTTATTCTATAATCAATATTAAGCCGTTACTATTTTTTAGTAACGGCTTTTTTTTGAAAATTTAAACTAACTATCTTTGATTTAGACTATTAAACAGTATCTCAAATAAGTTCTTTATCTTTAAAAAGTTTACAACAACACACAAATTATACTACAATGCCAAAAGACACATCCATTAAATCCGTTTTGATAATAGGTTCTGGTCCTATTGTTATTGGTCAAGCTTGCGAATTTGATTACGCAGGATCGCAATCAGCTCGTTCTATTCGTGAAGAAGGAATCGAAGTGATATTAATCAACTCGAATCCAGCAACGATTATGACTGATCCATCCATGGCCGATCACGTTTACTTGAAACCATTGACCACCAAGTCGATTATTGAAATATTGAAAGCGCATCCGCAAATTGACGCGGTTTTGCCAACAATGGGAGGTCAAACGGCATTGAACCTGTGTTTGGAAGCTGAAGAAAAAGGAATTTGGGAAGATTTTGGAGTACGATTGATTGGTGTTGATGTGAATGCCATTAATATTACCGAAGATAGAGAGCAGTTCAAACAATTGCTTGAAAAAATTGGAATTCCTGCTGCACCAGCAAAAACAGCTACTTCTTTCTTACAAGGAAAAGAGATTGCACAAGAATTTGGCTTTCCATTGGTAATTCGTCCTTCGTTTACTTTAGGAGGAACTGGAGCTGCTTTTGTACACAGCAAAGAAGAATTTGACGAAAAACTAACCTATGGTTTGGAAATGTCACCTATCCATGAAGTGTTGATTGATAAAGCTTTATTGGGTTGGAAAGAATATGAATTGGAATTATTACGCGACAAGAATGACAATGTAGTAATCATCTGTTCGATCGAAAATATGGACCCAATGGGAATTCATACGGGAGATTCGATCACGGTTGCGCCAGCGATGACATTATCGGATACTACCTTTCAAAAAATGCGTGACATGGCGATTTTAATGATGCGTAGCATCGGAAATTTTGCTGGAGGTTGTAATGTACAATTTGCGGTTTCGCCAGATGAAAAAGAAGATATTGTTGCGATTGAAATTAATCCGCGTGTGTCTCGTTCATCAGCATTAGCATCAAAAGCTACGGGTTATCCAATTGCTAAAATTGCTTCGAAATTAGCTTTGGGCTACAACCTAGACGAATTGCAAAACCAAATCACAAAATCTACTTCGGCTTTATTTGAGCCAACTTTGGATTATGTAATTGTAAAAATACCACGTTGGAACTTCGATAAATTTGAAGGAGCTGATAAAACATTAGGACTTCAAATGAAATCAGTAGGTGAAGTAATGGGTATTGGACGTTCGTTCCAAGAAGCCTTGCATAAAGCCACTCAATCATTAGAAATCAAAAGAAATGGTTTAGGTGCTGACGGAAAAGGATATACTAATTACGAACAAATCATCGATAAACTGACGCATGCAAGTTGGGATCGTGTTTTCGTAATTTATGATGCGATTGCGATGGGAATTCCGTTGAGTCGTATTCATGAAATCACAAAAATTGACATGTGGTTCTTGAAACAATACGAGCAATTGTTCACTTTAGAAAAAGAAATTGCTACTTACAAAGTAGATTCTTTACCAAGAGAATTGTTGTTAGAAGCCAAACAAAAAGGCTTCTCTGACAGACAAATTGCACACATGATGGGTTGTTTGGAAAGTCAAGTACATACGTTGCGTACGGACATGAAAATCAACCGTGTATTCAAATTAGTTGATACTTGTGCTGCCGAGTTTAAAGCACAAACACCGTACTATTATTCTACTTTTGAGGCCGAAATTGAAAAAGCAAATGGAGAGCGCTATGTTCACAACGAAAGTGTAGTTACCGATAAAAAGAAAATCATCGTTTTAGGTTCAGGACCCAACCGAATTGGTCAAGGAATTGAGTTTGATTATTCTTGTGTTCACGGGGTGTTAGCAGCCAAAGAATGTGGTTACGAAACGATCATGATCAACTGTAATCCGGAAACAGTTTCAACTGATTTTGATACGGCTGATAAATTGTATTTCGAGCCTGTTTTTTGGGAACACATTTACGACATTATTCAACACGAAAAACCAGAAGGTGTAATCGTGCAATTAGGAGGTCAAACGGCCTTGAAGTTGGCAGAGAAATTATCGAAATACGGAGTGAAAATCTTAGGGACAAGCTTTGATGCGTTGGATTTAGCCGAAGACAGAGGACGTTTCTCTGATTTATTGACGGAGTTGAATATTCCTTTCCCTAAATTCGGAATTGCAGAAACTGCTGATGAGGCGTCTGCTCTTGCAGATAATTTGGATTTTCCATTGTTGATTCGTCCTTCTTATGTATTGGGAGGTCAGGGAATGAAAATTGTCATCAACAAACAAGAATTGGAAGAACACGTAATCAATTTATTGAAATCGATTCCAGGTAATAAATTGTTGTTAGACCATTATTTAGATGGTGCAATTGAAGCAGAGGCAGATGCGATTTGCGATGCTGATGGTAATGTATACATCATCGGAATCATGGAGCATATCGAACCTTGTGGAGTACACTCGGGTGATAGTAATGCGACTTTACCACCGTTCAACTTGGGTGAATTTGTAATGCAACAAATCAAAGACCATACACACAAAATTGCAGTGGCTTTGAAAACAGTTGGTTTAATCAACATTCAGTTTGCGATCAAAAACGATATAGTGTATATCATTGAGGCCAATCCAAGAGCGTCTAGAACAGTTCCGTTTATTGCTAAAGCGTATGGCGAACCGTATGTAAATTATGCGACTAAAGTAATGTTAGGTGCCAATAAAGTAACCGACTTTAAATACAATCCTCAATTGAAAGGCTATGCGATTAAACAACCTGTTTTTTCTTTTAGTAAATTCCAAAATGTCAACAAAGCTTTAGGACCAGAGATGAAATCGACTGGAGAAAGCATCTTGTTTATTGACGATTTGAAAGACGATCAATTTTACGAATTGTATTCAAGAAGAAAAATGTATTTGAGTAAATAATACTTGAAAGTTACTATATGAAAAGCCTCTATTTAGAGGCTTTTTTTTATTTTAAATCCTGTTACTAAAGGTTCCTTTTAAAAAAATATATACGTACCTTATTAAATTAGCTTCGTATCATTTTTTATTTTACTTTTGTTTAATTAAAATTAAAAAAGGATGAACAACGTTAAGAACGTATTCAGTATCAAAGACCTTGAAAATTTATCAGGTATTAAAGCGCACACGATTCGTATTTGGGAAAAAAGATACAATATCTTGGAACCCATGCGTACCGATACCAATATTAGGTTGTATGATCTAGCCAGTTTGCAAAAGTTGCTTAATATCACATTGCTTCATGATTACGGCTATAAAATATCCAAGATTGCTACCTATCCACCAGATACAATTCCCACTTTAGTTCGTGAGATTGTTACCAATAAAACAGCTAAAAGTCACGCCTTGAGCGAATTTAAAATGGCGATGATGCATTTTGATCAAGAGTTGTTTTTCAATACCTACAATTGGTTGATGACTGAAAAATCGTTTCAGGAAATCTTTTACGATGTTTTCATTCCATTGATGCAAGAATTAGGAATGTTGTGGCAAACGGATACCATTTCGCCAGCTCACGAGCATTTTATCACCTTTTTAATTAAACAAAAATTACTGATACAAACAGAACAGCTTCAAGTCTTGAAGCCAAGAAAAACAGATAAAGTTTTTGTTTTGTCTTTGCCAATGAATGAAATTCACGAATTGGGATTGATGTATTTGAATTATGAAATTCTTTCCAAAGGGTACAAAACGATTTATCTTGGCGAAAGTATGCCGATTGAAAATTTGAAAGATTTGAAGAAACATTTCGACTCCATTGTTTTTGTTTCGTACCTTACGGTTCAGCCTGACAAAGACGCAATTAACGATTATGTTATTAAAATGAAACAGGAGTTAGAAGACGATACTACCCAATTATGGTATATCGGACGAATGGTTGAACATATTGATACAAGCAATCTTTCAAAAAGTATGTTGGTTTTCAATTCCATAGATTCTTTAGTGTCGGTTATTAAATAATAAACAGAAATAATAAGTAAATGAATCAACCCAAAACAATTACAATAATAGGTTCTGGATTTTCTTCTTTGGCGGCAGCTAGTTATTTGGCTCAAAGTGGCCATCAAGTAACAGTTTATGAAAAAAATGCTACCATTGGAGGTCGTGCTCGACAATTAAAAAGCGATGGATTTACTTTCGATATGGGGCCAAGTTGGTATTGGATGCCCGATGTATTTGATCGTTTTTTTGCTGATTTTGGTAAAAAAACGACAGATTATTATGAGTTGATTAAGTTGTCTCCAGCCTATAGAGTGTATTTTGGGATCAACGAATTCATTTCGATTGCCGATAATTTGCCTGAAATTATAGCCACCTTTGAATCAGTAGAAAAGGGGAGTGGTGTCATTTTAGAACAATTTATGGCTGAGGCCCGATCCAACTATGATATCGCAATTAAAGATTTGGTGTACCGTCCAGGAGTTTCTCCTTTGGAATTAATTACTTTGGAAACTGCCAAAAAAGTAGGTCAGTTTTTTAGTAACATAAGCCGAGATGTTCGCAAGAAATTCAAAAACGAAAAATTGATTCAAATCTTGGAATTTCCGGTTTTGTTTTTAGGAGCAAAGCCTTCAGATACGCCATCGTTTTATAGTTTTATGAATTATGCCGACTTTGGTTTGGGAACTTGGCATCCAAAAACGGGTATGTTTGATGTAGTGCGCGGTATGGAAAGTTTAGCTACCGAATTAGGGGTTACATTTGTTACTAATGCGGCTATTGAAAAAATAATCGTTGACAATAAAACTGCTAAAGGAATTGTAGTCAACGGTCAAACCATCTATTCCGATGTGGTTTTAAGTGGAGCCGATTACCATCATACAGAAACATTATTGGAGGAACAACACCGCGCTTATTCTGAAAAATATTGGGATAGTCGTGTTTTTGCTCCTTCTTCTTTATTGTTCTATGTGGGTTTCAATAAAAAAATAGAAAACATTTCGCATCACGCTTTGTTTTTTGATACTGATTTTAATCAGCATGCCAAAGACATTTACGATACACCAAGATGGCCGGCAGAACCTTTGTTTTACGCTAGTTTTCCCTCTATAACTGATCCTTCGACAGCGCCTGAAGGAATGGAATCAGCTTGTTTTTTGATTCCGTTAGCGCCAGGCATAGAAGACACCGAAGCATTGCGTGAGGAATATTTCCATAAAATTATGGATCGTTTGGAGACCTTAACGCAACAAGAAGTTCGAAAAAACATTATCTTTAAACATTCGTTTTGTAAAAATGACTTTGTCCAAGATTATAATTCCTACAAAGGGAATGCTTATGGAATGGCCAATACTTTATTGCAAACCGCATTTTTAAGACCCAAATTAAAAAGTAAAAAAGTAGAAAATCTCTTTTTTACTGGTCAGTTGACTGTTCCTGGACCAGGTGTACCTCCCGCCTTAATTTCAGGAAAATTAGTGTCAGAATTAATTAATAAACAATTTTCAAAAGCATAACATGAAGCAGTTATTTGACGACGTATCCTTTAAATGCAGTAAGTTAGTAACCAAAAACTACAGTACTTCATTTTCATTAGCAGTCTATATGCTTTCGCCAAGCATCAGAGAAGCTATTTATAGCGTATATGGATTTGTTCGTTTTGCGGACGAAATTGTCGATTCTTTTCATGGCTATGAAAAAGAAACCTTGATTCATGATTTTGAAACGGAATATTACAAAGCCTATCATTCTGGAATTAGCTTGAATCCTATTTTGAATTCGTTTCAATTAACTGTAAAACGCTATAATATTTCTGATGATTTGATTCAGGCTTTTTTGAAAAGTATGAAATTGGATTTGGTAAAAACCGAATACCATAGCAAAGAAGAATACGAGGAATACATTTATGGATCTGCCGATGTGGTGGGCTTAATGTGTTTGAAAGTGTTTGTGGATGGCGATATAGAGAAATACAATTTATTGAAGGACGAAGCAATGCGATTGGGATCAGCTTTTCAAAAAGTGAATTTCTTGCGCGATTTGAAAGACGATAATTTGGTTTTGAATCGCACTTATTTCCCTGGTGTTGATTTGAATTCATTCGACGAAAATGCCAAACAAGCAATCATTAGCGAAATAGAAGAGGATTTTAAAGTAGCTTTTCAAGGGATTACTAAATTACCAATGGAAGCTAAATTTGGTGTTTATACCGCCTATGTTTATTACAAAAAGTTATTGAATAAACTAGAAAAAACACCTAGTCACAAAATCGGTACTGCCCGAATCCGAGTTTCTAATTATACCAAAGCAGGATTACTTGCTCAATCTTTTGTTACTTACAAATTAAAATTAGTTTAAAATATAATTACAATCACAATGAATGAAATCCAGTTTTTTCTGATTTTCCTCGGTACTTTTTTGATTATGGAATGTGTAACTTGGTGCACTCACAAGTTTGTGATGCACGGTTTTATGTGGTATTTTCACGCTGACCATCACCAACCTAAATATGCGGGCATCTTTGAACGCAACGATGTCTTCTTTGTCATTTTTGCTATTCCAAGCATTACACTTTTCTATTTTGGAGTTGAAGGCGGATTGAATTATAAGTTCTTCATCGGCTTAGGAATTATGTTTTACGGAATGTGTTACTTTTTGATACACGATGTCTTAATTCACCAACGATTCAAATGGTTTAAAAATACCAATAATAAGTATTTAATTGGCTTGCGTAAAGCGCACAAAGTACACCACAAACATTTGGGAAAAGAAGAAGGAGAATGTTTTGGGATGTTATTTGTTCCATTCAAATACTACAAAATATAATGAAAGTTTATTCATTAAAGACAGAACAATTTGTCAATGCTAGTATTGAAGAATGCTGGTCTTTCTTTTCAAATCCAAAGAATTTACAAAAAATAACGCCGAGCGATATGGGATTCGAAATCACTGATTTTGATGAAAAAAACATGTATGCTGGACAAATTATTCAATACAAAGTTTCCCCTCTCTTTGGTGTTAAATTGGGTTGGATGACTGTAATTACCGTTGTTAAAGAACAAAGCTATTTTGTGGACGAACAACGTTTTGGACCTTATACTTTATGGCACCACAAACACTTTTTTGAAGAAAAAGATAATGGTGTTCTAATGACCGATTTGATTCATTATGCCTTGCCTTTGGGATTCATTGGTCGTATTATGAATACTTTGGTTGTTAAAAATAAATTGAAAACCATTTTCGATTATCGAAAAGTAAAGGTGGACGAATTATTTAACACTAAATAATGGCAAAACAAGAAGTCTCTTTTTTCTGGTTTCGACGCGATTTGCGTTTGGAAGACAATGTGGGTTTGTTTCAAGCTTTGCAATCTAAGTATCCAGTTATTCCTCTATTTATTTTTGATGAAACTATTCTAGAACGTTTGCCTAAGAACGATCCGAGAGTGGGTTTTATTCATGAGTCTTTAGCAGCGATCAATGGTAAACTTAATGAATTTGGTTCGTCTCTTTTGGTAAAGAAAGGAAAGCCGTTACAAGTTTGGGAGTCGTTATTACAAGAATACGCTATTCAAGAAGTCTTTTGGAATAAGGATTACGAACCCAATGCCATTCAGCGAGATCTTGCTGTTGGAAATGTATTAGCATCTAAAGAGGTGAACGTTTTCGCTTTTAAAGATCAAGTGATTTTTGAAGAAGCCGAAATTGTTAAAGCTGATGGTTTACCATATACGGTGTATACTCCTTTTAAAAATAAGTGGTTAGAAAAATACCATACTATTGCGCCAGTTCAAGAATGGGACGCAACACCTTATTTTTCTAATTTTTTCAAAAGTAATTTTGCCTTTCCTAGTTTAGAAGAAATTGGTTTTACACTGAGTTCAATCAAAGTAAAGCCACATAATTTAAAATTAGTCGCAAATTACCACGAAACGCGTGATTTTCCTGCATTAGATAGTACATCGTATTTATCTCCACATTTGCGTTTTGGTACCGTTAGTATTCGAAAATTAGTCAATTGGGCTGTGCGCAAAAATCAAGTTTTCTTGAGTGAATTGATTTGGAGAGAGTTCTTCATGCAAATTTTGTTTCACTTTCCAAAAGTACAAAACAGGAATTTTAAGGCAGCTTACGATGGCATCGAATGGCGCAATGATGAGGTCGATTTCAAACGTTGGTGCGAAGGAAAAACAGGGTATCCAATGGTTGATGCTGGTATGCGTCAATTGAATGAAACGGGTTATATGCACAACCGAGTGCGTATGGTCGTGGCTAGTTTTTTATGCAAACATTTGTTAATTGAATGGCAATGGGGCGAAGAGTATTTTGCTGAAAAATTATTGGATTACGAAATGGCAGCTAATGTTGGCAATTGGCAATGGGCTGCTGGAACTGGTTGTGATGCGGCACCTTATTTTAGAGTATTCAATCCGGATATTCAACAGAAAAAATTTGACGAAAAAGGAATTTATATCCGTCAATGGATTGCAGAATTTGACCTGGAATACGGCCAACCGATGGTAGATCATGCTATGGCAAGAGATCGTGCTATTGCTACTTACAAAGCAGGTATTGTAAAATAACTTCATAAAAAAACTCCCGATAACTTCAAGAAGTTTCTCGGGAGTTTCAACCTAACCCTAACCTAAAAACAATTAATTATTAGCTCAATTTATTTGATATCAAGCTAATAAACTCTTTGCGCGTTTTGTCTTTTTCAAAAGCGCCTGTAAACGATGATGTCGTCGTTACTGAATTTTGTTTTTGAATCCCACGCATTTGCATGCACATGTGTTGGGCTTCTATTACTACGGCTACACCTAAGGGTTCAAGTGCAGCTTGGATACAATCTTTAATTTGGTCAGTCAATCGTTCTTGCACTTGCATTCTACGTGCAAAAGCATCTACAATTCGCGGGATTTTACTTAGCCCAACAATTTTTCCATTCGGAATATAAGCTACATGTGCTTTACCAAAAAACGGCAACATATGATGCTCACACATCGAATACACTTCAATGTCTTTCACAACAATCATTTGTTGGTGATCTTCGGTAAATAATGCCGATTTTAAAATTTGCAACGGATCTAATCCGTAACCATGTGTAAGATATTGCATGGCTTTGGCTACTCTCTCTGGCGTTTTTTCTAAGCCTTCACGGGTAACATCTTCGCCTAAATTTTCAATGATGGTTTTGTAATTATTAGATAATATATCTGTTGCTTCGGTATTATATTGTTCAATCTTTTCGTAGTTCTTCATTTAGTATTTTTCAGGTGTATGTATTAAATTTTAAAGCTGACAATTCCATAATCCATTTCAAATATTTGCCCGGAGATGGATTTTGCTTTTTCAGAAATCAAAAAATCAGCCATGTTTGCCACTTCTTCCGGTTGCAAATAGCCCTTCATAGGATGGCGTTCGATCATGTTTTCTTTCATACGATCGTTTCTCAATATCCCCGCAGCTAAGCTTGTGTCTGTTATAGTAGGCGCAATGGCATTGATACGAATGCTTGAGGCTAATTCAGCTCCAAGAGATTTTACCAAGCCTTCTACGCCAGCTTTTGCTGTTGCAATACTTGCATGAAACGGCATTCCTAATTTGGCAGCAACCGTACTGAACAATAGGATAGAAGGTTGGTTGCCTTTTTTTAAAATCGGTAAGTATTTTTGAATCACTTTTACCGCTCCAATCACATTGATTTCAAAATCATTTCTAAAATCATCAATACTCAAACTTCCAATAGGTTTAAGTGTAATGGATCCTGGGCAATAAATGACAGTATCCAAACTTTCAATTTCAGGAAGCGTATCTTGTAAAACATCTAACGAAAAATGCGTTAGATTCGGATGCGTAATTTCTGGTGCATTTCTACTAATAGTAAATACAGTATTGTTTTCTAGTTGTTGTTGCAAAATGGCATGGCCAATTCCTTTGCTACCGCCAATGATGAGTATTTTTTTCATTTTATATAGTTTAGCGTTTCGCTATTTTGTTATTGTTGATTTGTCTTTGGCGACTACATTTAAAACGCCCTTCTCTAAAATCACGTAATTTTTCGTGTTTTGTTTTTCTACCTTGCACGCGCGCACGCCACATTCTAAAACTAGAAGGCTTCATTTCGGCACGCATGAGGTCAATCACTTCTTGTTCTTTTAACCCAAATTGCAGCAAAATAGCATCAAAGGTGGTTCGGTCTTCCCAAGCCATTTCGATGATGCGGTCTTTTTCGATATCGGTTAATTCTTTTTTCATTAGTTGTATTTCTTATAATTATGAACTTTAATCTCCGCTTTTAAATCAAACAATAAATTGTATAAGCCAAAGAAGGTTCTGTTCATGTATATAAAGTGTTTGGAACCGCGATTTCCATTCATCTTTCTTAGATTCGTATCGTTAGCAAAACGCTCTCCCAATTGGGCAATTTTTTCAAAAAACAGTTCGTCAGAAAAATCAAATGTTTCCGTTTGAAAAGGTTGCGTAAACAAGGTTAGCAAGTCATAGAACATCGAAGTAAAATAGGTTACTTCTTCTGGACTGTCGTCTGTTCGTAAAATTTCAAGTTCAAATAATTTATCGCTAAACGACGCTTTATTATCTATGATTTCTTTTTTGACCAATTCGAAGTAAGGAATGTAAAAATCATTCGGTATGGCTTTCATACATCCAAAATCCAAAGCCACTAACTCGTTTTTTTCATTGACCAAAAAATTCCCTGGATGTGGATCGGCATGTACTTTACGCAACACATGAATTTGGTACATATAAAAATCCCAAAGGGCTTGACCCAATTGATTTCCAGTTTCAGAGTTGGTATTTTCTTTGGTGAATTCAGACAAATGTATTCCTGTCATCCAATCCATAGTAATGATGCGCTCCGAAGAAAATTCAGGATAGTAATTAGGAAAAACCAAATGATCGATTTTAGAACAAGCGGCCACTACTTCTTGACTTTGTTTGAGTTCTAACAAATAGTTGGTTTCTTCAATTAATTTGTCTTCTACTTCTTTGAAGTATTTATCCGAATCTTTGCCTTGTAAATTGAACATTCTTATGGCAATTGGTTTTACCAAAGCCAAGTCAGATGAAATACTATTAGCTACACCAGGATACTGGATTTTAACGGCTAGCTTTTTATTGTTTTTTACGGCTAAATGCACTTGTCCAATACTGGCCGCATTGACTGAGTTTGGATTGAATTCATCAAAAATTTCGTAAGGTGTTTTGCCTAAATTCGATTTGAATGTTTTCAAAACCAAAGGTGCTGATAGTGGCGGCACCGAAAATTGAGACAATGAGAACTTTTCTACATACGCCTGAGGTAAAAAGCTTTTGTCCATACTCAACATTTGAGCTACTTTCAAAGCACTACCTTTTAAACTTTTTAATCCATCGTAAATATCTTCGGCATTGTCTTCATTTAATTTGTCACGATTAAGAGTCGGATTGACTACTTTTTCGCCATAGTATTTTAAATAATTGACCCCTACTTTCGCCCCCGTTTGTACTAATTTGCTAGCACGTTCTATTTTAGAAGTAGGAATATAGTCGATTGTTTTCATTTAGTTGTGTTGTATTTTTTCTTTGAACAGGAATTTTCCAAAATCAATTAGGCTTTCTAAAGGAGCAGTATTCATTAATTCAAACGATGCTTTAACCGATTTTTCAATAAAAAGATCTGTTTTCTCAAAAGAAGCAGAGCTGTCGTCTAACCAGAATTTCAAAGTCATCATCAATTGAAACCAAGCGGATTCTTGTAGCGCTTTTTCTTGAATTTCTTGAAACTTTTCTTGTTTCAAACGGTATTCATCTGAAATTATTCCGCTAACAAATTCTTTAAATCCATTACGTAAACTAGATAACTGCATCAAACCTTGTAGTGGATTTTTATTTTCTTTCAAACTCAATACAACATAGCTACGATTGGCGGATAGTAATTCGAAAAAGGTAAAATAAAAACTTAACATTTTACTTTTCATGTCATAGTATTCATAGTCTTTGTCCTTGTCCAATAGTTCTATTGTTTTAGCCAAAAAAGTGCTAAAAATTTCTTTTTCAACTCCTTCAAGCCCTCCAAAGAAATTGTAAAATTCCGATTCTGTCAAACCATTTGCTTTCGCAAAATGATATACAGATTTAGGTTTTTCATTGTTTTCAAGAGTGTCGTTCATGAACATTGAAACTATTTTGTCTTTTGTCAAGGTTGATTTTTTAGTAGCCATTTTCAAATCGTTTTCAAATTAGAGCATAAAGATATAAAATGTTTAACTAAATATTAAAAAAGTTAAACAAAATATTTGTTTATATTTGTAATGAATTCAAAATATGAAAATAGTTCAGTTATGAAAACAAATGTATTATTGACGGGAGGTACCGGATTTATTGGAAAAAAACTGACTGAATTATTAATTGAAAGCGGATTTTCAGTTTCGATTTTGAGTCGTACTGCAAAACAAAATTATGCCGACATTTCGTACTTTCAGTGGGATGTTGAATCAGGTACCATTGATGAGGAAGCTATTTTGAAAGCCGATTATGTAATTCATTTAGCAGGAGAGAATATTGGCGCTAAGCGATGGACAGCCAGTCGGAAGAAAGCTGTTTTAGATAGTAGAGTAAAATCAACTAAGTTATTATCGACTTGTTTGAAATTGAATAATAAAAAATTAGATGCTTTTATATCAGCATCTGGAGTCGGTATTTATGGCACAATTACTGATGAGCAACTTTGTGATGAAACCACGCCTCCAGCCAATGATTTTTTAGGAACGGTTTGTCAAGAATGGGAATCGGCAACTATTCCTGTTCATGAATTAGGGATTCGAACTGTTCAAATCAGAACAGGGTTGGTTTTAGGAAAAGATGATGGTGTTTTAAAACAACTGGCTCCTTTGTTCCAATTCAAATTAGGTAGTACTTTAGGTTCTGGAAAACAGTACATGCCATGGATTCATATTGATGATTTGTGTCAAATTTATTTGAAAGCCATTTTAGATGCAACAATGCAAGGGCCTTACAATGCTGCAATTAATGACAAAACAACTAACACCATTTTCTCCGAAACTTTAGCTAAAGTATTTGGCTATACCATTTGGTTGCCTAATGTTCCTGCTTTTGTGTTGCGATTGATCTTGGGTGAAATGGCTCAATTGGTTTTGAAAGGTAGGAGAGTAGCCTCTGATAAAATTGAAAAAACAGGATTCCAATTTAAATATACAGATTTAGAAAAAGCGTTGCGCAATTGTTTGTTAGGCTAATTGGATTCTAAAGTACAATCCAATTTAGTGCGGACTTTTTTAGAAACTTTTGCGATTATCATACTTGGAATTTTTATTTCAAAATCATCGGTAACAAGGATAAAGTTAGCTTGTAATTGTAGTTGATTTTTTGATTTCTTGAAAATCCCATTGACACTTAATGGTTTTGAAACCCCATGAATCTTTATAGTTCCGTTTATTTTTAAAATAGTCCCTTCGTTTGAAAGTTTATCGATATCTAAATTAGGAATACTTCCTTTAAATAGGGCTCTTGGATATTTGTCGCTTTCCAAATAAATTTCATTGAAATGGGTCTTCATTAAATCCAGCTTAAAATCAAAATCCTTGATTTTTACAATACAACTAATTGTTTTGTTTTTTGTATTTACTGTACATTCAACGAAATTATTTTCTGCGATGATTTCTTCAAATAAAGGTACCGAAGCTTCGAAACCAATGGTGCCCGATTGCGTTGTCCATTTTCCTTGAGAAAATGCAGCAAAACTTAATGATAAAAATAATACGCTGAAGAAAAGTTTCATAATCAATTTTGTTCTATAACTAAAGATACCAAATGATAGTGATTAAACAAAGGGTTTTGTCTTAATTCAATTCTATGGAAACATTGTATTTTTTTAAACTTTCAATTGTTTCGATGGAACTATAATCAAAAATTTCTTCATGTAAATCCCTTTCTTTTTTCAAAGCAATTTGTTTCAGGCAATTGCAAAAACGGCGTACTTCTTTTAGATTAGAAATAATCAATCCAGGAACAGGAACGCTATTTCCTTCTTTGTCTTTAGCGACCATCGTAAAATAAGAAGAGTTACAGTGTTTTATTACTCCTGTTTGAATGTTTTCGGATTCTACTCGTATGCCAATAATCATGGAGCTTTTCCCCACGTAGTTAACACTAGCTTTCATGGTTACGAGCTCGCCGACTTCAATTGGTTTTAAAAAATTGACCGTATCTACAGAGGCAGTAACACAATAATTTCCTGAAAATTTAGAGGCGCATGCAAAGGCAATTTGATCTAGTAGCGACAAAATATACCCTCCGTGAATTTTACCGCTAAAGTTAGTATGAGAAGGAAGCATTAGTTCAGAAATGCTGATATAGGAAGAGGCTACGGTTTTAAAGTTGTTATTCATTATTCAGATTGATTTTCGTCTAGTTCTGCACGATTAATAATGTTGTCTGGCAGCGCTTTTTTGGCTTTCGCCCCCATTTTTTTCAAACGTTCTACGCTACTAATTAGGTTTCCTTTTCCTTCCACTAATTTGTTCATAGCGCCGGCATATTCCACTTTGCTTTCGTCTATTTTCTTCCCGATTTTAATTAAGTCGGCTACAAAACCTTCGAATTTATCATACAATGCTCCCGCTTGACGAGCAATTTCTAACGCATTTTCTTGTTGCTTTTGATTGGTCCACATACTATCAATAGTTCGCAGTGTTGCCAATAAAGTTGCTGGAGTTACGATAACAATATTTTTTTCAAATGCCTTGTTGTATAAGGTGGTATCTTCATTTAAAGCCATGGCAAAAGCAGGTTCAATTGGGATAAAGAGTAATACAAAATCAGGGCTTTCAATTTGGTACAAGTCCTGGTAATTTTTGTTACCCAGTTGTTCTACATGGCGTTTGATAGAATTGACGTGTTCTTTTAGGAAGTTAGATTTCAACTCATCGTCTTCTTCATTGATGTATTTCTCGTATGCCGTTAACGATACTTTAGAGTCGACAATCATTTTTTTGCCATCAGGCAAATTAATCACAACGTCAGGAAAAACGCGATTGCCTTCGTCTGTAGTAAAGGCTTGTTGCACTTCGTATTCACGACCTTTTTCTAAACCTGATTTTTCTAAAACGCGTTCCAGAACTAATTCGCCCCAATTACCTTGCATTTTGCTGTCGCCTTTTAGGGCTTTGGTCAAATTGATCGTCTCTTTGCTCATCTGAATATTCATTTCGCGTAAGCCTAAAATTTGTTGGCGCAAAGCCGCATGGTAATCAATACTTTCTTTGTGGGTGTCTTCGACTTTCTTTTCGAATAATTGAATTTTATCTTGCAAAGGCGTCAAGATATTTTGCATATTTTCTTTGTTCTGCTCGGTGAATTTATTCGATTTTTCTTCCAGTATTTTATTGGCTAAATTTTCGAATTCTTTAGTAAATTTTTCCTGAAGCTGTTCAACTTCTTGTTTTTGTTCTTTATTGCGTTCCCAAAGATTTTCAAAATCAACTTCTTTTTTGGACAATTGAATTGCCAAGCTGTCTTTCTCGTTTCGAATAACTTCTTTTTCCATTCGTTCTTTTTCTATCGCTTCTTTGAAGTTTTGAATTTGGGCTTGACCCGCGAGAACCTTTTCTTCTAAACTGATTTTTTCAGCTTGTGTTTTTGCAGAAAATAAGAGTTTGCCAATATATATACCAATAGCTAAAGCTACAATAAAAGCCAACAAAAAAGGAAGAATAGCAGTCATAGAAAGGATAAATTTAGAAAGTAGTAAAAGTAGGTAATTCTCTGAATTTGGTGCTTCAAAATAATTATTTTTTCTTCAATAATAATGTACTTTTGCCACAAATTACAACCATATGTCTCATCAACATTTTATTATTCATAAACCCTATGGCTATTTGAGTCAGTTTGTATATGAATTAAAAAGAAAGAAACGACTTTTAGGAGAATTGTATCCTTTTCCAGAAGGAACGATGGCTATTGGGCGTTTGGATGAAGATTCAGAAGGCTTGTTGCTTTTGACAACTGATGGAATGATGAGCGAAATCGTTCGCAGTAAGAAAGTAGAGAAAGAGTATTATGTTCAGGTGGATGGAGTTATCCATCAAGAAGCAGTGGAGCAATTACAAAAAGGAGTGGAAATTGGTTTTAATGGCAGAAAATACATTACGAAACCCTGTAAAGCATTCTTGATTCATGAAGTTCCCGCTTTTGGAGCTAGAGGAAAAAAGATTCGAGACGAACGTCATGGTCCTACTTCTTGGCTTTCGATTACTATTAATGAAGGCAAGTTCAGGCAGGTGCGCAAAATGACGGCATATGTAGGTTTTCCTACTTTGCGTTTGGTTCGCGTTCGGGTTGGGAATGTAGAGTTGAATAATTTACAAGCAGGCGAAGTAATTGAAGTGAATGATTTTCAAATCGAAAATAAATAAAAGTATGTTAAACATCGTATTGGTTGAACCTGAAATTCCGAATAACACAGGCAACATTGGTCGGCTTTGTGTAGGAACAGAAAGCAAATTACACTTGATACATCCTTTCGGATTTGTGATCAATGATAAGAATTTAAAGCGTTCGGGTTTGGATTATTGGGTTCATTTGGATGTGACTGAATACCAAAATGTAGACGAATGGCTGAATCAAATTCCAGATCGTTCCCGTGTCTTTTTGATGAGTTCACATGCTTCAAAATCCTATTTGGAAACTGAATTTCAAGACGGAGATTGGTTGGTATTTGGCAAAGAGAGTGTAGGTTTGAGCGCAGCAGTGTTAGCTTTGTTTGAAAATCATTTGACTATTCCAATGTCACCATTAATTCGCAGTTTTAATATTGCCAATTCGGTTGCTTTTGTTGTGGGAGAAGCCAAAAGACAAATCGGCTTGAAACGTTAAATCAGTTATCCTTTGATAACGAATTTTCCTTTTTCGGCATCAAAACCAATATGTTCCTCCTGAAATAAGGTATTGAAACTTCCTTTCATAATTAACTTACACGGTTGGTCTTGCACCACCGATTCCGGTGTCATTAGGATCATTTCGTCACTCAATTGAATGGCCATATCAATATCATGTGTTGAAAACAAGATGGATTTTCCCGTTTCTTGTGTCAGTTTTTTCAAAAGTTTGAAAAGGGTTACTTTGTGTAATAAATCCAAGTGAGTAGTTGGTTCATCCAAAATAATCAACGGCGTATCTTGTGCCAATGCACGAGCAATAAGTACGATCTGCAACTGTCCATCACTAATTTCAAAATGACGTTTATCAGCCAAATGACTAATTTGTGTTAGTTCCATTGCTTCTTTTACTTTAGCAATATCTTCAGTTGAAAGTTTTCCAATCCAGTTTGTATAGGGTTGTCTTCCTAGCGCAATAAGTTCAAAAACAGTCAGGTTACTTGGAGGTAATTTGTCAGTTAAAACTACACTTAAATGTTGTGCTAAAGTCAAATTGTCTAAAGAATGGATGTCTTTATTTTCTAAATAAACGGTACCAGAAAGTGGCCATTGAATTCCGATTAAAGTGCGTAATAATGTTGATTTTCCAATACCATTGGCACCAATTAAAGCAGTCAGTTTTCCTTTTTCTAACGAAATGGAAATGTTTGATGCAACAGTGGTACTATTTTTTTTATTGGTGTACCCAATGCTAATGTCTTTGGCTTCTAAAATATAAGTTTTCTCCATTAGCTGATCATTTTACGTTTGCGAATAAGTAACCAAATTACAATTGGAGCTCCTAAAATAGAAGTGATGGCATTAATAGGAATTACTATAGCCGAATTGGGTAACTGCGAAATGCTATCACAAACCAACATAATCATGGCGCCAAATAATAACGTACTCCAAAATAAAACCAAATGATTACTGGTTTGAAAAACTAATTTAGAAATATGTGGCACAGCCAAACCAATAAATGCAATCGGTCCTGCAAAAGCAGTGATACTTCCTGCTAGAATACTGGTGGCTAAAATGATTATAAAACGAGCTTTAGTATAATTCAATCCTAAACTCTTGGCGTAATTCTCACCTAAAAGTAAACTGTTTAAAGGTTTAATACTAAGTAAACTTAAAACTAAACCTAGCATCACACATACAAACAAAATCGCAATTGATGTCCAAGATAAATTACCTAAAGATCCTAAAGACCAGAAAGTAAATTTTTGCAATTGTGCCGCTGTACTAAAGTAGGAGAGTGTTCCCACTAAAGCGTTAGTTAAACTACCAAACATCAATCCTACAATTAGAATAGCCATGGTGTCTCGCAATCGTTGAGCAACTGCCAAAACTGCTAGTAAAACTAGGAAACTACCCAAACTGGAGGCGATCACAATTCCGTAAGAAGAAAGTACTAATTCACTAGCAAAAGCAGGTAAAAATGCCGATCCTAAAATCACTAAGGCTACTCCTAAACTCGCTCCTGAACTTAATCCAAGAACATAAGGTCCCGCTAGAGGATTCCGAAATAAAGTTTGCATTAAGAGTCCGCTAATCGCTAAACCCATTCCTACTAAAATGGCGACAATAGCTTTGGGTAAGCGGTAATCCATAATGATATATTCCCAAGAGGATTTACTTGCTACTGTGCCAAGTAAACTGTTACATACTTCTTTTAAAGGAATGGCAACGGCACCCATACTTATATTGAGTAGAAATAGGAAAACCAATCCTACACTTAGGACAAGAAAAAGTACCGTATTTCGATGGGTTGTATTCAAATTATTTTAATTTTTCAAAAAAATAGGGACGATGACTTGGGAGTAATTCGGGATGGAAAATAGCTATCAAATCTTTCAGCACCCAATCCGGGCGAGTAGATGACCATTCAAAAAACAAAATCCCACCTTTAGCGCCTTTGTGTAATGCGTACGAATATACTTTTTTATTTTTAAACGCTTCAAATTTCGAATAATGTGGATTGCTATTATTCATCTCTTTTAAAGAAGAAAAATCACCTGGCGCAATCCAAAACTCGGCGGTTTGTGCTTTTTCTAAAATGGTTTCAAAAGGCAAAGTCAAACTTCCCGTTCCGGTGGTGTTAGCCCATAAATAATTGGATTGCGACTCTTTTAAAAATAAAGCCATCCAGCTTTCTCCTTGCGGCACAAACCATTGATCTTGATACATGGCGCCGCTTAACACTGTTGGTTTGTATGTTGCTTTTTTGGCTAAAGCCAAAGTGGTTTGGTATTCTTTTTCAATAGAAGTAAAAATTGTTTTGGCTTTGGCATCCAAGCCATACAGAGCACCAAAAAACTTAATCCATTCTGCTTTTCCAAGTGGGGATTGTTCGTTCCAATCGCCGTTTAAAAGAACTTTCAATCCACTTTTTTGTAAATTATCCAAAGTTGGATTGCTATTGTTTAGACCAAAACTCACAATCACATCGGGAACCATATCGATCAGAATCTCTGGATTCAGGGTCTCGTTAGTTCCTACTTCCTTTACCTGTCCAGAATCAATACGTTTTCGTGTTTTAGGTGATGAAATAAAATCGGTATTGGGAAAACCTACTAAGGTGTTTTCCACGCCCAATAATTCCAAGGCTGGAATGTGAGTAGTAGAGGTTACTACTACAGATTGTATAGGAACCGAAATTCGGGGATACTGTTCTAAGCTATCGGGAATAATTCCGTCTTTTTCTTGTAGAATATAGGTAAATGGTGTTTTGGCATCTGGCCAAGGATGTGTAATCATAAGGATAGAATAGCCTTTATGATGGTATATTTCTAATCCTTTAGCGTATTTAATTTCGTTTTTAGCAGTAGTTGCTGAATCTGATGAAATAGTGCTATTTTGTTTGCATCCGCAAAGTAGCAGTAGGTTGAATAGGACAATAAGTTTTAAAAAAAATGATTTCATCGCTTTGATTACAAGAATTGCAAAGGTAGGTGTAAACGGTTTTAAAATTCAAATTTAATTTTTTATCCCAAACTTAGCCTTATCTTTGTTCGCGTATTGAGGTTGCTTTTTTGATTTTCAAAATAGCATTAAAAGGGAATCAGGTGAAATACCTGAGCTGTACCCGCAACTGTATGCTACCAAGCTTGTTGTTATCTGCAAAACCATTGTTCGCTTGGCGAATGAGAAGGTAAACAACAAGACGCAAGCCAGGAGACCTGCCTATTACATCGAGTATCAAACTTTCGGGAAAAAAGGTTTGGGTATGGGTAATTCTATACTTTTCTCCCTATTTATTAGTAAAGTAACAGTTCTGCTGTTGCAAAATGTTGAATTAAATGAACAATAAAAAGGTTCGTATTAGCGCATTGTTTGCTCTAGTATCTGCTTGTGTTTTTGCGCAAGAAAAAGAAACAGTAGCTTCTCAACGGGAGCTAAAAGAAGTTGTAGTATCGGATTCTAAATTTGCTTTGGCAAAAGAAAAATCAGGAAAAGTAATTGCAAAAATTACTGCTGAAGATTTAAGGAACAAACCCGGTCAAAGTATTGCGGCTATTTTGAATACCGTGGCAGGGGTTGAAATCAATGGCAGTCAAAGTGCTGCAGGTAAAAACTTAGGTTATTATATTCGAGGAGGTAAAAACAGTCAAGTTCTCATCTTGATTGACGGAATTCCAGCTAACGATGCTTCCGGAATTAGTATGGAATACGATTTACGATTACTTCCAGCAGACCAAGTGGAAAGTATAGAAATTATGAAAGGCGCCGCGAGTACTTTGTACGGATCAGGCGCTGCAACAGGAGTGATCAATATAAAACTGAAAAAATCTGGTAAAGCAACAATAGCAGGAAGCGGCTATTTTAATGTGGGTTCTAATGCCACTGCCACTCATCAAAATCTAAAAGCATCCGATTTTAATCAAGGGTTTTCTGTAAATGGAAGAACCACTAAACTAAGTTATTTTGCTGCTTTGAACAGTACAGAAACTAAAGGAATTTCTCAAATTGCGGCACCAAATCTAAATGTCAACTACGAAGAAGATCCTTTTTCACGATTGAATTATATGGCCAAAGTGGGTTATTCTGTGTCGGATAAAATGACTTTAGATTTTTTCGGGAATTACGATCAAATTAAAAATGATTATGATGGAGGTTTTGATAATACTGGAACTAGCGATACCAATTTAAACAAAACAAGTTCGAAACAATTTCGTTTTGGCTTTTCTCCTAAATTCAAATACGATAAAGGGGAATTCGTTTTAAATTCAAGTTTTAATAAACTCGTTCGATCTTATGATGAGTTGGATACGTATTCGAATTCGGTTGGTTTTGCACAATACGAATCGAGAAGCGTGAATATAGATGGATTTAATAAATACCAACTTGTTGATTCATTTTATTTGGTTTCGGGTTTACAATACCAGTTTCATGATGCCAATAGTATAACTCCCTATGGGGACATTGCCAAAGAAAGCACCAAATTTAATATGATTGATCCGTATTTAACAGGAGTGTTTACTTCTAAAGCGGGATTTAATTTGAACGCAGGTGTACGATGGAATAGTCATAGTGCGTATGGGAATCAATTAGTCTATAATATCAATCCGTCGTTTGATTTCCAAACGCTTCCATTCAAAATCGTAAGCTCGTATAGTACGGCTTTTGTTACTCCAAGTTTGTATCAATTGTATTCACCTTATGGTAATTCTGGCTTGACTCCAGAAAAAAACAGTACTGCTGAGGTAGGTTTTGAAACGCAATTAGCTAATAAAAAAATACGATGGAATGTGATTGGCTTCTACCGAGAACAAACCAATTTCATTGGATTTTATTTCAATCCAACCACCTATGCTTCTAATTATATTAATATTGATGGCTTAAATAGAGCCAAAGGGTTTGAAACAGAAATTCAATTTGTCTTGAATGACAAAGTAAAATGGAATTCCAATTATACTTTTACTCAAGTTGACGAAGCGTTGGACCGATTAATCCCAAAACATAAATTCAATTCTTCGTTAGATTATAAAGTGGCAGACCGCTTTTTTTGGAATATCAATTACCAATACATTGACGCTAGAAAAGATGCTTTTTTTGACGGAAATACTTATGCTACTAGCCAAGTAAAATTAGGATCGTATCAACTGCTAAATACTTTGGCTCGATACGAAATTAGAAAAAACAAGTTGTCTGTTTTTGCTTCGGTACAAAATATATTTAATGTTGATTTTGTAGAGAATGTAGGCTATAGTGCTTTGGGACGCAACTTCAAATTGGGTGTAAATTATAATTGGTAAACCCAATGAGCTCCTAAAAAAAAGGCTTTCTATTGTAGAAAGCCTTTTTTATGAATAATTATTTAGTTGAATGCTTTTTGAATTCCATCGGGAGCCTTTTCTAAATACATTTGATTGCCAAATGGATTCATGGATTTTGAATCTTTAAAAAACTCGAATTGTTTTCCGGTGCTTTGTGTTGTCATTTTCCCAGTTCCAGTAATCTTGGCGATAGCTAATTTTAATAAAGGTTCATTTTCATTTCCAAGAACTCCGAATGTACTGATGGTTTCTTTTAATTCATGTGTAGGGGTTAAACCATTGAAGTAATCTCCAAAACCTTCTGAGTTTACAATTTTCAAAACGATCGGTTGCATTGCATATTTATGTTTTGGATTTTTATTGTTGGGACCCAAATCAGGAGAGTCATACAAAGTAACCGAACCTACATTTTTACCAGTAGTAACATCGCCAATCTGAACCACATTTACATGAGGTTTTAAGCCATTGATAATAAGTTCGCTAGCCGATGCGCTGCTTTTTGTTGTCAAAATATATACTTTGGACATGTTTACACTGTTAATAGGAGTAGACCCAATCTTATCAGTAAAGAAGTTGCGCAAACCGTTAGGATCTTCTCTTTCGAAATAGGCATTAATTTTTGAGTTCCATTGTTGTTTTGCAAAAACTTTTCCTGTATGCTGCCCTGTAATCATACTTGCCAAATAAGTAGCAGTTCTTACAGAACCGCCACTGTTATAACGTAAATCCAAAACTAAATCGGTAATTCCCTGTGTCTTAAAATCCCCAAAAGCAGTATTTAATTGTAAATCAAAATCAGCATAGAAACCATTATACATCAAATACCCAATTTTTTTTGCCCCAATTGTAATTACTTTTTTGACCAAAATCGGGTTTTCGGTTAGCGTAGTTTTTGTTAAAGCAACTGTTTTACCATTTGAACTTATAGTTGAGCCAACATAATCCGCCATATTTAATGTATAATTGTCATTGGTTCCAAATAATAAACTTTCGTAATTACTTACTGTTAATTGAGTACCATTGACAGCGGTAAAAATGTCTCCACGACGAATATCTTTATTCGCAGCATCCGAACCTGGAATAATGTAACGTACATAACCAAATACTTCGGTTGTACTGTTGGGTTTATAACTTAAGCCAAAATCAACACCGTTATTTTTTGAAGTTCCTTGAAGCGATTGTTCTAGGGTAACATAATCATCTACCATCCAACTGAATCGGTCAATAGTTGGGCCCACTCTTAATGCATCAAATAACTCTTCAGGAACTTTGTAATTAATTAAAAAGGCATCTTTTGCCGTTTGATTTGCAAAACGATTGTCGGCTAGGTTAGGCACATCAGTTTGCCATAAATAGTATTGATTCAATCCTTTCCAAATAAAATTCTGCACTTCTAGATTTTCAGAATTAGGTTGGATGATATCGTCTTGGTCTTTTTGACAAGCTTGTAAAGTTGAAAGAAGTAGTATTGCAATCGTAAGAACAGAAATATATTTTTTCATAATTCGAGATTAGATTTTATTTAAAGAAGTAAAAATACAAACTTTATATTATAATTTTATAAAATAGTAGCGTTCACTTAGAATGCCATTAATTATTATTTAATACATTTAACACTACAAATACTATTTTAAAATACTATGAGAAATAAATTAATTGCATTATTATTTATACTGGTTTCCAATTCATTTTTTGGGCAATCTGTTTTTGATCAATTCGAAGGTATATCGGGTGTTGACGCGGTCATTATCAACAAGAAAATGTTTGATTTGATGAGTAAAGTTAAGTTAGATACTTCGGATAAAGAAACTCTACAATACATGAGTTTAATTAAGAAAATTGATTATCTTAAAGTATACCGTACTCAAAACGAACGCATCTCTTTACAAATGCGTTTGACTGCTGAAAAATATGCTAAAACCGCAGGTTTAGAAGAGTTGTTATCCACAATAGAAGGAGGAAAAAGGGTAAGAATTCTTGGTAAACAAGGCGTGAGCGAAACCCAATTAAAAGAGTTGTTGCTATTTGTTGAGGGAAGTAAGACAGATGATACAGTTTTGATGTCTATTACAGGTAATTTTGATTTGAATGAAGTACCAGCTCTAACTGATAAAATGAAAATTCCAGGAAGTGCCGAGTTAAGAAAAGTGGGTAAGAATTAATTATTTTGTATTGAGATTTTCTGAAATAAAAAAACACCAATATTGGTGTTTTTTTATTTCAGCTAAAGGGATTGACTTCGTCTTTCCCTCAAAGCTTTGCGTTGAAAAAAGAAATCCTAAAAGAATAATTTCAAGCAAGCTTGATTATTTTTTTAGGATTTTTTACTCGTGACCATGGAGGGATTTGAACCCTCACGCCCTTGCGAGCACCACCCCCTCAAGATGGCGAGTCTACCGTTTCTCCACATGGCCTTAAAAAAGAAAAGGTCATTCGAAAAACGAACAACCTTTTGTGACCCGACTGGGGCTCGAACCCAGGACCCCATCATTAAAAGTGATGTGCTCTACCAACTGAGCTATCGAGTCAATGACTCAAGAAATGAAATGTATTAATAATTTTGTGACCCGACTGGGGCTCGAACCCAGGACCCCATCATTAAAAGTGATGTGCTCTACCAACTGAGCTATCGAGTCATTATCATTTCTTGAATGCGGGTGCAAATATAAGGCCTTATTTTTGATATTTCAAAGCTATTTTATTATAAATTTGTCTTTTTTAAACAAAAGTCCTTAACGCCTTAATCTGTAAGGTTTTATTCCAATGAAAAAAATTATATTATTAGGATATATGGGGTGTGGCAAATCAACAATAGCCGAAAAACTCTCAGGTTTACTACACCTTCCATTTGTCGATTTAGATAAAAGTATTGAAGTTAAAGCAAGAATGACAATTAACCAAATTTTCGAAACTTTTGGAGAAGTCTATTTTAGAAAATTAGAACACGATGTTTTTGTCGAATTGCTCGCTACATCCGAAAATCAAATCATTGGTTTAGGTGGGGGTACACCTTGTTATGCCAATAATCATGAATTGTTAAAAGGTGAGGGAATTACTTCTATTTATTTGAAAGCATCAGTTGAAACATTGTTTAATAGATTATCTCACAATAAAAGCAAACGTCCCATAGTAGCTAATAAATCAGAATCTGAATTGCAAGAGTTTATCGCCAAACATTTGTTTGATCGCAGTTATTACTATAATCAGGCTGAATACAAAGTAGCTGTAGATGGTAAATCAATCGATGAAACAGTTACAGATATAATGTCAATATTAGCTTAAATAAGCTGTATTTTGTCCGTTTTCATCAAAAACAACACGAACGTGTTCCAGTAATGAAGTAGATAACGAGATGCCTTTAAAATCAGCTTTAACTGGATATTTTTTGTGATTGCGATCTACTAAAACAGCTGTTTTGAATTTGGTTAATGGAACATCCAAAAAATGTCTTACCGCATAAATTAAGGTTGTGCCTGAATTTAGAACATCATCAACTACAATTAATCCTTTGTTAGCGTATTCTTCTTTGGATATTGAAGTTTGAATTGGCGCTTCAGGATGTTGTTTATTTACAGTTACTTCACACAAAGCAATTTTTAGAGTTGCAATTTCTTGTAAAGCAGTTGCAATTTTTTGAGCAAAAATGAATCCGTTTGTAGCAATGCCTGCAATGACAATTTCTTCTTCATCAACAAATGTCTCATAGATTTGATACGCTATACGTTTGATTTTATGCTCGATTTCTTGATGAGTTAAGATGATATTTTGGCTCATAGTTTATTTTTTTTTGAAAGGTACAATCTTTTTTTGTTCGTTTTAATCCTTAAGGTTTCAATTATTACAAAAAGTCTTCTTCAAAATCTTCTGGAATTTCATTACCGTATTCGTCAATATCTCTTCGGTCTTTTTTAGTTGGACGCCCAGTTCCAGTTTTTCGGTAATGTTCTTTGGATAATTTTAATAATTCTAAATGTGCAAAGGCTTCATCAGGAGTATCATTCCGGCGATAGATGTCTACTAATTTTGCTCCAACACGACTTTCTGGAATATCTAAAACCGTAATAATTTGTGTAATTTGATCTTTTCTAAATGTGATTTTATCGGTTGGATAAACTTCCCGAGAGGGCTTTGCGATTTGTCCATTTACGGTCACATGGTTTTTTTTACAAGCATCTGTAACCATGTTTCTCGTCTTGTAATATCGTACACACCATAAATATTTGTCTATTCGCATAAATTTTCTAAAATCGAAGTTAAATAGTTTACAAAAATAAATCAATATTGTATCTTGCGCACTTAAAAATTCACCATAATGAACAAATTTAAGTATTATTTTATTCTATTAATAACAACCCTTTCTTTATTTTCATGTTCTAAAGATAATGCAACTGAAGCAGAAACAATTAGAGAATATTCTGTACAATACACAACAGATATTGCTACCATTGAAGAATATCTTAAAACTACTTACATTACTGTGATAAACCATTCTGGTTTTGCAGATGATCAAGATGTTACTTTTACCAAAATACCTGCTGGAGGAACTCAACCATCGGTTTGGTCGTATTTAAATAGCACTTCATTTCCTAAGTTGCTATCCAGAGAGGTTAAATTACACGATATAACTTATAAAGTATATTATTTAGTATTGAGAGAAGGTACTGGAGAAAAACCAACTAATGTTGATGGTGTCTTGGCTTCTTATAGAGGTGATTATTTAACCCAAGTAGCTGCTACAACAACAACAGCTGCAACATTGACAGCAACACAATTCGAAGAGTCCAAAAACCCACAAAGTTTTTTTAGTTTAACGAATACAATTGTAGGTTGGTCTGAAATTTTTCCGCAGTTCAAAAAAGGAACCTACACATCTAATGCTGATGGTACAGTTTCTTATTCTGGTTTTGGTGCTGGAGTCATGTTTTTACCGTCAGGCCTAGCCTATTTTTCTTCTGGTAGCGGTTCAATTCCGTCTTATAGCCCTTTGGTTTTTAGTTTTAAATTGTATGAAATTCAGCGATTGGATCAAGATGCTGACGGAATTCCATCTTATTTAGAAGATTTGAATGGAGATGGATATGTTTACGATTTTAGAAATACTATAAATTATCCAACATCGATAGCGTCAAATTCTGATGATACCGATGCTGATGGTATACCTAACTTTCTTGATATAGATGATGATGGGGATAATTTTACTACTAAATTAGAAATTAAAGATCCAATAAGTGGATTAAGCATTCCATTTGCAACTATTCCGGATTGTAGTGGTAATATTACCAATAGTGCTAGAATTAAAAAGCATTTAGATAAAAGCTGTCACTAAAAATAAGAGTAAATAAAAAATCCCGATTTCATTGAAATCGGGATTTTTTATGGTATAACTAAAAGACTATTTTCTTTTAATCACTTTTTCAGCAGCTGCAACAATTGCTTGATTGTTCAACTTGTATTTTTCCATTAATTGTTCTGGTGTACCTGATTCACCAAAACTATCGTTTACCGCTACAAATTCCTGTGGAGCTGGATGATGTAATGCCAATACTCTAGAAACGCTTTCACCTAAACCTCCTAAAATGTTATGTTCTTCAGCAGTAACGATACATTTTGTTTTGGCCAATGATTTTAAAATAGCTTCCTCGTCTAAAGGTTTAATGGTGTGAATGTTGATTACTTCAGCAGAGATACCTTTTGCTTCTAAAGCTTCAGCAGCAACTAAAGCTTCCCAAACTAAGTGTCCTGTTGCTACAATAGTAACATCAGTACCTTCATTTAAAAGAATTGCTTTCCCAATTACGAATGGTTCGTCAGCCGGCATAAAGTTAGGCACAACTGGACGCCCAAAACGCAAATAGGCTGGTCCGTGATGGTCTGCCAATGCAATGGTAGCCGCTTTGGTTTGGTTGTAATCACAAGTGTTGATTACGGTCATTCCAGGCAACATTTTCATTAAACCGATATCTTCTAGGATTTGGTGGGTTGCTCCATCTTCACCTAGAGTTAATCCAGCGTGAGAAGCACAGATTTTTACGTTTTTATCAGAATAAGCAACTGATTGACGAATTTGATCGTATACACGTCCTGTAGAGAAACTGGCAAAAGTACCAGTGAATGGAATTTTACCTCCAATGGTTAATCCCGCTGCAATTCCAATCATGTTGGCTTCTGCAATTCCGATTTGGAAAAAACGTTCTGGGTGATTCTTTTTGAAATCGTCAAATTTTAATGAACCAATTAAGTCCGCACAAAGCGCTACTACATTTTCATTTTTTTGTCCTAGTTCAGTCATTCCCGCTCCAAAACCTGAACGAGTATCTTTACTTCCTGTATTTGTATATTTTTTCATTTGTTGTGTCGTGTTATTAGTAGTCAGCTAGCGTTGAAGTATTTTGAGATAATGCTTGCTCTAGTTGAGCATCATTCGGTGCTTTTCCGTGCCAAGCATGTGTATGCATCATAAAATCTACACCATTACCCATTTCTGTATGCAATAAAACGCAAACTGGTTTTCCTTTTCCAGTTCGTGATTTTGCATCGTTCATCCCAGCAATAATTGCTTCTAGATTATTTCCTTCTTTGATTTCAAGAACATCCCAATCAAAGGCTTCAAATTTAGCTTTCAAACTACCCATACACAACACTTCATCTGTAGTTCCGTCAATTTGTTTTCCATTAAGGTCAACAGTAGCAATAAGGTTGTCTACTTTTTTGGCAGAAGCATACATAATTGCTTCCCAGTTTTGACCTTCTTGTAATTCCCCATCACCGTGTAAAGTATACACTAGATGTTTGTCATTGTTTAATTTTTTGGCTTGAGCCGCACCAATTCCTACCGACAAACCTTGTCCAAGAGAACCAGAAGCCATGCGGATTCCAGGCAAACCATCATGTGTAGTAGGGTGACCTTGTAATCTGCAATTGATTAAACGGAACGTAGCTAATTCAGCCACTGGGAAATAACCGCTTCTTGCTAGAACGCTATAAAAAACTGGAGAAATATGTCCGTTAGAAAGGAAGAAAAGATCTTCTCCAATTCCGTCCATATCAAAACCTTCTTTGCGTTCCATTAGGTTTTGGTACAAGGCTACTAAAAATTCAGTACAACCCAAAGACCCTCCAGGATGACCTGAATTGACAGCGTGTACCATTCGAAGAATATCTCTTCTAACTTGGATAGTTAAATCGTTTAATTGTTGTGTGTTAGGCTTCATTTGATGTGTAAAGGTTAAACTGTTGCAAATGTAAATTTAATTTAGGGTTGGGACAAACGTTTTTCCGAATTGTTGTCCATGTTTTATTAAGAATAATGGTTAATTATCAACAAAAACAAAATTTTAGTAGTAACAAAAAAAGCCTCCCGAAATTGGAAGGCGTATATTTTTAAATAGTCAATTATAATTTGGATTGTAAACTAGACCAGCCACCTCCATTATGAACAGAAGTATAGCCATTGGATTTTAAAATGCTTTTTGCTGAGGCGCTTCGCATTCCCGAAGCACAGCATGTGATAATGGTTTTGTTTTTGTCTTTTAATTGACCTAAATGATTTTGTAAAACTTGTACTGGAATATTTACAGCTCCTTTAATGTGTCCGCCTGAGAATTCGGCTTTTGAACGCACATCTAATATAATTGCTCCCTGTTGTACCAATTCAGTATAATTAACAACGGGGCCTAATCCTAAAATCTTTTTTAATAGTGTGATCATCTCTTTTATTTTGATTGATAGTAATTTACATCGAGCCATGAACCTCCATTGTGACAATCTAGCCCTTGTTGTGAAAGGAAATATTGTGCTTGACCACTTCTATTTCCAGAGGCACAGCAAAGAATTAATGGCGAATGTAAACCTTTTAATTCTTCAACTCGTTCTGGAATGGTTTGTAATGGAATATTGATAGAACCTGCCACATGACCACCCATGAATTCTTCGTGTGATCTCACATCTATAATGGTGCAATTGGCTTCTTTGATAATTTTTTCTAAAGTCATGATCTGAATTTAAAGTTAAGTTTCCGATATATTGGTATAGAAATACCTTGATTTCGGTGCAAATATAGGATGGCCATTTAGAGGCTACAGTAACTTTTGTTACACAAGTCCCATTAACTTAAAGCGGATAATAGATTCGTGGAGTTTAGAAAAACATAATAATTAGTACAATTTTTGAACTGCTTTTTCCAGCAAGGGTTGCATGGTTTGATACCCTTTTAAATTAGGATGCACACTGTCTTCAGAAAATTCTTTAGGCAAACCGTTTTTGGCGTCAGCCATGGCAGAATGATAATCAACATAAGGAATGTCATGTTCTTTTGCATACGATTGGATCAATTGATTCAATTGAATAATAGTTTCGGCAGCTTTTTCGTTGGGTCTCCAATAAAAATTATTGGCCGGTAAAACGGAACAAAGAATTACTTTTATTGCATTGGCTTTAGCCAATTCGACCATTGAAATGATATTCCCAAAAATTGCATCATTAGTTGTGGGTCCAGTATTACCAGCAATGTCATTTACACCAGCTAAAATTACGACTACATCAGGATGTAAATTCAGTACATCGGGTCTAAAACGAATCAACATTTGCGGTGTGGTTTGACCACTGATTCCCCTGTTAATATAGGATGTGTTGGTGAAAAATTCGGGTTGAATTTGTGACCAAAACTCTGTAATAGAATCGCCCATTAAAACAATTCTTTTTTCTCCAGATTGTTTAGGCGGTAGCTGGTTATTTTGTGTTTCGTATTTTGCTAAATTAGCCCAATCTTGAGCAAATGATGTTTCAGACATACTAATAAAGATAAATAGTAGTAAATAATAAATGACCGACTTTTTCATATTCCTAACTTTTTTAAAGTTGAAAGTTAGTCAAATAAATCAGAAGATAAATAACGATCACCACGATCACAAATAATCGCAACCACGACTCCAGATTCTAATTGATTGGCTACTTTAATTGCAGTGGCTACAGAACCACCACTACTCATACCTGCAAATATACCTTCTTCTTTAGCTAAACGTTGGGTCATTTCTCTCGCTTCTTGTTCGCTAACTTCCATAACTACATCCACCTTTGAGGCATCAAATATTTTGGGAAGGTATTCTTGCGGCCATTTTCTAATCCCAGGAATTTGAGAGCCATCTGTTGGTTGCACACCAATGATTTGGATATCTTTATTTTGTTCTTTCAAGTAGGTAGAGGTACCCATAATTGTCCCAGTAGTTCCCATAGTAGCAACAAAATGGGTTATAGTTTCATTGGTATCTCTCCAAATTTCTGGACCAGTAGTTTTGTAATGTGCTTTCCAATTGTCCTCATTCGCAAACTGATTAAGCATAACATAACCACCTTCTTCCATTTTTGTATTGGCATAATCTCGAGAACCAATGATGCCTTTACTGGCTGGAGTTTGAGTAACTTTCGCACCATAAGCCAACATGGTTTGTGTTCGTTCTTTGGTGGAATCTTCAGGTAATACCAATTCAATTTCAATATCAAACAACTGGGCAATCATGGCTAAAGCAATTCCAGTGTTGCCACTGGTGGCTTCAATTAATTTGTCTCCTTTTTTAATTTCTCCACGAGCTACTGCTGAAGCTATCATATTATAAGCTGCGCGGTCTTTAACACTTCCTCCAGGATTGTTACCTTCTAATTTGAGCAACAATTGTACATTAGGATTTTGAATTAAATTACGACTTATTACTAATGGAGTATTTCCAATTAATTCAATTAATTTTTTTGGTTCCATGTTATTTTTTCTCTTTTATTTTGACCTCTGTTGTAGTTGTGTTGGTTACGATAGAATTGGCAGGAATAGATTTGGTTACCCATGAATTCCCACCAATAACACTTCCTTTTCCAATGGTGGTATTCCCTCCTAAAATAGTAGCATTAGCATAAATGCAAACCTCTTCTTCGACCGTTGGATGCCTTTTGGAATTTTTCATTTCTTTGGTAATGCTAAGCGCCCCAAGAGTTACTCCTTGGTATATTTTTACGTTTTTTTCAATTATTGTTGTTTCGCCAATTACAATTCCTGTGGCATGATCGACAAAAAACGGTGAAGCTATTTCAGCACCAGCATGAATGTCGGTCCCTGTGATTCGATGCGCATATTCACTCATTAAACGTGAAAATAACAGCAAATCCAACAAATACAATTCATGACTCAAGCGATAGATAGCGATGGCGTAAAAGCCAGGGTAAGCCAAATACACTTCCTCTAAGCTATTCGAAGCTGGGTCATTTTCTAAAATATAAGCGGCATCTTGATTTAGTTTTTCTAAGACAGAAGGTAAACTTGCAAGAAATTTATCCCATATTGAATCACATAAATCAGAAGGTTTTTTGCATGCTATCGCTGAGATTTCTTTAAAAAGAAGTTCGAGTTCTTCAATGCTTTTATCCAATGGTGCACTGCCGTCAAACAAGGTATAAAAAAGCTTTTCGGTAAAGATTTCTGTCTTAGTTTTAATACTGTAATTAGTTGAAAAATCACTTTTCAACAACTTTATATTTTGAATAATCTGATTTTTTATCACGACTCAAATTGGATTCTGTTAATGTGACGTAAAAGTAGGTGTTTTTTAGAAAAATAATTGATTATTTTCAATGGATTGCAAATACATTTGTTATATTTTGTTGTGTAATTAAAATTGAAAATTGGAATCCCATACAAGGAAAACAAGTTACAGAAATATAGTTATTAAACAAAATGTTTAAAGTAATAGCCCCCAATCATTAGTATTCCATTGATGGCTAGTAAAACAGTGAGTGTCTTTTTATAATTTCGATTCAAATCTACAAAGTGAAGTCCTGCAATAAGCAGCAAAATAAGAGAAGAATAAATAGCTGGATACATTATAAATGCAGCTTCAAAATTACCTTCTAAAAGTAATACAAATGCACGCTGAAAACCACAACCTAAACACTCTATTCCGAAGAGTGTTTTACTAATGCAGGGGAACATGTATTTCTCTAAATTCAAAGCTGTATTGTTTTTACAATTTTACGAAAAATTAACGAACCTTGTATAGAATAAATTTGCGTCTATTTTAAATTGTTTACTTTTGGAAAACCAAAAAAGGAACTATGAAAAAAATTATAATTCTAATGATGTTTGTGGCTATACTAATTGCTTTTTATGAGCAACAAAAAACGACAAGCAATGTGTATATCACGGTTGGAGCAATAGCAATTTTTATGTACGGAATGATGCGATTGAGTGCAAAAACACCTAGTAAAAATCAAAATAAAAATGAAGAAGATGCTGAGTAAAGGTGATGAGGTTTCTGTTTTAGATGAAGCTGTGAATGGAGTAGTGATGTCTGTTAATGGAGATCAGGTTACGATAGAATCTACCGATGGATTTATGATGACATTTTTTGTCAATGAATTAATTAAAGTAAACAATTCCAGTAACTTAATGAATTCAATTAGAAGTTTTAATTCAGGTGAAATAAAAAAAGAAAAAGAGATTCCAAAACCTAGAAATTTTGTCAAAGAGCGCAAAGAAAAACGAGAAGTTGGCGTTCCTGAATTCGATTTGCATATTGAAAAATTAGTTCCAAACAAAAGAGGAATGTCTAATTATGACATCTTGACGTTGCAATCAGAAACCGCAAAGCGACACCTTGATTTTGCGATACGAAATCGGATTCCAAAAATCGTTTTTATTCATGGAGTTGGTGAAGGTGTTTTAAAAGCGGAGTTAGATTTTTTATTTGGACGTTATGATACTATTTCGTTTCAAGATGCCAATTATCAAAAATATGGTTTGGGTGCAACCGAAGTATATATTAAGCAAAATAACAAATAAAAATAAGTCGTTTTTAAAGGTGTTTTATTCTAAAAAAAAATGTCCGTATTTCAATCGAAATACGGACGTTTTTTATCATATAATAGAGCGGATAAACAGCTTAATTTGTCGTAATTAATTCTCCTAGAATATAACTATCGCCAAGCGTAAAATTGTTATTGCCTTTATTCAGAGTTACCTTCTTTAAAACGATACGATGAGTATAGGTGTTGAGAACGTTTGTTGTGGTAACTTCAATTATTCCTTTAACATTAGCTACACCGGCTTCGGCAATCCATTCTTGATTTATGGTTGGAACAGTTGGAGTGCTTGTGCTGCAAAAATAATTCGGTGTTACAATTCCGTTAGTATACGAACGATAGACTAATTTGTTGGATGTTGTTCCAATCAAAGCAGTTCGTGGACTGTTGAGTGGAGTAATTTGGTTTTTAATCAAATCGGTACTTATATTATCCAACGTAATTGACTCGCCGCTATTGAAATTGTATATTTGTTTGGAGGCAGAACATTGTTCTAAAGTCTCATCAAATCCTAAAGCTACAGGGGTAATGGAACGACTGTAATCGCCAAAAGCAAAAGTTTCATACACTTGAGTTCCATTTTGTTTGGCAAAAGTGATGTTTTTAAATACAATATTGTGATTGTAGCCAGTAATTGAAGTTTGCCCCGTTGCTGTATTAGTGGTCTTAATTGCAGTTGTTGTGATATGGATTTTTCCTGCAGTTGCAATCCATTCATCATTCACTGTCGGTGAGGATGGCGGGATAGTTTCGCAAAACATACTACTGGATATTGCGCCGTTATAAAAACGATACACCACGCGATTAGTGCTATTAATGTCTATAATTGTTGGACTATCAACAGCAGTGGGTTCGTTTGTAAAAGCGGAAGCAGGAATTTGAATTAGCAAGGCTTCTTGCTCTTTTATCTTATAGATTATGCCGTTGTTACTGCAGCTTTGTGTACTAACTGAATCAAAACTAATTACTTCTTGGGATAAATCGCCATCGCTACAATTGATGAACAATACGGCAGTTAATAGTAGGTAAAATCCTTTTTTCATTATTCTCAAATTTGGCTCAAAAATAGTCAAAAAAACAATAATTAATTTAGTGTATTGGAGTATTTGTGAAGATATTTTATAAATTTGCTTCCTATGAAGAAAGTATATTTAGATAATGCGTCTACCACTGCAATCCGTCCTCAAGTGATCCAAGAAATCACTCGATTAATGACTGAAGATTATGGAAATCCTTCCTCAACTCATAGTTTTGGCCGAAATGCCAAAAGTGTTTTGGAACTTTCTCGAAAGTCAATCGCCAAGCAGTTAAATGTGGTAGGGTCTGAAATATTTTTTACTTCTTCAGGCACCGAAGCGAATAATTGGATTCTGCGTTCTGCGGTTCGAGACCTAGGCGTAAAGCGAATTATTACAACTAAAGTAGAGCATCATGCGGTCTTGTATCCAGCTTTGGCTCTGCAAAAAGAATTTGGTATCCAAGTTGACTTTGTTGCCATATTGCCCGACGGAAATATTGATGTGACTCATTTAGCTGAGCTGTTATCGCAAGAGGTCACTACCTTAGTAAGTTTAATGCATGTCAATAATGAAGTAGGTGTAGTGTTGGATCTGGAACGAATTGCAATTATTTGTAAAGAACACAATGCGCTATTTCATTCCGATACCGTACAATCTGTTGGTAAAACAGAAATCGATTTGAAAGCATTGCCAATTGATTTTATTTCGGCAAGCGCTCATAAATTTCATGGTCCAAAAGGAATTGGGTTTGCTTTTATTCGTAAAAATTCAGGTCTTCAACCGTTACTTTTAGGTGGCGAACAAGAAAAAGGAATGCGTGGAGGTACCGAGTCGGTCTATCAAATCGCCGGAATGGCAAAAGCGTTAGAAATGGCGTATGCTAATCTGGATTCTGAAAGAGCTTATATTTCTGATCTAAAAGAATACTGCGCCAATCAATTAGCGCAGCGATTTCCCAACTCCAAAATAATTGGGTCTAACAATAATTTCTACAATATAATTAATGTTGTTTTACCGCTTTCGGCTGACAAAACCGGAATGTTGTTATTTCATCTTGATATGAAAGGGATTGCGGTTTCTCGCGGTAGCGCTTGTCAATCCGGAAGTAGTAATCCGTCTCACGTTTTGGCCGAAATCCTTTCTCCAGAAGAGTTGGTTCAGCCAAGTTTGCGTATTTCTTTCAGTCATTATAATACGAAGGAAGAGATTGACTACTTGATTGAAGTTTTGGCAACAGTTTAATTTCCCCCATCAAAGCCATCCGCTACGACTAATTTCTTGTGCGTTCCCTGTTTGCTTCGTTTCCTCGCCAACCAGGTCCGGGCTATATGCTTCAAGTCCTCGCTTCGCTGTGGGCTTTTCGCTGCTATCCCTAACGCGGTTTCAACTGCAATACCAAATTGCAATTTCCAACTCAAAAATCAATATTAAAAGTTCCTAATTCACCACTGACGATTTCTAAATCAAAAAAACTTTAGTATTTACAAAACGGGGAATCAGCGAGTTATGAAAAAGCTGAAAAATAAAGTGTATAAAAGCTTGCTAAAGCGGATTTAGGTTGTACTTTTGCAACCGCATTAGAGCAGACGATCTTACAAATTATTGAAAAGCAAACAAAAGGAGATAAAAGTAATTTTACTTGTAAAAAATTTGCTAGAGATAAAAAAGTAATTATCTTTGCCCTCCCCAAAAGGAGCCAAGTTCTTGAAAATTATTGCGTAAGGAAAAAGGAGAAGTATTTTTTCAAAAAAACTTTCCAATAGACTTGCGAGATTAAAAAGAAGTTGTACTTTTGCACCCGCTTTGAGAGATAAGCGACAAAATAATAAGACACGTTCCTAGACATATTGAATTGACAGCCGTTTTGAGAGCAATCTCAAAACAAATTAAAGAGTAATAGAATCGTAAGATTCGAAAAAGACCATTAGATCATTGTCATAATAAATAGAGGCAAATTTATTTGCTTCGCATAATATACGATGAAGAGTTTGATCCTGGCTCAGGATGAACGCTAGCGGCAGGCTTAACACATGCAAGTCGAGGGGTATAGTTCTTCGGAGCTAGAGACCGGCGCACGGGTGCGTAACGCGTATGCAATCTACCTTTTACAGAGGGATAGCCCAGAGAAATTTGGATTAATACCTCATAGTATGTGAGAATCGCATGGTTTTCACATTAAAGTCACAACGGTAAAAGATGAGCATGCGTCCCATTAGCTTGTTGGTAAGGTAACGGCTTACCAAGGCAACGATGGGTAGGGGTCCTGAGAGGGAGATCCCCCACACTGGTACTGAGACACGGACCAGACTCCTACGGGAGGCAGCAGTGAGGAATATTGGACAATGGGCGCAAGCCTGATCCAGCCATGCCGCGTGCAGGATGACGGTCCTATGGATTGTAAACTGCTTTTGTACAGGAAGAAACACTCCCTCGTGAGGGAGCTTGACGGTACTGTAAGAATAAGGATCGGCTAACTCCGTGCCAGCAGCCGCGGTAATACGGAGGATCCAAGCGTTATCCGGAATCATTGGGTTTAAAGGGTCCGTAGGCGGTTTAATAAGTCAGTGGTGAAAGCCCATCGCTCAACGGTGGAACGGCCATTGATACTGTTAAACTTGAATTATTAGGAAGTAACTAGAATATGTAGTGTAGCGGTGAAATGCTTAGAGATTACATGGAATACCAATTGCGAAGGCAGGTTACTACTAATGGATTGACGCTGATGGACGAAAGCGTGGGTAGCGAACAGGATTAGATACCCTGGTAGTCCACGCCGTAAACGATGGATACTAGCTGTTGGGAGCAATCTCAGTGGCTAAGCGAAAGTGATAAGTATCCCACCTGGGGAGTACGTTCGCAAGAATGAAACTCAAAGGAATTGACGGGGGCCCGCACAAGCGGTGGAGCATGTGGTTTAATTCGATGATACGCGAGGAACCTTACCAAGGCTTAAATGTAGTTTGACCGATTTGGAAACAGATCTTTCGCAAGACAAATTACAAGGTGCTGCATGGTTGTCGTCAGCTCGTGCCGTGAGGTGTCAGGTTAAGTCCTATAACGAGCGCAACCCCTGTTGTTAGTTGCCAGCGAGTCATGTCGGGAACTCTAACAAGACTGCCAGTGTAAACTGTGAGGAAGGTGGGGATGACGTCAAATCATCACGGCCCTTACGCCTTGGGCTACACACGTGCTACAATGGCCGGTACAGAGAGCAGCCACTGGGTGACCAGGAGCGAATCTACAAAACCGGTCACAGTTCGGATCGGAGTCTGCAACTCGACTCCGTGAAGCTGGAATCGCTAGTAATCGGATATCAGCCATGATCCGGTGAATACGTTCCCGGGCCTTGTACACACCGCCCGTCAAGCCATGGAAGCTGGGGGTGCCTGAAGTCGGTGACCGCAAGGAGCTGCCTAGGGTAAAACTGGTAACTAGGGCTAAGTCGTAACAAGGTAGCCGTACCGGAAGGTGCGGCTGGAACACCTCCTTTCTAGAGCTTGAATGTTAGTTACTTTAGTAACACTTTCAAGAAAGAAGACGATAGATCGACATGGGATTGAATTTCATGATAATATTACTCTTGCTGTTAGTTCAAATAATACAAATAAGTAAAAAACAGAGTCTCGTAGCTCAGCTGGTTAGAGTACTACACTGATAATGTAGGGGTCCCCAGTTCGAGTCTGGGCGGGACTACTATTTTTTAGCTTATGGAAATTTTAGAAGTTGAGTCATCCGATGGATGTTGTCTTTATCATTATACTGTCAACAGACGACTGATAACTGACAACTAAAACACGGGGGATTAGCTCAGCTGGCTAGAGCGCCTGCCTTGCACGCAGGAGGTCAACGGTTCGACTCCGTTATTCTCCACTATTCTAGTGAATAGTAAATAGTCAATAGTGATTAGCCTTGTGCTAATGACTAATTACTACTAACTAATCACTAAGAACAACGTTCATTGACATATTGAGATAAGAAAATAATAAAGTAGAAAACATTTTTACTTGTTTATCATTAGACAAGTAAAAGAAACGGCTTATTTTAATTAATAAGTTGGTACAATAAGCAAAATAAGGGCGTATGGGGGATGCCTAGGCTCTCAGAGGCGATGAAAGGCGTGATAAGCTGCGAAAAGTTACGGGGATTGGCACACACGATACGATCCGTAAATACCTGAATGGGGCAACCCACTATGTTGAAGACATAGTACACCGATAGGTGGGCAAACCCGCTGAACTGAAACATCTAAGTAGGCGGAGGAGAAGAAAACAAAAGTGATTCCGTAAGTAGTGGCGAGCGAACGCGGATTAGCCCAAACCAATGTTGTTACGGCAATGTTGGGGTTGTAGGACCACGACATTTCTTGCACAAAGAACTAGAATCTACTGGAAAGTAGGACCAAAGAGGGTGATAGTCCCGTATAGGTAATGAGTGTAAAGGATAGTGGTATCCTGAGTAGGGCGGGGCACGTGAAACCCTGTCTGAATTTGGCGGGACCATCCGCTAAGGCTAAATACTCCTGAGAGACCGATAGTGAACCAGTACCGTGAGGGAAAGGTGAAAAGAACCGTGAATAACGGAGTGAAATAGATCCTGAAACCATACGCTTACAAGCGGTCGGAGCCCTTTAGTGGGGTGACGGCGTGCCTTTTGCATAATGAGCCTACGAGTTAACGTTGCTGGCAAGGATAAGTGGTTAAGTCACGGATCCGTAGCGAAAGCGAGTCTGAATAGGGCGCTTTAGTCAGTAGTGTTAGACGCGAAACCGTGTGATCTACCCATGGGCAGGTTGAAGCTGTGGTAACACACAGTGGAGGACCGAACCGGTTGACGTTGAAAAGTCTTCGGATGACCTGTGGGTAGGGGTGAAAGGCCAATCAAACTCGGAAATAGCTCGTACTCCCCGAAATGCATTTAGGTGCAGCGCTGGATTTAAGTTATATAGAGGTAGAGCTACTGATTGGATGCGGGGGCTTCACCGCCTACCAATTCCTGACAAACTCCGAATGCTATATAATGTTTACCAGCAGTGAGGGCTTGGGTGCTAAGGTCCAAGTCCGAGAGGGAAAGAACCCAGACCATCAGCTAAGGTCCCCAAATCTATACTAAGTTGAAAGAACGAGGTTTGTCTGCCCAGACAGCTAGGATGTTGGCTTGGAAGCAGCCATTCATTTAAAGAGTGCGTAACAGCTCACTAGTCGAGCGGACGAGCATGGATAATAATCGGGCATAAGTATAGTACCGAAGCTATGGATTTGTATTATATACAAGTGGTAGGGGAGCATTCTAACAGGGTAGAAGGTGTATCGTAAGGTATGCTGGACTGGTTAGAAAAGAAAATGTAGGCATAAGTAACGATAATGCGGGCGAGAAACCCGCACACCGAAAGACTAAGGTTTCCACAGCTATGCTAATCAGCTGTGGGTTAGTCGGGACCTAAGGCGAACCCGAAAGGGACAGTCGATGGACAACGGGTTAATATTCCCGTACTACTTATTACTGTGATGGGGTGACGGAGTGATGAAAGCGCCGCGAACTGACGGAATAGTTCGTTGAAGTACCTACCTATAAGATGCGCAGGCAAATCCACGCGTCTTGGGGAAATACGATAGTACTCGGAGACTTCGGTCAAAGAGATAGTGCGCCTAAGGGCTTCCAAGAAAAACCTCTAAACTTCAGGTAATAAGTACCCGTACCGCAAACCGACACAGGTAGTCGAGGAGAGAATCCTAAGGTGCTCGAGAGATTCATGGCTAAGGAATTAGGCAAAATAGACCTGTAACTTCGGGAGAAAGGTCGCCAGCGCAAGCTGGCCGCAGTGAAGAGGTCCAGGCGACTGTTTATCAAAAACACAGGGCTCTGCAAAATCGTAAGATGAAGTATAGGGCCTGACACCTGCCCGGTGCTGGAAGGTTAAGAGGAGATGTTATCTTCGGAGAAGCATTGAATTGAAGCCCCAGTAAACGGCGGCCGTAACTATAACGGTCCTAAGGTAGCGAAATTCCTTGTCGGGTAAGTTCCGACCTGCACGAATGGTGTAACGATCTGGACACTGTCTCAGCCATGAGCTCGGTGAAATTGTAGTAACGGTGAAGATGCCGTTTACCCGCAGTGGGACGAAAAGACCCTGTGCACCTTTACTATAGCTTAGTATTGACCTTGGATAAATGATGTGTAGGATAGGTTGGAGACTATGAAGTGGCGTCGCCAGGCGTTGTGGAGTCATTGTTGAAATACAACCCTTTGTTTATCTGAGGCCTAACCCCACTATGTGGGGGACATTGCTTGGTGGGTAGTTTGACTGGGGTGGTCGCCTCCAAAAGAGTAACGGAGGCTTCTAAAGGTTCCCTCAGTACGCTTGGTAACCGTGCGTAGAGTGCAATGGCATAAGGGAGCTTGACTGAGAGACATACAGGTCGATCAGGTACGAAAGTAGAGCATAGTGATCCGGTGGTTCCGCATGGAAGGGCCATCGCTCAAAGGATAAAAGGTACGCCGGGGATAACAGGCTGATCTCCCCCAAGAGCTCATATCGACGGGGGGGTTTGGCACCTCGATGTCGGCTCGTCACATCCTGGGGCTGGAGAAGGTCCCAAGGGTTGGGCTGTTCGCCCATTAAAGTGGCACGCGAGCTGGGTTCAGAACGTCGTGAGACAGTTCGGTCTCTATCTACTGTGGGCGTTAGAAATTTGAGTGGATCTGATTCTAGTACGAGAGGACCGAATTGGACAAACCTCTAGTGTATCTGTTGTCCCGCCAGGGGCACCGCAGAGTAGCTACGTTTGGAAGGGATAAGCGCTGAAAGCATATAAGCGCGAAACCCACCACAAGATGAGATTTCTTTTAAGGGTCGTGGAAGATGACCACGTTGATAGGCTATAGATGTAAAGGCAGTAATGTCATAGTCGAGTAGTACTAATAACCCGTAAGCTTATGTACGCTTTTCCTGCCCCGCAAGGGGCAGGGAGAAACTTTCTTAATTTTTTTCTTTATCTCAGTATGTTAAGATATTTGCTCGACGCGAGCAGTGACTAGTGAACAGTAACTAGTAATTAGTGTAAGACTAATTACGAATCACTACTAACTAATCACTAACAACCTTAAGGTGGTTATTGCGGCGGGGCTCACCTCTTCCCATCCCGAACAGAGTAGTTAAGCCCGCCTGCGCAGATGGTACTGCAGTTATGTGGGAGAGTATGTCGTCGCCTTTCTTTATGAAAACCCTGTTTCTAACGAAACGGGGTTTTTTGTTTTAATACTTTTTGGAGTGATGTGTTTTATATTTGGATGGGGTTGTAGATTTTTTAATTACAAATACTCTATTAAAATAACTTAAAGATTCAAAACCACAATTATAGGCAATGTATTTAATGTTATCATCGGAATGGATTAAAAGTTTACACACTTCATTTATTCTTAATTCATTCAAGTAATCTGAAAAAGTATTTCCTGTTGATTTTTTAAAAAATTTACAAAAGTTACTCTCTGACATATACACTAAGTCAGCTATTTCTTTTAGGGTTATTTTTTTTGAAAAGTTGTTTTCAAGATAAAGACAAACCTTGTTTATTCTTGTTTCAATTTTTTTGTTAATCTGATACTTATATAGAGTTGTTGAAATTGTAGATGATTTACTATGGGTTAGTTTATTCAGAAGACTTATTAATTTTAATACTTTATCAATTCCTTTCTCTCTTATTATATCGTATAATATGTTTTTTATTTCATTTGGATGGTCTTCGTTAAACGCTATTCCATAATTAGATGATTCAAATAAGGCATTCATTTGTTTTGATTCTTTAAACCCAACAATTTGTTCTACAAATTCTGATGTGAATTGGATAACGATTGCTTCAAATACTTTTTTACCTTTTGTTTTTCCAACCCATGTATGCGGGATATTCGGTCCGATTAAAACAAAATCATTATCTGAAAATTCTTGATGACTATTTCCAATAAGACGATGTCCATTGCCTTTAACTATGAAAGTAAGTTCGTATTCTGGGTGAAAATGCCATTTAAAATCAAAAGATGTAGTTGTGTAGGAATAAGCATAGAAGCTTGAATCTTGAAGATAATTACTAATATTTTCTAAAACGGGCTTCATGATAACCTTATATTTTATATTTTTCAATACTAAAGTATATAAAAATTCAATATAGTGTTATATTCTGAAAAAATAAGTTGCTTTTACCTTCGATTCAAATTTTATTTTTGAAAGGTTAAACATTTATTTATACTATATCATGACTTCGCTACCAAATTCTATCACCGAGTTTCTTACTCAACCTTATGAGTTAACTCAAGATCAAATTCATTTCTATCAAAAGTTTCGCTATATAAAATTAAAAGAAGTTCTTAACCAAGAGACTTTGATGTTTTTTAACGATGCAATTACTGATCAAGTTAATATAATGAATCAAGAAGATAAAGCCCTTGAAGAAAGAACAACATATGGAAAAGCTTTTTTACAATTATTTAATTTGTGGATAGAAAATGATATTGTTAAAGCATTAGTTTTTAGTAAGCGTATTGCAAAAATCGCTTCCGATTTAATGGAGGTAGATGGGGTTCGATTGTATCACGATCAAGCTTTGTTCAAAGAAGGAGGTGGTGGAATTACACCTTGGCATGCCGATCAATATTATTGGCCTTTAGAAACAGATATAACAGTTACAGCTTGGATTCCCTTACAAGCAACTCCATTAGAAATGGGCCCCTTAGAATTTAGCGCAGGTAGTCATACAATAGTTGAAGGACGTGAGTTGGAAATTGGAGATGAAAGCGAGGAATTAATTCAAAAGAAATTACGCGTTACAGATTTTAAACATGTTATTGAGCCTTTTGATGTAGGTGAAATTAGCTTTCATTCTGGGTGTGTTTTCCATCGAGCTGGTGCCAATGTGACTAATCAAATGCGAAAAGTTATGACTATTATTTATATGGATAAAGACATGAAGTTAAAAAATCCTGAAAATAAAAATCAGATACATGACTGGAATACTTGGTGTCCAGGTGCTTCTATTGGTGAAATTATTAATTCTCCTATTAATCCTGTTTTGTATGAATATTAAGTATTTATGCACATATTGGGGATGTGAACATCTTTCGGCTAAATCGTTTTTGGATTTGGTTATCAAGAATGGATTTGACGGAGTAGAAATTAATTTTCCGGATAATGCCTCTTTTATTGATGAGTTTTTATCAGAGTTGCAATCAATTAGAAAATCAACCCACCCTAAATTTATTTTTGTTGCACAACAAGTACTACCTAACAGAATAGAAACATACGAATCTCATGTTCAACGAGTATCCGACAGGTTACAGTTTTTAGTTTCATTAGGACCAAATGCAATAAATTCTCATACAGGAAAAGATTATTTTGATTTTGGTGAAAATTCTAAAATATTGGAACTAACCAATCAAATTTCTAAATCCTCAGATATTCCTATTTTACATGAAACTCATAGAGGTCGTTTTTCATTTCATGCGAAAACCTTACTTAATTATTTGGACTTATTCCCCAATCTTAAATTGGTAGGAGATCTATCGCATTTTGGTGTAGTTTCCGAAAGTAATCTTGAAGATCAAGAGGCTATTTTAACTAAAATATTTCCAAAAATTAAACACATTCATGCTCGAATAGGATTTGAACAGAGTCCTCAAGTTAACGATCCCTTTGCTCCAGAATGGAATAATTATCTGGAACGATACCTCTTATGGTGGAAGCAAATTATTTCGATACAAGAGAAGAAGGGATTAACCGAAATGTTAATTACTCCAGAATGTGGACCGTATCCGTATATGCCTGAAAAACCATTCTCAAAAGAACCTTTATCTAATCAATGGGATAACAACATACGTATGATGCAATATTTACAACTAAATTTATTTCAAAATGAACAACTCTAAAAATATAACATTTATAGCTTTAAGCGCCGCACTAGGTGGTTTGTTGTTTGGCTATGACACGGCTGTAATTTCTGGTGCTATTGGTAATTTAACTGAATTTTTCCATTTGTCTCCTGTTGAAACAGGTTGGGCAATTTCAAGTGCATTAGTCGGCTGTTTAATTGGAGCATTTTTCTCTGATTTTTTAAGTGACAAATTTGGTAGAAAAGTAACTATGGTCATCACTGCCATACTTTTTATTTTAAATTCTATTGGAACAGCATTTCCCACTTCATTTACCATGTTTGTATTATTTCGTATAGTTGGAGGTATTGGTGTTGGTATTGCATCAATGGTAGTTCCTATGTATATCGCCGAAATTGCACCACCAAAAAGACGTGGTGCATTGGTAGGAAATTATCAATTAGCTATTGTTATAGGTATTGTAGTAGTGTATTTTGTAAATTACTTTATAGCACTACAAGGAGATGCAACTTGGAATTTGAACATCGGATGGAGATGGATGTTTGGCTCTGAAATTATTCCTTCCCTTTTATTTCTAATTTTTATTTTTCTCATTCCGGAAAGTCCTAGATGGTTGTTCCAAAAAGGCTCAACAAATAAAGCTATTGCTGTTCTTCAACAATTAAATACAAAAGAAGAGGCGGCTCAAGTTCAATCTGAAATTCAAAGTTCATTACACCAAGAAGATAAAAACCAATGGAAAAATTTAAGTAACCCAATTTATAAAAAGGTACTTTTTGTAGGTATTGGGCTTTCAGTTTTGCAGCAGTTAACAGGGATTAACGCGATATTGTATTATGCTCCAGAAATCTTTAAAAGTTTAGGAAGTTCTACCGATGTTTCGCTTTTAGAAACGAGTATTCTTGGTGTTGTGAATTTAATTTTTACTTTATTAGCAATTCAATTAGTAGATAAAATGGGCAGAAAACCCTTGTTATACATCGGTTCAGTTGCAATGACAATTGCCCTAGCATCTGTTGGGCTATTCATATATTATAACGCTGTTGGAAATTGGGTATTGCCATTCTTACTACTATTTATGGGCGCTTTTAGTATATCTTGGGGACCTATAGTATGGGTATTATTATCAGAAATTTTTCCAAATAAAATTAGAAGTTTAGCTCTGGCCATAAGTGTCTTTATTCAATGGGTTGCTAATTTTGTTGTAACCCAAGTCTTTCCAAGCTTGGTCGAAAATCAATGGTTGAAAGATCACTTTAATGGAGCTTTCCCATTTTACTTGTTTTCAATAATCTGCTTGTTTTCAATTTACTTTATCCATAAATACATACCAGAAACAAAAAATAAATCACTTGAAGAAATCAATGAATTATGGAAAATATAACTAAAAATAAAAACTGGATTACCGTACTTATTGTTGGATTATTTACTCTTGTATTGAATGCCCAACATCAACATGAAAAGTATCAATTGTTGCCTTTTGGTTCTGTAAAACCTTCTGGTTGGATCAAAACACAAATGCAAAAAGATGTTGCAGGTTTTGTAGGTAATCTTGATCGAATTGTGCCTGATTTAATTAATGATCCTATTTATAGTTCAGCAAGGCTACAAAAAAACAGTGTAATTAAAGATTTAGGAAATAATAAAGAGGGAGACACTGAGGGATCAGAACAGTACAAATGGTGGAACAGTGAAACCCAATCAAATTGGTGGGATGGTTACATTAGGAATATACTGCTTTTAGATGATAAAGAAGGGCTAAAAAAAGTAGACAATCACATTCAAGAAGTATTGCAATCACAAGATGAAGATGGCTACATTGGTATTTATGATAAAGAATTACGCTATAAATTCAATTCAGAAAATGGTGAACTTTGGTCTAAAGCAACTATGTATCGTGGATTATTAGCGTATTACGAATTTACTAAAGATGTAAGCGTTTGGAATGCATTAGTAAAAGCGGTTGATAATGTAATGACCAATTATCCAATTGGAACATCTAGTCCTTATTTTTCTGGTAATCAATTTAATGGAGGTGTGTCTCACGGATTGACTTTTACGGATGTCTTAGATAAAATGTACCAGATAACGGGTGATACAAAATATACGGATTATGCTCTTTTTTTATTTTTGGATTTCAGTAAAACGTATCAATCTGAAAAAGACGTTCAATTACCGAATATTTTTAATCCAACTTATAAATTACAATCGCATGGTGTTCACACCTATGAGCATTTAAGACCTTTAATTGTTGCGGCTTATGCATCAAAGAATACTGAATTACAAAAAGCACTGCAAATTTACACTCAACGCATTGAAAAAGCTACAACCTTAACTGGTGGTGCTATAGGTGATGAATGGATAGCAGAAAGAAATGCGGATGCGACTACTACCGGTTATGAATACTGCTCTTTGCATGAATTATTGGATAGCTATTCTGTTTTGTTGCAAAAACAAGGAGATCCAAAAACAGCAGAAGCCATTGAAACTATTTTCTATAATGCGGCTCAGGGATCTAGAAACCCAAATCATTCTGTTATTGCTTATTTAAAAACAGATAATTCATATGAAATGGAAGGTACTAAAAATGGTGAAGTTGAGCCGAATCGGAAACAAACTAGATATAAGTATTCACCAGCACATCAGGATGCTGCTGTTTGTTGTAATCCTAATGCGGGTAGAATTACACCTTATTTCTTAGAAAAAGCGTGGATGAAGGAAGAAGAAAATGTTTTGGTAAATATGCTTTTAATGCCTAATATATTGGAGACAAAAGTCCAAAATCAATCGGTTAAAATTGAAACCATTACTGAATATCCGTACCAAAATAAATTGGTTTTCAAAATTTCAAATCCTGAAAATGCTATTTTTAAAATTAAGATTAGAAAACCATCATGGGCAAAAGCAATTGCAACAAAAGAAAACTACACTATTGAAAATGAATTGGTAATTATTAATAGAAAATTTGCTAAAGAGGATCAAATTCAGATTGAATTTGAAACTGATATTCAAGTCAAAGAAGATGCTAATAAAGAAAAATATTTTATTTATGGCGCTTTGTTCTATGCTAAATCTATTGAGGCAATTGAGTATAAAGGAAAATCCTATTTCGCTAGTTTTAGTGATTTAACGTATGCGCCAAAAAATAGGATTCGCTATCAATTTATTGATGGTAACCAAGCCCAATTTAATAATGGTCAAATTACGATCAAAGCCAAAAATACAACTACGCATCAAATTGAAAATATTACGCTTATTCCATTTGGTAAAACAATTTTACGTCAACTAAGTTTTTAAATAATTAACAATGAAAAAATACCTTTTATTAGCACTTTTACTAGCCTCTATATCATTAATTTGGGCACAAAATAAGAATACTCAAACAGCCAAAGGCGAAGTAATTTACCACGTTTGTCAACGTAGTTTTTATGATAGCAATGGGGATTTGAATGGCGATCTAAATGGACTTCGTCAAAAATTAGATTATCTTCAAGAGTTGGGTGTTACTTCAATTATGCTTTTGCCACTATATGAAGCTGATTGCTATCACAACTATTTTGCAAATGATTTTGAGAAAATAGATCCAGAGTTTGGGACTATGGAAGAATACATCGCTTTAGTTAAAGATGTGCATAGAAGAGGAATGAAAATATACATGGATATGGAAACTCAATATGTAACCGCTAAACATGATTGGTGGAAAGACGCTGTTGGAAACCTCAAATCGGAATACAGTGATTATTTATTGTTTGATGACGCTGAACACAAAATGCCAGCTACGATGGTTTTTGATTTACGTGAATTGAAAAGTTATGACGGTTCTGTTGTAAAAGTAACTACTGTAAATCTTAAGAGTCCTAAAGTTTTAGACTACAACATTCGATTGTTTTCATTCTTTATAGATCCAAATAAGGACGGCAAGTTTGATGATGGTGTGGACGGATTTAGATTGGATCATGCAATGGATCATTTGGATGGTAAACCCACTTTAACTAATCTGTTTACTGAGTTTTGGAAACCTTTAATTGCGGAGATCAAAAAAGTAAATCCAAAAATTAATATTGTTGCTGAACAAGCGGATTGGAACGATTATGGTTTTGATTATTTCGAAAAAGCAACTGTGGACAGAATGTTTGGTTTTGGTTTGAAGCAAGCTATTCTTTCTTTTGACAAAAAACAACTCATCCAAAATGCAGATATACTCCTTACTAAAACCCCAAAAGGAAAAGATCAATTGCTATTTATTGAAAACCACGATTTGGATCGATTTGCTTCTTTGGAACCTAATTTTAAGAAACAAAAAGTAGCAGCAGCTTTAATGCTACTTATAGGTGGTATTCCTTCGATTTATTATGGACAAGAAATTGGAATGCAAGGAAAAGCCAATTCGTATAGTAACACGGACGGAAATGATATTGGACGTCGTGAAGCGTTTGATTGGTACCAATCTGGAGAAGGTAAAGGGATGGCTTTTTGGTATAAAAACACAGGTGATTGGTGGACAAATAAAAATCAAAAATCCAATGATGGTATTTCTTTGAAGGAACAAATAAAAGATCCGAATTCTTTATTTAATTTTTATAAAAAAATAATTAGTATTAAACAAAGTAATATTGCCTTAGCCAAAGGGCGCTATGAAAATTTTCAAAATAATGCAGATTCTGTATTTAGTTTTTATAGAAAAGAGGGAAATAATACTATTTTGATTGCTGTAAATTTATCGGATTCAATTCAAGAGTTTGTATATTCTGATTTTAAAAACTCGACAATAGATATATTAAACCCAAAACAGCAATTACAGAAAACGAATGTAATGCAGCCATTTCAAATTTCGATTTGGAAGATTGAATAATGATTAATTTTGTAAATTGGGACTACTTTTAATTATATCTAAGAAAATATAGATTATGACTTCTAAAAAACTATTTTTTCCAAAACTATCACTTCTGCTAAATATATTGGTTTTAATTCCGGTAAGTTCAGGATTGCTATTAAATAGTAATTGGGCTATAGAATCGTACGGAATCGAATCGCCAGCAAGAGGAATACTTCTTGCGATTTATATGGCAATTCTTATTTTGTCTTGTATATTCCTATACAAATTTGATGCTAAGTTAGTATTGGCTCTATTAACCGTTCAAGTAATTTATAAAGTATTAAGTCCAATAATAGTAGGCACAATATATAATCCAGTTTTAATAAGTAATTTAATTATTGCCCTATTTCATTCGTATAGTATTTTCGTTTTGGTTTCAAATGATAAAAACATTAAGTAGTTATCAGGAGAAGTGTTACTAACTAGAAAAATATTGCAACAAAAAAAATCCTCAATTAGTGATTGAGGATTTTTTTATTAGCTATAAGCTTGTGTAACTATTATTCATTCACAATTACCCATTGGCCTGAAGATAATAAGCTCTCCGCTTTTTTGAACTTCATGGTTTCTGTTTTACCAGTAGCTACTTCCTGAATCGTTACGGTATCGTTACGATTAATTTTAGGCATGTCTCTCACGATAGTTTCGGTTACTTGACGTTGTTGTGTTTCACCTGCTTCGTGGTTTAAGTTTTCGCTGTTCGGAATTTCGTCTTTGCTTAATTTGTAGTTTTCTTTTTGACGCACTTCTTTGGCTTCTTCAATCTTAGGTGCATTTTGCTGTGGCAAGTCACCTTTGAATAAAAAGGAAATTACTTCTTTATTGACATTGTCCAGCATTGTTCTGAACAAGTTGAAGGCCTCTAATTTGTAAATTAGTAAAGGATCTTTTTGTTCGTGTACAGCCAATTGAACCGATTGTTTCAATTCGTCCATTTTGCGCAAGTGTTTTTTCCAAGCTTCATCCACAATAGACAATGTGATGTTCTTTTCAAAATCAGCGACTAATTGCGCTGCTTGTGTCTCGTAGGCTTTCTTTAAGTCAGTCACTACGTTCAAGGTTTTAATTCCGTCAGTAAATGGCACTACGATACGTTCAAACTGATTGTTCTTGTCTTCGTAAACACCTTTTATAATAGGGAAGGCTTCTCTGGCACTTCGCTCTGTTTTATCGGTATAGAATTCTAAAGTGGCTTTGTAAATTTTACCAGTCAATTCGACGTCTGACAATTTTGCAAAATCAGCTTCTGAAACTGGAGAAGTTATCGAGAAATAACGGATTAATTCAAATTCAAAGTTTTTGAAGTCATTCACAGCTTTGTTTGCTGAAACAATAACTTCGCAAGTATCATACATCATATTGGCGATGTCTAATTTTAGACGTTCTCCAAATAAGGCATGACGACGACGTTTGTAAACGACTTCGCGTTGTGCATTCATGACATCATCATATTCTAACAAACGTTTACGCACTCCAAAGTTGTTTTCCTCTACTTTTTTCTGAGCACGTTCAATAGATTTGGTCATCATAGAATGTTGAATTACTTCACCTTCTTGCAATCCCATTCTGTCCATTACTTTGGCAACTCTTTCAGAACCAAACAAACGCATCAAGTTATCTTCTAAAGAAACGTAGAATTGAGAACTTCCAGGGTCTCCTTGACGACCAGCTCGACCACGTAACTGACGGTCTACACGACGTGAATCGTGACGTTCCGTTCCAACGATGGCTAAACCACCTGCGGCTTTTACTTCGGGAGATAATTTAATATCGGTTCCACGACCCGCTATGTTGGTTGCGATTGTAACCACACCTGGTTTTCCTGCTTCTTCAACGATTTGCGCTTCTTGTTTGTGCATTTTAGCATTCAATACATTGTGATTGATGCCTCTCATTTTCAACATTCGGCTTAATAATTCGGAGATTTCAACCGAGGTAGTTCCAATTAAAACTGGTCTTCCTGCTTTTGATAATTCCGTTACATCTTCGATAACAGCGTTGAATTTTTCACGAGTTGTTTTGTAGATGAAATCATCTTTATCGATTCTCGCGATTCCTCTATTGGTTGGAATTTCGACTACGTCTAATTTATAGATTTGCCAAAGTTCACCTGCTTCAGTAACCGCTGTTCCTGTCATTCCACCCAGTTTATTGTACATTCTGAAGTAGTTTTGTAAGGTAACCGTTGCAAAGGTTTGTGTTGCCGCTTCGATTTTTACATTTTCTTTGGCTTCAATAGCTTGGTGCAATCCGTCTGAATAACGACGGCCGTCCATAATACGTCCTGTTTGCTCATCGACAATCAGGATTTTGTTTTCCATAATAACATATTCTACATCTTTTTCGAATAAAGTGTAGGCTTTTAAAAGCTGTGTTAAAGTATGGATACGCTCACTTTTTACACCAAAATCTTGGAACAAACGTTCTTTTGCTTCTGCTTCTGCATCAGCATCTAGTTTTTGTTTTTCGATGGCGGCAATCTCTGTTCCAATATCTGGAAGGACAAAGAAATCAGAATCAGTATCTCCAGATAAGAATTGGATTCCGTTATCAGTCAATTCTACTTGGTTATTTTTTTCTTCAATTACAAAGTACAAAGCTTCGTCCACCAAATGCATTTCGCGTTTGTTGTCCTGCATGTATTGGTTTTCGGTTTTTTGAAGCAATTGTTTTACTCCTTCTTCCGATAAAAATTTAATTAAAGCTTTGTTTTTTGGCAAACTTCTGTAGGCTCTCAATAATTGGAATCCACCGTCTTTGGTATTGCCTTCTTTGATTAATTTTTTGGCTTCAGCCAAAAATCCGTTGGCTAATTGGCGTTGTAAACTAACCAAGTTTTCAATTTTTGGTTTTAACTCGTTAAATTCGTGACGGTCTCCTTGCGGAACTGGTCCAGAAATAATCAAAGGTGTTCTGGCATCGTCAATCAAAACAGAATCTACCTCATCGACAATTGCATAGTTGTGTTTGCGTTGCACTAAATCTTCTGGAGAATGCGCCATATTATCTCTTAGGTAGTCAAAACCAAATTCGTTATTCGTACCATAAGTGATGTCCGCATCGTAGGCTCTTTTTCTTTCCTCTGAACTTGGTTGGTAATTGTCAATACATTCAACAGTTAAACCGTGGAATTCAAATAATGGTGCTTTCCAGGTACTATCACGTTTGGCCAAGTAATCATTTACAGTTACTAAGTGGACTCCATTTCCAGTTAAGGCATTTAAGTAAATAGGAAGGGTAGCAACCAAGGTTTTTCCTTCCCCAGTTTGCATTTCGGCAACTTTACCTTCGTGCAAAACCATTCCACCAATTAACTGCACATCATAGTGAATCATGTCCCAAGTAATTTGCTTACCTGCGGCATTCCATGAATTAGCCCAAACGGCTTTTTCGCCTTCAATAGTTACGTACGTTTTGGTAGCAGAGAATTCTCTATCTTTTGGAGTTGCAGTAACTTCAATTTGAGTATTTTCTTTGAAACGTCTTGCTGTTTCTTTTACCACAGCAAAAGCTTCAGGTAAAATTTCCATTAAAGTTTTCTCCGAAATATCGTAAGCTTCTTTTTCTAAAGCATCAATAGCCACATAGATATCTTCTCTTTGGTCGATATCTTCGATGGTTTCTACTTCTTGTTGTAAGGATGCAATTTTAGCATCTTTATCAGCACGTGCTTGTTGGATTTTTTCTTTGAAATAAGCGGTACGAGCTCTTAATTCGTCATTTGATAATGTCATTAAGCTACTCTCGAATCCTTTAATTTTTGTAAGGTAAGGTTGTAATGCTTTAACGTCATTTTGTGATTTATCACCGACAAATATTTTAATAATGCTATTGATGAAACTCATAATTGTATTTGTATTGCTGTATATTGTGTAAATGTCTAATTTAACCAAAAAAAAAGCCTCTTTTGAGACTTTTTCTTTGGTTTATTTTTTAATATTCATCCTCATTCCAAAGGTAATCTTCGTCTGTAGGATAATCTGGCCAAATTTCTTCCATTGATTCATATATCTCGCCTTCATCTTCGATAGATTGAAGGTTTTCTACTACTTCTAATGGAGCTCCTGCTCTAATAGCGTAGTCAATAAGTTCGTCTTTGTTAGCAGGCCACGGTGCATCGCTTAAATAAGATGCTAATTCTAATGTCCAATACATCTTTTGTCGATTTAGTTTAGTGCAAAAATAAATTTTTTACTGAAAAAGGCAAGTAAAAAATGATTTATTTTTATTAAAAGTTAAGAACGTTTTTTTGTTTGTTTTTCAATCGCTGTTTTACTTCTAATTTGGAAGGAAAAATTTGCAACTATTTCCTAGGAATCCATTGAATTTCCTCAGCGTTTAAATCTTTAGACAACTTCCGTGCCAAGACAAAAAGATAGTCAGAAAGTCGGTTCAAATACTGGATAGCAATCTCCGATACGGCTTCGTTATGACTTAAATGCACCGCAAGACGTTCGGCTCTGCGGCAGATACAACGTGCAATATGACAATGTGACACAGTTGGATGTCCACCAGGTAAAATAAAATGGGTCATTGGCGGAAGTGATTCTTCCATGCTATCAATTTCGTTTTCTAAAAATTCGATGTCCGAATCAATGATGCCTAATTTTTGCAAACGCAATTCGCCATTTTTAAGCACTTCTTTCTCTGGCGGAGTGGCAAGCATAGCGCCAACGGTAAACAATCTATCTTGAACTTCTATAAGAATCGATTTGTAATGCGAATCGATATCTTGATCTCGAATCAAACCGATGTAGGAGTTCAACTCATCCACAGTTCCGTAGCTTTCAATACGATCGTGATCTTTGGGGACTTTTTTTCCTCCAAACAATGCTGTAATTCCTCCGTCTCCGGTTTTTGTGTATATCTTCATTAGAATGAATCAGTTATTTAGAAGTATCGCTTTCAATCAATCCGTCTCGTAAACGAATAATGCGATTGGCATAAGCGGCAATTTCTTCTTCGTGCGTAACCAAAATAACGGTATTGCCACTGGCATGAATGTCACCAAATAATTTCATGATTTCTACAGAAGTTTTACTGTCCAAGTTACCTGTTGGCTCATCGGCTAATATGATCGATGGTTTGTTAACCAAAGCTCTTGCAACTGCCACACGTTGTCTTTGACCTCCAGAAAGTTGGTTGGGTTGGTGATCCATACGATCCGCAAGATTCACTTGTTTCAATACTTCGGTTGCTCTTTCGTTTCGTTCTGATTTGGAATAACCAGCATAAATCATAGGTAAGGCTACATTATCCAAAGCCGTTGTTCTTGGTAAAAGGTTGAAGGTTTGAAAGACAAAGCCAATTTCTTTGTTGCGAATTTCAGCCAATTCATCGTCTTTCATTTGGCTCACATCTTTGCCGTTCAAAATATAGCTACCTGAAGTTGGTGTGTCCAAACAGCCTAAAAGATTCATTAAAGTTGATTTTCCGGAACCAGATGGCCCCATTAATGCTACATATTCTCCTTTATTGATTTGTAAATTAATACCTTTTAAAACATAAACAATTTCGTTACCAAGAACGAAATCACGTTTAATGTTGGTTATTTTGATTAATGGATTTGCCATTGTTGCTGTTGAAATTAAAATGCGTTGAATTCGGATTTAAAAGTACGAAAGACTTTTGAATAAATCCATAAGTAGTAGCAAAAGGATTTTTGTTACAGGAAATAGCAATTAAGCTCGAAGGATAAAATGCTCTTCTACTTGTTCTTTTCTAAAAAATACCAATCCAAAATGAAAAGTGTCAATCGTGACGGTAACTTTTGGATTTGATTTTAGATTGCTCCAAAACGATTCTGCAGCTCGATTTGCGTGAATGTTTTCTAAAATCCAAAAACTATCATTTTCTGTAGTCTTCAGCAATTGTTCCAATCTCTCGTTTGTAATGGTAGTAAATTCATCCGAATGGATAAAAATAAAGTGGTATAAAGTGTTATCTATATCCAAACCAGCTTTTGGACTTCCTAATCTAATAACTTCAATTTCAGAAGCTTTTGCGCCAATCGTCAAAATGGATTTTGGTTCAAAATAGCGAACAATTTTATAGAGTAATTGCTGTTTTTTGGAAACCGATTTGTTTGGATTTGATAAAGTATCAGCTGCTAATCGCACTTTTTTATTATACAAACCTTGCGTCAACAAAAGAAATACAAAAGGGGAATGGACTCCATGCTCGTTTTTGGAGTGCCAAAGAAATTGTAAATACGATTGAATGCGAAAGTTCATTTTTTTCTAATTACTCTATTTTAGCCGAAAGTTCAAACCAGCGTTCTTCTTTGGTTTCAATTTTTTGAATGATTGCCTCCAATTCTTTGGCTTTTTGCTCTATGTCCTCATCGGCAACTTTCCCATCCGAAAATAATTGTTCGATAGCAACTTTTTGACTTTCTAAATCTTTGATTTCTTTTTCTATTTTTTGATATTCTTTCTGCTCGTTAAAGCTCAAATTACCGGTTGGATTATTTTGTTTCCAATCTTTTTTCTCGGCTTTGTTTTCTTCTTTTTGAGCAACATCGGCACTGTCTTCATAAGCTCTGAAATCAGAATAGTTGCCCGGAAAATCTTCAATTTCGCCATCACCTCTAAAGACAAATAAGTGATCGACGATTTTGTCCATAAAATACCTGTCGTGCGAAACGACCAATAAACAACCCGGATAATCTAAAAGAAAACTTTCCAATACATTTAAGGTAACAATATCCAAATCGTTGGTAGGTTCATCCAGAATCAAAAAGTTCGGATTTTGAATCAAAACGGTACATAAATACAAACGCTTTAATTCGCCACCACTTAATTTTTCGACATAATCGTGTTGCTTTTTTCGGTCAAAAAGGAAACGTTCCAATAATTGTCCTGCCGAAATAATTTTTCCTTTCGCTAGCGGAATATACTCGCCATATTCTTTAATGATATCGATGACTTTTTGACCTGGTTTTGGATTGATGCCACTTTGGGTGTAATATCCAATTTTGATTGTGTCACCTTTGATTACTTTCCCGCTATCTAATGGTAAAGTGCCGGTTAAAAGATTTAGGAAAGTTGATTTTCCTGTACCGTTTTTGCCAATAATTCCGATGCGTTCTCCACGTTGAAAATCAAAACTAAAATTATCTAAAATGACATGGTCTTTGAATTTCTTGGAGATTTTATGCAATTCTATAATCTTGCTTCCCATGCGCTCCATATTGATTTCGAGTTCAACCTTGTTTTCTCGACGTCGGTTTTGCGCTTTTTCTTTGATGACATAGAAATCATCTTGACGGGATTTGGATTTGGTCGTTCTTGCTTTTGGTTGACGGCGCATCCATTCCAATTCTTTTACAAAAAGGTTTTGCGCTTTGTCTACACTTGCGTTTTCAGAGGCAATTCGCTCTTCTTTTTTCTCTAAATAATAGGAGTAATTTCCTTTGTATTGGAATAATTTACCGTTGTCTAATTCGATGATTTCGTTACAAACACGTTCCAAAAAGAAACGGTCGTGCGTTACCATAAATAAGGTTATATTTTCTTTGGCAAAATAACTTTCTAACCATTCAATCATTTCTAAATCCAAATGGTTGGTCGGCTCGTCTAAAATTAACAAGTCCGGACGATTGATTAGAATGATGGCTAATGACAAACGCTTTTTTTGGCCACCCGAAAGATTTTTCACTTTCAATTTAAAATCTTCCAATTTTAACTTGAAGAGAATTTGTTTGTATTGGGTTTCAAAATCCCAAGCATTCAATTGATCCATTTTGTCGAAAGCTTTTTGGTAGGCTTCTTCATCTTCTGGATGTTCCAATGCTTTTTCGTATTGTTCAATTACTTTCAAGGTTTCATTATCCGATGCGAATATGCTTTCCTCGATAGTCAGTTCATCTTGCAAATTATGATCTTGTGACAAAAACGCCATTTTGATTTCTTTTCGCAATACGACTTGTCCTGAATCCGGTTCGTCTTCGCCATTAATTATTTTCATAATGCAGGTTTTTCCAGAACCGTTTTTGGCAATAAAAGCTATTTTTTGGTCTTTGTTGATACCAAAAGAAATGTTTTCAAAAAGGGTGCGTTCTCCAAAAGATTTGGATATATTTTCAACTGATAAATAATTCACAAGAGTAATTTTTTTGCAAAAGTAATCTTTTGAAGTGAAACTATGATTTTTGATTTGTTTTTCGCCAGGATTCATCTAGTTTAAGAAACTATGTTTATTTGATTTAATCGTACCTCAAACTAAAAATATTTCCTAATTTTGCAATCAGAAAATCAAAATCACCTTTTACGTTAAGATTATGGCAAGATTTGAATTGAAACTTCCAAAAATGGGAGAGAGTGTAGCCGAAGCAACTATCACCAATTGGTTAAAACAAGTGGGTGACAAGATTGAAGCGGATGATGCTGTGCTTGAAATCGCCACAGATAAAGTAGATAGCGAGGTTCCTAGTGAAGTTTCGGGTGTTTTGGTTGAACAATTGTTTGCTAAAGACGATTTAGTTCAAGTAGGTCAAACGATCGCTATTATTGAAACAGAAGCCAATTCGGAGCCGATAGCTGTAATTGAAGAAAAGGTTATAATTCCAGCAGCAGTTGCCGAAATTGAAAAAGCGGTTGAAGTAGCTCAAGCTATAGTTGCACCTGTGGTTGATTTTAAAGGAACCGAAAAATTTCTTTCGCCATTAGTTAAAAATATTGCTAAAGAAGAAGGCATATCTATTGCCGAATTAGAAACTATATCCGGAACAGGAAAAGAAGGTCGTGTGACCAAAGAAGATATTTTGGCTTATGTTGCTGCAAGACACAAATCACCTGTATCCAATCCAACTATTCCAACTCCAATCGCAATTCCAAGTTCACAAGCGGTACCGGTATCGGTGAATGGCGAGGATGAAATTGTGGAGATGGATCGAATGCGCAAGTTGATTTCGGGTTATATGACGGTTTCCTTGCAAACATCGGCACACGTACAATCCTTTATTGAGGTTGATGTGACGAATATTGTGAAATGGAGAGATAAAGTAAAATCAGCTTTCGAAAAAAGAGAAGGAGAGAAGTTGACTTTCACACCTATCTTTATGCAAGCGGTGGCAAAAGCATTGAAAGATTTCCCAGGAATGAATATTTCGGTAGATGGGAATTACATCATCAAAAAGAAGAATATCAATTTAGGAATGGCTGCGGCTTTGCCCAATGGTAATTTGATTGTTCCTGTGATTAGAAATGCCGACCAATTGAATTTGGTAGGGATGGCCAAAGCAGTCAATGATTTAGGCAATCGTGCTAAAAAGGGAAAATTAAAACCAGACGATACCCAAGGTGGTACGTATACTGTAACGAATATTGGTTCTTTTGGTAGTGTATTCGGCACGCCAATTATCAACCAACCTGAAGTTGGAATTTTAGCTTTAGGAGCTATTCGTAAAGTGCCTGCTGTAATTGAAACTCCTGAAGGAGATTTTATAGGTATTCGCCAAAAAATGTTTTTAACGCACAGCTACGATCACCGAGTGGTGGATGGTGCTTTGGGCGGAATGTTTGTCAAACGCGTTGCCGATTATTTAGAAGCTTTTGATATAAATACGGACATTTAGATAAAATAGTAATATGATAAAAACCCTTTCTTAGTTCGACTTTGAAAGGGTTTTCTTTTTTAAAATACATTCGGCACAAATCTCTATATTTGTGATCTTATAAAAAAATTAGATGGAACTTAAACTCAGTAGACCAATTTGCTTTTTCGACCTAGAAACAACTGGAATCGATATTGGAAAAGATCGAATTGTAGAAATTTCAATTTTCAAAGTCTTTCCTAATGGAAATAAAGAAAGTAAAACCTGGTTAGTTAATCCAACGATTCCAATTCCGCCTCAAACCACAGCTGTACATGGTATTGATGATGCAAAAGTAGCCAATGAGCCTACCTTTGCACAATTGGCTAGCCAAATTCAAAACATGATTAAAGACAGCGATTTAGCGGGGTACAATTCGGATCGTTTTGATATTCCATTGTTGGCCGAAGAGATGTTGCGTGCGGGAGTTGACTTTGATATGAAGAACCGAGTTTCGGTTGATGTGCAAACGGTTTTTCATAAAATGGAAGAGCGTACGTTAAGTGCAGCACTTAAATTTTATTGTGGAAAAAAATTGGAAAACGCCCATTCTGCTGAGGCAGACACGATGGCAACCTATGAGATTTTAAAAGCACAATTGGATCGGTATCCAGAATTAGAGAACGACATGAAGTCGCTTTCTGAATTCACTACTCGAAAAAAGATCGCTGATTTTGCAGGTATGATTGCTTTTGATAAAGATGGTGAAGAAATTTTTACCTTTGGAAAACACAAAGGAGTTAAAGTAGAAAAGGTATTGGAAACCGAACCAGGTTATTTCAGTTGGATTCAAAATGCCGATTTTCCGTTGTATACCAAAAAAGTATTGACTGCAATCAAATTGAGAAAATTAAATACTAAATAAAGTAAATTACTTTAAGGACATGAAAATAATTTGCATCGGTAGAAATTACACCAATCATATAGCCGAATTACAAAACGAACGCCCTTCGGAGCCAGTAGTTTTTATGAAACCCGATTCGGCAGTGTTGTTAAAACAACATCCGTTTGTGCTTCCAGAGTTTTCTAATGAGGTGCATCACGAAATAGAATTGATTGTAAAAATTAATAAAGTTGGCAAGTATATCGAACCAAAATTTGCTCATAAATACTATGACGAAATTAGCGTTGGAATTGACTTTACTGCCCGTGATTTGCAAGACCAATTGAAATCAAAAGGATTGCCTTGGGAAAAAGCAAAAGCATTTGACGGTTCAGCTGTTATTGGCGAATTTGTTTCCAAAGAACAATTTGCGTCTTTAGACGATGTGAATTTTGAATTGCTCAAAAATGGAGCAGTGGCTCAAAAAGGAAATTCCAGTTTGATGCTTTGGAAAATAGACGAATTAGTAGCTTATGTGTCTCAGTTTTTTACTTTGAAAATAGGCGATATAATTTTCACTGGAACTCCAGAGGGTGTTGCGGCAGTGCAACCCAACGATGTTTTGGAAGGCTATTTAGAAGGACAACAATTGTTTAGAATACAAGTTAAATAATGGCACTACACTACAACCTTTCGAAAGTGTACGCGCTTTCAGAAAACGATTCGGAGTTTGTAAATCAAATTTTGGTTTTGTTTGTCAATGAAGTTCCAAAGGATTTATTGGAAATCAAAGTCGGAATCAAATCGGAATCGTACAAAGAAGTGCGTGCTCATGCGCACAAAATAAAACCTACTCTAGATTTGATGGGAATGCATGTCGCATTTGAAGAGCTGGTGTTGATAGAAGCTTGGGCCAAAGCCGAAGGGAAAACCAAAAACATCAAAGAAACCTATAAAAGTGTGAAATCTCAAGTTAAAGATGCTATCAAAGAAATTAAGAAAGACTTTAATTTGTAAACCAATTCGTTAATGAAAGCAGCTATAGTTACCATTGGAGATGAGATTTTAATCGGTCAAATCGTTGATACGAATTCAGGATTTATAGCTAAGTCATTGGATAAAATCGGAATTGAAACCTACGAAATGCTTTCCATTTCAGATAATAAGCAACATATTTTAGACACCTTTTCTTTGTTGCAAAACAAAGTAGAAGTGGTTATTATAACTGGTGGTTTGGGACCTACAAAAGACGATATTACCAAACATACCTTATGTGATTATTTTGAAGATACTTTAGTCCGAAATACAGCAGTCGAAAATCACGTAATTGATTTAATCGAACGCGCCTTGGGTAGAGAAGCTTCTCAAATTAATAAAGATCAAGCGTTGGTTCCATCGCAATGCACTGTGCTACATAATCAAGTGGGTACGGCGCCAGGGATGTGGATTAAAAAAGAGAATACAGTGTTTATTTCTTTGCCTGGTGTTCCTTATGAGATGAAATATTTGATCGAAAATCAAGTTATTCCCAAATTAGTTCAGGAATACCAACGTCCCTATATAATTCACAAAACGATTTTAACCTACGGTCAGGGCGAAAGTCATGTAGCAGAGCGTATCGAAGATTGGGAAAATCAATTACCTGAATGTATCAAGCTGGCTTATTTGCCAAGTCCAGGCCGAGTGCGATTGCGTTTGACGGCAAGAGGAACCAACAAAAAACAATTGGAAGATACTATTGCTGAGAACGTGAAGTCGTTAGACGCTATTATCCATGATATTATTGTAGGTTTCGAAGAAGAAGATACTATAGAAGTTGTACTTGGGCGAATTTTAAAAGATAAAAAGCTAACTGTAGCGACGGCAGAAAGTTGTACTGGTGGTAAAATAGCGCAATTGTTGACCTCTGTTTCTGGAGCCTCAGCTTATTTTAAAGGAAGTGTTGTTTCCTATGCTACCGATGCAAAGATCAATGTCTTAGGAATTTCCAAAGATGTAATTGCGCAACACTCTGTGGTTAGTAAAGAAGTAGCTTCGGCCATGGCTTTGAGTGTGCAAAAAATAATGCAAGCCGATTATGCAATTGCCACTACTGGAAATGCAGGTCCGGCAAAAGGGGACGCTGATGCCGAAGTGGGAACGGTTTGTATTGCTTTGGCTACGCCAAACGGAGTAATTGTAGAAGAATTTAATTTTGGCCAACCCCGTGAAAAAGTGATAGATAGAGCTGTAATTAAGAGTTTGGAAATGCTGCAGAAAGAAATTTTAAAAAATGTGCTTTAATTTTTTTGTTTGATCCGTTTATTTTTCTTTTCTTTGCACCCTGATTTTGAATAACGATAAAAGATAAAGAATAATGTCAAGAGTTTGTGACCTTACAGGTAAAAGAGCGATGGTAGGAAATAACGTTTCTCACGCTATGAACAAAACTAAGAGAAAATTTTCTGTGAACTTAGTTAAAAAGCGTTTTTATCTTCCAGAAGAAGATAGATGGATTACTCTTAGAGTAGCTGCATCTACAGTAAAAACAATTAATAAAAATGGAATCGCTGCTGTTTTGAAAAAAGCACAAGCTCAAGGATTTATTAAATAATCGTTTCCTAAATAAATAGATAGCAAGATGGCAAAGAAAGGTAACAGAATCCAAGTGATTTTAGAATGTACTGAACACAAAACAACAGGTGTTGCAGGTACTTCAAGATATATTACAACTAAGAACAAAAAAAATACTCCAGATAGATTAGAGATTAAAAAATTCAATCCAATCTTGAAAAGAGTAACTGTTCACAAAGAAATTAAATAATAATTAGAAATGAGATTCGATCTCAGATGTTCGCATCTAGATTGTATTAATTTCAAATAACATTGAATCATGGCAAAGAAAACCGTAGCATCGTTACAAACCGCTTCTAAGAGATTATCAAAAGCCATCAAAATGGTGAAGTCTCCAAAAACTGGTGCATATACATTCGTTGAATCTATTATGGCTCCTGAAGCAGTTGATGAATTCTTGAAAAAGAAGTAATTTACTTTAACAGTATATAGAAAAGCTACTTTCAGTCGGAAGTAGCTTTTTTATTTTCTATATTTACCATTAGAAAATATATGCCGTTTTCATTTCCTAAATCATTCATATATAATACTATTGCAATATGAGTTTTTTCAAAAGAATATTTTCTTCTGATAAAAAAGATGAAAGTCTTAACGAACAGGAGAAGCAATCCTTAGACAAAGGTCTAGAAAAATCAAAAACTACTTTTTTTTCCAAGTTATCCAAAGCGGTAGCCGGTAAGTCTAAAGTCGATGACGAAGTTTTAGATAATTTAGAAGATATCCTTATTTCTTCTGATGTGGGCGTGAATACTACACTAAAAGTAATTCAACGTATTGAAGCGCGTGTCGCTTCTGATAAATATTTAGGTATTGGCGAATTGAACCAAATTCTTCGCGAAGAAATTGCCGCATTGCTTTCTGAAACCAATTCAGGTGAGGCTACAGAATTTGTTACCCCAACACAAACTAAACCTTATGTTTTGATGGTAGTAGGGGTGAATGGAGTCGGGAAAACCACTACAATCGGAAAACTAGCGTATCAATTTAAAAAAGCAGGTCATAAAGTAGTGTTGGGTGCAGCGGATACTTTTCGCGCAGCGGCAATTGACCAATTGCAAATTTGGGCCGATCGTGTAGGTGTTCCTATTGTAAGACAAAATATGGGTAGTGATCCAGCTTCGGTAGCTTTTGACACTTTGCAATCAGCAGTGGCTCAAGATGCGGATATTGTAATTATTGATACCGCAGGGCGTTTGCATAATAAAGTGAATTTGATGAACGAATTGACCAAAGTAAAACGGGTGATGCAAAAAGTGGTAGGAGATGCTCCACACGATGTGTTATTAGTTTTGGATGGCTCAACAGGTCAGAATGCTTTTGAACAAGCCAAGCAATTTACAGCCGCTACAGAGGTAACTTCATTAGCCGTAACTAAATTAGACGGAACTGCCAAAGGCGGTGTGGTTATTGGTATCTCAGATCAATTTCAAATTCCAGTCAAGTACATTGGTGTAGGTGAAGGAATCGAAGATTTACAAGTGTTCAATAAAATCGAGTTCGTAGACAGTTTCTTTAAATAATATAGTATGAGTTCTTTTGGTAAACTAAACCCAATAACTTTTTATTTTGTTAGTATAATTTCATTTGTTTTGGCGAATGTGATTCGGGAACAAAGTGTCCCAGCTTATTATTTATCTTTAATGGTAGGAGTAATTTTTTTCTTTTTGGGATTGTATAAAAGAGTTAATTCTAATAAATAGCAGCATGAAGAATTTAGTTACCATTGTATTGTTTTCATTTCTTTTAGTAGGTTGTAAACAACAAATCCAATCCACTGATATTCCTAATATTAATGGATATTGGGAAATCGAAAAGGTTGTTTTTGATGAAGGCGAGGACAAAGAATATGGAGCTAATCAGAATTATGATTACTTCCAAATTGACAAAAACAATCAAGGAATTCGTAAAAAAGTAGCACCGCAATTGGACGGTACCTTTTTAGTGGATGATTCTTTTGAAAAAGTTCGTGTTCGTTTTCAGGATGACAAAGCTTTTTTGGATTACGTAACACCTTATATGAAATATACAGAAGAAATTATTGCTTTAACGGCTGATGAATTAGTGGTATTGAATGCGCAAAAAACAGAATATCATTACAAGAAAGCAACCGCTATAAATATTTTGGGTGATGGCAAAAAGACAAAGTAATCAAAGTACTGTTGGTGATGTTTTAAAGCAAATTATTCAGGTGAATAAGTTGCAGCCCGGCATGGATCAAATTGATGTGAAAGAGGCTTGGCAAAACTTAATGGGTAATGGGGTGAATAGTTATACCAAAAATGTGGCCTTACGAGGTAGTACTTTATATGTGGAGTTAAGTTCATCCGTATTGAGGGAAGAGTTAAGTCATGGTAAATCCAAAATTATAGCCATGATTAACGAAGAATTGCGCCGAGAGGTGATTAAAGAGGTAGTTTTGCGTTAAGTGTTCAGTCTTTAGTTTTTAGTCTTCAGTTAGTATTTTACTACTGACAAAATGAAATACAAAAAAGCCGTTTCAATATTGAAACGGCTTTTTTGTATTAAAATAGATTAATGAATTATTGTATGAACACTAATTCCTGAATACTGTAAACTGTTTTAGAATTGCTCTCTTCCAGAAAAATGAAAGGCTCCTTCGATAGCAGCATTTTCATCAGAATCAGATCCGTGAACTGCATTTTCTCCCATTGAAGTAGCGTATAATTTACGAATAGTTCCTTCCGCAGCTTCAGCTGGATTGGTAGCGCCAATCAAAGTTCTAAAATCGTTTACTGCATTCTCTTTTTCCAAGATGGCAGCAACAATTGGTCCGCTTGACATGAATTCAACCAATTCTCCGTAAAAAGGACGGGCACTATGTACAGCATAAAATGCTTGTGCATCAGCAACGGTTAATTGTGTTAGTTTTAAAGAAACAATTTTAAATCCTGCATTGGTAATCATTGCTAATATGTTTCCAATATGACCATTTTTAACCGCATCAGGTTTAATCATGGTAAAAGTTCTGTTTGTTGCCATTTTTATGTAATTATTATTTTGGATTTCAAAAATACTGCTTTATTTGTTATTTGTGTAACAAAACAAACAAAAAATAGATTATTTATAAATTGGATTAAACGTGTACAATTTCAAAACGTTGTTCCAAAGGTTGTAGTTTTTCAATTAATGCTGGAATCAAATTTTCTCCATTTTCCAAATAGAATTCAGAGAAATTAGTTTGACGTTCTTGTAAACTTTGATTGGGGAATAATTCATTTTGCAATTGAATAATTCGGTTGAGTACGTCTGCTAATTTTCTTTTTTGTGCCTTTAGTAATCGTTTTTCTAAGTGTTCAATTCCTTTAATCTGTTTGATTTCTTGAGCTTTTAGTGCGCCAATAAAAGATTGGTCAGTTTGTAGCGCAATACTTTGAAGATCGCTAAATTGCTTTTTTAATTGTTCTTTAATATGCGATAAATCCAAGTCGATTTCGGATAGCGTTTTTGTTTTTTGGTTAACCAAATCATTTTGCTTGCTGAACAAATCAGCCCAAGAAAGCTCCAAAGCATCTGCTTTTTTGATTTGTTTTTCAGTTGCCAAAAGAACCGAATTACGAACTAATAAGATAGGAAAACTCACTTCTGCCGCATTGAAAAAAGACTGTAGTTCTAACCAATAGGCAATTTCGCCGCCGCCGCCAATGTAGCATAAATTGGGTAATACGACTTCTTGGTACAATGGACGTAAAATGACATTCGGACTAAATTGCTCAGGATGGTTTTCAACCAATTGCAATAGTTTTTCTTTGGAAAAAGATAAGTTAGTATGGTTTACTTTGTAAGTATCGTTTTCGAATACGATTCGCTCTCGTAGGTTGTTCTCAATGTAAAATAAATTGATTTCACGCGGGTTGACTTGAATGCTGTAATCTTTAAGTTTTTCTATAGTTGCAGTAACTTCTTTAAAAGACGTTTGATTTTCTATTTCGTTTTTGATGTACGGAATGAAGGTGCTTTTTAAATCGGCATCGTCAGCGTCAAGGATTACTAAGCCATAGTTGCTAAAAAGTTCATTCGCTAAATACCGAGTAGCATCTGCTAAATTTGAATGATCTAAATACGATTTTTGAAACAGTTCTTTAATTTTTTGAGCATTAGTACTTGAACCCAATTCTAAAGCAAAAACTTCAAAAACAGCATCTAAACCTTCAGTAGATAATCGCCCAACAGGTCCTGTACTGTCTTTGTTCCAATGAAATTTTTTGCCATTGAAATTGAAATAGTTAATTTCTTCAAAATCGTGATCTTCCGTTGCCATCCAGTAGACAGGAACAAAATTTGAATGCGGATATTTTGCTTTTAGTTCGGAAGCCAGATTAATAGTAGAAATGATTTTGTATAAAAAATACAAGGGGCCACTAAATAAATTCAACTGGTGTCCGGTTGTAATAGTAAAAGTATTGGATTGTCCTAAAGCTGAAATATTATGTTGAGTAGCCTTTGAAACCCGTATATTTTTATATTGTTTTTGTAAAACATGAACCAGTATTTTTCGATTGTCATGATTGTAGTTAGTCCCTTTTTCTTTGATTTGGGCTTCAAAATTTTCTACAGTTGGAAATCGGTTGTATAGCGAGTCTAGACTTGATTTTTGATCTAAATAGTCTTTGATTAAAGAAGTAAAATAGCCTGAATTTTGATAGCGTATACAGTCAGTGGGCATATTGGGTTTTGTTTGGAGTAAAAATACTAAAAAAATATTGGAACTAAATAGTTGTGGCTTTCGAAAAATAGTAGCATTTTTATGCTCGTTAGACACTTTGTCAAAATCTAAGTTATATGAATACAACTGCACAACCCCAGAATTCATTACGTCATGTTCTTTTTGGGAGCCTAATTGGAACTACAATCGAGTTTTTTGACTTTTACATTTTTGCCAATGCAGCCGTATTGGTTTTTCCACAATTGTTTTTTCCGGGGAGTGATAGTACTACGTCGGTGTTACAATCTCTAGCAACATTTTCCATAGCTTTTTTTGCGCGTCCGCTAGGTTCTGCTGTTTTTGGACATTACGGAGATAAAGTGGGGAGAAAAACTACTTTAGTAGTGGCTTTGTTGACTATGGGAATTTCCACCGTTTGTATTGGATTCTTACCTAGTTATGCCAATATTGGAATTACAGCTCCAATTCTATTGATGCTGTGTCGTTTTGGTCAAGGTGTTGGTTTAGGTGGCGAGTGGGGAGGAGCAGTGTTGTTGGCAATTGAAAATGCACCACCTCATAAACGAGCTTGGTACGGAATGTTTCCGCAATTGGGTGCGCCGATAGGATTGGTGCTTTCAGGAGGTACCTTTTTACTATTGACTAATTACATGAGTGCCCAAGATTTTTTAGAATACGGCTGGAGAATTCCTTTTATTGCTAGTTCATTATTAGTTTTGGTTGGTTTTTATATACGCTTGAAAATTACTGAAACCACTGCTTTTGAAAATGCGAAAAAAGAGCAGGAGGAAGTGAAATTGCCTTTCTTGACCTTATTGCAGTTGTATCGAAAAGAATTACTTTTTGGTACTTTTGCTGCTGTGACCACTTTTGTAGTATTCTATTTAATGACAGTGTTTATGCTGAATTGGAATACGAAAGAATTGCATTTTTCTAATAAAGAAGCGTTATTAATGCAATTATTTTCGGTCTTGTTTTTTGCAGGTTTTATTCCTGTTTCGGCTGTAATTGCAGATAAGATTGGTCGTCGAAAAATGCTGCTCTATGCTTCGATAGCTATTGCTATTTTCGGATTGTTCTTTTCGTTTTTTCTGAATTCAGGAAGCACGACTTTGGTTACTTTCTTTTTGTGTTTGGGAATGGCATTGATGGGATTTACGTATGGTCCAATGGGGACCTTTCTTTCTGAATTGTTTCCTACAAAAGTTCGTTATTCAGGTGCTTCATTGACTTTTAACTTGGCGGGGATTATTGGAGCCGCATTTGCCCCAATGATTGCGATATGGATTGCTACCCACTATGGTTTAGCTTTCGTTGGTTATTATCTTTCTGCTGCAGCAGTTATTTCGGTAATTTCACTTTTGGTAATCAGCAAAAAAGAACATCAGTTTTAATCTAAAGACATAATATTGAACGATATTTGCACTTCAAAATCACCTCTTTGAAAACAAAACTATTTCTTGTCACGCCACCGTTTACTCAACTGAATACTCCGTATCCAGCAACAGCGTATATTAAAGGTTTTTTGAATACCAAAAATATAGCGTCAGAACAAGCCGATTTAGGTATAGAGGTTATCTTAGCTTTGTTTTCTAAAAAAGGGTTAGTTGATTTATTTGAAGCCTCAAGTTCAACATCTCAAATTGAAACTTGGTCTGAAAATTCGCGACGCATTTTTGCGCTTCAAGACGAATATGTCAAAACCATTGATTCGGTTATCGCCTTTTTGCAAGGAAAGAATCCAACTTTGGCTCTCCAAATTTGCCAAGAAGATTTTCTGCCCGAAGCGTCTCGATTTGCACAGTTAGAAGAATTAGATTGGGCTTTTGGTACCATGGGTACTCAAGACAAAGCCAAGCATTTGGCTACATTGTATCTGGAAGATATTTCCGACTTTATTGTAGAATGTATTGATCCTAATTTTGGATTCAGTCGCTATGCGGAACGTTTAGGACGATCTGCCAATTCGTTTGATGAATTGTACGCAGCCTTACAACAACAGCTAACCTATATCGATACATTGTTGCTTTCTAATCTGAAAGTAAAAATCGAAACGATTCAACCTAATGTATTTTTAATTTCAGTTCCTTTTCCTGGTAATTTGTATGCTGCTTTTCGTTCAGCTCAATGGATTAAACAACACTACCCTGAAATTAAAATTTTGATGGGTGGCGGTTTTGCTAATACTGAATTGCGTTCGCTTTCTGACGAACGAGTTTTTGAGTTTTTTGATTTTATTAGTTTGGATGATGGCGAATTGCCGCTTGAATTGATAATTGAAAATATTGAATCTGGATCGAATGCCGAATTCAAGCGTACTTTTTTGTTGGAAAACGGCAAAGTAGAGTATAAAAATAACTCCCCCCGACACGACTACAAACAAGCTCAAGTAGGTACACCGGATTATTCAGATTTACTTTTGGATCAATATATTTCTGTAATCGAAATTGTCAATCCAATGCACCGCATGTGGAGTGATGGGCGTTGGAATAAACTCACCATGGCACACGGTTGTTATTGGGGAAAATGTACTTTTTGCGATATATCATTAGATTATATTAAAGTATACGAACCGATCGCTGCTGGAATTTTATGCGACCGAATGGAAGAAATGATTGCCCAAACAGGCGAAACCGGTTTTCATTTTGTTGATGAAGCGGCTCCTCCGGCTTTGATGAGGGAGTTGTCTTTGGAAATCCTACGCCGAAAATTAGCGGTGACTTGGTGGACCAATATTCGTTTTGAGAAAAGTTTCACTAAAGATTTGTGTTTGTTGTTAAAAGCTTCAGGATGTATTGCGGTTTCTGGCGGACTCGAAGTAGCTTCAGATCGATTGTTGCAATTGATTGACAAAGGAGTGACAGTGGAGCAAGTGGCTAAAGTAACGCGCAATTTTACTGAAGCAGGAGTAATGGTTCATGCCTATTTAATGTACGGCTATCCTACACAAACTGTTCAAGAGACTGTTGATAGTTTAGAAATGGTGCGTCAATTGTTTGAGGCAGGGGTGCTACAATCGGGGTTTTGGCACCAATTTGCAATGACAGCTCACAGTCCAGTTGGGATGTATCCAGAAAAATTTGGCGTGGTGAAAGATTCAGATACTATTGGCACTTTTGCCAATAATGATCTTACTTATACAGATACTACAGGAATTGATCACGACCAATTTAGTTTTGGCTTAAAAAAATCATTATTTAATTTCATGCACGGAATCTGCTTGGATTATGATTTGCAGGATTGGTTTGACTTTACTATTCCTAAAACCACTATCCGACCTGATTTTATTTATGAAGCTTTAGAAGAAGAAACTAATTTTAGTGTTAAACCCAATGCTAAAGTAATTTGGTTGGGCGGAAAACCAACGGTTGAATCTTTTACCAAAACTAAAAATGGGTCTTCATGGAATAGGATGCGTTTGACATTTTATGATAAAAAAGAAACTTTCGAGATTCAACTAAGTCAAAAAGAAGGGGAATGGCTTGCTAGAATGCTACCAATAATTTCGGTATCCAATATAAAAACATCCACATTTCAAGAACTAAAAGCTAATTTTGAAAACGAATTGGAAGACTTTGAATTATTTTGGTTTTCAAAACCTATAACTACATTAAAGGAATTTGGATTGTTAGTTCTGTAGTTTATTTTTTCAATTTAGGATTATGTACTATAAACCCACCTTGAACAAGGCGGGTTTTTTTTTTAATCGTAAAATTTATTTATTTTAATTTAGCCTGTAATTTTTAGGGGTATAAAATAATTTATGCTACTAAATATGATTAAATAGCTATATTTTTAATTTAATATTTTGTTTACCCCATAATTTTTTAGGGGTACTATGTAATTTTCTATTGTCAATACGTTAAATTATAGTCGATTTGAATTGTATATCGATATTTTTTGTGAATTTTATTTTGAATTTCATAAAAATGACTATTTTGATGAATAAAATGTATCGTTTAGTCTTTTTCGTTGATAAAAGTTGATAATTTTGTTCCAAGAAAAAGAAATAATTTAATCTTTTAAAAGGGACAAATTTTCGATTTCTTCAATAAATTAAAAAGTAAATTAAAATCGATTAAACATGAAAAAAGTAATTGCCACTTTAGCCGTAGTACTAACAAGTACATTTGCATTTGCACAAGACACTCCATTAGAAATTTCAGGTTCTGCTGATGCATACTGGAAATATGATTTTGCTAAAACTGCTAATATTCCAACTAGTTTTGCTACTGATCATAATTCAGTTTCTTTAGGGATGATCGATGTGGTTTTAAAAAAGAAAACTGGAAAAACATCTTTTGTTGGTGAAGTTTCTTTTGGTCCAAGAGGAGCAGGACAATCTATACCAGATGTAGACGGACAATCTTTTCACATTCAAAATTTATATGCAACCTATGCAGCTTCAGACAAATTAAGTTTAACTGCTGGATACATGGGTACCTTTATTGGTTATGAAGTGATTTCGCCTTTGGCTAACTTCCATTATTCCACTTCGTATTTGTTCACAACTGGGCCTTTTCAAAATGCTGGGATAAAAGCTAATTATGCTGTATCAAGTAAAGTAGGATTTATGGTTGGATTGTTTAACGACCAATGGAATACTTATAAAGCGACTCCTGAGTTTGGATTGAATGCTTTTGGAGCGCAATTAACACTAACTCCTGCGGAAGGATTAACCGCTTATTTTAATCTATTGACAGGGTCAGAAAGTGGAACTATTGTCGATTTAACTGCTGCTTATCAAATGTCTCCAAAATTCAAATTAGGATTAAATGCTGCTGATTTTTCAGGAGTAGAAAGTGGTTCTGGTTATTCTGGTATTGCGTTATACCCATCAGTTGCTATCTCAGATTCATTTGGTTTAGGATTACGTGCAGAATCGTTTAAATCTAAAACTTTAGATACTTCAGTATCAGCATTTACATTATCAGCTAATTTAAAATCAGGAGGATTGACATTTATTCCTGAAATAAGATTGGACAGTGCTTCTGAAGATAGTTTTTATAAATCAAATGGAAACCCTACAAAATCAGCTTCACAATTTGCTGTAGCAATGGTGTATGGTTTTTAAATAAACAAAAGTTGTGTTTTTTGTATCTTAGAAACAAAGTGTTTTAAATAGTAAAAAACTGCTCTGATATGTAAAATATTTGAGCAGTTTTTTTATTGTTTTTTGAAAATAGAATAGATGGTATTGATGGTCTTTTCGTCAAGTGTATCGTCTACTTCGGTTTGAATATAGTGAAGTTTGAATGCTTTAATAGCTGAAGAAAGATTTTGAGTAGTATAACCAATAATTCGTAAGGCTTGTTCCACATTAAAATAATCTGGGGCTTTTTCTAATTGGTCCTCAGGCCATAATCCAAAACCTAATTCGGCTAGATTTTTCCAAGGGAATAAAGTGCTTGGATCTGATTTTCTGGAGGGTGCTATATCAGAATGGGCAATAATATTTGCAGTAGGGATGTTGTAGTCTTTTTTTAATCGGGTCAATAAAGCTAGCAAGCTATTGATTTGCGCTTCAGAAAAAGGCTCGAATCCATTATTGTCTAATTCAATTCCGATAGATGCTGAATTGATATCTGTATTTTTTCCCCAACTGGCATTACCGCTATGCCAAGCTCGCAAATAGTCATTGAGCATTTGGATCACAGTCCCATCGTCACTAATCACATAATGTGCACTTACTTGTGTTTTTGTAAGTGTAAAAGTTTTCAATGTTTGCTGTAAAGAATCTTGAGCAGTGTGATGAATTATCACAAAATTGGGCTTACGAAGGTTGAAATTAACGGTACTTATCCATTGAGGATTACTTCCGTTTTGAAGGGGTTTTGATTCAGTAGTACCTATAGTTTTTTGGTATACCTTCAATTGTTTTTTGTACGATTTAGCACTCAATCGGTAGGGATTTGTGCTGCAAGAGTTTAAAATAATAAGTCCAAGAATTGCGTAAAAATAGTTTTTCATGCAGAATAAAAAGATTAGTTAGAATCGGTTGTATCCTTCTTTTTCTTTTTCATTTTTTTTGGATTTTTAGCATCCTCTTGCATTGCCTTATACTTCTCTTTTTGAGATTGGGTCAGCAATTGTTTTATTTTAGAATCAGTAAGTTCAGATAAAGTTTGAATTTCTTTAACCTTGTCATCTTGACTGATTTCTTGTTTTATAATCGCTCCTTGTGATTTGATACTTGCAGTTAGGATATTAGCAATTGCAATTTCTTGAAGGGCATCAAGCTGTAATTCAGGTTTTAATTGCTCCATGATTTTCCCAACAGTTACTTCCACCGGAATTTCTTTTGGTTTTTCCTGTTGTTGATTCATTCCACCACCCATTCCGCCCATTTGGCTCATTCGACCATTATAGCCACCTCCGTATCCACCGTATCCACCACCATAACCACCGTATTGTGCAAAAGCAGTAGTACAAGTAAAAAGTAAAAAAAGAATACTAATTATAGAAAGTGATTTTTTCATGATTGGCGGTTAATGATTTAATTTTGAGTCAAATATAAAAAAAGAAATTAACTTACACAGGTTCTCCGTACAAATCAAATTCAGTGGCTTCAATAATTTTTATTGTGGCAAAATCACCTGTTTTTAAATAGTGCTTGCTAGCGTCAATTAGCACTTCATTGTCTACATCAGGACTATCAAATTCGGTACGTCCTACAAAATGACCACCTTCTTTTCTGTCAATAATACACTTGAAAGTCTGTCCTACTTTTTCTTGATTCAAGTCCCAAGAAATTTGCGATTGTAATTCCATAATTTCATTGGCACGTTCTTGTTTTACTGTATCAGGAACATCGTCTTCTAAAACATATGCAGAAGTGTTTTCTTCATGAGAATACGCAAAACAACCCATTCGGTCAAACTTCATTTCTTGTACAAAATCTTTCAAGATTTCAAAATCTTCTTGCGTTTCTCCTGGATATCCTACAATTAATGTTGTTCGGATAGCCATACCTGGCACAGCTGCTCTAAAATCTTTTAATAACTGAGTTGTTTTTGCTTGGGTTGTACCACGTTTCATAGACTTCAAGATAGAATCTGAAATGTGCTGTAAAGGAATATCGATATAATTACAAATTTTTGGCTCTCGTTTCATAATCTCTAAAACGTCCATTGGGAACCCAGTAGGGAAGGCATAATGCAAACGAATCCATTCAATGCCTTCTACTTTTACTAACGCTTCTAGTAGTTCGGCTAGATTTCTTTTTTTGTATATATCAAGACCGTAATAGGTTAAATCTTGTGCAATTAAAATAAGTTCTTTAACACCATCTCGTGCCAAACCTTCTGCCTCTTTTACTAATTTTTCGATGGGTTGCGAAACGTGTTTTCCTCTCATTAAAGGAATTGCGCAAAAACTACAAGGTCTGTCGCAGCCTTCTGCAATTTTCAAATAGGCATAGTTTTTTGGAGTAGTCGTCAATCGTTCTCCTAAAAGCTCGTGCTTATAATCAGCACCCAACGCTTTCAAAAGTTGAGGTAATTCGGTCGTACCAAAAAACTGATCTACATTCGGAATCTCCTTTTCTAAATCAGGTCGGTAACGTTCCGATAAACATCCTGTAACAAATACTTTATCTACTAATCCGCGCTCTTTTTTATCTGCATATTCTAAAATCATATTCACCGATTCTGCCTTGGCATTATCGATAAATCCACAAGTGTTGATGACAATAATATTACCTTCTTCAGCTTCAGGTGCCTCGTGAGTTACTTCTTTGCCGCTAGCACGTAATTGTCCCATTAAGACTTCACTGTCGTAGATGTTTTTGGAACAACCAAGAGTAATTACATTGATTTTATTTTTCTTTAAAGATTTCGTTCTCATAGTAGTAAGCTTTCAATAGTTTGAAAGGTGCGCAAAATTACGTTTTTTATTTTTAGGAGCACAAATCTTTCTGTTTTTTATGGCGTTTATTCCTGCTGTCCGTTACAATCTACCGAAGAAAATTCGGTAGGATTTTCACTTCCATCAGGGCTAAAAAAAGCATCTTGTTTTCAGTACAAGATGCTTTTTTAAATTCAATTAAAATAGTGGCTATAGTTCGAACAATACTGTTAAGGTAACCGTGCTATTTTTTGTATTGATGGATGCACCATCCGTAAGACCTTTTTCAAAGAATCCTTGTTTTGTATTTCTTTTAAATGATGCATAAGAAAGATCCAACTTGGTTCCACCAAAATTGTAGCCTACGCCAGCTGAATGCCCTTTTAAATCGCCAATAGTAGTTTTGTTCTTATATGGACTTTCTTCTTCTCTATAACCAGCTCTAAGACTCCATGCTTGTATTTTATATTCAGCACCAATTCGTAATTCTTTTGTTATGTTTAATAAATTAGAAAGAGTGTTGTTTAATTCTCTGTAATAGGAGTCGTTTGATGGTTTGAATTGCGTACTGCTATAATCTTTTATGGCATAGTCGAAGCTGATCAATCCTTTTTTGCCAAATATATACGCCATACTTCCGGTCCATTTACTTGGTGTTTGTAATTTGTATGGTTCGTAATAATTGATTACTTCTGGGTCTACAACATCAGGAGCAAGTTCTTCAGTTGTATTGGCGCTTACGCCGATTAATTTTTGAGAGAATTCGTCATTTAAACGAAGCCATGTAGGTGATTCAAATGCAATTCCAAGTCGAAGTTGTTTAGTTACTTTGGCAATAGTTCCAAGTTGAAAAGAAAAACCAGTACCATAAGTGTATAAGTCATTGTCAAATTGTACTCTTGACACTGTATAGTTATTGGTTAATGGAGCATCGTTGTCTTCATAAAAACGCGAGGATTGTCTAAAATCAACAAAATGAGAATTTAAGTTCAATCCAAAATATATTTTGTCTTTATAAGAGGTGGCGGCATTAAATGATAACTTACCATTATAACCTTTTGTTGTGATGGAATTTTCTTGATAGTAATTTCCTGAAGCAGGAACGTTAGAGGTGTAATTTAAATTATTCGGATTGTTATTTACTGGATTGATTATATAGGCTTGGTAACCTAAAAATGCTTGTTGTGCTCCATGTCCTAATTGGTCATAACTTGAATTTTCTACAACGTTTAATGGTACTCCATTGGCATAGGCCAAAAAATAATTAGCAATCGAGTTAGTTGGATTAGTTCCAGCTGAATAAATAGTGTTGTTGAGGTTATTGGCATTCTCGTAATTAATTGCAAAAGAGAATTTTTTCCAATCACTTGATTTGTCAAGATTTTTAAAAACAAATACACCACCTGCTTGATTCAAATCGGTTGAATTATCTTTTTCAGTAGATGTGTCGTTAAAATAAGTAGCTTTATTTGAATTTGATAGGTTGCTTAGCGTAAATCCCATTTGGTTATTTGAAAATACAGCAGAACCTGCAGGATTCACATTGATAGAAGATAAATCGCCTCCAAGTGCTCCAAAAGCACCGCTCATAGCTCTAAAACGAGCTGTTCCATTCAGATTTTCTTGAGAATATCGTAGAGCATCTCTACTTTCTTGCGCTTGTAGGGCATTGATTGATATTCCTGCTATTAGTAAAAATATAATTTTATTCATGATTTAAGTTTTGAGATTTAATTCTAGTTGTATCCAAAAGGAGTAGGTGAGAGCTTCATCTTCCGCCTCGTCTTCCACCACCATCTGAAGATCTTCCGCCTCCAAAACTTCCACCAGAATTAAATGAATTAGTATCCATGGATCGAGAAGGTGAACGATTTTCATTATTTGAAGGCGTATATGTTCTTGTTGGGTTAGAATTACCTCTACTATTAGTTCGCCCAGGAGTCGTATTAGTAGAAGTGTTTTGTCTTGATCTACCAATGTTGTTGTTTATATAATTTTGATTTTGGAAATTAGTTGAATTTCTACTAAATGTTGGAGAAGAATTGTTTCGATTATACGAATTTCGATTACTGTAATTGTAAGTCGAATTCTGAATTTCTCTTCTTCCTATTTGATTACTAGAAGGGTTTATAGCATTGTAACTAGAACCTCTTCGACTGGAGTTATGGCTATAGGATGTTCCTCGATTGTAGTTCCCGTTGTAGAGTAAATTGTAATTTTGATATCCCCAAAAATAATTAGGATAGTAATTAAACCCAAAGTAATTATTGTAACCCCAACCCATCATGAATGGATCGTTCCAATAGTTAAAAGGATAAAAACCACCAAAATAGGAATTTCCCCAGCCATAATTGAGAAACGGGTGCCCAAAACCAAAAGACCAACCTAAATTATTAGGGTAATAGTTGATATTTATATTTTGTGAATTGCTACCCCAACTTGCATAAGATGTAGGGTTTTCTTGATCATTTGTATTGGAGTAGGAGTTATAACTTGCTACGTCTGTAAAAACAGAAGTGGTGTCTTTGGTGTCTTGAAGTGCACTAAAATAGTTTTCATATGCGGTTGCAGATTCTTGTTCGATAGCTCTTTTGAGCATTCCAGCTTCGGTTGTTCCGTAAATACCGTCAGTATCATAATATGAACTGTTTTGGTAGGAGCCACATGAGGAAAGGAATAAAATGCTATAAAAACTAATCAAGAATAGTGGAGAGGGCGTTGGGAAAGAAATACAATTAGTTTTCATATCTATAGATATTTTTATTGTTGCACATTACAAAAATAGTTAGTTTTGCCAAACTATTGAGTCAATTTCATAGATTACAAAATTTGTGCCAAACTATATAATATGGGTAAGAACCTTACTACGCGATCAGAAGATTATTCAAAATGGTATAATGAATTAGTTGTTAAAGCTGATTTAGCCGAAAATTCAGGAGTTAGAGGTTGTATGGTAATTAAACCTTACGGCTATGCAATTTGGGAGAAAATGCAGGCGGAATTGGACAGAATGTTTAAAGAAACTGGACACCAAAATGCTTACTTCCCTTTATTTGTTCCTAAAAGTATGTTTGAAGCTGAGGAAACAAATGCAGAAGGATTTGCTAAAGAATGTGCTGTTGTGACTCATTATAGATTGAAAAATGATCCTGATAAACCAGGTAAGTTAATGGTAGACCCAAACGCAAAATTGGAGGAGGAGCTAATCGTTCGTCCGACCAGTGAGGCTATTATTTGGTCAACCTACAAGGGGTGGGTGCAGTCCTATCGCGATTTGCCGTTATTGATTAATCAATGGGCGAATGTAGTTCGCTGGGAAATGAGAACACGATTGTTTTTGAGAACAGCCGAATTTTTATGGCAAGAAGGACATACAGCCCACGCAACCCGTCAAGAAGCTATTGAAGAATCTGAAAAAATGATGCATGTGTATGCTGAGTTTGTACAAGATTTTATGGCAATTCCGGTTGTAAAAGGTTTAAAAACAGAAACAGAGCGTTTTGCAGGAGCAGATGAAACCTATTGTATAGAAGCTTTAATGCAAGATGGTAAAGCTTTACAAGCAGGAACCTCTCATTTTTTAGGTCAAAATTTTGCCAAAGCGTTTGATGTGAAATTTGCTACAGCTGAAGGCAAACAAGAATATGTTTGGGGAACTTCTTGGGGAGTTTCAACTCGATTGATGGGAGCATTGGTGATGACACATTCTGACGATAACGGATTAGTGTTACCTCCAAACTTAGCGCCGATTCAAGTTGTAGTTGTACCTATATACAAATCAGATGAAGAGTTAGAGAAAATTACATCAGTAGTAAATGATTTGATGGTTCAATTTAAGAAATTAAAAATCTCAGTAAAATTTGATAATAGAACAACTCAAAAACCAGGATTTAAATTTGCCGAATGGGAACTAAAAGGAGTTCCGGTTCGAATCGCTGTTGGGCCAAAAGATTTAGAGAATGGAACGTTTGAAGTAGCAAGAAGAGATACCTTAAGTAAAGAAGTAGTTTCTAAAGATGGTATAGTAAATTACATCAATGATTTATTAGAAACAATCCAAAACGATTTGTTTCAACGCGCATTTGACTATAGACAAAATCACATTACTGAAGTGAATTCTTTTGATGAATTTAAAGAGGTATTAGAAAATAAAGGCGGATTCCTATCAGCACATTGGGATGGCACTGCAGAAACCGAAGAAAAAATCAAGGATTTGACTAAGGCTACGATTCGTTGTATTCCTTTAGATAGAGTGGAAGAGCAAGGAAAATGTATTTTCACAGGTGCTGAATCTACTGGTAGAGTGTTGTTTGCAAAAGCCTATTAAAAAAAAATATTTTTTTTCACGTCTACTCTTGTGCGTCTAAAAAATAGTTGTATTTTTGCATCCGCATTAAAGAAATGAGGTCCGTTCGTCTATCGGTTAGGACGCCAGGTTTTCATCCTGGTAAGGGGGGTTCGATTCCCCCACGGACTACAAATTCTTATTAATGCTATAGTATTCCTGAACTTAGAGGGAAAATGGTCCGTTCGTCTATCGGTTAGGACGCCAGGTTTTCATCCTGGTAAGGGGGGTTCGATTCCCCCACGGACTACAAATTAGTTTTGAAATGGTTTTATGAAACAAATTTTGGTGTCTCCTTATTTGTTTTGTTAGTTAAAACTGAAGTGATTGATTGTAAAATTGATTGTGGGAGGTTTTTCTAATTTTATTGCTAATAATTAATTAGTTATTTACATTTTAAAATATACACCAAATGGCAAATCATAAGTCAGCTTTAAAAAGAATTAGAAGTAACGAAAAGAAAAGAGTATTAAACAGATACCAACACAAAACTACGCGTAACGCGATCAAAGCTTTGCGTTTGGCTACTGATAAAGCAGATGCTTCATCTAAATTATCTGCTGTAATCTCTATGATTGACAAGTTAGCGAAGAAAAATATCATTCATGATAACAAAGCTTCAAACTTGAAATCTAAGTTAACCAAACACGTTGCTAAATTGTAATTAAATACAATTGTAAAATAGTTAAAGCCTCCTTATTTAGGAGGCTTTTTTTATTCCGTATTATTTTGATGTTAAGGAAAGAATAGAAACAATTTTTTATCTCAAAATAAAGGTGTACCTTTGCACCCATTAAAAATCACAGATGGAATCTATTAGAAACATTGCAATTATTGCCCACGTTGACCACGGTAAAACGACTTTGGTTGATAAAATTATGTATCACTGTCAATTATTTCGTGATAACGAAAACACAGGTGACTTAATCCTTGATAACAACGACTTAGAGCGTGAAAGAGGAATCACAATTACTTCAAAAAACGTTTCGGTTGTTTACAAAGGAACAAAGATCAATATTATTGATACTCCTGGTCACGCCGATTTTGGTGGTGAAGTAGAGCGTGTATTGAATATGGCTGATGGAGTTTGTCTTTTAGTAGATGCTTTTGAAGGACCAATGCCACAAACACGTTTCGTTTTGCAAAAAGCAATTGATTTAGGTTTAAAGCCATGTGTGGTTATTAATAAAGTAGACAAAGAAAACTGTACTCCTGAAGAAGTTCACGAGAAAGTATTCGACTTAATGTTTGAATTAGGAGCTACAGAAGAACAATTGGATTTCCCAACTGTTTATGGTTCTGCTAAGAATAACTGGATGTCTGATGATTTCAGAAATCAAACAGAAAACATCGAACCATTGTTAGATATGGTAATCCAAAATGTGCCTGCTCCTAAGGTTTCTGAAGGAACACCACAAATGTTGATTACTTCATTAGACTTTTCATCTTTTACAGGACGTATTGCTATTGGTCGTTTGGAAAGAGGAGTTTTGAAAGAAGGTATGCCAATTTCTTTATGTAAAAGAGATGGTTCTATCTTAAAATCTAGAATTAAAGAATTACACACTTTTGAGGGTCTTGGACGTAAAAAAGTAGCTGAAGTTGTAGCAGGTGATATCTGTGCAATTATAGGTGTAGAAGGATTTGAAATTGGAGATACTATCGCCGATCATGAAAATCCAGAAGCGTTACAAACTATTGCAATTGATGAGCCTACTATGAGTATGTTGTTTACAATTAACGACTCACCATTTTTTGGAAAAGAAGGTAAATTTGTTACTTCTCGACACATTAGAGACCGTTTAACTAAAGAATTAGAGAAAAACTTAGCGATGAAGTTAGGTGAGACTGATTCTGCTGATAAATTCATGGTTTTTGGTCGTGGTGTATTGCACTTGTCTGTTCTTATCGAAACGATGAGAAGAGAAGGGTATGAGTTGCAAATTGGACAACCACAAGTTATCATCAAAGAAATTGATGGTAAAAAATGTGAACCAATTGAAGAATTAACCATTGATTTACCAGAATCACTTTCAGGAAGAGCTGTAGAGTTTGTAACTTTACGTAAAGGTGAGATGTTGAGTATGGAAACCAAAGGGGAACGTATGATTATCAAGTTCAATATTCCATCTCGTGGAATTATTGGATTGCGTAATCAATTGTTAACCGCTACGGCTGGTGAAGCCATTATGGCACACCGTTTTATTGGATATGAACCATTTAAAGGAGAAATTTCTGGACGTAATAAAGGATCTCTAATTTCTATGGAAAAAGGAAAAGCAATTCCGTATTCTATCGATAAATTACAAGATCGTGGAAAATTCTTTGTGGAGCCAAATGCTGAAATTTACGAAGGTCAGGTAATTGGAGAAAACTCTCGTGGAGATGATATGTGTGTGAATGTAACCAAGGAGAAAAAACAATCGAATGTTCGATCTTCAGGAAATGATGAAAAAGCGAGAATTATTCCGCCAATTATCTTTTCATTAGAGGAAGCATTGGAATACATTCAAAAAGATGAATATGTTGAGGTTACGCCAAAAAATATTCGTTTACGTAAAATTTATTTGACAGAAACAGATAGAAAAAGATTTAAAGTATAACTATTCCTCTATCTAAATCATAAAGAAAACCACCAATTAATTGGTGGTTTTTTTATTTATAAAAGATTCTATTTATCGTTTTAAACTAAAATGCCCTTTTACTTCTCTACCATCCTCTAATTTTAAAGTGAACCAATAATCATCTGCTGGTAAAGGTTCTCCATTTAAAGTTCCATCCCAACCTTGGCTTGAAGGTGACACTTGTTTTAATAGTTTTCCGTAACGATCAAAAATATAGAGAATTGATTTAGAACTAAAACTTGCATTAACACCTTTTATATTCCAATAGTCATTGTACCCGTCTCCATTTGGAGTAAAAAAATTAGGCACTCCAATTACTGCAATTTGTTTGGTTGTAGTACCACATCCGTTTTTATCAATTATATAAATATCGTGGATTCCAGCTGCCACATTTTCAAACAGATTCGAAACTTGATAGGGTCCTGATGGCGCATCTAAACTATATTCAAAATCTCCTTGTCCGGATACGTTTACCCTAACTGAATTTAGTTCTGTTAAATCAACAATTTCAACACTTTTGATTGTGGCAATATCTGAAGCAGTTACGTTGATACTTCTAGTTCTGAAACATCCAGCTGTAGTGGAAACTGTTACTAAATAATCTCCCTCCTTATTTACATTTAAATTATAGTTATTCTCGTTAGGAATTATTCTTCCGTCTTTACTCCAGGTATACGTATAGTTTGTTGTAGGACTTGCATCAATAATATCTGCATTAAGATCAACAAAAAAAGAGGGTAAATTGGAACAAACTAATTGATTATCATGACCATCATCGTTTGTGTCGATAGCCGGTTTTGGATTTACTTTTAATTTAACATGTGGCCCTAATCCAAAGCAGGAATTATCAGCAATGCTTTCTACTCTAACCCAAATAATTTGTTCATTAGGGTAGCCAATATTGCGATAGTTAGTTGTGTTTGTTATGGCATTTGTTTCTGACAACGCATCGGCTTCATTGCTATAATATTTTATCGAGTATTGATTTAATGGAGGTAACAATAAGTTTTCAATAGCAAGAGTTGTACTACTGAAGTCAAATTGAGCAATACCATCAACATCTGTGCTTATACTACTGACTAAATCGTCGCAGATATCAAATTGTCTTGTAAAACTCGCTGGAATTTGAGTAGAGGAAACGATAAGTTTTATTTCAGAAATACTAAAGCAATTATTTGGATTTTCAACTCTAACCCAAATAGATTTAGTATTGGTAGTGTATGCTGTTGGATTAGTTATTTGGGTAGTAGTGTCTTTTGTAGCTGCCCCAGAAGGTGAGGTAAAATAAGTAAAAGTTTCAGTTGCTACGTTTGTTGAAATGAAACTATTTTTTTCGGTTAAGTTAAAATCGGAAATTCCATCTGAATTATCATCGCATTGTTTTAATTCAATGACAGAGGTCAAAGTAGGCAACGCGTATACGGTTAATGATGTAGTACTAGAAATCAAACCGCAACTATTACCCGTTTTATTTAGCTCAACACGATATTGGTACCCATTCATGGTATTCGAAACATTAGTTATCGTTAATGTATTGGTAGTTGTTCCAGAATAGGTTGGATTATTGACCAGATTGATCCAATTTACGCCATCGTTTGAAAGTTGCCATTGATACGTATTTCCTGGGTTGTCAACTACAGTAATTGTCGCATTTTGCAATTCACAAGTTGGAGAAACAATGGGTTGTGTTGTAATTACAATTGGTGCAGTAATCAAATAATTTGGATTTGGGATACTATAAGGAGCACCAATAACTAGTCCGTTTTGATTTACTGAAATTGGTGCAATTCCAAATCTTCCATCGGAATCTCCATCACTAAATCCTGCTTCTAAAACATCATAACAGTTGTCTTTATCACTGTCTAAATCTCGGTAATTGGGAATTCCGTCCGCATCTTGATCTGTATTTGTTTCGATTTCATCTTTGACCCCATCATTATCACTATCTAGGTCTAAATAGTCTGAAATAGTATCACTATCAGAATCTTGAGGTATTGTACCCGTTCCAAAAACATCATAAAGCCCATCTTTGTTTACATCAGCAGTAGAATTAGCAACTAGTGTGTTTGGTTGTGATTCAATTAGGTCTGAAATTCCATCGTTATCAGAGTCAGTATCTAAAAAATCAGGAGTTGTATCTGTATCTGAATCTTTGGGGATGCATTTTGCTTTTATAGTAAAACTTACTATGTTATTTTTTGTTTCAGATAAATTCTTATGAATAAAAGTAAGTGAACTTGTTTGATGTGATTGAAAACTAAATGTTCCTGTTCCGGCGGCAAGTGGAGTTGTGCTATTCAAACGGAATCGGATTTCAAATGAGGAATATTCGGTCACACCGCTTTCATACACTCCGTCATAGTTGGTGTCGATTACTAATTGATTGTTAGGGTTCAAAACAGTTAAAGTTTTATCTGTATCTGATTTTACAATAAATTCTCCATCTGAATTTAAAAGATCACTTAAATTTGCGGAACTTACATATTCCATTTTCAAAGAAATAGGGTCGGTAAAAATAATTTTATATTCTAACGAATTACCTATCCCAATAGGAACTTCACTAATAAAGTCGCCATTGTTTTTTGGAACTATAGCTGCAGAACTTGTTGTTGGGACTTTACTAATACTATTAGAATAGGTATTAGAATAGTTATTTTTTACTATAGTTGTTCCAGTTAGATCTAGATCTAAATCCCCAAAGGACTCTTCGCAATTAGTTATTCCATCGTTATCAAAATCCAAATCAATATTATCCGGAACTGAATCGGTATCCAAATCAATAGAACAATTACTAACAGGAATTTTATCAGATAAGTTGCTTGTGCTACAACTAGGTATACTTCGTTTTACTTGATAGTAACCTGGTGTTAATGGGGTAAATGTATTTCCCGTTTCGCCAACAATATCTACCCCATTATTGAGCCATTGATAGGTGTAATCTACATCTGGTTCAGTTTTAAGTGTGATATTAGGAATGCAACTACCTGAAAATGAAGTTGCATTAGCGATTGAAAGTTCTGGTTTGATGTCAAAGCCAGAATAATAACTTCCATAAGTGGCAAAATTATTTGTTCCATAATAGGAAACATAAACTTGTTTAGTTGATTTTATAGCTATATTTCCGGTAAGTCCAGAAACGGAATAATAAACAAAATCTGGTTTACCATTAATTGGAATTGGCGATGCAGTTGTTGGTACGTCATTAATTAATACTGTCGCACCAGTTTCTGTTACAATATTAACTACACCAACATAATTTCGGCTCCCAATTAAGTTTATTTGCGGAATATTATCTACAATTTTTGGCGTTGAACAGTTGAGAGGAGGTACAAAAAACAAATTTTGATTGGCATTTGAAAGATTTTCTCCTGTACTTTGATAAGCAAATACATTTTTTGAGGTTTTAATATATAAGTTGTTATTTATAAATTGACCACCATCTAAAACATATTTATCTCCAGCTTGAATTGTAGCTATTGCGGAAGTACTTCCATTGACAAAAATTTCGGTATTATCTGAATCAGCTATTAAGAGTACTCTCTCCAATACATCAGTACCTTTTCCTTTTATAAAGATGTAATCGGAACCAATTTTATCTGCTCCAACAATTTGATCGAAACCAATATCTCTACCTGGACTACTTCCGCCTGATGCATTAGTAGGATCATTCGTTCCTCCAAAAGAACCACTATTGACAACAATATTTTTATTTGATTCAATTAATGCTCCAATTAAATTACTTCCAGTATTACTATTAATAGCAAGAATATAACCTTCGTTTTTATTAAGAAGAATTGGAGGATCTGAAGCATTATATGGTGTGCTATTGGCTAGCATCGTTCCATTAGGGATATTAGAAATTTTAACCTCCGTATTATTTTCTGTAGCGAGAATAGAAAAAAAGTTCAATAATCCAGATATATTGGAACTATTCAACATGGCTCCAGCTCGGAATCTTTTACCCAAGCCACTTATTCCTTTTGCTACTAATCCACCGGCTTGATTAAAACCACCAGCATTAGTCCTAACATTGGCATAAACCAATCCTTCACTTTCAATTATGAATCCTTTATTTGTCACTTTTCCAGTATTGGAACTTGATTCAAATAATTGGGTATTGTCACCGTCACCAATAAAGTACCTATAGGGTGTAGCTTTGTTTACTGTTGCTGAAATTGTAGTACCTCCAATAAGTATTATTTTAAATTTCACATCTTGAATACTAGGAGTTGAAATATAAATATAATGATCTTGAGGAGTGATCACTGAACTGCTTGTTAAAGGTGGTATGTAGTGAGTTTTACTAAACTGTGGAAAGCAGTTTAATGAAAACAGTAGTATGAATAGCAGTGGTATTTTTTTCATTTGCTAAAAATAATTAAAATACTTTACCTTTTTAAACTAAAATGACCATTAATTACTTGATTTTCATTTAGAATTAGACGAAACCAGTAATCATCGGCAGGTAAGAGATACCCATTCAATGTACCATTCCAGCCGTTAGAAAGCGAATTCAATTGTTTTAACAATTTGCCATAGCGGTCATAAATATAAATTACTGCAGTAGGATAATTATCTAAGTCCGTGATTTTCCAAACATCATTACTCCCATCTCCATTAGGTGTAAAAAAACTTGGATAATCTAGAATGGTAAATGGATAGGAGGCATAATCACAAGTAGCGGTATTTCGGATGTAGGCATTATAATTACCTTTAGGAACTCTTGTAAATTTTGCGCTATTTTGGTATTGAATCCCATCTATAGAAAATTCATAGTTGGCTGAAGTCGAAGGTGTAATTAATTCTATAGAATTTTTACCTCCGCTAAACTCTTTGATAATAGGGGGAGGCAAACTATTTAAATTTTGACTACTTGCTAGTGTTTTTAGAGTGATTGTAGCGGTTTCTGAACAACTTAATTTTGAATTAATTCCTTTGGCATACACAATTTGGTCACCCGAATTTGTTTTTTCAAATACTTTAGGATTAGTTATTTCAATAGTTAGAGCACTATCTTCATAATACTTTGAAATAGTAGTGTCTGGGTTATTATTAGCCATTATTGTATTCAAAGATGTCAAATCAAAAAATGCAGATCCTGAACCATTATCGTCACATTTGGCAAGTTGTACATCTTTAAGATTCATGCCAATTGAATATTCAATTTTGATTTGTCCAATAAAATTACACCCACTTGAGTCGGTTACCTCTACTTTGTAAGTTCCTGCTTGGTTTACCAATAATGAAGGATTCGTTTCCCCTGGTAATGGAGTGCTAGCCCCATCTTTATACCATTTAAAAGTGTTTCCTGAATTGGATATTTTCGTTTGAATCTCAAAGGTTTCACCATTACAAATCGAGGTTTTATCAACAACTAATCGGTCTTTTCCCAAATCAATAGTTGAAGTAAAACTTCCAGCTTCAATAAATACTGCAGAGAATTGTGCCCGACTTCTATCTTCTGCAATGACAAACTTAATTTTGTATTTATGTCCAATTTCTAATTTACTTTTTGCATTCAAAATTGTAGTTTGTCCGGCATAATTGATTGGACTTAAATTCGTTAAGTTTGTATTGTATTGGCCAAAATATTTTTCATTTTTAGCTTCACATTTTGTTAAAGTTGGGTCGGATGACGAAATAGCAGGATGTATATTTTTTGAAGAAACTGCTGTACCATCAGGTAATGTAGCTATATTACTATAATTGCTATTTGTTGTAACATCTTTAATTAAAATGGCTAAGCCATCAGAATAGTTACATGGGTAATCTCTGATGTATTCATTGGATGCAAATAGGTAATTAAAACTTAAATAGTTAGCTTTTGATTCAAATTCAAATTCTAAAGTCGTAGCGTTTAATGAATTGATGCCAAGAATTGCATCCAAATTTGAATCACCGCTCCAACTAGCAACACTTCCACTGAAACCAGGATCATAAGGCCCTTTTGAATTCTCACTTTCCCAGGTACTTAATACTATTCCTGAAGTAAAAGGGAAAGTACTTCCATTTTTGTTGAATGTTGCAAAGCTTTTTTTAATAGGAGAACCTGAAGCTGTTGCAGGATAAATGGTTAGGCAAGATGAAGTATTAGTGAGTACTTGGACTAATTCATCAGCTGTTTTTGTCGCATCAATAGTGATCGATTGCGCCGAAATCACAATTGGATAACAGCTGAGTAATAAAAAAAAAGATGTTTTTTTTGTCCACTTCATCACTAAACAAATATACTACAAAACTCTTTTTAGAGTTGCGAAAGGAAAAGGAATACTTAAATTATTTTGCTGTCAATTTTTCTGTAAATTTGTTAGAAATACTATTCCAATGAGTGAAGAACCATTAATGATTTTCAAAAAGCCTTCGTATCCTATTAATGAAGCATTACAAGATTACTTAGAACGTTTTGATCGAATTTCTAAATTCCCAATCTCATATGATGATTTGTTGCGTTTTTCGGGTTCTATTAATGTCTATGATAAAGAGGATCAGGATACTTTGTGGGTTCGAGTGTATTACAACGAATTTGAACGTGAAGAAATTGATTTAACTTTGAAAAAAATCTATTCGTTATTGCATTCGGACGGGAATTTAGATATCATTAAATTCTTGAATGTCGACTCGATTGACTATTGTACTTTTGGAAATTCAAAACCTTTTCGTATTAAAATTCGAAATATTCTCAATGATAACTACACTCATTTTTATGTCAAAAAAGCCGATGCCTCTCGGGTATATGGTTTAGAATTGGAACATATTTTATCCCCTGACAAGATTAACTTTTTAGTCCATCAAGACACTTTGATTGAGGAGCATATCATGGGAATTGCAGGAGATGTATTTATCAATACGCATCTGAAGAATTGTACTGAAACCGAAAAGTCGCAAATCGCAAAGGAGTTTGTGAAGTTCAACGAACGCTCTATGATTCGCTTATTGGGTGATATGCGCGCGTACAATTATGTGGTGATTCCTATTCACGATTTTGATCAAGTAGTGTATCGTATTCGTGCTATTGACTTTGATCAACAATGTTATGAAGGTAATTTTAAAGTATACCGACCTCAGTTTTTTAAAGAGAATTATCCGATGGTGAAATTGGTAAAAGACAAATTACAAGAGAGTTCCATCAACCAATATAAAAATGAAGAACGTTCGGTTTTGGCTAAACGAATTCACTCGGCCGAGAATAGAATTAAACGCTTATTAAAAATTATGGGAGAAGATACATTGTCTACACCTGATCATTTGGAACAGTTAAAAATAGAATTGTATCGCTATACCAACGATTTGAATTTTAAGAAAGCCAAAACAATGGGAAATATTATGAATGCTTCGTTTCAATATATTACTCGAAATTTCAAAAACGTTAATCCGTTTAAGTCGTATTGATTTAAAAATTTGATTTTAAAAAGAAAAGTATTGTCATTCCGAATTTATTTCGGAATCTATAAATTTTAAATGTTAATTATTAGAAACTGAAACAAGTTCAGTTTGACAAGATTTAGACTTTGATGTTTGCTATTGTTTAGTTTTTCTCTTCTTTGTTAAAGTAGACTAAGTAATAATACATTTGCTTTTCTTCGTCCCAACCTTTTTCTACAAATTTTTCGGCACTTTCTGGGTTAATGAAATCCATTTTAATTTGGATGTGTGTATCTAAATTGATGACATTTTTAATGGACTTTCTAGCATCTGAAACGGCACCATTTGCAATAGGGAAGGTAGTGATATCTTCAATGCTGTATTTGTCTCCCTTATCTACTTTATAGTTTTTAAACTCGGGAATCAAATCGGGATTGTCTAAGACTTCGTTCAAGAAATTAGTTTCCTCAAACTGGTCGTTTTTGGCAAAATAATTTACTGAACGATTCATGAACATGACTTCTTCTTTTTTGTCTTCGGCAGGGAAAACGACATCTTTGGCAAAGCCTTGACAGAATTTCAAGTATTTTTTAGTGATGTAATTCTCATCTTCAAAAGCATCTACCGCTAAGAAATGTTCTAACCAATAGCGCGCATCGTAACGGTTACTATCTACTGTCAAGATTTTATACCCTTCTTCTTTTTTGTAGTTGAAAATCAAACAGCCTTTGTCCAATTTATTCAAACTTACACCGTGTTGTAATATCATTTCCAAGTGAGTGTCTTTCTCTTCAAATTGCAAGAAATCTGCTTGGATTTCACTTTTGAAAATACCGATAGCATCTACCACATTGTTGTCAATAGCAAGGTTGGTTAAATAGGTAACATATACCTCTCCATTCTTAATATGTGGGTGATTGGATTGTTCAAACAAATGTTTGGTAATTTGCTTTGAAACCTCATGAACAGTAGACGGGTTATCAAATATTTGAGAAGCGAATTTGTACATTTCGTTGTAATCCAAATCCACTTCATGCGCAAACTGAAAATAGTTTTCTTCTTTTTCTCTGAAAGGTTTAAAGAAAAATTCTTTGATCAAAGGAACAATTTCATCGTTTAAATTGAAAGGTTGCTCAGATAAAAAGATCGCTTCGTTACGGCTTTTATTTCCCACACGGTGAATAGAAAGTGAATCGATGTGGGTATTGAATAAGTTAATCATTTTATTTTACTATTTAAGAGTGTAACAGCTTAGTAGTTTACTAAGTTGATGAGTTTAAAAGTTTTATTTTTTAATACTTTTAACCATTTACCTTTTAACCCTGTTTAATTCCAATTTTCTTCGTAACCAAAATCTTCAAAGCTGTCATCGCCTTCAAACATGTCTAGATCGTCTTCGTCTAAATCATCTTCAAATTCGCCATAGATATCATCATGCATATCGGCTTCAAAGTTTTTTTCAATCGCTTCATCAGGCATTTCTCCATGAGAAAAAAGTGTTTCAGGATATAAAGCACCAGCTAGTTGTTCTTCAACTGCAGCTAATTCTACCAAGAAAGTCCACATGTTAATAAAGTCATATACGTAGATAATTTTGGTATTTTCTTTATCCAATAGATCAGATAATTTATAATCGCTCATGATGGTTTGTTCGCCAGGGACATCGCCTGCGTCAAACATCGGAATTTCATCTTCCTGATTCCAAGTGTCATCACAAGTATAAAATGAAGCTACTTCCATTCCGTCAAAACCAAATGAATTGAAGATAGCGTTGTGTAAATCTTCTAAAGTGTCTTCAGCAAGTATTGCAATATCTCTAAAAATATCTTCTTCTGCATCTAGAATTACTCTGAATTTATAAACCATAATCGTTGTTTTTATAGAAAGTTCAAAGGTAAATTATTAATTAGGACACGAGCAAAATAAATCTAATTTATTTTGAGAATTGGCGAATTTCTATTGACTAAGTTTGTTCTTTCTACAATTCATCCTGATTATTTGACAATTCGGTTTTTCTTATTTTTATACTTGAATTCTTTATAGCAATTTTGTCTTGTCAAAATAGAATAGAAACAATATGATTCGAATAGTCATTATATTAACCTTAAGTTTGATCGCTGTTTTGCGACAACTTTTTACATTAATCTAAAAATTATGATTGATAAATTAATTAAAGAATTTCCGAGAGCTTTTGTAATTTCAAATTTAGTTTTTGTTGTTTTGCTTGTATTTAAATTAGCTGCTGGTGTAGCAATTGAATTCAACAGCAGTTTGGTAGTTTTTTATTTGTATACTACTCTATATAGCTTTAGTTTGTACTATGCCAATGCTTTCTTATTTATAGTCTTAGATGAGCAATTTGTCCACAATCGTTTTTCTGCTCAACGTATTGGTTTAGGATTGCTGTTTTCGTTTCTAATTTCAACAGTAATTATATTTTCACTGCGAATTTTAGAAGATGTCTTTATAGAAGGAGAAAGTTGGAACAACTTCATAAATACCAACCATCCATTTGATTATTTAATTTCGATTGTAATGACATTTTTCGTTACATTGGTATTCCATGTATTTTATTTCTACAAATCATTTCAAGAAAATAAAGTCCAAGAGCAAAAAATAATTGCGACTACTGCTAATGCGCAATTTGAAAGTTTGAAGAATCAAATTGACCCTCATTTTCTTTTTAATAGCTTGAATGTATTAAGTTCTTTGATTGAAGAAAATCCTGAAAACGCACAAAAATTCACGACTTCCTTATCCAAAATATACCGCTATGTTTTGGAACAAAAAGACAAAGAGCTGATAGCTGTTATTGAAGAATTGGCTTTTGTATATATATACATGCAGTTATTGGAAATGCGATTTGAGAATAGCATATCGTATGAATTGCCTGAAATAGTAAGTGAGGATGCTAAAGTAATTCCGTTATCATTACAATTGGTTTTGGAAAACTGCATTAAACATAATGTGGTAAGTAGTTCAAAACCATTACATATTACGATCCGAATTGAAGAAAATCAATTGGTGGTTGAAAATAATTGGCAAAAGAAAGACGTTTTGTCTGGCGGAAAAGGAGTGGGCTTGCAAAACATTGTTAATCGCTATGCTTTATTGACGGATCGAAAAGTCAAAATTACGAATGATGAAAAATTCTTTACAGTCTATTTACCCATATTAACTAAACAACTCACTAAGATGAACACAACTAATTTTACCGAAGAAGATATCGCTTATGCTCGAGCTAAAAAAAGAGTGGAACAATTGAAAGGATTTTATGGAAATCTTACTTCGTATTGTATCGTTATTCCAACATTAGCACTAATTAATTATAACACCTTTTGGGGATTTCAGTGGTTTTGGTTCCCTATGTTGGGTTGGGGATTAGGATTATCTTTTCATGCCTTTGGTGTTTTTGGCTATGGAAAATCCTGGGAAGAACGAAAGATCCAAGAGATTCTAAACAAGGATAAAAACAATAATTGGGAATAATATTTAAATAAGTCAGCAACATGGAAAATTTAAATTCAGATCAAATCCGTTACGAAGAAGCGGTAAAAAAAGTAAAAAAGCTTAAAGGTTTTTATACACATGCAATTGTTTATCTCGTAATCAATATTATGTTTGTCATTTTAAACGTTCAAAATTTGGAACCGGGAGAAAGTTATTTTCAATTCAAGAACTTTATAACTGCCTTTTTTTGGGGTATAGGTTTGTTGGCCCATGCCATGGGAACGTTTATTCCGTATTTTATCCTCGGAAAAGATTGGGAAGAGCGCAAAATCAAACAATTGATGGAACAAGAACGCAAAGCGAATAAGTGGGAATAAATACATTTTTGAATTTTATTTAAAATGAATATAATCATTATTGAAGACGAAAAACCAGCGGCTCGTTTGTTAGAACGCAAAATCGAAAAGCTAGGCTATTCTATCACTACTTTATTGCATTCGGTGGAGGAATCATTACTTTGGTTTCAAAATAATTCTCATCCCGATTTGATTTTTTTGGATATCCAATTGTCCGATGGTTTGTCGTTTGAAATTTTCGAAAAAATCGATATCAAAAGTGCCGTAATTTTTACAACTGCTTATGACGAATATGCGTTGCGTGCTTTCAAATTGAATAGCATCGATTATTTATTGAAACCCATCGATGAAGAGGAATTGGCCACAGCAATTTCAAAATTTGCGAACCAATTCCAAGTGAATAGTGTTTCCAATTTAGATTTTGAAGCCATAAAACGAATGTTGGTCAATCCCATTTCCAAAGAGTACAGAAAACGATTTTCGGTTAAAATTGGCCAACAAATTAAAGTAATTGATGTAGCTGAAATTGAATGTTTATACAGCGAAAATAAAGGTACTTACATTCATACATCAGACAATAGAGATTATTTGATTGACAGTAGTTTGGAAGTAGTAGAAGCAGAGTTGAATCCAAACGATTTTTTTCGAATCAGTAGAAAATATATTATCCCGTTGCAATCCGTAAAAGAGATACAGGTGTATTCCAATTCGAGGTTGAAAATCAGTTTACCTACCTACAAAGCAGATGAGGTTATTGTCGCTAGAGAACGTGTTTCGGACTTTAAAGAATGGTTGGGTTAATTAATTGAAATAGGTTTTTCGAATACCAATCAAAATCAAAATCAAAGCCGAATAGGCTATAAAAAACGGAACAATCCATTCAATTTGTCCCAAAGGCAAAAGCACTGCAATAATTAGCAACTGAAATCCCAAACCATATAAGGAAACTAGTGTCATGAACCAGTTGGGTAATGTTTTTACTCGGTACGCATCGCTGTCCATGGCGTGAATGATTTTATCAAAACCTCCGTATACCACCGTATAAATTTTAAATAAAATATCGACTGATTTTTGGGATTCTCCAGGTAATGCTCTTGGTGTTTTGTATTCAAAAACTTTACTAGTGGTATCACCTCCAACCGATTTGTTTCTCAATATGACATAGTAGTAATTGTATAAAGTGCCTTGCAATTGGATACAAAAAAATGCAATTAAAGTAAGCCATAAAGGGGTTTGAGAGATATAACATATCGTCATTAAGAATAGAAAATTCAAAATGATATCAAATACACTATCTAAATACCGTCCCGAATAGGAAGGCGTATTTTTTAAACGGGCCAACTCACCATCAGCAGCATCTATTCCGGATTTGAGTACAATAAAAAAACCAGCCCAATTGTAATGATTGTTGCCAATACAATACATGGCTAGTAACCCTGCAACCCCAAATAGAAGAGTAACATGAATAGGAGTAAAGCTCGTGTTTTTTAGGCTATTGGCTAGTAATTTTCCAAAAGGTCTTCCATAATCGGATAAATCTAAAAATTTATCTTGAGCGGCTAGTTTGGACATTGATTATGGTTAAAATGATATTGTGACACTATAGTCGAGTAATTAACGGGTTATTTTTTTCGAGTTTTCCAATACTAAATAGAATTGCAACCCGAAAATTAGCGTCGCCATTACGATATGAATTGTTTGTGAACCTAAGGGGAAATTAAAATAATACATGGCAATTCCAGATAGCACCTCTATACTTAGTAATGCGATTATCCAATTTATTTTGTTAAAACTGAGATTCAATTTTCTGTTTCTCCAAAATAAAAAGGCATTGGCACAAACCACTAAAATTGAAAAACTACGGTGAGTATAAAAACCTCCTTTTGGGTTTTGCAACCAAATTTCTTTAGGTAATCCTGCTTCTACAATTGTATCTACCGATTCTCGAACTTGAGTTCCAAAAATAATTTGTACAATGGTCAAACCCATCGCGGCAATTAAAATCCATTTGAACTCATTGTCAATTATTGCAGGTCTTTTTTTCTCTTTAACAGCATATATCACATACAATTGTACTGCAACAATAAGTAAGGCAGCTAGCATATGTGTTGTTATTTTATAAGGATTCAAAACTGAATCTACCACGGTTTTCCCTAACCAAGCTTGGAATCCCATTAAGAAACAAATCAATAGATTTAAGAAAACTAATTGTTTCTTTTCTTTCCAAAAACCGAAAGAGAAAACTAAGGCAATTAGACAGGCAATTCCAGCTAAGGCACCCACTAAACGGTTGAGGTATTCTACCCAAGTGTGGAATGGATTGAAAATAGCATAATCGTGTTTGGTGTATTTTTCCCAGTGTGAACTCTCAAAATTCTTAGGTGCTACAAAATGGTCTTTGGCTACTAAAAGCGTTTCGTCTTTGATAATCACTTGACCTTTAGAATATTCTTTTCCAGTGGTGTATAACAATTCTTTTTCTTCTGTAGGCGGGATGTAATAGCCAAAGCATTTTGGCCAATCGGGACAACCCATTCCAGACCCAGTCATTCGGACTAATGCGCCTGCAATAATCACTAAATACACTAAAACTAAGGCTGCTTTTGCCGAAGGAAGAAATCGTTTTTTCATGATTAATTTACTTTTTGTAAACCTAGTTTTTCTGCTCTTTTTATTATAAAGTTGTATGCGGCTTGGTAGTCATTTGGAATTTCCCCTTCCAAAATAGCTTCTTTTACGGCTTCTTTTAATACACCAATTTCTCGAGACGGTTTCAAATCAAAAATCGCCATAATTTCTTCACCAGAAATGGGTGGTTGAAAATTCCGAACATGGTCTCGCGCTTCTACTTCGATAATTTTTTTTCTAACAATATCAAAGTTGTTATGGTATTTTTTGAATTTAGCCGGGTTTTTAGTGGTAATATCCGCTTCGCAAAGCGTCATTAAATTATCGACATCTTCGCCTGCATCAAAGACTAATCTTCGCACCGCTGAATCGGTTACTAAATCCTCTGCTAAAACAATAGGTCTGGAACTCATCATGACCATTTTTTGAACAAATTTCATTTTTTGGTTCAAAGGCATGTGCAAACGCTCAAAGATTTTTTTGACCATTTTTCCGCCTAAAAACTCATGTCCATGAAACGTCCAGCCTTGTTTTTTATTGAAACGTTTGGTTGGTGCTTTGCCAATGTCGTGTAACAAAGCCGACCATCGTAGCCATACATCATCGGTATTCGGACAAATATTATCGACTACCTCTAAGGTATGGTAAAAGTTATTTTTATGGGTATGACCTTCAATTTCTTCTACTTGATTTAAAGCAGTCAATTCAGGTAAAATGATATCCAAAAGTCCTGTTTTGTATAATAATAAAAAACCAATAGAAGGTTTTTCCGTAGAAAGGATTTTGTTTAATTCATCTACAATTCGTTCTCCAGAAATAATGGAGATACGTTCTGCATTTTTGGAAATAGAAGTCAATGAATTTTCTTCGATTTCAAAGCTCAATTGAGCAGCAAAACGAATCGCGCGCATCATTCTTAATGGATCATCTGAATAAGTGATATCTGGATCCAGAGGCGTTTTGATGGTTTTGTTTTCCAAATCTAAAACACCATCGAACGGATCTACTAAATCTCCAAAATTGTTTGGGTTTAGTGACAATGCCAAGGCATTTATCGTAAAATCACGTCGGTTTTGGTCGTCTTCCAAAGTACCGTTTTCAATTACTGGATTCCGACTTTCGAAATGATAGGATTCTTTTCTGGCACCAACAAATTCAATTTCGGTATCTTCAAAACGGAGCATGGCAGTTCCATAGTTTTTAAAAACTTGAACTTTTGGTTTTTTTGGAAGCAATTCAGATACTTTTAAAGCCAATTCGATTCCGCTACCAACAGCAACAATGTCGATATCCTTTTTAAATTTCCTTCCCAAAACTAAATCCCTAACAAATCCACCAATAACGTAGCTTTCTACATTAAGTTCAACTGAAGCTTTGGATATGACTTCAAATATGGTATTGTGTAAGGCTGATTTGTAGTTCATGTATTAATTTGAAAATTTCAAATTAGAGTACTTACTTTCTAATCACTTTGACTTGAGCGTCGCTCGTAAGTTTTATGATTGTTGAAGGCTTTCCTGCAATTTTTTCGTGCTGCAAATTTACAACATAGTCTACACCTTTTATAATTTCGGGACTAATTTCTTTAAATGATTTTGGAGTCGGTTGTCCCGATATATTGGCTGAAGTAGAAACCAAGGGTTTTTTCATTCGTTCCATTAACTTGAAACAAAACGGTTCTTTTACCAATCGAATTCCAAGAGTTTTATCTGGTGCTATTAAATTAGGCGCCACATTTCTTGGATTGTCCAATACTAAAGTGGTTGGATTTTCAGATAAATCTAAAATTTGCCACCCTACTTCTGGAATTTCTTTGAACACATTATATATCATTTTTTCACCATTCATCAGGCAAATCATACTTTGTGTTTCGGCTCTTTTTTTGAGTTGGTAAATTTTTGCTACCGCTTCAGGATTGGTAGCATCACAACCAATTCCCCAAACAGTATCAGTGGGATAAAGGATAATTCCTCCATTTTTAATTACTTCAAAGGCATTAAATACTTCTTGATTAATATCCATTTTATTGTTAATTTAATTGATATGCTACCATAAATCCTACTCTGTAAATTAGCCATTCGCCACTTTTATTATATTTTATAGCGCCTTCATATCGTTCATTTGTGCCAATTGTATACCCTTTGTAAAAACCTTGATGTGAACCCCCACCAAAAAAACAATCTAGATGTATCTTTTCATTAATTTTTGCATTGTAGCCAATGGTAGATCCCATAATATAACCAACTCCTTTTTCGTATTTATTGGTGTTTAAATAATTCCATTTTTGAAAATTGAAAAGAGTTGCACCTATATGACCTCCAATATAAAACCCATTGTTTTTTTCTTTGAAATGATAGCGATATTCTGGAACAAAAATGTAAAATTGCCTTGGGTTACTTTTTATTGATTTCCATAAAGAAGCGGTAACATCAAATTGGAAGGTTGATTTTTCTCCAATACTAGTTTCTACGCCTACATTTGGAATAGTCAATAGTGTGGTCAATACGTTTCCTTTTAAATACGTTTGAGCATGGGTATAACCACAGATAAATACTGATAAGAAGATTAAAATTTTCTTCATTTAAAGGGAATAGTTTTTTATTTTATTATTTCCTGCTTAACCTTTTTCGGAACCAAAAAATAATATGGTTATTGATTTCCATCAATTGTTGTATTAAAACCGATTTTGATTTGTTTTTTTCTGCTACAAAATGAACAGGTACGTATTTTACTTTTAATTGATGATGATCGACAAAAACGTTAAGTAATCGTTCAGACATAAAGCCTAATACTCTTTCTTGATAAGGATTACTAGAAATAGTTATTTCCTGTTCCACTTTTTCAAGTATGGAAAACAACCAACTTGTGTAGTTTGAAGTTAATTCTTTACTTGCCACAAACATATTAAAGGGAGAGAATGAATTGGTTTCAAATAGTGTTTTTTTAAATGAAGCTTCATACTCAGGATATAAGGCAATTACCGTTTTTTCTAAGACATCAAAATCTTCAGGTAAATGGGATAACGAATAGTGACTGTACAAAGATCGTGTTTTGACTATTTTTTTTGGTAAAATGATGTCATAGCCTTCTAAATTATTTTCATTATAACAATAATTTTGAAAATGATTCGAAAAGTACTCTTCGGTTATATTTATGATTTTATTAGCGGTTTTTGTCCCTGAAAAATCAAAAAAACGTCGGTAATGGCAAAGACCAATAGTAGATACTTTATCTAGATTTTTCCATGCCCAATACAGTGCGGTTAGTTCGCAATAGTTTTTGTTTTTAGAACTTATGTTAGTACCAGTATTGTCTAATTGATAGGGAAGATCAACTGCACTAATTTCTTTACCTACATGAATTGGCAGAAAAGAATTGTCAGGAATATAATTGAATTCTTTGTGGGTGCAAATAAGAATTTTGGTACTCATAATAGAGAAGAATTATAAAGAATCTTTACTTTTTTTCAAGGCTGATCCAATTATTTGATGCATATCATAGTATTTATATTCGGCCAATCGTCCCCCAAAAATGACATTTTTATCTTTTTCAGCCAAACTTTTATATTGGTTATAAATAGCGTTATTCTTATCGTCATTGACTGGGTAATAGGACTCTTTACCTAAACTCCATTCGTCTGGATATTCATAAGTAATTACCGTTTTCTTTTGGGTACCAAATTCAAAATGTTTGTGTTCGATGATTCGAGTATATGGAATTTTACTTTCAGTATAATTGATTACAGCATTACCTTGAAAATTAGCTTGATCCAGTGTTTTGGACTCAAATTTCAAACTTCGGTATTCTAGGCTGCCAAATTGGTTGTTGTAAAACTCATCAATTTTTCCTGTAAATACTATTTTGTCGGCTATTTGAGTGAACTCTTCGCGTTGTACAAAAAAATCAACTTCTAGTCGGACTTCAATCCCGTCTAATAATCCCTCAATTAATTTATTATAACCACCAATTGGAATGCCTTGGTATTTATCATTAAAATAGTTGTTGTCATAGGTAAATCGAACAGGTAATCGTTTGATAATAAAGGCAGGTAATTCGGTCGCTTTGCGGCCCCATTGTTTTTCTGTATATCCTTTGATTAATTTTTCATAAATATCAATTCCAACTAAAGATATCGCTTGTTCTTCTAAGTTTTTAGGATCCTTTATACCAGATGCTTTAACTTGTTCCTCAATTTTATTTTGTGCCTCTTCTGGAGTCCTTACACCCCACAATTGCTGAAAGGTGTTCATGTTGAATGGCAAGTTATACACTTCATCTTTGTAGAAGGCAACAGGCGAGTTTGTATATCTATTGAACTCAACAAATTGGTTGACATAGTCCCAAATCTCTTTGTCGTTTGTGTGGAAGATATGGGCTCCGTATTTATGAACGTTAATGCCCTCCACTTGCTCACAATAGACATTTCCTCCTTGATGGTTTCTTTTATCAATGACTAAACATTTCTTTCCTTTTTTCTTTGCTTCGTGAGCGAAAACAGCTCCAAAGAGTCCAGAACCTACTATTAAATAATCGTATTGAGACATTTTAACTGGTATTAATTTGAGGTCAAATATAATTTAGATTTAATTATAAATGGTACTGTAGGGCAACTTGTAACTGATAATTGTTTTTATTGTTGGGGATTTGCCACTGATAATGTCGATTTATACTTGTTCCAATTTTTCCATTCACAGTAAATTTCCCGAAATTTTTATATCCATAGGCAGAAAATAATAACTCTACCCATTTTCTATTGTATTCTCCAATACTGTAATCGGTATAAACATCATATGCAAAATCAAGGTTGTGCGAAAATCGTTCACATTGTATTCCCCATACTTCATTTTTTTTCCAAAGACTAAAATCTAAGGTTTGTGAATTACTACCAGGTCCAATACCGGCTCCAATAACTTGACTCATTTGGGTATAGCCATGTCTAACATAGCCATGCATATACCAAGCGCCAGCAGGCCTGGCTATTCGATCAGCGCTTTGTTGTAATTGTGTGTGTTCAAAATTAAATTTTAAATAGCTGTCTGAAGAAGCATTATTTTTGAAAATTTTTGCTAAACCAAATGTTAGTGCTCTTGCATGAGATGGATCTTGAAATAAATCCCATAAATCTTCTTTATGATCATTCCATCCATTTTCAAAGTAAATTTCAGAGTTAGATTCCTTGAATACCCATCTTAAAAATAAAGAAACAATTTGATCGCGTTGTTTGGCATCTTCATTTTTCAAATTTTTCTTTTGGAAAGGCGTGATTACAGGAAAGTAATCGGTAAAACTTTTTCCTAGTTCATTATTGTATATTTGAAAAATTCGGTTCATTCCAAGGTACAAACCAGGTATCCATTTGGGTTGGTAATTGATTGTTAAACCTGATAAATACCGCCATTCTTTGGACTTGGTGTTTTTGTAATTGGTTCCATTTACGATATAATTTTCAATTGGAATATCCAATCCAGATTCGACTAATTTTCCTGAAATGAGTTGCCATTCAAACGATCCAATTGGTGTTTGTACGGGTTTAACAGAATTGAATGTAAAATGTACAAAACCAGGAGCATTATTACTCATAATAAGCGAATTGTATTTACCAGGCCCCCACCAAAGATTTTCATTGGACATACCAAAGTTTACTTTCCCAATAGAATAGTTTAGGGCAGACTGTCCCCAAAATATTTTTTTATATGCTGAAACCCCCAATCGCTCAGGAATATCATAGTTGTTTAAATAATTGAGATAACCCAATCTGACGCGACTGACAACATAGGTTGGAAACAACTCAAAGGCTAGGTTTTCGGCAAACACATATTCAGGATTAAATCGAAAATTAAAATGGTTGTATTTTACTGTAAATCCGGCATTTAATTTCATTTGATATCCTTTTGCAGGAATCATTGCACCATCATTTCTTCCAAAAGGTGCTAGTGTGTTGTATTGTTGGTTTAAAGTTATTGGCAAGTAACTCAATTGAATTTTGTTACTTTTTATGGAATCGTTTTCAATTAATAAAGGTCTAATTGTAAACGAGTTTTCGGATTTATTTTTACCAAGTAATTGCTCGTTACGTAATCGTTCATCCTTAAAATCTATTGATCCTAATGGTATTGATTGCGCTTTTAAATTTTTTGAAAATAAGAATAGAACGAATAGGAATACGACTTTTTTCATGGTTTTTTATTTACAATACTTTTTTCTTTCTGAAAATGAATTTTGAAACTTTTCTTAGCTTGTAACGGTACCAACTATTTTCTCGTAATTTTTTTTCAGCTTTTTTGTGAAGCGCAAGGTTTTCTAAAGCAATTTGGTTTAAATCTACAGGAGATTGTTTGTCAGTATATAATAAGGCAAGCGTATTGAATTTTTTATAGCAATTGTAATAAATACGACTGATTCTTCTGCACTGTGTAAAACTGTTTGGAAAATATTTTTTTGTTATTTGTAACGTATAAATTAAATGTGGATGAGGAACAATGATATCATCAAGTTTTTGTCTATTTACTCCAATTTGTTGACTGGAATGTATTCTATACGAAATTAGGTGTTCATTAATATAATCCAAACTGTTTCTAGAGGCTAATATAAGTGCGATCCATTCATCATGATAAAATTTTTTTTTGGTCAAATCAGGAAAAGGCAAAATAAGATTTACTATGGATTTCTTGATGCATAAAGTAGCCCCTGTAACCATATTCGCATGATGTTTTAATAAACACAATAAGTCAACAGGTTTTTCTAAATTCTTTTCGAAGAAATAAAAGGAATCCCACATATCTGTATTTGGTATAGTTTCATTGAAGTCATTAATCAATTTTCCGTTGGTAAATATGCCTTCTAATGTCTCGTTTCCTTCAAATTTTGCAATTATTTTTTCTACTTTGTAATAATCCCAAACATCATCTTGATCTGCTAAAAAAATATACTCTCCGGTGCATTGAGAAATTGCATTTTCAAAATTCTTTGTACTCTTAAGGTTTTTTTTGTTTTGAAAAAGTTGGATTAAACCGGGATATTTTTCAATATACTCATTTATGATTGCTACAGTAGCATCAGTAGAACAGTCATCATAAATAATAATTTCATCAATTAGTCGCGATTGATTGATAATACTATTTAATTGATCTTTGATGAATTTGGAACCATTATAGGTGCACATTGCTACTGATAACGTCATGGTTTGCGGTTTAATTTACTCTAGATTTACACCCATTTAATGGATTTGTTTTGTAATGAATTTTTAAAAATAGTTAAAATAGTGTCAACTTCTATAGTACTATTAAATTCATGTTGCAATTTACTTATTTGAACAATTGATTTTTGAATTTGCTTTTTGTGTTTAATAAAATCAAACAAACTTTTTAGGATCCAAAATTCTCCTTTGATGAGATGCCATAATAAAGTTGTTGTAACTAATTGTGAATACCATGCTAATTTTCGAAATCCTTTTAAATGTATAGCATGCAAAATAAAACTATTTCTGTAATATGTTTTTTTTACAAGATTTGATTTGTCTATTTTGATTGTGGAGGCACTTACTTTATGAAAGCAAATAGATTGGTGTTCATAGAATAGTTTCCAACCCATTTTCCAAGCTCGTAATCCTAAATCAAAATCTTCAAAATAAAAGGGAGAGTAAATCTCATCAAATCCTTTTAATAATTTTAATTTTTGAGTGCAAATTAATGCATTTGCCCCCGAAAGATAGGTTGTAAATACGGCGTCAGTTAACTTAGTTGAATAATAAAATTTAGTTGCTTTAAGTTTGACTCCTTTAAATCGGGGAAACCTAGCGTAATCCTCAGTTTGTAAACTTTGATAATTTTTTATTTGTCCCATGACACCAAAAGTATCATTGGTGTCAAAATAATTCAATTGGTTTTCAAAATAATTGATTGAAAGTTTGACATCGGAGTTGACTAGAAAAACAAGATCTTTAGTAGCTTTTTCAATTCCTTTATTGCAGGAGTAGGAAAAACCTTTGTTGTTCTTATTTTCAATTATGTTAATAAAAGGAAATTGTTGCTGTAAATATGCAACTGAATTATCTGTTGAATGATCGTCAATAACGATAAATTCATATTCTAAATTCGAAAAGTGAAGCGCTTCAATAATTGACGGAATAAATTCCTCTAAAAGGTCTTTACCATTAAAATTTGGTAAAATAACAGAGATTGATTTTTTTGAAACAGTCACTACAACAAGGATTTGTATACGTTGTAAATGTTTGACGCAATCTGTTCGTCATTAAATTTTTGGACAAAATCATATCCTTTGTCAGCCATTTCTTTTCTTAATTCAAAATTAGTCAACAGTAGGTTTATGGAATTAGTAATCTCGTCTATATTGTTAGTGTCAATGTATAAAGTATTTGGCCCTCCAGATTCGTGAAATACACCGCCTTTGGTTGTAATTACTGGAGTTTTTGAGAATAAAGATTCGATGATTGGAATTCCGAATCCTTCATACAAAGACGGATAAATAAATAAGGTTGCCAATTGATACAAGATAGCTAGTTCTTCAACCTCTACATCGTTTAAAAATAGAATTTTATGTTCTAGATTGTTTTGTTCAATATAGGATTCAATTTTTTTCTTATAAGCAGTAGGTGTGCCAATAATTACTAGATAGGTGTCAATATTTTGTATTGCTTGAACAGCAGATAATATATTTTTTCTGGACTCTACTGTGCCAACATTTAAAATGAAATTTGCAGGCAGCTTATATTTTTCAATGATGTTTTTTTTACGTTCTGAAGAATATTCTTTTTTGAATGCAGGATTACAACCTTGATAAACAACCTTTATTTTCCGCGACGGTACATTAAAGTATTTAATAAGATCCGATTTAGTTTGCTCACTTATGGCAATAACCAAATCCGATTTAGTAGTAGACTTTCTAAATTTATAGAAATAAATTGCGCGATCTAAAAATGAATAATATTGAGGTAAACTCATGAAAATTAAGTCGTGTACTGTTACAATACTTTTAATTTTATTCAGTCCACTAGGTATTTCACCTGATAACCCATGAAATAACTTAATTTCATCTGAAACCAAATCTTTTACAACCCCTTTTTGTCTCCATAAATTATAAAACTTTGAATAAAAAGTGGAAGTAGGTTTTTTCTCAATTACATTACTTTCGTTAGTTTCAAATAAATTTTCATTAGTAGGTATTGGATTATAAAGCAAATAGTTGTTTTCAGGAAAGTAGTGACTAAGAATTCTTACCAAATCTCGGCTATAATTGCCAAGACCAGTTTTATTGTGAAAGATTCTTTTTGCCTCAAAACCTATATTCATATCTAAATTCTAACTTGAGATTTATTATTTTATATGGAACTATTTTTATATAAAACTAATTTTTAAAACATTCAAAAGTAAGTTTTTTCTTCAAATTTACATCTTATTTTTGTAAGTATTTTACTGATCTTGGACTAGTCCATGTTTTTTTAGAAATAGCGTTTCTATAATAGTTGATCAAATTCATAAAAATATAAGTATTCACTTTTAGCTTTGGAATAAAAAAGAACACTATACCAGTGATTGCTAATAGGCATTTTTCAATAAGAAGCGATAGAATTAACAAACTTTGAATTAAATGCTTGTTAAAACCTGATTTATGTTCACTTACAAAAACATGTTTTGAAATAAGAACTTCTGTTTTAGTTAGTGCTTTTGTATTTATATTAATTCGAGTTGCACCACCATGTTTGTGAAAAATATTTGCTGTTCGAATCAAACAAATTTTCCCATTCTTTTCTTGTATTTTTTTGCAAATATCAACATCTTCAAAGTATAGCCAGTATTTTTCAGTCCAACCGTTAACAGTATTGAACCATTCTCTACTCATAAATATTGTTGCTCCTGTAACCCAATCTGGGAAAACTTTTTCTTTGTGAAAATTGAATTTTTTTCGAAGAGAAAAATAATTTACGATTCGGTACAATACTCTTGATAAACCAAAGAGGGTTGATAATTTAGGGAAAAATCTAATTTCGGTATATTTATTATTTGACTCATCTGTTTGTAGACAACTCACAATACCATAATCAGGATTTTTATAGGTAGTTTTCCAAAGTTTTAAAACCGCATCTTTGTTAATAATTGTATCCGGGTTTAAAAAGAATAAATAATTTCCATTTGCATTTGAAGCTCCCAAATTACAACCATTTGCAAAACCATTGTTACCTGAATTTTCTATAAATAAAATGGAAGGGAAGAGTGTTTTGAATTCCTCTAGTCTTCCATCATTAGATTGATTGTCGACCACAATTGTTTCCAATGTAAATTTTGAACTATTAATAGTAATTATGGACTGTAAACAATCTTTAAGATCGTTCCAGCTTTTATAGTTTACAATGACAATTGAGATATCAACCATAAATTTGGTTTGTTAAACAGCTACGTCGTATTCTCTTAACGCATTATTCAGTGACGTTTTTAAATCAGTTGAAGGCTTACGAGTACCAATAATTAATGCGCAAGGCACTTGGTATTCTCCGGCAGTGAATTTTTTGGTATAGCTTCCAGGGATCACAACAGAACGCGCAGGCACAAATCCTTTCATTTCAATTGGTTCATCTCCTGTTACATCAATGATTTTTGTCGAAGCAGTTAAACACACATTAGCCCCAAGAACAGCTTCTTTGCCTACATGAACTCCTTCTACAACAATACAACGCGAACCAATAAAAGCTCCGTCTTCAATAATAACCGGTGCCGCTTGTAATGGTTCTAAAACACCACCAATTCCAACTCCACCACTTAAATGAACGTCTTTTCCAATTTGAGCACAACTTCCAACGGTTGCCCAAGTATCTACCATAGTTCCTTCATCAACATACGCTCCAATATTCACATAACTTGGCATCATGATCACGCCACTAGATATATAAGAACCATAACGAGCTGAAGCACCAGGGACAACACGCACTCCTTTTTCGGCATAGTTTCTTTTCAATTCCATTTTGTCATGGTATTCAAAAATTCCAGCTTCCCAAGTTTCCATTTTTTGAATAGGGAAGTACATTACAACGGCTTTTTTTACCCATTCGTTGACTTGCCATCCATCTCCTTTAGGTTCAGCTACACGTAATTTTCCAGCGTCTAATAATTCGATAACTTCTCTGATTGCAGTAGTTGTAGCGGTTTCTTGTAATAAAGCTCTATTCTCCCAAGCTTGTTCTATTGTAGTTTGTAATGAATTCATTATGTAGTTTGTGTTAATTTTCGACAAAGATAGTTTTTTTGTGCGATTGACAAAAGCCTAATCCAATGATAAAGCGGCGTTAATGAGTCAATTTATTCTGAATTCAGTTGGGGATTTATTATGAAATTTAAGTAGATTTACCCTTTTAAAATTAAGGGATAAAGTAATGGCAAGAATACTCGCTATCGATTACGGACAAAAACGCACAGGAATTGCAGTAACTGATGAGTTGCAAATTATTGCATCGGGACTCACTACGATTCCATCAACAACGGCAATCGACTTTTTGAAAGCCTATTTTCAAAAAGAAAAAGTAGAAGCCGTACTTATTGGCGAACCCAAGCAAATGAACGGTCAGCCTTCTGAAAGTGCTCCCATAATCAAAGGATTTGTAACACATTTCACCAATCATTTTCCGGAAATGAAAGTCATACGAGTAGATGAACGCTTTACCTCTAAAATGGCATTTCAATCGATGATTGATAGTGGATTAAGTAAAAAGAAACGTCAAGATAAAGGTTTGATTGACGAAATTTCAGCCACTATTATGCTGCAAGATTATTTGACAAGAAAAATGTTCTAATATCCATTTTTTTTAAGCAGTGTATAAGCTGTTTATTTTCTTACTTTTCGATTCAATTTTGTTACAAAATTATACTGATTTTTGCATTTTTAAGGAGTATATTTGCACCTTAAAATTTTGACCCATGTCTGATACTACAATTCGAACCAATCCTGATGTAATTCTTATAGGCGCTGGAATTATGAGCGCTACTCTTGGAGTGATTTTGAAAGAATTACAACCGAATATTACTATTGAAATTTACGAAAGATTAGATACCGCTGCTTGCGAAAGTTCTGATGCTTGGAACAATGCAGGAACAGGTCATTCGGCTTTTTGCGAATTGAACTATACTCCTGAAGCTGCTGACGGTACTATTAGCCCTAAAAAAGCCATTAGTATTGCAGAATCTTTTGAAGTTTCGAGACAATTTTGGGCTTATCTAGTTCAACAAAACAAAATTGTTTCTCCGGAAAAATTCATCAAAAGTGTTCCTCATTTGAGTTTTGTTTGGGGAGAAAAAAATGTGGAGTTTCTTAAAAAGAGATTCAATGCATTGCAATCGAATCCTTTGTTTAAAGAAATGGATTTCAGTACTGAAATTACTGCTTTACAAGAATGGATGCCCTTAGTGATGGAAGGAAGAGATTTGTCAGAACCTATGGCAGCTACTAAAATGGACATTGGAACCGATGTAAATTTTGGCGAACTAACACGAAGTATGTTCCATTACTTACAATCTCTTGAAGGTGTTAGTATGCATTTCAATAATGAAGTTAGAAAATTGAAACAGCGTAATGATGGTTCTTGGCGAATTAAGGTACGTGATATAACTACGAACCAAAAACGAAGAGTCTACCCCAAATTTATATTTATTGGAGCAGGTGGTGGTTCTTTGCCTTTGTTGGAAAATGCTAATATTCAAGAAGGAAAAGGATACGGTGGTTTTCCAGTTAGCGGTCAATGGCTAAGATGTACTAATCCTGAGGTAATTGCTAAACACGATGCTAAAGTATATGGAAAAGCTAGCGTGGGCGCTCCACCCATGTCGGTACCACATATTGATTCCCGAATGATTAATGGAGAAAAGCAATTGCTTTTTGGCCCTTTTGCAGGATTCTCAACCCGTTTCCTTAAGAATGGTTCGTATTCAGATTTGCCTTTATCTATCAAACCTGATAATATCATTCCGATGGTTATTGCCGGAATTAAAAATATTCCTTTGACAAAATATTTGATTGAACAAGTTCGTCAGAAGCCAAAAGACAGAATGAATGCCTTGAGAGAATATGTGCCAAACGCAAGATCGAAAGATTGGAAATTAGAGCGTGCTGGTCAACGTGTGCAAGTGATAAAGAAAGATGAAAAAGAAGGTGGTATTTTGGAATTTGGAACCGAAGTAATCACGACTAATGACGGAACATTGTCAGTATTATTAGGAGCTTCTCCTGGCGCATCAACAGCTGTTTCGGTCATGTTAGATGTAGTACAAAAATGTTTCAAGGACCAAATTCAATCTAAAGAATGGCAATCCAAATTAAAAGTGATGATCCCTTCATTTGGCCAGGAATTGAATGCCAATCCGGATTTATTAGTTGAGGTAAGAAAAAGTACAACAGAGACTTTGAAGCTGAACTAAATAACAAACATATAAGTAGTAAAAGCATCGAAATTCTCGGTGCTTTTTTGTTTTTTATTGGTAGTTTTCGATGGTAATTTGTCTTTCATTTTTAATGAAATGTACATAAACCAAATTAATTCTATAATACTATCTATTTTTACTATTTTTGCACTCGAATTTGAGAATTAAAAGAGCTTTATTCTCATAAGTTAAATCGTAATACGACACTAATGATTTTACCAATTATAGGTTATGGAGATCCTGTTTTAAGGAAGGTTGGAACGGAAATCAATTCCGATTATCCAAACTTAAAGGAGATTATTGCCAATATGTACGATACCATGTACAATGCTTGTGGAGTTGGTTTAGCTGCTCCTCAAGTAGGAATGCCAATACGTTTATTTGTGATTGACACCACACCTTTTAGTGATGATGAGGATCTGTCTGAAGCTGATCAAAAGAAAATGAACGGATTCAAACGCACTTTTATCAATGCTAAAATTTTGAAAGAAGAAGGCGAGGAGTGGAGTTTTAACGAAGGTTGTTTGAGTATTCCAGATGTACGTGAAGATGTATACCGTAATCCGTTGGTTACCATCGAATATTGTGAAGAGGATTTTGTGATGAAAACTGAAGTTTTTGATGGTTTGATTGCAAGAGTAATTCAGCACGAATACGATCACATTGAAGGAATTTTATTTACCGATAAAATTTCGTCTTTGAAAAAGCGATTGATTCAGAAAAAATTAAAAAACATTATCGAAGGAAAAACATTTCAAGAATATCGAATGAAGTTCTTTGGTAAAAAAGGAAGATAATTTAATAAAAATAGATACAATGAATATCGAAAAAATACTTGCTATTTCTGGTAAACCAGGTTTATACGAATTGAAAATCCAAACCCGTACTGGTTTTGTAGCCGAATCTTTATTGGATGGCAAAAAAATTACAGTGAATATGAAAGCCAACGTAAGTTTGTTATCAGAAATTTCAATTTATACTTATGAGGCTGAAAAGCCTTTGGCTGAAATATTGAATGCCATTGCCAAAAAAGAAAAAAACGGACCTGCTATTTCTCACAAAGAAGATGCAGCTACTATGGCCGCTTACTTCAAAGAAATCTTACCTGATTATGATGAAGAAAGAGTTTATGGTTCTGATATCAAAAAAGTTTTGAACTGGTACAATTTGTTACAATCTAAAGGAATGGTTAAGGATGAAGCTCCTAAAGCATCTAGCAAAGAAGAATCAGTTACTGAGGAAAAGCCTAAAAAAGCAAAAGCTAAAAAAGCATAATTGTTTTTAAACAGTTTAATATCCTGCTGAGATCATTTTCTTAGCAGGATTTTTTTATTTTTACCAAAACCTATTTCAAAATGAACTCTAGAGAATCACAACTTCAAGCTTTCGATCGATTGTTAACTATCATGGACGAATTGCGTGATCAATGTCCTTGGGACAAGAAGCAAACCTTACAAAGTTTACGTCACCTGACTATCGAAGAAACCTATGAATTGGGCGATGCAATTTTAGAAAATGATTTGCAAGAAGTCAAAAAAGAATTGGGCGATCTGTTATTACATATTGTTTTTTATGCCAAAATTGGAAGTGAAACCGAGGATTTCGATATCGCTGATGTTTGTAATTCCATTTGCGATAAGTTGATCCATCGTCATCCTCATATTTATAGTGATGTGGAAGTAAAAGATGAAGAAGAAGTAAAGCAAAATTGGGAAAAATTGAAATTGAAAGAAGGAAAAAAATCGGTTTTAGAAGGTGTGCCAAAAGGCTTACCGGCTTTGGTTAAAGCAAGCCGAATTCAAGATAAAGTAAAAGGAGTTGGTTTTGATTGGGAAGAGTCACATCAAGTTTGGGACAAAGTTCAGGAGGAATTACACGAATTACAAGTGGAGGTAGCTGCTGGCGATCAAGATAAAATGGAAGCTGAATTTGGAGATGTCCTTTTTTCTATGATCAATTATGCCCGATTCCTGAATATCAATCCCGAGGATGCTTTGGAACGAACCAATAAAAAATTCATTACTAGATTTCAATATTTAGAAAGCAAAACGACCGAAATGGGAAAACCATTGATGGATATGACTTTGGCCGAGATGGATGTGTTTTGGAACGAGGCGAAGCAATTATAATTTTTAATTATGATTTACTTATTACTGTCAGTTGTATTATACGCGTTGAATAATTTACTTTGGAAAAAGGTTTTACAACAAACAAATAGTTGGTTGGTAATGACTTCAAGGGCTTTTTTGACAGCTAGTATTGGAATCATCGTCATCCTTTTTTTTGCTCCAAACATGCTAAATCAAATCAGCTGGAATTCTTTTTGGAGAATTACAATTGCATCTGTATTAGGCGCATTTGGCTTGATTTGTATGTTATCAGCCCTTCAAAAAGGAACGTTAAGGCAACTAGGTATATTTAATTTATTGACCATTGCCTTTACTGTGACTTATCTATTGCTTTTTGAAAAATTCAATGTATTAGATTTTGTTTCTGGAACAAGTTTAATTATAGTAGGATTTAGTATTTATGTTTTTCAAATTCAAAAATTACCTACAAATGAATCCAATAGTAAAACAGTCATATATTATATTTTAATGTCGTTATTTTTCGCATCCTCTGGATTGGTGCATTGGTATAATTTCAAACAATCTATTTCGCCACTTTTCTCAGTAGTAAATCAAGAAATAATTGTTTTTTTAGTCGGTGGTATTGGATTAATAGCACAACCTAAATCAGAAAAAGAACATTGGTTTCAATCAATGATAAAATCAGCTAATTTAGTATTCATCATGGCAGTATTGATTTTTGCTGCTGTTTGGACTGGTTTTTTAGGATTGAAGATTACCAATCCATTATTAGCATCGCTTTTACCATTGGCAACTCCTATTTTAACAATCCTTTTTGGAGCTTTATTTTTTAAAGAAAAATGGAATAAAAAAATAGGTTTGGCACTATTTATTATAGCTATTGGTGCTTATGTATTGCATCTTAATCTAAAACATCAATAGTTAAAAATTGGGTTAAAAATTCAATTGAAAATCTCTTGAATCCAGTTTGAATAGCTATTGATTCATATTCGTTTTGAATTTTAAATAACTCTTCTTCATTTGACGACAATGCTGTGGCCAGATGGTACTTTGTAATCAAATAAAAAAGTTTAATATAATCAGAATACGACAAACTAAATTTAGAAAGATCTATCAAATCAAACCCGATTTTAGCTTCTTTAATTTTAGCTTCTTTAATTAAATGTAATGTTTGAGTAATTAATATCATTGCTTGTGACGGGTAACCGCTCCAGTTCGCTATTGTTAACAGTTCTTCGTAATAATTTTGAATTAGATAATTCGTTTTTTCAAAGTCTTTTATAAATAGTAAAGCGGGAAATAATTCTATAGTTAACAAATTGACTTGATCTGATTTATTGAGTAGTATTAAAAATTGATTCCATGTTTTTTCATACTCTAGTTTATTTTCTTGCTCATTGAAATAGAGTAAGTTGTATGCAAAACACCGACCTTTTAATACAATAAAAAAATCAGGTTGTAATCGGTTTAAATCGACAGGTTTTAAATTAGAACTATTGGACAAATAACAATTGTAATTTAAAATTAAATCGTAAAATAAAGCTTCATGGCTATCCGCTAAAGCATGTTTTTTTGCCTCTCCAATAAAATCTCCATAATACCCATTAAAAAAGGAATAGTCTATAAACCAGTGCAATATGTTTTCTCTGAATAATTGATTAGGAGTGATTTTTTGTATTATTTGTGTTATATCATCCTTGTTTAAACTTCTAAAAAGTAAACAGATGTTTGCTGCTAATTTTAATTGATTAGCTTCTTCAAACTTGAAAATTCTCGCATCAAAAAATTGATTTAGTACCGAATATTTTTTCTTATAAATAAACGTTTTAATTATAGAGGCAACTTTTAAGTGGTAATCAGTTGTGTCTTGTTGCGATTCCAACCATTGAACATCAATTTCATTAATCGTTTCACTTAATTCAATTTTAATCGTTTGTGTCCATACAAACCAGTCATTGTCTTTTAAATATTTCTTTTGATAAGCACTAAAATTTTCATAGCCTATATAGTGACTTAGAGTATTTAAAGTATTTAAATTGGGAGTAGTTCCTTTTAAAAAACCAAAAAAACGCCGTAATGTATTATATCCAATTTTTTTCTTGGTTTTCCATTCAATCGCTTCATGCACCATTTTTAATTCGGTACTATTTTCAATTCGGAAACCAATTTGTTTCTGTATATCGATACGTAATTGACTATATGTTTCTGGATTCATCGTTTTTAAATATTTATGGGCTAATTATGGGCTAAATATACATTTTTTGCGATTTATATTTGTTATGTATTTTAATTTATTGTTTTGAAAATTAGGAATCTTGTAATTCCCTTTAATTGGAAAAGATATGTTGTTTAATAATAGTATAGACCGAATCCAGGTAGTCGAAACAGAATTGTTGATTAATGTTAATTTAATTAATCAAAAAAAAATCCCTTTGGAAGAGATTAAAAAAGTATTTGTTTCAGTAAAGAAAATTCCTGTAATCTATGAAATTGTATATATACTTATGGGCGGAATTTTTATTGGATTAAATTTTAGTTTTTATCCAATTGGATTCTATTTTTGGTTGGTTTCTGGAATCTATTTGTTGGGAGAATTTATCGTACATAATTATAAAAGTTGTACTTTAAACGTAGAACTTCAAAATGAAAAAGTACAGATTCGTTTCATACCCTATGAACTTAAATACCAATTAGTTCATAAGATTAACGAAATTAAATTTAGAATTAGGTAATGGGATTTGAATAGTGATTTCTATTCAGCCATTTTCTTTAGTTTGCCAATTTCTTTGAGCGTAATCTTTTTACCAGTCAATTCGATTAACCCCAATTTATTAAAATCAGAAAGTAAACGAATACAACTTTCGGTTGCTGTACCAATCATACTGGCTAATTCTTCTCTTGACAATTGCACTTTCAAACTGTTATCTTCATTTTTTCCAAAGGTGTCTGCCAAATATAATAGAGTCTCGGCTAAACGTTCTTTTACCGTTTTTTGTGCCATATTTACCGAATGAAGATCGGCTTCTTTTAAGTCACCACAAATCGTTTTCATGACATTCATAGAAAACTGATTGTTTTTGTCAAAAAATCCCATGATTTCTGTTTTTGGAATGAAGCATACTTCCATATCTTCTAAAGCAACGGCACTTAAGTTGACCGGTTCATCGCTTATGATGGAACGTTGTCCTAACAATTCTCCCTTGGAAATTAATTTTACAATATGATCTTTACCATTAGCACTTAATTTGGACATTTTGCAAACGCCATCTTTTATACAGTAAATGCCATTAATGGTGTCTCCTTCTTCAAAGATCATCTCACCTTTTTTGATGGTGTACGACTCTTTGCAGTCAGAAAGATGTAGAAGTTCTTCTTTGTTTAGTGCTTTCAAAGAGCTGAATTCTCTAACGATACATTGTTCACATTTACTCATACTACCAATTGGGACTTTATTGAAAAACAAATTTAGTGATTATTATGACAAATGTCATATTTTAAGTTGTAACTATTGGTAACCTTTGTCACAGGTAAATTGAGCAAAGAGTATGGATACAAAAAACTGTTTCCATTGTGGTTTGGATATTGTAGAAAAAGAAGAGATTATTTTTGATGACAAATCATTTTGTTGCACGGGTTGTATGACCGTCTACGAAATATTTAGTCTCAACGATATGACTTGTTACTATGATTTTGAAAAATCACCTGGAGCAACTCCGCAAGATATTAATGGTAAATATGATTTCTTAGATAATGAAAGTATTGTGTCAAAATTGTTGGATTTCGAAGAAAATGCAACCGCTATTGTTTCACTTAGCATTCCTCATATACATTGTAGTTCATGTATTTGGATTTTGGAAAATTTACAACGTCTTAAAAAGGGAATAAGTACGTCTCAAGTTAATTTTCCTGAGAAAAAAGTCCGTATTACCTTCCATCCAGCAGAAGTTTCTTTAAAAGAGATTGTCTATTTATTGAGTGGTATTGGGTACGAACCTTATATAAGTTTGGAAAATTATGAAGCGGGTTCAAATACTGTTGATAGAAGTTTAACCTACAAATTAGGTGTAGCGTTTTTTTGTTTCGGTAACATTATGTTACTTTCTTTTCCAGAATATTTTGAAGTCAAAGAATATTGGTTGGATCAATACCGCGGCTTTTTCCGTTGGTTGATTTTTGCCTTATCCTTACCAAGTTTTTTCTATTCTGCTAGCGGTTATTATGTTTCGGCCTACAAAAGCATCAGATCCAAAATGCTTAATATCGATATTCCAATTGCCTTGGGAATTATTGTGATGTTTGTGCGAAGTACCGTTGATATTGTAATGGACTATGGATCGGGTTTTTTTGATAGTTTAACCGGATTGGTTTTCTTCATGCTTTTAGGAAAAATGTTCCAAATCAAAACCTATAGTTTTTTAAGCTTTGAGCGTGATTTCAAATCCTATTTTCCAATTGCAATTACGCGTATCCAAGGAAATCTGGAAGAAAGTGTTCCCATTTATGATATCCAAAAAGGAGATCGATTGTTGATTCGAAATCAAGAATTAATTCCGGTAGATGGAATTTTGATTACCGAAACGGCTGATATTGATTATAGTTTTGTAACCGGAGAAGCGATTCCAATTACTAAAAAATCAGGCGATAAAGTATTTGCAGGAGGGAAGCAGATAGGAAAAATGATTGAAATGGAAGTCTTGTATTCGGTATCCCAAAGTTATTTGACGCAACTATGGAGCAACGATGTTTTTCAAAAAAATGTGGAGCAAAAACACAAAACCATTACCGATCAGATTTCGCGTTATTTTACCCCTATTTTACTTTTAATTGCATTTTTGAGTTTTGGCTATTGGATTTTGAAAGATACCAATACCGCATTTAATGTGTTTACTGCCGTATTAATTGTTGCCTGTCCATGTGCTTTAGCATTGACCGCCCCTTTTACTTTTGGTAATATTTTACGAATATTGGGCAAGAAAAAATTCTATCTTAAAAACGCTTTGGTTATTGAACAATTAGCTAAAGTAGATACAATCGTGTTTGACAAAACAGGAACCATTACGACCAATAAAAAATCCAATATTGCATTTCAGGGAAATTCACTATCAGAAGCTGATCTTGTTTTAATTAAAAATGTACTTCGCGCTTCCAATCATCCTTTGAGCCGAATGTTGTATGATTTTTTACCAGAAACTCAGAAACTGAAATTGGATCATTTTGCAGAAATAACTGGTAAAGGGATTCAGGCAACTCTAAACGGAACAACGATTCAATTGGGTTCGGCTTCGTTTGTAGGTGCCAATGAAGAAAATGCTATCCAACAAACTTCGGTTCATATCACAATCAATGAAAATTATATTGGGAAATATGTCTTTAACAATCAATATAGAGAAGGCTTGTCTTCCCTTTTTGCACATTTAAGTCAAGGGTACCAACTAAAAATTTTATCGGGTGATAATGAAGGTGAACAAAAAGCTTTGGAACAATTATTACCACCGGGCACCGAATTGATTTTCAATCAGAAACCAGAACAGAAATTAGAGTTTATTAAAAACTTACAAGAAAAAGGCCAAAATGTAATGATGGTAGGTGATGGGCTAAATGATGCTGGCGCTTTGGCTCAAAGTAATGTTGGGATTTCTATTGCAGAAAATGTTAATGTTTTTTCACCGGCTTGCGATGCTATTTTGGATGCTAATGTTTTTGATCAACTGGATTCATTTATGGCACTTTCAAAAAAAGCAATCACGACAATTAAAATGAGTTTTACAGTCTCTTTGTTGTACAATGTGGTTGGGCTATCCTTTGCAATTACGGGTAATTTATTGCCTTTAGTGGCAGCGATAATTATGCCTTTGAGTACGATTACAATTGTCAGTTTTGTAACTGTAATGAGTAATTATTATTCCAGAAGAAGATTGCAATAATTGTGTATTTGTTATGTATTTACTACGGCATGACAAATGTCATATTTTTTGAGAATCACGAGTCTTAATTTTGTTAACATAAATGTAAGTTATGAGTGTAATTTATTTATTGATCTCCATTAGTATCCTTGTCGCCATTGGGTTTTTTATTGCTTTTATACGAGCAGTTAAAACGGGACAATACGACGATGATTACACGCCATCAGTGCGAATGCTTTTTGACGACGAGCTTAGAATAACCCCAAATAAATCAGTACAAACAACAGAAGAAAAACAAATTTAATTATGGAAATGCAACAATTTTATTACGACAACAAAATTGTAAAGAAATTCATTTACGCCACCATTGTTTTTGGTGTTGTAGGAATGTTAGTTGGCCTTATTTTGGCTTTTATGTTTCTTTTTCCAAACGTTACCGACGGTATCTCGTGGTTGAGTTTTGGTAGATTGAGACCTTTACATACGAATGCGGTTATTTTTGCTTTTGTGGGTAATGCCATGTTTGCTGGGGTTTATTATTCATTACAACGATTGTTAAAGGCAAGAATGTTTAGTGATTTTTTGAGTAACTTAAACTTTTGGGGTTGGCAATTAATTATTGTTGCGGCTGCCATTTCTTTACCTTTAGGATATAGTACTTCAAAAGAATATGCCGAATTAGAATGGCCAATTGATATTGCCATTGCTTTGATTTGGGTTGCTTTTGGTATCAACATGATTGGAACAATTATTAAAAGAAGAGAGCGTCATTTGTATGTTGCCATTTGGTTTTATTTGGCCACATTTGTTACAGTAGCGGTCTTACACATCTTTAATAGTTTAGAGTTGCCCATTTCGGCTTTAAAAAGTTACTCTGTTTATGCCGGGGTACAAGATGCCTTAGTGCAATGGTGGTACGGCCACAATGCAGTAGCTTTCTTTTTGACGACACCTTTCTTAGGTTTGATGTATTACTTTGTACCTAAAGCAGCCAATCGTCCAGTGTATTCATACCGACTTTCAATTGTTCACTTTTGGTCTTTAATTTTTATCTATATCTGGGCAGGACCGCATCACTTATTGTATTCGGCTTTACCTACATGGGCGCAAAACTTAGGAGTTGTGTTCTCCGTAATGTTAATTGCTCCTTCTTGGGGAGGGATGATCAACGGATTGTTAACCTTAAGAGGAGTTTGGGACAAAGTACGTGTAGAACCTGTATTGAAATTTTTCGTAGTAGCCATTACTGGTTATGGGATGGCCACTTTTGAAGGACCTATGTTGTCACTAAAAAATGTAAATGCTATAGCACATTATACGGATTGGATTATTGCTCACGTACACGTTGGTGCTCTGGCTTGGAATGGTTTCATGGCCTTTGGTATGATCTATTGGTTGATTCCAAGAATGACAAAAACACCTTTGTATTCTACTAAATTGGCTAATTTCCATTTTTGGATTGGAACTTTAGGAATTATATTATATGCTCTTCCTATGTATGTTGCCGGTTTCTTACAAGCGTCTATGTGGAAACAGTTTAATCCTGATGGTACTTTAACCTATGGTAACTTCCTAGAAACAGTGACTCAAATTATGCCAATGTATTTAATGAGAGCAGTTGGAGGTACCATGTATCTTACCGGAATGTTAGTGTTAGTATATAACATCATTCAAACGGTAAGAGTAGGGCAATCTATCGAAGATGAATTGGCCGAAGCTCCGGAGTTACAACCCATCAGTAGCGGAAGATTGAAAGGTGAAAAATTCCACCCTTGGTTGGAACGAAAACCGATTCAGTTGACCATTTTGGCTACCGTTGCGATTTTAATTGGAGGGATTATTCAAATCGTTCCAACGATTATGGTAAAATCAAATATTCCAACTATTACAAGTGTAAAACCCTATTCTCCATTGGAGTTAGAAGGTCGTGATTTATACATTCGCGAAGGATGTGTGGGTTGTCACTCTCAATCTGTTAGACCTTTCCGTAGTGAGGTAGAACGTTATGGACCGCAATCTAAAGCAGGTGAGTTTGTTTACGATCATCCATTCCTTTGGGGTTCAAAACGTACAGGTCCCGATTTGTTACGAGTAGGTGGGAAGTACAATGACAACTGGCATTTCAATCACTTTTGGAACCCACAAAGTATTTCAGCAGGTTCAATAATGCCAGGTTATAAATGGTTGTTTGCCAATGAACCAATGGATATTTCATTAACTCAAAAGAAAATGGAAGCCATGGTAACACTTGGGGTTCCTTATACAAAAGAACAAGTTACCAATGCGCAAAAAGATTTAAGAGCCCAAGCAATTAAAATTGAAGAAAGCTTGAAGAACGATCCTGACTTTGTAAAAAGTTATGAAGAAAGCAAGAAAAAAGCAGCAGCCAAAGGAGAAAAATTCGTACCGATGAACGAAAGAGAAATCATTGCTTTGATTGCGTATATGCAACGACTAGGAACAGATATTAAAGTTAAAAAATAAATAGAAATTATGTTTGAACAAATAAAACACAATATGGAAACTATCGCTGGAGTTGCGATCTATCCCATTCTATCGTTATTAATTTTCTTTTTATTCTTTGTTGGATTGGCACTCTGGGTATTCTCGTATAAAAAAGAAAAAATAGAGGAGTTGAGCCAGATTCCATTGAAAGACAATCCTACATTATAATTTTAAAACTGCTTAAAATGAAAAAATTAATCCCTGTATATGTAAGAGTTCCGATTATATTCTTCGCTGTTTTTGGCGCTATGGAATTTTTTATTGACTCTGGCGACCGACCTGCTTTTCTTAAGTTTCCGATGGTCTCTGTTTTCTTATTTGTTTTTCTGTTTCTATTGATTGCAATAGAAATTACTGTTAGTGCTATCGATAAAATTACCTATCAATTATTGACTGAGGAACAGAAAGCAAAGTTGGAAGAAGTGTCACAAATAAGTTTCAAAGAAAGCCAATGGTATACTAAACTGGTAAAAGCATTGACGAAGTCTGAACCAATTGAAAATGAAGGACAACTTTTATTGGATCACGATTATGACGGAATCAAAGAATTAGATAATAATTTACCACCTTGGTGGATTTATTTATTCTATGCTTGTATTGCTTTCGCAGCGATTTATTTGGTTCGTTTTGAAATCATGGGAGCTGATGACCAAGAGATGGAATTGAAAAAAGAAATGGCACAAGCCAAAATTGAAGTGGCCGAGTACATGAAAACGGCTCCTGATTTAATGGATGAAAAAACGGTGACTTTGTTAACGGATGCTCCTTCATTAGCGGAAGGTAAAACCATATTTACAACCAATTGTGCAGCTTGTCACAGAGCTGATGCTGGTGGGCAAATTGGACCTAACTTAACAGATGACCTGTGGATTTTAGGTGGAGGAATCAAAAATATTTTCCATACTCTTGTCAATGGCGGAAGAGATGGAAAAGGGATGATTTCTTGGAAAGGAACTTTAAAACCAAAAGAAATGCAAAAAGTGGCTAGTTATATTATTTCTTTGAAAGGAAGTAATCCTAAAGATCCAAAAGCTCCAGAAGGAGAAGTTTGGGTTGAGGAAGCTACAGCAACACCTGCAAAATAAGCCAACTAACTAAAAGACCAATTTCAAATTCGAAATTGGTCTTTTAAAATTACAATACCATGTCAAATTTACAAGACGAATCATTTAGAGACAGCATTGGCACCATTGATGAAACCGGGCATAGAAAATATATTTTTCCAAAGAAACCTTCCGGGAAGTTATATGAATACCGTAAAATAGTAAGTTATTTTTTATTAGCCATTTTAATTTCGAATCCATTCCTTAAAATCAATGGCAATCAATTCATGATGTTCAATGTTTTGGAACGTCGTTTTAATATTTTTGGTTTTCCATTTTGGCCTCAAGATTTTTACTTGTTTGTTTTGTTTATGATTTTGGGAGTGGTATTCGTCATTCTCTTTACGGTTATTTTTGGGCGAATATTCTGTGGATGGATTTGTCCGCAAACTATTTTTCTAGAAATGGTTTTCCGCCGAATAGAATATTGGATAGAGGGAGATAGAGGTGCTCAAATCCGATTAGCTAAACAAGAATGGAATGCTGAGAAAATCATAAATAAAGGATTGAAATGGTCGGTATTTTTGGTCATTTCTTTTTTCATTGCCAATGTATTTTTAGCCTATTTAATTAGTAGTGACGAACTATTTAAAATGATCGAAGACGGACCTGAAAGTCATTTAAGTACTTTGATAGCATTGTTGATTTTTACCGGAGTTTTCTATTTTGTATTCGTTTGGTTCAGGGAACAAGTGTGTATTATTGCTTGTCCTTATGGAAGATTGCAAGGGGTACTTTTGGATAACAAATCGATTAACGTAGCTTACGATTTTGTTCGTGGCGAAAAAGAATCGGGTAGAGCTAAATTAAATAAAAATGAAGATCGTGCCGCTTCTGGAAAAGGAGATTGTATTGATTGTCATCAATGTGTACATGTTTGCCCCACTGGGATTGACATTCGAAACGGAACACAATTGGAATGTGTCAACTGTACCGCTTGTATCGATGAATGTGATTCGATTATGGAAACGGTGGGTTTACCTAAAGGATTGATTCGCTATGCTTCAGAAGACGAAATAGAAAAGAAATCCAAATTTCAGTTTACAGCCAGAATGAAAGGCTATACTGCGGTTTTGGTAATTTTAATTGGAGTTTTGACAGGACTTTTGTTTTTAAGAACCGATGTAGAAGCTTCTATTTTACGATTGCCAGGACAATTGTTCCAACACAAAGGGGACAATATTAGTAATGTATATACCTTTAAAATAATTAATAAAACGAATGACGAATTTAAAGATATTCACTTCAAATTGGTTGGAATTAAAGGAACATTAAATGTAGTAGGACATCAGGATTTTAAAGTACCAAAACAAGGGATGAATAGCGGGACTTTGTTTATTGAAATCAATCAGTTTTTATTGGAAACCGATAAAACAAAGTTGGAAATAGAAGTCTATAACGGAAATAAAAAAATTGAAACTGCAACGACTAATTTTCTTAGTCCAAGAAGTTTCGATTAATTAAATAAATAGTATATGAAAATTAAATTCAATTGGGGAACAGGTATAGTAATAGCATTTGGCTTATTCATGACCTTCATTTTGTATTTTGTTGTTGAGGTGCAATCCAATTCCAAATACGATAATGATTTGGTAGTAGACGAATACTATAAACACGATGCCCGTTTTGGTGAAGAAATGAAACGTACCCAAAATGCGCAGGATTTGGGCGAAAAACCAAAGGTAGTAGTAACCCAAAGTGGAGTTCAAATCATTTTTCCTTCCGCTTTTGTACCTAATAAAATTAAAGGAATAGTATCCCTCTATAGGCCATCTAACAAGAAATTAGATTTTGAAATTCCGATTTCAATTTCTGAACCAACTTTGCTCATACCTAATAAAAGTTTGGTAGGTGGCCGCTGGGATATTAATATGGAATGGCAATACGATGGCAAATCGTATTTAACCAAAGAAACTATTTATATTCGTTAGACAAGTATGTTGTATTCTGCTTTCATCTTTGGCTTAATTAGTAGTCTGCATTGTATAGGTATGTGCGGACCAATTGCCTTGATGATTCCCGTAGACAGAACAAATCCAACTAAAAAAGCGACTCAAATTATTACCTATCATCTGGGGAGATTATCTGCCTATGCGTGTATTGGTTTTATTTTTGGCTTAGTCGGAAAAGGTTTTTTTCTGGCTGGAATTCAACAACGATTGTCTATATTCATTGGAGTTGCCATGATTATTACGATGCTAACTCCCGAAAGAGTTTTGGCTAATTATAATTTTTCAAAACCTGTTTATCGTCTGATTTCTAAAATTAAATCGTCTTTAGGAAAGCAATTTAAAAACAAAAGTTATAAATCCTTATTTACTATTGGACTCCTCAATGGTTTCTTGCCATGTGGAATGGTCTATGTAGCGTTATTTGGCGCTATTGCTATGCAAAATGTTCCTTTTGGAATTCTGTATATGCTACTTTTTGGTATTGGAACCATTCCAATGATGAGTAGTGTTACGTATTTGAATTCGATAATGACAGTTTCATTTCGAAACAAAATTCAAAAATTGATTCCTTATGTAGGAGTTGTTATCGGTGTTTTGTTTATTCTACGCGGATTAGGATTGGGTATCCCATACGTTTCACCAGCCAATATGAGTTTGTTTGTTCAAGAAACACCCAACTGTCATTAGCAATTAAACGGTCATAGAAAACAAAGCTGTGTCGGGCGCTTTTCGTTTTAGTAGTAAGTCAAAAGCCATACAAATATTGCGAACAAATGGTTTGCCATCTTCAGTAACTTGTATCCCGTTGGGAATGAAATGAATCAAGCCATCTTTTTCCATTTCTTTTAATTGTACCATAACTTCCGGAATTTCTTTGAAGTAGTACTTTGATTCTGTCCATGAAGTTTCAAATTGGCACATTAAATTCAAAATATGTCTTCGAATGATTAAATCTTCCTCCGTCAAAAGATGACCTCTAATAACAGGAATAGTATTCGCATCCAATAGTTGGTAATACTCTTCAATCGATTTTACATTTTGAGCAAAACTGTACCAACTGTCACTAATAGAAGATACTCCTAAGCCAATCATCAATTGTGTTTTTGAAGAACTATATCCCATAAAATTTCGGTGTAATTTACCTATTTCAAAGGATTCAAATAAACTATCGGTTGTTAAGGCAAAGTGATCCATCCCAATTTCGTGATAGTCATTTTTGTATAATAGCTCTTTGCCCGTTTCATATAATTCTCGTTTGGCGGCATCTTTGGGAATGTCCTCGTCATTAAATCCGCGCTGACCATTTCCTTTGATCCAAGGCACGTGGGCGTAACTATAAAAAGCCAATCGATCGGGTTGTAATGATTTGGTTTTTTCAATAGTATCAATTACATCTTCTTTTTCTTGAAACGGCAAGCCAAAAATAATATCGTGACCGATTGAGGTATATCCAATCTCTCTGGCCCATAAAGTAACTTTGGCCACATTGATAAAAGGTTGAATACGATGAATGGCCTTTTGAACTTTTTCAGAATAATCTTGAACACCAAAACTCACACGTCTAAATCCTAGATCGTATAGTTTTTGCAACTGCTCACGAGTCGTATTATTGGGATGTCCTTCAAAACTAAATTCATGTCCTTCAGCTTTATCGGCTTTGGCAAAAATTCCGTGGATCAGGGCTTCTAAATTTTCAGAAGAGAAGAATGTAGGGGTTCCGCCACCCAAATGAATTTCCTTAATTTTGGGTCTCTCGCCCAAAAGGGTGCAATACAATTCCCATTCTTTCAGTACGGCTTGAATGTAAGGATGTTCTACTTCGTGATTCTTGGTAATTCGTTTATTACAGCCACAAAAAGTGCACATGCTTTCGCAAAAGGGTAGATGGACGTACAAACTGATTCCTTCCGAAATATTGCTTTCTATAAATGATTTTTTAAGAGTAGCTAACCAAATTTCATAGGAAAAATCAAGTTCATTCCAATAGGGCACCGTTGGATAACTGGTGTATCTTGGCCCTGGAACATTGTATTTTTGGATTAGCGAATGAGTCATAACAAAATCATTTGAATGATCAAAAGTAAGTCCGCTTTACACCAATTAAAATGATATTTATCATCCCTTCAATTTATTGCATAAAAAAAACCTCAATCTTTCGAATTGAGGTTTTGTAGGGAGTTTAGTAAACTATTCTTGTTTCAAATTGCGCAATTGCTTCAATTTTTCTTTCCAAACTTCTAAACTTTCTTTGTGTATAGAGATGTTTTTTCGAACTTCTAACACAATTGAATTTTCTTTTTTAGCGTTTTTAGTATTGGTAAAAAATTGAATGTTATTTTCTAATTGGAAAATTTCGTTTTGAACTTCTTCAATTTTACGAATTAAGAATATTTTCTCGTTTTCTAATTTTCTTGAATCATTACTTTCAGACAATTGATCCATACGATTTGCAAAACGCATCATGTCGGAATCTTTTTTACTTAAGCTTAACTTTTCAAAAAGGGCATCCAATATTTTGTTGAACTTTCCTTCGATGTGACGTCTAGCAAAAGGAACTTTACCAAACGCTTTCCAGTTTTGGATATGCAATTTGATTCCGTCTAAATCCGTTTTGTGATCACCTACTAATTGGAAGGCGCGTAGGGTTTCCAAATAGGCCTTTTTGTTTTCAAAAGCAGCTACTTCTTCGCTATTGTCTTCATTTTTTTGCTCCTTTAATTGGTCAAAATAATGATTACAAGCTTCTCTGAATTCTTTCCAAATACTATCAGAATATTTTCTTGGAACGTGACCAATTTTCTTCCATTCCTCCTGAATTTGTTTCATGATTGGAGTAGAAGTAGCAAAATCAGTACTTGTTTGTAATTCTTTGGCTTTAGCCACCAAAGCTTGTTTTTTACTCAAGTTCTCGTTCTGGTCTTTCTTGATATCTTTATAAAACGAATTCTTAAACGAATTGAAATTACGAACAGCTGTTTTAAAGGCAGCCCATGTTGCTTCATTGACTTCAGTGGGAACTTTTCCTGCTGCAAAAAAAGCGGCTCTCAAAGCTTCTACTTTTTCTATTTGTACTAACCATTGTGTATGAGCGTTAACCTTTTCAGTGGCTAATACTTCAATTTGAGCAATGATTTCTTGTTTTTTAGCCAAGTTATCTACTTCGGCACCTTTTAGTTTTTCAAATAACAATTCACGTTTGTCGTGCATTTGTTTGGTTAAATCGCTAAATCGATTCCAGATTTCTTCGCGGTGTTCTCTAGAAACAGGTCCAATTTCTTCTTTCCAAATGCGGTGTAAATCTTGCAATTCACGAAATGCTTTGTTGATGTCTTCTTCTTGAACTAATTCTTCTACACGAGCTACAATTTTTTGTTTTTGCTCTAAATTGTGTTTAAAATCAATATCTCTTGCCTCACGGTCTAGATGCAAATAATCGTAGAAATTTTCAACATGAAAATGATAATTGTTCCAAACGTGGTTGTATTTGTCTTTTGGAATTGGCCCCGCATTTTTCCAACGTTCTCTTAATTCATTAAAATGCTTTAAGATGTCTTTGATGTTGGCCTGCGGATTAATTAATTCTTTTAACTCTTCCACAATGGCTAAACGATTTTCTAAATTGTTTTTTAGACTCGTTTGTAAGCTTTTGAAGTGTTCGTTTTTATGGTTTCTGTAAACAGAATAAATGGTGTCAAATTTGGATTTTAATGGGAAATGGTACTGAAAATCTTCATTTGGATCTTGATTTTCAGCAAGAAATTCTTCTTTTTTTTCCTCAATCAGGTGGTTGTATTTGGCTAAAAAGGCTTTTTTAATTTCTTCTACATGCTCTTTTATCGATGCTACTTTTTCGTTGGAGACCAAAGTATTTAATTCTTCAACTAGAGATTCCATCGATAAGGCGTCATAGTCTTGCATCGGAATATCGTGGCGTTCTTTTACACTTTCATCTTCACTTTCTTCGGCATTACTATCGGCAATCGCCTCAATGATAGTCTGATTTTCATCTATTTCAGCAGATGCTACTGCAGTTAATTCAACTTCATTCGGTGAAGTTGTTGGTGTTGATTCTACTGAATCTGTCGTGTTTCCGTCTGCATGTTGCAGGTTATCATTCTTTTCTTCTAACATTTTTTCAATGTATAAGGTTGCTAATTATTCAAGTCGAAAGATAGTAAACCCCAATTGAATAGCAAAATAAATCCCTTATTTATCATCGTTTTACGTTAAAAATGAGGTGATTTAAGTTTATTATTTTGGATGGTTAAAACCTATAAAGTAAAAGAATTGAGATCTTATGGAATTTAGCAAAGGCTTCAAAAGTTTTGCAGAATGGGTCGTACATTATTTATTCCAAATGGTCCAAGCTTTCTCTGCTTGAAAAATAAGCATGTCTAATCCGTTTTTAGTTTTGGCACCTTGAAGCTGCGCTTTTTTTAAAAACTGTGTTTCAGCAGGATTATAGATTAAGTCGTAAGCAATGTGCTTTTTGGTAAAAAATTTGTACGGAATCTCTGGATAAGCTGCTGTATTTGGGCTAGTTCCAACAGGAGTGGAGTTGATTATAATTTGGTATTCGTCAAAGAGAAGATCAGTGATTTGATTGTAACCTAAAGTAGTTTCATTGGCTTGTCTTGAAACGAATTGATATTCAATTCCCAATTCTTCTAAGGCAAAAGCCACGCCTTTTGAAGCGCCACCAGTTCCAAGAATTAAGGCTTTCTTGTGGTGCGATTCCAATAAAGGTTCTAAGGATTTTTGGAAACCATAATAATCAGTATTGTATCCTTTTAGTTTGCCTTTTTTGGTAAATTTAATGGTGTTAACTGCGCCAATTTTTTGCGCCTTCTTTGATAATTTATCTAGAAAAGGGATTACTTCTTCTTTGTAGGGTATGGTGACATTCATCCCGCTAAGGTGATCGTTGTTTTTAATCACGTCTAAGAAAGAGGCGATAGTAGGAATATCAAAATTCTCGTAGGTATATCCTTCTAGATTTTCTTTTTCAAATTTCTCTGTAAAATAACCTCTAGAAAACGAATAATTGATATTGCGTCCCAGTAAACCGAAGCGCTTTTGTATAGTTGTCATGCTTATTTTTTATGTTTTGCAACGTAGTTTTGAACTGTTTTTTCTTCCCAAATCATGGGAAATAAATCTTCAATTAAAATGTAATTGTCAAAGTTCAATCGCAAGCCATTACTCAAATGGAATTTTGCTTTTGTTTTGTCTTGAATCATAAAATACAATCCAGCCAAACGGTATTCAATTTCGTTTTCTTCAGGAAAATATTCAGTAGCTTGTAACAAGGTTTGAATAGCACTATCAAACTCACCTAAGAACTGCAAAATATCGACCCAAAACAACCAGGTGTCTAATTGGTAATCACCAAATTCAACTGCTTTACGATACCCAAATTCAGCTTCTTCAAAGAAATTCATTTGTTTATTAATCGTAGCATAGCGTTTCCAATACAATTGATTTTGGTTGTCAATGGCTAGCGCTTTGTTCACATAAAACAGTGCTTTTTGGTAGTTATTTTCACGAACGTAAAAGTCGGTAATCGCAATCCAACCTTTATCCAATAATGGGTCTTCGTGTACGGTTTGGTTATAGTATTTAATAGCCAAAGCGGTATTACCTAATCGTTCGTGGCATTTACCAATACGAAGTAAAGCATAGGAAGTAGCATCGTCTAATTCGATGGTTCTTTCGTAGCTTTCAATAGCTTCGGCATACTGTTTTAAACGCTCCAAGGCTTTGGCTTTTTCCATAAAAGCACCCATGAATTCGTCGTCAATTAATGTAGCATAATTGAAAGCACGAATGGCATCTTCGTATTCTTTTAAACCATAATGTAAGCGACCCACTTGGTGCCAAGCAATTTCGCTGTATGGATTTTTATCGATGTATTGATTCAAATAAGTAATCGCTTCTTTGTTTTGGTCCAAAAACTCAAAACAGTAGACAACATTGTATAAGGCTGATTGATCTTCCAAATCTTCTTCCAAACATTTGATGAAGCTGTCTTTTGCCATTTCTAAATTGTCCATAAAAAGATATTCCATCCCAATTAAATTATAGACATCGGCATAATCATCGGTATATTGTAGGGCAATTTTAAGGAGTTCAACTGCTTTTTCGTGTTGATCTCTTTTGGAACAAATATTGGCTTTTTGAATGTAAATTTCTTCGTTGTTCGGCTCAATAGCATACAACTCATTTAACATTTTGTCAGCCAAATCCAATTGGTCTTCATACACTAGCATTTCTACTTGAACTAGTTTTAAACCAGTTGATTTTGGATGTTGTTCCAAAGCTAATTTAAGCGCCTTTTTGGCCAAAGATGTTTTACCAGAATCAATATAGTGCAGGATGATTTCTTCGAATTCCTCGGAGTCAAAAAACAAGACTTTATTGGTCTTTAACATCGACTCAAATTTGGAAAGAGATAAGTTGTACTCTTCTTCTTCGTTGCTTAATTGCATGCTGTTTTGTTTATGATTTTGGCCTAAATAAAATTAGGGAAATAGATCCCTGATCGAAGAAAAAGTAATAATTGTTGTGAACAATTTAATTAACAAAAAGCAAGATGAAAATTCGCTATTGCTTTTGAATTATTTCGTCCATAACTTTAAGAATAATGGCGCATCCTTCACGAATTTCTTCTTCAGAAATAGTGAGTGGTGGTGTAATTCGAATGGCACATCCTTCAAAAAGTAACCAAAACAAAATCAAGCCTTTGTCTTGACATTTTAAAATTACTTCATTGGTAATTTCTGGGGTTTTGGTCATCGCAGCCAACATTAATCCTTTTCCTCTAACTTCTTCAATTAAAGGATGGACTAAGAGCGATCTAAAGAGTTTTTCTTTGGCTATAGCCTCCGCCATCAACGTAGTTTCAGTAATTTCTTTTAAGGTAGCCAAACAGGCTGCCGCTATGACTGGATGTCCTCCAAAAGTAGTAATATGTCCTAGTTTTGGATTATGACTTAACAAATCCATCATGGCTGAAGATGCAGTAAAAGCGCCCACAGGCATTCCGCCTCCCATGCCTTTTCCCATCACGACTACGTCAGGAACAACATCGTAATTTTGGAAGCCAAAAAGTTTTCCAGTGCGTCCAAAACCCGGTTGGATTTCGTCTAATATCATTATTGCACCAACTTCGTCGCAACGTTGTCGTACTTTTTTCAAAAAATCATTTTCGGGTTGGATAAATCCTGCCCCACCTTGAATGGTTTCTAGTAATATACCGGCTGTTTTTGTTGTAATTTTTTCTAAATCTGCTTCGTTGTTGAACGTAATGAATTCAACATCTGGAATTAAAGGGCGAAAAACTTGCTTGCGTTCTTCAAAACCCATCACACTTAACGATCCCATCGTGTTGCCATGATAGGAATTGTGACAAGAAATCAATTGGCTACGACCCGTAACACGGCGCGCTAATTTTAAGGCTCCCTCAATCGCTTCGGTACCCGAATTAACTAAATAGGTTTTGTCTAAAGGAGCGGGCAGGAGCGAAGCCATTAATTTGCAGTATTCTACTGCAGGACTTTGCGAATACTCACCATACACCATGACATGCGAATACAAATCCAATTGGTCTTTAATGGCTTGATTCACTCTAGGATGTTGATGTCCTAATGCACAAGCCGAAACACCGGCTACAAAATCCAAATAACGATTGTTATTGGTGTCGTAAATGTATGATCCTACAGCATGCGATACCTCCATTCCTAGAGGGTATGGAGAGGTCTGTGCTTGGTATTGTATAAAATCGGTATTCACTTTATTTTTTATTGAAATTGAATTTTGCTATTTCTTCTTTTATTTATCGTAGTCCAAAGTTTCCTTTCGTACTTTCATTGGTACATTTTTCTTGTCTTTTTGTGCTTTGGCTTGTTTGGCTATTTTTTCATTATCCTGATTTTCTTCGGGTGGAAAGATGTCGTCTTTAGAAAGAATTCGTTCCTCTTCACGCCAAATAAAGCCTTTTAATTTTCTGTCATTTTCGGGTAAATCCTTTTCAGGAAATAAATCGCCATCCACTTGCTTAAAAAAGGTAATTTCATCTACCTCGTTTTTATTAAACAAAATATTGATTTTACTGCTTTTATTTTTGTTGATGCCAATGAGTTCCTTCGCATCATTTCGCATATAATAAATGACTTCGGTGTTTTTGATGATATCCACATCGTGCAGTTTTCCTTCAATCAATTTACCCAAGAGATTATGTCCTTTAATTTGATTATACCCTGTTCCGAGAGTATCTTTTGAGACGAGAAAGGTGTTGTTCAATACTTTGAGCGAGTCTAATTTCTGTGTCGTGTTGTTGCCAATAAGATGCATGATGTCACCTGTTATTTGGCTTTGACCGTTCCAAAGAATGGGTTTTCCAATTAATTTGGTTAACGCAATTTTGGAACTGGAATGAATGGAATCACATTTGCCACTCATGTCTTTTTTGAAAAAACGCACATTATTAAACGCGCGAATAATTCGATTGCCCTCTTTTCCAGTTACCATTAATTTTTTTCCATGAATGTAAACTGAATCATTTTCGACAAAGTTGATGGCAACGGCTCTTTTGGTTACAAAAAGGGAATCTTTTTTCTTGTACATTTCGGCATAATGGCCTTTTATTATACCACGATTAATGGAATCGGTAATTTTTACATTGCGAGATGCTGTAGCAAATTCTTTGTTTCGATCGTAATACAAACTGTCGCCACGTATGATTCTATCATCGTATTTGATATAAGATTTATTCAAAAAATGCGCTTTGTTTTTCTTAGTGTCATAAAAGCCTTTTTCAGTGTAAATATAATTGGCTTTACTGGTAATGGTTGATGGTCCCAATAAATACGAGTGCCCCGAATTACTGTAGTAATCCAAATGATTGGACTTGATCACATAAGTAGGATTAGTGATGGTTACTTCAGTTAGAAACTGGAATTTTTTTTGAGGCACAAAGTATTTTCCAGATTTACTTACTAAAGTATTTTGTAGGTTGGTTATCGTGCCTTTAGTTTTGTAAAAAACCTCTTGAGTGTTTCGATCAAAATTAATAGTATCAGTTACCAAAGTTGCTTCGGGCGAACTCATTACGGCATCGCCAGTAGCAAATGCTTTTTTGACATTGCCACTGTATTCAGCATATTTGCTATTCAAAAATAAAGTATCACCTTGTACTAATTGGACATTACCAAAAGCTTTGATGTAATTTTCTTTTTGAAAATAGTAGGCTTTGTTACAGGTTAAAACCACGCCGTCATGGTTGACACGCACATTGCCTGTTAGTAAAAAAGCATCTGGGATTTCTACTTGGTTCACATCAGCAAAATCAGAATGTTCTACGATGATTTTTTTAGGAGCCTGTCCCAATACTTTTGGTACCACTACTAAAAACAAAGCAAAAAAGAATACAATTTGGATTTTTTTCAAGTCTAAATATTTTGGGTATAAAATTAATCAAATTGTATGAAGAGCAAGTGGATTTAATAAATAATTATAAAGCATTTAATAGGTTTACATATTGATTCGATTTCAAAACTTGACTATACTTAAAATAATTTATATTTGTTCTTCTTTTCAATATAGAATTTTATGAAATCACTTTTTCTTTCGGTTACTCTTTTTACTACTTTTTTTGCTGTAGCTCAGTCGAATACGGCTAATAAACAGAATTCAATCACTACGAATACACAACATAAAGCAGTTGTATATCAGGTTTTTACACGTTTATTTGGAAATACAAATACCACTAACAAACCTTGGGGAACAATCGAAGAAAATGGAGTTGGAAAGTTCAATGATTTTACTGACAAAGCCTTGAAGGAAATTAAAGATTTAGGGGTAAGTCATATCTGGTATACAGGAGTTCCACATCATGCAGTTATTCGAGATTATACGCAATTTGGAATTTCAAATGATGATCCCGAAGTGGTGAAAGGAAGAGCGGGTTCGCCATATGCCGTAAAAGATTATTATAATGTGAATCCCGATTTGGCAGTAAATCCGGCCAATCGATTGCAAGAATTTGAAGACTTGATAGCACGTACACACAAAGCAGGCTTAAAGTTAATCATAGATATCGTGCCTAATCATGTGGCACGAAAATATGAAGGAAAGAATAATCCAAATGGAGTGAGAGACTTTGGTGCGGATGATGATGTTAGCTTAGAGTATCATAGAGATAATAATTTCTATTACATTCCCAATACTCGTTTTGAAATTCCTGAGGGAATTACTCCTTTGAATGGAGAACCGAATCCATTGATTGATGGTAAATTTGATGAATTTCCAGCTAAATGGACTGGTAATGGCTCTCGTTTGGCTCAACCAGACAAAAACGATTGGTATGAAACGGTTAAAGTAAATTATGGTGTTCGTCCTGATGGAACTAAAGATTTCGCTTCTCTACCGTCAGGTTTTGAAACCAAAAGTTGTCAAGAACATTTCGATTTTTGGAAAGATAAAGAAGTACCGAGTTCTTGGAAAAAATTCCGAGCTATTGCAGAATATTGGTTGGCCATAGGAGTTGATGGTTTTCGATACGATATGGCCGAAATGGTGCCCTATGAGTTTTGGAGCTACATGAATTCAGCAATTAAAGTACAAAGACCGGATGCTTTTTTATTGGCAGAAGTTTACAATCCCAAAGAATACAGAAATTACATTCGTTTAGGTAAAATGGATTATTTGTATGACAAAGTGGAATTGTATGACAAGTTGAAAGAAATTGTAAAAGGCAGAAGTAATACAGATCCCATTACGGGTATTCAAAAAGGATTGTCTGATATTGAGCACCATATGTTACATTTCTTGGACAATCATGACGAACAGCGTTTAGCTAGTCCAGAATTTGCAGGTTCGGCTGAAAATGGAAAACCTTTGATGGTAGTTTCGGCTACTATAAGTACTTCACCAACAATGATTTATTTTGGTCAAGAAGTAGGAGAGGCAGGAAACGAAAACGGTGGTTTTGGTTCCCATTCTAGAACATCCATCTTTGATTATGTAGGTGTTCCCAATCACCAACGTTGGATGAACAATGGCAAATTTGACGGTGGTAAATTAACTCCTTCAGAGAAATCGTTGCGTGACTTCTACAAAAGAGTATTGAATTTTACTTTGAAGAGTTCTGCATTAGTAGGCGATTTTAAAGAAATACATTCCGCAAATACTACTATTACTGGCGGATATTTACCAGAAGTGTATTCGTTTGTACGTTGGTCAGATAACCAAAAATTAATTGTAGTCGCTAATTTTTCTTCATCAAAAAAGAGCCGATTCGAATTAATAATTCCAAAGGATATTGTTCAAAAATGGCATTTGAAAAATGGTAAATACAGAATCGTTGATCAATTGTATCAAAATAGCCAATTAACTTTAAAGGTTATCAATGGTGAAGGAAAAGTAATTATTGATTTGAAACCTTCAGAATCTTTTGTGTACCAATTACAGTAAAATTAAAGCACTATTGGGCAATAGCTTCTTCGTAATTTTCTTCTACTTTTCTCCAGTTGATGACATTAAAGAAAGCGTCAATGTAGTTTTTTCGTTTGTATTGGTAATCCAAATAATAGGCGTGTTCCCAAACGTCTAACGCTAAAATAGGTTTTCCTTGTACTTTAGCATTTCGCATGAGCGGATTATCCTGATTGGCTGTACTAGTAATTTGTAATTTTCCAGAACGATCTACAATTAACCACACCCAACCTGAGCCAAACAATTTGGTCGCTTCGCCTTTAAATTGAGTTGTAAAATTATCAAATGATTCGAAATCTTTTACGATTGCAGATGCCAATGAATCTTTTGGTTGGCCAGCTGATTTTGCACCAATACATTCAAAATATAAGGAATGATTGTAATAGCCACCGGCATTGTTTTTTTGTTCTTCAATACTGGTATCCAATTGCGCTAATACTTCCTCTATAGTCAGGTTTTCAAGGTTAGTACCAGTAATTGCTTCGTTCAATTTGTTAGTATACGATAAATAATGTTTAGAATAATGATTTTCTAAAGTAATTGCGGAGAGTTGGGGTGCCATAGCATCATATCCAAAGGCTAATTTTTCCAATTGAAATGAACCGTCGTTTGCTTTCACATCATCTGGCATTCCCATGGTAATTTTTTCTTCTGCACTAGGCAATGGAACTTCGACTACTTCGGTTAATTTTTTCTTGTTGCAAGAGAATAAAATAAAAAAGAATGCTACATAAATAACTTTAGAAAAGTGCTTTTTCATGACTTGTTTATTTTTTCAATAAAGAATTGATAATTTGGATATACTGTTCTTTGGATTCTTCAATGGAATAATGACTGATTTGCATCCAAGCGTTGGTTTTAAAAGCATTTCGCAAATCAAAATTTTCAGATTGGTTGTATTCTGCTGAACCAAAGGTAGCTTGCTTATAAAACGCATACAAACGCAATTGTACATCTTGTGGTAAAGAGGCTTGCGTCATTTTTGAAGCGGCTGCAACAGCTTCTTCAAATCGTTTATCTAAATCGGTTTCAATCATTACGCTTTGGTTGCAATAACTGTTTTTCCGCCAATGGCTTTTTGATTTAACACAACATTAATTGGAGTACCCAAAGGTAAAAATAAATCCACTCTAGATCCAAATTTTATAAATCCAGCATCCGTTCCTTGAATTACTTGCATACCTTCTGTAGCATAGTTTACAATTCGCTTCGCCAAAGCACCAGCAATTTGTCTGTATAAAACTTCACCGAAAGATTTATTTTCTACAACAATAGTAGTCCTTTCATTTTCTTCGCTTGCTTTTGGATGCCAAGCAACTAGAAATTTGCCTGGATGGTATTTGCTAAATTTAACTACACCTCCCATAGGATAACGAGTGACATGCACGTTAATAGGCGACATGAAAATAGAAACTTGTAAACGTTTGTCTTTGAAGTATTCCCCTTCGTACACTTCTTCAATAACGACTACTTTTCCATCTACAGGAGATAAAATTTCATCTTCATTTAAGATAAACGTACGTTTTGGATTTCTAAAAAATTGAAGAATAATTATTAAAAAAAGGATGGCTATGATTTTGATTGTCATCTTGATCCAGTCAGTATCGATTAAGCTATCACTTGCTAAAACAACAATGGCGGTAATGAATGTACCTAATAAAATTGACGGGGTTCCTTCTTTATGAAACATAGGATAAAATTTGATAAAATAAATATACAATTGGTGCTACAAATATAACACTATCTAGACGATCTAGAATGCCTCCATGTCCGGGCATTATTTTTCCGCTGTCTTTTACTTCAGCAATTCGTTTGAATTTGGATTCAATTAAGTCGCCAATAGTTCCAAAAACGCCTACTATCAATGCAATCATTGTCCAGATTAGAATTGAAGTATCACTAAAATTGGGATTGGGTTTGATGTAAAGTTTTGAAATCAAATAACCAGCAAAAATTGCGAATGCTACACCGCCTAAAAATCCTTCAATAGTTTTTTTAGGGGAAATACGTTCGTATAATTTGTGCTTTCCAATTGACTTTCCTACCAAATATGCAAAAGTGTCATTGGTCCAAATTAAAATAAAAAGGCCTATGATAATTTTAGGATTGTAATCATTTATTCCGAATGAGATTTTCACAATAAAGATGAAAGGTAAAAGGATGTATCCAACTAAATACAAATATTTCCAAATAGGAAAAACTATTTGTTCTTTATTGTCAAATAAGAAAATCAAACATTTTATAAAAATCAACAAACAAATAGCTAAAAGTACTAGGTTTAGTTGGTCAATATCAATACCGAGTTGGATGGGTTGTTCTCGAAGATTAGAAAGGTAATTGTCAGTTTCTGTTTTGTAATAACTCAACAGGCTAATTGCTGTATATGAAAGCGATACGAGCGATAGCGGTAAAATTTTGTTTATCTTAACTAAGTTGCAAAACTCAAATGTTGCAATGACTAAAAAAATTCCAAATAGTAGAATGAAACTTTCAGTAGAGTAAAGGATAGAGAATAATAAAAGTGTAATGTAAACTACACCAGAAATTAATCTTTTGAGCGTTTCATTCATTTTAAAGATCTTCTAAAAGCAATAAATATAAATTCTTAGCAGAACTTCCGTATTGAGTGAAGTCTTCTTCTTTTGCTTTTTCGAAATATTTAATGGTAGTAATATTGGTAGGATAGTCTCTCTCGTATTTCTTTTTTATAGCACTAAGACCATCACTTTTAGCCCCAAGAATTTGACTTGTGGTTGCAATAACTATAATGTTTACAGGTAATTCGAATGGTTTTAATTGTTTGATTTGTTTAGAAGAAAATAAAATAGAACCTTCTTCAGCAATTAAATTTTCGCAACTAGCCAATAAAAAAGCAGGGTTTGTTGGTTTGTCAAAAGGTAGTTTGTTTTCTTCTAATAATTCAAAAAGAGTAGGATCAAAACATAAAACTTCATTTTCAAACCAATCGTTTTCTTCCAGTATATTTTCAAATTGCTCGCTTATCTCTTTTTTGTTCTCACAGTAGATAAATTTTCCGCCATTCTTTTTAAAATGATATATAAAAGCTTCATCAACAGCCATAGTTACTTCTGGAAGAAATTGGCTTTGCTCATTATCTTTATCTTCGTCAGATGCCGATTTATATGAACTGAAAAGTTTTTTAAAAAGACTCATATTCTATTTGAACTACTTAAAATATTGTTTGAAAACGTTCAAAGATAAAAAAATCTTAATTCAAAAGTGTTTTTTGAATTAAGATTTTAATAATTATTACTTTTTTAAAGTTACGATACCACTTCTTCCATGTTGGCATCAAAGCTTCTCTTTCCAAAAATAGCTTCTAAATCGTCTTTAAATATGACTTCTTTCTCAATTAAAATATCAGCCAATTGATTTAGTTTTTCTTTATTTTCTTCTAAAATTTGTATTGCTCTTTGGTATTGACCCTCAATTAAACTAGAAATTTCTTCATCAATTACTTTTGCAGTTTCATCCGAATAAGGTTTTGAAAAACTGTATTCACTTTGCCCTGACGAATCGTAGTAAGTAACGTTTCCAATTTTTTCATTCAAACCATAAACGGTTACCATAGCTCTAGCTTGACGCGTTACTTTTTCAAGATCACTTAATGCACCTGTAGAAATTCTGTTGAAAATTACTTTTTCAGCAGCTCTTCCTCCCATAGTAGCGCACATTTCGTCTAGCATTTGGTCAGGACGAACGATCAAACGTTCTTCCGGCAAGTACCAGGCAGCACCTAAGCTCTGTCCTCTAGGTACAATAGTTACTTTGATTAGTGGCGCAGCATGTTCTAACATCCAACTTACCGTAGCGTGACCTGCCTCGTGAATAGCAATTGCTTTTTTCTCTTCAGGTGTTACAATTTTATTTTTCTTTTCTAAACCACCAATAATTCGATCGACAGCATCTAAGAAATCTTGTTTGTCTACAGCAGTTTTATTATTTCTGGCTGCAATTAAAGCCGCCTCGTTACATACATTAGCAATATCTGCTCCCGAAAAACCTGGAGTTTGTTTGGCTAAAAAGTCAACATCCAATCCTTCAACTTTTTTCAAAGGAGCCAAATGTACTTTAAAGATTTCTCCGCGTTCGCGAATGTCTGGTAAGTCTACAAAAATTTGTCTATCAAAACGTCCAGCACGCATTAACGCTTTATCTAAAACGTCAGCACGGTTAGTAGCGGCTAGTACGATAACATTCGAATTGGTTCCAAAACCATCCATCTCAGTTAATAACTGATTCAATGTATTTTCGCGTTCGTCGTTACCGCCTGACATATTGTTTTTTCCTCTCGCTCTTCCCACTGCATCAATCTCATCAATGAAGATAATTGCGGGTGCTTTTTCTTTAGCTTGTTTGAACAAATCACGCACTCTAGAAGCACCAACACCTACAAACATTTCCACAAAATCAGAACCTGATAAAGAGAAAAATGGCACTTGTGCTTCACCAGCAACTGCTTTGGCTAACAACGTTTTACCTGTTCCCGGAGGTCCGACAAGCAATGCGCCTTTCGGAATTTTACCTCCTAGATTGGTATATTTTTCAGGGTTTTTAAGGAATTCTACAATCTCTTGAATTTCTTCTTTAGCTCCTTCTAAACCGGCTACATCTTTGAAAGTAGTTTTGATATCTGTTTTTTCATCAAACAATTTGGCTTTTGACTTTCCAATATTGAAAATTTGTCCGCCACCTCCAGCACCGCCACCAGACATTCTTCTCATGATGAAGATCCAAACGGCAATAATTACGATGATTGGTAGTAGACTCACAAAAATATCGGTCCAATTGCTTTTTTGTAAGAAGTTGAAATCTTTCAATTTTCCTTCTCCCACCGCTTTTTCTAATTTAGTTTGAAAAATTTGGTCGTTACCAATTTCCAAAGTATAATGCGGTCCGGCATTAGGTCGGTCAAAAACATCTTTCGCTACTTTTGAATTTGATTTGTCTTTTAAAGCCGCTGCTGTTAGGTAAACTTCCGCTTCGCTTTTGTTATATACAATTACTTTTTCAATTTGCCCTTTTTCTAGAAAGTTATTGAATTTAGACGAGGTTAATTGAGCAGGTTCCTCAAAATTACTTCCGCCAGTTGCAAAACTGATGAAAAGAAAAATAAGAAGAATTCCCACGTATACTAACCAAGGACTTACTTTAAATTTATTCGGATTCGGATTATTATTCGCCATTACTCGTTTTTTTCTTTAGTATTTGTTTTCTATTGAAGTAATTTTTGCATCTCCCCAAAGGCTTTCAATGTTGTAATACTCACGAATATGTTTTTGAAAAACATGAACTACCACATTGACATAATCCATTAATACCCATTCGGCATTATCAGTTCCTTCAACATGCCAAGGTTTATCTTTCAATTCTTTGGATACGGTTTTTTGTACGGAGCTTACGATGGCGTTAACTTGTGTATTAGAGGTTCCGTTGCAGATGATGAAATAATCGCAAACTGCGGTATCTATTTCTCTTAAATCTAAGATGTCAACATCATTTCCTTTTACTTCTTCGATTCCCTTAATGATGTTTGCAATAAGTGCATCATTATTTATAGTCTTTTTCGCCATGAATTATTTTTAATATAAGTTGGTAAAGTTACCATTTTTTGTGATTATTTTTGAACCATTAACAGAATATTAAGTTCTGTCTTGCAAATAATAGTTGTATGAAACTAATCAAACTCGATGCCATTGATTCGACTAACGAATTTCTCAAAGGCATATCGACCCAACAAAACACAGAAAATTTTACTGTTGTTACCGCCGAGAACCAAACAAAAGGGAAGGGGCAAAGGGGAGCAGTTTGGAATTCAGAAATAGGTAAAAATCTAATTATGAGTGTATTGGTTAAGGATTACTTAATACATACCAATGCTATTTTTAACTTAAATATTGCATTCTCATTGGCTGTTATTTCGACATTAAAAAAGAAAAATATACCTGATTTAAGCATTAAATGGCCCAACGACATTCTGTCAGCCAATAAAAAAATTGGAGGTATTTTGATTGAGAATAGCATTAAAAGTGACGGATCAATTCATTCAATTGTCGGATTAGGCTTGAATGTGAACCAAACTAATTTTGACGGATTACCCAAAGCGTCTTCTTTGGCAGTGGTTACAGGTCTTGAATTTGATAAAGAGGAGTTACTTATTGATGTTATCACCAACTTAGAAAAGAATGTAACCGAGAGCAAAAACAATCCGGACGCTTTACGCCAACAATTTGTGGAATTGTTGTATAAAAAAGATATTCCAATGCCATTCATAAATCAAAAGGAAGAAAAATTCATGGGAATTATTCAGGGGATATCGTCAATTGGTAGGTTGCGAGTTTTGCTGGAGGATGATTCGGTTGCCGAATTTGACATTAAAGAAGTTCAAATGTTATATTAATAAAAAAGGGCTGTAATTGAAATTACAGCCCTTTTTAAATTTTATTTTATAATTAAATTTTGTGCATGTTTTCAGCCAGTGTTTCGATGAATTTTTGAATTGGCCCTTTAATCATCATAGCCATCATTGGGTTGAAATCGCCTTCAAAATCTAATTTTACATCAGCGTTATTTACATTAACTGCGTCAATTGAAGCAGTTAATGTAAAAGGCAGTTTATCACTGGCAGCGCCTAAAACTAGTTTAGTAGGAGCTGTTTTTTCTTTAATGACTAATTTGATTTCAGGCATTCCTTTCAAACCAAAAATGAAAGCATCAGCACCAATTACTTCAAATTTCGCAATATTTTCAGGCATTAATTGTTCAAAGTTTTTTACATCAGACAGCAATTCAAATAGATTTTGAGCTGACTTTTGAACATTTACTTTTGGACTTTCTAAATTCATTTGGTTTGTATTAACAAATTAAACATTCCAGGTTGAAGGACTCTGGTTCCATTCACTCAAGGTTTGTTGTTCTTCTTCTGTGATATAGTTTTTGGCTACAGCCAAATTCAATAAGTTTTCGTAATTGCTTAAAGTGTATAATTCCACATTAGCTTTTTTGAAATTTTGCTCAGCTACATCAAATCCATAGGTAAAGATAGCGGCCATTCCCTTAATGTTAGCTCCCGCTTCTTTCAACGCTTCTACAGCAAGTAGGCTACTATTTCCAGTACTAATTAAGTCTTCCACCACCACTACATTTTGACCTTTTTGTAAAAAACCTTCCACTTGATTTTGTCTTCCGTGTTTTTTTGGTTCAGGACGAACATACACAAAAGGTAGTCCCATGCTTTCGGCCACAAGTATACCAATTCCAATGGCACCTGTAGCAACTCCTGCAATAACGTCGGGTTTGCCAAATTGTTTTTCAATGTTTTTGGCAAATTCATCACGAACATAATTTCGGATAGCTGGAAATGAGAGTATTAGTCGGTTATCACAGTAGATAGGTGATTTCCATCCAGAAGCCCATGTAAAAGGATTTCTTGGATTCAATTTAATTGCATTTATTTGCAAAAGCAATTCGGCTGTTTTTTCGGCTGTTTCTTTATTAAAAATCATAGCGCAAATGTATAAAGTTTTTGTGAACGACAAACCACTTTTTTTAACAAATCATATCTCTAAGGAGACCGATTTTCAATTGTTTTTGTTAGAAAGTATTGACATCGAACAGCTTATTGTAAAAATTTTTCAAAATAAAATTCAAAAAGCCTATTTATACCATCCCGATGAAAAGGAAATTTTGAAAACTTTAAAAGAAAAGATCCCTGTAAACAAAGCAGGTGGTGGCTTAGTTTACAATAAAAAAGGTGAGGTGCTCTTTATTTTTAGAAATGGAAAATGGGATTTACCAAAAGGAGGAACCAACAAAGGCGAAGAAATTGAAGACACTGCCATGCGTGAAGTGGAAGAAGAAACGGGAGTTGGCTTGTTAGCGGTTACCAAAAAATTACAAAAGACCTATCACGTTTTTAAACGGAACGGTAAATACCGACTTAAAATTACGCATTGGTTTGAGATGACCTCTGATTATGAAGGTACTCTTGTAGGTCAAGCCGAAGAAGGAATTGAAAAAGTCGCTTGGCTAAGTCCGATACAAATTAAAGAAGCATTGAAGAACTCCTATGAGAATATCAAATTATTATTTGAAGATGAAATGCTCCATTAAATTACAAATGGCTTAAAAAAAATCCTAAAGGGATTCTTTTTAAACCATTATATATTTATGATAAACCAACTTTATGAGATGGTTTTTCGTTCTAATAGTGCCATATAAAATCCATCAAAACCAGATTCTGAAGCTAATATCTTTCGGTCTTCAATAAATTGAAATTGTTTCCCAATTTCGGTAGTTAAGAAGCGTTTCACTTGTTCTTGGTTTTCCGAAGGTAAAATAGAGCAAGTTGCATAGACTAACTTTCCGCCAGGTTTTACAATTTTGGAGTAGTTCTCCAATACTTCAGCTTGAACTTTTCGAATATTATCGATGAATTCAGGTTGTAATTTCCATTTAGCATCTGGATTCCTTTTTAATACACCTAGACCACTACAAGGAGCATCGATCAATACACGATCTGCTTTTTCATGTAGCTTTTTGATAACTTTAGTAGAGTCAATAATTCGGTATTCAATATTAAAAGCACTATTTCTTTTAGCTCTTAATTTTAATTGCTTCAATTTACTTTCGTACAAATCCATAGCAATCAATTGCCCTTTATTTTCCATTAAAGAAGCAATGTGCAAGGTTTTTCCTCCAGCACCAGCACAAGTATCTACAACACGCATTCCAGGCTTTACATCAAGAAAAGCAGCTACTAATTGTGAATTGGCATCTTGTACTTCAAAGAAACCTTGTTTGAAAGCATCGGTTAAGAAAACATTGGCTCTTTCCTTTAAAACTAAAGCATCCGGTTGGTCTTTCAAATACTCGGTTTCAATATTCAAATCCATCAAAATCGCTTTTAGCTTTTCTTTGGTGGTTTTTAGCGTATTAACACGAAGAATCACTTTAGCCGGTTGGTTCTGAGCAGTAATTTCTTTTGACCAAACTTTCTCGCCTAATTCTTTTACCCCTATTTCGTCCATCCAATCTGGAATAGATTCTTTGAAGGTTCTAATTTTAGATAATTCATCAAAACGACCTTTGATTTTTCGTTCAGGAGTACCATCTAATTGGCGCCAATCCGGAATAGGATATCCTCTTAATACAGCCCAAACCGCAAAAATGCGCCATAAATTATCTCTATCAAAAGGTTCTTTAACTTCGGCTATTTCAGAGTACAATCGTTTCCAGCGTACAATTTCATAGATGGTTTCTGCAACAAATTTTCTGTCAGAACTTCCCCAACGTTTGTCTTTTTTTAAGGAACGTGCTACCACTTTGTCTGCATATTCTCCTTCGTTGAAAATGGCATTTAATGCGTCAATGGTAGTATAAACTAAATTTCTATGTAATCTCATTTTAAATAATTGAATTGCAAAGGTACTATTTAATGATTGGAAAGCTAAATTTTAATGTTCTAAATAAAAAGACACTGTCGCTAAACAGTGTCTTTTTGTATATTAAAACAAGAAATCTATTTCACTCTTGTTAATCCTATATTTTCTGGTGCGTGAAGTACCATTGGGAATTTTTCAATTTTCACAGAACTACTGTCTAATCCGAAGGCTCTTTCTTCCGATAAACTAAGTTTTTTGATTAAGAAGTAAGAATTCATAACTAATTTTTCATGCCATAATAAATCACTATCATTTGATAGGAATTTTTCAGATAATACAAATTTGAAGTCCCCTAGGATGTTATTTTTATTTAGAGATTCGTAACGACTTGTGATATCTACCTCACCCTTTTTAACCATGTCTTTCAATACCTCGCGGAACATCAAGTTGATTTTAGTAGGTTCTCTAAATCCTAAATTGAAATCAATTCGGTAAATATCATCTTTTAAAATCTCAGTTACTTTATATTCAGTTTTATAAGGCTCTGATAAAATGTTAACGTGAACAAACCAGTAGATATCGGCTCTTTTTGGTCTTTTTTGAAGAATTGAATACATTACTTTTTCTTCAATTTCATCCACTCTACCTGCATTGGTCATGTATACCAAGTGGGTTGCGTATTTTGGGATTGTTAGATCGGCACTTAATTCGCCCAAGACTTTTTTGTAATCTTCAATTTTAACAATTTTGGTGTATGCTTTATTAATTTTCTTAGCTAAATACCAAATAGTCATAATTGAAATTAAAGTAAGAGCGATGCACAATGTTACATAACCCCCTTCGGCAAATTTGGTAATATTAGCAGCTAAGAAGCTAAATTCAATTATTAAATAAATACTAATTAAAGGCACATATAAGAACCATTTCACTCGTTTCATTATCAAATAAAAATTCAATAAAATGGTAGTCATAATCATACAAAGGATAATAGCTAAGCCATAGGCGTGTTCCATATTGCTTGATTCCTCGAAGTGTAAAACAATTCCAACACAACCAATAAAAAGCAACCAGTTAATGGAAGAAATGTATAATTGTCCTTTCAATTCAGTTGGGTATTTTATTTTGGCTTTAGGCCAAAAGTTCAATCGCATGGCTTCGTTAATTAATGTAAACGAACCGCTAATCAAAGCTTGTGATGCAATTACGGCAGCCAATGTTGCTACTACGATTCCAATAGGTTGGAACCAATCGGCCATGATTAAATAAAATGGGTTTCCGTTTTTACCACCTAAACTAGCTAAAGTTTCTCCTTCGTGATGAATTAAGTATGCACCTTGTCCAAAGTAGTTTAGTAGCAATGCTATTTTTACGAAAATCCAACTGATTCGAATGTTTTTTCTTCCACAATGACCCATGTCTGAATACAAGGCTTCAGCTCCTGTTGTACATAAAAATACAAACCCAAGAACGAAGAAACCGTCCGGATGTATAGAAAGTAATTTGTAAGCATAGTAGGGGTTTATTGCTTGGAGAACTTCAGTATGTTTTGCAATTTGAATTCCTCCCAAAACAGCTAACATAGTAAACCAAATTAACATCATAGGAGCAAAAAACTTCCCGACTAACTTGGTTCCAAATTGCTGAATTGTAAACAATATGAACAAAATTCCAATTACAATCGGAATGGTATTGATTTCAGGATAAAAAGTTCTTACTCCTTCTACGGCAGACGATACAGAGATAGGAGGGGTTATAATACCGTCGGCTAGCAAAGCACTTCCTCCAATAATAGCGGGTACTATTAGCCATCGTATTTTGGTTTTTTTGACCAAAGCGTATAAAGCAAAAATTCCACCTTCACCATGGTTGTCAGCACTTAAAGTGATGAGAACATATTTAATTGTAGTTTGCAGAGTCAGTGTCCAAAAAACACATGATATTCCTCCTAAAACAATATCGGCATTAATAATATGGTCACCCAAAATGGCTTTCATTACATACAAAGGAGAAGTTCCGATGTCACCATAAATAATACCTAAAGAAACTAATAGACCACCAAGTGTTAATTTACTATGAAGATCTTTGTGCGCTACGCTCATGATATTTGATTAAAAAGTGGGCAAATTTACTCTTTTTAAATATATTAGGATAAAAAATTCAAAAAAATCACAATGGTAGGTGTGAATTACTATCTTATAGAATTCCAGTAGTTTAATTATTTAAATTTAATTTTGAGTTTCGGCAGAGTTTCTAAATATTAATTGCATTTTAAATAATTGTATTTTAGCATTCTTAATTGATTTTTTATGAATAAACTAGTTCTTATTGTTGTCAGTATTGTATTTTTTTCTTGTAAATCAATTCATTCTGTCGACAACCGAAATGCCGTTACCGTCACTATAGATACTTTATTACAAGATAAAATCAGTATTCGTGCTTTGGCATTGGATCATGATAAAGTTTGGTATGCAGCGGATCAATCTAGATTTGGCTTCATAGATGTGAAGACAAATCAGAAGAAAGAAATTAAATTGCCTTCTGAAAAAAATGCCGAGTTTAGGAGTATTGCCCAAACGGAAAAATATGTTTTTATTTTAAACGTGGGTAATCCTGCTTTGCTATATAAATTTTCAAAAGAGGATTTGAGTTATGAATTGGTTTACCAAGAAAATCACGAAAAAGTATTTTACGACAGTATGCAATTTTGGAATGATAAAAAAGGTATTGCTATTGGTGATCCAATAGAAGGTAGTTTTTCTATGATTACCACCCGAGATGGGGGAGTTTCATGGCAAAAAATGCCTTCAGATCGATTACCTCATTTAGTTGATGGCGAAGCTGCTTTTGCGGCAAGTAATACCAATATTGTAATTAAAGGCAATGCTACTTGGCTTGTATCTGGCGGAAAAAAAGCACGAGTATTCCATTCTATAAATAAAGGTAATAGTTGGTCAGTAGTGGAAACACCAATAGTTCAAGGAAAGCAAATGACAGGAATTTTTACAGCTGATTTTTACAATTCATCAGTTGGTTTCATATCGGGTGGAAATTATGAAGTACTGAATCAAAACTTTGATAATAAAGCAGTAACGCATGATGGTGGAAAAACCTGGAAATTAGTAGCGCAGAATCAGGGTTTTGGGTATGCTTCTTGTGTGCAATATATTCCCAATAGTCATGGAAAAGAATTGATTAGCGTAGGTGCTTCAGGAATTTATTACTCTAATGATGGTGGTAGTAGTTGGAATCAATGGAGTACAGATTCTAGTTTGTATACTATCAGATTTTTGAATAACAACACAGCTATCGCAGCAGGTAAAAATAAAGTGATTCGTATTCGATTTAAATAATAAAGCCATCCCTATGGAATGGCTTTTGGGGGGTATATTATATGAATTTAATCTTTTCTTTGTCCTCTATTTCGGTACTGCAATAACAATTTTCTACTAAAGTCCTCCTCTGATTTTTTAAGTTTAATGATTTTTGACGCAGGAAGAATTCCTTTTAAATTAAGTATGAATTTCTTTCTCAATACATAAAACTCCTCTTCATTTGTTTCCATTTGACTTAAAAGTACACTGGCTTCTTTCTCAGTCATTTTATCTTTTCCATCACGATATCGTTTAATAAACGATCTCATTTTTAAATGTTTTAATTCAAATTCTTTTTCTTCGAAGGCATTGTAAATAGGCCAAAATTTTTCTGCTTCGGAACTATTTAAATCTAACTCTGTAGTTATAAATGCAACTTTCATTGCTTTAATTTGTTCTCTTTTTTCTTTCATATTTTCGCCTTGCGCAAATGAGCTAAACGGGCTAAATAAAAGTAATGCGAATACTAGGTTAAGAAGTTTCATAATTGATTGTATTAATTGATTTTTTATTCTGATAAAAGTCTCTCTAAATCGGAATTGATACTTAGATGTTCTTCAATGATCTCGTCTTTTAGTTGAATTGTCGCTCCCATCTTATTTAAATCGTCTTCGTCTAATTCACTAATTAGATCATATTGATTGATGTTAGTTTGATAACTTAAATGATTTTCTAAAGTAGTTAGATCTAATTCCTCTGCAGGTTTTGAAAGTTGATTAAAAATTGGGATAAATAATCCAATGACTAATATGGCTGCTACTGCCATAAGTAGTTTGCTTTTTTGTTTATACAATGGAATCACCCTATTTGTTTCATCGGGAAATTGAGAAAGAACCTTTTTTGAAAAATCTTCAAAGTAGTTGTCTGGAACTATAAATCCAGAGGTAGTTTTCGGTATATTTTCTAAATTAAATTTTTTCATGGCAAGGTTTTGACTAAAAAGAGTTTAAAAGGTTTAATTTGAAGTGACATAGGCTTCTATTTTTTTTACTGCATGGTGATAGGAGGCTTTTAATGCGCCAACTGAAGTGTCTAAAATAGTTGCGATTTCTTCATATTTTAATTCTTCAAAATATTTCATTTTGAAAACCAATTGTTGTTTAGTGGGTAATAAAGCTATGGCTTTTTGTAGTTTGATCTGAATTTCATTACCATCAAAAAAAACATCCGATTGCAGATTATCAATTATTTTGGCATTTATTTCTTCCGTAGAAGTATTATTTTTTTTGGCTTTTTGTTTGATAAACGTTAGCGACTCATTAGTAGCTATTCGGTACATCCATGAAAAAAGTTTACTTTCTCCTTTGAAGTTTTTTAGATTTTGAAATACTTTAATAAATGTATTTTGGAGAACATCGTCAGTATCATCATGGTTCAATACAATATTTCGAATATGATGATACAAAGGTCTTTGATAGGTATGCAAGAGTTTTTGAAACGCTTCATTTTGCGTTTTAGGATCCAATAATTCTTGAATAAATTCTTTTTCTTCTTGCAAAATTTTTGTTTAACTGATTAGAATAGAAGGGATCCAAAAGGTTTAATCAAACGATTAAATTTCTGATGGATTGGTTTCTGTTTCTGAATCTGGAGTATTTTCAGTTTCTGGAACTATTTTGGGTGTTTCTTTTTTGGGTTTAACCCGAAAGTAAAATTCAGTTTTCCATTTAGAGGGTTTTTTTATATCACTTTTACTGATGGTAAATATTGCTATATGTGAAAATGGAGAATCAGGTGTAATTACTTTTTGATTAATATACGATTTCGATTTTTTCAGGGCTTCTTTGGTATGCGAATAGTCCCCGTAAAGAGAAGTTTTAATGGCTGAAAATGATTCTAATTCATCCGCTAAAATATCACTTCCTTCACTCGTAATAATGGCTTCTTTAATAGGAATACAAAGCGAAATTTTTGCTAATCCACTTTTTTCATCATAGGTGTGGTAAATAATGAAGGGTTTGCCATTGCGTTCAATTTCATTTTGCTCACAAAAAGCAATTATTTTTGGAAAAACAATTCTCGAATTTCGTACTACCTTACTAATTTTACTGGTAAAACTTTGATAAAGGTATGGGGTTCTCAATTTTTGAACTAATCCATTTACTTTGATTTTGTAAGTGTTGATTTCATATACCAAACTACGATCTAGGTTAACCAAACTTTTATCAAAAAGGTCACCAATAATTTTGCGGGCTCCACCATGTAAAGCAGTGTAAATTTTATAAGAGAAACTCATTTCTCCTACCGATTTTACAGTAACTTTTGTTCCGCCTAAAGTATCTTTGAATATCCAAGTGATTTTGAATTTGGAATCATCCCAATCCATTTTTTGATGAATACTATCATTTTCTTTTAGCGATAAAGTTTGAATTGTTCCAGTACCTTCAGAGCCTTCCCAGGTGAATTTGGCCCCTTTGCCTAAAGTATTTTTGTAGAATTGCCCTTTTAATGAAGTATCTCCCAACATATAATACATAAAATCTTGCCAGTTTTCAGCATCATTTACGTAATTGTACACGTTTGATTTTGAAGTATGAATAATTTTACTTTTTTCGATGGAAAAATTACCTTTTTGTGTTGCTATAAAAACAGAAAAAGATATAAAACTAAGCAAAAGTAAAAGGAAGAAATATTTTAAGATTTTCATATTGACTGTAAAAGGGTTGCTTACGTAAAGTTACGTTATTTTATTTCACAATATCTGTTGAAAAAAAAATATACTAGCGCTTAAAGAAAATCTTGATTACAAAAAGTAATCCTATAAATACTAAAAAACCGATCAATATTTTATAATTCCCTTTGTAAAAAATTTGGTGCAATCGCGCATCTTTTCGATAAGAAAAAAACATTGCAATTACAAAAGCTATAAAAAAAAGGAGTCCGAAGATTAATTGTCCTGTACTAAACATCTGTTGAAAATTTTAAAGCAAATTTAGGCATTTATTCAAGAATAGTTGTTAATTTTCCAATCCAATTAATGAATCCATTTATGCAAAAACAAATTAAAGCGGTTAAGGAATTTCACACCGCATTTCGAATAGGACATAGTGAGTCACCCGTTGCCGATTTGGGCGAAACCAAAAAGCATCTTCGTTATAATTTAATGAAAGAAGAGAATGAAGAGTATTTAGAAGCCGTTTTAAACAATGACTTGGTTGAAATAGCAGATGCATTAGGCGATATGCTGTATATACTTTGTGGGACAATTATCGAACACGGTTTGCAACATAAAATCGAGGAAGTGTTTGATGAAATTCAGCGCTCAAACATGAGTAAATTAGGAGAAGATGGTAATCCAATTTATCGTGAGGACGGAAAAGTAATGAAAGGGCCGAATTATTTTAGACCTGATTTTTCTAAAATTTTAGGAGAATAAACTAAATTAATTTTAATATAAAAAAAGCGATTTTCATCTGAAAATCGCTTTTTTGTATTTAATAAGTATTGGTTATACTTTGACAGTCCAACCAAAAGTATCTTCAGCTACTTTATTTTGAATATTAGTTAGTTTTAATTTTAAATCGGCAGCCACTGAATTATCTAATTTAGGTAATTCGTAGTAGTGGTCTTTGTATGAGAATCCCGCAATTGGGCTAATTACGGCAGCTGTTCCAGCACCGAAAATTTCTTTTAGACTTCCGTTTTTAGCAGCTTCTACTAATTCGTCTACTAATACAGAACGTACTTCAACTTGGATACCTTCTCTTTTAGCTAAATCAATAAGTGTTTTTCTAGTAACTCCATCCAAAATACGCTCACTTGTAGGTGCTGTATATAAAGTATCATTGATTCTGAAAAACACGTTCATCGTACCCGCTTCTTCTAGTTTCGTATGGGTTGCATCATCGGTCCAAATCACTTGTTGGAATCCTTCTTTGTTAGCCAAATTAGTTGGGTAAAATTGCCCCGCATAATTGCCAGCTGCTTTTGCTGCACCAATTCCGCCATTTGCAGCTCTACTGTAATGTTCAGCTACAATTACTTTAACTTCACCTGCATAATACGATTTAACAGGAGATAGGATAATCATGAATTTATAGTTGTCTGAAGGATTGGCGATTACACCGGTTCCAGTTCCAATCATAAATGGTCTTATGTACATAGAGTTTCCGTCGCCTTTTTTTACCCAAGCTTGGTCTATTTTAAGTAATTCTTTCAAACCATCCATAAAAATAGTTTCAGGAACTTCAGGCATTGCCATTCTAACCGCTGATTTATTGAAACGTTTGTAGTTCTCATCAGGTCGGAATAACCAAATTGCATCTTGCTCGTCTTTGTAGGCTTTCATTCCTTCAAAAATTGCTTGACCATAATGAAAAACACGAGTCGAAGGATCTACTAAGAAAGGAGCGTAGGGTTTGACAGTTGGAGTTTGCCATTCGCCATTTATAAAATCACATTCAAATAAGTGATCTGTAAAAACGGCTCCAAAACTTAGGTTATCAAAATCTACCTCATTAATTTTAGAAGTAGCAGATGGTATAATTTCAATTTTTTTGGTTTGAGTTGCACTCATAATAAAGAATAATTTTTATTGTATAAATGAAAAGCAATTGCTCCTATTTTTTAACGATTACAAAATTAAATAAAAATCGGCAAAATACTTATGAAAATACTATTAATTAAAGCATTTATCTGTGATTTATGTATATTTAAAAATAATCATTCAATTAAGGTTGATTTATGGGAATTATATAATAAATATCATTTTTTTTCGAATGAAACGTTTTTGTTTTAACTAATTTTGGGCATAAAATAAAACGCCTTAGGTAGTATAAATTTCAAATAAAAGGTATTGGAAAGAGAAATTATTCAAACGCTCGATGGTTCTACAACAATTCATCTCAAAGAATGGGATGAATGTTATCATTCCAAACACGGTGCTATTCAGGAAGCGCAACATGTTTTTATTAAAAATGGACTTTCCTTATTTCCAAATCAAGCAGTATCTATTTTAGAGATAGGATTTGGTACAGGGTTAAATGCTTTTATTACTTTATTGGAATCTAAAAAATTCCATCAATCGATACATTATGTTGGAGTAGAAGCTTATCCTGTGAATGCAGCTGAAGTTATAGCAATGAATTATGTGACCGAGTTAAATGCAATTTCAGATGAAGCTCTATTTAAAAAAATGCACGAAAGTAACTGGGATGAAAAAGTTTTTTTACATCCTGAATTTGAGTTAACCAAACGAAAGCAGTTTTTTGACGAAATTGATGCAGTCGAAGAATTTGATTTGATTTACTTTGATGCTTTTGGCTATCGAGTGCAACCGGAACTATGGAGTACAGCGATTTTTAAAAAAATGTTTACTGCTCTTCGGCCAGGTGGTAAATTAGTTACTTATGCTGCGCGAGGAGTAGTTAAAAGAAGCATGATTGAGGTTGGATTTACAGTTGAAAAGTTAGCTGGACCACCGGGAAAAAGAGAAATGTTTCGTGCAAGTAAAGCTATTGAGTCAGTTTAATTTCGGGAATAAAATAAATTACTTAAAACTTCGTTAAAATAACACTATGTCATTTACTATTGATGTAATTTTATACAGCGAAATTTAAAGTTTAACCCAAAATTGAATTCATTATGACAAAAGTAATGCTTGACTACACCAAATCTATTCTAGAGAGAGTCAGTTTTGATCCTGCACTTTTTTACAAAGAATTACAAAAAGCGATTAAAACTTTATTGCCCCATGAAATGGTCCAATTAAAAGAATGGTTATATAGATTTACAAATGAAAAACCAGAACTAAAACCCTGTTTGTTAGTTATTAATTCATAAAAAAAAGGAACCAATTTGGTTCCTTTTTTTTATTTTTTGTTTAATGGGCTAATGATTTCTACATTTTGAAATGCAATGGCTCCTTTAATTATTCCGGAAATAGTATTCCGTAGCGCGTCGATGATATGAATTTTCAGTTCGCTTTTTGGATAAATTATGCTGACTTCACGAGCAGGTTTCGGCTCTTTAAAATGGCGTAGTTTATTTTTATCCGATTCATTTAAGTCTAAAGTATGTAAAAAAGGCAATAAGGTGGTACCTAGTCCCTCATTGGCTAACTTAATCAAAGTTTCAAAACTACCACTTTCTATTTGAAAATGATTGATTTCATTTCTGGTATTATTTCTACATAAATTAAGGATACCATCTCTAAAACAATGTCCGTCTTGTAGTAATAGAATTTCGTCCAAATTCAAATCGGCAACTTCAATTTCTTTTTTCTGGTAATGTTGATGTCCCTCAGGAATATAGGCCATAAATGGCTCATAGTAAAGCACAATCTCTTTGATTTTTTCTTCTTGGAGCGGAGTTGCAGCAATCGCCGCATCCAAATGGCCGTTGTTTAATTTTGTAATTATTTCAGCAGTATTGAGCTCTTCAATAATCAATTTTACTTTTGGATATTTTTTGATAAAATTTTTCAAAAACATCGGAAGCAAAGTAGGCATAATGGTAGGGATAATACCTAATCTAAATTCACCACCTATAAATCCTTTTTGTTGTTCAACAATATCTTGAATTCGATCAGCTTCATTAACAATACTTTTAGCTTGAGTTACAATTTTTTGACCTATATCGGTCAATTGTATGGGTTTTTTGGTGCGATCAAAAATTTGGATATTAAGTTCCTCTTCAATTTTTTGAATTTGCATACTCAAAGTAGGTTGAGTTACAAAACATTTGTCTGCAGCTAGCGTAAAATTTTTGTATTCAGCTACTGCAAGTACATATTTAAGTTGAGTAATAGTCATAAGAATAGTTTATATTGATGCAAATATAAAAACAATAAGTTAAACTTATAGACTGTCTTCAACTTTTAAATTGCTTATAACTCATTACTATAAATAGTTATACCATGACGCTATAACAAATTAGTACTACGATGTGCAATTAATTATTGATAAATATATTGGCATGCCAATGGTTATATTCACTGGAAATGTTATGGCTAAAGCCATAGGTAAGTAAAGTCCAGGATTTGCTTTTGGAACTGTAATTTTCATTGTAGCTGGAACTGCTATATATGATGCACTTGCGGCTAATACTGAAAAAATAAATCGGTTTGAAATATCATCGGTTACAACGGAACTTAATATTGCAAATAAACACCCATTTACAATTGGGATTGCCACTGCAAAAACTAATGGAAACCATCCACTGCTAAAGAAGGATTTTAATTTTTTCCCACTCGTGATTCCCATATCTAATAAAAATATTGCAAGAAAGCCTTTGAATAAATCATTTGTGAACGGCTTTATTCCTTGAGCTTGTTCTGCATTAGCTAGATAGCCAATAACTAAACTTCCAAGGATAAGCAGAACGCTACCATTCGTTAGCGAATGTTTTACAATAGATTTTTTTTGGAATTTAGTATTATCTCCTTTGTAAAAAATCGAAATAAGCATTAATCCAATAATTATGGAAGGCGATTCCATTATTGCCATAACTGCAACCATATGCCCGTGTAATTGCAACTGATGCGCCTCTAAATAAGATACTGCGGTAACAAATGTAACGGCACTTACAGATCCATATGCTGCTGCAATAGCCCCTGAATCAAAGAGGTTTAATTTTCTTTTCAGAATAAAAAAGGTATATACTGGAATTATTGCCGAAATACCAATACCAAATAATAAAGACCATATAATTTCAGTTGAAAAGGTTTCGTGGGATAATTCTTGCCCCCCCTTAAAACCGATGGCAAATAAAAGATATAAGGAGATAAATTTTGAGGAATTTTCAGGAATTTCTAAATCACTTTTCAAATACACTGCAATGATTCCAAGTACGAAAAAGAGAAGAGCTGGATTTGTTAAGTTTTCAATGAGCAAGTTTACATTCATAATTATTTATATCAAGTTTAGGTTTTATTTATCGAATTTTTGAGAATTGTAGTCTCATTCCTTTTGGGGAATAATCAAATACTCCGTTAGTATATACTATATTTCCGTTTACAATAGTTGTCATAATTTTACTTTGGAAAACTTGTTCTTCAAAAGGAGACCATTTGCATTTATATAAAATATTTTCTTTTGTCACTTTCCATGATTGGTTTATATCAACTAATACTAAATCAGCATAATAACCTTCTCTTATATAACCGCGCTCTTTTAGCTTATAAATTTCAGCAACATAATGAGCCGTTTTTTCAACAATCATTTCTAATGTCAATTTATTTTGATGATACATTTCTAGCAATGCAGGAAGAGCATGCTGTACTAATGGACCTCCGGACATGGCTTGAAAATAGGTTCCTGTTTTTTCTTCTATGGTATGGGGAGCATGATCTGTAGCAATTATGTCTAATTTTCCGCTATGTAATGCATCAAATAAACCCTTTTGATTCATTTCTGATTTGATTGCAGGATTCCATTTTATTTTGGCTCCTAATTTTTTGTAATCTTGGTCTGAAAACCACAAATGATGAACGCAGGCCTCGGCAGTAATTCGTTTTTTATGTAAAGGTGTTTTGCAATCAAATAATTCGGTTTCAGCTAGAGTTGAAATATGAAATAAATGCAATCTATTTCCGTATTTTTTTGCAATATCAATTAATTCTTTCGTGGTGGAGTAACATGCTTCTTCGTTTCGTATTATGGGGTGGTATTCAAAAGGAATATCTGAATTGAATTGAAGTTGTAACGTTTCAGTATTCTTCTTGATAATAGCATCGTTTTCGCTATGTAACGCTATTAAAGTATTGGAATTGGCAAATATTTTTTCGATATATTCTGGGTAATTGGCTATAATCCCATCCTCTTTAGAAAAATACAATCCGTCATCTGTAACCCCACAAACATTTTCCGTATCTGTTTTTAAAGTTTCCTCCCAATTATCTTTGGTAAGCCCCATAAAAAAAGAATAATTGGCTAATGATTTTTCATCTGCTAACGAATATTTTTGTTCAAGTAATTCATTAGTAAGTGTATTAGGTAACGTATTTGGCATGTCCATAAATGAGGTAATACCTCCAGCAACAGCTGCTATAGATTCGGTGAATAGGTCAGCTTTGTGGGTAAGTCCGGGTTCTCTAAAATGAACTTGATCGTCAATAAATCCGGGAAGTAGGTATAAGCCTTCTGCATTAATTTCATTGCAAACAAGTTCTTTGTGTATCGCAATTGAATGATCAATTTTCTCGATTCGATTTTTGTTAATTAAGACATCTTTGGTAACAATTCTCCCTTCGTTAACAATCTGTGCATTTCGTATTATTAGTCTCATAATTCAGCTACTGCTCTGTTTAATCTATCGTTTATAGATTTTCCTAGATTAATATTGGGTAATTTTTCAATTAAGAGTACGTCTAGACCTAGAGCATCCAATTCATGTAAATAAGAATATAAATTTTTTGAAGCTTCCTTAAAATCTCCTGTTGGAGATAAAATGTACTGTACAATTGGCTTAGTTGTATTTACCTTATTTTGAAATTGAAGTACCCCAATTTTTTCAGATGAGATAGACTCTAATTCTTTTTCAATATCCTCAACTAGAAAAGATTTTGTTTTTGGAGCATAATGTTTAGTAAACATTCCAGGCGCACTTGGGGCAATAGAATCTTTATTGTGGACCTTTATTGGGCCTACAATTTTTTCAATTTCTTCGATCGGAATAGCACCATATCTATAAAGTACAGGTAGTTCTCCTTCAAATCCGATAATGGTTGATTCAATTCCATTTTGACAATTTCCTCCATCTAAAACAACGTCTATATCATTCTTAAAATAGTCAAAAACATGTTGCGCATTTGTTGGGCTAATTGACCCAAAAGGATTGGCGCTTGGTGCAGCTAAGGGGAAGTTTAAATGATGTAATAGCTTCAAAGTCAAAGGATGATTAGGAACTCTAACAGCAACAGTATTCTTTCCTGAAGTTACCCAATCGGAAATACAATCTTGTTTTTTTAGTACTAAGGTTAATGCACCTGGCCAAAATTGAGCCGCTAATTGAGTTGCTAAATGAGGTATTTCTTTGGCGACTTCTTTCAGTTGTTCAGTTGACTTAAGATGAACGATTAGCGGATTATTATTGGGTCTTTTTTTTATTTCGAATATTTTCTTAACTGCGGATTCGTTATAAATATTGGCAGCCAAGCCATAAACTGTTTCAGTTGGAATTGCAACTACCTTGCCTTCATTTAGGGTATGGATTGCGAAAGAAATATCTTTAGTTATTACTGTCATAATTAATTAAGGATTACAATAGTCGCAGTACATTGGATCTTCATACTTTTTAGTGTTAGGAAACATTTTAGTCTCTTGATGTAAACATTTTTTGCATTGATAATTAACGCTTAAAGCTGATTGTGTAGGGGAGTTGCATAAATTACATGGTAATCCTCGAGTCACTTCTTTAATTTCAAAGCCCGGGGTATCGCATCTGGGACATTTGGTATTCATCTTTTCAACTAATTTATGAGCGGTTTTTTCAATAACTTTCATTCTAGTTGGATTGAAACAAGCTCTCATATCGGTTTCAACAAATACTTTTCCGAACATTTTTTGGATTTGGTTGAATTGAATAAGTAGTTCTTTTTCATTCGTAATCCCTTTATAACATATAGAAAAATTACTGTCATCTGATTTAAGAATTAATCCGTGGGAAGGGAATTGAATATTGGATGAAAATTCTAATAGGTCTTGTTCTGTAGCGACATATGTTCCATTAAAATTTGTCGAAGTGCTTAATTCAGTGGCGATTATTTCTAAATTGTTTTTAATATCCAATAGCATTAAATGTTCTTCATCTGCAGGTAGAAAAAATACGGATGGATGTGCTCCAAAGGATCCCTCACTGGCAATCACTAAATCGCATTTGTAATGGTCTACTGCTGATAAGCATTTTTGGCGAAGCGTGGAGATTACATCCTTCTTTCTTTCAATTTCTCCGCTAAATGTGCCTAATGTATCGGTATTAAATAGTTGGTTTACTATGCATGTAACACCAAATTCTTTTTCAAATATTGGAGCTATTATTTTTTCTTTTCCGTGTTGAGTAGCTATCAGTAAATTTCTTCCTTCAAACATTATTTATTTACTGAAATTTTAATCATACATTCAATTTCCAATGTATGCTTTTCTTTTTCCGCTAGATGAATCACTTCTTCAATTAAACCCTTCATTTTATTCAGTTCTTCAATCCTTTTTTTGGAATGATTAGCATCTTTATTGAAGCGAATTTGACTGCTAAAATCCTCTAAACTATGAAAACTAATCTTGTTGTTAATTAATGAGTTAAGAAGAGTTTTTGCTTCATTTGGATCAAAAATACCTTCTATTAATTTGTGTTGTGATTCGTTTTTCATGATTATAATTTGACTTTAGTTATTTTTAATAAATAAGTTGATACAAACAATGATACTCCAAGAATTATAGTAGACAAGAATGAAAATTCGGATAGAATATTAAATACCATTGCTACTGACAATAAAATAATTATTGTTTTGTAAATCGTATTTTGTGATTTACAGAACATTTTAATTTTGCTTTTCAAAAGGAATCGTATCTTTTGCATCTTTTTTTATTGCAAATTTCAAATTTAATAATCATATATTTTTATTTATATTTGTTATCATTTATATAAATATATTATATGAATTATACATTTCATCAATTAAAAGTTTTTTTGAAAGTTTCTCAAACAAAAAGTATTACTAAGGCTGCTAATGAGCTACATCTTACACAGCCAGCAGTATCAATACAATTAAAAAATTTTCAAGATCAATTTGAAATCCCACTTACAGAAGTAATAGGGAGGCAATTGTATGTTACTGATTTCGGAAAAGAAATTGCATCAACTGCCGAACAAATTTTAAGTGAAGTTGAAAAAATCAATTTTAAAACACTTGCCTACAAAGGAATATTATCAGGGGTGTTAAAAGTATCTGTTGTATCGACAGGGAAATATGTGATGCCTTATTTTTTGAGTGATTTTCTAAATTCAAACAATGGTATTGAGCTTGATATGGATGTTACCAATAAATCAAAAGTGATTAAAGCTTTAAGAAATAATGAAGTTGATTTTGCATTAGTTTCTAATCTTCCTGGAGAAATCAATGTTGAATCTGAAACATTAATGCAAAATAAATTGTTTTTGGTAAGTAATAAACAGTATTTGAATGATTCAAAATTATCAAGTAATGATGCTTTAATTGATGTTCCTTTGATTTATAGAGAAGAAGGTTCTGCTACAAGATTACATATGGAAAATTATTTTTCAAAAAAAGGATATATCATTAAAAGCAAACTGCAATTAACTTCTAATGAAGCAGTTAAACAGGCAGTAATATCAGGAATTGGTCTATCAATCATGCCGTTAATTGGTTTGAAAAACGAATTGGAAAAGGGGGATTTAAAGATTATTCCTGCCAAAGGATTACCCATTGTGACCAATTGGAAATTAGTGTGGTTAAAAGGCAAGAAAATGAGTCCGGTAGCAGCAGCTTATTTAGAGTATATCAGACAACAAAAAACTGTAATTAATGAAAATCAATTTTCATGGATTAATAATTATTAATCATTTAGATTCTCATTAAATGCTGATGGAAGTAGGGTAGGAATAAACTTGATCAATATGGGTAACAACAAACTTCCTCCAGGCAATAAAAATATGGTTAATGATGGGATAGTTTTACAAATATCAAGTAATTGTTTTTTTATTTTTTTCTTTTCTTTTTCATCCAAATCCCTGCTTGTTGAATGAGCTAACAATACCATAAGTTCTTTACTTTGAACAATTTCCTTCACTAGGCGTGTTTTGTTACGTGCAATAAGAGTGACAACACTTTGCGTAGTTTGATCGTAAAAATGTTTAACAGGATTGGAATAATTAAAATAAGGAATTTCCTTTTTATGTTTGGAAATAAAGAGATTCGTATCGTTGATACTTTGTTTTACAAACTCGTCAGATACAGCAAGAGCTTCGGCCAATTGAAATAAAAAATAGGATTCATTCGTTTCTAAAACTCCATCGTTCCATAGCGCCATACCAGCAATGTCAATTAGGTAATTCTTTTCTAATTCATTGGTAAAAAAATCCAATTCCAGTGTTTCTAAACTCAAATTAGAGTTTTTGGAGAATTTACTATAACGTATAGATGCCTCAAAAAGTTTGATTAATAAGTCGTCGTATTGCGATTTATTGGTTTTGATTTTCAAAGCCAGAGTGACAATATTGACAATCGTTTCTTCTATTTTTTTGAGATATTTTTCCGGGATATTTCCATGCATTAAATATTGGCGAAAGGCCAATACATCAATATACAAAAGCGCATTGGTAACTAAATGAGAAAAGTTTTTACTGATGATGTTTTCATTAGTTTGAACTCGTTCGTCAATGAATTTTTCAAGTGTAAGTGAAGGACTATTCTTTGGGAGTAATTTTTTAAACAAGTTAAATTCTTCTGGATGCATCTCATTATAAAAAGACACCGTTTCGGCAATGAATTCCTCCCAATTAAGTTTTTCCTTAGTAACACTATAAACTCCTAAAAGGCTATTCAATAAAGCTACTTTTGACACTTCTTCTTTGAACCAACCAGTAATAGGAATTACCGATTTTGTATCCAACGAAATGATGTGCCCATAGATAAATCCTGATTTTCTTAATGCTTTATAGAAAGCATCATTTTCAGTGACCAATTCCATCTTTGAAATCTGTTGTTCACTGAAAAATTTATCGATCCAACCGGGTACTGAAGGGTTTATCATTAACTTGAATTAAAAGTACAAAGCTAGGTTTTTTTCTGGTTTCAAAGATGAAATTAAAATTAAAAAACAGTTTTGTAAATGAATACAAAACGGTTTGAATTGCCAAGTAAATAATTGTTACTTTATGATTGCTGAGCAGGCTACTCGAGCTCCAGAATTTCCAGTGGGCTGCGTTACGAAATCATCAGCACCTTGATGCACTATCAATCCTTTTCCTAAAACATCTTTAGCAGGATCTCCACAACCTATACACCATTCCTCAGTAGTCAAAGTGATTGTTCCATTTCCATTTTCATCAGCTGTGAAGTTTCCAATATCGCCTTTATGGTATTCTCCTTCTCCCCATTTACCGTGTTTTTTAAAGGTAGGATTCCAATGTCCGCCTGCTGAACTTCCATCAGCGGCAGAACAATCTGATTTTTCGTGAATATGAATGGCATGAACACCCGGTTTTAGCCCAGTAAGTTTAGCTTCAAAAGTGACTTTTCCTTTTTTCTCTGTAAAGGTTGCAGTTCCTGCAACTGAACTATTACTCTTCGGTTCAAAATACAGAGCTAGTTTTTTTACATCATTTGAATTGGCAGTTTTACAGCCAATAATAACAGCTACAATAACAAGAATGGATACTACTATTTTTTTCATTTTTATGTTTTTTTATTAGGATAAAGTTACATCTATTAGGAGAAATATGTTCAATATAATCTTAAAATATAAAAACCGCTCCGATAAAACAATCAGAACGGTTTTTAAAACAAATTAAATTCAAACTAAAAACTATCTTTCTGCTTAAAAGCAATATTTATTTTCGGCAACTAATTTTGCTGTAATGGTTTCTCTTAAACCAACTACATTTGGCATGTTAGTGTATTTTGTAAATCGACGTAATCCCATTAACATCATGCGTTGTTCGTCGCCTTCAGCAAAAGAAACGATGCCTTCTTTTCCTTTTTGAGTTACAATGTCAACCGCTTGATACAAATACAATCGAGCCATTGCAATTTGTTCTTGTACATTTGTTTCGCCCTGTTTTTTGGCTAATTTCTCCGTACGTAAAACAGTACTTTCTGCCATGTAAATTTCGATTAACATATCTGCAGCAGCCATTAATAATTGTTGGTGCGCTTCTAAATCGGTTCCGAATTTCTGGATGGCACCACCTGCAACCATTAAAAAGGCTTTTTTCAATTTACCAATCATTTCTTTTTCTTCCGAAAATAATTCAGAATAATCGGGAGTGTCAAAAGAAGGAATTCCCATTAATTCTTCTTGCACTTTCATGGCTGGACCTAATAAATCTACTTGGCCTTTCATGGCTTTTTTGATTAACATTCCAACAGAAAGCATTCTGTTAATTTCGTTCGTTCCTTCATATATACGTGCAATACGAGCGTCTCTCCATGCCGATTCCATCGGTGTATCTTCAGAGAATCCCATTCCGCCATACACTTGAATTCCTTCATCTGCACAATTTTGGACATCTTCGGAAACTGCTACTTTAAGAATCGAACATTCGATAGCAAATTCTTCAACTCCTTTCAATTCCGCTTCCTGATGTGAAACTCCTTCTGCTTCGCGTATTTTAATCCTTGTTTCAATATCTTGAGCAGCACGGTAGGTAGCACTTTCACCTGCATAGGTTGAAGTTGCCATTTCAGCTAATTTGGCACGAATAGCTCCAAAACTTGCAATAGGTGTATTGAATTGTACTCTATCATTAGCATAACTTATTGCATTAGAAGTAACTCGACGTTGCGCGTCCAAACAAGCAGCTGCTAATTTAATACGTCCTACATTTAAAGCATTCATGGCAATTTTAAAACCGTTACCTCTTTCAGACAACATGTTTTCAACAGGCACTTTTGTTTCGTTAAAAAATACTTGACGCGTAGAAGAAGCTCTAATTCCTAATTTATGTTCTTCTTCACCGAAAGAGATTCCGTTGTCTTGAGAGTTTTCTAAGATAAATCCTGTAATGTTTTTATCGTCTTCAATTCGGGCAAAAACGATGAATAGTGAACAAAATCCCGCATTGGAAATCCACATTTTTTGACCTGTAATTTTGTAATGTGTTCCGTCTTCAGATAAAACTGCTTTAGTTTTCCCTGAGTTAGCATCACTTCCTGCGCCAGGTTCAGTTAAACAATAAGCACCAAACCATTCGCCAGAAGCTAATTTTGGAACGTATTTTTGTTTTTGTTCTTCGGTTCCATACAAAGTAATTGGCATAGTCCCAATTCCGGTATGTGCCCCGAAAGCCGTTGAAAATGAACCTGTAGCTCCTGAAATATAGTCACAAACCAAACAAGTATCCACAAATCCCATTCCCATTCCGCCGTAAGCTTCAGGTACAGCAATACTTAAGAAACCCATTTCACCTGCTTTACGCATGGTTTCTTCGGTTAAAGCATAATCTTTCTTTTCAAATCGGTCTTTATAAGGCCAAATTTCTTTGTCTACGAATTCCTTTACAGAATCTCGCATCATTAATTGCTCTTCAGAAAAATCTTCGGGCGTGAATATATTTTCACATTTTGTTTCTTTTACTAAAAACTGCCCGCCTCTGGTGATATCTTCCATACTATAAAATGTATTTATGTTTGCTAAATAGTTTGCTTAATTATATAATTTCGTAGATACCTGCAGAACCTTGTCCAGTTCCCACACACATGCTTACGATTCCGTATTTGCTGCCACGACGCTTCATTTCATCAAATAATTGTACCGATAATTTGGCTCCTGTACAACCCAGTGGATGTCCTAATGCAATAGCCCCACCATTCACGTTTACGATCTCAGGATTCAAATCCAATTCGCGAACAACTGCCAATGATTGGGAAGCAAAGGCTTCGTTTAATTCAATTAAATCAATGTCTTTTAAAGTCAAACCAGCTTGTTTTAAAGCTTTCGGAATTGCTTTTACTGGTCCAATACCCATTATTCTTGGTTCTACACCTGCAGAGGCATAGTTCACTAATCGTGCAATTGGAGTAACTCCTAATTCTTTGACCATTGCTTCGCTCATGATCAGTACAAATGCTGCACCGTCACTCATTTGTGAAGAGTTTCCAGCCGTCACACTTCCGTCAGCGGAAAACACGGGTTTTAAATTACCCAAAGCGGCCAAATTAGTATCTGCTCTCGGACCTTCATCTTTAGTTACTGTATACGATTTGGTTTCTTTCTTTCCGTTTTCGTTAATGAAAGTTTGTTCTACAGTTATCGGTACAATTTGGTTGTCAAATTTTCCTTCAGCTTGGGCTTTTAAAGCTTTTTGGTGGGAATTATAAGCAAATTCATCTTGATCTTCTCGTGAAATCGAGTATTGTTTTGCAACTGCTTCAGCCGTTAATCCCATTCCCCAATAGTAATCTTCATTTCCTGCAGCTGCAACGGCGTAATCCGGTGTTGGTTTGTAACCTCCCATCGGAATAAACGACATACTTTCGGCACCACCTGCAATAATACAATCGGCCATACCGCTTTGTATCTTGGCAGTAGCCATTCCAATTGTTTCCAACCCTGAGGCACAATATCTATTGACAGTTACACCAGGAACATCGGTTACTTTTAATCCCATTAATGAAATTAATCGGCCTACATTTAAACCTTGTTCAGCTTCTGGCATGGCATTTCCAACCATTACATCATCGATTCGGGTTTTGTCGAAATCTGACAACTCATTCATCATGAATTGAATAGTTTCTGCAGCCAATTCATCCGGTCTTTTGAATCGAAATACACCCTTTGGTGCTTTACCAACTGCCGTTCTGTATGCTTTTACTATATATGCTGTTTTCATCTTTTATATTTTTGGAACACAAATAATCAATCTGTGTTATTACATTAGATTATTAATTACGTAGCGGTTTTCCTTTAGTTAACATGAATTGGATTCTTTCCAATGTTTTTCTTTCGGTACATAAACTCAAGAAAGCTTCACGCTCAATATCTAAAAGATACTGCTCGCTAACTAAAGTTGGCTCTGATAAATCACCGCCCGCCATAACATAGGCTAATTTGTTGGCAATTTTACGATCGTGTTCAGAGATGTATTTTCCCGCTTGCATTTGGTCGGTTCCCACTAAGAACATTCCAAGTGCTTGTTTTCCTAAAACTTTTACATCTTTTCTTTGAATAGGCTGGGTGTAACCTTGTTCAGCCATTTGAAGCGCTACTTGTTTGGCAGTTGCAATTTGGCGGTCTTTGTTGACTACAACAATATCTTTTCCTTTTTGTAACACACCCATATCAAAAGCTTCATAAGCAGATGTAGCTACTTTTGCCATTCCAATGGTTAGGAAATATTCTTGTAATACGTTTAGTTCTACATCGTTTTTGTGAAATAAATCCGAAGCACGTAATGCCATTTCTTTGGAACCACCACCACCAGGAATCACACCAACGCCAAATTCCACTAATCCAATATAAGTTTCAGCTGCAGCAACTACTCGGTCAGCGTGCATGGTCATTTCGCAACCACCTCCCAATGTCATTCCGTGAGGAGCAACAATTACAGGAGTTGCTGAGTAACGTACGCGCATCATCGTGTCTTGAAACATTTTGATCGCCATATTCAATTCGTCGTACTCTTGTTCGACTGCCATCATGAAAATCATTCCGATATTGGCACCCACAGTAAAATTGGCTGCTTGATTTCCAATAACCAATCCGTTGTATTCTTTTTCAGATAAATCAATTGCTTTATTGATGGCTTGCAGAACATCGCCGCCAATTGTATTCATTTTGGATTGGAATTCTAAATTTAAAATTCCGTCACCCAAATGCTGAATTATAGCGCCACTATTACTCCATACTTTTTTGCTTTCGCGAATGTTATTCAGAATGATAAAGGCATCTTGACCAGGAATTTTAGTTTGTGATTTTGAAGGAATAGCATAATAATAAGTAGCCCCTTCTTTTACAGTGTAAAAACTAGAGTTGCCTGATGCTACCATTTCGGTAACCCATGCAGCCGGTTCATAGCCTTCTACTTTCATTAATTCGATTCCGTTAGTGACGCCAATAGCATCCCAAATTTCGAATGGGCCATTTTCCCATCCAAAACCAGCTTTCATCGCATCGTCTATTTTATAAAAATCGTCTGAAATTTCAGGGATTCGGTTCGAGCAATACGCAAACATGGCAGCGAAGTTTTTTCTATAAAACTCACCTGCTTTGTCTTTTCCTTTTACTAACACTTTGAAACGATCAATAGGTTTATCGATGGTTTTTGTTAATTCTAAAGTGGCAAAAGATGCTCTTTTTGAAGCTCTATATTCTAATGTATTTAAATCTAAGGATAAGATTTCTTTTCCTTCTTTTTTATAAAAACCTTGACCGGTTTTACTACCTAACCAATTGTTTTCCATCATTTTGGAAATAAAATCAGGTAATTGAAACAAGTCGTGTGCTTCGTCGTTTGGACAGTTTTGGTATAATCCGTTAGCTACATGAACCAAAGTATCTAAACCCACTACATCGACAGTTCTGAATGTAGCTGATTTTGGTCGGCCAATAACCGGTCCGGTTAACTTATCTACTTCTTCAATTGTCAATCCCATTTCTTTCACTAAATGGAACAAACTTTGGATACCAAAAATTCCAATTCGGTTTCCAATGAAGGCAGGTGTGTCTTTGGCAACAACCGAAGTTTTTCCTAAAAATTTAGAACCATATTCAGTTAAGAAATCCAACACTTCTGGATTGGTTTTTGGTCCAGGAATGATTTCGAATAATTTAAGGTAACGTGCTGGGTTAAAAAAGTGTGTTCCACAAAAATGGGCTTGGAAATCATCCGATCTTCCTTCGCTCATAAATTGTATTGGAATTCCAGAAGTATTTGAAGTAACTAAAGTTCCAGGTTTTCTGTACTTATCGATTTGTTCGAATACTAATTTCTTAATGTCTAATCGTTCCACAACTACTTCGATAATCCAATCGCAAGAAGCAATTTTGGACATATCATCCGTTGTATTTCCAGTGGTGATTCGATTGGCAAATTTGATATTATAAATAGGAGATGGTTTCGATTTTAAGGCATTCGCCAAATGATCGTTTACCATCCTGTTACGAACCACTTTACTTTCTAAAGTCAATCCTTTTTTTTCTTCTGCTTCGGTCAATGAGTTGGGCACAATGTCTAGAAGTAAAACCTCTAATCCAATGTTAGCTAAATGACAGGCAATTCCGGAGCCCATAATTCCAGAACCTACAACCGCTACTTTTTTAATGATTCGTTTCATCGTTTATTGTATCCGTTTGATTAAATATATTTTTATCTTGAATTAATTCGTTGATGGTGTCAGCCACTTCCATGAAATGAAGTAATTTTTCATCTGAAACATGTTGCTTTACCGTTTCATTGAATTTTAAAACTGTAGTTTTAGAAAGATCTCGTTTTTCTTTGCCTAAATCGGTCAGGTAAATTAAGACACCACGACCATCAAATGGATTTTTTTTACGGATGATTAATCCTTTCTCTTCCATTGATTTTAAGGTGCGAGTTAGACTAGTAGCTTCCATTCCCATTTTGGGTCCTAAAGTAGTGGAGGGTGTGCCTTTATCTTTATCAATGCTAAGTAAAACAAAACCTGTAGCCATGGTGGCGCCGTATTTTGTTGCTTCTTCATTGTACATACGGGATACCGCTTGCCAGGTAGCTCTAAGTACGTAATCTATTGTTTTATCTTTCATCTTGCATTGCTATATCGATTTCAAATATATGAAATAAATACTATGCACGCATAATAAAAAATATTTTTTTTGAAGAATTATAAAATAATCAACCCCTTTTTGTTGGATTCAGCAAAAAGGGGTTGTAGGTATTTTATTCTATAATTAGTTTAATTGTAGATTTTATGGAATAAATCTTGGTATTTTTCCATCACAATTTTTCTTTTCAATTTTAAAGTAGGGGTAAGGTGCCCTGCTTCGATTGACCAGACTTCTGGCGTTAATTCAAAACGTTTTATTTTTTCCCAATTTCCAAATTTCTCATTGAGTTTATCAACTTCTTCTTGAATGCGTTCAATCACTTTTGAATTTGCAACGATCTCTTCATTTGAAGTTCCAATAGCTATTTTGTGGATATTCGCCCATTCTTTGATGAAATCAAAACTTGGCTGAATGAAGGCAGCTGGCATTTTTTGACCATCGCCTATGACCATAATTTGTTCAATGAAACGCGATTGTTTCATCGTATTTTCAATTAATTGTGGTGCGATGTATTTTCCACCAGAGGTTTTGAACATTTCTTTTTTACGATCTGTAATTTTAAGGAAACCATCTGCGTCAAATTCGCCAATATCTCCAGTGTGAAAATAATCATCAGTCATTACTTCCGAAGTAAGTTTTTCATCTTTGTAGTAGCCCATCATGACATTAGGACCTTTACATAGGATTTCGCCATCTTCGGCAATTTTTACGGTAACTCCATCAATCACTTTTCCTACGGTTCCCACTCTGAACCCGAAATTCCTAACATCATTAACAGATATTACTGGAGAAGTTTCAGTCAAACCATATCCTTCCATTACGGGGATTTCAGCAGCAGCAAATACACGAGCTAAACGAGTTTGTAAAGCGGCACTTCCAGAAACCATCAAATCTAAATTACCACCCAAACCTTCTTTCCATTTGCTAAAGATCATTTTGCGTGCTATTTTAAGTTGGAACTCGTACCAAGCGCCATTAGCTCCGTAGGGCTCGTAGCGCAATCCTAAATCGATTGCCCAAAAGAAAAGCTTCTTTTTGATTCCGCTTAGCTGAGTTCCTTTAGCATAAATGCTATCGTATACTTTTTCCAATAATCTTGGCACAGCCGACATTACGTTTGGTTTTACCTCTTTAATATTGTCACTGATTTTATCAATTGATTCGCCAAAGTAGATGGATACACCATAATATTGGTACAAATACAAAATAACTCTTTCGAAAATATGACAAACAGGAAGAAAACTTAAGGCACGACTTTTTCCTTTTTCAAAAGGAATTCTCGGCGCACTATTAATTACGTTAGAAACAATGTTGTTATGAGAAAGCATAACGCCTTTGGGTTTTCCAGTAGTTCCAGAAGTATAAATTATAGTAGCTAAATCTGATGGAAGAACTCCATTTTTTCGTTCTTCAACAACTTTTTGATTGGCTTCGTCTTTTCCTAATTCCAACAATTCGGACCAATGCTTGCAACCCTTAATGGTATTGAACGAATAGACTTCTTTTAAAGTAGGGACATTAGATTTTATCGCATTCACTTTGTGTAACACTTCTTCGTCCGAAACAAAGCAATAGGTAGATTCAGAATGGTTCAGAATGTATTCGTAATCTACTTCCGAAATAGTAGGGTAAATTGGAATGGTTTGGGCACCGGTTTGTAATATACCAATGTCCATAATATTCCATTCCGTTCTATTATTGGTTGAAATGATAGCAATTTTATCATTTTTTTGAACTCCCATATCCATCAGAGCTCTTGATATTGCATTAGCCTTTGCTATATATTCTTCGGTAGATGTTTTGATCCATTTCCCATCTTGTTTGGTCACTAAAGCATCAGAAATATTGAAATTTTCTAGCTGATAGTAAGGGAAGTCAAAAAGTCGTGTAATTGAAATCATTTGGTAAAAATTTGATGCAAATTAATTAATTTAAACTGATTTGCAATATTTATTTATAATTTAAAATTCTTTGTATGAATTACCTAATTTTGTCTATTGAATTTTTTAAAACATATATGAAACGATTTCCAAGATTTGAGGAGTATAAAGTAGTAGGCTATAGAATTTTACTAGCATATGTTTTTTATACTATTGCTCGTTTGTTATTCTTTTTTTACAATCGGAATTTAATTCAAATTGATGGAGTAACAGATATTGTTAGTATGTGTTACCATGGTTTGACCTTTGACACGGCTTCAATCTTGTATTTGAATTTGTTGTTTATTGTTTTTTCAATTCTTCCCTTGCGAATTAATCACAGTAAAAAGTACCAAACCTTTTTATTTTATTTGTACTTCATTCCGAATCTTTTGGGTTATGCTACCAATTTTGTTGATTTTATTTATTACCGTTTTAATTTTGGAAGATCAACTATTGCAGCACTAGATTCGTTACAACATGAGAGCAATAAATTGCTATTGATGACTAATTTTCTACTCAATTATTGGCATGTTTTTATATTGTTTTTCGTAATTTCTTATGCATGGATTTACCTTTACAAAAAAGTGTCTGTACAAAACGAATCGTCGCATAAAGGGATCACTTATTTTGGAACTTCGGCGGTTGGGTTTTTAGTAATTGCGACATTAATTATTGGAGGTATTCGAGGTGATTTTAAAAAGAGTACTCGACCAATTAATTTAATTGATGCCAGTCGTGATGTGAAAAATGTGTCCCAAGCCGATGTGGTTTTGAATACGCCTTTTGCATTGATTCGAACACTGTTTAGTAATAATTTCAAGAAGATGCATTTTGTGGATCAATCTACGATTGATTCTTTGGTACAACCTATAAAACACTATCAAAACAATCCAAAAACAAAACCCAATGTGGTGATCTTTATTTTAGAAAGTAATGCCAAAGAATATTTTGGGTCGTTTAATAAAAACACTACAATTCCGAAGTATAAAGGATATACACCCTTTGTTGATTCGTTAGCGCAACACAGTTTGATTTTTACAAATGCTTATGCGAATGGTTATAAATCCATTCATGCAATGTCTTCCGTTTTAGCGGGAATTCCGTCATTTAAAGATGCATTCACATCATCTCCGTATCCAAAACAAAAAACGGAGTCTTTGGTTTCAACTTTAAAAAGTGAAGGATATGCTACTTCATTTTTCCATGGTGCGCCTAATGGTTCTATGGGGTTTTTAGGCTATGCCAACATTTTAGGATTTGATCATTATTATGGGAAAAATGAGTACAATAACGATGATGATTTTGATGGTGTGTGGGGTATTTGGGATGAGCCTTTCTTTCAATATTTTAATACAACTATTAGTAAAGAAAAGCAACCGTTTATGGCTACGTTATTTTCAGTTACTTCTCATGAGCCTTATCAAGTTCCTGAAAAATATAAAGGGAAGTTTCCAAAAGGAGATGTTAATATTCATCAATGTATTGGATATACTGATTTTGCATTGCAACAGTTTTTCGCTTCAGCCAAGAAACAACCCTGGTTTAAGAACACCATTTTTGTTTTTGTAGGCGATCATGGAAACACGATTTATTATGATGAGTATAAAAAGGAAATGAATAAAAATGCAGTGGCAATGATGATCTATAAACCGAATACTAAGCTAATTGGAGAATCAACAGCATATGCGCAGCAAATTGATTTGTATCCAACTATTTTAGACTTGATTGGTTATGAAAAACCGTTTCGAAGTTGGGGTAGGAGTTTGGTAGGAGATAAGCAAATTCAACCTTTCGTAATTCGCTATTCTTCTAATTTATACCAATTCATGAGTGGAAATTATATCTGTACTTTTGACGGAAATAAAGTAATTGGCTTTTATGCCAAAAATGATAAAGATTTAAAACACAATTTGATCGCCAAAAGAAATTCTGAAATGAATCAAATTGAGTTGAATTGTAAAGCTTATCTGCAAGATTATATGACAAGGGTAATGGATAAGAAATTAGCATCACATTAAGTTTAACATAAAAAAAAAAGCGACCATTTGGTCGCTTTTTTTTATCTATTCTCAATCCATTTTCTGGCATTGACAAAAGCTTCTTCCCAAGGAGTAACTTCGTCATTTCTGTCTTTTGGATAATTGGCCCAGTTCCATTGGAAAATAGAACGTTCAATATGAGGCATCATGACCAAGTGGCGACCTGTTGCATCACAAAGCATTGCCGTATTATAGTCTGAACCATTTGGATTGGCTGGATAACCTTCGTATCCGTATTTGGCAACAATGTTATACTTATCTTCTCCTAAAGGTAAATTGAATTTACCTTCACCATGCGATACCCAAACTCCTAAAGTACTACCCGCTAAACTAGAAAGCATAACGGACTTGTTTTCTTGAACTTTCACCGAAGTAAAAATACTTTCGTGTTTATGACTGTTGTTGTGGTGCATTTTTCCGTGTACTTCATGCTCTGGATTGATTAATTCTAATTCCATGAACAACTGACAACCGTTACAAATTCCCACAGACAAAGTATCTTCTCTTTTATAGAAATTAGTTAAAGCAGTTTTTGCTTTTTCATTGTATAAAAAGGCTCCGGCCCAACCTTTAGCTGATCCTAAAACATCAGAATTAGAGAATCCACCAACGGCACCAATAAATTGAATGTCTTCTAAAGTTTCACGTCCCGAAATCAAATCGGTCATGTGTACATCTTTAACATCAAATCCTGCCAAGTACATAGCATTGGCCATTTCGCGTTCCGAATTACTTCCTTTTTCACGAATAATCGCAGCTTTTGGACGTGGTTTGCTTGCGTCTACAACTGGTTTTTTACCCGTAAAATGAGTTGGAAAACTAAATTGAAGTGCTTGATTTTTATAATTGTCGAAACGCTCTTTTGCGGTTCCGTTTTTAGCTTGTTTTTGGTCTAGCAAATACGAAGTTTTAAACCAAATATCACGGTATTCTGCAATGTCTAATTTCCAATCTGCTATTTCTAATGTAGCCGTATTGGTTACGTTTCCAATTTTGAAAAATTCAATTTGGTTTGCATTTAATTTGGCCTCAACAACTGCATCTGATTTGGCTTGTAACACCAATCCGATATTCTCAGCGAAAAGGATTTTAACCAAGTCTTTCTCTGCGAAAGCACTAAAATCTAATTGTGCTCCTAAATTTATATCGGCAAAACAAAGTTCTAAAAGCGTAGTAATTAAACCACCACTTCCAATGTCGTGTCCTGCAGCAATTTGATTGTCACCAATTAATTCTTGAATCGTATTGAATGCTTTTTTGAAGAAAGCCGCATTTTTTATTGTTGAAGTTTCAGTACCAATCGTATTTAAAATCTGCGCAAAAGAAGAACCTCCCAATTGGAATTCATCTTGCGACAAATTGATATAATAAATTGAACCACCGTCTTTTTGTAAAACAGGTTCCACCACTTTCTTTATATCGGTACAGTTTCCACCAGCTGAAATGATCACAGTTCCTGGCGCAATTACTTCGTCGTTAGGGTATTTTTGTTTCATCGAAAGCGAATCTTTTCCTGTTGGAATATTGATTCCTAATTCGATGGCAAACTCAGAACATCCCTCTACTGCTGCATATAAACGCGCGTCTTCTCCTTCATTTTTACAGGCCCACATCCAGTTGGCTGACAATGAAATTCCTTTCAATCCGTCTTTGATAGGTGCCCAAACGATATTGGATAAAGATTCTGCAATCGCATTTCTACTTCCTGCTACTGGGTCAATTAAAGCCGCAATGGGTGCATGACCAATAGAAGTAGCAATTCCTTCTTTTCCATTATAATCCAAAGCCATGACGCCACAATTGTTCAAAGGCAATTGTAAGGGTCCAGCACATTGTTGTTTGGCTACTTTTCCACCTACACAACGATCGACTTTATTGGTCAACCAGTCTTTACTAGCTACTGCTTCTAATTGTAATACTTCTTTTAAATAGGAAGTAAATTGCGTCGCATCGTATTGAACGTTTTTATAGTTATACGTAACCGTTTTGTCTGTCATTATGGTTTTTGGCGAACTGCCAAAGAAATCTTCCAAAGCATAATCCATAGGCTTTAATCCAGTAGATTTAGATTCGAAAGTAAAACGATGGTCATTAGTTACATCTCCCACTTGGTACATTGGCGAACGCTCTCTGTCGGCAATGCGTTGTAAGGTGTCGATGTCTTTTTTGCCAATAACCAATCCCATTCTTTCTTGGGATTCGTTACCAATAATTTCTTTTGCAGAAAGGGTAGGATCTCCTACAGGTAATTGGTCTAAATCAATCAAACCTCCAGTTTCCTCTACTAATTCCGAAAGACAGTTCAAGTGACCACCCGCCCCGTGATCGTGAATAGAAACGATAGGGTTTTGATCACTTTCTACCAAACCACGAATGGCATTGGCAGCACGTTTTTGCATTTCTGGATTCGAACGTTGGATGGCATTCAATTCAATTCCTGAACCAAAAGCTCCAGTATCTGCAGATGAAACCGCAGCACCGCCCATTCCAATTCTATAATTTTCACCTCCAAGAATAACGATTTTATCGCCTTCTTGTGGTTTGTGTTTGATCGCTTGGTCTAATTTTCCATACCCAATTCCGCCCGCTTGCATGATCACTTTATCATACCCAATTTTGCGGTTGTTTTCTTCGTGTTCAAAAGTTAGAACGGAACCCGTAATTAGGGGTTGTCCAAATTTATTTCCAAAATCAGAAGCACCATTCGACGCTTTGATTAAAATATCCATTGGAGTTTGGTACAACCATTTTCTTTCGGCAACACCATTTTCCCAATTTCTATTGTTTTCCAATCTAGAATAGGAAGTCATGTACACTGCAGTTCCTGCCAAAGGCAATGAACCTTGACCACCGGCCAAACGGTCACGAATTTCTCCTCCAGACCCTGTTGCAGCACCGTTGAAAGGTTCTACAGTAGTAGGGAAGTTGTGCGTTTCGGCTTTTAATGAAAGTACCGAATCAAATTCTTTTTCTTCGTAAAAATCGGGTTTGTCAGCACTTTTTGGTGCAAACTGTGTCACCCTCGGACCTTTAACAAAAGCCACATTGTCTTTGTAAGCCGAAACAATATCGTTTGGATTTTCTTGAGACGTCTTCTTGATTAATTTGAATAAAGACGTTTCTTTTTCTTGACCATCAATCACGAAAGTGCCATTGAAAATTTTATGGCGACAGTGTTCTGAGTTGGCTTGTGAAAAAGCAAAAATTTCAGAATCAGTTAATTTGCGACCTAATTTAGTTGCTAAATTATCTAAGTATTCTACTTCTTCAGGGCTTAACGCCAAACCTTCTGCTTTGTTATAGGCATCAATATTTTCAATTTCCAAAATAGGCTCTGGAGTAACATTGATGGTGAAAATGTCTTGGTGTAATTCGGTATATTTTTGCGAAAGCATCGGATCGAAATCGGTATAATCTTCAAATGCTGGATAAAATTCTTCAATTCGAATGATTCCTGAAATTCCCATGTTTTGAGTGATTTCAACCGCATTGGTACTCCAAGGCGTAATCATAGTGGCGCGGGGACCAACAAAAAAATCCGCTAGTACGGATTTCTCAATTTTATGCGCGTCGGCAAAAAGCCAGTTTAGTTTTGAAATGTCTTCAGCCGAAATTTCTCCCGAAGTTTCGGGATTACTAGTTTGAACGGCAAAAACAGTTTTACTTTGGTTTTCAAAGAAATGAATCATTGTATTGAGTTTGTTGTATTGCGATGCAAATTTAGTTTAAATAAATAGTTCGAGCAAGTAACAAAAGCAAAGACTTATGAAAAATTAGTTAACAAATGGTTTGCTTTGGTAGGCACCCAAATCTGGTGGTAAAGTTCTCGTAGCTCCTAAAATATCAAACGGAATGAGATAGCTCGCATTTCCTTTTGCGAAAGCTGCTGATGTCGCATCAATGTTGAGTTTATTTTTAGCACTACTTTGGAATTTCGGATCTTGATTCAAGAGTATGGCATTGTAATGCGCGGGATCATTTGTGAACTGGTATAATGGATTTGTTGCCCCGGCTTTCGCATCCATTTTGATCAAACAATTGTTGAATTGGTATTCAAAAGCGGCTCCTGTTTTTTTACTTAATTCTAATTCGTTAGTATAAGCTCCATAAATAATGCAGTTGTTGAAACTTGCTTTGCTTAAGGCATTCGTTTCTGGTACAGCACCTAATTTGAAATTACTCAAACTGACAGCCATTTGGTTGGAACTATTCCAGTTGTTATTAAAAGTACAATGGGTAAACGTGTAATTTCCACCGTAAGTGCAAGATAAAGCGGCTTCTCCAGCAGTATTAATAGCTACATTTTCAGCATTTATTTTTCCGTTTTGTGCTACTATTCCGAAATGAGCCGAATTGTAGATTTGAGTGTTTTTGATGTTAGTTGAAGTTCCAGTGTTATTTTGGATCATCAAACCAATAGATGCATTTTTAATCGTTAAATGATTGATCGTATTATTAGTTGCTCCTTGGTCAATCCAAACGGTTTCCCATTGTCCAGGAACATTGGCGTAGTCTGATTGGAGTCGGTCGCTTTGGAAAACAACTTCGTTTTCCATTTGGCTAGTTGAGGAACTTCGACCATTGATTTGTAGCGAAGCAGTATTGCCAATCATTAAACCGGAATTGGCATGAAAATAAACTTTCGCACCCGCATCAAAAATGGCGGTTTTCCCTGAAGGAACTCCGGCGTATCCATAAATCACATAGGCTTTTTGATTGGTAAAATGCAACTCAGTATCGTCTAAATAAAATCCTTCTACGGTTTTGTTTCCCAGGGGAATTGTTTCTTTCCCTCCGTTGGATAATCGTTGTGGAAAAAGTAAAACGGCATCATTTACCAAAGTTACTAGTTCTACTTTTTGAAGGTTGGCTCCGCTGCCAAATTGAATTTGGTCAGTGTATAAAAAATCAGTTGGATTGGCATCAGCTGCACTGACAGTAGTTTCGATAAAAATATAGAGACTGTCTTTGGCCAAAAGTGTCACGTCTTGGAATAGTTTTCCTTGATTACCAGACATGCCGTCAACGGTCATTCGGTATTTGGAACTTAATCCTTTGCCTAATTGAATCGAAGGAATGGAAATGTCTTGATTACTCTTGTTGTAGACTTTGAGTTGGAAAGTGCTGGAACCGATAGTGCTAAAAACAGTATCTAAAAAAATTGTGTCTTGTGAAAAAACTAAATCCCCTTTGCTGCTAACCGTGTCAAAATCGGAACGGCAGGAACATACCGTCACTAGGATTCCGATAAGAAACAACAATCGATTCAGCTGCATGGGTTTTGTTTTTTGGTAAAAATAACGAATAATTGGAAAATTATTGTGGAACCAACACTATTATTGAAATTTGCTCTGTTATCTTTATTCCATTTTTATTTTAGGACTTATTATTTATATCCTATTTTTACATCTTCAAAAACTAGACTATGACATTCGATAAACAAAAGATACTCGACTATTGCAATGGGTATGCTGCAACCACTTTGATGGGAACTTTACACATTGAATATGTAGATGCAGGTGAAGATTTCTTAGTAGCTACTATGCCTGTTAATCCTTCGGTACATCAACCTATGGGATTGCTTCATGGAGGTGCAACTGTCGCATTAGCTGAAAGTGTAGGAAGCGCAGCGTCGATGTTGTTTGTTAATTCAGATTTGTTTGAAGTGCGTGGTATCGAGATTGCTGCTAATCATTTAAAATCGAAACGCAACGGAATAGTGACGGCTACAGCCAAAATTGTCCATAAAGGGAAAAGTATTCACCTTTGGGAAATTAGAATTGTGGATGAAAAAGGAAGTTTAATTTCCCTTTGTAAATTGACCAATATGGTATTGCCAAAACGAAAAATCGAATAAATAGAAAACATTCCCATGATTTCATTAGTCGATAAGATTGTTCGTCATCACCAACATAGTTTACCTTTTGTGGTATATTCTAAACCAAATTCGGATACCGTTTTAGGTTTGTTTCAACAAAATGATACTTTATTTGAAGTACACGATTACACCGAAAAAGGCTTTGTTTTTGCTTCTTTCGACGGAAGCCAAAATTATATTATTCCAGAAAACGCTTCGGAACACTGTAGCGAAGATTGGATTGCGAACTCAGAAACGATTCCGCAAAATGAAGTTGATTTTGGCAATGATACCTCGGCGCAAGCCAACTTTCAAAATTTGGTAAGCAAAGGAATTCAAGCCATTCATACAGGTGAATTCCAAAAAGTAGTGGTCTCACGAAAGGAAAGTGTTGCTCTCGAACATTTCGATTTGGGTACTACTTTTAAAAAATTGGTAGCCCAATACCGTTCTGCTTTTGTCTATTGCTTGTACCATCCAAAAATTGGGACTTGGCTTGGCGCCAGTCCAGAGCAATTGCTAAAAGCAACTACTAATTCGTTTGAAACGATGGCTTTGGCGGGAACGCAAAAAGACACAGGTGAAGCAACGGTGATTTGGCCACAAAAAGAACAAGAAGAACAACAATTTGTTACCGATTATATTGTTTCAAAATTAAAAGAGGTGGGTTCAGAAATTCATGTTTCAGAAGCTTACAGCGTTAAAGCAGGTACTCTTTGGCATATTAAAACTGATATTTCGGGCGAGTTTGGGCCTGAATTGGATTTGAAAAAAGCGATACAGTTATTGCATCCTACTCCCGCAGTTTGTGGTGTACCCAAAGCGATTTCGAAAGCTTTTATTGTAGCCAATGAAAATTACAACCGTAGTTTTTATACTGGTTTTTTAGGTGAATTGAATCGCAACTTTGCATCGGATTTGTTTGTAAATTTGCGCTGTATGCAAATGGAAAATAATGTGGCCCATTTGTATATGGGTTGCGGTATTACAAAAGACAGCAATCCTGAGAAAGAATGGAAGGAAAGCGTGAATAAGTCCATGACTATGAAACGAATACTATAGAATTACAAAAAACAATATCAAGATGAAATTAGATATACTGGCTTTTGGAGCACATCCGGACGATGTTGAGTTGGGTTGCGCAGGGACAATTTTAAAAGAAATTGCCTTGGGCAAAACAGTCGGAATTGTTGATTTGACTCGTGGCGAATTAGGAACCCGTGGCTCGGCTGATTTGCGTGATCAAGAAGCCGCTGCTTCTGCTAAAATCTTGGGTGTTTCAGTACGTGAGAACCTTCGTTTTAGAGATGGTTTTTTTGCTAATGACGAAGCGCATCAATTGGAAGTGATTAAAATGATTCGCAAATACCAACCGGAGATAGTTTTATGTAACGCCATTGAAGACCGACATATTGACCATGGCAAAGGCAGTCAATTAGTTTCAGATGCTTGTTTTTTATCGGGCTTGTTGAAAATTGAAACTCAATTGGGCGGGCAAACGCAACAAGCTTGGCGTCCTAAAATAGTCTATCATTACATTCAGTGGAACGATATCAAACCCGATTTTGTAGTCGATATTACAGGATTTACAGATAAAAAAGTAGCTTCAATTTTAGCTTATAAATCTCAATTTCACGATCCTAATTCTAAGGAACCAGAATCACCCATTACGAGTAAAAACTTTTTAGAAAGCTTAAATTACCGTACACAAGATTTAGGACGATTAGTAGGAGTAAACCACGCCGAAGGTTTTACCGTAGAAAGGTATTTGGCTGTCAATAGCTTAGGAGATTTGATTTAAAATTGGGATATTTTTTTAAAATTTTCTTTGCGAAAGTGAACAATTGTGCTATATTTGCACCCGTTATACAAATGGTGGTTGTAGCTCAGCTGGTTAGAGCATCGGTTTGTGGTGCCGAGGGTCGCCGGTTCGAACCCGGTCATCCACCCAAAAGGCAAAAGCCTCGAAGCAATTCGGGGCTTTTTTTGTGCTTATAATCGAAAAATAATTACTAAGTTTATCTTGATAATTTCACCAATATGAATCCAATAATTACTCCCAATCAATTACTCGAAGCGGTTCAAACCAACGCAATAGTATTGGTGGATGCTACTAATAGTCCTTTAGCTTACCAAAATTACCAAGAATCCCATTTAAAAGGGGCTTTGTTTGTAGATGTCAACACTCAACTAGCCGATATGAAAGAAGATGTAGCCAAAGGTGGTCGTCATCCTTTGCCAACGGCGGAACAGTTTTCGAAGACTTTAACCGATCTAGGTATTGTGCCCGAAACTTGGGTGGTGGTGTATGATGATAAAAATGGCGCGAATGCAGCTGCGCGTTTTTGGTGGATGTTGCGTTCCATTGGACATGAAAAAGTACAAGTATTGAATGGTGGTATTCAAGCGGCGATTCAGGCTGGGTTTCCAATAAGTTCTGAAGTTGCAAGTCCTAATACGGTGTCGCCTTATCCGATGGATTCTTGGCAATGGCCTACTATAGATCTAGAAGGCATGGATGCCCTAATACAAAAAGATGATTTTGTAGTGATTGATGTGCGAGAATCCCAACGTTTCAGTGGTGCAACTGAACCAATTGATTTGGTTGCAGGACATATTCCTGGAGCAACCAATATTCCGTTTACAACTAACTTAGACGAAAACGGTTTTTTCTTATCGCCAGAAGAGTTAAAAACCAAATACCTAAATGCTTTCGATTCTATTCCTGAAGAGAATAGAGTAGTTCATTGTGGTTCGGGAGTAACAGCTTGTCATACATTATTGGCCTTGGCTATTGCCGATTTGCCACTGCCTAAATTATATGTAGGTTCTTGGAGCGAATGGTCTAGGAATGCCAGAGAGATTGCAACTGATATATAAAAAAGGTGTCTTAAAAAAATAAAACTTGTCAAACTCAACTTGTTTCAGTTTCTAAAATAATTGATTTTAATTATTTTATAGATTCCGAAATGAATTCGGAATGACAAATGTTACAATTTTAAAACACCCTCAGTTTTGGACAAGATTTATTTATTTTTTAATCACATCTACAACAATTCGGTCTTTTCGGTTGGCCAATTCCCAAGCGATAACAAAAGCTAGTTGTGTTCTTTTTTCCAAAGCATCGTATTCGATTTTGTTAGGTTCGTCTGATTTTTTGTGGTAATCAGCATGAACGCCATTAAAGAAAAATACAGATGGAATTCCAAATTTTGCAAAATTATAATGATCGGAACGTTCGTAAAAACGATTCGGGTCTTTCGGATCGTTAAAACGATAATCCAAATCAAGACCTACATATTTTTGATTCATAGTGGCACTAATATGATCTAATTCAGAGGATAAACGATTCGCTCCAATGATGTATACATAATTGTTAGTATCGGCGTGTAATGCATCACGACGTCCAATCATATCGATATTGACATCAGCAACCGTATTGGCTAATGGAAACAAAGGGTTTTCAGAATAATAACGAGAACCTAATAAACCATGTTCTTCACCTGTAACGTGTAAAAAAAGAATAGAACGTTTCGGTCCATGGCCTGCTTTTTTTGCCGTTTGAAAGGCTTGAGCTATTTCTAATAATGCCGAAGTACCTGATCCATCGTCGTCAGCTCCATTATACACTTCACCATTTTCGATACCCACATGATCGTAATGCGCCGAGATAACGATTACTTCTTCTGGTTTTTCTGACCCTTCAATGAAAGCCCAAATATTTTCGGAGTCCGCTAGATTATTATTACGCTTTTTGTTCAAAAAAGAAGCAGGAACTGCTTGGTAAAAATCAGATGCTCCTTTTGGGAATGATACTTGATTTTGTTGGTATTGACTAATTAAATACTTACCAGCTTTTTTCTGGCCAGCCGAACCTGTTTCACGTCCTTCCATAGAATCGGCAGCGATGATATAAAGGTGTTTTTTTAAATCGTCTGCAGAAATAGTTTTCATGTACTCGGTTGGATCAACGTTTTTAGTTGCTACCAAAGCCCCGTTTTTACAAGATGTTCCCAAGGCAATAAGGGAAAGAAAAAGTATTTTTTTCATTGTAATTTAATATAGGTTAGTTAATTATTTAAGTAATACTTCGTTTAAGAATAATTTCATGTGTTCAAAAGAGCGTGTTGCCGCTTTTTCGTTATAGGCAGCTCCTTTGGAATTATCGGTTCCTGCATCAACATCTGTAAATGAATGTACTGCATTGGCATAATACACCATTTCCCAATCGGCTTTAGCCTCACGCATCTCTTGTTGGAAACCAGCAATTTCTTCTTTGGAAACAAAAGGATCATCCGCACCATGGCAGGCTAATACTTTCGTAGTAATTGGACTAATTGGAAGTGAAGTGTCTCTTCCTAAACCTCCATGAAAAGAAACCACTCCTTTAACTTTTAGGTTTTTTCTTGCTGCTTCCAAAGCACCTGTTCCACCAAAACAAAAACCAATTACGGCAATATTTTCTGGATTAGCACCTGATTGAATTAATTGTGCCAAAGCCAATTCGATTCTTTTTTGGTACAATAGCGTATTCTTTTTATAAAATCCAGCCATCTTTCCTGCATCAGCCGTAGTTTGCGGATAATTTCCTTCACCATAAATATCCGCTACAAAAGCATAATACCCTAATTTCGATAGTTTTTCAGCAGTTGATTTGGCATGTGAATCAATTCCTTTCCAGGCTGGGAGTACCAAAATTCCTGGTTTTTGAGCAGTTGCTTTATTAGGTTTGATGGCTAAACCATTTAAAATTTGCGCTTCATCTTTGTACTGAACGGGTTGTAATTGTGCAAATACACCAGTCGTGAAAAGGAGTGCGCCTAATAGAAGGTATTGGAAGTTTTTCATCGTTTTTATGTTTTCAACAAATATCGAATTAATATTTGAAATGCCTACTATTTTATTCACCTGGATGATAATTGCGTACACTATTTTTTTCTACATCCTCTTTGTAAAACAGCACCTCTTTAAATTGTGCTTTTTGATATCTTTCTGCTTGATCATTAAAATGTTTAGAGTTTGGATTACCACTATTTCCTCCAGCTAATAGGGATTTTGCTTTTACTTTTGGGCCAAATTCCACCGCACATACAAAACTATTACCACTAAAACCATAGCGTTTTTTGGTATTATTTTGATACGCACTTTTGAAAGCGGGTAAAGCTCCCCACAATACCGAGGTGTAACTAATTGGTAAACTTGGTGCAGCATCATCAAAACGATTATCGATGTCTCCAGAGAGTCTTTGAAAGCGATTTATTTCGCCCCAAGGCATTTTCCAAGTACCAAATTTAGATGTTAACTCGATAATTACTTCCTGTAGTTGCGGCAATACTTGTTCTGGATTAAGATGCTGTATGAATTTCCGAGTATTTTCTACCTGATCCAATTCACCTTGATCGATATAGGTTTTTCGCAAAAGAGGATCTAATTTGAAACCCAATTCGTTTGCCAAAGTTAAGCCAATTGAATTTTCGTTACTTCTTAAATCCCAGGCAGTCAAAACTTGGATGGCTTCTGAAAGGCTACTGTATTTCGTTTCTCCATTTTGTATGCTTTTTTCAAATTGGTTGACCACGGCAGGAATTAGTTCTTCAAAAAAAGGCAATTGGTTGTTATAGCCCGTTTCAATTATTTTATCTAGTGTGTATTTTTCACCTTTAGATAATACTCGTACAGCGTTAATTCCTCTATAAGATTCTCCATCTGGCGCCATATAAGGAGGGTAATTTTCTTCTTTTGGACTTTCATTTCCCGATACTGAAAAAGGCGTAGAGTTACAGTTTTGCAACCAGCCATTTTTTGGATTAAATAAGTGTACCGTTTCTTTGACTGGGTGCAAACCTTTCCATTCGGTTGCAGCTATACTGCCGTCTACTGGTTGTGCCCAATTCAATTTCGGATCTCTTTTGGGAACAAAATTTCCATGCCAATAGGCTATATTTCCTTTATTGTCTGCATAGACTGTATTGTTGGATGTGTTGGCTTTCCAATCCATTGCTTTTTGATACTCCACAAAATTCTTCGATTTGGTACGTTCCCAACTTTGAATCAAACTATTCATTGAACGATTATTGGATTTTAAGCTAATCCATTGATTATCTCTTTTAGCCATAATGGGACCGTGGTGCGTAAAAAACGTAGTAAAAGTTTTCGGAATTATTCTACCATTTTCAACATACTGTATTGTAATTTTTTTCTCTTTAATAGGGAGTAATTTATTTTCGTATTTGTAAAATAGTTTTCCCTTTTGACGTACTATTTTCTCAATATAAGTGTCGGCAACGTCTACATTACAAGAAGTGTGCATCCAGCCACAATTTTCGTTAAATCCTTGGTAAATAAAGAATTGCCCCCAAGTAACTGCACCGTAGGCTTGTAAACCTTCTTCGCTACTAATTTGAATCTCTGGTCTAAAATAAAAAGTAGTATGCGGATTGATATACAAAATCGCATTACCCGAAGCTGTTTTGTTTGGTGCCAAGGCAAAACCATTGGAACCGGTTTGCATGTCTTTTTCTTGGGCAACAAAGGCTATTTTATCCTCGGGTTTTCCGTAAAAGTCTTTTAATTCTTGTGTAGTAATATCAGCAGTACTAATTGCGCCAATACTTCCATCTGTCCAAAGTAAAGGAAACCAAGGTTCAAAATGGGTTAATAGTAGGGGTTTTACATTTGGGTTTTTGTATAAATAATAATTAATCCCATCCGCATAACTATTGAGTAATTTTTTTAGCCAAGGTGCCGCTTTTTGATAATCAGATTTAGCTTCAGCAACATCAATTAATAAGCGGGTTTCTAAATCATTATATAAAGTGGCCGAACCTTTAATTTCAGATAGGCGTCCTAATTTTTCAATATAATTCATTTCAACGCGTTTGAAATCGTCTTCACATTGTGCATACAGCATTCCGAAAACAGCATCAGCATCGGTTGTACCGTAGACATGAGCAATTCCCCATTGATCTCTAATTATAGTTACTCGTTTGGCTAGTTGCGTTAATCGAATACTTTCTTTACTACTCACTTGAGCCAAAACAGAAAAGCTTGTTCCAATCAGAAGTAAAAGTGTTATCGTTTGTTGTACAATTTTCATTATTTGTCTAATTTAAATTGTTGTCCTGCTACATACATGCTCATTTGCATACTTTCTAAAGAAATCAATTTCTTTGACGGGTATTTTTGAATTCCGATTGGTTTTTTCATGACAACCACTTCGCTTTCTCCCACTACTTTTACATTATTTCCATCTACAATAATGGCGGTACTTTCATCAATTCCAATTCCAGTCAAATTCGGAAACTCCACCATGGCTGAGATCAAGCGGTTGAAACGGCTTCTTACCAAAAAATGCTGGTCAATAATAGCATTGGTAACCAATCCTAAACCTGGGGTGGTTTCTAAGTTATCGTAACGAATAGTTTCAAATGTACCTGAATATTCTTTTTCTAATTTCTGATTACCCGTGATCATGTTTTCAGACATTACAGCTGCTCCAGCACTACTTCCTGAAATGATACTTCCGTTTTGAAATGCTTTATGTATGGAAGAATAAACAGGTGTATTAGCGACTACATTCATAAAACGTGCTTGGTCTCCACCACTAATAAAAATGAGTTTTGCTTTTTGTAAGGAGTCGTTCAACTTTGGATTTTGAACGGTTGTTTTGTCAAAATTCAACATGACAATAGGGTTAGGAGTCAATCGTTTGAATTGATCTTTAAAATAAATGTAAGCGCTATCAGGTTCTTCGCTTGACATGGGCAATACCACGATATAATCTGTTTTTTTGAATTGTGATATATCGACCAATTGTTGCATCAATTGATCAGAGCGGTTTCCACCACCAATAATGAATAATTTTCCTTTTGATTTTTGGGCATTCGCCAATGAAAAACAAAAAATAAGAAATAAACTAAATGCAATTTGAGCCGCTTTTTGTATTTGATTTTGGTAAGTATGTTTCATTATTGTATTAATTAAAGTGAAATATTTCTTTTGAAAGCACATCCCAATTCTATGATTGAATTGGTTTTGGCAATTCCAGGAATGGAGTCGATTTGTTCGTACAGAATTTTACGCATGTGTTCGTGATTTTTAGCAATCATTTTAATGTATAAAGTGTAAGAACCAGTAATATAGTAACATTCGGTAATTTCAGGAATCTTTTTTAATTCTTCAATAACTCGATCTGAATCGTGGTCTTTGTTTAAAGTAATACCAGTAAAAGCCCCCCAATCGTAACCCACTTTTTTTTCGTTGATTATGGGTTGGATACCAGCTAAAATTCCTTGTTCGGTTAATTTGTTAATTCGTTGGTGCACCATCGTGTTGGATATCTTCAAATTAGTGGCAATGGTAGAGTAGGCTATGCGACCATCTTTTTCTAATTCTTTGATGATTTTGATATCGAATTCATCTAATTTTTCCATTGAAAGGGATTTTAAAAGTTAAATTTACTTTTTTGTGGCCAATAAAAGTAAGTTATTTTTCTTTTTGAATTTATGTTTTTATTATAAAATTTAATAAATTAACTTTTAAATGTTTAATTATTTTAAAAATTGACTTTTATTGTAATTAATTAAGTCAAAAAGTATTTTTAAGTGTTTATAATATATAGAATTGACTAAATTTGTTTTGTAATTTTTCAACATAAATAAGCTACTTATGAGTCACGATACTACTACATTGTCTTCTACATCAGAAGCACTGATTGCAAAAGAAAATCAATACGGAGCACACAATTACCATCCGCTTCCAGTGGTTTTAGAAAAAGGAGAAGGCGTCTATGTTTGGGACGTAGATGGGAAACAATACTTTGATTTTTTATCGGCCTATTCAGCAGTCAACCAAGGGCATTGTCATCCAAAGATTGTTGGTGCAATGGTGCAACAAGCACAAAAATTAACCTTGACTTCTAGGGCATTTTTCAATGATCAATTGGGTCCGTACGAAGAATATGTAACAAAGTATTTTGGTTTCGACAAAGTATTACCAATGAATACGGGTGCTGAGGCAGTAGAAACAGCCTTAAAATTGTGTAGAAAATGGGCTTATGAAGTAAAAGGAATTCCTGAAAATGAAGCGCAAATTATCGTTTGTGAAAACAATTTCCACGGAAGAACTACTACCATAATTTCGTTTTCCAATGACGAATCGGCACGCAAGAATTTTGGACCATTTACCAATGGATTTATCAAAATACCTTATGATGATGTCGATGCTTTGGCGAAAGCTTTGTCTTCTTCCAAAAATATTGCTGGTTTCTTGGTAGAACCAATTCAGGGAGAGGCAGGAGTTTATGTTCCAAACGAAGGCTATTTGGCGCAAGCCAAATCATTGTGCGAAGCCAATAATGTGTTGTTTATTGCCGATGAGGTTCAAACCGGAATTGCGCGTACCGGACGATTATTAGCTACTTGTGGTAATTGCGAATGTAAAAAAGGCTGCGAGAACAAACCGGAAGTAAAACCTGATATTTTGATTTTAGGTAAAGCACTTTCCGGAGGTGTTTTTCCAGTTTCGGCAGTATTAGCCAATAATGCCATTATGAATGTAATTCAGCCAGGACAACACGGTTCCACTTTTGGTGGAAATCCAATTGCAGCTGCCGTTGCGATTGCAGCTTTGGACGTAATTAAAGACGAAAATCTGGCACAAAATGCCGCTTATTTAGGGGAAGTTTTCCGTCATGGATTGAAAGAAATTCAATCTAGAAATCCCTTGATTCAATTGGTTAGAGGAAAAGGATTGCTAAATGCAATTGTGATTGACAGTGAAGAAGATTCTGATTTGGCTTGGGAAATTTGCTTGAAATTCCGAGACAATGGTTTGTTAGCCAAACCAACTCACGGTAATAAAATTCGATTAGCACCACCTTTAGTAATTACCGAAAGTCAAATTCATGAATGTCTCGGAATTATTGAACGTTCCTTAAATGAGTTTAGATAAAATAGCAAACCCCAAGAGCGATTTCGTTTTTGGGGTTTCTTTTTGCAATTGATATCAGTTTAATAATCTGAATAATCAGTAGGATATAAAAATAGAATATCCATGTGCGAAATGGTGTTTTTGTATTTTTCCATTTTAAGTAAGGCTTTCCATTCCGGAGAATCTACAAAAGCTTTCCAATGCGCATCCCTGCTTTCTTGGTTGGCAAAAGTCGTTAAGTACATCAAGTTGGGCATTTTTCCACCTGAAACTACTTCGCCATAAAACACAGGATTGAATCCCAATCGATCGAAAATTTTACTCTCTTCACCGCCAATGAACATATCCACTTTAGTGTTGTAGATGGCTTCAGTAGCCGACTCATAGCTGCGCAATTCATATACACGTTCTGAACGCGGACTGTCTAATTTAGGCAAGGTTATAAAAGGATGATTGGAAAAAGCAGTTAAAAGAACGGATTCGATTCGTTCATAGGGTGCTTGGTTGTATTTGGCATTGATGTAGTCTGCACCAGCTTGAAGATAGACTCGATCTTTAGCTAATTTTTGATCCAATTCAAAAAATTGTTTAGGAGATTTAAACGGGATTACAACAATTAATTTGGTGATAGAATCTAACGAAAATGTTTTGGGTTTAAAAACTCCAATCGATTGAATTCCAATTCTTTTCAAAGCAGGCAAATAGGCGGCTTTTAAAAAGTTCTCGGTAACATTTAACTGAGCATTTGATTTTAAATTGTAAGTTTTTATTTGGTAGCATTCTTTTTGTTGAGCGCTACTAGAAAAACAAATTAATACAAAAATTGAAAGTAAAAACTTCGAAATAATTTTCATTTAATGTTTGGTATTTGTTAGTAAAGAAAAAGTCTTTTTGATATCAATTCATTTCAAATACCAAATAGTTGCTAATGGTTTTTCTATTTTTTTAAACCTAGTCGAATTAGAAAATGATTACTTTTCGATTTTTTTGAAGGGGGGTTATAAACAACGCTATTAGTCAAACGATCATTTAAAATGAATTTATCTTGCGCTGTTTTATAGGTGTTAATAGGATAACCGTTAAACGACTGCTCTACTTTATTTCCAGTTTTAATATCTATTAAATTATTTCTAAGAAAAAGTTCATTAGTCACCATATTAGATAGCATGGGAGTGTAATAGATGCAATCTTTAAAATAGTAATGGGTTACCATAGAATAGCGAGACGCTTGTTCATTCAACACTTTGGAACCACCATGAATGATATTGGACGACCAAATCAAGACATCTCCTTTTTTAGCATAAAATGGTTTTTTTTCAAATTGGTAGGCCTCTACAATTTTCTCAATAAAATCTTCGTATTCGATGTAATCTGAATAGGCTGTATCTGAAGGAGTAGATTTAAAATGAGAAAAGTTGTATTCTGGTAGATTTTGTGATTTTGGATAGTAAAAAACAGCTCCGTTTTCAGGAGTTATATCTTCTAAGGCTACCCAAACTCCACACATAAACTTAGCAGGGATAGAACTAAAATGAATCGTATCGGAATGGGCTCTTTGTTGCGAACCTACTCTAAAATTCAAGGTTTGAAAAGGAATCGGTTCCCGATCATATAGCATTGCTAAAATCGCTGCTATTTCAGTATTGCAAGCGACACCTTTGGTACTTTCAGAATACATCCATAAATCTTGAATTCGAACATGATCACGTTGATTATCCATCTGGAATTCAGGATTGTATCCTTTGTTGTCCATATCGAATTTAATTTCATCAATCACTGTTTCCGAAATTAAATTGGGAATGACTATAAAACCATTTTCGTTATAGTCCAAAGCCATTTTTTGTTCTTTTTCGCTCAATTGTTTTGTTGCCAGAATTTCTTTAAAAAAAGGAGATTCTACCCAAGGTGTATTCATAATTAATTGTATTTGATTACAAGCTATTTGTAGGTTTGTTGAATTTATTAGTATCAAAGCCTAATAGAAGGTTAAAGATATGTATTAGTTAGTGTTTTACAATTCTTTTATTCAAAAAAAAGAATGAAGAATTTTTAGATACATAATAGACATTAATCAAAATAGTTAGGTCCTTTAAGAAATTAAATTTTATTAATGAATTTACAACGCGGATATGATGTACATCCAAGGAATTCCCCATATTCCCCATTTCTTAAAACTAATCTCCCACCACATTGAGGACATTTATTATCTTGAATGTCGCTTTTTCTTCTTTGGATTAATTTTTTTATTGATTTTATATGTTCAGTTTTGTCGTAAGTATCAACTAAATTAGCATCATTTATTATTTTATAAATATCTTCTTTCTCTCTTTTCTCTATATTTATTTCATTATACTTTTTTATCGTATGGATAAGTTGCCGAGAATTTATTATGTCATGAGTTGTTTTTACTTTAATATCTGATTTTGATAAAAAAACAACAATAGGGATGTAATTTATTGAAGGATATTTACTTAGATAAGTTTTTAAAACATTTATATGTCCCAAATTTTGTTTTATGGGATTATAAAATCTCTTTTTTCTTTTGAATAACACTTGTGTCCAATGCTCTGATTTTTCGTTGCCAACAATCCAACCTTTGTAGTTTTTGTTTCAATAACAAATATTCCAAAATCAGAAATCACAACATGATCAATTTGGGAGGTTTTTGTATCTCTTTTTAGTACAATATTATTAATGACACTGTATTTGGATTTATCTAATAAATATAAGATTGAAGAAATACTTTTTTCACCAATTATGCCTTTAATTTTAGGGCTGTATAATTTCCAAAATATTATAATTATTATGGAAACTATTAAAATAAAATAAATCAAATTTTTATCAGAATAAAATTAAACCTAAGCTTGCTAAAATAGTTTTAGGCTCTTAATGTTATTTCAAAAATAAAAAAATTACTTAACAAATCATTATTTCATCATCAAAGTCTTAAAGGAAAAATCTGAATAAAAGCGAAACAAAATGTCAACTTGTCAGCCATTTTTACGTCAGAGACGCTAAAAACTGACAATTTAAATACTGTCAGTGCCTTGGCACAAAGATTGACTTGTCGACAGCGAGTGATTAAAATGAATATCAAATTAAATTAAATATAATCAAAATGGGTAAAATCATCGGAATTGATTTAGGTACAACCAACTCTTGTGTTTCTGTAATGGAAGGTAACGAGGCAGTGGTAATCCCTAATGCGGAAGGAAAAAGAACAACTCCTTCTATTATCGCTTTTGTTGAAGGCGGAGAAATTAAAGTAGGAGATCCTGCAAAAAGACAAGCGGTAACAAATCCTACCAAAACTATTGCTTCTATTAAACGTTTTATGGGACAATCTTATTCTGAAACTACTTCAGAAGCAAAAAGAGTTCCTTACTCAGTAGTAAAAGGAGACAACAATACACCACGTGTGGATATTGACGGTCGTTTATACACTGCTCAAGAATTGTCAGCTATGACACTTCAAAAAATGAAAAAAACAGCTGAAGACTATTTAGGTCAAACAGTTACTGAAGCAGTTATTACTGTTCCAGCTTATTTTAACGATGCACAACGTCAAGCTACGAAAGAAGCAGGTGAAATTGCTGGTTTGAAAGTAATGCGTATTATCAACGAACCAACAGCTGCAGCTTTAGCTTACGGTTTGGATAAAAAAGGACAAGATCAAAAAATTGCAGTGTACGATTTAGGTGGAGGTACTTTTGATATTTCTATCTTGGAATTAGGAGATGGAGTTTTTGAAGTATTGTCTACAAATGGAGATACTCACTTAGGTGGAGATGACTTTGACCAAACTATCATTGACTGGTTGGCAGATGAATTCAAAGCAGAAGAAGGAATTGACTTGCGTTTAGACCCAATGTCATTACAACGTATCAAAGAAGCAGCTGAAAAAGCTAAAATTGAGTTGTCATCTTCAGCTGAAACTGAAATCAACTTACCATACGTTACTGCTACAGCTTCAGGACCAAAGCACTTAGTTAAAAAATTAACAAGAGCACAATTCGAAAAATTGTCTGATACTTTAGTAAAACGTTCTATGGAGCCAGTTGCTAAAGCATTAAAAGATGCAGGTTTAGCTACATCTGATATTGACGAAGTAATCTTAGTAGGAGGTTCTACTCGTATGCCAAGAATTGCTGACGAGGTAGAAAAATTCTTCGGTAAAAAAGCATCTAAAGGGGTTAACCCTGATGAGGTGGTTGCTATTGGAGCTGCTATTCAAGGTGGAGTTTTATCTGGAGATGTAAAAGATGTATTGTTACTTGACGTAACACCTCTTTCTTTAGGTATCGAAACTATGGGTGGTGTAATGACTACATTAATTGAGTCTAACACAACTATTCCAACTAAAAAATCGCAAATTTTCTCTACGGCTGCTGATTCTCAACCAACTGTTGAATTACACGTTCTTCAAGGTGCTAGAGCAATGGCTGCTGACAACAAAACGATTGGACGTTTCAACTTGGATGGTATACCACCAGCACCAAGAGGAGTTCCTCAAATTGAAGTAACTTTTGATATTGATGCTAATGGTATCATCAAAGTTTCTGCTACTGACAAAGGAACTGGAAAATCACATGATATTCGTATCGAAGCTTCTTCTGGATTAACAGCTGAAGAAATCGAGAAAATGAAAAAAGATGCTGAAGCTAATGCTGAGTCTGATAAAGCAGCAAGAGAAAAAGCAGAAAAATTGAACGAAGCAGACGGAATGATCTTCCAAACTGAAAGTCAATTGAAAGAATTGGGTGATAAATTATCTGATGACAACAAAGTGGCTATCGAGTATGCTTTAACTGAATTGAGAATGGCTCACCAATCTCAAGACATTGCAGCGATTCAAACTGCTTTGGACAACATCAATGCAGCTTGGAAAAAAGCTACTGAAGCGATGTATGCTCAAGGAGAACAAGGTCAAGCAGATGCACAACCTCAAGGAGATGCGCAATCAGGTGACAATGTTGAAGACGTTGACTTCGAAGAAGTGAAATAATTATTATTTCATTTATATAAACAAAAAACCGAGCTAGAAATAGCTCGGTTTTTTTATTGAATATGATCCGACTTTTGCAAGCCGGATTTTATTATTTTGGATCTAAAGCAGTATCAATTCTAGCTACTAAATCCAATAAGTGTAATTTACTTAATCGGTCAGTTGCACGAGCAGCAGCTGCTTTTGCATTTGATTTCAAACTAACTAATTGTCCTCTAGCAATAGAAGGTAAATCGGTTTGGTTTAAGTTAACTGTTCTAGTGTTAAAACCATAAGTTACTCCTACAGGTACTGAACGAACAGCAGTAGAACCCGGTTTTAATAATCCAGTTACTTTATCAACAAATACTTTTTGAAGATTTCTTCTGTAAATATCGATTGGTTTATTGGATTTTAATTCAGCAAAAATTCCGTTACGTACATCGGTCATTAATTCATCTACAGTATAGTTGTTTTTATTGATAGACGAACCTTCAAACAAACGCACCATTCGGTCTCCAGCTAATAAATTACTTAAAGTTGATTCTTGCATCGCTTTAATCGCTTCCACACCGTTGTCTGGGTTGATTTTTGCTAAAACACTTTGATTCATTAACCATTTAGGTGTAGCAAACAATTGTGTGTTTAAGAAGCTAACAGCTTCTTTTTGAATGCTTCTTGGAACTACTTCAAATTGGTTTCCACCCATATCATAGGTTTTTGGAGTATCATATATTCCACCAACATTTTTAGTAACATGACCTAAATAACGTCTGAATTGGCCTGTAAGAGCAGAGTACAATTCGTCTAATTCTGCATAGCTTTCTCCTTTTTCAGAACTCCATTTTAATAAATTAGGGAGAATACGTTGCAAGTTTTTGATACCGTAAGCAGAAGCTTTCATAGCATTGTCTCCAATATCTTCTGTTTGGTATCTTGGATCGTAAGGACTAGATTCGGTACCAAACCAAAGGCGACGATTTTTGTAAGCTTCTTTGGTCATTTCATTCAAGATAGCTTTCTCTTCTTTGTCTGTTTTGGCATCTTCAAAATAAGAGTACCCCCATTTAATAGCCCATTTGTCATAATCTCCAATTTTTGGGAACAAATGTTTTACACCATCTTCAGGTTGGGCAACATAATTGAAACGTGCATAATCCATGATAGAAGATGTGTGTCCATTTTTCTCTTGGAAGGCAGCATCTCTTAATTTCTCCACCGGAGTAGCAGAACTAGCTCCCATATTATGACGTAATCCTAAAGTATGACCCACTTCGTGAGAAGATACAAAACGAATTAATTCGCCCATTAAATTATCGTCAAATTGTTTTTTTCTAGCAGCAGGATCAACTGCAGCAGTTTGAATTAAATACCAGTTGCGCAACAAACTCATGATGTTGTGGTACCAACCAATATGACTTTCTAAAATTTCTCCTGTTCTAGGATCGTGAACGTTAGGTCCATACGCATTTTGAATTTCGGCAGCAAAATAACGCAATACAGAAAAACGGGCATCTTCCAAACTCATTGTTGGGTCGTTTTCTGGCCAATATTCACCACGGATAGCATTTTTCCAACCTGCACTTTCAAAGGCTACTTGCCAATCGTCAATACCTTGTTTGATGTATTTTTTCCATTTGTCTGGCGTAGCAGGATCAATGTAATATACAATCGGTTTAGCCGGTTCAATCAATTCACCTCTTTTTTGTTTGGCAGCATCTTCTTTTGATTTCGGTTCTAAACGCCATCTAACCGCAAAAACTTCAGTATCTGATTTGTGTGATTCTTCTTCAAAAACTCCATATTGGTTTGCAAAATAACCTACACGTGCATCAAATGTTCTTTTACGCATAGGATTTTTTGGCAAAGCAATCATAGAAGTATTTAATTCTACAGTTAAAAATCCTGAATCTAAACCAGCGGGTAAATTAGTACCAATTCTTGGTGCAGGATTCAAAGAGATCAATGCAGGAACAGTAGAATAGGTTTTTACCGTTCTAATTTCAGTATTGATTGGGAAACTGCTTATTTTTTGGATAAATGATTTTTCTTTTTGGAATGCCTGAATACTTAAGGTTTGTTTTTTCACTGGGTCTAATGAAAACGTTTGTACATCTCCATCAAAAGTTGGTGTCATGTCAATTACATAACCTGATTCTTTTCCATCTTTATCTTTTTTGATTGCCAAAATTTCGTAATTGCCAATAATAGGATTCGCAGAGGAATTTTTTACTGCTTGCGCCAATGGTTTATCTCCGTCTGGCGACATGATTACATAACTAATTGAACGTAATAACAAGGTGTTGTTCAATCCTTTTTCAAATTGAATTACTTGTCTGTTCACTTCTTCACCACCAAAAATTCCACCTCCAGCTGGAGTCTTAGAAAATCGTGTAATGGTCATAATTTCAGTATCTAGTAAAGAAGCTGGGATTTCAAAAAGGTATTTGGCATCCATTTTATGAATGTCAATTAACCCTTTTTGGGTAACGGCCGTAGTGTCAATTACTTTATTGTACGGTTTAGGCCCTTTTTTAGCCTCAGGTTTTGGGGTTTCTGAAGCTGTAATTGCAGGTTTAGCTGCATCTTTCTTTTTCTTAGTTTGACTGATTGCTCCTTGGCTAAAACAGACAAGAAAACTGGCAATAATTAAACTGGATTTTAGTTGTACCATTTAAATTCTCTTTTTAAATTAATATTTAGTTTTTGGTAGAATAAGGTGATAATTTATCGTAAACATACTACGAATATTCAAATCTATTGCTTTATTTTTAAAAAAACGACATGAATTTTATTTTTTGTTTCAATAGTACCTATTGGCACTAAGGCTTATTTTATTTCAAAAATATGACTCATCTCATAAAGTTAGAGTTTATTTCTACCTATTTTTGTAATGGTATTGGTACTATTTGGTTTGACAAAAGGTACTATTAATGAATTTTGTTTATGAGAAAAATTAAATATAAAAAAGGACGAAAAGTACAGCCTTTGCATTTAGAATATACAGGTATTCATAAAGACAGCGAATCGGAAATGCAATTGTTTGTTTATGATGATTTGACTTTGACAGAATTCGAAAAAATAAATGTAGCTGACTTTGACGAAAGTATAGCCATTCAAAAAACAAATTGGCTCAACCTTCATGGTTTGAATGATCCGAAATTGATTACTGCTCTTGGGGATTATTTTAGCATTGATAGTTATCTGATGGCTGATATTTTAAATACTACTAAACGAACTAAATTAGAAGAGCAACAAGAGGTTTTGTTCTTTAATATTAAATCCCTTTTACCTAAAGAAAATTCAGACACGATTCAAACGGAGCAAATTAGTTTCTTAATCAAAGAAGGGGTTTTGATTTCATTTCAAGAAAAGCGAAGTGATTTCTTTACGCACATTCGTGAGCGAATACGAACTCATACAGGAATTGTGAGAACTAAGAAAGCAGATTATCTTTTGTATATTTTATTGGATGCCGTAATGGAAAACTTCTACATTACCTTAGAACATGAGGAAGACAAAGTAGAAGAGTTGATTAATTTATCTAAGAACAGTGACAATCCCATTATTTTGGAACGTATTGAAAAACACAGAGACAATTTTAATTTATTAAAACGTTCTATTATTCCACTTCGAGATTCGCTTTACGATATTAAAAGTATTAAAGACGATAACGTATTCAACTTAATTGAAAATGATAATTTTAGTTTTTTTGCACGATTGTATCAAAAAAGCTTGGAACTTTTGGAACAAATTGAATCGGATACAGGTGCTTTAGATAGTGCTTCTAATTTCTTTTTCTCGGCACAAACGCATAAGATGAATGAGATTATGAAAACCTTGACTATCGTGTCGGCTATTTTCATTCCCTTAACTTTTATTGTAGGTGTTTACGGAATGAATTTCGAATTCATGCCCGAGTTACATTATCCTTATGGCTATCATACCGTTATTGGAGTGATGGTGTTAATAGGAATTGCCATGTTGTTGTATTTCAAAAAAAGAAGGTGGTTTTAATCCCTTTATCTATCTAATAATTCAAGTATATTCGCATTCTTAAATTTATAAAAAATGAAACAGTTATTTTCTTTATTGATCGTATTTTCTTTTGGATTCACTCAGGCACAAACTGTGAGTTCTCCTTCTGGTAAAATCACCCTTTCTTTTCAATTATCCTCCTCTGGACAACCAACTTATTCGGTAAATTATAAAATGAAGTCAGTTGTTGTATCGAGTGATTTAGGAATCCAATTAAAAGATAAGCCTGCATTGAATACTAACTTTGAGATTCAAACCTCAAAAAATAAAACCTTCAATGAAACGTGGAAACCGGTATTGGGGGAACAGACTTCGATTGTCAATCATTACAACGAATTGGTCGTGGCATTAATCCAAAAAGGAACCAATATAAAAGTGAATTTAGTTTTTAGAGCTTTTGATGAAGGGGTAGCATTTCGCTATGATTTTCCAAAACAAAAAGAACTGAATTATTTCATCATTTCAAATGAAGACACTCAATTCAATTTGACTGAAAATAATAAAGTATTCTGGCTACCAGGTGATTTTGATAGTAACGAATACGAATATAACGAAACTCAGTTTTCGGATATAGATAATTCAAAGATCAATATGAATAATGGTATTGGTGTGAAATCCATTCCAGGGAAATATACCGTTCAAACGCCTTTAATGATGAAGTCACCATCGGGCTTATATGTCAATATTTTTGAAGCAGCGGTTGTGAACTATCCTGTAATGCATTTGAAAGCGGATGTATCTAGTTACAAATTAAAATCAGAATTAGTTCCAAATGCAATTGGTGATAAAGCTTATTTGCAAACGCCTTGTGTCTCGCCATGGCGAACTATTATGATTAGTGATGATGCTAGAGATATTGTAGCTTCTAAAATGATTTTGAACTTGAACGAGCCTTCTAAATTGGAAGATACTTCTTGGATAAAACCGATGAAGTATGTCGGTATTTGGTGGGAAATGCACGTGGGTAATTCTACTTGGGATTATGCGGGTTCTCAAAACGCTACTACTGATTTTGGAACAAAACTAGCCTCTACAGGGCGACACGGAGCAACTACTACCAACACGAAACGCTATATTGATTTTGCGGCTAAACATGGTTTTGATGGAGTATTGGTAGAAGGTTGGAATGAAGGCTGGGAAGATTGGTCAGGCAATTGGAAAGAAGAAGTTTTTGACTTTGTAACACCCTATCCTGATTTTGACATTGCGGCGATTTCGGCTTACGCCAAAGAAAAAAATGTAAAAATGATTATGCACCACGAAACGTCTGGTTCGGTAGCAAATTATGAAAGACGCTTAGATCGTGCTTTCGAGAACATGGTAAAATACAACTATCCTGCTGTTAAAACGGGTTATGTTGGGAAAATTATTCCGCGTGGCGAAATGCATGATGGACAAACCATGGTGAATCATTTTGCGCATGTGGTAAAACGTGCAGCAGATTATAAATTAATGGTTAATTCTCATGAATCATCACATCCAACAGGTTTAGGAAGAACCTATCCTAATTATGTAGCCGCTGAGGCAGCACGTGGAAACGAATTTAATGCTTGGAGTATAGGAAATCCGCCGATGCACGAAACGATTTTACCGTTTACCCGTCAATTGGGAGGACCTATGGATTATACACCAGGAATTTTCGAAATTAAAATGAGTCATTACGACAAGAAGAAAACAGAGCAAGTGCAGACTACTTTGGCAAAACAGTTGGCCTTGTATGTAACAATGTATTCTCCCATTCAAATGGCCGCTGATTTGCCAGAGAATTATGAAAAATATTCGGATGCTTTTCAATTTATTAAAGATGTGGCTTTAGATTGGGAAGACAGTAAGTATTTGCAAGCTGAGCCAGGTGATTATTTGACTGTCGCTAGGAAAGCAAAAGGCAAACAATCTTGGTTTTTAGGAGCCATCACCGATGAAAATGCTAGAAAAACCGAAATCAAATTGGACTTTCTAACAAAAGGAAAAAAATACAAAGCCATTATTTACGAAGACGCTAAAGATGCCGATTGGAAAATGAATCCAAAAGCCTACTCAATACGAAGTGTAGTGGTAACCAATGCTTCAAAAATCAAATTGAATTTAGCCCCAGGGGGTGGAACGGCAATTAGTTTTGAACCCATCAATTAATTATTCAAACCTGCTTTTTATAAGCAGGTTTTTTTATACCATTAATTCTCATTTATTTAAAAAGAATTCCGAAATTGCCCTTCAATAAATCGACCACTTATGAAAAAATCATTAATAGTAGGAGTACTTTTCTTTAATGGAATAGCAATGCTAGCACAATCAAATGACGAACAAGTTATAAAAGATATCTATAAATCAGGTTTAACCAATGCCAAATGCTATTCTTGGCTTGATCATTTATCAAATAAAATTGGAGCTCGTTTGTCGGGTTCTGACAATGCTGAGAAAGCAGTACAGTATACCAAAGCTCAATTAGAAACTTTAGGGTTAGACAAGGTCTATTTGCAAGAAATGATGGTGCCAAAATGGGTTCGAGGGGAAAAAGAAACGGCTTACATTTTAGATAATAAAACGAAAATTAGCGTTCCTATTGCTGCTTTAGGTGGATCTGTTGCCACTTCAAAAAATGGATTGACAGCAGCGGTTATCGAAGTACAGGGAATTGAAGACTTAAAAAAATGGGGTGACCAAATCAAAGGTAAAATTGTTTTTTACAATCGACCAATGGATCCCACTTTTATTGAAACTTTCAAATCGTATGGCGGTTGTGTAGATCAACGTTATGCAGGAGCTAAAGAAGCGGCTAAATTGGGAGCAGTAGGAACAATTGTTCGTTCGATGAATTTGCGCTTGGATGATTTTCCGCATACTGGAGCACAGAGTTATGGCGATTTGTCACCAGCGGAATATATTCCAACAGCTGCGATTAGCACCAATGGCGCCGAATTGTTAAGCCAAAAATTAAAAGCCAATCCCAATTTGAAATTCTACTTCAAGCAATCTTGTGAACAAATGCCCGACGCACTTTCGTATAATGTAATTGGAGAAATTAAAGGAAGTGAGCATCCAGAGAATATTATGGTTGTTGGTGGACATTTGGATTCATGGGATTTAGCTGATGGTTCGCATGATGATGGTGCAGGTGTAGTTCAGAGTATGGAAACGTTACGTATTTTTAAACAGATTGGTTACAAACCTAAAAATACAATCCGAGTGGTGTTATTTATGAATGAAGAAAATGGAGGTAGAGGAGGTAAAAAATACGCTGAGTTAGCACAAACTAATAATGAAAATCACATTTTCGCTTTAGAAAGTGATTCGGGGGGATTTAGCCCAAGAGGTTTTTCTATTGAAGCTGACGATGCCAATTATCAAAAAATCCTTTCTTGGAAAAACTTATTTGAGCCGTATTTGATTCATAGTTTTGTAAAAGGAGGTGCTGGTGCTGATATTAATCCGTTAAGTTCTGGTAAAATTGTTAAAGCTGGCTTGAAACCAGATTCACAGCGTTACTTTGATTACCACCACTCATTGAATGACAATTTTGATGCTATCAATAAAAGAGAGCTAGAATTAGGTGCAGCAACGATGACATCTTTACTGTATCTGATGGATCAAAATGGGATAATCAAATAATAAAAAAAGGCTTCGAAAGAAGCCTTTTTTTTATAAGTGGAATTAAATTCTAAATATTCCCCCGAAAGCAATAATTTTTTGAAAGAAAAAGAATTCTTGAGAGGCCCAATCGTCATCGCTATTGGTAGTTTGAATATCTGGCATGTTGATGTATCCGCCTTTTATTTCTGTTTGAATATAAAAATGCTTGAAAAAAGTTAGATTTAAACCAGCTTTTACAGAAGCACCATATCCAGACACATGAAAGTCATCATGGCGTTCTTTCCCTAAGAGTGTACTATTGGTTTTTGGGTATAACATTCCAACACCTACACCCTCTGTTAGATTGATTTGAATTTTATCGGTGTCTTCAATTGAAAATATTTTTGAAATATCATCATGTCGAGAGATTTCAGTATTTACATAATTTAAACCGTCAGTGTGTTCAAACATCAAGAAGTTTTCGGTTAGTACAACAGGGGTATTATTATACAAGTTACCAAAAGTGGGACGTGTTCCAATATAACCTGTAATATTTGCTGTTTGATTTTGAGTCATAACATACTTCATATGATCAACCCCAATAGCAATACTATAATGATCATTAACGAAGTAACCCATTCGAAAATTAGTTTGTGGAATGGTCATTCGACCCGGGTTGATGTAATCAATATGCCAACCTTTAGGTTTGTCATGAGCAGTTGCATTATGAATGGTGAAATCATAACTAATCCCTTTAAAAGTAATGTCTGATTTAGAATAGGTTTCGCGGTTTCCTCCCCAAGAAATAAAGAATTTTCCTTTGTTATGAGCAGTGTATTTATCTTGAATTTTTATGGTTTCCTGTGAAAATACAGAAAGTGTAATGAAAAGTAAAGCGCTAGATAAAATTAAATTTTTCAATGAAATTAGGTATTAATTTAAAATTGATTTATCGTTTTTCGGATAGCTACTAATTTGGTCATTAAGTCTTCAAAATAATCCAAATGCAGCATATTCGCCCCGTCACTTTTTGCATTAGCTGGGTCAAAATGGGTTTCGATGAAAATTCCGTCTACACCAACTGCAATTCCTGCTTTAGCAACGGTTTCAATCATATCAGGTCTTCCACCAGTTACACCTGCTGTTTGGTTAGGTTGTTGTAAGGAATGCGTAACATCTAATACTGTTGTAGCGTATTGTTGCATCGTAGGGATTCCTCTGTAGTCTACAATCATATCTTGGTAACCAAACATAGTTCCTCTATCGGTAACCATGACGTTTTGGTTGTTGCAATCCAATACTTTTTGAACGGCATGTTTCATACTTTCTGGACTCATGAATTGTCCTTTTTTCAAATTAACGGTTCTTCCTGTATTGGCAGCAGCCACTACTAAATCGGTTTGGCGAACTAAAAACGCAGGTATTTGTAATACATCTACATATTGTGCTGCCATATCAGCATCTTCATTAGTATGAATATCCGTAACTGTTGGTACACCAAAAGTTTCGGATACTTTACGTAATATTTGTAGTGCTTTTTCATCACCAATTCCTGAGAAGCTATCAATTCTAGAACGATTCGCTTTTTTAAAGGAGCCTTTAAAAACAAAAGGAATTTCTAATTTGTCTGTAATACCAACTAATTTTTCAGCAATGCGTAAAGCCATTTCCTCGCCTTCAATAGCACAAGGACCTGCTAATAAAAAGAAGTTACCACTTTCAGTATGTTTGATTTGTGGAATATGTTGTAGGTTCATAATAATCAATTTATATAAAGTGCAAAGGTAGTTAGGAATTAGGAATTAGGAATTCGATTTTGAAACTATTTTTATTGTTGGATATAAAAAAAGCCCTAACCTTCGTTAGAGCTTTTCCTGTTTTGAATATTAAATATTAGAATTTCAAGCTAACTTCCAATTCAAATTCGTCAGCAATTGCTTTATCACCAATTGATGTAAAGAAAGTTCCAGAACCGTATTTGATATCGTATTTTGTTCTGTCTACCATGAATTTAGTTGAAGCAGAGTTAGCAGTTGTAGCTAAGTCAAAAGTTACTGGTTTAGTAATTCCTTTGATAGTTAAGTCTGCAGTTACAGTAAATACGTTAGCCGATTTTACAGCAACTTTTTTGAATGCTAATTTAGCAGTTGGGAATTTCTCTGTACCAAAGAAATCATCTGCTTTTAAGTGTCCATTTAATTTCCCTTGGTATTCACCTTGTAGATCTGTAGCAGTTAATGAAGTCATGTCTACTGTAAAGTTTCCACCAGCTACTTTTTTTCCTTTGAAAACTAAAGCACCTTCTTTAAAGTTTACAGTTCCATTGTGTTGACCAGTTACTTTTTTTCCTAACCAGTTGATTGAACTTTTTGCAGCGTCAATTTTTTTAGTTTGAGCTGATACTGATACTGTAGCGAATGCTACTACTAATGCTAACGCAATTGATTTTAAATTTTTCATTTGTTTTAAATTTTGATTGTTAATATTAAAGTGTGATAAATAATTCTTCGTTTGATTTTCTAACTTTTTTGTAATGCTGTGTAGCATCTTCCTCATGTCTGTATCCTATTGGAGCTAATAAAGTAGCATTCAAACCAAGTTGATCTAAACCTAGGATTTCATTTACTTGAGCAGGAATAAATCCTTCCATTGGCGTAACATCAATATGAAGTTCGGCAGCAGCATTCAATAAATTTCCTAAAGCTAAATAAGTTTGTTTTGCTGTCCAAATGTTTCTCACTTCTTCTGGTAAACCAGTAATATTTCCTTTCATATAATCCACATACCCTTGAATGGCTTCTAATGGCAATTCTCTTGTTTTGCAAATGGTAGTTGCTAATTGATCAATTCCAGCTTCACCGAAATTCAATTCATTGGCAAAAACCAATAGGTGAGAGGCATCAGCAACTTGAGCTTGACCATAAGATGCTGCAACTAGTTTAGCTCTTAATTCAGGGTTTTCAACTATGAAAACTCGGTAAGGTTGTAAACCGTATGAAGATGTACTCAAGCGAATTGCCTCTTTTAAAAATGCAATATCAGCGTCAGTAATTTTTTTGGTAGCATCAAATTTCTTCGTAGCGTATCTCCAATTCTGGTTTTCTAAAAATGTACTCATAGTATTTTTTGTAGTTTATTGATTTCTAAATTTTTCTAGTAATTCGTTTAATTGTAAGCGTTCTTCCTCAGATAACTTTTGAGAGTAGGACTCTTCGTGTATTTTAACTTTGGGTTCCAATTCAATTAATAAATCCAATCCTTTTTGGGTGATGGTCACCTCGATTTTTCTGCGGTTGGCAGGGCAAACTTCACGTGTTACTAATTCCTTTAGTAACAATTTATCGACTAATCGGGTAGTGTTGCTGGTTTTGGCTAACATTCGTTCTTGGATCACAAACATATTAGTAGGTTTTCCTTTTTGACCTCTTAAAATTCGGAGTACATTAAATTGTTCTGATGAAATATCAAACGGTTTCAACATCTCATTAAAACGCTCTGCAATTATGTTTTGGGTATACATAATGTTCATGATAATTTTTTTAGAATTATCCATGGGTACAGTTGATTTTAAAATGTCTTCGATTTTCATATTTGTTAGTACGAAATTTGTAGATACAAATGTAATGTAAATATCATTTGTATATACAAATAAATGTTATTGTTATGTTAAATTAATAAAGAATAAGTTTTATTTCCAGTTCAATTGTAAGGCAAAACAGTTTTTGTCTTCTTTGGTAATGCTAAAAATACTAGTATTAGTTTCTGTGTTTTCGTGAATAATCACTGCGTCATTTAACGAAAGCTCTTTCATAAAATTCATTTCGAAACTTGCAATTGCTTGGTTCAAAATTTTGGTTTCGTCGGCTAGATCCAAACACCATTCTAAATATTTGACATTATTAGCATGATTGACAATGTCCAAATCGGAGAGACGAACCGTTTTTTCAAACACCATTTCTTTGTCGTGATTCAGGTTTATTTTAGAAAAAGTTGCTTCAGTTGCCTTATTGTCCGGAAACAATTCGAAATGTTCATAAGGCAAAGCCAAGGCTTCGGGACGACGCAGTTCGGTATTGAAAACCGCCCAAAAGGTTTCTGATCCTACGATCTTTTTTCCATTGACATACATTTCTAAAGCACGTACTGAGCGGGAGTTTTCTAACGAATTTATCCAAGTCTTAACGGTAACTACATCGCGCCATTTAGGCAATTCACTGATTTCGACACGCATTCTACTCAATACCCAAGCTTGGTGAAACTCCTGCATATCGGTAAAACTAATTCCGCCAATCTCAGAATGGGCTGCAGCCGTCATTTGTAATAAATTACACAATTCGGTGTATTTCAAATAGCCGTTGGGTGCACATTGAGTGAAATTAATTTCCCATTCTTTGCTTAAAACAGAAGTAAAATTTGGAGCGATTGGCATATATTGAATTATGAATTTTGTTTAAAGGATGTCTTGATATATTGGATGATTTCATTTCGGTCAGTCAAATAATCAAACCATTGGGCATTTTCAGTTCTTTTGAACCAGGTCAATTGGCGTTTGGAAAAACGGCGGGTGTTTTTTTTGATTTCTTCAATGGCAAAGTCTAGACTATCATCTCCATCAAAATATCGGAATAACTCTTTATAACCGACGGTTTGTAATGCGTTTAATTCTTTGTGAGGATACAATTGTTCGGCTTCCGCCAAAAGCCCTTCGTTCATCATGATATCTACTCGTTGATTGATTCGGTCATACATCACGCTTCGTTCTGCTTCCAAACCAATAATGATAGGCGTAAAATCGCGATTGTTTTTTGCTTGATTCAAGAAAGAGGAGTAGGGTTTTCCAGTGCCAATACATACTTCTACAAATCGCATTATGCGTTGCGGGTTTTGAAGTGTTTGCGGATTTTCCAAACTTATTTTTTTAAAATAGTTTGAATCTAAAAGGGCTAATTGTTCTTGCAAATAAGAAATTCCGTGTAGCTCGTATTTTGCATTTATTTCTGCACGAACTGAAGCCTCAATATCTAGAAAGGAATCAAATCCTTTTAAAATAGCATCAACATACAAACCAGAACCTCCTACCAAAATAGCAAAATCATTGGTTTTAAATAATTCGTTGAGTTGGGCAATGGCCTCTTTTTCAAAATCACCAACGCTATAGTTTTCAAAAATGGATTTATTTTGAATGAAATGATGTGGAGCAGCAGCCAATTCTTCATTACTAGGAACAGCGGTGCCAATGCGCATTTCTTTAAAAAATTGTCGGCTGTCGCACGAAATAATCTCACATTGGAACTGTTGTGCCAAAGCAATGCTTAAGGAAGTTTTTCCTATAGCAGTGGGGCCAATGATAGTAATGAGGTATTTCATCTGTGTATTCTAAACGTGTTCTAGCCCCGATTGAAGTGAAAATCCTTTGCTTTAAAGCAAAGATTGTAACGGAAAGCGGGAATAGCTCCTAATAAATTAAAACGAAATTACTTTTAGCGATTTACTTTTCCTAATTTGTCCTTGAATAATTGTTTTGGCATCGCGGTTGTGTTGCATTGGAATCAAAATGTTTTTTAAGACTTCAATGTTGGTCACTTGATAATTCAAATCATAAAATGCGTAGCCTTTGTAAATACCATTTTCAATTAGCACAACGGAACGTTCGTTTATAGTTCGGCCACGGTCAAGTAGCACTATATTTTTGCTTTCGAAACTATTTTCAGTAATTAATTTTTGTACACGTGCATTGTATTCTTCGGCCGTAATTTTGCCAATACAAGCGCCATCACATTCCTTGATTTTATATTGAAAACAGTCGGCATTGGTTTGGTATAGGCCAGTCAATTTTTGGCACAAACGGTATTTTTCGGTAATGCGAAAAAGAGCATTTTTACCTTCTTGTAAAGTGGTAAAAGAGGTGATTTCTTTTTTGCGACCGTCTACTTTTTGCAACCCTAAGTTTAAGTAGCCGTTGCTGTCTTTTTCGGCATACAAAGCCCATTCAAAGATACTTTTGCGTTGCGCACGATTATAAACGGGCTTGTTGATTTTGATTTCTTCGCTTTCTTTTAAAAGCGCAATCAATTCGCTACCGGTTTCTTCAGGAGTAACAGAATATACCTCTCGTTGTATTTTTTTAGACTTGGTAGAAGTTCCTGTAAAATGTTGGTTGATTCGCTTTTTAATGTTGCGGCTTTTGCCAATATAAATCAAATCGCCTTTTTCGTTATGAATGTAATATATTCCTGTTTTTGAAGGCAAATGTTCTACAATATCCAACAATTTTGGTGCAATTCCCTTTTGTATTTCCTGTTTGATATAATCGTTTAAAATTTGCTTCTCGACATCTTTTTCCAAGAGCATTTTAAACAATTTGGTGGTAGCAATAGCATCGCCACTTGCTCGATGTCGGTCGGACATTGGAATCCCTAATGCGCGAACTAATTTCCCTAAACTGTACGAAGGTTGGTCCGGAATTAATTTTTTTGACAATTCTACTGTACACAATGTTTTGGCTTGAAAATCATAGCCAAGACGTTTGAATTCGGTGCGTAAAATTCGGTAATCAAAGGAGGCATTGTGGGCGACAATTACGCAATCGGAAGTGATTTCGATGATGCGTTTCGCTACTTCAAAAAACTTGGGTGCCGAACGCAACATGGCGTTATTAATTCCGGTTAATTTGACCACAAAAGGTTGAATAGGAATTTCGGGATTGACTAAACTAATGAATTGATCCACTACCTCGTGACCATCAAATTTGTATATGGCGATTTCGGTAATTCCTTCTTCGTTGAATTGACCTCCGGTAGTTTCTATGTCAAGTATACAGTACATTTTCAATATCAATTTCAATAATCAATTTCAAAAATCAATTTCAATCACCATAAATTTAAAATTTAGAATTTTGAAATTGCAATTAAGATTGATATGGAAGTTATTTTTTATTTATAATCATTTTAGAAGCAATAGCAATTAATTCTTCGACTTCAATTAATAGAGAATCTCTGACAACCTCATTTCCTTCTTTAATGTAATTTAATATTTTTAAAGAATTTCTAGATTCTTTAAGTTCTTTAACAACTAAAGTGAGTTTAAAAATAAAATCTTTATCTGATATAGTACCCTGAGCTTCTCCAAAATTTAAAGTTGAACTTCCAGAGGATCTAATCAATTGATTTTTATAATATTCATTTTCAAATGATTTGCTCAAATTTCTTGTAAAGAAAATACATTCCCCAGCAAAACGAACTAGTCTATCTTCAAAATTGAATACTTTTTCGCTAAAAATGGAATTGTCTTGCATTTTTATTGGACTTTATCAGTTGTTATTTACTTTATCTTGATTTTTGTTTTTGATATTGACTTTTGGAGTTATTTATCGTCCTCCAAAGATACTACTTCCAATACGAACCATTGTACTGCCACATTTGATGGCAAGAGTATAATCACCCGACATGCCCATGGAGAGTGTGCTCAGTTGACAGTTGTTAGTGTTCAAATTAGAATAAGAATCAAAAATAGTTTTCAAGCGGCTGAATTCTTTTTCTACTTGAGCCGGATTATTTGTAAAAGTCGCCATTCCCATGAGTCCAACAATTCGGATGTGGTTCATTTCGTTGTTGTGATTTTGTACATACTCCAAAATTTCGTTTACTTCTTTTTCGTCCAAACCAAATTTGGATTCTTCTTCAGCAATATATACTTGCAACAAACAATCAATGATTCGGTTGTTTTTTTGCGCTTGTTTGTTGATTTCTTGTAGTAATTTTAAACTATCCACGCCATGAATCAAATTGACATAAGGTGCCATGTACTTCACCTTGTTGGTTTGAACATGACCAATCATATGCCATTGAATATCCTTGGGCATGGCTTCCCATTTTTCGGTCATTTCTTGGATTTTGTTTTCACCAAAAATACGCTGACCTGCTTCATACGCCTCCATTAAATCGGAAACGGGTTTGGTTTTGGAAACCGCAACCAGAGTCACTTTTTTAGGAAGTAATGCTTGAATGGACTGTAAATTATTTTGAATTGACATGGGGTGTCTTGTATTAAATGAATTGAGCGGATACTTTTTCAGCCTTTTTGCTTTCGGCATAATTGTAAAAACCTTCTCCTGATTTTATGCCTAATTTCCCGGCACGAACCATATTGACTAATAGTGGACAAGGCGCATATTTTGGATTTTTAAAACCGTCATGCATCACGTTTAAAATAGAAAGGCAAACATCTAATCCAATAAAATCGGCTAATTGTAAAGGTCCCATGGGATGCGCCATTCCTAATTTCATTACGGTGTCTATTTCAGAAACGCCAGCTACTTTGTTGTATAAGGTTTCGATTGCTTCATTGATCATAGGCATCAAAATTCTGTTGGCAACAAATCCAGGATAATCATTCACTTCAACAGGCACTTTTCCTAATTTTTCAGATAACTGCATGATGATTTGAGTGACTTCATCGCTAGTGTTGTATCCTCGAATTACTTCTACCAATTGCATAATGGGCACTGGATTCATAAAGTGCATACCAATTACACGTTCTGGATGTGTTACCACAGCTCCAATTTGTGTGATAGAAATGGAAGAAGTATTCGTTGCTAATATCGTATTATGGGAACAAGATTCGTTGAGTTGTTTAAAAATGGCCAATTTCAAATCGACATTTTCTGTTGCAGCTTCAATCACTAAATCCGTGCCAACTACACCGTCTTTAATATCGGTATACGCAATAATATTGGTGATAGTTTTGGCAACATCTTCTTGTGAAATACTTCCTTTGGCAAGCATTCGATCTAAATTAGACGCTATTGTGTCCATTCCTTTATCCAATGCTTTTTCAGAAATATCGATCAGTTTTACGGTAAAACCATTTTGAGCAAAAGTATGAGCAATTCCGTTGCCCATAGTGCCCGCTCCAATTACAGCGATTGTTTTCATTTGGTAATTATTTATTTTCCATTGAATCAATAATCTGATAGGCTACACGCAAAGCGTTGGTCGCTTGTTCTAAAGTAACTACGGGTGTAGTATCGTTGTTGATAGCATCAGCAAAAGATTCCAATTCGTCTAAAATAGCGTTGTTTTGTTGTACTTCGGGATTCGAAAAATAGATTTGTTTTTTCACACCTTCAGCATTTTGTAAAATCATATCAAAGTCACCAGGAACTTCAGGAGCGTCTTTCATTTTGACAACTTCACATTTTTTTTCTAAGAAATCAACAGAGATGTAGGCGTCTTTTTGGAAGAAACGCGTTTTACGCATGTTCTTCATCGAAATTCGGCTGGAAGTTAAATTGGCTACACAACCATTTTCAAATTCAATACGCGCATTGGCAATATCAGGTGTTTCACTAATGACTGAAACGCCACTCGCATGGATGTTCTTCACTTTTGAATTCACCACACTCAAAATGGCATCAATATCGTGAATCATTAAATCTAAAACTACGGGCACATCAGTGCCTCTTGGATTGAATTCAGCTAATCGATGTGTTTCAATAAACATCGGGTTTTCAATCATATTTTTAGTAGCAATAAAGGCAGGATTGAAACGTTCTACATGTCCAACTTGACCTTTAACTTTATATTCAGTTGCAAGAGCGATGATTTCCTCGGCTTCGTCAACAGTAGTAGCGATTGGTTTTTCGATAAACACATGCTTCCCTGACTTGATGGAAACTTTGGCGCATTTGTAATGCGAAAGAGTAGGAGTTACTATATCAATAACATCCACAGCATGAATTAATTTTGCAATTGTATCAAATTGTTTGTATCCAAACTCAGCAGCTATTTTTGCTCCGTTTTCTTGATTTTCGTCATAAAAACCAACTAATTCGTATTTTTCCGATTGTTGCAATAAACGCAAATGTATTTTACCTAAGTGACCAGCACCCAATACTCCAATTTTCAGCATAATAATGTAGTTTGCACAAAAATAGCAATTAATTGATGAATTAATTAGGTGAAATCGACAATTATTTGTCCCATTTTAATTTAAATTTCGCTATTTGGAATTAGAATTTCTTTGTTACTTTTACCAAAATTAAAACCCAAATTTTGAAAGACACGGCCAAACATCAAGGACTTCGCAATCAATTAGTAAGCATTTTAGAACAAAAAGGCATTACGGATAAAAAAGTGCTTGAGGCGATAAAAAAAGTGCCAAGACATTTGTTTTTAAATTCAAGTTTTGAAGACTATGCTTATCAAGATAAAGCGTTTCCAATAGGTGCGGGTCAAACCATTTCTCAGCCATATACTGTGGCATTTCAATCCCAATTATTAGAAGTTCAAAAAGAACATAAAATTCTTGAAATAGGAACAGGATCTGGTTATCAAACCGCTGTTTTGTGTGCCATGGGAGCCAAAGTGTATACTATTGAACGTCAAATAGAATTGTTTAAAAAAACATCCGTTTTATTACCAAAATTAGGCATTCGTCCTAAGTACATTTCTTCAGGTGATGGATACAAAGGATTAGAAATTCACGCACCTTTTGACAGTATTATTGTTACTGCGGGAGCTCCAATTATTCCTAAACCTTTGATGGCTCAATTAAAAATAGGGGGTAGGTTAGTAATTCCGTTAGGCGAGGAAGTGCAAATCATGACCTTGCTCATTCGTAAAAATGAAACTCAATTTGAAAAACATGAATTGGGAGAATTTAAATTCGTTCCCTTATTAGAAGATACTAACTAAACGAAACCCGCAAATTTGCGGGTTTTTTATTGACCAATAATTGCTAAATAGCGCTCCAAACTCTCTTTTTCAATTTGAGCTACAAACAAGATAAAATCTTCTTTGTTGTTTTGAGTTTGGGCTGTTTCCAAGGTTTGATAGTAGCGCATTCTTGTATCGTAATCTCCTTTGATGTTAGCAATTACATAACCATGTTGCAACAAAATCAAGTTCATTACTAAACGTGATGTTCTGCCATTTCCATCAATAAATGGATGTATGGTGACTAATCGCTCATGCATCTCAGCAGCAAGAATTATTGGGTGTAATTTATTTTTATTGGTTTCGTACCAAATTAAATAATCTTCCATTTCCTTCGCAACTAAAAAAGGTTGAGACGGTGTGTGACCACTTCCTTTAATCATGACTTGTACTTTTCTATATCTACCAGCATCTTCAGGATGAATCCCTCTTAATATAAGATTATGAATAGATAAAACTTCTCTTTCATTCAAAGAAGTGTTTTTCTTCATTAACTCTTTTATAAAAGCTATTGCTTCCTGGTGATTAATAGCTTCAAGATGTTCGCGCATACTTTTTCCTGAAATGGTCAAACCTTCATTGATCACCAAATCAGTTTCGCGAAGTGTCATGGTGTTTCCCTCAATTCTATTGCTTTCAAAAGTATATTCTAATTCTAAAGCCTGTGAAATTCTATAACTATCGAATTGACGAACACGGTCTAATTTAGCTTTTAAAACATCAATTTGAGCTAAAAGTGTTTCTAAAGATTTTGAAAGTGTATTTGTGTTGTTTTTTGCAACATATCGTATTTCTTCTTCGGCAACCTGCAAGGCTTTTAGAGCAAATTCATCTTGGCCAATTTCATATAGTATTTTTTCTTTTAACCAAGCAACCATCAATGTTTCATAATCAATCTCAAGTAGGGAAGCCAGTTTAACTACTTGCTCTTTTGTTGGTTTTCTTGTGCCTGATTCAAACTTACTAATTAATGCTTGGTCAATACCTAATAATTGCGCAAGTTCTCTAGTTTTTAGGCCTTTTTGTTCTCTAGCATTTTTGATTAGTGTTTTCATTTTATATAAATGTTTTTAATTGTCAAGACAAAATTAGTCATAATTTCTTGTAAAAAAAACTTTTTGATTAAAAAGCTTTCTTAATTCTATCTAAATCTCTTTTGGTATCTAGTTCTTTTAGAGATTCTCGTTTGTCATAGGTTTTCTTTCCACGACACAAACCGATTTCTAGTTTTGCCATTCCTTTTTCATTGGTAAACATTTTCAAAGGCACTATGGTGAGCCCTTTGGCTTGAACACTTCTGGCTAATCCTTTTAACTCACGCTTATTTAAAAGTAGTTTACGTTCACTTCTTGATTTGTGATTGAATTGATTTCCAAAGGCGTATTCTTCAATGTAGGTATTGATGGCAAAAAGTTCGTTGTTGCTAAATTCACAAAAACTCTCTGTAATATTAGCTTTGCCTAAACGGATGGACTTGATTTCTGTACCAGCTAAAACAATTCCAGCCGTATAGGTTTCGATTATTTCATAATCAAAACGAGCTCGTTTATTAAGTATGTTAACTGTTTTTTGCATAGCAATGCAAAAGTAGTACAAAAAAGAAAAAATGGAAAGGCAAAAGAACTTTATTATTTTAAATGCAATAGTTGTGATTGTGTTTGATTTTCGAATAGAGTTATGATGTATAAATTGCCAAATTGATTTTCCGCTATATCGACGTACTTGTTTTCTTTAATGATTTGGTTTACCATGTTGGGAACAGTGTTGCTGTGACCTACTATTAAAATAGTTTTACCATGAGTTTCTTTTTTGAATAACTCTACGTCTATCATTTTGGGATTGTAAATTTTAAGTAGCTGGTTGTTGCCTGCTACAATAGGTTGAATCGTCTGTAGTGTTCTATTAAAATCAGTCGAATAGACCGAATCAAAATTAATTTCTGAAAATAATGCTTTCCATTGCTGGGCTCTTTCAATACCTTTCTCAGATAAATCAGGGTTCTTTGAACTATCTGCTTTTTCGGCATGTCTGATGAAATAATATTGAGTGATCGTATTTTGGCCTAAAGTAACTTGGATCCAAAAAAAGAGTAGTAACACTATAATTTTTTTCATTTGGAATTATTTAAATTAATTATTTATCGAATATATATCTTTGTGTCATGGAAAACAAATCTTCTAAAGATCCGCTACACGGAATTACACTTCAAAAAATAGTAGAACAATTAGTTCAATATTATGGTTTTGATACTCTTGGCGAATTAATTAAAATTAAGTGTTTTAATGAAAATCCCTCGGTGAAATCGAGTTTGACGTTTTTAAGAAAAACAGATTGGGCTCGAAAAAAAGTAGAAGAATTGTATGTAAATACACTGCCAAAATTGTAATCCACTCAATTTTTTTTATTTAGTAGGGAGTAAAAAACACTATCAAAAAATTTCCCGTCAAAAAACTGGTGTTCTTTGAAATGTCCTTCTTTGATAAAATTAGTTTTTAATAATACTTTTTCTGAAGCAAAATTGTCAGGATCAATTACTGCTTCGATAGAATGTAATCCCATTTCTTCAAAACCAAATTGAATCACCCGTTCTAAAGATTCAGTGATTATTCCTTTTCCGTGAAATTCTGCCGACAATAAATAGCCTACTTCAGCTCTATAATTTTCAGGTTTCATTCTGTAATAACCAATCATTCCTATTAATCGATCTTCCTCTTTAGTCGTAATTGCCCAATTGATTAATGAATTACTATTGATATTAGTATCCATTGTTTCGATAAATTCCAGCGCCTCTTCAGTAGTTTTCATTAAAGGTCTTGGAATGAACTTCATAATTTTTGGATTAGAACGCAAGGCTAGAGTTTCAGCTGCATCTGTAATTTTGAGACGTCGTAACCTCAAATGTTGGGTTTCAAGATTTGGAAATGGAGTAAAATTCAATTCTAACATAGGATTGGTTAAAGGATTTCTATACTAAATTTGGTTTGAAAAGTGTCTTTCGATTTTAAAATAACTATGCCTTCTTTTTCAAAAAGGTTGCCATTACTTTCAGTAGTGTCAGAATAACCAAACCAGGGTTCTATACAAATGAAAGGTGCGCCAACTTTAGTCCAAATACCCAAATTAGGAAAGTTTTCAAAATGAATTTTTAATAGGGGTTTTTCTTTATCATGAATAGTCAATGAATTAGATTGCAATTTTTTGAAAATTAATGCGTCTCTCTCAAACAATTTATAGGTTAAAGGAACGGAATTAGAATTGGTTGCTATTGTTTCAGTTTGTTTTGAAACCAAATCATTTTCAAGCAAAGTATATTCTAAAGGTTCTTCTTTTTCAAATTCAAGAGAATAGTTTTCAAAATTACCTGGAAGTGCAAACGCAGGATGTGCTCCAATAGAAAATGGAATTTCTGTAGTATCCTTGTTAATTACTGTGTAAGCTATCTCCAAAGTAGCATGAACTAGACTGTATTGAATTTGCAACTCAAATTGAAAAGGATAATTTGCCAAAGTGGTCGAATTGGATTGAATAGAAAAGGTTGCACTACTATCTGTTTTTTTTACTAATTCGAATTTCATATCTCGCGCAAATCCGTGTCGAGTTAGTTGGTATTCTTTATTGTTATGATTGTAAGTATTGTTTTTGAGTGTACCAACAATTGGAAACAAAACAGGAGAATGTTTGCCCCAATAAGTAGGGTTTCCTTCCCAAATAGATTCTCTATTGTTAGCGTTTTTTAACGAACATAATTCAGCTCCCAGCGTATTGATTTGAGCATTAGTTACGTCGTTTGATAGGGTAATAATCGACATTGTTTACTTGATTTTAGAATGGTAAATATAAAAGTATAAATTGTAAAACTCGAATGGTTGTTTTGATTTTCAAATATATTTGAAGCGAGATCGTTTAAAATCTTCTTTTTTTTCATTTATTTGTGATATAAAAATTTAATAAAATGAAAAAAATACGTTACAATCTGATTTTAGTATTGACAGTTTTACTAAGTATTTCTTCGGTTTGGTCGCAAGAACAAGCTGCAGTAGTGAAACAAAAGTCGAATTACAATTACCACGATGCTTTTGCTCCATTTTTCTATTCGAAAAACGGAACAAGCACACGTTCTGCTAGTGGACAGCCAGGTCATGAATATTGGCAAAACAGAGCTGATTATCAATTGACAGCCCAATTGAATGAACAGAAAAATGAAATAACAGGTTCGGGTGTAATTACCTACACTAATAATAGTCCTGACAAAATGAATTTTGTTTGGATGAATTTAGATCAAAATTTATTTCAAGCAGATTCTAGAGGTAATGCAGTTGTGCCTATTACAGGAAGTCGTAATGGAGCACAAGGACAAATTTTTGATGGTGGTCATAAAATAAAATCGGTTAAATTAGTTACTTCTTCTAAGGGAAAAGTTACTGAAGTAGCGGCGAAGTATATTATTTCAGATACGAGAATGCAAGTTTTTCTTCCTCAAGGATTGAATCCAAAAGGAGGAGTAGTAAAAATTAAAATTGACTTTTCATTTATAGCTCCTTTCGAAGGTTCAGATCGTATGGGAGTTTTGGAAACTAAAAATGGTAAAATTTTCACCATGGCACAGTGGTATCCAAGAATGTGTGTCTATGATGATGTAAGAGGGTGGAACACCAATCCGTACTTAGGAGCTTCAGAGTTTTATTTGGAATATGGAGATTTTGATGTTAAAATCACAACTCCTTCCAATCATGTTGTGGTATGTTCAGGAGAATTGGTAAATCCAACTGAGGTATATTCTTCAGAAGAACAAAAACGTTTGGCACAAGCTAAATTAAGCGATGCTACAGTTTTGATTCGTACGGCAGCAGAAGTGAATAATTTGCCTAAAACAACTTCTTCTACAAAAACGTGGCATTACAAAATTAAGAGCGCAAGAGATGTTTCTTGGGCTTCTTCACAAGCTTTTATTTTAGATGGAGCCAAAATTAATTTACCAAGTGGTAAAAAAGCTTTAGCCTTATCAGTATATCCAGTAGAAAGTGACGGTAATGATGCTTGGGGAAGATCCACAGAATATACTAAAACTTCTATTGAAAATTATTCAAAAAGATGGTTCGAATATCCTTATCCAGTAGCTACAAACGTTGCAGGAAATGAAGGCGGAATGGAATATCCTGGCATTGTTTTTTGTGGATGGGAATCGAAAGGCGCTAGTCTTTGGGGAGTAACGGATCATGAATTTGGCCATATTTGGTTTCCAATGATTGTGGGTTCTAACGAACGATTATTTGCATGGATGGACGAAGGGTTTAACACGTTTATTAATTCATTGAGTTCACATGATTTTAATAATGGTGAATACAAAGAAGATAAAGCGGATTTACATAGAGATTCAGAACTATATACTAATCCTGCTTTGGAAACTATGATGAGTTCACCTGACAATATGAAGGAGGCTAATATTGGTACTTTGTGTTATTCTAAACCAGGTGCAGGCTTAGTGATGTTGAGAGAACAAATTTTAGGACCAGAACGATTTGATTTGGCTTTGCGTACTTATGTTGAGCGTTGGGCATTCAAACATCCTACTCCAGATGATTTCTTTAGAACTATTGAAAATGTTGCAGGAGAAGATTTAAGTTGGTTTTGGAGAGGTTGGTTCCAATACAATTGGCGTTTGGATCAAGGAATTAATTCTATAAAATATATCAAAAACGATCCAGCTAAAGGAATCATAATCAACATTGAGAACTTTGAAAAAATGGCAATGCCAATTGTATTAGATGTAAAAACTAAAAGTGGTAAAGTAACACGTGTAAAATTACCGGTTGAAATTTGGCAAAAAAATGTAGACTGGTCATTCAAACATAACTCTACAGAGCCAATTGAAAGTATTACATTAGATCCTGATCACGTATTTCCTGATGTAAATGAAGCCAATAATGTTTGGACTGCTGAAAAAGGTAAAGTAGACGAAGATTTAATCTTAGACGGATTTTTAGGAACTTTTACAACTGATAAAGCGCCGCTTAAATTTATAATTACTGAAAAAAATGGGGCTTTAAATGTGGAAATTGTTGGTTATCCAAAATTCAATTTAACTCCAACTGGTAAAAATAAATTCGAATCTAAACGTGCAGGTTTGCAAATAGAATTCAATGAAGCTAAAACTGGTTTTGAAATGATTTTAGGCGATGGCCGAAAAATGTCATTTACTAAACAATAATAGTATTTTACACCATAAAAAAAACGACTGAGTAATCAGTCGTTTTTTTTATACTAGTATAGTATTCCGCTTTAAGATGGAATTTGTTGGCTCAAGCAATGTAAAGTTCCAAATCCCCATATAAAATCGGTGGCATTGATACCAATAATTTCTCTATCAGGAAAACAATCCGCTAAGATGTTCAAAGCAATTCGGTCTTTACTATCATTAAAAGTAGGTACTAAAACACATTGGTTTAAAATAAGGAAATTAGCATAACTCGCTGGCAAACGCAACCCTTCAAAATCCAAACGTTTTGGCATTGGCAAACATACTATTTTTGGCGATTGACCATTTTCTAATTTGGCATTTTGCAAGCGCTTAAGATTTTCTTGAAGCGGTTGGTAGTTAGCGTCTTTTTTATCGTCTTCAACAATGGTGATAATGGTGTCTTCATTCACAAATCGGCATAAATCATCAATGTGTCCATGAGTGTCATCACCCTCAATTCCATCGCCAACCCAAATTACATTGGTAATACCTAAATATTCTTTAAAAACGGCTTCGTAATCGGCTTTAGTAAAATGGGCATTACGCACTTGAATCGTAGGATGCATCAAACATTCTTCTGAAGTCAACAAGGTACCTTTTCCATTTACATCAATAGCGCCACCTTCCACGATAACTGGTTTTCCTTTGTAAGTTACTTGAGTTAAAGGTAACTTCAAAAAATCGGCTACTTTGCTAGGAACATGTTTATCTAATTGAAAATTGGAATATTTTGCCCAACCGTTAAAGTTGAAATTCAAGGCTTCTCTTTTGGAGCCATTTTTTACAATGATGGGCCCAGAATCGCGCATCCAAGAACGATTTGTTTTATGAATGATATAGGAAATATTAGTAATTTGAACATGCGCTCTCTCGAGCATTTCAGCTACTTTAGATTGTAGTTTTTCATCTGCGACTACCAAAAATACTTTTTCGACAGCAGCTACTTTTTTAATAAATTCGACAAAAGCCCATTGAACAGCTTCGTATTTGCCAGGCCAATCGTTTCCATTGTGCGGAAAACAAAGTAAAATACCTTCTTGTTTTTCCCATTCGGCAGGGAAACGTCTGTTTGGAGTACTCATGATTAATCGATCGCTCTTTTTGTAATATCTCCAAAAGCATCAATACGGCGGTCTCTGAAGAATGGCCAGTTTTGACGTACATTCTCTTGTAAATCCAAATCGACTTCTGCAATCAAGATTTCTTCTTTATCGTGAGAGGCTTGCGCCAAAATTTCGCCTTGCGGTCCTGCAATAAATGAGGAACCCCAAAATTCAATTCCTGAAGTATTCGGTAAGTATTTTTCTAAACCAATACGGTTAGCTGCAGCAACATAAACGCCATTAGCGACTGCGTGACCTTTCATTACATTCATCCAAGCCCCGTGTTGATTGACTCCGTATTCTTCTTTTTCTAAAGGATGCCATCCAATTGCAGTAGGGTAAAATAAAACTTCAGCACCTTGCAAAGCGGTTAAACGAGCACCTTCAGGATACCATTGGTCCCAACAAATTAAGGTGCCAATTTTTCCTTTGTTAGTAGGAAATGCTTTGAAACCTAAATCGCCTGGAGTGAAATAGAATTTTTCGTAGAAATGGGGGTCGTCTGGAATGTGCATTTTGCGGTACAAACCCGCTTCAGATCCATCCGTGTCAATAATGTAAGCGCTATTGTGGTAAATTCCTGCCATTCTTTTTTCGAAGAAAGGCACAATAATTACCACACCTAATTCTTTGGCTAATGCACTAAAAGCAATAAAAGAAGTGCTGTACAATGATTCTGCCAAAGCAAAATTATCTACATCTTCACTTTGACAAAAATAATGACTGCTGTACAATTCAGGAAGCGAAATTACTTCGGCACCTTGACTCGCTGCATCACGAACCCAACTCAAACATTTCTTTAAGTTGTTTTCGGCAACATCATTCAGATTCAATTGAATGACTGCAATTTTGTATTTTCTATTTGGCATAGCTAAAAAATTAGATCGCAAAAATAGTTATTTTTATAAAGAGTATACGAAAAGAAATATAGAAAAAGTATCCCCATTTTTTTGTTTCTAAGGAATAGCTCGGATATTCAAATTGGCTTCGTACCTTTGCGCTTTAGAATTGAAGAAATGTTAGCAATAGGAAAATACAATACACTTACGATTTTACGGGATACCAAAGTGGGTTTGTTTTTGGGAAATCCCGAAAAAGATCCTGAAGGAATTCACGACGTGCTCTTACCTAATAAATATGTTCCCAACGAATTTGAAATTGGCGAAGAGTTAATTGTTTTTGTGTATTTGGATCACGAAGAACGTCCGGTAGCCACTACCTTAGCACCCTATATTTTGTTGAATGAATTTGCGCTTTTGCGTGTGAATTACATCAATCAAATTGGGGCATTTATGGATTGGGGAATGGAAAAAGATATTTTGGTTCCATTCAAAGAACAAGCGCGTCCAATGGAAAAAGGAAAGCGTTATTTGGTGTATTTGTACATGGACGAAAAAACCAACCGTTTGGTGGCTTCAAGTAAAACCAATCAGTTTTTGAATAACGATCATTTGACAGTTGAAAAAGGCGAAGAAGTAGATTTAATAGTTTCACATATTACCGAAATTGGAATCAATGTCATTATCAATGAACAACACAAAGGATTGTTGTACAAAGATGAGGTCTATGATGATGCGATTCGTACCGGTGACAGAATGCGAGGTTTTATTAAAAATATTCGTCCGGACAATAAAATAGATGTGGCGCTGCAAGTGCAAGGATATCAAAGTATCGAACCTAACGCGGAGAAAATTCTTGACGAATTACGTGCTAATCGCGGGTTTTTACGTTTGAATGACAATTCGCATCCCGAAGACATTAAAACGGTCTTAAAAATGAGTAAAAAGATCTTTAAAAAAGCTATAGGTGCTTTGTATAGAGAAAAATTAATTGAAATAAAAGACGACGGAATTTACTTGGTTAAAGAGTAAATATTCATTTATATCAGTATCAAAAGGCAATTCATTTTATTGAATTGCCTTTTTTTGTAAAGAATCTAAAAAATGACTTATTTTTACACTCAAATCAAAGAATTATGAGCAAGATAGATTGGCAAACAGTCCGAGAATTTGAAGATATTACCTATAAAAAATGCAATGGAGTAGCACGAATTGCTTTTAATCGCCCAGAGGTGCGCAATGCGTTTCGTCCTAAAACTACTTCCGAATTATTGCAAGCTTTTCACGATGCACAAGAAGACACTTCGATTGGAGTAGTTTTGTTATCAGCGGAAGGCCCTTCGTCTAAAGATGGCATATGGTCTTTTTGCAGTGGAGGGGATCAAAAAGCTCGTGGACACCAAGGATATGTTGGTGAAGACGGCTATCATAGATTGAATATTTTAGATGTTCAACGATTGATTCGCTTTATGCCAAAAGCGGTTATTTGTGTTGTCCCAGGTTGGGCTGTGGGTGGCGGTCATAGCTTGCACGTAGTTTGCGATTTGACTTTAGCGAGTAAAGAACATGCTATTTTTAAACAAACCGATGCCGATGTAACCAGTTTTGACGGAGGGTATGGGTCGGCGTATTTAGCCAAAATGGTGGGGCAGAAAAAAGCTCGTGAAATCTTTTTTTTAGGTCGCAATTATTCTGCTCAAGAAGCCTATGAAATGGGAATGGTGAATGCGGTTATCCCTCACGATGAGCTAGAAGATATTGCCTACGAATGGGCACAAGAAATTTTAGCCAAATCGCCAACGTCTATCAAAATGTTAAAATTCGCTATGAATCTAACTGATGACGGTATGGTAGGACAGCAAGTTTTTGCTGGTGAAGCCACTCGTTTGGCCTATATGACAGAGGAAGCAGCGGAGGGTAGAAATGCCTTTTTGGAAAAAAGAAAACCGAATTTCGAGAAAAAATGGTTGCCATAAAAGGTAGATCTCTACATTTTTAAACCATAACCTTACAAATACAAAAAATGAAACATTGGATTGAAGCTGCTCGATTAAGAACCTTGCCCTTATCGGTTTCTGGAATTATAGTGGGGAGTATGTATGCCTTGGCAAACCCAACAGATGATGTGCTTACTCCGACGGAAGTTTTCAATTGGAAACTTTTTACTTTTGCAATTATTACTACTTTGGGATTGCAAATTCTGTCCAATTTTGCCAATGACTATGGCGATGGAATGAAAGGAACAGATAACGAAGATAGAGTAGGTCCTAAGCGCACTATTCAGAGCGGGGTAATCACGCCTCAGGCAATGAAAAACGCTATTGTTTTGACTTCCGTGCTGACATTATTTTCTGCAATTTATTTAATATATCTGGCTTTTGGAGCGCATAACTTAGGTTACTCTTTGTTTTATTTGATTTTAGGAATTACAGCAATTGCATCTGCTATTCGTTATACAGTGGGTAATTCAGCTTATGGATACCGAGGTTTTGGTGATGTATTTGTATTTGTTTTTTTCGGATTAGTGAGTACGCTTGGAGTTAATTTTTTGTATTCCAAACAATTGGACGCCATTTTGTTTTTACCGGCAACCGCTATTGGTTTCTTGAGTGTAGCGGTATTGAATTTAAATAATATGCGCGACGAAGCTTCCGATAGAAAATCGGGTAAAAATACTTTGGTGGTCAAAATGGGAATCGAAAACGCAAAAAAATACCATTACTTCCTGATTGTTGGCGCTATGATATTGGTGTTGCTATTTGCGATTTTTAGTGATTTTAATTTCGACCAATATTTATTTGTATTGGCTTATTTTCCTCTAGTAAAACATCTAGTAACTGTTTATAAAAATCATAATAGCAAGTTGTTAGATCCAGAATTAAAAAAAGTAGCATTGAGTACTTTTGCACTTTCTGTGATGTTAGCGTTGTGTATGATATTTTTCTTTTCTGATTTAATTGTAAACAACTCATAGGTGATTATTATTAATTGCCGTCTTAATTATACGAACACTTTGTATGTTAAATAAAATTAGTTCTCTCTTTTTCTTTTTTATATCAATACCCTTACTATTTGCTCAAAAAGACGGGTATTGGGATAAAGAACGTGCTACAACCAAAGAAGTAGTTGTATCGGCGCGAGATCGTATTTTAATTAAGATTGATGATTTACCAACGGGAACCACCGAGTTGATTTATCGTATTACGTTGTTGGATAAAAACCAGCAAATGTCCAATAGTTTGGTTTCGGTTTTAAAAGCGATTCCGGATCCAACTGGAATTAGTCAAGGTTCGGCTGGTGCTTTGTTTTTGGTTTCAAAAATATCAGGAGACGACAAATGTAAATATGCTGTTTTTACCAAGTCGGAGGCGGCTGGAAATTATCTAACCACAGGCGCAACAGATGAAGCTTGTTTCGTTCAAGATGAGCCAATAAGTAAAGATGCTAAGCGATTATCTACAGATAAATCCGATTGTTTGCAATGGAGTGGGAATTCCAATATTTTGTGGTTTGGTTTTGAAAGTAAAAATTGGATTCTAAACCAAAAAATTATACTAGAAGTAGTGCCTTGGTTAGATTATAAATTGAGCCGAGGTTGGACCAAAGAAAATAGAAAAGCAATAATTGACCAATGTAAATCATCTAGTTTGGCTCAGAAAATATCCAATTCAGATGATTTTTGTGTTTGTGTTTCGGATAAAATTCAAACAAAATATTCGTTCAAAGAGTTTCAGAAATTATTAATCGAAGAACGTAATAAGGCTTTTAAAGATTTTGGAGCACTTTGTTTTACAGAATCAGGCGCTTCTAACGCATTCAATTCGGATTTACGATCACAAGCCTCAGTATTAGCTAAAAAAGGTAGGTACGGTGCTGCAATCGCTAAAATGAATACTATTATCAACAATAATAAAGGTAGCGCTTTGGATTTCAACATGCTTGGTTATTATTATCTAATCACCAAACAATACGGAAAAGCACTTAAGATTTTGCAAGAAGCCGAAAAACAAGACGCAACCGAGTTGTTGATTCAATTAAATTTAGCACATGCTTATCTGTTAAACGGTAATTATAAATCGGCTAAAACAATTCATAAAACCTATTCTTATCAAAATGTAACGGATAGTTTGAGCTGGATACAAAAGACTAAATTGGATTTTGATGCTTTTCAAAAGGCAGGAATTCAAAACGAAGACTTCAATGCTATCTTGAAAATTTTAGAATAAATTCCTTTGAAAGCAACCTATCACAAATACCTACTACATTTCAAACGTCCTTCAGGAACTTCTAGAGGTATCATGACGGATAAAGAAACTTGGTTTATTGTCTTGGAACAAGACGGTAAAAAAGGAATAGGCGAATGCGGAATACTTCGCGGCCTAAGTTGTGATGACCGTCCCGATTACGAAAAAAAACTAGAATGGACTTGTGCTAATATTCATTTGGGTAAAGACCTGCTTTGGGAAGCTTTATTAGAATTTCCATCCATCCAATTTGGTATAGAAATGGCATTCCAATCGTTAGCAAGCGAAATGCCTTATTTACTTTTTCCTTCGGACTTTACTCAAGGTCAAAAATCCATTCCAATTAACGGATTGATCTGGATGGGTGAGGAGTCATTTATGAAAGAGCAAATTGAAGAAAAACTAGCGACTGGATTCCGATGTGTTAAATTGAAAATTGGTGCTATTGATTTTGATAAAGAACTGCAATTATTGCGGTATATTCGAGCTAATTTCAGTCCAGAACAAGTCGAAATCCGAGTAGATGCTAACGGGGCTTTTGATAAAAATAACGCTTTAGATAAATTAATACAATTATCTGAATTTAAGCTACATAGTATTGAGCAACCTATTGCGAAAAACAATACTGACAGGATGTCAGAACTGTGTAAAACCAGTCCTTTTTCCATTGCTTTGGACGAAGAGCTAATAGGTGTGTTTTCGGCATCAGATAAAGAAACATTATTACAAAAAATAAAGCCGCAATACATTATTTTGAAGCCTAGTTTTGTAGGTGGTTTTCGAGGAACTCAGGAGTGGATTTCATTGGCCGAAAAACATCAAATTGGTTGGTGGATTACCTCGGCTTTAGAGAGTAACGTTGGATTAAATGCCATTGCGCAATGGACTTTTTTACAGCACAATTTAATGCCTCAAGGATTAGGAACAGGGGCTTTGTATACCAATAATTTTGATTGTCCTCTAAAAGTAGATCAAGGGCAATTGTGGTACGATACTAATGTAAATTGGGATTGTAATCTACTTTAATTAAAAAAAGCCTTGTAAAAATACAAGGCTTTTTTTGTGGAGTCTGTGCCGTACCGAACTTTTCGGCTATAACCACTTATCTATTAGTTGTTTAATAATTTTAGTTTTATCCAGTACTCCCTTTTTTCGCACTTATTCTACTACTGCAAGTTCAAAGATCGT